>Ga0247827_10000014_pt1 | contig 125182 bp, 108 predicted proteins | sample 12C_Control_Day2_FD_194414 | JGI IMG/M metagenome (GOLD analysis project Ga0247827, IMG submission 194414) | Soil microbial communities from agricultural site in Penn Yan, New York, United States - 12C_Control_Day2 | ecosystem: Environmental > Terrestrial > Soil > Agricultural land | place... | reverse complement strand
GTGGGCGGGCAGGGCAACCTTGTTTTCGGCGCTGAACAGGCCTTCGGCGCCGAGTTTCTCCTTGAGCGCTTCGAACGCCAGGCGCAGCGCGCCATCGCCGGCAGGTTCGACGGTGTCGAGGATCAGTTGATAGTCGCCACGGCCTTCGAACAGCGAGACTTTGCCGCGCACCTTGACCGCCAGGCCGTCGCGCAGGGCCTGGCGAACCCGCAGGGCGTTCTGGCGGAACAGCGCACAGCGCACCTGGGCACCGCTGTCCTTGAGGGTGAAATAGACATGACCGGAAGCCGGGCGGGCGAGGTTGGAAATCTCGCCTTCGACCCAGACATTGCGGAACACGTCTTCAAGCAGCACCCGGGCGCGGCCGTTGAGCTGGCTGACGGTCAGGACTTCGCGGTCCAGGCCGAGTCTTTCGAAGGGGTCTTTGATCATGGGCTGCATCATAAAGGATTGTGGCTATGGGGTGTCAGTGGCTCGGTGGTGCCTTCATCGCTGGCAAGGCCAGCTCCCACAGTGTTCAGTGAGATATCCCTGTGGGAGCCGGCCTTGCCGGCGATGGGCTGCGCAGCAGCCCCATATGCAAGACGAACTGTTGCACCAAAGGCCCGGCATCGTGACGGTATGCCAACGCCACCGTACTGCTGCACCCTTCATCCGTCAGGGCAATGAACCGCAGTGAAGGCGGGGCAATCTCCTGCATGCACTGCGGCAACAAAGCCACACCGAAACCTGCCTGGATCAACTGCAACTGAGTTGTCTTGCGCGATACGACCCGTGCAGCCTTCGGAAAGAATCCTGCCCCCATGCACAGCTCGGCAGACAGGTAGCTCAAGCCGCCGCGCTGGCGATGGGGGATGGAAATAAAGGCCTCGTCACGCAGCTGCGCCAGGCAAACGCTGGTTTCCCTGGCCAGCGGATGCTCTTCGGCAACCGCCAGCAACAAGGGCTCCTCAAACAGCGGTTGCACACAAAGCCCTTCATGCTGGCGTAGCACCGGCAAGCGCAGCAGGCCGATTTCCAGGCGATCTTCTGCCAGCTCTGCAAGCTGTGCCTCGGAAGACTGCTGGGCGATTTCCATGGCAACGCCCGGATACTCATGCAGATAGCCACTGAGCCGGGTCAACAGCTGACCGGTCAACGGCACCGTGCTCGAATGATTCAGGCGCAGACTGCCACGTACGCCCTGGCCGACATCCCGGGCCAGGCGTTGGGCTTTCTCCAGGTCCACCAGCAAGGTGCGGGCCCGCGGCAAGAAGGCCTGGCCGGCAGCCGTAAGGCGCGGCTGGCGAGCGGTACGTTCGAACAGCAAGGTCTCGAGCTGCGCCTCCAGTTCCTTGATCTGTCGGCTCAGGGCCGACTGGGCAATGAACAGGCGCTCGGCGGCGGCGCTGAAACTGCCGCTTTCGGCGATTTCGACGAAGTATCGCAACTGACGGGTGGAGATCATTGGTGGTATGCCGTTTCAAGATGGCTAGTGGCGTAATTGCATATTAGTCGGCATGGCTTGGCGCTGGCTAAAGTTTCCACACATTCACTGTTGGCGACCGCCATGCTCTCGACTCTGTTTGCCCAAATACCGTTCACCTCTTTCGACTGGCTGCCGATCCTGCTCGGCGTCGGCGCCGCCTATATCGTCTTCGGCATCGCCGGCTTCGGCACAGCACTGGTCGCCGGGCCGGTGCTGATCAACTTCATGCCGTTGTCACGGATCATCCCGTTGCTGGTGTTGCTGGATTTTGTCGCCGCTTTCGGCAACTGGCTGCCGGCGCGCAAGGCGGTGGCCCGCGCGGAATTGCTCCGCCTGCTGCCGTGTATGGCACTGGGCTGCACCCTCGGTGTGGTGTTTCTGCTCAACCTCAAGTCCGACCTGTTGTTGCTGCTGATGGGCCTGTTTATCAGCGCCTATGCCCTGTACAGCCTGGCGGTGAAGATCAGGCCGGCACAGCTCTCGGCCTCCTGGTCGGTACCGATGGGAACCGTGGGCGGTTTGTTCGGTGCCCTGTTCGGCAGCGGCGGCTTTCTCTATGCCATCTATCTCAACGCCCGGCTGCCCTCCAAGGAGCAGGCGCGGGCGACCCAAAGCGCGCTGATCAGCTGCAGTACCGTGGTGCGCCTGAGCCTGTTCCTGATTGCCGGGGTGTATGCCGACCTGCCGCTGTTGTTGCTGGCGCTGTGCTTGCTGCCGATGATGGCGATCGGGCTGTACCTGGGCCGGCGCCTGACCCTGAACATGTCTCGGGACGCTTTCGTGCGTCTGGTCACCTGGCTGGTGCTGGCCAGCGGCATTGCCCTGATCGGTCGCTACCTGAGTGCGGTAAACTGGCAGCTTTGAGCATGTTTGGCTGCCTTCATGATTACCCAGAGCATCATTGTCCCGAAAATCTCCACTGTTCCTGTGCATGAGCCGCGCGCGCGGGCAATCCTGCGCTGGCTGGTGCGCGAGAAGATCATCGAGGAACAACTGAGCACCAGCGGCAGCACCGGCAACCGTATGGCTTACGCCATCGCCGAGGGTGCGCGCAAAGTCGTCGAGCGCCCCGAGCTGCTGCCTTTCGGGCAGGCGATCAATGGCCTGGAAGTGATTACCAAGCGTTGCATCTACACACCGCTCGACGATTTTCTCGAAGAGGCGGGCTGCGCCGAATGCCGCCGCGAGGTCGGCGTGGCGCTGTTTGAGAGCCTCGAGGAGTGGATGCCCGGGCAGACCGACAATTTCATTTGCCCACTGTGCGGCCATGAAGACGACATCAACGGCTTTCTGTTCCTGCAACCCTGCGCGTTTTCCAACCTGGGTTTCATCTTCAATAACTGGGGCGCGGCGGGATTCAAGCAGGCTTTTCTCGATGACTTTGCCGACTGGCTGGATCAGCCGGTGGCCGTGGTGCAGGTAAAGCGCAGCGGTAACTGACCGAAGGACCGATCTTTGCATTGAGTGAAGGGCTCTGGATGAGTATAATGGCGCGCTTCCATTTTTCCCGCCCGGGAGCCCCCGCGATGCTGCGTATCAGCCAAGAAGCCCTGACCTTCGACGACATTCTCCTAGTGCCTGGTTATTCAGAGGTGCTACCCAATGAAGTCAGTCTCAAGACCCGTTTGACCCGTGGCATCGAGCTGAATATTCCGTTGGTTTCCGCCGCCATGGATACCGTGACCGAAGCCCGTCTGGCCATTGCCATGGCCCAGGAAGGCGGCATCGGCATCATCCACAAGAACATGACCATCGAGCAGCAAGCTGCCGAAGTGCGCAAGGTCAAGAAGTTCGAGGCCGGCGTGGTCAAGGACCCGATCACCATCGAGGCCGATGCCACAGTACGTGATCTGCTCGACCTGACCCGCCTGAACAACATCTCCGGCGTTCCGGTGCTGCACAATGGCGACCTGGTCGGCATCGTCACCTCCCGCGACATCCGTTTTGAAAACCGTCTGGATGCCACTGTCCGTGAAGTGATGACGCCTAAAGAGCGCCTGGTCACGGTCATGGAAGGCGCCGACAAGAACGAAGCGCGCGAACTGCTGCATAAACACCGCATCGAGCGCGTGCTGATCGTCGACGACAAATTCGCCCTCAAAGGCATGATGACCGTCAACGACATCGAAAAAGCCAAGGCCTACCCGCTGGCCAGCAAGGACGATCAGGGTCGTCTGCGCGTTGGTGCTGCGGTCGGTACCGGTAAAGACACCGGTGATCGCGTTTCCGCACTGGTTGCTGCCGGCGTTGACGTGGTAGTGGTCGACACCGCTCACGGTCACTCCAAAGGCGTGATCGATCGCGTTCGCTGGGTCAAAGAGAACTTCCCGCAGGTTCAGGTCATCGGTGGCAACATCGCTACCGGCGCTGCTGCCAAGGCCCTGGCCGAAGCTGGTGCTGACGCGGTCAAGGTCGGTATCGGCCCTGGCTCGATCTGCACCACCCGTATCGTCGCCGGTGTCGGCGTGCCGCAGATCAGCGCCATCGCCAATGTCGCTGCGGCCCTTGAAGGCACCGGTATCCCGTTGATCGCCGACGGTGGCATCCGTTTCTCCGGTGACCTGTCCAAGGCCATCGTGGCCGGTGCTTCGGCGGTGATGATGGGCTCGATGTTCGCCGGTACCGAAGAGGCACCAGGCGAGATCGAACTGTTCCAGGGCCGTTCCTACAAGGCTTACCGCGGCATGGGCTCGCTGGGCGCCATGTCCCAGGCCCAGGGTTCCTCGGACCGCTACTTCCAGGACTCCTCGGCCGGTGCCGAGAAGCTGGTTCCGGAAGGTATCGAAGGTCGCGTGCCGTACAAGGGCACCCTGACCGCAATCATCCACCAGCTGATGGGTGGCCTGCGCTCCTCGATGGGTTACACCGGCAGCGCCAACATCGAAGAGATGCGCACCAAGCCTGAGTTCGTGCGTATCACCGGTGCCGGCATGGCCGAGTCCCACGTGCATGACGTACAGATCACCAAAGAAGCGCCAAACTACCGCGTAGGTTGATGCTTCTGGCAACACTTGCAAGCGGGGCTGTTATCGACAGCCCCGCGTCGTTTCCGATTACCACTGACGAGATTGAGTCATGGCCCTCGACATTCACGCTCACCGCATCCTGATCCTCGACTTCGGTTCCCAGTACACCCAGCTGATCGCCCGCCGCGTTCGCGAAATCGGCGTGTACTGCGAACTGCACCCGTTCGACATGGACGACGAAGCGATTCGCGAATTCGCTCCGCGCGGTATCATCCTGGCCGGCGGCCCCGAGTCCGTGCATGAAGCCAACAGCCCGCGCGCGCCACAGGCCGTCTGGGACCTGGGTGTGCCGGTATTCGGCATCTGCTACGGCATGCAGACCATGGCCGAGCAACTGGGCGGCAAGGTTGAAGGTTCCGAGCTGCGCGAATTCGGTTATGCCCGCGTTGATGTAGTCGGCAAGAGCCGCCTGCTCGATGGCATCGAAGACCACGTGGATGCTGACGGCGTACTCGGCCTGGACGTATGGATGAGCCACGGTGACAAGGTCACCCGCATCCCGGAAGAATTCCACATCCTCGCCAGCACCCCGAGCTGCCCGATCGCCGGCATGGCCGACGACACTCGCGGCTACTACGGCGTGCAGTTCCACCCGGAAGTGACCCACACCAAGCAGGGCGGTCGCATCCTCTCGCGCTTCATCCTCGACGTTTGCGGCTGCGAAGCCCTGTGGACGCCGTCGAAAATCGCCGAAGACGCGATTGCCCAGGTGCGTGCCCAGGTCGGTACCGACAACGTCCTGCTCGGCCTGTCCGGCGGCGTCGACTCCTCGGTGGTTGCAGCCCTGCTGCACAAGGCCATCGGCGACCAGCTGACCTGCGTCTTCGTCGACAACGGCCTGCTGCGTCTGCACGAAGGTGAGCAAGTGATGGCCATGTTCGCCGAGAACATGGGCGTCAAGGTGATCCGTGCCAACGCTGAAGAACAGTTCCTGACCAACCTTGCCGGTGAGTCGGACCCTGAGAAGAAGCGCAAGATCATCGGTCGCACCTTCATCGACGTGTTCGATGCCGAGTCGAACAAGCTCGAGAACATCAAGTACCTGGCCCAGGGCACCATCTACCCTGACGTGATCGAGTCGGCTGGCGCCAAAAGCGGCAAGGCCCACGTGATCAAGTCGCACCACAACGTCGGTGGCCTGCCGGAAGAGATGAACCTCAAGCTGGTCGAGCCGCTGCGCGAACTGTTCAAGGACGAGGTCCGTCGCCTCGGTCTGGAGCTGGGCCTGCCGTACGACATGGTCTACCGTCACCCGTTCCCGGGCCCGGGCCTGGGTGTGCGCATCCTCGGTGAAGTGAAGAAGGAGTACGCCGACCTGCTGCGTCGTGCCGACCATATCTTCATCGAAGAACTGCGCAAGGCCGACTGGTACCACAAGGTCAGCCAGGCTTTCGTGGTGTTCCAGCCGGTGAAATCGGTGGGTGTGGTCGGTGACGGCCGTCGTTACGCCTGGGTCGTGGCCCTGCGTGCGGTAGAAACCATCGACTTCATGACCGCACGTTGGGCGCACCTGCCTTACGAGCTGCTGGAGACTGTCAGCGGCCGGATCATCAACGAGATCGAAGGCATTTCGCGCGTTACTTACGACGTGTCGAGCAAGCCGCCAGCAACGATCGAGTGGGAATGATCGGACGTCCGGCACTGACCGGCACCGAGTAGCAAGAAACACCTTGAAGCCCGCGTAATCGCGGGCTTCTTTTCATCTGCAGATTGACTCGATCCCATGCGCCGGGAACATTTCATCGCTACTGACGGTCATTGTCAGGCGTGTTTGTGCGCTCACTCACTTAAACAGGGTTATCCGATTGAACTCGAAATTTATTCCGTTCTCTCTGGCCATGCTGCTTGCCACATCCGTAATGCCTGCACAGGCGCAGCAAAAGGTTGCCCTCAATTCGCCTGAACCGGGCGTGCTGTGCGACCGTTACCTGTGTGTCGACGGCAAGGGTGGCGTTTCCCGCGAATTGACCGAGAAACACCTTGGCAAGAAAGCGGCGACCAAGCTGTTTTCACAAGGCGACTTCGACGCGACCCAGTTCACCTTTGCCAATGGTATTTTCTGCGACGTCAAAGAACGCTTGTGCCGAGAGGATCGCTATTACGGTGCGGATGGCAAGCGCAGCGGGAAAGTGTCTGAGAAATACACGAAGCTGTTATTTGTTCACTAGGCCGCAAGCAACACCTTGAAGCCCACGTGATGGTGGGCTTCAAGGTGCCAACCGAAATTACCAACCCAGCTGCTTGTTGAACGACAACGCATCATAGTAATCATGCTGCGACGCGATCTTGCCGTCCTTCAGCTTGATGAAGCTGACGCCCTTGAATGACAACGGCTTGTTGGTCGCTGGCGTCTCGGGCGCCCAGGCACCGGTGTTGTGCCCGTCGAACTGCCACTCGAAGGCGATGTTGTCGCCGTCGACAATCGGTTGGCCAACCATCTGCCATTTCAGGTCAGGCACGGCATCGATAAACAGCTTGATGACTTCGACCCTGGCGGCTTCCCGGCCGACTTTGGGCACCCCTACGGACGCGTCGAGAAACTCGCCGTTCTCGGCAAAGTACTGTGCCGCGGCATCGGGGTCGTGTTTGTTCCAGGCGCTCATGTAGGCGTTGATGACTTCCAGGGTCTTGTCTTTGTCCGCCGCCACCGAGAACTGGGCAAACAACAGAACGACCAGGATGCTGACAAGGCGAAGCGAGATCCGCTGCATGGTATTTCCTCTTCGATTATTGCTGTTGTTGGAAAGACGGAAATCGGTTTTGCCCAAGGATGCAACGGCTTATCGTGGCGTCGGCAGTTCCACCAGCGACCAGTCGATCGACAGCGGTTTGAGCTTGTGCACCTTGGCGGCGGCCGGGCGGCTGGCCATGTTGCCGACGAACCAGTTGGTGGAGTTGGCTGCGACGATACGGCCTTCACCGTTGATGATGAATGCCTCGTTCTGCATGCGCAGCAGGCAGCGGGTGAGCAGTTGATCGAATTCATGCATGGCTATATCCGCCGCGGCAACGCCGACAAATCGCCCGCCGGCGAGGATCGGCAACGAGAACGCCAGTATGTAGAGTTCGGTGCCGTAGAGGTCCACGAAGGGCCCTTCGACCGATGCTCGCAGCGTAAGCTTCGGCCGGGTGAACCAGGGCATGCCCTGGTAGTTGTAGAAGCTTTCGCTCTGGCGATTGAAGTTAAGCATCATCGGCGCGATTTTGCCGCTGGCGGGGCGGTAGAACCATTCGAGGAACAGCTCTTGATCGGCCAGTTCGCCTGGCTCCAGCACCACGCCAGTGCCGTGGATATAGGTGTCGTTGCTTGACAGCCGCTCTTCGATGGTCGCCTGCAGGAACGCCAGGTCTTTGGAGGTCGGTTTTCTGCCTTCGGCAGCCAGGGCGTCCCACACCGTCACCACCTGTTCGGCCAGCGTTTCGAGTTGCTCGAACACCTTGCTGAAAATCGCTTCCAGGCGCTGGGTGCACTGCTGAAGCTCGTCGTTTTGTTCTGTCGTGATCATGACAACCTGCTCTCTTGCTGCCCAAGCAACTGGAAACGCAAATCCATCAGGCGCTTGATGCCTTCTTTGATATGGGCTTCGGTCAGCGCGCTGGCCAGGTTGGATTCGCCGGCAATCACTGCCTGGAGTATGGCCCGGTGTTCGGCGATGGCGGTGTTTTTCTGTGCGTCGTCGGTGCAGATCCAGTGCAGCTCGCCAATTTCGGCTTGCAGGCGCATTTCTGCGTGGGTCAGGCGCACCGATTGGGCGGCGACGGCAACCTCGATGTGAAAGCGCGCATCGGCCCGGCGCAGCTCGCTGCGCGCCGTGGCGTCCTGCAGTGCGCTGACGAAATGCTCCAGTCGTTGGTGCTGAACGCTGGAGGCGCGGCTGGCCGCCAAGCCCGCGGCGGTAGCTGAAATCGCGATCTGTTCGTCGCAGAGGTCGCGAAGTGCCAGCGAGCTCATGGCGCTCAACCTGGCCTTGAGAAAGTCGTCGGAAACCTCCACCGGGGCGCAGACGAAGCTGCCGCCATTTCTGCCGCGCCTGGTTGCGACAACGCCGCGCTGACGCAGGATTGCCAGGGCATCGCGCAAGGTCACGGTGGCCACGCCGAAACGGCTCGCCAGCTCGCTTTCGCTGGGTAATTGCTCGCCCTCGCCAATCAGGCCCAGGTCAATGACCTCGATCAGCCGACGCGCCACCTCCTCGGGTTTGCCTTCCTGGCTCACCTGTAGCAAAGACAGGCGGTTCACTTTATTCGGTTCAGTCATCCGGGTCGCCGTAAAAATATGAAACTAGATTTCTTTTAGCCATCTGCCGCTCGGTGCGCAACAGAAAAGCCCATTTCAAGCGTGGAATATCTGAAAGCAGGTCGCTTTTAGATAAAAACGACACGCGGATTGGCAGTTCTTCGAACATAAGATACGGTTTCATATGTTTAATAAAAAGCCTGGTTTCCGTAGCCACGGGAGCGTTGACAGGCACTGGCATCGACACAGAGGAATGGCACCGACATGACGAATCCAACGCTTAGCACTTGGGAAGCTCGCGCACAGGCCCTGAAAATTGAAGGGCGTGCGTTTATCGGTGGGGACTATACCCACGCCATCGACCGGGAAACCTTCGATTGTCTGAGCCCGATCGATGGCCGTCTGCTGGCCAAGGTCGCCAGTTGCTCGGCGGCAGACGCTGATCGCGCCGTAGAAGTGGCGCGCGCCACCTTCGATTCCGGCGTCTGGTCGCGCATGGCGCCGGCAGACAGAAAGCAGGTCATGATCCGTTTTGGCACCTTGCTCGAAGCCCATGCCGACGAACTGGCGCTGCTGGAAACCCTGGACATGGGCAAGCCGATCAGTGACTCGCTGGCTGTCGACGTGCCGGGTGCTGCGCAAGCGCTGAGCTGGAGCGGCGAGGCCATCGACAAGATCTATGACGAAGTGGCGGCGACCCCACACGATCAGCTGGGTCTGGTGACCCGCGAGCCTGTAGGTGTGGTTGCTGCCATCGTGCCGTGGAACTTCCCGCTGATGATGGCTTGCTGGAAACTCGGCCCGGCGCTGTCGACCGGCAACTCGGTGATCCTCAAACCGTCAGAGAAATCGCCACTGACTGCCATCCGTATCGCCCAGCTGGCGATCGACGCCGGTATCCCGGCTGGCGTGCTCAACGTGCTGCCAGGTTATGGCCATACCGTCGGCAAGGCTCTGGCCCTGCACATGGACGTCGATACCCTGGTGTTCACCGGCTCGACCAAAATCGCCAAACAGCTGCTGATCTACGCCGGTGAGTCGAACATGAAGCGCGTCTGGTTGGAAGCCGGTGGCAAGAGCCCGAACATTGTCTTCGCCGATGCTGCCGACCTGCAGGCTGCAGCCGAATCGGCGGCTGGCGCCATTGCCTTCAACCAGGGTGAGGTTTGCACCGCCGGCTCGCGCCTGCTGGTGGAGCGTTCGATCAAGGACAAATTCCTGCCGCTGGTGGTCGAGGCGCTGAAGGCCTGGAAGCCCGGCAACCCGCTGGACCCGGAAACCAACGTCGGGGCCCTGGTCGATAGCCAGCAGATGAACACCGTGCTGTCCTACATCGAGTCCGGCCGCAATGACGGCGCCACGCTGCTGGTGGGCGGCAAGCGCACCCTGCAGGAAACCGGCGGTACTTATGTCGAGCCGACCATTTTCGATGGCGTCAGCAATGCCATGAAAATCGCCCAGGAAGAAATCTTTGGCCCCGTGCTGTCGGTGATCACCTTCGACAGCGTCGAAGAAGCCATCAACATCGCCAACGACACGCCTTATGGTCTGGCCGCTGCGGTATGGACCGCCGACATCTCCAAGGCGCACCTGACCGCCAAAGCGCTGCGGGCCGGTAGCGTGTGGATCAACCAGTACGATGGCGGCGACATGACCGCGCCGTTCGGTGGCTTCAAGCAATCGGGCAACGGCCGCGACAAGTCGCTGCATGCGTTCGACAAGTACACCGAACTGAAAGCGACCTGGATCAAGTTGTAAGTCTGCAAACAAAAACAATAACTGCCGACAGGACAATGTCCTCAGGATAACAGCATGAACAGTTCCGAACTCACTGCGGTGGACCGCGATGCCGCCCAGCTCAAGGCGCTTGGCTATACGTCGAACTTCGAAAGAAGCATGAGCCTGTGGGAAAACTTTGCGCTGGGCTTCACCTACCTTTCGCCGGTCGTCGGCGTTTATACGCTGTTCGGCCTGTGCCTGGCGGCAGGCGGGCCGCCGATGATCTGGTCGTACTTGCTGGTCGGTTTCGGGCAGATGCTGGTCTGCCTGATTTTCTGCGAAGTGGTTTCGCAGTTTCCGATTTCCGGCGGCGTCTATCCGTGGGCCCGCCGTCTGGTGGGCAAGCGCTGGGCGTGGATGGTCGGCTGGATCTACTCCGTATCGCTGTGCGTGACCATTGCTGCGGTTGCACTGGGCGCCGGTCCTTACATCGCGGCCATGCTCGGCTTCGAACCGAGCCCGGTGACCAATACATTCGTCGCGCTGGCCCTGACCGTGCTGGCAACCCTGTTGAACCTGAGCGGGACCAAGTTGCTGGCCAAGGTTGCGATGTTCGGTTTCATCTGTGAGCTGCTGGGGGCGATCGTGATCGGTGGCTACCTGCTGATCTTCGAGCGCCATCAGCCGTTTTCGGTGCTGTTCAATACCTTTGACATCAGTATCGACGGCAGTTACTGGCCGGCGTTCCTGACCGCTTCGCTGGCCGGCATGTTCCTCTATTACGGCTTCGAAGCATGCGGTGATGTGGCGGAAGAGACGCCAAACCCGAGCAAGCGCATTCCCAAAGCCATGCGCATGACCATCTACATCGGTGGTGGTGCGGCGATTTTCGCCGCATTGGCCTTGATCCTCGCGGTTCCGGACATTGCCAAGGTGCTGTCCGGCGAAGACAAAGACCCGATGTCGACCATCATGGCCAATGCCTTCGGGCCGACCGGCTGGAAGATTGTCACGGCGGTCATCACCGTGTCCTTCGTGTCCTGCGTGCTGAGCTTGCAGGCGGCGGCCAGCCGTTTGCTGTACTCCTTTGCCCGCGACGAAATGGTCATGGGCAGCAGCGTGCTCAAGCGTCTGTCGCCCAATACCCGGGTGCCCACGGCGGCATTGATCACCTGCGGCCTGATCCCGGCTGCGATCGTCTGTGCCGGGTTCTACCTGGAAAATGCCATTGCGATCATCGTCAGCTTCGCCGCCATCGGCATTTATCTGGCCTTCCAGATGATCGTCGGCGGGGCGCTGTTCGCCCGGCTGCGCGGCTGGAGGCCGGCAGGTCAGTTCACCCTGGGCGGCTGGGGCTGGATCGTGAACATCCTGGCGCTGGTCTATGGCTTGCTGGCAATCACCAACATGTCCTGGCCGCGTACGCCGGATGCCCCCTGGTACAGCAACTACGGCATCCTGCTGACCTCGGCGGTGGTGATTGGTATCGGCCTGGTCTACATGGTCCTGTTCAAGCCCTATGACAAAGGCACGGCGCCGTTTGCCGATGCGTGGAAGTTACACAACGACCAGAACGTGAGTGCGCCCAGCCGGGCGTGATGAAGAAGGGCGCTCAGGCGCCCTTTTTTTGTCGGCGTTTGCCTGCGGCAACACTTCACTTAATCTTTCGCAATTGCAGGTGTATCGTATTCGCCCTTCATCGCTGGTACCTGGCACGGTGCCGGCATGTTGTTCCTGGCATTACGAGGTACCTGCTGCATGTCCTTTACCCGGCGACAAATACTCGGTGGCCTGACCGGCCTGGTGGCAATCGGTCTGGGTGCCGGTGGCGCATCCCGTTACTGGCTGGGGCGCAGCGACCCGAACGCCGGGCATGACTACGAGTTGATTGCCGCGCCGCTGGATGTCGAGCTGGTTTCGGGTCACAAGACCGAAGCCTGGGCTTTCGGCCCCTCCGCGCCGGGTACCGAGCTGCGGGTGCGTCAGGGGGAGTGGCTGCGTGTGCGTTTCATCAACCACCTGCCGGTAGCCACCACCATTCACTGGCATGGCATCCGCCTGCCGCTGGAGATGGACGGTGTGCCTTACGTCTCGCAGTTGCCGGTGTTGCCGGGTGAGTATTTCGATTACAAGTTCCGCGTCCCGGATGCTGGCAGCTTCTGGTACCACCCGCATGTGAACAGCTCCGAAGAGCTCGGCAAAGGCCTGGTCGGGCCGCTGATCGTCGAGGAGCGCGAGCCCACCGGCTTCAAGCATGAGCGCACGCTGAGCCTGAAAAACTGGCATGTGGACGAGCAGGGCGCCTACCTGCCGTTCAGCATCCCGCGTGAGGCCGCCCGTGGGGGCACTGCCGGGCGTTTGATCACCATCAATGGCCAGGCCAACGCCGTCATCGACATGCCCGAAGGGCAGATCGTGCGGGTGCGCCTGCTCAATCTGGACAACACCCTGACCTACCGGATCAACCTCAAGGGTAACTTTGAGGCCAAGGTCTACGCCCTCGATGGCAACCCGATCACCCCGCGGCCGCTGGGCAAGGATTACTGGCTTGGCCCGGGCATGCGAATCTGCCTGGCAATCAAGATGCCGCCTGCCGGTGAAGAACTGTCGTTGCGCGATGGCTCGGTGCGCCTGGGCACCTTGCGTTCGGTGGCCAGCAGTGAGGCGCCCGGCGACTGGCCACCGGCGTTGCCGGCCAACCCGATTGCCGAGCCGGACCTGGCCAATGCCGAGAAGCTCAACTTCAATTTCGAGTGGGTGGGCTCGGTTTCGGTCAACACCGAGAACGGCAAGCCGCCAAGCCTGTGGCAGATCAATGGCCAGGCCTGGGACATCACCGACAAGACCTGTGCCGAGCGGCCGATCGCCACCTTGCAGAAGGGCAAGAGCTATATCTTCGAGCTCAAGAACATGACCCAGTACCAGCACCCGATCCATCTGCATGGCATGAGTTTCAAGGTGCTCAGCTCGAACCGCCACAAGTTCCCGGAGCAGTACTTCACCGACACTTACCTGCTGGGCAAGAACGAGAGTGCCCAGGTGGCGTTGGTCGCCGATAACCCGGGCACCTGGATGTTCCATTGCCATGTCATCGACCATATGGAAACCGGCCTGATGGCCGCGATCGAGGTCGCCTGATGCGTCAGCCGCAAATCATCGATCGCAGCCGCGACCAGGAATTCATGCGTCAGGCCCTGGAGCTGGCGGCGCAAGGGGCGGCCATGGGCGAGGTGCCGGTGGGCGCGGTGCTGGTGCAGCATGGTCAGGTCATTGGCCGGGGCTTCAACTGCCCGATCAGCGGCAGTGATCCCAGTGCCCATGCCGAAATGGTCGCCATCCGCGCCGCCGCCCAGGCCGCGAGCAACTACCGGCTGCCCGGCAGCACCCTGTATGTGACGCTGGAGCCCTGCAGCATGTGCGCCGGGCTGATCGTTCATTCGCGCATTGCGCGGGTGGTATACGGCGCGCTGGAGCCCAAGGCGGGCATCGTGCAGAGTCAGGGGCAGTTTTTCACCCAGGGCTTTCTCAATCATCGGGTGTTGTTCGAAGGTGGGGTGCTGGCGCAGGAGTGTGGGACGATTCTGTCCGAGTTCTTCAAAGCGCGTCGGGCCAAGGCCTGATCTGAGGGCAAAAGCCTGTCATCTGAATAACGGTTGAAGCCGGTTGTTCCTAGTGCCCTTGTGGGAGCCGGCATTGCCGGCGATAGGAACGATGCGGTGTCAGGTGGTGCGCGGCGTCTGTAATCGCTGGCAAGGCCAGCTCCCACAGTGGCGTTACAGCGGCGGCGAGGGCTCAGGTGGCTTGGTCTTGTCGACACCCGGCACGTGCAGGCTGCCTTCGGCCACCTGGCTGCCCTCCAGCTGTGGCTGGGTCACCCAGGTGAGGATGTCGTAGTAACGGCGGATGTTGGCCACAAAATGCACTGGTTCGCCGCCGCGGGCATAACCGTAGCGGGTTTTGCTGTACCACTGTTTCTGTGACAGGCGCGGCAGCATTTTCTTCACATCCAGCCATTTGTTCGGGTTCAACCCCTCGCGTTTGGCCAGTTTGCGCGCATCGTCCAGGTGACCGCCGCCGACGTTGTAGGCCGCCAGGGCGAACCAGGTGCGGTCCGGCTCCTTGATCGAGTCGTCCAGTTGTTCCTTCACGTGCATGAAGTACTTGGCCCCGCCACGAATGCTTTGCACCGGGTCCAGCCGGTTGGACACACCCATGGCCTGGGCGGTGCGCTGGGTCAGCATCATCAGGCCGCGCACGCCGGTCTTGGAGGTGACCTCAGCCTGCCACATGGACTCCTGGTAGCCGATGGCGGCCAGCAGGCGCCAGTCGACCTGCTCTTTCTTGGCCGATGCCTTGAAGTGTTTCTCATAGCGCGGCAAGCGTTGCTGCAAGTGCTGGGCGAAGGTGTAGGCGCCAACGTAGCCAAGCACATCGACATGCCCGTAATAACGGTCTTTCAGGCGTTGCAAGGTGCCGTTCTTCTGCACCTTGTCGAGAAATTCGTTGATCTCGTTGAGCAGGCTGTTGTCATCCCCGGCCGCCACCGCCCAGCGCTGGTCACGCGAATCACCGAGGTCGAACGCGACCCGCACGTTGGGAAAATAGACCTGGTTCATCGCCAGCTCATTGGAATCGACCAGGGTCAGATCGATCTGACCTTCATCGACCATGCGCAGCAGGTCAACCACCTCGACGGCGTCAGACTCTTCGTATTCGAGTGCCGGATACTGCTTTTTCAGTTCTGCCAGCTGTTCGGCATGGGTGCTGCCCTTGAGCACCATGATCTTCTTGCCGACCAGGTCTTTGGCATCGGTCGGCCGCGAGCGACCGTTGCGGTAGATAATCTGCGGGGTGACTTCCAGGTACGGATGGGAGAAGCGTACCTGTGACTTGCGCCGCTCGCTGCTGACCAGGCCGGCCGCCGCCACTACCGGCCCCGATGGTTTGCCGAGCTGGTCGTACAGCTCGTCGAGGTTGTCGGCGGTTTCGATTTTCAGCTCGACCCCGAGATCATCGGCAAAACGCTTGACCAGCTCGTATTCGAAGCCGGTTTCACCGTTGCGGTCCTCGAAGTAGGTGGCCGGGCTGTTGCGGGTGATCACGCGCAGCACACCATCCTCCTTGACGCGCTCCAGAGTGCTGGGTTTTTCAACACAGGCACCGAGCATCAGGAAGAGTCCGGTTGCGATGAGCCATCTGGCGCAACGCTGGCGCAAAGCGGTTTGGGCAAACATAGGTTGCAGTATACGCAAAGGACTGGTCCCGCCATATCTCGACAACGGTTTGCTTGTCTGCTAGCGCGCTTTGCGCTAGGCCGGGGCGGGGGACGCGGGCAGGTCATTTTTTTGACCCCTGAGTCCGGTTTGTTTCGCCGACACGCGGCCGCGTCAGAATGCTGTGTTGCGGGTGCCGGAAGCGACGGATTTAGGCTAGAATGCACGGCCTCTAAGCACACCCCCTTCCTGAGGCTGTCCCGACGATGTTGATCCTGCGCGGCGCTCCTGCCCTTTCTGCCTTTCGCCACGGTAAATTACTCGAGCAATTGAGCCAGAAAGTCCCCGCTGTTAGTGGTTTGTACGCTGAATTCGCTCATTTCGCCGAGGTTGACGGCGATCTGACTGCCGACCAACAGCAAGTGCTCGCGCGCTTGCTCAAGTACGGCCCGAGCGTACCGGTACAGGAGCCGAGCGGTCGCCTGTTCCTGGTCCTGCCGCGCTTCGGCACCATCTCGCCCTGGTCGAGCAAGGCCAGCGACATCGCCCATAACTGCGGCCTGGAGAACGTCCAGCGCCTGGAACGCGGTATCGCCTACTACGTCGCCGGTGAGCTGAGCGAGGCCGACGCTGCGCTGGTCGCCCAGGTGCTGCACGACCGTATGACCCAGATTGTCCTGAGCAAGCTGGAAGAGGCCGCCGGCCTGTTCAGCCACGCCCAGCCCAAGCCGATGACCTCGGTGGACATCCTCGGCGGCGGCCGCGCGGCGCTGGCCCAGGCCAACATCGATCTGGGTCTGGCCTTGGCCGAAGACGAGATCGACTATCTGGTCACCAGCTTCCAGGGCCTGAAGCGCAACCCGAACGACATCGAACTGATGATGTTCGCCCAGGCCAACTCCGAGCACTGCCGTCACAAGATCTTCAACGCCAGTTGGGATATCGACGGCGAAAGCCAGGAAAAAAGCCTGTTCGGCATGATCAAGAACACCTACCAGATGCACAGTGAAGGCGTGCTGTCCGCTTACAAGGACAACGCCTCGGTGATCGTCGGTAACGTCGCCGGACGCTTCTTCCCGAACCCTGAGACCCGCCAGTACGGTGCGGTGCAGGAGCCGGTGCACATCCTGATGAAGGTCGAGACCCACAACCACCCGACCGCCATCTCGCCGTTCTCCGGCGCGTCCACCGGTTCCGGCGGCGAAATCCGCGATGAAGGCGCCACCGGTCGTGGTGCCAAGCCAAAAGCCGGCCTCACCGGTTTCACCGTTTCCAACCTGCAGATCCCGGGCTTTGAACAGCCTTGGGAGAAGGCCTACGGCAAGCCTGAGCGCATCGTCACCGCGCTGGACATCATGATTGAAGGCCCGCTGGGTGGCGCGGCGTTCAACAACGAATTCGGCCGTCCGGCCCTGACCGGCTACTTCCGTACCTTCGAGCAGTCGATCAGCACCCCGCACGGCGAAGAAGTGCGCGGTTACCACAAGCCGATCATGCTCGCTGGCGGTATGGGCAACATCCGCGAAGATCACGTCCAGAAAGGCGAGATCACCGTCGGCGCCAAGCTGATCGTTCTCGGTGGCCCGGCCATGCTGATCGGCCTGGGCGGTGGTGCGGCTTCCTCGGTTGCCACCGGTGCCAGCTCTGCCGACCTGGATTTTGCCTCGGTACAGCGCGAGAACCCGGAAATGGAACGCCGCTGCCAGGAGGTCATCGACCGCTGCTGGCAGCTGGGCGACAACAACCCGATCGCCTTCATCCACGACGTCGGCGCGGGCGGCATTTCCAACGCCTTCCCGGAGCTGGTCAACGATGGTGGTCGCGGGGGCCGTTTCGAGCTGCGTAACGTGCCTAACGACGAGCCGGGCATGGCCCCGCACGAAATCTGGAGCAACGAATCCCAGGAGCGTTATGTCCTGGCCGTCGATGCCGCCGATTTCGAGCGCTTCCAGGCCATCTGTGAGCGTGAGCGCTGCCCGTTCGCCGTGGTCGGCGAAGCCACCGCAGAGCCGCACCTGACTGTTACCGACAGCCACTTCGGCAACAGCCCGGTGGACATGCCGCTGGAAGTGCTGCTGGGCAAACCGCCGCGCATGCACCGTTCGGTTACCCGTGAAGCCGAGCAGGGCGATGATTTCGATCCGTCCGGCCTTGAGCTGAACGATTCGGTCGAGCGCGTGCTGCGTCACCCGGCCGTGGCCAGCAAGAGCTTCCTGATCACCATCGGCGACCGCACCATTACCGGTCTGGTTGCCCGCGACCAGATGGTCGGCCCGTGGCAGGTGCCAGTGGCTGACGTCGCCGTCACCGCCACCAGCTTCGACGTTTACACCGGTGAAGCCATGGCCATGGGCGAGCGCACACCGCTGGCCCTGCTCGATGCTCCGGCTTCGGGGCGCATGGCGATCGGCGAAACGCTGACCAACATGGCCGCCTCGCGCATTGAAAAACTCTCCGACATCAAACTGTCGGCCAACTGGATGTCCGCCGCCGGTCACCCGGGCGAAGACGCCCGTCTGTACGACACCGTCAAGGCTGTCGGCATGGAGCTGTGCCCTGAGCTGGGCCTGACCATTCCGGTCGGCAAGGACTCGATGTCGATGAAGACCAAGTGGAGCGAAGAAGGCGCGGAGAAATCCGTCACCTCGCCGCTGTCGCTGATCGTCACCGGTTTTGCACCGGTCACCGACATCCGCAAGACCCTGACCCCGCAACTGCGCATGGACAAGGGCGAAACCGACCTGATCCTGATCGACCTCGGTCGCGGCCAGAACCGTATGGGCGCCTCGATCCTTGCCCAGACCCACGGCAAGCTCGGCAGCCAGGCCCCGGACGTCGACGACGCCGAAGACCTCAAAGCCTTCTTCGCGGTGATCCAGGGCCTGAACGCCGATGGCCACCTGCTGGCTTACCACGACCGTTCCGACGGCGGCCTGATGACCACCGTGCTGGAAATGGCCTTCGCCGGCCATTGCGGCTTGAGCCTGGAACTGGACACCCTGACCAGCAAGCGGGAAAAAATTGCCGCCATCCTCTTCAACGAAGAGCTGGGTGCAGTGATTCAGGTGCATCAGGACGCCACTCCGGATGTGTTGGCCCAGTTCAGCGCTGCCGGCCTCGGTGAAGACTGCGTTGCAGTGATCGGTCAGCCGGTCAACAACAGCGAAGTGCTGATCCACCACATGGGCGAAGAGCTGTTCAAGGGCGACCGTCGTCTGCTGCAGCGCCAGTGGGCGGAAACCAGCTACCAGATCCAGCGTCTGCGTGACAACGCCGACTGTGCCGATCAGGAGTTCGAAGGCCTGCTCGAGGAAGACAATCCGGGCCTGAGCGTCAAGCTCGGCTTCGACGTCAACCACGACATCGCCGCGCCGTACATCAAAAAGGGCATCCGTCCTCAGGTGGCGGTATTGCGTGAGCAGGGCGTCAACGGCCAGGTCGAGATGGCAGCTGCCTTCGACCGCGCTGGTTTCAACGCTATCGACGTGCACATGAGCGATATCCTCGCCGGTCGCATCGACCTGAACGAGTTCAAAGGTCTGGTCGCCTGTGGCGGCTTCTCCTACGGCGACGTTCTCGGTGCCGGTGAAGGCTGGGCCAAGTCGGCGCTGTTCAACAGCCGTGCCCGTGAGGCATTCCAGCAGTACTTCGAGCGTAGCGACAGCTTCACCCTGGGTGTGTGCAACGGTTGCCAGATGATGTCCAACCTGCACGAGCTGATTCCGGGTACCGAGTTCTGGCCGCACTTCGTGCGTAACCGCTCCGAACAGTTCGAAGCCCGTGTGGCCATGGTCCAGGTCCAGGAGTCGAACTCGATCTTCCTGCAGGGTATGGCCGGTTCGCGCATGCCGATCGCTATCGCGCACGGTGAAGGCCATGCCGAATTCGCCAGCGAAGAAGCCTTGCTCGAAGCCGATCTGTCCGGTTGCGTGGCCCTGCGCTTTGTCGACAACCACGGCAAGGTTACCGAAACCTATCCGGCCAACCCGAACGGTTCGCCGCGCGGGATTACCGGCCTGACCAGCCGCGACGGTCGCGTCACCATCATGATGCCGCACCCTGAGCGGGTCTTCCGTGCCGTGCAGAACTCCTGGCGTCCGGATGACTGGAACGAAGACGCGGCGTGGATGCGTATGTTCCGTAACGCGCGGGCCTGGGTGAACTAAGGGTGTACAAACTCGCCTTCTTCGTCCCGCCCAGCCATGTGGACGTGGTCAAGACGGCTGTGTTCGCCGCTGGCGGCGGACGCATCGGCGACTATGACTGCTGTGCCTGGCAGGTGTTGGGCCAGGGCCAGTTCCGCCCGCTGGACGGCAGTCAGCCGTTCATCGGGCAGAGCGGTGTGGTCGAGCAGGTCGAAGAGTGGCGGGTAGAGCTGGTGGTAGCCGACGAGCTGATCAAGCCGGTGGTTGCTGCGCTCAAGCTCAGCCATCCTTACGAAACACCGGCTTATGAGGTCTGGCAACTCGCCGACTTCTGAGGGCTGTAAAAAAGCCGCGACCGATTTGCATCGGTCGCGGCTTTTTTGTGCCTGGTGGGAGCGCGCTCAGGGGCGAATTTCGATCATCGTGCCGTCGGGCACCAAGTCCCACACTTCGCGCATGTCGCGATTGGTCATGGCGATGCAGCCTTCGGTCCAGTCCAGGGTATGGAAGAATTCTTCAGGGTATTCTTCGTCCAGCGGCGTGCCGTGGATCATGATCATGCCGCCGGGTTCTACGCCTTCACGCCGGGCCCGCGCCGAATCGCTGATGTTCGGATAGGACACGTGCATGGCCAGGTTGTAGCGGTCACTCTCTTTGCGCCAGTCGAGCCAGTAGAGTCCCTCAGGGGTGCGCTTGTCGCCTTCACGCAACTTCGGCCCCTTGGGCTGCTTGCCCAGCGAGATGCGGTAGGTTTTCAGCGGCGAGCCGGCGCTGATCAGTTGCAGGCGCCGTTCCGACTTGAGTACCAGGACTTTGTCGATGAGCACCGAATGCTCGGGTTTGAGCTGGAGCGGCGAGGGCGCGACCTTTTCGATCGGCTTGGTCACGATCGTTTCGGTAAACGCTGCCTGGGACACCGATGTCACACTGAGGCAGAAAAGGGCAAACAACCAGCGCATGAAACGATATCCCTGAAAACTAGGTGTTGGGTGACGAGGCGAGCATTGGCGACAGGCATTCGCTGCCAATCGGGTAGGACTGCTCGATGCGGTCACGATAGTAGCATTTTAGGGTACGACTGACGGTGCGGAAAGCCAGCTCGTCCCATGGGATGTCACTTTCATCGAAAAGTCGCACTTCCAGGCTTTCGACGCCGACGGCAAAGTCCAGGTCGGCCAGTTCGGCGCGAAAGAACACGTGCACCTGGTTGATATGCGGCAAGTCGAACAGCTGGTACAGGCTCATCTGCCCGACACGGGCGCAGGCTTCCTCGACGGTTTCGCGGCGGGCGGCCTGCTCCAGGGTTTCACCGTTCTCCATGAAACCGGCGGGCAGGGTCCAGTAGCCGCGGCGTGGCTCGATGGCCCGGCGGCACAACAGCACCTGGCTGCCCCAGATCGGTAGCACGCCGGCGACGATATTGGGGTTCTGGTAATGGATGGTCTGGCAGTGATCGCAGACATAACGCAGGCGGGTATCGCCTTCGGGAATACGCTGAATCACCGGATTGCCGCACGCGCTGCAGAATTTCATGCTTTTATTCCTATAGGTTGTGCTTATCTTGGCGCGACTTTCACCGCGGCTGCAAGCCGGTTCACCTCGGGGCTTGGGCGGCTCGCGGCTTTGGTGCATCATGCAGGTCATGCTTTGGAATCGAGAGAGAGCAATGCTGGACGAGCTACTTCGCCGCGTGAGCAGTCATACGCCGGGCACCCTGGAAACCGATCGTCGTTTTCCCGAGGCCGCAGTGTTATTGCCGATTACCCGCAGCGAAGAGCCTGAACTGGTCTTGACCTTGCGCGCCAAGGGCTTGTCGACCCATGGTGGCGAAGTGGCTTTCCCCGGTGGGCGCCGCGACCCGGAAGACCCCGATCTGGTGTTTACCGCCCTGCGCGAAGCCGAAGAAGAAATCGGTCTGCCGCCTGGCCTGGTGGAAATCATCGGCCCCTTGAGCCCGCTGATCTCGTTGCATGGCCTGAAGGTCACGCCTTTCGTCGGCCTGATCCCCGATTATGTCGAGTACCAGGCCAATGATGCTGAAATCGCCGCCGTGTTCACGGTGCCGCTGGAGTTCTTTCGCCAGGACCCGCGCGATCACACTCACCGTATCGATTACCAGGGGCGCAGTTGGTACGTGCCCAGTTACCGCTTTGGTGAGTACAAGATCTGGGGGTTGTCGGCGATCATGATCGTCGAACTGGTCAACTTGCTTTACGATGCCGACATCAATCTGCACAAGCCGCCTGAGCGCTTCATTCCAATTTGAGCGGGCTCACCCGCCACCACTGCCGCACCGTGAGGAACCACGCATGAAATACCGTCTGGGCGACCTGCGGGTCGAAACCCATCCACGCAGCTGGGCGGCGCCCACTGCCACGCTGATCGGTAAAGTACGCCTGCAGGCGGGGGCCAGTGTCTGGTTCGGCGCGGTACTGCGCGGCGACAACGAACTGATCGACATCGGCGAGAACAGCAATGTTCAGGACGGTACGGTGATGCACACCGACATGGGCTCGCCGCTGACCTTGGGTAAAGGCGTGACCATCGGTCACAACGCCATGTTGCATGGCTGCAGCGTCGATGATTACAGCCTGGTCGGCATCAACGCGGTGATTCTCAACGGCGCGCGCATCGGCAAATACTGCATCATTGGCGCCAACGCGCTGATCCCAGAGGGCAAGGAAATTCCCGACGGCTCGCTGGTGATGGGCTCGCCAGGCAAGATCGTGCGCGAACTGACCGAGGCACAGAAGAAGATGCTTGAAGCCAGTGCCGCGCATTACGTGCATAACGCCGAGCGCTATGCCCGCGATCTGGCCGTGCAGGAGGATTGATGAGTAGCAGTGAACGTCCGGTCGCCTCACCCTGTGTGCAGATCTGCGCCCTGGATGAGGCCGATATCTGCACCGGCTGTCAGCGCAGCGCTGCAGAAATAACCCGCTGGGGGCGGATGGACAACAGCGAGCGCCGCCAGGTGCTGAAGCTGTGTCACGAGCGGGCAGTGGCGGCCGGGCTGATCTTCAGCGTCGGCAGTGCCAGGTGCTGATCCGGCACTTGGCCGCAGGCGGCCGCTCAAGTACCCTGTAGGGCTTGCCCAGCGGTCTATTCCATGCCTTTTCTGATTGCCTACATCAGCAGTGTCGTGCTGATCAACTACGCCTTCTCCAGTGCCCCGCACCTGGATGTCATCTGGTCCGCCTGGGGCGGGCTGGTGTTTATCCTCCGTGACATGGTGCAGACCCGCTACGGTCACGGTGCGCTGGTCGCCATGCTGGTCGCGCTGGTGCTGTCCTATGTCACCTCCGAGCCTGCCATTGCCCTGGCCAGTGCCAGCGCCTTCGCGGTCTCCGAACTGATCGACTGGCTGGTCTTCAGCATCACCAAACGGCCGCTGCACGACCGCCTGTGGCTGAGCTCGGCGCTGAGCATCCCGATCGACACCTTCATTTTCTTTGGCATGATCGGTGCCTTGACCCCGGCAGTGGCCGGCACCGCCCTGGCCTCGAAATTCGCCGGGGTCACCGCGGTGTGGCTGATCATGGCCTGGCGTCTGCGCAAGCCTGCCATCACTGGCTGAGGCCCTGCGCCGCGGTTGATGTAAAATGGCGCTCCTTTTCACCGGGCTGGCCTGATCATCGGGCAGCCCTGGAATCCTTCCCTCTGAGGACCTGAAATGACCCGTATCGGAACCCCATTGTCGCCGACCGCGACCCGCGTACTGCTCTGTGGCTGTGGCGAGCTGGGCAAGGAAGTGGTGATCGAGCTGCAACGCCTGGGCGTTGAAGTGATTGCCGTGGACCGTTACGCCAATGCCCCGGCCATGCAAGTGGCCCATCGCAGCCATGTCATCAACATGCTCGATGGCGCAGCACTGCGGGCGGTGATCGAGGCCGAGAAGCCGCACTACATCGTGCCGGAAATCGAAGCCATTGCCACCGCGACCCTGGTCGAGCTGGAAAACGAAGGCTTCAACGTGGTGCCGACCGCGCGTGCCACGCAGCTGACCATGAACCGCGAAGGCATTCGCCGTCTGGCGGCCGAAGAGCTGGATCTGCCAACCTCGCCTTACCACTTTGCCGATACCTTCGAGGACTACCGCAATGCGGTCGAAGACCTGGGTTTCCCGTGCGTGGTCAAACCGGTGATGAGTTCCTCGGGCAAGGGCCAGAGCCTGCTGCGCAGCGCTGATGATGTGCAGAAAGCCTGGGACTATGCCCAGGAAGGCGGGCGTGCCGGCAAGGGCCGGGTGATCATTGAAGGCTTCATCGACTTCGACTACGAAATTACCCTGCTGACCGTTCGTCACATCGGCGGTACTACGTTCTGCGCGCCGGTTGGTCATCGTCAGGAGAAGGGCGATTACCAGGAGTCCTGGCAGCCGCAAGCCATGAGCCCGGTGGCTCTGGCCGAGTCCGAGCGGGTGGCCAAGGCGGTCACTGAGGCGCTGGGCGGTCGTGGTCTGTTCGGTGTCGAGTTGTTCATCAAAGGTGATCAGGTGTGGTTCAGTGAAGTGTCGCCACGTCCGCACGACACCGGTCTGGTGACCCTGATCTCTCAAGACCTGTCGCAGTTCGCCCTGCATGCGCGGGCAATCCTTGGTCTGCCGATCCCGCTGATTCGTCAGTTCGGTCCGTCCGCCTCGGCGGTGATTCTGGTTGAGGGTCAATCGCAGCAGACGGCATTTGCCAACCTTGGCGCCGCGTTGAGCGAACCGGATACCGCCATTCGCCTGTTCGGCAAGCCTGAAGTCAACGGTCAGCGTCGCATGGGCGTGTGCCTGGCGCGTGATGAGTCGATCGAGGCTGCGCGGGCCAAAGCGACCCGTGCTTCTCAGGCGGTCAAGGTAGAACTCTAAGCCTTGAAGACCTGATCGCCAGCAAAGCTGGCTCCCACAATGGAACGATGGTGAATATTCTTGTGGGAGCCGGCATTGCGGCGATAGGGCTGCTTTGCAGCCTTGGCTTTCAAAGTTCCGAATGGCGAGTCTCTTTCAGGCACAACACGGCAATCAGGCTCAACACCGCCGCCGCCGACACATACCCGCCAACCCAGCTCAAGCCCCCCATCGCCACCAGCTTCTGGGCAAAGAACGGTGCCGCCGAAGCCCCGACGATACCGCCCAGGTTATATGCCGCCGAAGCGCCGGTATAACGCACATGGGTCGGAAACAGCTCAGGCAGCAGCGCGCCCATCGGCGCGAAGGTCACGCCCATCAAGAACAGCTCGATGGCCAGGAACAGCGCCACCCCCGCAGTGGAGCCCGAGGTCAGCAACGGCTGCATGGTAAAGCCCGAGAGAATCGCCAGCACTGCACCGACAATCAGTACCGGTTTACGCCCGTAGCGATCGCTGAGCCAGGCTGACAGCGGTGTGGCCAGGGCCATGAACAGCACGGCAAAGCACAACAGGCCGAGGAAGGTTTCGCGGCTGTAGCCCAGAGTCGATACGCCATAGCTGAGCGAGAATACCGTGGAGATGTAGAACAGCGCGTAGCACACCACCATGGCGGCAGCGCCTAGCAATACCGGCATCCAGTAGTGCGCGAAGAGTTCGATCACCGGCATTTTCACCCGCTCGTGACGCGCCACGGCCTTGGCGAAAATTGGCGTTTCTTCGAGTTTAAGGCGCACATACAGGCCAACGATCACCAGCGCCGCGCTGAGCAGGAAAGGAATCCGCCAGCCCCAGCTACGGAACTGCTCGTCCGTGAGGGTCATGGCCAGGGTCAGGAACAGACCATTGGCGGCCAGAAAACCGATCGAAGGGCCCAGCTGCGGGAACATGCCGAACCAGGCCCGTTTGCCTTTCGGTGCGTTCTCGGTGGCCAGCAGCGCCGCGCCGCCCCATTCGCCACCAAGGCCCAGGCCCTGGCCGAAGCGCAGTACGCACAGCAGGATCGGTGCCCAGGCACCAATGCTGTCGTAGCCCGGCAGCACGCCGATCAGCGTGGTACACACGCCCATCAGCAGCAGCGAGGCGACCAGGGTCGATTTGCGCCCGATACGGTCACCGAAATGGCCGAACAGGGCAGAGCCCAGAGGGCGGGCGAGGAAGGCGATGCCGAAGGTCAGGAACGCCGAGAGCATCTGCGCGGTGCCGGAGGTCTGCGGGAAGAACACCGGGCCGATTACCAGCGCGGCAGCGGTGGCGTAGACGTAGAAATCGTAGAACTCGATGGCGGTGCCGATAAAGCTGGCGGTGGCCACCCGTGCCGGCGAGTTGCCGGGGCTGGCCTGGGCCGTTTCGGAGTAGGTGCTGCTGGTCGTCATGCGATTATCCCTGACAGTCGAGTGCTCCATGGACGCCGTTGCCGGCCTGCATGGGCAGGCATCAGCACGCAAGCGCCGCAAGCGGGAGCCGAAGCGTATTGTTGTTGGTCGCGTGACTGAGCATACGCCCGTTGGGGATAGGGGCGGCGCAGGCAATGTTCGGGGTGTGAAGCAATGCCGGAAAAGCGCGCTATTCAGTTGTGCGGGCTGGCCGGGAGACGCTGGGAGCGGGTAGCAAGCGAGACGGCCAGGCTGGGTAAGCGTGCTCCGAGTATAGCTAGCGAGTCACGGTCCAGACCAGTATGCGGCTGGCACAATTGTCTTCTGTTTCGAGGATTTCCAGGCGATAACGGCCGATCTTCAGGCATACCGCGCTGGCCGGAATGCTTTCCAGCGCTTCGGTGACCAGGCCGTTGAGGGTCTTCGGCCCGTCGCTGGGCAGGTGCCAGCCGAGGCTGCGGTTAAGCTCGCGAATCGACACGGTGCCTTCGATGACAAAACGCCCGTCGCCCTGCGGGTGAATGTGCGGGTTGTCCTGGTGGTGCTCGTCTTCGAATTCGCCGACGATCTCCTCGAGAATGTCTTCGAGGGTGACGATGCCCAATACCTCGCCATATTCGTCGACCACCACGCCGAGGCGCCGCTGTTGCTTGTGGAAGTTGAGCAACTGCAATTGCAGGGGCGTGCTTTCCGGGACGAAGTAGGGGTCGTAGCAGGCCGCCTGCAGGGCCTCGCGGGTTAGTTCGGCCTTGGGCAGCAGGTGACTGATCAGCTTGGTGTTGAGGATGGCTTCGACCTGGTTGATGTCGCTGTGGTACACCGGCAGGCGGGTGTGGCGGCTGATGATCAGTTGCTCGATGATCGCCTCGATCGGGTCGTCGAGGTTGATACCGTCAACGTCGTTGCGCGGCACCAGGATGTCATTGACGGTGATCTTGTCCAGCGCCAGCAGGCTTTCGGGCAGATTCAGGCGATGGTCGGCGTGCAGGTGTTCTTCTGCGTCGGCATCGTCGTCCTGCTCGTGCAGGCTCACCGCATGCGGCTGGATGCGAAACGGGCGCAGCAGCAATCGCGCGCAGCCATCGAGCAGCCAGGCCAGGGGCTGGAGCAGCTTGAGCGGCGCTTTGAGCAGGCTGTTGCCCAGGGCAATGAAGGTGTGCGGATTGCGCCGGGCCAGTTGCCGTGGCAGGTATTCGGCCAGCACCAGCAGTACGACAGCGGCGCCCAGCCCGGCCAGCCAGAAACCGTGTTCACCGCTGTAGCGCTGACCCAGCAGACAGGCCAGGGCCAGCACCAGCAGTTTGCCCAGGGTCGAGCAGAGCACCAGGGCCTGTGGCGCGACTGCCAGTTCCGGGTGTTCGTCGGTCAGGCCGTTGCGCCGGGCGCTATTGAGTTGCTGCTGGGCGGCGTCCACCGCAGTGAACAGCGCCGACCAGAGCAGGGCCAGTACCAGTATGCCAAGCAAGGGTCCTAACGGCAGCGCGTCCATTAACTGTGCCCGTCAGATATGCAGGATGAATTCGCGTACCAGCTTGCTGCCGAAGTAGGCCAGCATCAGCAGGCAGAACCCGGCGAGGGTCCAGCGGATCGCCTTGTGACCGCGCCAGCCCAGGCGGGTGCGGCCCCACAGCAGCACACTGAAGACTATCCAGGCCACGCAGGCCAGCAAGGTCTTGTGTACCAGGTGCTGGGCAAACAGGTTGTCGAGGAACAGCCAGCCGGAAATCAGCGACAGCGACAGCAGCCCCCAGCCGGCCCAGAGAAAGCCGAACAGCAGGCTTTCCATGGTTTGCAGGGGCGGGAAGTTCTTGATCAGCCCCGAAGGGTGCTTGTGTTTGAGCTGGTGGTCCTGAAGCAGCAGCAACAGCGCCTGGAACACGGCGATGGTGAACATGCCGTAGGCCAGGATCGACAGCAGAATATGCGCCAGAATCCCCGGTTCTTCGTTGATCAGCGGCACCGTGCCCGGTGGCGCGAACTGTGACGTCAGCGCCGTCAGCATGCCCAGCGGGAACAACAGCAGCAGCAGGTTTTCCACCGGAATGCGCAGGCAGGCCAGCAAGGTCAGGGCAATCACCGCCGTGGCGATCAGACTGGCGGCACTGAAGAAGTCCAGGCTCAGGCCCAGGGGCGTGAGCAACTGCCAGAACAGTGCCGTGCCTTGGGCGACAACCGCCAGCGCGCCCAGCAGGCCGAGCAGGCGTTTGTCGGCCTTGGCGCCTTGCGCCAGGCGGGAGCCTTGATAGAGAGTCGCGGCGGCATACAGGCAGGCGGCGATCAGGTTGGGTAGCAAACTGGGTGACAAAGGGAGCATAAGTCCTGTTAGGCAAGCCCGAAAAGAATTGAGTTTGGCATAGAACGCGCCTGCCAAGGAAGACTGCCAGCCGACGGCGAGGTGTGCGCTTGCCCGAGTCTTCGTTATAATCGCCGATCTGCCCCTGCCCAAGGCCCGTCGAATACGCCAGAGGCAGCTGATAAACCTCGGTTCTACAGAGCCTGAAAGGATCACCATGTTTGAAAACCTGACCGACCGTCTGTCACAGACGCTGCGCCATGTCACTGGCAAGGCCAAGCTGACCGAAGACAACATCAAAGACACCCTGCGTGAAGTGCGTATGGCGTTGCTCGAGGCTGACGTCGCCCTGCCGGTGGTCAAGGATTTCGTCAACAAGATCAAGGAGCGCGCGGTCGGCACCGAGGTGTCGCGCAGCCTGACCCCGGGCCAGGCATTCGTGAAGATTGTCCAGGCCGAGCTCGAAGGCATGATGGGTGCGGCCAACGAAGAGCTGACGCTCAACGCCGCGCCGCCAGCGGTGGTCTTGATGGCCGGTTTGCAGGGTGCGGGTAAGACCACCACCGCCGGCAAGCTGGCGCGCTTCCTGAAAGAGCGCAAGAAGAAGTCGGTGATGGTGGTGTCGGCTGACGTCTACCGTCCGGCGGCGATCAAACAGCTGGAGACACTGGCGGGCGATATCGGCGTTACCTTCTTCCCGTCCGACATCAGCCAGAAGCCAGTGGCCATCGCTGAAGCGGCGATCCGTGAAGCCAAGCTGAAGTTCATCGACGTGGTCATCGTCGACACCGCCGGTCGTCTGCACATCGACGCCGAGATGATGACCGAGATCAAGGATCTGCACGCCGCGGTCAAGCCGATCGAGACGTTGTTCGTGGTCGACGCCATGACAGGTCAGGATGCTGCCAACACCGCCAAGGCGTTTGGTGATGCGCTGCCGCTGACCGGTGTGATCCTGACCAAGGTCGACGGCGACGCCCGTGGCGGTGCCGCGCTGTCGGTGCGGGCCATTACCGGCAAGCCGATCAAGTTCATCGGTATGGGCGAGAAGAGCGAAGCGCTCGAGCCGTTCCATCCCGACCGTATTGCTTCGCGTATCCTCGGCATGGGCGACGTACTCAGCCTGATCGAGCAGGCCGAGCAGACCCTCGACAAGGAAAAGGCCGACAAACTGGCCAAGAAGCTGAAGAAGGGCAAGGGCTTCGATCTCGAAGACTTCCGTGACCAGCTGCAACAGATGAAGAACATGGGCGGCCTCGGCGGCCTCATGGACAAGCTGCCAAGCATCGGTGGGGTCAACCTGGCGCAGATGGGCAACGCCCAGGGCGCAGCCGAAAAGCAGTTCAAGCAGATGGAAGCGATCATCAACTCCATGACCCCGGCCGAGCGCCGCGACCCTGAGCTGATCAGCGGTTCGCGCAAGCGCCGGATCGCCATGGGCTCCGGCACCCAGGTGCAGGATATCGGTCGCCTGATCAAGCAGCACAAGCAGATGCAGAAGATGATGAAGAAGTTTTCTGCCAAAGGCGGCATGGCGAAAATGATGCGCGGCCTGGGCGGTATGATGCCCGGCGGCGGCATGCCCAAGCTGTAACCCTATTCAGGTCGTCGGCGCGAATGCGCGCCGATGATCGGAACCCCGCCCTCGGCGGGACACTGTTGCCTTATATAAGGCAGCGTTATTCGCAAATCAGCAGGCAGGCCTATTTGCCCCGGTAAAAAGGCATTTGCAAAAGTCCGGATATTCCTTGAGAATATGCGGCCTTTCGGGCACCCGTGTGCCCGCTGTGCATTATGATTTGCAGCACCGACTACAGGAACGATGTTCAATGCTAACCATCCGTCTTGCCCGTGGTGGCTCTAAAAAGCGCCCATTTTACACCCTGACCGTGACCGACTCGCGTAACCCGGTTACCGGTTCGCACATCGAGCAGGTTGGTTTCTTCAACCCTATCGCTCGTGGTCAGGAAGTTCGTCTGTCCGTTAAAGAAGACCGCGTTGCTCACTGGCTGAGCGTTGGCGCACAGCCGTCCGAGCGCGTTGCTCAACTGCTGAAACAAGCTGCCAAGGCTGCTGCCTGAGCACGATGAGCGCGACGCCAGAAAAAGCTGATGACTTGATCGTTGTCGGCAAGATTTTTTCGGTTCACGGCGTTCGCGGCGAGGTGAAGGTCTTTTCCTTTACCGATCCGATTGAAAACCTGTTGGATTACCGTAACTGGACGCTTCGGCACGAAGGGAAGGTAAAACAGGTCGAGCTGGTCAGTGGCCGTTCCACTCAAAAGGACCTGGTCGCCAAGCTCAAAGGCCTCGACGATCGTGATGAAGCACGTCTTCTGAGCGGTTATGAGATTTGTATCTCGCGTAGCCTTTTGCCCAACCTGCCTAGCGACGAGTACTACTGGTACCAGTTGGTAGGTCTGAAAGTCATCAACCAGGACGAACAGCTGTTCGGCAAGGTTGATCACCTGTTGGAGACCGGCGCGAACGATGTAATGGTGGTCAAGCCCTGCGCGGGCAGCCTGGATGATCGTGAACGCCTGTTGCCCTATACAGAGCAATGCGTGTTGAAGATCGACCTGGTTGCAGGCGAGATGAGGGTGGAATGGGATGCGGACTTCTAAGCAATGGCCAGCCTGCGCGTAGATGTCATTACGTTGTTCCCCGAGATGTTCTCGGCCATCAGTGAGTACGGCATTACCAGCCGCGCGGTGAAACAGGGGTTGTTGCAACTGACCTGCTGGAATCCGCGGGACTACACCACAGATCGTCACCACACGGTGGATGATCGGCCGTTTGGCGGTGGTCCGGGCATGGTGATGAAGATCAAGCCTCTGGAAGACGCCCTGGTACATGCCAGGCAGGCAACCGGAGAGGCGGCGAAGGTGATTTACCTGAGCCCGCAAGGCCGCAAGCTGACTCAGTCGGCGGTCAAAGACCTGGCGAAGCACGAATCGTTGATTCTGATAGCCGGTCGTTACGAAGGCATTGACGAGCGTTTTATTGAAGCTCATGTCGATGAAGAGTGGTCGATTGGCGACTATGTCCTGTCTGGTGGCGAGCTACCGGCGATGGTCCTGATTGATGCGGTTACGCGACTGCTGCCCGGAGCTTTAGGGCATGCGGACTCGGCGGAGGAAGATTCCTTCACCGATGGTCTGCTTGATTGCCCGCACTACACCCGACCGGAGGTGTATGCGGATCAGCGTGTTCCCGACGTGTTGCTTAGTGGCAACCATGCACACATCCGGCGATGGCGTTTACAGCAGTCCCTTGGGCGGACCTATGAACGACGCGCCGATCTTCTGGAAAGTCGCTCACTTTCTGGAGAAGAGAAGAAGCTGCTCGAGGAGTATCTCCGAGAGCGGGACGATAGTTAACGTATCGATGGTAGATCCGACGATTTACCTTAGGAGCACAGCATGACCAACAAAATCATTCAGCAGATCGAAGCTGAGCAGATGTCCAAAGAGATCCCGACCTTTGCCCCGGGCGACACCATCGTCGTTCAGGTGAAAGTGAAGGAAGGCGATCGTTCGCGTCTGCAGGCTTTCGAAGGCGTTGTAATCGCCAAGCGTAACCGTGGTCTGAACAGCGCTTTCACTGTTCGCAAGATCTCCAACGGTGTTGGTGTAGAGCGTACTTTCCAGACCTACAGCCCGCAAATCGACAGCCTGGCCGTGAAACGTCGTGGTGACGTGCGTAAAGCCAAGCTGTACTACCTGCGCGACCTGTCCGGTAAAGCCGCTCGCATCAAGGAAAAACTGTCCTGATGACAGTTTGACCGGCGGCTGCGGCCGCCATGCGAAAAAAGCAGCCTTCGGGCTGCTTTTTTGTTGTCTGCAATTTGTCCCTGATGTGAAGTTTATGAGCCCCAGAGAGCAGGAAATCGAACGCCGCACCGAACTGTCGGTGACCCGTGTCACCAAAGCGGTGTTCCCGTCCACCACCAACCACCACAACACCCTGTTTGGCGGAACCGCCCTGGCCTGGATGGACGAAGTGTCGTTCATCGCCGCCACGCGCTTCTGCCGCTTGCCGTTGGTGACCGTGTCTACCGACCGGATTGACTTCAAGCACCCGATTGCCGCTGGCTCCATTGTCGAACTGGTTGGCCGGGTGGCCAGCGTCGGTAACACCAGCCTCAAGGTCGAGGTCGAGGTGTTTGTCGAAAGCATGAGCTGCGACAGCCGCGAGAAGGCCATCCATGGCTTGTTCAGCTTTGTTGCCATCGATGACGACAAGCGGCCGGTACCGGTACTACCCGGCTTCTGAATCATTTGTCGCGGGTTGAATCAACGCCACCACCGTCCACCCGGCCCCCGGCTTGAGCACACTGTCCGGCCCGAACACATGCACCCAGCCACTGGCATCCCGGGCAAACAGCAAGGTCGCCCGCTCGCCATGCAGCACCTGATAATCCTCCCAGCCAAAGGTCTCGGTGAGGTGGGTGCTGTACAGCTCGGCGCCCTGATGTAGCTGGTTGGCCAGTTGCACGTATGTCAGGAGCTGGGTGCCGAGAACGTGCCCACGATGTTCATCGCTGGCGCGATGCTTGTCACTGCGCCGTGCCTCCAGGCCGCTGGCCAGCACGAACAGGCGCGCGTGGCCAAAGTCATGACGAAAGCGTGCGCAGGCCAGGGTGTTCAGTTCTCCTGAAGGCGAAAGCCCGAGCAAGTGACCGAGGCCAACCAGGTCCAGGTGGGCATCGGCATGCTGTGACGCCGGGTTGCCAAAGTAGGTCGGCAGCCCCTCCATGCGCGCGGCACGGATGTTTTCCCAGCTTGAATCGGTCAGCAGTACCCGGCAGTCGAGTTGTTGCAGCGCCTTGGCAATGACCCGTGCCGGTGGGTTGGCACCGACGATCAGAAAGCCGCTGGGGGCGGGCTCGGCCACTTTCAGCAGGCGCGCCAGCGGTCGCGCCGTGGCGCTTTGCAGCACCACGGTGCCGATGATCACCGCAAAGGTCAGCGGCACCAGCAGCAAGGCGCCCTGGTGGCCGGCCTCGTGCAGGCGGATGGCAAAGATCGCCGACACCGCTGCCGCGACAATCCCGCGCGGGGCGATCCAGCTCAGCAAGGCCCGTTCGCGCCAGTTCAACTGCGAGCCCCAGGTCGACAGTGCGACGTTCAGTGGCCGGGCAATCAGTTGGATCACCAGCAACAGTGCCAGCACCGCTGGCCCTAGACCGATCAGGGCATGCAGGTCCAGGCGTGCGGCGAGGAGGATGAACAGCCCGGAAATCAGCAGCACGCTCAGGTTTTCCTTGAAGTGCAGGATCTGCCGGACATCCACGCCTTTCATGTTGGCCAGCCACATGCCCATGATGGTCACCGCCAGCAAGCCGGATTCGTGCATCACCTGATTGGCGGCAATGAAAATTCCCAGCACTGCAGCCAGCGACGCCAGGTTGTGCAGGTACTCGGGTAGCCACTGCTCGCGTATGACCTGGCCCAGTATCCAGCCGCCGGCGGCGCCGAAGGCACTACCGCAGAGGATCACCCCGGCAAAGGTCATCAGGCTCTGGCTCAGGCCGTTGCCCGCCGCACTGGCAATGATGAAGCTGTACACCACTACCGCCAGCAGGGCGCCGATGGGGTCGATGACGATGCCTTCCCAGCGCAGGATGTTGGCAATCGCCGATTTCGGGCGAACCACACGGAGCATGGGCACGATCACCGTAGGCCCGGTGACCAGGGTCAGGGTGCCGAACAAGGTCGCCAGCATCCAGTCGAAGTCGAGCAGCCAATGGGTGGCCAGGGTGATGATGAGCCAGGTTGACAGCGCGCCAAGGGTGACCATACGCCGGACCACCGTACCGATCTCACGCCATTGCGACAGGTGCAGAGTCAGGCTGCCTTCGAACAGGATCAGCGCCACGGCCAGCGACACCAGGGGCATCAGTAGCGGGCCGAACATCGCTTGCGGGTCGAGCCAGCCGAGGATTGGTCCGGCGAGAATGCCGCTGAGCAGGAGAAAGAGGATGGCCGGCAGTTTCAGGCGCCAGGCCAGCCACTGGCAGGCAAGGGCAGCGCCTCCGATGCCTCCGAAAGTCAGCAATATCTGTTGCTCGCTCATTCCAATTCCCTATGCCGTCCGTGTTGTGGAAGACTAGCGGCAATTTTTCGTTTCTGTCTTTTGCCTTCGAGTTGTCATGCCCGCACTAGAGCATCCCCTGATCGACCAGTTCCTCGATGCCCTGTGGCTGGAAAAAGGCCTGGCCGACAATACCCGCGAGTCGTACCGCAGTGATCTGGCGCTGTTCAATGGCTGGCTTCAGGAGCACGGCGTGGCATTGCCCGATGCCGGGCGCGAGCTGATTCTCGATCACCTGGCCTGGCGCCTGGATCAGGGCTACAAGCCGCGATCGACCGCACGCTTTCTCTCCGGTGTGCGTGGCTTCTATCGCTATTTGCTGCGGGAAAAACTGATTGGTGTCGATCCGACCTTGCAGGTCGACATGCCACAGTTGGGGCGGCCGCTGCCCAAATCCCTGTCGGAAGAGGACGTCGAGGCGTTGCTGCAGGCGCCAGACCTGGGCGAGCCGATCGGTCAGCGCGACCGGGCCATGCTCGAAGTCCTCTATGCCTGCGGCTTGCGGGTCACCGAGCTGGTGAGCCTGACCCTGGATCAGGTCAACCTGCGCCAGGGGGTGTTGCGGGTGATGGGCAAAGGCAGCAAGGAGCGCCTGGTGCCCATGGGCGAAGAAGCGGTGGTATGGATCGAGCGCTACCTGCGCGACGGGCGCAACGAGCTGCTCGGCGGGCGTCCGAGTGATGTGCTGTTTCCCAGCCTGCGCGGCGAGCAGATGACCCGGCAGACCTTCTGGCACCGGATCAAGCATCAGGCCCAGGTCGCTGGCATCAGTAAAAGCCTGTCGCCGCACACCTTGCGCCATGCGTTTGCAACGCACCTGCTCAATCACGGTGCCGACTTGCGGGTGGTACAGATGCTGCTGGGCCACAGTGATCTGTCGACCACGCAGATCTACACCCATGTTGCCCGGGCGCGTTTGCAGGAACTGCACGCCAGGCATCACCCGCGCGGCTGATCGCGCAGCGCTTGTATCGCCTGGGGGCGGTCTGGGCGGGCATGATGTGGTAGGCTTGGGCGGTTTGCATCAAGGGCCGTACGACCATCGTCCTTTCAGGACGTGCGTTGCTTGCCTGGCCCTTTGCCCGCCTTCAGGAGTTCCCATGCGCGTGACCCAGATTATCGCCACCGCCGCCCTGGCGCTGGTCAGCACTTTTGCCGCTGCCGCCGACAACGCCGAGCAGGCGATCCGCAAGACCCTGCAGTCCCTGGAAATCGGTGTACCGGTCGAGAGCGTTGCCTCAAGCCCGTTGAACGGTCTGTACGAAGTCAAGCTGGAAGGCGGCCGTGTACTGTACGCCAGCGCCGACGGCCAGTTCGTCGTGCAGGGCTACCTGTTCCAGATCCAGAACGGCAAGCCGGTCAACCTGACGGAAAAAACCGAGCGTCAGGCCATCGCCAAGAGCATCAATGCTATTCCAGCCGCGGAGATGGTGGTTTATCCTGCCAAGGGCGAAACCAAATCGCACATCACTGTGTTTACCGACACGACCTGCCCGTACTGCCACAAGCTGCACGCCGAAGTTCCTGAGTTAAACCGCCGCGGTATCGAAGTGCGCTACGTTGCCTTCCCGCGCCAGGGCCTCGGCTCCCCGGGCGACGAACAACTGCAAGCTGTCTGGTGCTCCAGCGACCGCAAGGCCGCGCTGGACAAGATGATCGACGGCAAAGAAATCAAGGCTGCCAAGTGTGCCAACCCGGTCAGCAAGCAATTCCAGCTGGGCCAGTCGATTGGTGTCAACGGGACCCCGGCCATCGTCCTTGAGGACGGTCAGGTGATCCCGGGTTATCAACCGGCGCCGCAGGTTGCCAAGCTGGCGTTGGCCGGCGGTAAATAATTCAACAAGCGAGCCGTCACCATGGGGAGGCGGCTGTTATCACGGACGGCTTCGCGTCGTTCGTTCAATGGGGAGTTCACAGTGAAACCGGTCAAAGTAGGCATCTGTGGGTTGGGGACCGTCGGTGGCGGTACCTTCAATGTACTTCAGCGTAACGCCGAGGAAATCGCCCGCCGCGCCGGGCGTGGTATCGAAGTGGCACAGATTGCCATGCGTTCGCCAAACCCGAATTGCCAGATTACCGGTACCCCCATTACCGCTGATGTATTCGAGGTCGCAACGAACCCGGAAATCGACATTGTCATCGAACTGATCGGCGGTTACACCGTGGCCCGCGACCTGGTGCTCAAGGCTATCGACAATGGCAAGCACGTGGTCACCGCCAACAAGGCGCTGATCGCCGTGCATGGCAACGAGATCTTTGCCAAGGCGCGCGAGAAGGGCGTGATCGTCGCCTTCGAAGCAGCCGTGGCAGGCGGTATTCCGGTGATCAAGGCGATCCGCGAAGGGCTGTCGGCCAACCGCATCAACTGGGTCGCCGGGATCATCAACGGTACCGGTAACTTCATCCTTACCGAAATGCGCGAAAAAGGCCGCGCGTTCCCTGACGTGCTGGCCGAAGCCCAGGCGCTGGGTTATGCCGAAGCCGATCCGACCTTCGACGTCGAAGGCATCGATGCTGCGCACAAACTGACCATCCTGGCCTCCATCGCCTTTGGTATTCCGCTGCAGTTCGACAAGGCTTACACCGAAGGCATCACCCAGCTGACCACCGCCGATGTGAACTACGCCGAAGCCCTGGGCTACCGTATCAAGCACCTCGGTGTGGCACGCAGCACCGCCAACGGCATCGAGCTGCGCGTGCACCCGACGCTGATCCCGGCCGACCGCCTGATCGCCAACGTCAACGGCGTGATGAACGCGGTCATGGTCAACGGTGATGCTGCAGGTTCGACCCTGTTCTACGGCGCTGGCGCCGGCATGGAGCCTACCGCGTCCTCGGTCGTCGCTGACCTGGTCGACGTGGTCCGCGCGATGACCTCCGATCCGGAGAACCGCGTACCGCACCTGGCCTTCCAGCCGGACTCGTTGTCGGCCCACCCGATTCTTCCGATCGAAGCCTGCGAATCGGCCTACTACCTGCGTATCCAGGCCAAGGATCACCCGGGCGTTCTGGCCCAGGTGGCAAGCATCCTTTCGGAGCGCGGTATCAACATCGAATCGATCATGCAGAAGGAAGTCGAGGAACAAGACGGCCTGGTGCCAATGATCCTGCTCACCCACAGTGTGCTCGAACAACGTATGAACGATGCCATTACCGCCCTGGAAGCCTTGCAGGATGTGGTCGGCAACGTCGTGCGTATCCGCGTCGAACAACTGAACTGAGCAGTCTTTGCGTTAGAGGATTAGGTCATGCGTTATATCAGTACCCGCGGCCAGGCACCGGCCCTGAATTTTGAAGACGTCCTGCTGGCCGGTCTGGCCAGCGATGGCGGCCTGTACGTGCCGGAAAACCTGCCGCGTTTCACCCAGGAAGAAATTGCTTCCTGGGCCGGCCTGCCATACCACGAGCTGGCCTTCCGGGTGATGCGCCCGTTTGTCACCGGCAGCATTGCCGATGCCGATTTCAAGAAGATTCTCGAAGAAACCTACGGCGAGTTCGCCCACGCCGCGGTCGCGCCGCTGCGTCAGCTGAACAGCAACGAATGGGTGCTGGAGCTGTTCCACGGCCCGACCCTGGCGTTCAAGGACTTCGCCCTGCAACTGCTGGGTCGTCTGCTTGACCATGTGCTGGCCAAGCGTGGCGAGCGCGTGGTGATCATCGGCGCCACCAGCGGAGACACCGGCTCAGCGGCGATCGAAGGCTGCCGTCGTTGCGACAACGTCGACATCTTCATCCTGCACCCGCACCAACGTGTCTCGGAAGTGCAACGCCGGCAGATGACGACCATCTTCGGCGAAAACATCCACAACATCGCCATCGAAGGCAACTTCGACGACTGCCAGGAAATGGTCAAGGCCAGCTTCGCTGACCAGGGCTTCCTCAAGGGCACGCGCCTGGTAGCGGTCAACTCGATCAACTGGGCGCGGATCATGGCCCAGATCGTCTACTACTTCCACGCTGCCCTGCAGCTGGGTGGTCCGGCGCGCTCGGTGGCGTTCTCGGTTCCGACCGGCAACTTCGGCGACATCTTCGCCGGTTACCTGGCACGCAACATGGGCCTGCCGATCAGCCAGCTGATCGTCGCCACCAACCGCAACGACATCCTGCACCGCTTCATGAGCGGTAACCAGTACGTCAAGGAAACCCTGCACGCGACCCTGTCGCCGTCGATGGACATCATGGTCTCGTCCAACTTCGAGCGCCTGCTGTTCGACCTGCACGGTCGCAACGGCGCGGCGATTGCCGGGCTGATGGACAACTTCAAGCAGGGCGGTGGTTTCAGCGTCGAACAGGATCGCTGGACCGAAGCGCGCAAGCTCTTCGATTCGCTGGCGGTAGATGATGCGCAAACCTGCGAGACCATCGCCGAAGTCTTCGCCCAGACTGGCGAAGTGCTTGATCCGCACACCGCAATTGGCGTCAAAGCCGCCCGCGAGTGCCGTCGCAGCCTGGACACGCCGATGGTGGTGCTGGGCACCGCGCATCCGGTCAAGTTCCCGGAAGCGGTGGAGAAGGCGGGTGTCGGCAAGGCGCTGGAGCTGCCGGCGCATCTGAGCGACCTGTTCGAACGCGAAGAACGATGCACGGTTCTGGCCAATGATCTGAAGGCGGTACAAGCCTTCGTCAGTCAGCATGGCAATCGCGGCAAGCCACTCTGAGCGATCACCAGGCTCACAAAAAAAGCCCGTCTTTGACGGGCTTTTCGTTTCTCAGCCGGCCAATGCCAGGCGCACCGATGGAGTACCGATGAGCAAACGACACCGCCGATCAGCGGGGTTCATGCTGGCTTGCCTGTTGTGGATTTTTGCCGGTAGCTGGGCGCAGGCCGCGCAGTTGCCCTTCACCCTGGTACCACCGTTCATAGACCTTGAGCCGATGCCGCTGAGTCAGGCGGAACAACAATGGCTCGGCCCTTCACGGGTGTTACGGGTGGGTATTTCCTTTGCCGATTATGAGCCGGTCGATATCACCATCGATCGCAACCGTTACCTGGGCATCAGCGCCGATTACCTGAGCCTGGTCACTCGCCGCCTGGGTGTCCGGACACAGGTTCGGGCGTTCGCCAAACGCGAGGAAGCCATCGAGGCGCTGCATCAGGGCGAGATCGATGTGCTCACCAGCGCCAATGGATTCGAGCGCAGCGTGCCGGACCTGGTGTTTACCGAGGACTACATTCCAGACCGTTCCATGGTGGTGGTGCGCGGCGGCGCGTCGGTCCCGCACGAATCACTGGCCGGGAAGAAGATTGTATTGCTCGACGGCTATGCCGATATCAAGGTGATGCAGCGGGTCTACCCCGAGAGCCAGGTGATCCTGGCGCCCAATCTCAGTAGTGCTCTGGAAGCCCTCAACCAGGGCGAGGTCGATGCGTTCATCGGCAATGAGGTCATCGTCCGGGCCTACAATGCCTTGCGTCCTTATCTGGGATTGCAGGTTGTCGGTCCCAGCGCTTTGCCGCCAATAGGCTTCGCCTTTGCCATGCGCGACCAGGACCGGCCATTGCAGCAAATGTTCGACCGGGCCCTGGTCAGTCTTGATGATTCGGTACGTCGTGAAATTCTACGCCGGTGGACTTCCGGGCTCGGTTCGGATGTGGATCATCATCGGGTTACGTTGACCGTCCAGGAGCGTCAGTGGATTGCCCGTCATCCGACGGTGACCGTCGTCGGCAGCCAGTACCCGCCGTACCTGTTTCTCAACCGCCAAGGTGACTGGGTCGGCCTCAACAGTGATGTGCTGGCAACGATTGCCCAGTTGACTGGGCTGCAGTTCGTTTACACCCCCTCTACATCCATCGCGCAGAGTCTGGCGCTGCTCAAAAGTGCCCAGGCTGACATGAGCACTACCCTGAGCGACTCACCGGAGCGTCGGGAGTTCCTCTCCTTCACCCATTCCTTTGGTGGGCAGAGCTGGGTGTTCATTGTTCGCCAACCCCAGCTGGGCCTGGCCTCGCTGGATGAGCTGAAGGGACAGACGCTGGCATTACCTGCCCAGCATGTGCTGGAGGCCAGCATTCGCCAATCCCACCCTGACATCCACCTGTTGTTGGTGGACTCGCTGGAGCGCGCGCGCGAAATGGTGCGCAGCGGCGAGGCGGTGGCAACCATCGACAGTGAGGTCGGTGCCTACGGCGTGCTGAACAATGATCCAACCCTCAAGGTTGGACGGAGTGTCGAAGGCATGTGGGCGGCCGATCTGTTCTCCGTGCGACGTACTGCACCGGAGCTTGAAAGCATTCTGAACAAGGCCCTGGAAGCCTTCCCGGTCGCCGAGTTTCGTGCCCTGCGGATGAGATGGCTGGGCGCGCAATCACCGCCGGCACCCGCCTGGCAACGGATTGCCCCTTGGGTCTACTGGGCGGTGGCCGGCGCGGTGCTGTTCGGCCTGGTTTCACTGGTCTGGAGCAGTCGCCTGCGGGCACAGATCCGCCAGCGCGAGAAGGCCGAGGAAGCCCTCAACGATCAGCTGGCCTTCAAGCGCGCATTGCTCGACGGCATCCCCAATCCGATCTATGTCCGTGATCTGGAAGGGCGCCTGATTACCTGCAACAAAAGCTACGAGCAGGCGTTTGCGTTGCGCCTGGAGGATGTCAAAGGGCAGCGCCTGACCGATATCGCCATGATTCCGCCTGAGCTGGCAACGCAGCTGCATGCTGACTATGTGAGCCTCTTGCAAGACCCGAAGCCGTTGTTCGTCGACCGTCGTATCGAATTCGAAGGGCAGTGCACGGATGCCTACCAGTGGACCGTGCCGTTCTACCGCGCCGATGGGCAACTGCAAGGGCTGCTCGGTGGCTGGATCGACATCACCGAACGCAAACGCCTGGAAGCTGATCTGGTGGAAGCGCGCGAGCAGGCGGAGCAGGCCAACCAGGCCAAAAGCACGTTTCTGGCGACGATGAGCCACGAAATTCGCACGCCCATCGCGGTGATTATCGGCTTGTTGGAGCTGGAGCGGGAAACCGCGCTGGCGCAAGGCAAGGCGCCGTCGGCCGGGCTGGAGACAGCGCACCGCTCGGCCAGTGAGTTGATTGCCTTGATCGGTGACAGCCTGGACCTGGCCCGGATCGAGGCCGGTAGCCTGCAGCTGGCACCACAGGCCACCGCGCTGATGCCTTTTGTTGACGGTATTGTCAGCCAGTTCCGTAACCAGGCCCTGGCCCAAGGGCTGGACTTGCAATTGCAGGTAGCAGAAGACGCGCAAGGGGCCTATTGGTTTGATCCGTTACGACTGCGCCAGGTGCTGGTCAATTTGCTCGGCAACGCGCTCAAGTTCACTCATTTGGGGCAGGTCAGTGTTGAGGTCAGCCGAACCGGGCTGGAATCGCCATCGGGTGTCGGCTTGCTGCTGTGCGTGCGCGACACGGGTATTGGTATCAGCGAACAACAACAGGCGGAGCTGTTCACGCCGTTCACTCAGGCCAGTGCGCGGTCAGCTTCCGAATATGGCGGGTCTGGCCTGGGCCTGAGTATCTGTCGGCAACTGGTAGAGCTGATGGGCGGCACGATCAACCTGCAAAGTGTACCGGGTCACGGCACCGAGGTACGCGTGGCACTCACCCTGGAGCCGGTCACCCAGGCGCAAGATCAATCGGTGACCGTGGCCGCGCTTCGCCAGGTCAGCCCGGCACGACGTATTCTGGTGGTTGATGACCTGTCCGCCAGTCGCATGGTACTCAGCCAGCAATTGACGTTTCTCGGGCATCAGGTGGTGGCGGTGGGCAGTGCTCAGGCGGCAATCAACGCCTGGCAAGCCGAGCGCTTCGATTTGCTGCTGACCGATTGCAACATGCCAGTGATGAGCGGCTATGCCCTGGCCCGCAGCATCCGCCGTTTTGAACGCATGCATCTGCGGGCGGAAATTGCCATCGTTGGATGTACCGCCAATGCGATGAAAGAAGAACGTGAGCGTTGTCTGGCAGCGGGGATGGACGAGTTGCTGGTCAAACCGGTTTCCCTTGACCGTCTGGCTGCCGTGATCGAGGCACATGCACCACTGTTCAGCTTCAGGATGCAGGCGTTGCAGCAGATGACCCAGGCCAATCCCCAGGTAATGCGGCGCATGTTGGAGGAACTGCACAAGAACCTCGGCGAGGAGCAGGTGTTGCTCAGTGAGGCGGTATCGAGGCAGGCGCTGGAGGCTGTCCGCGCCTCTTTGCACCGGCTTGAAGGCGTTGCCTGTCTGATTGATGCATTGCCGTTGGCACAGGCGTGTGCGGCATTGTCCCGGGTATGTCGCGATCCGTTACCCCATGCGCTGGAGGCTGCCTGGACTGCTCTGGAGCAGGTGATGTTGCACCTCAAGGTAGATATCGACAGGGAGTTGGTAAAGATTCCGCAGGAACTTTAGGACTTGTCCGATAGGTTGCAGGGATGCATTTGCCTAGAGTAGCGCCTGTGCTGTCGCACATGACTGCAACTGCGGGGTAATGCTCATGCACTCACTCAAGGTTCTGATTCTCGAGGACCATCCCTTTCAACTGATGGCGTTGCATCAAATGCTCAACGCCAATGGCGTGTTTGATGTACTGACCGCCGATTCTGTTGAGGCTGCCTGTCAGACCCTGTCGCGACGCGGCCGGGTCGATATCGCCATTTGCGACCTGCAGATGGACGGTGCGGACGGACTGGCATTGATTCGGCACCTGGCCGAGCATCAATTGGCGGCAGCGCTGGTGATACTCAGCGGGGCCGAGTCCTGTGTGATCGACAGCGTGGGCGCGCTGGCCCGCAATTTGGGCCTGAACGTGCTGGGTTGTATCGAAAAGCCCGCCACCAGCCTGGTCCTGCATCAGCTGCTGCGCCGCTACCTGGAGCAAGACCATGCTGAGCTGCCGGCTGCCGGACCGCCGCAGTACCCGCAATTGCTCAGCCTGACAACGGCAGAGCTGGCCGCCAGCCAGGAGCAGTGGGTGGCGCACTATCAACCCAAGGTCTGTTTTGACGGCAAGCTGGTGGGTGTTGAAGCACTGGTACGCTGGCAGCATCCGAGCCTGGGTATTCTGTCGCCTGCGCAGTTTTTTCCGCTCATCGAGGGCGCCGAGCTGTTTGATGTTCTGAGTTGGCACGTCCTTGACCAGGCCCTGGCATTCAGCGCGCAGTTCCAGTCGCGCACAGGAAAAACCTTGCCGGTAGCGGTGAACATCGCCCCGCATCTACTCCAGCGCGATGACTTCCACGATCAGGTCAAGGCGGCACTGGAGCGCCATGCCGTAGCGGCCAGCGCCTTGACCCTGGAAATTGTCGAAACCGCCGGCAATACCCTCACCAACCAGCAACTCGAAGGCCTGCTGCACTTGCGCATTCTCGGTTGCCAGTTGTCCATCGACGATTTTGGAATGGGGGTTTCCAACGTGCAGCGCTTGCTGGAGCTACCGTTCAGCGAGTTGAAACTGCCCAGCGAGTTTGTCCGCGGCATGGCCCATGATGGCCGCAAGGCCGCGGTGGTGGCGGGGGCCCTGATGATGGCGCGACGCATGAGCCTGAACGTGGTGGTCGAAGGGGTGGAGACGGCTGACGATCTGTTGGCAATCAAGGATCTCGGGCATCCGGTCATGCAGGGCTATTTCATCGCCCGGCCAATGCCGGGGGGGGAGCTGATCGACTGGATCGACGCGCGCAACAGTGCTGGCTGCAAGCAACGGGCCTATGCCTGAGCATTCAATCAGCTCAGGCCGTGTTCCTGCAGGTAGAGAAAGAGCGCGGCATCATTGGCCACTCCCAGTTTGCGCATGGCACTGATTTTCTGGGTGCTGACCGTCTGTTTGCTGCGGTTGAGCAACGTTGCGATCTGGCTCACCGTGTGGCCGACGGCGAGCAGGCGGGTAACCTCAAGTTCCTTGGGTGAGAGGGGTTCCTGTACGCCAATCTGGTCTTCACGTACCGCGCCGTCTTGCAGCAGCAGGTGCTCAACCGAGGCTGCCAGGTAGGTTTTGCCTTGTGACAGGCAACTGATTGCCTGGGGCAGCTCATCAGCCAGGCTGCCCTTGCTCAGCAGGCCGCTTATACCCAGGGCGAGCATCGCCCGGAACAGCCCGGCGTTGTTGAGCATGGTCACGACCAGGATCGGCAGGTGCGGGAAGTGCCGGCGAATCTGCTCCAGCAGTTTCAGGCCATCGTTCTGCTGCCCGACCGGCATCATGAAATCAGTCACCAGCACATCACACTCCAGCCCTTGCAGATGGGCCAGCAGTTCATTCGGGCTACCGGCCTGGGCAACTACCGTCACTCCCGGTATCTGGTCGAGGACGGCCTGCAAGCCGATACGAAAGATCGGATGATCGTCAGCCAGGACGATACGCAATGGCGGCAAGGGGGAAGTACTCAAAACAGGCTCCGGTTATCCAGCGTCAGGGTTCTAATCGCCTGTTCAAGGTGGGTCAAGGAAAAACTGTCGACTGTCCTGTAGATAGAGTTCGCGCGATTGCGGATCCAGCCACTGCGCATACAGTTGTGGCAGGGTATCGCGGCGCAAGGATTTGAGCAGCTGGTCGATATGGCCGATGGCCTCGCGTCCCAGTGGCGTGTCGGCACAGCCGACGTGGATGAACTGGTAGCGCGCCACGCCCTGGATCGGATAGAACCTGTAGTCGTCTGTTGTCCATCCTTGCTGCTGGATCAGGTATCGGGCCTCCGGCCAGTAACCGAGCAGCAGCTGCAAACGCTGGCGTTTTTGCATCTGCAACAGGTTGCTGACCGCATCATTGCCATAGTGACGGCTGAGCGTTTCGTCCGACAGAGTCTTGAGCAAGGCGTCGACCGGCGGGCTGTAGCTGCGCTCGGCAACTACGCCCAGTTTGAGCGAGGTGCTGGTGAGCAATGTGCGCAGGTCGATTTCCTGGTTTTTCAGGTAAGGCGACAGTAACGCCTGGTCTTGTTGGCGTACCACCAGGCCGCTACTGAGAATGCCCAGACTCGGTTGTGAAAAGTGCACATAGCGGGCGCGTTCGGGGGTCCAGAGCAGGGTGGGATCGCAAGTGAGGCGGCCTTCTTGCAGCATCTGATTGCCACGTGCGCGATTGACCCGCATGACGCTGTGGTCGTATTCAGGCATTTTCTCGATCAGCATGGGCAACAACTGATCCACGACACCCTGGCCTTTGCCGGTGCCTTCGAAGACGGTCAACGGCGGCAAGTCGCGCAGCACCCAGAGCAGTCGCTCCTTGGCCGCGGCAACCCCGGGCATGCTCGCACCCAGCAGGGTACACAACATCAAGGCCAGCAGCGTGCGGCAACGCGGACGCTTGCGATCGGTCATGTACGGGTCTCCGCTGTCGGGCCGGGAACAGGGTTAGAGGCGATGCTTTACACCGCGCCCTGCGCGCGCAGGCGGGCAATTTCCGGTGCGTCGTAGCCCAACTCACCCAGCAATTGTTCGGTATGCGCGCCCAGTTCAGGGCCGACCCATTCGCTGGAGCCTGGTGTTTCCGACAACTTGGGCACAATCCCGGGCATCTTGAACGGCTTGCCGTCGGGGAGTTTGGCTTGCAGGAACATTTCGCGGGCCAGAAACTGCGGGTCGCTGAACATGTCTTCGGCACTGAAGATGCGGCTGGCCGGGACCTGGGCGTCGTTGAGCACCTGCATCAGCGTATCCAGCGGCTCGCTGCGGGCCCAGCGGTCGATGACCGCGTACAGTTCGTCGCGGCGCAGATCGCGGCCATCGTTACTGGCCAGCGCTGGATCATCGGCCAGGTCCTGGCGACCGATGGCCTGCATGAAGCGTTTGAAGATCGCATCGCCGTTGGCGCCGATCTGTACATGCTTGCCATCGGCGCTGGTGTGAATCGACGAAGGGGTGATGCCGGGCATGATGTTGCCGGTACGTTCACGAATGAAGCCGAACACGTCGAACTCGGGCACCATGCTTTCCATCATCGCGAAAATTGCCTCGTACAAGGCGACATCCACCACTTGGCCCGCACCGCCATTGACCTCGCGATGACGCAAAGCCATCAAGGCGCCGATCACACCCCAGAGCGCGGCAATGGAATCGCCGATGGAAATGCCGGTGCGTACCGGTGGGCGATCCTCGAAGCCGGTGATGTACCGCAGCCCGCCCATCGACTCACCGACTGCGCCAAAGCCCGGTTGATCCTTCATCGGCCCGGTCTGGCCAAAGCCGGACAGACGCACCATGACCAGCTTCGGGTTCAGGCTGTGCAAGGTGTCCCAGCCCAGGCCGAGTTTTTCCAGCACACCGGGACGGAAGTTCTCGATAAGAATGTCGGCATCGGCCAGCAGCTTTTTCAGGATCTCGATGCCTTCGGCATGCTTGAGGTTGAGGGTCAGCGACTGTTTGTTACGGGCCTGGACGAACCACCACAGCGACGTGCCCTCGTACAGCTTGCGCCATTTGCGCAGCGGGTCGCCGCCATCGGGCGACTCGACCTTGATCACCTGGGCACCGAATTCGGCGCAGATGCGCGAGGCAAACGGGCCGGCGATCAAGGTGCCGAGTTCGATGACTTTGAGGCCGGCGAGGGGTTTGCTGGGCGTAGGCATGAGGCATCCGTAGCAGCTGGGCAGAGCCCCCGTTTTTATCATAGCTGGGCGCGCCCAGATACTGCCGCGGCGCAAGGAACATGCGGATCGGTTAGACTGGGCGACTTTCCTTGCCGCAAGAAGCCCGTCCATGGCCCAGCCTTCCACCACCTACAAGTTTGAACTGAACCTCACCGATCTCGACCGCGGCGTGTACGAAAGCGTCAAGCAGACCATCGCCCGTCACCCGTCGGAAACCGAAGAGCGCATGGCCGTACGGCTGCTGGCCTACGCCCTGTGGTACAACGAGCAACTGAGCTTTGGTCGGGGTCTGTCGGATGTGGACGAAGCTGCCCTGTGGGAAAAAAGCCTGGACGACCGCATCCTGCACTGGATTGAAGTCGGTCAACCGGACGCCGAACGCCTGACCTGGTGCTCGCGCCGTACCGAGCGCACCAGCCTGCTGGCCTATGGCAGCCTGCGCGTATGGGAGAACAAGGTTGTCCCGGCGGTCAAGAACCTCAAGAACCTGAACATCGCTGCCGTACCGCAGGAAGTGCTCGAGACCCTGGCCACCGACATGCCGCGTGCGATCAAGTGGGACGTGATGATCAGTGAAGGCACGATCTTCGTCACTGATGACCGTGGTCAGCATGAAGTGCAGCTGCAGTGGCTGCTGGGCGAGCGCGGCTGACGTTATGCGCATCGAACCACGCCCCCTGCCGGACACCTTGCCGTTTCTTGGCGACCTGCCGCCGCTGCTGACCCGGCTGTACGCCGCCCGTGGCGTGCACAGTGCGGCGGAACTGGACAAAAGCCTGGCACGCCTGCTGCCTTACCAGCAGCTCAAAGGTATCGACGCAGCGGTAGACCTGCTGGTCGAGGCCCTGGCCCAGCGCCAGCGCATCCTGATCGTTGGCGACTTCGATGCCGATGGCGCGACCGCCAGCACTGTGGGGGTGTTGGGTCTGCGTCTGTTGGGGGCGGCGCATGTCGATTACCTGGTGCCCAATCGTTTCGAATACGGTTACGGCCTGACCCCGGAAATCGTTCAGGTTGCCCTGGAACGCCAGCCTCAGCTGTTGATTACCGTGGACAACGGTATTTCCAGCGTAGAGGGTGTGGCCGCAGCCAAAGCTGCCGGGCTGAAGGTGCTGGTCACCGATCATCACCTGCCAGGTCATGAACTGCCGGCAGCCGATGCCATCGTCAATCCCAACCAGCCCGGCTGCGAGTTCCCGAGCAAGGCGCTGGCCGGGGTCGGGGTGATTTTCTACGTGCTGATGGCCTTGCGCGCACGCTTGCGCAGCCTCGGGCATTACGACAACGCGCCACAACCGAATATCGGCGAACTGCTCGATCTGGTCGCCCTGGGCAGTGTTGCTGACGTCGTGCCCCTGGACGCCAACAACCGCATCCTCGTACATCAAGGCCTTGAGCGGATCAGGGCAGGGCGGGCCCGGCCCGGGCTCAAGGCCATCCTTGAGGTGGCGCGGCGTGATCATGCACGCATCACCTCCACTGACCTCGGCTTCATCCTCGGCCCGCGCCTGAACGCCGCCGGTCGTCTGGACGACATGAGCCTGGGTATCGAATGCCTGCTCAGTGACGACCCCAACCTGGCGCGGGAAATGGCCGGGCAACTGGATGAGCTGAACCAGGACCGCAAGTCGATCGAGCAGGGTATGCAGCGTGAAGCCCTGGCCCAGCTCAAGGATCTGCCACTGGAGTCGATGCCGTTCGGCCTATGCCTGTTCGAACCGGACTGGCACCAGGGGGTGATCGGTATCCTGGCCTCGCGCCTCAAGGAGCGTTACCACCGGCCGACCATCGCCTTTGCCGATGCCGGCGAAGGCATGCTCAAGGGCTCGGCCCGTTCGGTGCCGGGCTTTCACATCCGCGACGCCCTGGACGCCGTGGCGGCACAGCATCCGCAACTGATCAGCAAGTTCGGTGGCCATGCCATGGCTGCCGGCCTGTCCTTGCCTGCCGACAACTTCCCGGCGTTTGCCCAGGCTTTCGATGAAGAAGTGCGCAGGCAGTTGCGCGAAGATGACCTGACCGGTCGCCTGCTCTCCGATGGCAGTCTGGCGGTTGAAGAGTTTCACCTGGAACTGGCGCGTGCCCTGCGTCACGCCGGGCCGTGGGGCCAGCACTTCCCCGAGCCGCTGTTTCACGGGGTGTTCCAGTTGGTCGAACAACGGGTGGTGGGCGAGCGGCACCTGAAAGTGGTGCTCAAGAGCGAGTGCGGCTCGGTCAAACTCGATGGCATCGCCTTTGGCGTCGATCGTGAGGTCTGGCCCAACCCGACGGTGCGTTGGGTCGAACTGGCGTACAAGCTCGACGTCAACGAGTTCCGCGGTCAGGAAAGCGTGCAACTGATGATCGCGCATATCGAGCCGCGCTGAACTCAAGGGGCAAAGTGGTCTAGGCTCAGAATGATTGGTCGAAGAACCTGCGGGGAAGATTCTGTGGTCGGCCGGTCAACCATCTGGAGCCTTACCACTTGATTTGAGAGGTGCCCCATGAGTCTGCTGCTTGCACCCTATACCCTGCGCCACCTGACCCTGCCCAACCGTATTGCCGTTTCTCCCATGTGCCAATACTCCAGTGTCGATGGCCTGGCCAATGACTGGCACTTGGTCCACCTGGGCAGCCGCGCGGTGGGCGGTGCCGGGCTGATCTTCACCGAGGCCACAGCGGTTACCGCCGACGGGCGCATCACCGCCCAGGATCTCGGGCTGTGGGATGACGCGCAGATCCCGCCGCTGCAGCGTATTACCCGTTTCATTACTGCTCAGGGCGCGGTTCCCGGCATTCAACTGGCGCATGCCGGACGCAAGGCCAGTACCTATCGGCCGTGGCTGGGCAAGCAGGGGAGCGTCAAGCCCGCAGACGGCGGCTGGGTACCGGTCGGTCCGTCAAAAATTGCCTTCGATCCGCAGCACACCGCGCCTGTCGAGATGAGCAAAGCGCAGATCGATGAGGTGATCCAGGCCTTCGTCGACGCCGCCCACCGTGCACTGAAAGCAGGTTTCAAGGTGGTTGAAGTGCATGCGGCGCATGGCTATCTGCTGCATCAGTTTCTGTCGCCGTTGAGCAACCAGCGACGTGATGAGTACGGCAGCAATTTCGAAAATCGCATTCGCCTGACTTTGCAGGTGACCGAGGCGGTGCGCGAAGTCTGGCCGGAGGAGTTGCCGGTGTTCGTGCGGCTATCGGCTACCGATTGGGTCGAAGATGGCTGGAACCCTGATGAAACGGTGGAGTTGGCCAAGCGCTTGCGCAAATTGGGTGTGGACCTGATCGATGTGTCCTCCGGCGGCACGTCGGTGAACGCCGAGATTCCTACCGGACCTGGGTACCAGACACAGTTTGCCGCCAAGGTGCGCGAAGAGTCGGGGATTGCCACCGGGACGGTCGGGATGATTACTGATCCGATGCAGGCCGAAACCATTTTGCGCACGGCGCAGGCCGATATCATTTTCCTGGCGCGAGAGCTGTTGCGTGATCCGTATTGGCCGCTGCATGCCGACGATGACCTGGGCGGCAACAAGGCAACCTGGCCGGCTCAGTACCAGCGCGCGACCAGTCGTGAGCAACCGATTCATGAATCGGATTTACGCGACTGACATCTGTGGGAGCCGGCAAGGCCGGCTCCTACAAGATGAACCGGATCAGGTCAGTTCGCCGACAGCCCGCCATGCCTCATCGATCGCCGCATGCGCATACGCACTCCAGGCCGCATCGGAGTTGGCAATACTGACCTTGCCCACAGGCTTGCGTGCCAGTTCCATCCACTGTTCGGTCTGATCAGGATCGTCGTACAGGGTGTTGGTAAAGCAGGCATAACCATGCGGCCAACGATTGACGGTGATCGCCAGGATGTCCTGGTTGTGGTCGAAACCGCCAGGCCCGAGCATGCGCTGCAGTTGTTCACGCAACTGGCTTTCCAGCGTTTCAAATGGCGTGCCATATAGTCGCCCGCGTCCGGCGCGCGCCTGGTCACGGCTGTTCATGCCGCTATCAGGGCTGGTCGGTACGTAGACCATGTGCAGGCCGATAGGCTGTGCCGGGTCGCGTGGATGTTCGTAGCCACCCATGCTTACCGGGTAGTCCAGTTTGATCCGGCTATAGGGTTGCGTGGCGGCGTAGATTTCATGCACGCCAAGCTTCTGGAAAGCCTGCCAGTTGCGCACGATGACCTTGGTGTACACCAGCGGAAACTTCACATTCTGGCTCAGGGCATACGCCTGCTCGGCCGACAGGTCGCGCAGCAGGTACGGGATCATCATGTTGTAGCAAGCCAGAACGCAGTGTTTTGCGCGCACCTGAGCCAATTGTCCGCCGCGGCTGTAGCCGATGTTCACCGCACTATCGGAATTGCGCACGCTGACTGCGGTGCTGTTCAAGCGCAGGCGCACCGGCTGCCCGCTGCGGTCGAGCTGGCTGTAGTCGAAGTCGGCCAGGACGATGTCTTCCATGTCCTTGCCCCGTGCTACCGACGGAATCAGGCTGCGCACCAGCAAGCGTGCCAGCGAGGCGTTGCCATCGGGGAAGTGATAGATGTAGGGCTCTTCCATTTCCGCCTGGGCTTCTTCGCTGATCGGCTCCAGGTTCATCGCGCTAAAACCGGGAAAACCGACGTAGTAGGCATCCGCAGCGGCCACGGTATCGATGCTCAGGGCCATGAAGTCGTTGGTGCGGCCCTGAAAGTACTTCACCGCGGTGGGCGACAGGCCGACGTCCTTGAGCAGGAAGTCGCGGTAGCTGGTGCGTTCCAGGTAGGCGGTCTTGTCCTCCAGTGACTTGCCTGCCAGGTAATCCCTGGGCGCTTGGTGCAGGTCGATCAAGGCCTTGCGGTCGCTTTCGGGCAGGGGGAAATCGTTGATGAAATCGCGGATCGAACGGGCGTTGAGCTGCCCGGGGGCAATGTCGTCGGCGACCATGGGCGTCGGGTCGCCGGTCACCAGTTTGTCTTCGCCGAAGGTTTCTTTATCGAAGAACACGCCGCGCGACAGGCCCAGGCCAGGGTAGAAACTGCGATCGAAGGCTGTTTCAAACCGCTTGATATCCACCCCGAGTTTTTTCAGCAGGCCGTTGACCTCGGCGCTGTACAGGTGGTTGGGTGACTGGAAGGCCTCGCTACCGCCGTAGCCGATAATCATCCGCCCCCCAGCACTGAACTCGTTGCGCTTGGCGTGACCGCCAAAGTCGTCGTGGTTTTCGAGGATGAGGATTTTCGCCTCCGGGTGCTTTTCCCGATAGAAAAACGCCGCCGCCAGCCCGCTGATGCCACCACCGACCACCACCAGGTCGTATTCCTCTTTGATCGGCAAGGTGTCGGTGGCGAAGCTTTTTTTCTCCCAGCCCATCTGGTGCGCGACTTCAAAGGCGCCGACATGGCTGCCACGCAGGCCGGTCAATGCCGGCGGGTAGTAGCGCCCGCTTTCGGCCGCTTGCAGCAGTTGCAGCGGGGTCAGGCCCGCTGCAATGCCGATAGCGACGCCATTGATGAAGTCGCGACGGGTTATTTCCATGGGTTTCCTTACCTTAGTGTTTGAACATCACATGCCGGATGCAGGTGTAGTCTTCCAGCCCGTACACGGACATATCCTTGCCATAGCCAGAGAGTTTCTGGCCGCCGTGGGGCATTTCGCTGACCAGCATAAAGTGCGTGTTGACCCAGGTACAGCCGTACTGCAGGCGCGCCGAGACGCGGTGGGCGCGGCCGACATCAGCGGTCCAGAGCGAGGAGGCCAGACCGTAGTCCGAGTCATTGGCCCAGGCCAGGGCCTGAGCCTCGTCGTCGAAACGGGTCACCGAAACCACCGGCCCGAACACTTCGCGGCGGACGATTTCGTCATCCTGTTGCGCATCGGCCAACACCGTGGGTTCAAAGAAGAAGCCATCACCGGCCACCGCCTTGCCGCCGGTGATCAGGCGAATATGCGGCTGGGCGATGGCCCGCTCGACCATGGCCGCCACCCGGTCGCGGTGCTGGGCAGTGATCAGCGGGCCCAGTTCGGTGTCCGGGTCGTTCTGCAGACCGTGCTTGATACTCGCTACAGCCTTGCCGAGTTTCTCCACGAACTGCTCGTAGATGCCGCTCTGGGCATAGATGCGGCAGGCGGCGGTGCAGTCCTGGCCTGCGTTGTAGAAGCCGAAGGTGCGGATGCCTTCGACGGCGGCATCGATATCGGCATCGTCGAAAATAATCACCGGAGCCTTGCCGCCCAACTCCATGTGCATGCGCTTCACGCTGTCGGCGGTGCTGGCGATGATGTTGGCACCGGTGGCGATGGAACCGGTCAGCGACACCATGCGCACTTTCGGGTGGGTAACCAGCGGCGTGCCGACACTCGGTCCCCGGCCAAAGAGGATATTCAGCACGCCGGCGGGAAACAGCTCGGCGGCCAGTTGCGCCAGGCGCAGGGCGGTGAGGGGTGTCTGTTCCGAAGGTTTGAGCACCACGGTGTTGCCAGCGGCCAGGGCCGGGGCGATCTTCCAGGCGACCATCATCAACGGGTAGTTCCACGGGGCGATGGAGGCGACTACACCAAGCGGGTCGCGGCGGATCATCGAGGTATGCCCCGGCAGGTATTCACCAGCGGCCGAGCCGCCCGGGCAACGGCTGGCACCGGCGAAGAAGCGAAACACATCGGCAATTGCCGGGATCTCGTCGTTGAGCGCCGCCGCATAGGGTTTGCCACAGTTGTCCGATTCCAGCCGGGCCAGTTCCTCGCCATGTGCTTCGATGCTGTCCGCCAGCTTCAGCAACAGCAGCGAACGTTCCTTGGGCGTGGTCTGCGACCAGCTTTCGAAGGCACGGTCGGCGGCACGCACGGCGGCATCGACCTGGGACTCGCTGGCTTCGTTGATCTCCACCAGCACGCTGCCCAGCGCCGGGTTGAGTACCGCCAGCGCGTTACCTTCGCCAGCAACCAGTTGGCCATTGATCAGCAGTCGGGTTTGCATGATTTACGTCCTCCTAATGTTATTTGCCGCTGCCGGCAACGCTTTCGCCGCCGCGGGTCAAGTAGTAGGCGCCGAGGATCGGCAGCATGGTCACCAGCATCACCAGCATGGCGACCACATTGGTCACCGGTACATCACGCGGCCGGCTGAGCTGGTTGAGCAACCAGATCGGCAGGGTGCGTTCGTGGCCGGCGGTAAAGGTGGTGACGATGATTTCATCGAACGACAGGGCGAAGGCCAGCATGCCGCCTGCCAACAGGGCCGAGCCGAGGTTGGGCAGGATGATGTAGCGGAAGGTCTGCCAGCCGTCGGCGCCGAGGTCCATCGAGGCCTCGATCAGGCTGTGGGAAGTGCGGCGCAGGCGGGCAATGACGTTGTTGTAGACGATTACCACGCAGAACGTCGCGTGACCAACGACGATGGTGAAAATCCCAGGCTCGATGCCCAGGGTCTTGAACGCCGACAGCAGGGCGATACCGGTGATGATCCCGGGCAGCGCAATCGGCAGGATCAGCATCAGCGAGATGCTTTCCTTGCCAAAGAAGCTGCGTCGGTACAGCGCTGCCGACGCCAGGGTGCCCAGCACCAGGGCGATCAGCGTGGCCAGGCAGGCGACCTGCGCCGACAGTTTGATCGCTTCAAGCACATCGGGCCGGGAAAACGCCACGCTGAACCACTTCAGGGTAAAGCCCTGGGGCGGGAAGCTGAACGCCGCATCCTGGGTGTTGAAGGCATACAGAAAGATGATCAGGATCGGGAAGTGCAGGAACACCAACCCACCCCAGGCCGCCAGGCGCAGGCCCCAGGACGCTTGTTCAGAGTGCATCGAAAGCCCCCAGGCGTTTGACCATGGACAGGTAGATGGCGATCAGCACGATCGGCACCAGGGTGAAGGCTGCGGCCATCGGCATGTTGCCGATCGCGCCTTGCTGGGCGTAGACCATGCTGCCAATGAAGTAGCCGGGAGGGCCGACCAGTTGCGGCACGATGAAGTCGCCCAGGGTCAGCGAGAAGGTGAAGATCGAGCCGGCGGCGATGCCTGGCACCGAGAGCGGCAGGATCACCTGCATGAAGGTTTGCCGGGGCTTGGCGCCGAGGTCAGCCGAGGCTTGCAGCAGCGATGGCGGCAAGCGCTCCAGCGCGGCCTGGATGGGCAGGATCATGAACGGCAGCCAGATGTAGACAAACACCAGAAAGCGCCCCAGGTGCGAGGTCGACAGGGTGCTGCCGCCGACCCCGGGAATGCCGAGAATGAACTGCAGCACAGGTTCCAGGTTGAGCTGCTGGACGAACCATTGAGCCACGCCGCCTTTGGCCAGCAGCAGGGTCCAGGCATAGGCTTTGACGATATAGCTGGCCCACATCGGCATCATCACCGCGATGTAGAAAAAGGCCTTGGTCTTGCCGCTGGTGTAGCGGGCCATGTAGTAGGCGATCGGAAACGCCAGGGTGGCGCTGGCGATCGATACGGCAATGGCCATGCCCAGCGTGCGCAGGATGATGTCGAAGTTCGACGGATTGAACAGGGCGGCGAAATTGGCCAGGGTCAATTCCGGGGTGACCGCCATGGTGAAATCGTCGAAGGTGTAGAAGCCCTGCCAGAGCAGGCTCAGCAACGAACCGAGGTAGATCGCCCCGAACCAGATCAGGGGTGGCACCAGCAGCAGCGCCAGATAAAGATTGGGGCGTCGGTAGAGCAGGTCGCAGAAGCGTCGCAGGGCCAGGTTCATCTTACTGGCCCCCGTTCAATACGGTTTCCTGCAGTGAGGTCATCGCTTCCCGTGCCCAGCGGGCCTGCAGGCGTTGGCCGGTCTGCCAGGGCGTGGCCTGCTGCTGCCATTGATTGTTGGCCTGGCTGACACACAGCAACTGGCCATTGTCGAGCTTCAGCTCGTAGCGGGTGGCGCTGCCCTGGTACTGGATATCGTGCAGCAGGCCGCTGACCTGGACTTCATCGCTGGCGGCAGGCTGCTCGCCCAGACGAATGTGTTCCGGACGAATCGAGAAGGGCAACTGGCTGCCGTTCAGCTGCGCCGCCAGTTCACCACGCAGCACGTTGGAGGTACCGACGAACTCGGCAACAAACGTGGTGGCCGGCTTCATGTAAAGATTGCGCGGCGTATCGACCTGCTCAATGCGGCCGCGATTGAACACTGCGACCCGATCGGACATCGACAGCGCTTCGGTCTGGTCATGGGTGACGAAAATGAAGGTGATGCCCAACTGGCGCTGCAGTTTTTTCAACTCGCTCTGCATCTGTTCGCGCAGCTTCAGATCCAGTGCGCCCAAGGGCTCGTCGAGCAGCAGCACACGCGGGCGGTTGACCAGAGCGCGGGCCAGGGCCACACGCTGGCGCTGACCGCCGGACAGTTGCGCCGGCTTGCGCTGCCCGTAACCGCCCAGGGCGACCATGCTCAGGGCTTCTTCGGCGCGGCTCAGGCGTTCCTGTTTGCCCACACCTTTGACTTTCAGGCCATAAGCGACGTTATCGAGCACATTCATGTGCGGGAACAGGGCGTAGTCCTGGAATACCGTGTTGACGTCGCGCTGGTACGGCGGCAACCCGGCCGCCTCGGCACCGTGGATACGGATGGAACCGGCGCTGGGTTGCTCGAAGCCGGCAATCAGGCGCAGGCAGGTGGTTTTGCCTGAACCCGAGGGGCCGAGCATGGAGAAAAATTCACCGTCATGGATGTCGATGGACACCCGGTCTACGGCCTTGACCTCGGCAAAACTGCGGGAAACATCGGTGAACTGGACTGCAAGGGTCATGTGCGGTGCTCCGAGTCTCTAGACTGGATCGCGGGGCAAGCCCGCTCCTACAGTGTGGGAGCGGGCTTGCCCCGCGAAGAGGCCCTAACGGCCACCCATGATTGCAATGTAGTCCTGAGTCCAGCGGCTATAAGGCACGAACTTGCCACCCTCGGCCTGCGGGGTTTTCCAGAAGGCGATTTTGTCGAAGTTGTCGAAGCCATTGGTCTTGCAGCCTTCGGCGCCGAGCAATTCGCTGCCGGTACAGGCTGCCGGTACCGCCGGCAGCGAGCCGAACCAGGCCGCCACGTCGCCCTGGACCTTGGGTTGCAGCGACCAGTCCATCCATTTATAGGCGCAGTTGGGGTGCTTGGCCTCGGCATGCAGCATGGTGGTATCGGCCCAGCCGGTGGCACCCTCCTTGGGAATGGTCGACGACACCGGCTGTTTGTCGGCCTTCAGGGTGTTGACCATATAGCCCCAGGAGCTGGAAGCGACCACGCCCTCGTTTTTCACATCGCTCATCTGCACAGTCGCGTCATGCCAGTAGCGATGGATCAGCGGCTGTTGCTGACGCAGCAGTTCGAGCACCGCCTTGTACTGGGTTTCGTTGAGTTCGTAGGGGTTCTGGATACCCAGCTCCGGCTTCGCCGATTTCAGGTACAGCGCCGCGTCGGCAATATAGATTGGCCCGTCGTAAGCCTGCACCCGTCCTTTGTTCGGCTTGCCGTCCGGCAGGTTCTGCGGTTCGAAGATCACCCCCCAACTGGTGGGCGCCTCCTTGAATACATTGGTGTTGTACAGCAATACGTTGGGGCCCCACTGGTAAGGGGTGCCGAACACCTGATTGTTCACCACATACCAGGCGCCATCCTTCAAACGCGGGTCAAGGTTCTTCCAGTTCGGGATCAGCGCGGTGTTGATCGGTTGAATGCGCTTGCCGGCAATCAGGCGCAGCGAGGCGTCGCCCGAGGCAGTGACCAGGTCGTAACCACCCTTGGTCATCAGACTGACCATTTCATCGGAGGTGGCGGCGGTCTTGACGCTGACCTTGCAACCGGTTTCCTTCTCGAAACCGCTGACCCAGTCGTAGGCCTTGTCACTTTCACCGCGCTCGATGTAGCCGGGCCAGGCAACGATATCCAGCTGGCCTTCGCCGTCACCCACCGCCTTGAGCGGCTCGGCGGCCTGCAAGCTGGCGCTGGCCAGCAAGGCGGTACTCAGAACGCTGAACAATGCGGTCTTGTGCGCTGACATGGTGTTCCCTCTTGTTTGAAATTATGGTCGGGGCAGTAACAAACAAAGGTACAAGCGTAGTGCGGTTATCGTCGGTTGGTTCCTGGTGATCGCCCTGGCGTGCAGGGGCATCATGAGGGGTGGCCTCACAATTGGTTTTATCGTTGGCTGTCAGTGTATATCCTTTTTTTCGATGAGGATGAGGCGCCCATATCGCGGGGCAAGCCCGCTCCCACAGCGATGCATTTTTAAGGTTTGCCTGATAGCCCGCCTTACTCCCCGTTCCCTAGACTCGTCCGCCAGATCAACCTCCTGGCAGGACATCACATGCAACTCAGGAACTTGCGGCTGGCCCAGCGTGCCACGCTGATTTTCGTCATCATCAACCTGCTGGTCGTAGCGCTTGGCGCGATTTCCCTCTGGCAGATGGGGCGGGTTCGTGCAGCGGCGGTGGAGATCGAGCGCAACTGGATGGAAAGTGTCCGGCAGGCCGGAACCATCGACGCGATGGTATTGCGCATGCGCCTGGAAAGTTTCCGGATGATCAACTCTGCCAGTCCCGAGGTGCGAAGGGCTTCGGCCGATACAGTGGCCGATATCCGGGTCAAACTGAAACAGATGGTGGAGGGCTACCAGAAGCAGGTCAGCAGCCCTGAAGAAGAGCAGATTTATCAGGCGGTCAAGCTGGGTATCGCTGTGTATGACAGCAAGCTTGATGCACTCCTGCAGATCGCCCTTTCGGGGGCAGCGCAGGACGCCATCGACTACATCGACAAGCACATCCGCCAACCCACCAACGAACTTCAGGCGACCATTGGCAAGCTTGTGGTGCTCAATCGTGAGGGCGGTCGGCAATCGGGCATCGAGTCGGAAGCGATTTATCAGCGCTCGATCATTACGGTGATCGGTATCGGTGCGTTGGTGATTGGCTTGAGTGTCATTCTCGGCATCCTCTTCGCTCGCAGCATCAGTGTGCCTCTGCTGTCGGTATTGAATGTCAACCGCAAGATCGCCGAAGGTGACCTGCGTACCGAGCTGGTAGTTACCGGCAAGGATGAACTGTCCGACCTGATGCGCTCGACCATCGCCATGCAGACGAGTCTGCGGGACACCATCCAGCACATGGGCAATTCGGCCACCCAGCTGGCCGCGGCGGCGGAAGAAATGCATTTGGTGACCGAGGATTCGAGCAACGGCCTGCAGCGCCAGAACGATGAGATCGAACAGGCGGCAACGGCTGTGAATGAAATGTCCGTTGCCGTCGAGGAGGTCGCCAGGAACGCGGCCTCGGCCTCGGAGTCTGCCCAGGCATCGGACGCTTCCAGCCGGATCGGCTCCGAGCGGGTGCTGGAAACCGTCGAGGCGATCCGCAGCCTTACCGGCATCGTCACCCGTACCAGTGGGGAAGTGGAAGGGCTGGCCAGCAAGGCCCAGAACATCACCAAGGTGCTGGACGTGATCCGTGCCATCGCCGAGCAGACCAATCTGCTGGCGCTCAATGCCGCGATCGAGGCGGCCCGGGCCGGCGACCAGGGGCGCGGCTTCGCCGTGGTGGCCGATGAGGTGAGGGCCTTGGCCCATCGCACTCAGGAGTCCACCAAGGAAATCGAAAGCATGATTGCCGATATCCAGACCGGGGCCGAGCAGGCCGTGCTGGCCATGGGACAGAGTTGTACCGACGCCCAGAGCACCCTGAGTATTGCCCAGGACGCTGGCGCTGCACTGGACGCGATTTCCCGTTCGATCACCGAGATCAACGAACGCAACTTCCTGATCGCCACCGCCTCGGAGGAGCAGGCGCAAGTGGCGCGCTCGGTGGATAGCAATCTGGTCAGCATCCGTGATCTGTCGATCCAGACTTCGGCGGGGGCCAACCAGACCGCTACGGCGAGCAACGAACTGGCGAAGCTGGCCATCGTCATGAGTGACCTGACCAAACGATTCCTGACCTGAGGAATAAAGCAATGCAACTGGCAGACCTGGATATTGGTGAGTTGATTGAGGTGATCGGCCTCGCCCTCATCCCGATCATTTTCGACGGTGTGGACAAGGACACGCCCGCCCACGCATTGCGTGCGCGGGCACGCCTGAACGCCGAGATCATGGGGAGGGTGGCGGCGGTCTTGTATTGTGGTAACCGGGTTGGTCCGGACATCGGCGAACTGATCGAGCTGTTCACCCGGCACATGTGCAAGGAGCATCTGAATGCCTTCAATCGGGTGCTGGGCCCGGAGGGGCACCTGAGTCGGCTGGATTGAAATGCTATCGAGAATCACCCCCCGATTTTTAAGGATTTGCTGATGGTTTGCGTGTCGCTGGCACGCTTACTCTTCGGCGATGAAGCTTAAGCAGTTCCTCCAGCCCGCCGACGCCTTTTTTTCCACGCCCAAAGCGGCGCGCAGGTTGCTGCGTCTGTTCGCTCAGGTGATGGTGCTGGGCGCTGTGGTGGGGGCGATCATTGCGGTGGGGGCGGTCTTCAACAGAGAGATCTCCCGTCGCCAGGGTTATATGGGGGATGCCATTACCAATGCGCGGGTGTTCTTCACCCAGCGTGAGGCGTTTTTGCGTACCCTTGCTCTGTGCGCCGCCAACCTGCCCGGCGAATCGGCTGAACGCTCCCCAGGGCGCATACTGCTGTCAGAGCGGACACTCGATTTCCTGCGTCAGCACCGCGTCAATCTGCTGCAGATTACCGGGCAGGCTCAGATGCAGCTCGCTTACCTGAGCACGGGTATCCCGTTCAAACTGCCAGTGTCCGACGACATTCTCGCTCGCTTGCGTCTCTTCGATGTCGACTCGCCGGTCGTGGCCCAGGGCGTCTGGCTCACCGATAGCAGCAGCTCGCCCGCACGTCTGTATCTGTTCACCCTGGCTGATCGGCACCAGCCTGGCGCGGGCTGGATCGGCATGGAAATGGACGCCTCCGACGTTACCAACACGTTGCACGACGACAAGGCCGGGCAATTCATGATGGTCAACCCTGGCGGTGATGTGATGATGAGCAGCGCCGGCCATGCGCAGGATGTCCACCCGTTACTGGCCATGCCCGCCGGCAAGAGTTTCGGCTTTTCGGGGAGCGGGTGGCTGCCCGACCAGTTGGTGATGCGCAAGAAGCTCGGGTACTCGAACTGGACCATCTTCTATGTCCTGGACCTGTACTCGTTGCTCAAGGTGGTGTTCTGGCCCTTGGTGCTTTCCGTGCTGACAATCCTGGGCGTGGGGATGTCAGTCTGCCGCCTGGTATCGCGCATCGAACGTCGGCTGATCATCCCGGCGATCCGGCGCATCGACGCGCTGATCGAAAGCGAGACATTCAGCCGGGCAGTCATCCAGACTGCACCGGTTGCCCTTTGCGTGTTGCGCCGTGCCGACGGCCAGGTGGTGTTGGAGAACCGCCTGTCCGAGCAGTGGCTGGGTGAGTGTAACGAGCGCGAGCGCCTGCACCATCGCTGGATCGAGCAGGCTTTCGATGAAGCCCGGTCGATCCGCACCGACGAATTTCAGGCCGGCAATGGTCGCCACTTGTACCCGAGTTTCGTGAAAACCCGCTACAACGGTGAGGATGTGCTGTTCTGCGCCTTCAGCGATATCAGTTCGCGCAAGCAGATGGAGGCAGCGATGGCCGCCGCCAAGCGTAGCGCCGATGCCGCCAACGAAGCCAAGACGCTGTTCCTGGCGACCATGAGCCATGAGATCCGCACGCCACTCTATGGGGTACTCAGCACCCTCGAGCTGCTGGGCAAGACCGAGCTCAAGAGCCAGCAGAAGGCCTATCTCCAAGCCATCGAAAGTTCATCCAGTGCGTTGCTCAACCTGGTCTGCGATGTGCTCGACGTGGCCAAAATAGAAGCCGGGCAACTGGTGCTGGATGAGCGCGATTTCAAGCCACTGGAACTGGTCTACAGCGTGATCCAGAGCTATGCCTGCGCAGCGCGAGGCAAGGGGCTTCACCTCTACGCCTTTGTCGATCCGCAGATCCCGCAAGTACTTCACGGTGACGCGACACGTATCCGTCAGGTGCTGAACAACCTGCTCAGCAATGCCGTGAAATTCACCGACAGTGGCCAGGTGGTGCTGCGGGTATGTGCGGGAGCGGTTGAGGGTGAACAACTGAATGTGCACTGGCAGGTCTCTGACAGTGGCCGTGGCATCGACCCGCAGGACCAGGTCTTTCTCTTCGATCCGTTCTACCAGACGGGAGCCAGCGCCAACACCATCGCCGGCACCGGCCTGGGGCTGTCCATTTGCCAGCGTCTGGCAGGCTTGATGAAGGGGGCGATACGGGTGGTCAGCACGCCAGGTCTGGGCAGTAGTTTCACTTTGCTGGTCGGCTTGAAGTCCCTCCAGGCGCACATCAGGCTTGAGCCCGGGCTCTGGCCGAAACGGGTCCATGTCTACTCTCCGGTACGGGAGATGGCCGAGTACATCTGCAGTTGGCTGGGTGCCTGGGGGGCGAAGGCGCAAATCGGTCTGCCCGAAACCGGGACACCAGCCAGCGAGGCTGTGCTCGTCGAAGTCTACCCGTACCGGCGAGGCGCGCCGATCTGCGCATGGACCGGCGCCAGGATCGTGATCACTCCTGAGGACACGGAAGAAGAGCCTTGTGCCGGGCAGCACTGGCAGGTTCGGCTGAACGACCTCGACGGGTTGTTCGACACGCTCAGGCTGGCCCAAGGAAGCCTGGATCCGGATCTGGCGCAGGTTGCCGACGACCCTGAGGTGTCGAGAAAGCTCGACCTGAAACTGCTGGTCGTCGAGGACAACATGATCAATCAGCTGATTCTCAAGAACCAGTTGGAGGTGCTGGGCTGCCAGGTGGTGTTGGCCAGCGATGGTTCACAGGCACTGCTGCTGTGGGAGAAGGACTGTTATGACGTGGTGTTGACCGATATCAACATGCCAGGCATGAACGGCTACGAGCTGGCCAGGCAACTGCGCGACCAGGGTTGCCAGGCACCGATCATCGGCGCCACCGCCAATGCGATGCGCGATGAAAGTGACCGTTGCCTGGGCGCCGGGATGCAGGAACTGCTGGTAAAACCGTTTGGCCTGGGGGATTTGTACGACTGCTTGCAGCACTACGAAAAGGTGAGCGACTGTGGCGTATAGGGTTCTGCTGGTCGAGGATCATCCTGTTCAGCAACTCTATCTGCTGGACCTGTTCCGCGCGCTTGATGGCGTGACGGTGGACGCCGTACGAAACGGCGATCAAGCCCTGGGGTGGTTGAGTACGCATGCATTTGATCTGGTGCTCTGCGACCTGATGATGCCGGGCATGGATGGCATGCAACTGGTGCAGCGCCTGGCGGCACTCGGGCAAAGGCCCAGTCTGGCCTTCATGAGTGCATTGCCCGGGCGTATGCTCAGCAGTGCGAGTCTCGCAGCCAGTCATCTGGGATTCAATGTTCTCGGCCCGCTGGCCAAGCCGGTAAGCCTTGAGGCCCTGGCCAGGCTAATGCAGAAATTGGTGGTGCCGGACGCCGGGCAACGCGCGGCGTCAGCACCGGTGCGCATGCACAGTTTGGAAACCCTGAGCGAGGCTATCCGTTCGGGACAGATTCAGCCCTGGTTCCAGCCAAAATGGTCGCTGGCCAACGGGCACATTGTCGCCGCCGAAGCTCTGGTGAGATGGGTCGATGAAGGCAGTGACGTACTGTTGCCCAGGGACTTTCTGCCAGGGATCGTCAGCTTTCGCCTGGAGGAGGCGTTGCTGATACAGGTGGTGAGCCTGACCATCGCCGCACAGTCCCTATGGCACCGCAAGGGCTACCGGGTGCCCGTGTCGATCAATCTGCCGCCGCATTTGCTGGACGACGAGGACTTGCCGGATCGCTTGCATGCTCATGTCATCAGCAAGGGCGGGGTGCCGTCGGACATCGGCTTTGAAATCATGGAAAGCTCTGTGGCCAAAGACCCAGGACACTATTTCGCTGGCGTCTGCCGCCTGCGGCTCAAGGGCTTCGGCCTGGCCCAGGACGACTTCGGCAAAGGCTTCAGTTCGTACTTCAACCTGGTCTCCACGCCGTTCACGGAGCTAAAGATCGACCGCTCCCTGGTCAGTGGTTGCGTGGAAAATGCCAACCTTGCAGCGGCGCTTTCCAGCATCGTCGCGCTGGGCAAGCAGCTTGGGCTCAAGGTCGTCGCCGAAGGGGTGGAGACTACCCAGGAGCTGGCGTTGTTGAAGCAGGTCAATTGCGATCAGGTCCAGGGTTTCCTACTCTCCAAGGCAGTGAATCCAGGGAGTTTCCTCGACCTGCTGGCCAACGAGCGTCCGGCAGGCCGGTGATCGCACTGACATCGGATAAACGAGGCATGAAATGAACACAGACTCTCTCTTTGGCTCGCTGGTCAGCAGCGCGATGCGCCTGAGCAGTGGTCTGCTGGTGACCCTTGGCCTGGTGTTGATGTTGCTCATGACCAACATCTGGGCGATCGCGCTGCTGCTTGGCAGCCAGCAGGAAAAGGCTGTCTCGCACTTTGCCCGGGTGATGGAGAACATACGGGAGCAGGAAGTATTCCTGCAGGCAATCGCCGACCGCTTGGTGGCGCCAACGGACTCGTTGCAGGGCGCACCTCCTGTGCTCAAACAGGTACGCCGGTCCGGGGATGGCGTGAACGAACTCTATGAAGTCGCTGAAAGCGACTTCTCGATGCCGTTTACGGTCGCGCTGGCCCAGCAACACCAGAATGAGCGCAGCCTGAATGCGCTGTCTGCGCTGGGCTGGCATCTGACCAATTACTACAGCCGATTCTGGGCGCTGTCGCAGTTCCCCTCGCCCCAGCTGTTCGTGTTCAGCCCGCAAAACCCTTCAAGCATCGCAGTACCTGCTGTGGGCAGGTTTCGTAGCATAAACCTGCTGGAACAGCAGAACTATACATCGGTCGCCGCCGGGCTGATGGCCCGCACGCTGAGCGATCCTGACAAGTTGCTGGATTACCGGGTGCACTGGGCACCGATTGTGTCCGGGCTGCGGGATACTGGTGGCAGGCGTGAAATTGTCGCTTATGTGGCCGGCGAGCTGCCGATCAACCCGGTGCGGGTCGACAGTAGCATGGATCGGGTGGTGGTCACCGCGTTGCTCGAACTCGGGCACTCCGGCGATGCGGTCGGCGACCTGGAGTTGCCATTCCATGGCCAATTCACCCTGATCGACCCGCAAGGTAATGTACTGACCGGCCAGCGCGAGCCCGGCGGCGCAAGGGCAGGGTTCTCACTGACGACGAGCGGGTTGCTGATCAGCACGTTCGAAAGCGACTCCGCCCAGCCACGCTGGCAGGCCCAGTACTTCGTCGATTACCCCGGACTGTTTCGCTGGCTGGCGTTGCCGGTGTTACGCCTGCTGGCTGCCTCGCTGGTACTGATCCTGGGATTGCGCTGGCTGTACCGGCGCTATCAGGCTCGCGTCGTCGCTCCGGCGAAAGAGGCACAGGCACGCCTGCTGGAGAGCCAGGCCTTCAGCCATGCGGTGATCGAAGGGGCGCCCGCCGGCCTCGTGGTCATTGGCAAGGCCGATGGCCGGATGGTGATCGAAAACCTGCGGGCACAGCAGGGCAGGCCAGTGTCCCAGGCGGTGGTGGAGCTTTTGCGCACAACCGACGCGGTCCTCGACGGCGATGCCTGTATGGTGCTCGAGGGACGTTACTACCTGGTCAATTACTCATCGGCTCGCTACCAGGAGCAGGAGGTGCAACTGTGTGCGTTCTCGGATATCACCGAGCACCAGCAGCGCTCGCTTGCCCTGCACCAGGCCAAGCAGGAGGCCGAGCGGGCGAACGAGGCCAAAACCGTCTTCCTCACCACCATGAGCCACGAAATACGCACGCCGCTCTACGGTGTACTGGGCACCCTGGAGCTGCTGGGGCTGTCGAGACTGGACAAGCGCCAGCGCGACTATCTGCAAACGATTCAGTCGTCCTCGTCGACGGTCCTGCAAGTCATCAGTGATGTACTGGATGTTTCGAAGATAGAGTCCGGCCAGCTGGCGCTCGAGACCACCGCCTTCTCGCCACTGGAGGTGGTCGAGCAGGTCATCGCGGCGCATGTCGTCAGTGCCCGGGGCAAGGGCTTGCAGGTCTATGCCTGCACCGATCCATGGATACCGGACCAACTGCTCGGCGACATGGCCAAACTGCGCCAGGTGCTGCACAACCTGGTGGGCAATGCGATCAAGTTCACCAGCATTGGCCGTGTCGTACTGCGTTGCCAGGTGCTGGAAAGCACGGATGCACAGGTGTCGCTGCGGTTCCAGGTAGCCGATACCGGTATCGGGATCAACGAGCAACAGCAGTTGCATATCTTCGAACCGTTCTATCAAGCCAGCACCAGCAACCTGGTCAGTGGCACGGGGCTGGGCCTGTCGATCTGCCAGCGCTTCGTCGAACGCATGGGCGGGCACATCACTGTCGTAAGTGAGCAGGGGCTGGGTAGCAGCTTCACTGTGCAGCTGCCCTTCGAACGTACTGCCGCGACGGTGGAGTCGGCCCCGGCAATCGACCTCGGCGGACACCAGGTCCAGGTCCGCGCGCCTGCCTGTGAACTGGCCGAGCATCTCTGCGCCTGGCTGGTCCGTTGGGGCGCCCGGGCCACAGTGGTGTCGGCCAGTCCCCACGGCGCGTTGTCCGAGGCCTTGCTGGTGGATGTCCTGGCCGACCCCGAGCAGACATTCGCCTGGCCAGGCCGACGGCTGCTGTGCGAGCACGATGGGCCGCGGGTTCCCGAATACACGGGGGAGTGCTTCAGGGTCAGTGCGCACCACCTGCGGGCCATCGCCGAGGGCGTGCGTATGGCCACCGAAGAAGTGCCCGCAGGGGCCGATCCGCTGCCCGGCGCCACACCGGCGTCACTCGGTTTTCACGTATTGGTCGCCGAGGACAATCTGGTCAATCAGGCTATCTTGAAGGAGCAGCTTGAAGCGCTGGGCTGCCGGGTCAGCGTCGCCGGCGATGGCCGGCAGGCGCTGCAGGTGTGGCAGCAGGGTGGGATCGAGGTGGTGTTGAGCGACGTCAACATGCCGGTCATGAACGGTTATGAGCTCGCCAGGGCGATCCGCGCTGATAGCCGGCAGGTTCCGATCATCGGCATTACGGCTAATGCATTGCGCGACGAAGGTGAGCGTTGCATCGCCGTGGGCATGAGTGCCTGGATGGTCAAGCCGCTGCTGCTGGAGGACCTGCTGGATGTGCTCGGCGGCCTGCCGAGCGGCGGTGTCGTCCAGGATCCGGGCGCTGGTGCCGGTGTGACCGCAGGCGTGCTCTCTGATTCCATGCGCAGTCTGTTCTGCCGTACCATGCGGGTAGATATCGACGCCCTTCATGCAGCCCTTGCCACAGGTGACCAGGCCGAGGTGGTACAGCTGGTGCACTCGGTCAGCGGTGCACTGGCCGTGGTGCGTGCCGACGAGCTGTCGCAAGTGTTCGGCGACCTGGAGCAGCGACTGCATGAGCAGGCCCTGGATGCCGCGTTGCAGGCCGATTTGAACCGGGCGCTGGACAGGCTGTTCGGGTTGGTAATGTCGATATGAAGGCTGCCGCTTCTCACTTGGACCGTTCACACATGCACAAAACCACCGTTGTCATTGCCGATGACCATCCTATCGTGCTGCTTGGGGTGCGCCAGCTCATTGACGCGGATGAGCGCTTCGAGGTAGTCGCGGAGGCTTCGAACTCCACTGACCTGATTGCCAGATTGCACGCCTCCAGCCCTGACATCCTCATTACCGACTACAACATGCCGGGCGATGCGCAGTTCGGTGACGGCCTGAAGTTGATCGATTACATCGCGCGTAATTTCCCTGACCTGCAGGTCCTGGTGCTGACTATGGTCTCCAATGAACTGATTTTTTCCCGGCTGTACGATCTTGGGGTGGCCGGGGTGGTACAGAAGAACCAGCTGCATGCCGAGATCGAGCGGGCCCTGGAGGCGCTGGTGCACAAGCGCAAATACAAGGTCGCCGGTCTAGAGCGTGCCTGTGTGCGGGAAGTCGCGCGGTCGGTCGATGAACGCGTGGCCTCACTTTCCCCAAAGGAAATGGAAGTATTGCGGTTGTTCATCGCCGGTATGAGCCTGAACGACATCGCCAGGGCCCAGAACCGAAGCGCCAAAACCATCAGTACCCAGAAAGTGGCGGCCATGCACAAACTGGATGTCAGAACCGACCAGGAACTGATTACCTTCTGTATGGAGGAGCAGCTCTTTCAGTAAACCATCGCAGTCAGTCCCGCCGGTTTTCAGGATTGCCTGATAGAGCAGGGCAGGTACCTGGGGGTAAGGTTCACTCACGTGGATTTATGGCCTGCAGGGCTCGGCGGTGGCGCACATGTTTATCAGGAATGTAAAGCTGGTTCCCAGGACCGTAATGACGTTCGGCATTACCTGCGTCTTGCTGGTGTTGCTCGGCGGGCAGTCGCTGTGGCGCATGGAGAACGTCCAGTGGTCGATCACGGACCTGCAGGACAACTGCCTGCCGAGCGTTCGCCAGGCCAGCCTTATCGAAGCCGCCACTTACAGGTTGCGGGTGGCGAACCTGCTCTTCGCCATGGGTAATCCGCAAGCCGCCGATGCCGATGCCGCTGCCGAACAGATAAACCGCCGCAAGGATGCCCTGCTACAGGAAACCGCAGCCTATGTTCCGTTGATTTACGGCCCTGAGGAGCAGCACCTTTTCGATATCGTCAACGCCAACGTCAACACGTTCACCGGGCAGGTTGAGCAGTTACTGGCGCTGGGCCGCACTGCTAGCCAGGAAGAGCGGGTGAGGTTCATCAACAGTATTTCAGCACCTGCGGCCGAGGTGTTGTTGAAATCCACCGGGGAACTGCAGCGCCTGATGATGGAACGTGCCGAGCAGTCCGGTGCCAAGGCCCGTGAAGAAGCGCATGAGAGCACCCTGGCGACCATCGTGGTGGTCAGCATCGCGCTGCTGGTGACCTGCATCCTCACTCTGGTTTTCACCCGCAGCATTATCGTGCCCCTGCGCGAACTCCTTGGGGTCACGCAGAAGGTCGCCGGCGGCAACCTGGTGGGCGATATCGGTATTTCCGGCAAGGACGAGCTTACTGAGCTGCAGAATGCTACGGCGCAGATGCTGGGCAACCTGAAAGGCACTATTCATCACATCGCCGATTCTTCGTCGCAACTGGCGGCGGCAGCGGAAGAAATGAGCGCCGTTACCCACCAATCCAGCTCGGGCGTGCAGCGCCAGCGCATGGAAACGGAGCTTGCGGCGACCGCGGTGAACGAAATGACGGCGGCAGTGGATGAGGTAGCACGCAACGCGGTGGCGGCATCGGTCTCCACCCAACAGTCGGAGCAGTCGGCGCGCACCGGCATGCAACGGGTGACCGAGACCATCACCTCGATCGAGAACCTGAGCCTCGCGGTCCAGGGCACCAGTGTGGAGATCGAGCAACTGGCGGTGCGCACTGCCAGCATTGCGCAGGTCCTGGATGTGATCCGGGCCATCGCCGAACAGACCAACCTCCTGGCACTCAACGCAGCCATCGAAGCGGCCCGGGCCGGTGAGCAAGGGCGTGGTTTTGCAGTGGTAGCTGATGAGGTGCGCGCCCTGGCACACCGTACCCAGGCTTCCACGCAAGAGATAGAGGAGATGATCAAGAGCGTCCAGAGCGGTTCGCAGATGGCGGTGGCGTCGATGAAGCAGACCGACCAGGAGGCGATGGCGACGCTGAAGATCGCCCGCGAGGCGGGCACGGCGATTTCCGAGATCGCCCGGGCGGTTTCCGATATCAACGATCGCAATTGTCTGATCGCCACTGCTTCCGAAGAACAGGCACAGGTGGCCAAGTCCGTGGACATGAACCTGGTCAGTATCAACAACCTCTCGGTACAGAGCACCAGTGCCGCTGACCAGATTTTCCAGGCCAGTGGCGAACTTTCGGTGCTGGCGACGGACCTGAACAGGTTGGTCGCGCGTTTCATCATCTAGCGCTATGAGGAGTCGGACATGCTGCCGGAATTTACCAAACAGTATCCGCAAAGCTTGAACAGAATCTTCATTTCAGAGAGTGAAACCTGCGATATCCATGGTTTCGTCAGGCAATACATCGAAAGCCGCAACCTGCGTGGCAACTATCAGGCACAGCACGATGTGGTCACAGCGCTCCAGGATTATCCCGGCCTGGCCCCCGTCCGGCTGTACGAACTCAATGCATGGCTGGATAAAACCTTCAGGCGCAAGATATTTTGCCGTCCGGCAGCGCGGCTACTGAAGCGGATGAGCAACAACGACTACATCCCTCGGTGCGGATAAGTACAGGCAAGGCCTGGAAGAGCGTTAACGATGCGCGCGTATTTGAACAACAAGAACAGGGTAAAGCTTTATCCCGCTGTGTCCCTTGGCATCGCCAGCGCAGTCGCCGTCTTGCTCGGCGGGCTGATGATGATCAGCACGTTCGATAACTACATACACATGATGTACAACGGCAATTCGGCGCCTATCAGGCACCTTGCCAACATTCGTGCGTCACAGAGCGATATTCGTCAATTGCAATGGCAAGTGTTTGCTCATCGCCAGGCCAGTACGACCGCAGCCTATGCCAGGGCGGTCGCGTCCAGGCTCGATTCCATCGCCAGGGAATGGCAACTCTATTATCCCGAAGGCATCAGCAGCTCCCGGGAAAAGCAACTGGCAGAGCAGATCCGGATCGCACTGCCGCACGCCAGCACACTTGCGCACGAGTCCCTGGCGCGGCTTCAGTTCGAAGATTATGACGGCGTCATGCGCTGGTACGAACAAAACACCCCGTTTTTCGATCGGCTGGACCACCTGCTGGCCAGCGCCTTGCGGGTCAACGTCGAGCAGTCCGGGCAGTTGGCCAGCAACAGCAAGCAGCTCTTCGCCCGAATCTGCTGGGCGGCGCTGGGCCTGTCACTGGCACTGATTGCGCTGGGGGCGTTTGCTTTGCAATGGCGGCGGCAGCGGGACGATGCCCAGCGCAAATCCCTCGAGCACCTGTGGCTGGTGGACCAGGTATTCAACATCACCCTCAATGGTGTGATCATCACCGACCAGAGTGGCCGGATCACCAAGGTCAACCCTGCCTTCACCCGGATGACAGGGTATACGCAAGCAGAAGTACTGGGTCAGAAGCCGAGCCTGTGGAGTTCCGGTCGGCAATCCACGGCGTTCTATGCCGACATGTGGCAAAGCCTCATCGAACATGGGCAATGGCAGGGGCAACTGTGGAACCGCAAGAAGTGCGGCGACCTCTACCTGGAGTCGCTGTGCATCACGGCCATTCGCAGCCTTGATGAGTCGACCCTCAACTATGTGGCGGTGTGCAGTGATATCACCAGACAACAGGCAGAGCAGGAGTTGCAGGGTTACCTGGCCACCCATGACTCGCTGACCGATCTGCCGAACCGGGTGCTGTTTCGCGAGCGGCTGACCCAAGCCATTGCCCGTGGCCAACGTGCCGGCTTGAAGGTGGCGATTCTGTTCCTGGACCTTGACCACTTCAAGGAGATCAACGACCGCCTGGGGCACATGGTCGGTGACAGCACGCTGACCACCATTGCCAGCAGGCTCAAAGGCTGCCTGAGGGACGTCGATATCGTGGCGCGGTTGGGCGGCGATGAGTTCGCCATGGTGCTGGAAGATATCCATGACGTCAGTCAGATCGAGCCCATTGCCCGCAAACTGCTCGCTTCGGTGGGGCAGGCCATTATGGCGGACGGGCATGAAGTGTTTGTCACGCCCAGTATCGGGGTGAGTGTCTTCCCCGACGATGGCGAGGAGCCGGATACGCTGGTGAAGCTGGCGGACAAGTCCATGTATGAGGCCAAGGGTGCAGGCAAGAATGCGATCCGGTTCCACGCCAAAGAGCAGCCTCTGGAAATGTTGTGACAAGATTACGATGAGCCGGGAGTGTGGGGAGGGCTTATTCTTGGCCTTCATTTCCGCACTGTGGAGACGCGTGATGAATACCCGTGGTTTGCTTGACCAGTTGCTCAAGTCCGGCCAGGAGCTGTTGCAGAATCAGTCAGGCAAGACGTCCATTGGCAAGTCTGGGGGCGGTGGTGGTCTTGGCAGTCTGCTCTCCGGTGCCGGTGGCGGAGCCCTGGCTGCCGGGGCCATGGGCCTGCTGATGGGCAGTAAAAAAGCCCGCAAATACGGCGGTAAAGCCCTGACCTACGGCGGTCTGGCAGCGCTTGGAGTACTGGCGTACAAGGCCTATGGCAATTGGCAGGCCAAACAGGGCGCCACGGCGCCGGCTGAACTGCAGACCCTCGATCGTCTTCCACCTGCCCAGGTCGAACAGCACAGCCAGGCAATTCTCAAGGCTCTGGTGGCAGCGGCCAAGTCCGATGGCCACGTCGACGAGCGCGAACGGGCGTTGATCGAGGGCGAGTTCGTCAAGCTCTCCAACGATCAGGAACTGCAGCACTGGCTGCACGCCGAGCTCAACAAGCCGCTGGACCCGGCCGATGTGGCGCGCGCCGCCCGCACGCCGGAAATGGCCGCCGAGATGTACATCGCCAGCGTCATGCTGGTTGACGAGGAACATTTCATGGAACGGGCTTATCTGGACGAACTGGCCCGTCAGCTCAAGCTCGATCCGGCGTTGAAAGTCGAGCTGGAAAATCAGGTGAAACAAGCCATCGGTCAATGATTACGGGCCAGTGGCCAGGATGATGCCAATTTGCGTCGATCCAGCCTGAAAGTCAGCCGCAAAAGCCCATAGTGCCTGGGCTATACTCTGCCCATTTTTCTGCTCGCGTAGAACACTTGAGGGCTGACTGTGAAAAACTGGACCTTGCGCCAACGGATCCTGGCGAGCTTCGCCGTGATTATCGCCATCATGCTGTTGATGGTGGTGGCGGCCTATTCGCGCCTGGTGACCATCGAGTCCGATGAGGCAGCGGTGCGGACTGACAGCATCCCCGGGGTTTACTACAGTTCGATGATCCGCAGCGCCTGGGTCGACAGTTACGTGTTGACCCAGCAACTGGTGGGCTTGAGCGGGCAGCGTGAGCTCACTGCAACCGACAAGGCGCAGTACAAGGACTTCGACGATCGCCTCAAGCAGCACATGGCCAGTTATCAGGCGACTATCCAGGATCCGGACGACCAGGCCAACTTCGATGAGTTCGGCCGCCTCGAAGATGCCTACACCAAGGCTATCGATACGGTGCTTGAAGCCTATGTCCGCAAGGACTACGCCCAAGCCCAGCAATTGATTGGCGATGTGCTGACTCCGGCCTGGGTTACTGGCCGCAAACACCTGAACAGCGTGATCGAGCGCAACCGGCATTCGGCCGAAGAGGCGGCCGACTCGATCGTCGCAGCGGTGATCACGGCCAAGGTCAGCATGATCATTTCCCTGGTCCTGGCGATTATTGCCGCCGCTATTTGTGGCTTGCTGCTGATGCGTGCCATCACTGCGCCCATGCAACGTATCGTGCATGCCCTGGACAAACTCAGCAGCGGTGACCTCAGCGTGCGCATGAACCTCGATCGCAAGGACGAGTTTGGCGCGGTGGAAACCGGTTTCAACGACATGATGGGCGAGCTGACCAACCTGGTGTCCCAGGCCCAGCGCTCTTCGGTGCAGGTGACCACATCGGTGACCGAGATCGCCGCCACCTCCAAGCAACAGCAGGCGACTGCCACCGAAACCGCCGCCACCACCACGGAAATCGGCGCCACCTCGCGGGAAATCGCTGCTACCTCCCGTGATCTGGTACGGACCATGACCGAAGTTACCTCGGCCGCCGACCAGGCGTCGATCCTCGCCGGCTCCGGCCAGCAAGGTCTGGCGCGGATGGAAGAGACCATGCACCAGGTGATGGGCGCAGCCGACCTGGTCAACAACAAGCTGGCGATCCTCAACGAGAAGGCGGGCAACATCAATCAGGTGGTGGTGACGATCGTCAAGGTCGCCGACCAGACTAACCTGCTCTCGCTCAATGCCGCCATCGAGGCGGAAAAGGCCGGTGAATACGGCCGCGGCTTTGCCGTGGTGGCGACTGAAGTGCGGCGTCTGGCCGACCAGACAGCGGTGGCTACCTATGACATCGAACAGATGGTCCGCGAGATCCAGTCGGCAGTGTCGGCCGGGGTCATGGGTATGGACAAGTTCTCTGAAGAAGTGCGCCGTGGCATGTTCGAAGTGCAGCAGGTCGGTGAGCAACTGAGCCAGATCATCCATCAGGTCCAGGCCCTGGCGCCGCGGGTGCTGATGGTCAATGAGGGGATGCAGGCCCAGGCCACCGGTGCCGAGCAGATCAACCACGCCCTGGCGCAACTGGGCGATGCCAGCAGCCAGACCGTGGAATCGCTGCGCCAGGCCAGTTTTGCCATCGATGAGTTGAGTCAGGTGGCGAGCGGCCTGCGTGGCGGTGTATCGCGGTTCAAAGTCTGACCTGCCGATGAGCGACCTTCAGCCCCGCAGCAGCCAGGACGCAATCTCTCACGGGACCTTGCACCTGTTGTTCAGAATCGGTGAGCAGCGCTTTGCTCTCGACGCCCATGAGGTCGTCGAAGTGTTGCCGCGCCTGCCGCTCAAACCTATCGCGCAGACTCCGGACTGGGTGGCCGGAGTGCTGGCGCATCGCGGTGCGCTGGTGCCGGTGATCGACGTCGGCGCCTTGAGTTTCGGCCTGCCGGCACCGGTGCGCACCAGCACCCGTCTGGTGCTGGTGCACTACCGGGTTGAACCGCTACGGCCAGGACTGTTGCTGGGTTTGATCCTTGAACAGGCCACCGACACCTTGCGTTGCCTGCCCGATGAGTTTCAGCCCTACGGCCTGGACAATCAGCAGGCACCTTACCTTGGGCCAGTACGCGAGGATGCCCATGGGCTGGTGCAACGCATCAGTGTGCAGGACCTGCTCAGCGACACCGTAAGGGCGCTGCTGTACCCCTTGCCTGAGCAACAGGCAAGTGAGCGTCAGGAGCCGCAATGAGCAACCAACAGCGTTTTTTCCGTTTCTTGCAGGAGCGCATCGGTCTGGACGTCGCCTCAGTCGGCGCGCCGATGGTCGAGCGTGCATTACGCCAGCGTTGCTCCGCACTGGGTGCCTACGACCTGGATGACTACTGGTTGCGCTTGCAGCAATCGACAGCGGAGCAACAGGCGCTTATCGAAGCGGTGATTGTTCCGGAGACCTGGTTCTTTCGATATCCAGAATCGTTCACGGCGCTGGCGGGCCTTGCCAGCAAACGCCTGGCCGAGCTGGCCGGGGCGCGGCCGCTGCGTATCCTCAGCCTGCCGTGCTCCACCGGTGAAGAGCCTTATTCCATCGCCATGACCTTGCTTGACGCCGGCATTGCCGGGAACTCGTTCCGGGTCGATGGCATGGACATCAGCCCCTTGTCGATCAACCGGGCCGAGCAGGGGCTGTATGGGCGCAATTCCTTTCGCGGCTCGCACCTCGAGTTTCGCCAGCGGCATTTTGACGAAGGTGACGACGGCCACCTCGTTCATGAGCGTGTGCGCCAGCAGGTCAAGTTGCAGGTGGGGAATGTGCTTGATCCGGCATTGAAGGCCCAGGCGGGCAGTTATGACTTTGTGTTCTGCCGCAATCTGCTGATCTATTTCGATCTGCCAACCCAGCAACGGGTGTTCGAAGTGCTCAAGCGCCTGATCCATGAGCAGGGTGTACTGTTCATCGGCCCGGCCGAGGGCAGTCTGCTGGCGCGGATGGGCATGCGCCCGTTGGGTATCGCTCAGTCCTTTGCCTATGTGCGCCAGGCTGAAAGCGAACCTGTGCTCAACAGCAAACCGCTGACAATGGCGCCACTCTCTGCCGCCCCCGGCACTTTATCGCGCCCATCGCCAGTGGCGGCGCCACCGCGCAAGTTCAATATCATTGCCGCGCCAACACCGGTCGGGCCCACGGTATCAGACAGCAATGCTGAATTGCTGGCGCAGATTGCCCGCTTGGCCAATGCCGGTAGCAGCGCTGAAGCCCAGGCGGCGTGTGCGCGTTATCTGCAGCATTATCCGCCGCATGCCCAGGTGTTCTACTGGCTGGGCTTGCTCAGTGATATCGCGGGCGACACCGGCGAAGCGCTCAGCCATTACCGCAAGGCGCTGTATCTCGATCCGCAGCATGCTGAAGCCTTGGCGCACCTGGCGGCCCTGCTGGCGTCCCAGGGTGATATCGCTGGCGCCCGTCGCCTGCAGGAGCGCGCGGCACGGCGGGCTGACCGGGAGTCTGAACAATGAGGGGAGAGCAACAGGTGCAAGTGGTTGCTGCGGATGCCGCCAGCATTGATGACTGCTGGAACCGGATCGGTGTGCGCGGTGATAAAAGCTGTCCGTTGCTGGTCGAACATATCCACTGTCGCAATTGCGCTGTCTATGCCAGCGCTGCAACTCGCCTGCTGGACCGTTACTCGCTGTCCCAGGATGCTCATGAGCAGGCGCAGGTGCAGGAAGAGGGCGGCGGTCGTTCGATGCTGCTGTTCCGTCTGGGGGAGGAGTGGCTGGCGCTGGCGACCCGTTGCCTGGTCGAGGTCGCGCCGTTGCAACCGGTACATTCGTTGCCTCATCAGCGCTCGCGGGCACTACAAGGCGTTGCCAACGTGCGTGGCGCACTGGTGCCCTGTCTGTCACTGGCCGACCTGCTGGATCTGGACGTACTCGGCACAGCCAGCACATCGGCGCGGGTCATGCCGCGCATGCTGATCATTGCTGCCACCGGTGGTTCGGTGGTGGTGCGGGTGGATGAAGTGGATGGTATTCACGGCCTGGACCCCGAGCGCCTGGTGCATGACCAGGGTGAAACGCGCTTTACCGCCGCAGTGCTGCAGTGGCGTGGGCGCAGTGTACGGGTGCTGGATGAAGAACAAGTGCTGTCTGCTGTGAACCGGAGCCTTTCATGACCCCAGAGCAAATGCGCGATGCTTCGTTGCTCGAACTGTTCAGCCTGGAGGCCGAGGCCCAGACCCAGGTGCTCAGTGCCGGCCTGCTGGCACTGGAGCGCAATCCGACCCAGGCCGATCAACTGGAAGCCTGCATGCGCGCGGCTCATTCGCTCAAGGGCGCAGCGCGGATTGTTGGCGTCGATGCCGGGGTCAGCGTTGCCCATGTCATGGAAGATTGCCTGGTCGGTGCCCAGGAAGGCCGGTTGCTGCTGCGGGCGGAGCATATCGATGCCTTGCTGCAAGGCACTGACCTGCTGATGCGTATCGCCACCCCAGGCGATGCGGCCATTGAACCTGCGGTGCAGGCTTTTCTCGTGCAGATGGCGGGACTGCTGGACCCGGCATCTACGCCGACGATTAATGCGCCCCCTGTGCCGATGCCAAGGGTTGAGCCTGAGCCGGTGATGGCTGAAGCGGTGATCGAGCCGGTACTGGCCGACGCCGAACCCGAGGCCCCTGTCCCGCGCAAGGGCAAGCGCGCTGCTGAAGGTGGCGAGCGGATCCTGCGGGTCACCGCCGAACGCTTGAACAGCCTGCTCGACCTGTCGAGCAAGGCGCTGGTCGAAACCCAGCGTTTCAAGCCGTATCTGGCCACCTTGCAGCGTCTCAAGCGCATGCACAGCCAAAGCGTTCGTGCCCTTGATGGCCTGAAAAACCAGCTGCAAGCCAGTGGCCAGAGCGCAGAAGTTCAGGAAGCGCTGGCTCAGGCCCAGCAACTGCTGGGACAAACCCAGCAGCTTCTGCTGCAACAGGCCGCCGACCTCGATGAGTTCGGCTGGCAGGCCAGTCAGCGCGCGCAATTGCTTTATGACACCGCCCTGGCCTGCCGCATGCGGCCCTTTGCCGATGTGCTCACCGGGCAAAGCCGGATGGTCCGCGATCTGGGGCGCTCGCTGGGCAAACAGGTACGCCTGGAGATCGAAGGCGAAAAGACCCAGGTAGATCGCGATGTCCTGGAAAAACTGGAAGCACCGCTGACCCACTTGCTGCGTAATGCTGTCGACCACGGCATCGAGCTGCCTGAGCGACGGTTGCTGGCCGGCAAGTCGCAGGAAGGGCATATCCGCTTGCGCGCATCGCATCAGGCTGGCCTGCTGGTGCTTGAGCTTAGCGATGACGGTGCTGGCGTGGATCTGCAGCGCTTGCGCCAGAGCATTATCGAGCGCCAGCTGTCGCCGGCCGAAACCGTGGCGCAGATGAGCGAAGCGGAGCTGCTGACCTTCCTGTTCCTGCCAGGCTTCAGCCTGCGCGACCAGGTCACCGAGGTTTCCGGGCGTGGCGTTGGTCTGGACGCTGTGCAGCATATGGTCCGTCAGCTGCGCGGCTCGATCGTGTTGAGCCAGACCAGTGGCCAGGGCAGCAGTTTTCACCTGGAAGTGCCGCTGACCCTGTCGGTGGTGCGCAGCCTGGTGGTGGAGGTCGCTGCCGAGGCTTATGCCTTCCCCCTGGCGCACATAGAACGGACCCTGGAGCTGCCGACCGAAGCCATCGTGCAGATTGAGGGACGCCAGCATTTCTGGCATGAAGGCCGGCACATCGGCCTGGTCGCAGCCAGTCAATTGCTCAATCGCCCGCCGAGCCAGACCGACGGACAATCAATCAAAGTGGTAGTCATCCGCGAGCGCGAGATGCTCTACGGCGTAGCGGTCGAGCGTCTGGTCGGTGAGCGGGTACTGGTGGTAATGCCGCTCGACGCGCGGCTGGGCAAGATTCAGGATATTTCGTCGGGTGCCCTGCTTGATGATGGCAGCGTTGTGCTGATCATCGACGTTGAAGACTTGTTGCGGTCGGTCGATAAGCTCTTGAGCACCGGTCGCCTTGAGCGAATCGAGCGTGGTCAGCGTACTACCCGCGAGGCGACGCGCAAGCGCATCCTGGTGGTCGATGACTCGCTGACCGTACGCGAGTTGCAGCGCAAGCTGCTGAGCAACCGTGGCTATGAGGTGGCGGTCGCAGTCGATGGCATGGACGGTTGGAACGCCTTGCGTAGCGAGGATTTCGACCTGCTGATCACCGACATCGACATGCCGCGAATGGATGGCATCGAGCTGGTCACCTTGTTGCGTCGTGACAGCCGTCTGCAGACGTTGCCGGTGATGGTGGTCTCCTACAAGGACCGGGAAGAAGATCGCCGCCGTGGACTGGACGCTGGAGCCGACTACTATTTGGCCAAGGCCAGTTTCCACGATGACGCCTTGCTTGATGCCGTGGTTGAGTTGATCGGGGGAGCCCAGGGATGAAGATCGCTATCGTCAACGATATGCCCATGGCCGTGGAGGCGTTGCGCCGGGCGTTGGCGTTCGAGCCTATGCACCAGGTGGTCTGGGTTGCCAGCAATGGCGCGGAGGCGGTGAAGCTGTGCGCCGAACAGACGCCGGACCTGATCCTGATGGATCTGATCATGCCGGTCATGGATGGCGTCGAGGCGACCCGGCGGATCATGGCCGAGACACCCTGCGCCATCGTGATTGTCACCGTGGACCGCCAGCAGAATGTCCACCGGGTGTTCGAAGCCATGGGCCATGGCGCGCTGGATGTGGTCGATACCCCGGCCCTGGGCGCAGGCGATCCCAAGGAAGCGGCTGCACCGCTGCTGCGCAAGATCCTCAATATCGGCTGGTTGATCGGCCAGCAGCGCAGCAACAGGCCGCAGCCAATGGCTGCGCCTCTGCGTGAGGTGGCGCAACGTCAGGGGCTGGTGGCCATCGGTTCGTCGGCGGGCGGCCCGGCAGCCCTGGAGGTCTTGCTCAAGGGCTTGCCGCAGGCGTTTCCCGCCGCCATCGTGCTGGTTCAGCACGTTGACCAGGTATTCGCTGCGGGTATGGCCGAATGGCTCAGCAGTGCTTCGGGTTTGCCGGTGCGCCTGGCCTGTGAAGGCGAGGCGCCGCAGCCCGGGCAGGTGTTGCTGGCAGGCACCAACCACCACATCCGCCTGCTCAAGAACGGCACCCTGGCCTACACCGCCGAGCCGGTAAACGAGATCTACCGGCCTTCGATCGACGTGTTTTTTGAAAGCGTGGCCCGCTTCTGGCGAGGTGACGCGGTTGGCGTGCTGCTGACCGGCATGGGGCGCGATGGCGCCCAGGGCCTGAAGCTGATGCGCCAGCAGAACTTCCTGACCATTGCTCAGGACCAACACAGCAGCGCCGTCTATGGCATGCCCAAGGCCGCAGTCGCAATCGACGCGGCGATGGAGATTCGCCCGCTGGAACGGATCGCTGCGCGATTAATGGAAATATTTCCAAAATGACGATATGTATTGTGCCACGCCGGCCAGTCGGCAGTGACCAGGTGACAGCGCATGAATGATTTACCGCTCGACGGTTTCCCGACCACCAATGAAAACTCGGCAATGGTCCTGTTGGTCGACGATCAAGCCATGATCGGTGAAGCGGTGCGCCGTGGCCTGGCTCATGAAGAGAACATCGACTTCCACTTCTGTGCCGACCCGCACCAGGCTGTGGCCCAGGCGGTGCGGATCAAGCCGACGGTGATCCTGCAAGACCTGATCATGCCCGGCCTCGATGGTTTGACGCTGGTGCGCGAATACCGTAACAACCCGGCAACCCGGGACATTCCGATCATCGTCCTGTCGACCAAGGAAGACCCGCTGGTCAAGAGCGCGGCCTTTGCAGCGGGCGCCAACGATTACCTGGTCAAGCTGCCGGACACCATCGAGCTGGTAGCACGTATTCGGTACCACTCGCGCTCCTACCTGACCCTGCTGCAACGCGATGAGGCCTACCGTGCCCTGCGCGTCAGTCAGCAGCAGCTGCTCGACACCAATCTGGTGTTGCAACGCCTGATGAACTCCGACGGCCTGACCGGGCTGTCGAACCGCCGTCATTTCGATGAGTATCTGGAACTGGAATGGCGTCGGGCGATGCGTGAGCAGGCCCAGCTATCGCTGCTGATGATCGATGTTGACTACTTTAAGGCATTCAACGATACCTTCGGACATCTGGCCGGCGACGAGGCGTTGCGCAAGGTCGCCGAAAGCATTCGTGGCTCCTGTGCCCGCCCCAGTGACCTGCCTGCCCGTTATGGCGGCGAAGAGTTCGCTCTGGTGCTCCCCAACACCTCGCCGGGCGGGGCGCGCCTGGTGGCGGAGAAGCTGCGCCAGAGCGTGGTTGCGATGAACATCGCCCACGATTTGCCGGTCGCCAACTCCTGGCTGACTGTGAGCATTGGCCTGGCCACTCTCACACCGGGCATCGGCAGTCATTGCCGGCAGCTGATCTCGGCAGCGGACAAAGGCCTGTACCTGGCCAAGAACAGCGGGAGGAATCAGGTCGGGATCGCTTGAAGTCCCTCCTGGCTACCCATTTGCCGTGCACTGTCGTCCCTCTGGAGTGAAGTCGTTTGAATCGACCTTGACTTGGGGGGCGTTGTAAAAGCAATTGGGGTGAGATGAACCAGTGAGGTTGAGAGTGTGGGTTATATCTGCACGCCAGGCCGATACAATCTACCTCACCGATCTGCAAGTTATCAGGCGATTATTGTTACTTGGCGTCGCAGGCCTGATAACACAACGTCCCTGTCGTTATAAACGGCATAAATTTTTACTTGAACGGTTAACATCTCTCCAATGCTTGGGGGGGTAGGGAAAAAAGATACTTTACCGTTAATGTTTTTTTGGGGGTCAACGCTCACGATTGTCCCGTATGAGCTATTGCCAATCCACAATATGCAAAGAATGTTGCTCAGGCCTTCTTGGTCGTTACATTCGAGTCCAGGATAATCATAAGCAACATCGACCGAGTTTAAATTGCCTAGATCTTTAAGGCTGATGCTACCTTTTTTTTCTTGTTTGATTGTGAAAGTGCCAATGGGTTCGCGTGGAGTGCACTCTTTTGGGGTGTTGTTCGGATTTTGGCTGGCGGTCATAGTGTGGTCTCATTCTTTAAAGGTTATGGGTGTGCAGGTTTCGTAGGTTCTGCATAAATAGATAAAGGTATTTAGGGTTGCCTGTGCAACTGGCAAAAATGATAGGTATTTATTCGCTCTATGATTAAACGGACAGGGCCATGGGATTGGTGAAATGTCAGGTCAGCGGCAGTCACCCTAGGTGCGCACTGAGACTTGACGATATGACAGGAGGGGCTGGGACCAGCACCGCAGACTCGGTTATACTCCCCGGCTTTTCTACCGATTACGCACGAGAGCTGCCCGCCCATGGAAATCCAACCGATCCTGAACACCATCAAGGACCTGACCGAGCGCTCCGAGTCCATTCGGGGGTATCTTTGACTACGATCAAAAGCATGAGCGCCTGATCGAAGTCAACCGCGAACTCGAAGACCCGAACGTCTGGAACAAGCCTGAATACGCCCAGGAACTGGGCCGTGAGCGCTCGGCGCTGGCACAGATCGTCGAGACCCTGGACGAGATGTCCAGCGGTCTGACCGACTCGCGCGAGCTGCTCGACATGGCCGTTGAAGAGGGCGACGAAAGCGCCGTCAACGATGTCGTCGAGATGCTCGAAGGCCTGGAAGAATCCCTGGCCAAGCTCGAGTTCCGTCGCATGTTCAGCGGCGAGATGGACATGAACAACGCCTACCTGGACATCCAGGCCGGTTCCGGCGGCACCGAAGCCCAGGACTGGGCCAACATCCTCCTGCGCATGTACCTGCGCTGGGCCGCCAAGCGTGGTTTCGACGCCACCATCATGGAACTGTCCGAAGGTGAAGTCGCCGGCATCAAAGGCGCCACCGTGCACATCAAGGGCGAGTACGCCTTTGGCTGGCTGCGCACCGAGATCGGCGTGCACCGCCTGGTGCGCAAGAGCCCGTTCGACTCCGGCGCCCGTCGCCACACCTCGTTCTCGGCGGTGTTCGTGTCCCCCGAGATCGATGACAAAGTGGAAATCGAGATCAACCCGTCGGACCTGCGTATCGACACCTACCGCTCCTCGGGCGCCGGTGGTCAGCACGTAAACACCACCGACTCGGCCGTGCGTATCACCCACGTACCGACCAACACCGTGGTCAGTTGCCAGAACGAACGCTCCCAGCACGCCAACAAAGACACCGCGATGAAAATGCTGCGGGCCAAGTTGTACGAGCTGGAAATGCAGAAGCGCAACGCGGCGTCCCAGGCCCTGGAAGACAGCAAGTCGGACATCGGCTGGGGTCACCAGATCCGTTCGTACGTGCTCGACGCCTCGCGGATCAAGGACCTGCGCACCAACATCGAGCGCAGCGACTGCGACAAGGTGCTCGACGGTGATATCGACGAATACCTGGAAGCCAGCCTCAAGCAGGGGCTGTAAGTTTCCCGATCCGCTACAAGACCCTCGCCTGCGGGCGGGGGCAATGAACCCCTGATGGAAAATGTAACGACATGAGCGACCTCAAACTCGACCCGCAAGACCTGCAACAGGAAGAAAACACCCTGATCGCCCTGCGCAAGGAAAAGCTTGCCGCCGAGCGTGCCAAGGGTAATGCCTTCCCCAACGACTTCCGCCGTGACAGCTACTGCAACGACCTGCAGAAACAGTATGTCGACAAGACCAAGGAAGAGCTGGAAGCTGCAGCGATTCCGGTCAAGGTTGCCGGCCGCATCATGCTCAACCGTGGCTCGTTCATGGTGATCCAGGACATGACCGGACGCATCCAGGTCTATGTCAACCGCAAGACCCTGCCGGAAGAAACCCTGGCCGCGGTGAAAACCTGGGACCTGGGCGACATCATCGCCGCCGAAGGTACCCTGGCGCGTTCCGGCAAGGGCGACCTGTACGTCGAGATGACCAACGTGCGCCTGCTGACCAAATCGCTGCGCCCGCTGCCCGACAAACACCACGGCCTGACCGACACCGAGCAGCGCTATCGCCAGCGTTACGTCGACCTGATGGTCAACGAAGAAGTGCGCGATACCTTCCGCGTGCGTTCGCAGGTCATCAACCATATCCGCAACTTCCTGATCAAGCGCGACTTCCTCGAAGTGGAAACGCCGATGCTGCAGACCATCCCCGGTGGTGCCGCAGCCAAGCCGTTCGAAACCCACCACAATGCCCTGGACATGGCCATGTTCCTGCGTATCGCGCCGGAGCTGTACCTCAAGCGTCTGGTGGTTGGTGGCTTTGAGAAAGTCTTCGAGATCAACCGCAACTTCCGTAACGAAGGCGTTTCGACCCGGCACAACCCCGAGTTCACCATGCTCGAGTTCTACCAGGCCTACGCTGACTACGAAGACAACATGGACCTCACCGAAGAGCTGTTCCGTGAACTGGCGCAGCTGGTCCTGGGCAGCACCGATGTGCCGTACGGCGACAAGGTGTTCCACTTCGGCGAGCCGTTCGTACGCCTGTCGGTGTTCGACTCGATCCTCAAGTACAACCCTGAGTTGACCGCCGACGACCTGAACGACATCGACAAGGCCCGCGCTATCGCCAAGAAAGCCGGCGCCAAGGTTCTTGGCTTCGAAGGCCTGGGCAAGCTGCAGGTGATGATTTTCGAAGAGCTGGTCGAGCACAAGCTGGAGCAGCCGCACTTCATTACCCAGTACCCGTTCGAAGTTTCGCCGCTGGCCCGTCGCAACGACGAGAACCCGAACGTCACCGACCGCTTCGAGCTGTTCATCGGTGGCCGCGAAATCGCCAACGCCTACTCCGAGCTCAATGACGCGGAAGACCAGGCCGAGCGTTTCATGGCCCAGGTGGCAGACAAGGACGCTGGCGACGACGAAGCCATGCACTACGACGCCGACTTCGTCCGCGCCCTGGAATACGGCATGCCGCCAACCGCCGGTGAAGGTATCGGTATCGACCGCCTGGTGATGCTGCTGACCAACTCGCCATCGATTCGCGATGTGATCCTGTTCCCGCACATGCGTCCACAGGCCTGAGTGTTCTGAACAAGCCGCCTTCCGGGGCGGCTTTTTCATGCCTGTAGAAAATTATTCTTTCGAATCCACTTCATGGGGGTAGGTCAGCAGTGACTCCTGCAATGGCTCAACAAGGTGCCGCTGGCGTTGCCACGACAGTCGCCGAAAGCGTTCAGTACCAGGGCCGCAAGGCCAGCCGCCAGGGCAGCGAGCAGCGCCGCCAGGACATTCTCGACGCGGCCATGCGCATTGTCGTTCGCGAGGGGGTGCGTGGCGTGCGTCACCGCGCGGTGGCGGCCGAGGCCGGGGTGCCGCTGTCGGCGACCACCTACTATTTCAAAGACATCGAAGACCTGCTCACCGATACCTTCGCCCAGTATGTGGAACGCAGTGCGGCCTACATGGCCAAATTGTGGGAGCACACCGAGGTGCTGCTGCGCCAGTTGCTCGCGCAGGGCGATCACAGCCCGCAGTGCCGGGCACGTCTGGCCGATGAAGTGGCGAAAATGATGGCCGACTATGTGCAGCGCCAGTTGCACAACCGTCGCGACTTCCTGATGGCCGAGCAGGCCTTTCGCCAGGAGGCGTTGCTGTGCCCGCGCCTGGCCGAACTGGTCAAGCTGCACGAGCAGATTCTGCTGCGTGGCGCCGGCCAGATGTTGCAGGTCGTGGGCTCGCGTCAGCCACAGCAGGATGCGCTGGTGTTGACGGCGATTATCGAGCAGATGGAATATCAGGGCCTGCTCGACGGCTCACGCGCCGATGCGCAAGCGCAGATGCTCGCTATCCTTACCCGGTACCTGCATCTGGTACTGGCCGCCGTGTGAGCCGCGACCCTATTCAAGGAGAACCCGATGAAAGCCAGAAGTCTGCTGTTGGCGCTGTCGTTTTTGCTGCTTGGCGGTTGTCTGGTGACCTTCAATGAACCGATGCCGGCCAATGCGGCGGCGCCCAAGGCCCTGCTGGGCAAATGGACCAGCAAGGACGCCTGGGGCGAACCACTGACCCTGCAGATCAGCCGCAGCGGTGGCGACGCCTACAAGGCGGTGGCCACCGGCAAGGACAAGAAGCGTGATGAGTATGTGTTCACGGTGTCCCGGCACGGCAACCGCTGGTACCTTTCGGCTGGTGTGCCCAAGCGTCTGGGTGGGAATTTCCTGATCGGTGGCTTCGAAATCATCGATCGCAAGGAACTGGTGGTCTACAACCTCGACGTCGAACAGGTCAGCCAGGCCGTAGACAAGAAAGAGCTCAGCGGGCGCACCTATGAAGTGTCGCAGGACCATGGCGAAGGCGTGCTGATCGACAGTCCGGCCGAGCGCGTCCTGGCTTACCTGGACGACCCGGCCAACTCCGACCTGTTCATCGAAGTGGCGCGGTTCCAGCGGGCTGGCAAGTAATAGAGTCAATTCAAGGAGTGTAGGGTGGACGAGTACCAGCAGACGATACGAGCCCTGTCTGATCGCATTGTCCTGGCGCAAACGCCCATTCGCGTGCTCGACGCGGTGAAGTGGGACGACAGCATCCGCCAGGGTTTTCTCAAGGCCAAAGGCAAAGAGCCGCCGGCAGTCGATCGCGCCTATTACCAGGGGCGGCCGTTGTCGTTCGACTCCGGTGCGGTGAAGCTCGAGTTCCAGAACATCGAGCGCGACATCACCCGCCAGCTGGGCCAGTTCAACCCGGTCGGGCAGATCATGCGGCGCATGTGCAAGGAGTACCGCATGGTGGTGCGCATGCTCGAAGCGCGCGGCACCGAAGATTTCGGTCTGATCTCCCAGGAACTGTATGGCGCGGCGTCCGATGCCTTCCATGCCGGTGATCCGACCCTGGCCGACCTCGGCCTGATGCTTTCCGACTACCTGAACAACATCGACGGCCGTGGCGACCTCAAGGACGAACCGAAGAACCTCACCGCCAAACAGGCCGTGGAGATGCTCCAGGGCCGTCTGAACAAAGTGTTCAATGAGGCCGAGGACACCATCCGGGTGTTCGAGTCCGATGGCATTGTCGCCGATGCCGCGGCCGGGGCCGACTACATCAAGATCCGCGCCGACGCCATGTTCAACAGCCGCGATGTGCGCGCGCTGGAGGTGCATGAGGGGCTGGTGCATGTGGGCACTACCCTCAACGGCCTGAACCAGCCGATCTGCACCTTTCTGGCCAAGGGCCCGCCCTCGTCGACGGTGACCCAGGAAGGCCTGGCGATCCTCATGGAGGTTATCGCATTCGCCTCTTACCCGAGTCGCCTGCGCAAGCTGACCAACCGCACCCGGGCCATTCACATGGTCGAGGAGGGCGCCGACTTCATGCAGGTCTATGAGTTCTTCCGCGCCCAGGGCTTCGGCATGCCCGAGAGTTATGGCAACGCCAGTCGGGTGTTCCGTGGTTCGGTACCCAATGGCTTGCCATTTACCAAGGACTTGTCCTACCTCAAGGGCTTCATCATGGTTTACAACTATATTCAGTTGGCCGTGCGCAAGGGCAAGCTCGAACAGATCCCCTTGCTGTTCTGCGGCAAGACCACCCTTGAGGACATGCGCACCTTGCGCCAACTGGTCGATGAAGGCCTGGTGGAACCACCCAAATACCTGCCGGAGCAGTTTCGCGACCTCAACGCGCTGTCGGCCTGGATGTGTTTCTCCAACTTCCTCAACCACCTGAGCCTGGACCGGATTGAAGCCGATTATTCGAACATTCTCTGAAGCAGGGCGCGGGTTTTTCGGCCTGCTGCTGGTGTTGCTGAGTCTGGGCGGTTGCAGTTCACTGCTGTTCTACCCCGAGCCTGGCCAGCCGTTCACCCCCGAGAAAGCCAAGCTTGAGTACCGCGACCTGGCGCTCACCGCAGCGGACGGTACACGCCTGCACGGCTGGTGGTTACCGGCCAAGGCTGGCGTCGAGGTCAAGGGCACGGTGCTGCACCTGCATGGCAACGGCGGCAACCTGGCCTGGCATCTGGGTGGCAGCTGGTGGCTGCCGGAGCAGGGCTATCAGGTGCTGTTGCTGGACTACCGCGGCTATGGACTGTCCCAGGGCAAGCCGGCGTTGCCGGAGGTTTACCAGGACATTGCCGCGGCACTGGCGTGGCTGGATCAGGCGCCGGAGGTGCAGGGCAAGCCGCAAGTGCTGCTGGGGCAGAGCCTGGGTGGCGCCATGGCCATTCATTACCTGGCCCAGCACCCTGAGCAGGGCCAGCGCTTCAAGGCCCTGGTGTTCGATGGCGTACCGGCCAGTTACCGTCAGGTCGGGCGTTTTGCCCTGAGCAATTCATGGCTGACCTGGCCATTCCAGGTGCCGTTGTCGTGGCTGGTGCCCGATGGCGACAGCGCGATCCATTCGATTGCCCGGCTCAAGGCATCACCGAAGCTGTTTTTCCACAGCATCGACGACCCGATCGTGCCTTTGGTCAACGGCATCCAGCTGTACCAGGCGGCCCCGCCGCCACGCGTGCTGCAACTAACCCGCGGCGGTCATGTGCAGACCTTTGCCGACCACACCTGGCGCCAGGTGATGCTGCGCTTTCTCGATGACCCGGAACATTTCAATGGGCTGCGGCGTCTGGCCGAAGTCCCCAATTACCCTGACGAGACGTCACAATGAGTGAAGAACGCAACGCAATTCCCCTGATCATCACCGGTGTCTGCAGCATCATCGGTACGGTGGGCGCCCTCTGGTATTACGGCTATCTGCATTTCGCCAAACCTGAAGATGCGCTGCTGTTATCCGATTTCACCATGCTCAAGACGGTGCCGGGGGAGGATTACAAGATCTCGCTGAAGCCGGCCAACCAGGTGGCCCAGTGCGTTGATGGCGTGCTGGTGCTGTTCGATATGTCGCAGAAAGGGCTTACCGGGGTGCTGGTGGACAACAAGAAGCAGGCGGTGCGCTGCCTGGGCCAGGAAACGCCGCAGCAGGTCCAGGAGTAACAGCATCGCGGGGCAAGCCCGGTAGGAGCGGGCTTGCCCCGCGATAGCCGTCAGTGGGTCGATTCATCTTTGCGCGTGCTCATGTCCTGCAGGTAACGACGTGACAGGGCAAGAAAGCGCGGAGTCGGGCCAATATCCTCATAGAGCGGATCGCCCTCTTCATCAGTGGCGATCACGTGCTGGCCCTGGATATAGGGAAAGCTCGCTTCCAGTTCTTCAAGGGCTGCCCCCAGCAGCTCGCCGAGCAGCTCTTCGGGGCGGCGCTTGGGGTACATTTCAGCCAGGGCGGCCAGACGCGCCGCCGACTCCACATCCAGATGCAGAACATGGCCGGTGGGGCTGAGGCGGCCTTTGGCGTTCTGTTCCCAGTGCCGGGCAAGTTCACGAATTTTCATGATCACCTCATCAATCCTCAGGGCTCTGATTTCAGCGTAGCTTCTGCGCCGCCTTTGGTCTGCCTTGAAAGCATGACCGGTAGTGGGGCACTCTGGGACCAGAGCGGTTTTCCAGGAATGCCGGAGACAAGGCTGATGACTGATATCGATGTGCGCTTGCGTGAAGATGTTCATTTGTTGGGCGAGTTGTTGGGGGACACCATTCGTGAGCAGCACGGCGAAGCGTTTCTGCAAACAATCGAAGACATCCGGCGCAGCGCCAAGGCTGATCGCAGTGGCGCTGCCGAACAGCTGAGCTCGACCCTCAACGACCTGGCTGAAGACGAACTGCTACCGGTGGCGCGTGCCTTTAACCAGTTCCTCAACCTGGCCAACATCGCCGAACAGTATCAGCTGATTCGCCGCCGCGACGCAGGCCAGCCCGACCCATTCGAAGCGCGGGTGCTGCCCGAACTCCTGGCCCGGCTCAAGGCGGCCGGGCACAGTGACGATGCGCTGGCGCGTCAGCTCGGCAAGCTGAGTATCGAGCTGGTGCTGACCGCCCACCCCACCGAAGTGGCACGCCGTACGTTGATCCAGAAGTACGATGCCATCGCCGCGCAATTGGCCGCTCAGGATCATCGCGACCTGATTCCCGCCGAACGCGAGCAGATCCGTGAACGTCTGCAGCGGCTGATCGCCGAAGCCTGGCACACCGAGGAGATCCGCCGCACCCGGCCAACGCCGGTGGATGAGGCCAAGTGGGGCTTTGCGGTGATCGAGCATTCGCTCTGGCACGCCATTCCCCATCATCTGCGCAAAGTCGACAAGGCCCTGCATGAGGCTACCGGCCTGCACCTGCCGCTGGAGGCCGCGCCCATCCGTTTTGCCTCGTGGATGGGCGGTGATCGCGATGGCAACCCCAATGTCACCGCCCCGGTCACCCGCGAAGTGCTGTTGCTGGCGCGCTGGATGGCCGCTGATCTGTTTCTGCGCGATATCGATGCCCTGGCCTCGGAATTGTCCATGCAGCAAGCCAGCGAGGCGCTGAGGGCCAAGGTGGGCGATTCTGCCGAACCTTACCGGGCAGTGCTCAAACAGCTGCGTGATCGCCTGCGCGAAACCCGTGCCTGGGCACACAGCGCCTTGCAAGCGCCGCAAACACCTTCGCCTTTGGTGTTGCAGCATAACCATGACCTGTTCGAGCCCTTGCACCTGTGTTTCGAATCGCTGCACGCCTGTGGCATGGGGGTGATCGCCAATGGTCCGTTGCTTGACTGCCTGCGCCGGGCAGTGACGTTCGGCCTGTTTCTGGTGCGTCTGGACGTACGTCAGGATGCCGCCCGGCATACCGCAGCGCTGAGTGAGATCACCGAGTACCTGGGACTGGGACGTTACGCCGAGTGGGATGAGGACGCGCGCATCGCCTTCCTGCAGCAGGAACTCAACAGCCGGCGGCCGCTGCTGCCCGGCTACTTCAAACCACAGGCTGACACCGCCGAGGTGCTCGCCACCTGTCGCGAGATCGCTGCCGCGCCTGCCGCGTCCTTGGGCTCTTATGTGATTTCCATGGCCGGTGCCGCTTCCGATGTGCTCGCCGTGCAGCTGCTGCTCAAGGAAGCCGGTGTCCTGCGGCCAATGCGTGTGGTGCCACTGTTCGAAACTCTCGCAGACCTTGATAACGCAGGCCCGGTGATGGAGCGCCTGCTGGGTTTGCCGGGCTACCGCAGCGCCTTGCACGGCCCGCAGGAAGTGATGATCGGCTACTCCGATTCGGCCAAGGACGCTGGCACCACGGCGGCCGCCTGGGCCCAGTACCGCGCGCAGGAGACCCTGGTGCGGATCTGTCGCGAACAGGAGGTCGAGTTGCTGCTGTTCCACGGTCGCGGCGGCACCGTCGGGCGTGGCGGCGGCCCGGCCCATGCGGCGATCCTGTCGCAACCACCGGGCTCGGTGGCGGGACGTTTCCGCACCACCGAACAGGGTGAGATGATCCGCTTCAAGTTCGGCCTGCCGGACATCGCCGAACAGAACCTCAACCTGTACCTGGCAGCGGTGCTGGAGGCGACCTTGCTGCCGCCACCGCCGCCGCAGCCGGCCTGGCGCGCGTTGATGGACGAGTTGGCCGCCGATGGGGTCAAGGCTTACCGTGGGGTGGTGCGCGACAACCCTGAATTTGTCGAATATTTCCGCCAGTCCACCCCGGAGCAGGAACTGGGGCGCTTGCCTCTGGGCAGCCGCCCGGCCAAACGCCGTGCCGGCGGTATCGAAAGCCTGCGGGCGATTCCGTGGATTTTCGGCTGGACCCAGACCCGCCTGATGCTCCCGGCCTGGCTCGGCTGGGAGGCGGCGTTGAACAACGCTTTGAGCCGAGGGCAGGGTGAATTGCTCGCCGAGATGCGCGAGCAGTGGCCATTCTTCCGTACCCGCATCGACATGCTGGAAATGGTGCTGGCCAAGGCCGATGCGGAAATCGCCCGCTCCTACGACGAACGTCTAGTGCAACCAGAACTGCGACCTTTGGGTGCACATTTGCGCGACCTATTGTCGCAGGCGTGCCAGGTGGTGCTGGGCCTGACCGGGCAGCCGGTGCTACTGGCGCACAGTCCGGAGACCCTGGAATTCATCCGTCTGCGCAACACCTACCTGGACCCGCTACATCTATTGCAGGCCGAGCTGCTGGCGCGTTCGCGCAAGCGCGAAGCCGCTCTGGACAGCCCGCTGGAGCAGGCTCTGCTGGTCACTGTCGCAGGCATCGCGGCGGGCTTGCGCAATACCGGTTGAGATAAATCGCCGCACCGCCGAGGGGCTGCAAAGAGAGGGGAGAATGCTTGCAAAGCAATAGGTTGCGCTCGGCGCAACCTGTGCTTTGCAACGCTGATGTGTGCGGTTTTTTCCGACTTTCGAGCGCTTGTGTGGCTTGAAGGCGCTGTGTATCTTGAGCAGCCTTCTGACCGATTTGTGGTCATGACCCAATTCCGGACTTGGCCCTCTGCGCCGACTCCATTGATTTGCTTACAAAAATGAGGAGCACAATATGCGCGTGATTCTGCTGGGAGCTCCCGGGGCCGGTAAAGGTACTCAGGCAAAGTTCATCACCGAAAAATTCGCCATTCCCCAGATCTCCACTGGCGACATGCTGCGCGCCGCTGTCAAGGCCGGCACCCCGCTGGGCCTGGAAGCCAAGGCGATCATGGACGCTGGCAAGCTGGTTTCCGACGAGCTGATCATCAACCTGGTCAAGGACCGCATCGCCCAGCCTGACTGCGCGAACGGCTTCCTGTTCGACGGTTTCCCGCGCACCATCCCTCAGGCTGAAGCCCTGGTGACTGCCGGTGTCGAGCTGGATGCCGTGGTTGAAATCGCCGTCGCCGACGAAGAAATCGTTCAGCGTATTGCCGGTCGCCGCGTTCACGAAGGTTCGGGCCGCGTCTACCACGTGGTCTACAATCCGCCGAAGGTTGAAGGCCAGGACGACGAAACCGGCGAGCCGCTGGTACAGCGTAAAGACGACACCGAAGAAACCGTGCGTCATCGCCTGTCGGTCTATCACGACCAGACCAAGCCACTGGTAGACTTCTACCAGAAGCTGTCGGCTGCCAATGGCGGCAAGCCGAAGTACGCGCATATCGAAGGCGTGGGCTCGGTTGACTCCATCACTACCAAGGTGCTGGCAGCTCTGAGCTGATTGCGACCCGATAGTGCAGACAACGGCCCGCTTGCGGGCCGTTGTTGTTTATAATGCCGCTCTTTTTTCTTTCGCCTGGATACACCGATGACCACCTTGCTGGCCCTGGATACCGCCACTGAAGCCTGCTCCGTTGCCTTGCTGCATGACGGCAAGGTTTCCAGCCATTACGAGGTGATCCCGCGCCTGCACGCCCAGAAGCTGCTGCCGATGATCCAGCAGCTGCTGGCCGACGCTGGCACCACCCTGGCGGCGGTTGATGCAATTGCCTTCGGACGTGGGCCGGGGGCCTTCACCGGCGTACGTATCGCCATCGGCGTGGTTCAGGGCCTGGCTTTTGCCCTGGAGCGCCCGGTGCTGCCGGTGTCCAACCTGGCGGTACTGGCCCAGCGTGCCTTGCGTGAGCAGGGCGTGAACCAGGTCGCGGCGGCCATCGATGCGCGCATGGATGAGGTGTACTGGGGCTGCTATCACAACGTCGACGGGGAAATGCGTCTGCTGGGCAGCGAAGCGGTGCTGCCACCCGAGCGCGCCGTTCTGCCTGAGGGCGCCAGCGGCGAATGGTATGGCGCCGGCACAGGTTGGGGCTACGCTGAGCGTATCCCGGTGGTGCTCAGCGGTCAGGATGCCAGCCTTCTGCCGCATGCCCAGGACCTGCTGAGCCTGGCTACTTTCGCCTGGCAACGCGGCGAGGCCATCGCTGCCGATCAGGCCCAGCCGGTGTACCTGCGCGACAATGTGGCGACCCCGAAAGCGCGCTGAGTGCTGTTCGTCGGTTATTCCCAGGTCAGATAAAACCTTTTGCCCGAACTGTGGTCCAGTTATCAATCGGGCATTAGCGCAGGCGCGCCGGTGCTGCTAAATTGCCATCATTGCTCCTGAGAAGATCGCCATGCGTATCGACGGTTTTTCCTCACAGTCCTATCCGATCAAACGGGCCCCGCGCAGAGCGCCGGTTCGCAGTGATGACGTGGACGAGGATCTGCCGGGCGAATTCGAAGTGCAGCCCCAGGCCAGCACTGGCCAGGCCCGTAGCGGCGGGTTGCCTGCGCGTCAGCAGGACATGATCTTTCCCCGGGCGCGCAACAAACGCACCGCCCAGGCCCTGACCAGCTACCTGACCACCGCAGGTTTTGTCGACTGGGAGATGGAAGTGCTGGGGTTGGACCTGTACATTTGATGGATGAGTCTGTCCACGCTTCCCTATTTTCTCGGTTGTCCCTCCTGGAGTGAAAACGCCTGGCGCGAATACCTGTACCCGGCGGATGCGAAAACCAGCGAGTTTCTCGGCCTCTACAGCCAGGTCTTCAATGCGGTAGAAGGCAACACCACCTTTTATGCCCGGCCGGCACCGGCGACTATCGAACGCTGGGCGCAGATCATGCCCGCGCACTTTCGATTCACCGCCAAGTTCCCCGGCGATATCAGCCACGGCGGTGACTTGCGTGAGCAACTGGCCGCGGCGCAGACCTTCGTTGACCTGCTCAAGCCGCTGGGGTCACGGGTGGCGCCCTATTGGCTGCAATTGCCGGCCACATTCGGCCCGGCGCGGATAGCAGAGCTGGTCGCCTTTCTGGACGAAATCGATGTGCCTGTCGCCGTCGAAGTGCGCAACCGTGCATTCTTCGCCAAGGGTGATGAAGAGCGCCTGCTCAATCGCTTGCTGCAGGGGCGTGGCGTCGAGCGCATCTGCCTGGATCCGCGCGCGCTGTTCAGCTGTACTGCGGATGATCCGGGCGTGCTCCATGCCCAGTCGAAAAAGCCGCGGGTACCGCCGCGCCCGACCGCCTTCAGTCAGCATCCGCAAGTGCGCTTTATCGGCCACCCGGAACTGGCGGCCAACGAACCCTTTCTGATGCCATGGATAGACAAAGTGGCGGCGTGGATCGAGGAAGGGCGCAGCCCCTACGTTTTCCTGCATACTGCCGATAATCGCCTGGCCGCTGCCCTGGCGCAGCGTTTCCATCGGGGACTGATGGAGCGCCTGCCGGGATTGCCGGCCTTGCCTGAACTGGACAGGACGCCGGAGGCCGAACAGCTCGGCCTGCTCTGAAGGCGTCCTGCCGCCTGCCCGGGAGTCGTGATCATGGATGTGCAAACCCTGCGTGCCGAAGCCTTCAAAGCCCTGCATGAGCGCGATCGTGCCTTTGTGATTCCCAACCCTTGGGATGCTGGCTCCGCCAAGCTGCTGGCCAGCCTCGGTTTCGAGGCGCTGGCCACCACCAGTGCCGGCCTGGCGTTCTCCCTGGGGCGGCCGGATGCCGAAGGCGCCATGACCCTGGCAGAAACCCTGGACAATGTCCGCGCCATTGTCGATGCCACGGCGCTGCCGGTGGCGGCCGATCTGGAGAACGGTTTCAGCGATGACCCCAAAGGTTGTGCCGAGGCGATTCTGTTGGGCGCGCAGGCAGGCCTGGTGGGCGGTTCCATCGAGGATGCCAGCGGCAATCCCGATGAGCCGATCTACAGCTTCCACCACGCCGTGGAGCGGGTCGAAGCGGCGGTGGCCGCTGCGCGCAGTCTGGACTTCCCCTTCATGCTCTGTGCCCGCGCGGAAAACCTGCTGCATGGGCGCATGGACCTGGATGACACCATCGCCCGCCTGCAGGCTTTTGCCGAAGCCGGGGCGGATGTCCTGTATGCCCCGGGATTGCGTACGGCAGATGAAATCCGCGCGGTGGTCCAGGCCGTGGCGCCGAAACCCGTGAACGTGCTGATGGGCATGAAAGGCGTGCAATTGGGTGTCAACCAGTTGCAGGACCTGGGCGTGCGGCGCATCAGTGTCGGCTCGTCGCTGATGCGTGCAGCCTATGGCGCGTTTTACCGGGGCGCCGAGGAAATCCTCGGCCAGGGCACGTTCACCTATGGTGAACAGGCAATGCCGTTCGATCAGTTGAACCAGCTGTTCAGGCGTTGAGCCGGTATGCGTAAGTGGTTAGTGCTGCTGTGCCTGGTATCGGTTGGTCTGTCGCTGTATGCCTGGCGTCAGGGCTGGCGCCTGCCGGATCCCTGGAATCCCTGGGCGGTGCTTGATGTGCGTGAACCGCCGAACCTGCTGACCGCTTATAAACTCGGGCGCTTGCAGGACAATCCGCAGCTCTGCGCGCAAGCCCTGGCGACTTCGGAGCTGCGCTACCGCCAACAGGCAGACAGCTCGCCTGAGGCACCCTGTCCGCTGGAAAATGTGTTGCGCATCGAAGGCTCGTCGGTGCGCCTGAGCAGCAGCTTCCTGGCCAGTTGCCCATTGGCGGTGGCCTACGCACTGTTCGAACGGCATGCCTTGCAGCCTGCGGCGCAGCGCGCATTTTCCCAGGCCGTGGTGCAAGTCGATCACCTAGGCAGCTATGCCTGTCGCAACATGTACAACCGCAAGGACGGCCGGCTCAGCCAGCATGCTTCGGCCAACGCCCTGGATATCGCCGGTTTTCGTCTGGCCGACGGTCAGCGCATCCAGTTGCTCAAGGACTGGCCGGGGGAGGGCGCCAAGGCCCGCTTTCTAAGGGATGTGCATGCCAGTGCCTGTGACAGTTTCAATACTGTGCTGGGACCGGACTACAACGCTGCCCATCGCAATCACTTCCATCTGGATATGGGCTTCTGGCAGATCTGCCGCTGAGGCTTCAGGCGGCGATGCGTACGTTGTTCAGCACCACTGGGCGGGCCCAGCGGGTGTCGAAGTCGAGTGCCGATTGCTGGGCGACCAGGGTCGGTTCGTCGAAGGGTTCAGGTGCCTTATCCAGCAGTTCTATCTCGAACTCGGCGATAGGCAGGTACAGTGCTTTTGGTGCAGGTCCTGGCCCGGGCTCCGGCAGCGGCTGGCCCTGGCTCATGACCACCGGGCGAACCCAGGTATTGCTGATATCCAGCTGGCGCTGTTGTTCGATCAGTTCGACGTCGCTGAAGGGTGGCGCGAGCTTTTCCAGCAGCTGCGGTTCGAACTCGGCGATCGGCAGGAACAAGGGTTCGGGTGGGGCGATCTCGGTGTCCTGGACGTTGCACAGGCGCTGTGTATGAATCTGCGCCAGGACCCGGCCAGCGCCCAGGGGCTCGCCAGTGGCCTTGTCGAATTGCTCGGCGACGACGCTGTCCGCTTGTGTTGCTTCAGCCTGTTGCTCGGCCAGGGCGCGGGCAAAAAAATCCTGCCACAGGTGGCTGACGCCGCCAAGTGCCTGGGTATTGTGCCGGCCATAATCGCCAACGGGCGATAAGTAACCTGAGCTGAGCTGAAGAATGTCGGTCATGGCAGTCGCGGGCCGTGAAGGTCTGGCAAAATAGCGAATACTTCGTATATCGGCCGTGGCCGGCGATCATTTAATTTTTTTGAGTACAGGATTTGAAGGTGGAGCAACTGGCGGACGGTGGTATCCGGGTCGAGGCACTGACAGCCGATTATCAGGCCAAGGCTCAAAAGTGGGCGCAGCGCCTGGACCTGCCTGTGGCGGACGATAATGCGGCTTTCGCCGTGCAGGTCGGTGAAAACGGCCTGCAGATCCAGCAGCTCGGACCACAGGCGCCCGGCCCGGTACGTGTCGACTTTGTCGAAGGCGCGGCAGCGCACCGACGGGTGTTCGGTGGCGGCAGCGGGCAGATGATTGCCAAGGCCGTGGGCATTGCCCAGGGCGTGCGCCCGCAGGTGCTCGATGCCACGGCGGGGCTGGGTAAGGATGCCTTCGTACTGGCCAGCCTGGGTTGCCAGATGACCCTGATCGAGCGCCAGCCGCTGGTCGCTGCACTGCTGGAGGACGGTCTGGCACGGGCTGCGGCTGACGCCGAGGTCGGCCCGATCGTCGCGCGCATGCAGCTGCTCACCGGTAACGCCATCGAACGCATGCGTAACTGGCAGGGCGAGCCGCCACAGGTGATCTACCTCGACCCGATGTTCCCGCACCGGGACAAGAGCGCCCTGGTGAAAAAGGAAATGCGCGTATTCCGCCCCCTGGTCGGCGATGACCTGGACGCGCCAGCGCTGCTTGAAGCAGCCTTGGCGCTGGCCAGCCACCGGGTGGTGGTCAAGCGCCCGCGCAAGGCGCCGATCATCGACGGGCCCAAGCCCAGCCACAGCCTGGAAGGCAAGTCGAGCCGCTACGACATCTACCCGAAGAAGGCCCTCAAGGCCTGATCAGGGCCGATAGGCGCGCATGAACATCGTCACCACTTCTTCGACATGGGCCTGGGCGGCTTTGGCGTCCAGGGCCGGGGCATAGCCGAGCAGCAGGCGATAGTTCGGCGCGCCCTTGAGCAGGCAGAAGAAGTGTTCTGCTGCCCTGTCGGGGTGCTCGATGCGCAACAGGCCGCGCTGGTCGACGCGCTGCAGCAACACCTCCATTTCGCGCAGCACCCGCAACGGGCCGGCTTCGAAGAAGATCTGGCTGAGCTTGGGGTCCTGGGTGCCGAGAGTCATGATCAGCCGGGTCAGTTGCACTGACTGGTCGCTGCTGATCAACGCCTGAAAACCACAACCGATATTGAGCAGCACCTGTTCCAGCGGCACGCCGTCGGGCAGCTCGAAGATCAGCTCCGGCAACTGCGCCGTACAGGTGGCCGAAATCGCCGCGGTGAACAGCGTTTCCTTGTCAGTGAAGTGGCTGTAGACCGTCAATTTTGAAACACCTGCCGCTGTCGCGACCGCATCCATGCTGGTGCTGGCATAGCCAAGGGTAAGAAACAGCTGCTTGGCCGCCTCGAGAATGGCCTGGCGCTTTGCCAGGTCCTTGGGCCGGCCGGGGCCGACGGGAGCGGTGAGATCGTTGGGCATGGGTAACTTGTACAGATTCCGGTAAGTGGACATGGTACATCGCCGACCCTTCCCGGGCTGGCAGATATCGTCATAACGAAAGCCTGTTAATGCGTTTTTTCTCTTGACCTGACGCTTCCCCGGGGGAGTACGCTGATTTAATATACTCGCCAGTATAAATATTCAAAGCGTCACTCGCGAAAGGTCATTCATCATGTTGCGCCATGCCTTGCCCCTCGCTCTGCCTGTCGGCCTCGCCTTGCTGCTCACTGCCTGCGGGCAGGAGAGCGCGCCACAGACTTCCCTGCGCCCCGCCATGGTGGTGCAGCCGCAACCGGCCAGCGCCGCTGCCGACAGCTATCCGGGCGAGGTGCGTGCGCGCTTCGAGCCGGAGCTGGCGTTCCGGATCGGCGGCAAGGTCAGCAAGCGTCTGGTGGAGGAGGGGCAGCGGGTCAAGGCCGAGCAACCGTTGGCCGAACTCGACCCGCAGGATGTGCGCCTGCAGCTGGAGGCCAGCCGCGCGCAACTGGCCGCCGCCGAAGCCAACCTGAACCTGGTCAAGGCCGAGCGTGACCGCTACAAGACCCTGCTCGACCGGCAGATGGTCAGCCGCTCCCAGTACGACAATAGCGAAAACCTCTACCGTGCCGGTCTTGCCCGCCTCAAACAGGTGCGGGCCGAATTCGACGTGGCCGGCAACCAGGCTGAATACGCCGTGCTGCGCGCCTCGCAGGACGGGGTGATCGCCAAGCGTCAGGTCGAAGTGGGCCAGGTGGTTGCCGCCGGTCAGACCGTGTTCACCCTGGCTGCCGATGGCGAGCGTGAGGTGTTGATCGGCCTGCCTGAGCAGCAATTCGGGCGCTTCAAGGTCGGTCAGCCGGTGGCGGTCGAGCTGTGGTCGCAACCGGATCAACGCTTCAACGGGCGCATTCGCGAACTGTCACCGTCGGCCGATCCGCGTTCACGGACCTACGCCGCGCGGATCGCCTTCAGTGCTGGCAAGGTACCGGCGGAGCTTGGCCAGAGCGCCCGGGTGTTCATCCAGCATGCCGAACAGGTGCCGCTGGCGGTACCGCTGTCGGCGCTGACCGCGGAGAACGGCCAGACCTACGTCTGGCGTGTGGATGCCAACAACACCCTCAAGCGTGTTCCAGTGCGCGTGGGGGCTTATGGCGAAAACAGTGTTCCAGTACTCGAAGGCCTCAATGCTTCGGACTGGATAGTGGCGGCCGGCGTACATGTGCTCCAGGAGGGGCAACAGGTGCGTCCGGTGGATCGTTCCAATCGTGTGGTGAATCTGGCGGCCAAGGAGTAAGTCCCGATGGGTTTCAACCTTTCCGCCTGGGCCTTGCGCAATCGGCAGATTGTGCTGTTCCTGATGATCCTGCTGGCTGTAGTCGGCGCCTTGTCCTACACCAAGCTGGGGCAGAGCGAAGACCCGCCCTTCACCTTCAAGGCCATGGTGATCCGCACCATCTGGCCGGGGGCCAGCGCCGAGGAGGTCTCGCGCCAGGTCACCGAACGCATCGAAAAGAAGCTGATGGAGACCGGAGAGTACGAGAAGATCGTTTCCTTCTCCCGCCCCGGCGAGTCGCAGGTCACCTTCATGGCCCGCGATTCGATGCACTCGGCCGATATCCCCGAATTGTGGTACCAGATCCGCAAGAAAGTCGCCGATATCCGGCATACCTTGCCGCCTGGCATCCAGGGGCCGTTTTTCAATGATGAATTCGGTACGACCTTCGGCAACATCTACGCATTGACCGGCGAAGGGTTCGACTATGCCGTGCTCAAGGACTACGCCGATCGCGTGCAGATCCAGCTGCAACGGGTCAAGGACGTGGGCAAGGTCGAGCTGCTCGGGCTGCAGGACGAGAAGATCTGGATCGAGCTGTCCAACCTCAAGCTGGCGACCCTGGGGTTGCCCCTGGCGGCCGTGCAGCAGGCGTTGGAAGAACAGAACGCCGTCAGCACCGCCGGTTTCTTCGAGACCCCCAGCGAGCGTTTGCAGCTACGGGTAAGCGGACGCTTCGACACGGTCGAGCAGATCGAGCAGTTCCCGATCAGGGTGGGTGACCGCACCTTCCGCATCGGTGATGTGGCTCAGGTGCGTCGCGGCTTCAATGATCCACCCGCACCGCGTATGCGTTTCATGGGCCAGGATGCGCTTGGCCTTGCGGTGTCGATGAAACCCGGCGGCGATATTCTGGTGCTGGGCAAGGCGCTGGAAGCCGAGTTTGCCCGTATTGCCCATAATCTCCCGGCCGGTATGGAGCTGCGTAAGGTCTCGGATCAGCCCGCTGCGGTAAAGACCGGGGTCGGCGAGTTCGTCCAGGTACTGGTTGAGGCCTTGGCGATTGTATTGCTGGTGAGCTTTTTCTCCCTCGGCATGCGTACCGGCCTGGTGGTGGCCCTGGCCATTCCACTGGTGCTGGCGATGACCTTCGCCACCATGTATTACCTGGGGATCGGTCTGCACAAGATTTCCCTTGGGGCGCTGGTACTGGCCCTGGGGCTGCTGGTGGACGATGCGATCATCGCCGTCGAGATGATGGCGATCAAGATGGAGCAGGGCTTCGACCGCATCAAGGCGGCGAGTTACGCCTGGACCAGCACGGCATTCCCGATGCTCACCGGCACCCTGATTACCGCCGCAGGCTTCCTGCCGATCGCCACGGCGCAGTCCAGTACCGGTGAATACACCCGTTCGATCTTCCAGGTGGTGACCATCGCCCTGATTGCCTCGTGGATTGCTGCGGTGGTGTTTGTGCCGTATCTGGGCCAGCGCCTGCTGCCGGATCTGGCCAAGCTGCACGCAGCCAAGCACGGTACTGCCGAGGGTGGTCCTGACCCCTACGGCACACCGTTCTACCAGCGTGTACGGCGCCTGGTGGGCTGGTGTGTGGAACGGCGCAAGACGGTGATCGTGGCGACCATCGCGCTGTTCATCGGCAGCATCCTGTTGTTCCGTTTCGTGCCCCAGCAGTTCTTCCCGGCGTCCGGACGCCTGGAGCTGATGGTTGACCTGAAACTGGCCGAAGGTGCGTCGCTGAGCAATACCGCCGAGCAGGTCAAACGCCTGGAAGCGATGCTCAAAGAACGTGCGGGTATCGATAACTACGTGGCCTATGTCGGTACCGGTTCGCCACGCTTCTATCTACCGCTGGATCAGCAATTGCCGGCGGCCAGCTTTGCCCAGTTCGTGGTGCTGGCCAAGACCATTGAAGAGCGTGAAGCCCTGCGCAGTTGGCTGATCGCCACGCTCGATGAGCAGTTCCCTGACCTGCGCTCGCGGGTTACCCGTCTGGAGAACGGCCCGCCTGTGGGTTATCCGGTGCAGTTCCGGGTCACCGGTGAGCACATCGAACAGGTGCGTGCGCTGGCGCGCAAGGTGGCGGCCAAGGTCCGCGAGAACCCGCATGTGGTCAACGTGCACCTGGACTGGGAAGAGCCGAGCAAGGTGGTTTACCTCAACATCGACCAGGACCGCGCCCGCGCCCTTGGGGTGAGCACGGCCAATCTTGCCAAGTTCCTGCAAAGCTCGCTGACCGGCTCTTCAGTCAGCCAGTTCCGCGAAGACAACGAACTGATCGAGATCCTCCTGCGCGGCACCCGCCAGGAGCGTACCGAACTTGCCAACCTGCCAAGCCTGGCGGTGCCGACCGACAATGGCCAAAGTGTGGCGCTGTCGCAGGTGGCAACGCTTGAGTACGGTTTCGAGGAGGGCATCATCTGGCACCGCAACCGCCTGCCTAACGTTACCGTCCGCGCTGATATCTATGGCAAGGAACAGCCGGTGACGCTGGTCAAGCAGATCCTGCCAACCCTGGATCCGGTGCGTGCCGAACTGCCGGACGGTTACCTGCTGGAAGTCGGTGGCACGGTGGAAGACTCCACGCGCGGACAGAAGTCGGTGAACGCCGGCGTACCGCTGTTCATCGTGGTGGTGCTGACCTTGCTGATGCTGCAACTGCGCAGTTTCTCGCGCACGGTGATGGTGTTCCTCACCGCGCCACTGGGGTTGATCGGGGTGACCCTGTTCCTGCTGGTGTTCCGTCAGCCATTCGGCTTTGTGGCGATGCTCGGGACGATTGCGCTGTCGGGGATGATCATGCGTAACTCGGTGATCCTGGTCGATCAGATCGAGCAGGACATTGCTGCCGGACTGGACCGTTGGCAGGCGATTATCGAGGCGACGGTGCGGCGTTTCCGGCCGATCGTGCTGACCGCGCTGGCGGCGGTACTGGCGATGATTCCGCTGTCGCGCAGCGTGTTCTTCGGACCGATGGCGGTGGCGATCATGGGCGGGCTGATTGTGGCAACGGCGTTGACGCTGTTGTTCCTGCCGGCGCTGTATGCGGCGTGGTTCAGGGTGAAGAAGGAGTGAATCGCGGGGCAAGCCCGCTCCCACCGAGGGTGTGATATCCCTGTGGGAGCGGGCTTGCCCCGCGATGCATTTCAGGTTTACAGCGCGCCAAACACCTTCTTGGCCAGCCCGGTCGCCGCCGCAGCCGGATTCTGGCGAATGCCTTCTTCCTGCTTGGCGATCATTTCGAACAAACCGTTGAGCGCCTGCTCGGTCACGTAGCCTTCGACATTGGCGTTCTTGGCATCCAGCACGCCCAAGGTCGCCGCTTGCCCGGCGAAGCTGTTGTACTGCTGGGCCAGACCGACCTGGTCGGTGGCTTTCTTGACGATCGGCAGGAACTTGGCGCGGATCTGCTCGCGGCTGGTCTTGCTCAGGTACTGGGTGGCCGAGTCGTTGCCACCGGCGAGAATGCCCTTGGCATCGTCGACGGTCATTTTCTTCACGGCATCGACCAGCAGCGCCTGAGCCTGTGGCACGGCCGCCTCGGCGGCCTGGTTCATGCTGGCTTCCAGCTGATCGACCTGGGCACCCATGCCGAACTGCTTCATTTTCTTCGCTACTTTGCCGAGGTTGCCCGGCAGTTCGATGCGCACATCCGGGTTACTGCTGAAGCCGCCGGGGGTACCCAGTTGCTTCACGGCAACCTGGGCGCCTTGGGTCAGGGCATCTTTCAGCCCGCCAGTGGCGTCTTTCTGCGACAGGTCGCTGAGCGACAGCGCCAGTGCGCTGGCCGACAGCAGCAGGCCAGCGCACAGGCCGGTGAAGGTGAGAGCAGGGCGGAACATGGCAGCATCCTTATCAGTTGTCAGAACGGGCTATCAGCGAACAGCATCGACCTTGATGCGCAACGACTGCTGGTCGTTGCCATCAAGTGTTACGCCATGGTGTTCGGTATTGATGAACAGCAGCTTGCCGTCCAGCTCGATGCGCGCGCTGATTGCATAACGGTGGCCAGGCTTGACCTGGGCCGGGTCGTAGGTCAGGTGGAAGGGCAGCGGGACGTTGCCCTTGACCGGACCGTTCTGGCTGGCCAGGGTCACTGCCGGGGCATCCATGAGCGAAACGTCCTGCAGGCTGACGCTCAGGGTAGCGGCAGGTGGCAGGGCGATACGCTGCAGGTAGAAGACTTCGCCATCGAGGCTGGCCTTGGGCGCTGGCGGATTGCTGCTGCAGGCGGCGAGCAGGCTGCCAAGCAGGATCAGGGACAGTTTTTTCATCAGTAACTCCTTTAAACCGGGGATTCGGTGGTGTCTTCACTGCGGTGCAAGGCCACCTGGCGGATCGACAAACGTACCTCCGCCGACAGCACTCGCTTGGCCGCCCCTTCGGCCAGTTCGCTGAGTTTTTCATGGTAACCGAGCTTGCCATTGGCATCCGGGCGCAGTACGCCTTGCTCGATCTGGGTCTGGATAAAGTGGCGGAACAGGGTTTTGTCGAAGAACTCCGGGGCGTTGAGGCCATGCAGGATCGACAGGCGCTGGGCCATGATCACGCACAGGTCTTCCAGTTCTTCGGCGCTTAGCGTGTGCTGGCCGCTGTTGAGCAGCAACGCCGTGGCCATGTAGAAACGCTGCAGGGTCTGGGTGATGGCGCGGGCCAGCAGGGTCAGCAGCACGAACTGGCGCGAGCTCGGGGCCGGACGCAGGTACACGCCATTCTCGTAGCGCAGCAGGCCCTGCTCGACAAAGGCCTCCAGCCACTGGTCGATGACCGCGTCCAGCTCTTCCAGCTCCCAGCGGATGAACAGCTCCGACTGCAGGTACGGGTACAGCGCCCGGGTGTACTGCAGGATCAAATCGCGGCTCATGCGCGAGCTGCTCTGGAAGAAGCTTGCCAGCAGTGCCGGCAGAGCGAAGATGTGCAGGACGTTGTTGCGGTAGTAGGTCATCAGCACCGCATTCTGTTCGTCCAGGTACAGAATACGGCCCAGCGCATCACTTTGTTCGGCCAGCAGGCCCATGCCTTTGACGTGGCTGATCAGCGCCAGGCCGTCACCTTCCGGCAAGGTGGTGTGCGGCGAGTAGGGCACCGTGCGCAGCAATGCCAGGTACAGGTCCAGGACCCGCGCCAGGGCGCGCTCGTCCAGGGCCAGGCGGCTGGTCGAGAGCAAGGCCAGGGCTACCAGATTGACCGGATTGATCGCTGCCGCTTCATTGAGATGGCGCGCGACCTTTTCACCCAGACGCGAAGTGGTCTCGTTGAGCCAGGCCGGACGGAACTGCGGGGCGTGGGTCTGTTCACGCCAGCCGGGCTGCTGCTGGTCGAGGAAGGCGCCGAGACGGATCGGTTCGCCGAAGTTCACCGCCACCTGGCCGAAGCGCTGTTTGAGCGCGCCGATGACTTTGAAGATGTCGAAGATCGACTCTTTCTTCTTGCTCGCGCCACGCAGCTCACCCAGGTAGGTGCGGCCTTCGAGCACGCGTTCGTAGCCGATGTACACCGGTACGAAGACGATCGGCGTGCGCGAAGAGCGCAAGTAGCTGCGCAGGGTGATGGCCAGCATCCCGGTTTTCGGTTGCAGCATGCGTCCGGTGCGCGAGCGGCCGCCCTCGACGAAGTACTCGACCGGGAAGCCCTTGGTGAACAGGGTGTGCAGGTATTCATTGAACACCGCGGTGTACAGCGGGTTGCCCTTGAAGGTGCGGCGCATGAAAAATGCCCCGCCGCGGCGCAACAGGCCGCCGATCACCGGCATGTTGAGGTTGATCCCGGCGGCGATGTGCGGCGGGGTCAGACCGTTGCGAAACAGCAGGTAGGAGAGCAACAGGTAGTCGATATGGCTGCGGTGGCAGGGCACGTAGATGACTTCGTGGCCGGGGGCGATGCCCTGCACCTGCTCGATATGGTTGACCTTGATGCCGTCGTAGATCTTGTTCCAGAACCAACTGAGCACCACTTCGAGGAAGCGGATGGCGGTATAGGTGTAGTCCGAGGCAATCTCGTTGCCATAGCGCAGGGCCTGGGCTTCAGCTTTGGCCAGGGGGATGTTCTCGCGCTCGGCCTCGTCGGCAATGGCCTGGCGCACCAGCGGGTCGTGGACCAGGCCCTTGACCAGGTTGCGCCGGTGCGAGATGTCCGGGCCGATGACCGCGGTCTTGAGGTTGCGAAAGTGCACGCGCAGCATGCGCTGGGCCATGCGTACGGTACGTTCGTGGCCCTTGTTGTGCTGGACCAGTTCACGCAGGTGAATCGGCGCCGAGAACTGCACACGGGTCTTGCGTCCCAGGATCAGCACGGTCAGCAGCCGGCGTAAACGCCCGGTGACCGCCCAGCTGTCGGCAAACAGCAGTTTCCACGGGCTGGACTCACTGGCCGGCGACTGGCCCCAGAACACGCTGACCGGAATGATCTGCGCGTCTTCCTCGGCATGCTGGCTGATCGCACTGACCAGCCGCGACAGGGTCGGCGGGGCACCGCGCTTGTCCTGGCGGCCAAGCCAGTCCGGCTCGGGGGTCAGGTAGAAGAATGCAGCTGGCTCTTGCAGGGTGCCCACCGCCACGGGTAGCACCGGACGTGGAAGCCCGGCTTTGCTGCATTCGCGGTCGAGTACCGCCAGATCGGTCAACGACGGCGACTGCAGGGCATAGAACACCGGTCGGCTGCGATCCAGGTTCAGGGTAAAGGACGACTGGTTGATGGTCTCGGAGCGAACCCACAGGTACAACAGGCGACGCAGGGCGCCAAAGATCAGGCGGCGCAGGGGGGAACGGGTCATACAGTGTGTGCTCTGGGTGAGTTTTTCGAGTAATTGCTCAGCCGGTTAGTGTGACGTATCTGCGCATGTTCAGCAAAATCTCGGGCAGTCATAAAAAATATTTCAAGCCTGACATATACTCGGTCCGCAGCTTGCAGGAGTAATCCTCAAGCTGCGTCGGCGGGGGAAGGTGATCCTCCGCTTGCAAGGCGATTCCAAAATAAAAACCCGGAGTAGTTCAGATGTCGTCTCGTGAGACTGGAAGTGTAAAGTGGTTCAATGACGCCAAAGGTTATGGCTTCATCCAGCGTGAAGGTGGTGCCGATGTGTTCGTTCACTATCGCGCCATTCGCGGTGAGGGGCATCGCACCCTGATCGAGGGGCAGCAGGTCGAATACAGTCTGACGCAAGGCCAGAAAGGCCTCCAGGCAGAAGATGTAATCGGCCTGTAAGCGCCGGGCCACGGGCCTTGAGCCTGGGTCCACAAGCGAAAAGGCCCGTCGCCGGACGACCGGGACGGGCCTTTTCGTAGAGCCGGCTTCAGCTGGTACGCCAGGTGATTTCCTCTTCACCGTCGGCGCTGATGCGGATCCAGCGATCGGCATCCTCTTCACCTTCTTCCTCGACCCAGCTGCCTGGTGCACAACGTACTTCGACGTTCAGTGCAGCGAAGGCGGCGCGCGCGCAGGCGATGTCGTCTGCCCACGGCGTCTGGTCGCTCTCCAGGTAGAGACTGTTCCATTTGCCTACAGCCTTCGGTAACCAGGTAACCGGAATGTTACCGGCCTTGCACTTGTAGGTCTGACCTTTCTGCTGCCAGTCGCTGCAAGGGCCGAGTGCCGCGCTGAGCCAGGCAGCGATCTGTTTGTGGTCGACGTCGGCGTCTTTGAGGTAAATCTCGATATCGGGTTGGCGCATGGGGGGGCTCCGGGTGTGCTCAGTCTTGGCGCACGAAGTAGTCGTAACGCATCGATACCGTCACCTCGAAAGGTTCGGCTTGTTCGATGACGCCAGCTCGTTTTTCCGCGCTGGCGCGCCAGCCATGAGGGGTCATGGCCAGCAGGTCGGCGCGGGACTTGCCATCGACAAGGCTCAGGCGGAATTTCAGGGTTTCGCTATGGGCGTGCTGCATGCCGGCCGGGACCAGCGCCAGGTGCTTGTCGTCGGCGTAGTCGCGCACTTCATCATAGAGCTTGTGACGCAGCTCGATCAGGTGCTCGTTGGTCGGGCCGACACGCATCAGGCCGCCACCCGGGGCGAGCAGGCGCAGGGCCTCCTGCCAGTCGAGGGGGCTGAACACGCTGGCCAGGAACTGACAGCTGGCATCGGCCAGCGGCACGCGCGCCATGCTCGCCACCAGCCAGGTCAGTGCCGGGTTGCGTTTGCAGGCGCGCTTGACCGCTTCACGGGAGATGTCCAGGGCATAACCGTCGGCCTCGGGCAGTGCCTCGGCGATCTGCGCGGTGTAGTAACCCTCGCCGCAACCGATATCCAGCCAGCGCGCCGGGGCGCGCTCGGCGGCCAGTTCAGCCAGGCGACGGGCCACCGGGGCATAGTGCCCGGCATTGAGAAAGTCGCGGCGGGCTTCGACCATGGCCTGGTTGTCGCCCGGGTCGCGGCTGTTCTTGTGCTGCACCGGCAACAGGTTCAGGTAACCCTGGCGGGCTCGGTCGAAACGGTGCCCGGCCGGGCAGGCCACACCGTTGTCGAGCGTACTCAGCGCTGCGCTGCAGATAGGGCAGGTGAGCATCAGGCGAGCAACCGGGTCAGGGTCTGGTAGTAGATCTCGGTCAGCACGTCGAGGTCACTGGCGAGGATCCGCTCGTTGACCTGGTGAATGGTGGCGTTGACCGGCCCCAGTTCGACCACCTGGGTGCCGAGGGTGGCAATGAAGCGCCCGTCGGAGGTGCCGCCGCTGGTCGAGGCCTTGGTTTCGCGACCGGTGACCGCCTTGATGCTGGCCGACACCGCGTCGAGCAGGTCACCCGGCTCGGTCAGGAACGGCAGGCCGGACAGCGCCCAGTCGACGTGCCAATCCAGTTGGTGTTTGTCGAGGATCGCCGCGACACGGGCTTGCAGGCCTTCGACCGTCGACTCGGTGGAGAAACGGAAGTTGAACAGCGCCGTCAGTTCGCCCGGCACCACGTTGGTCGCGCCGGTGCCGGAGTTGAGGTTGGAGATCTGGAAGCTGGTCGGCGGGAAAAAGGCGTTGCCTTCGTCCCAGTGCTCGGCTGCCAGTTCTGCCAGCGCCGGGGCGGCCAGGTGGATCGGGTTCTTGGCCAGGTGCGGGTAGGCCACATGGCCCTGCACGCCGCGCACTGTCAGCTTGGCGCCGAGCGAGCCGCGACGGCCGTTCTTGACCACGTCGCCAACCAGGCTGGTGCTCGACGGTTCGCCGACGATGCACCAGTCCAGGCGCTCTTTGCGCGCGGCCAGGCGTTCGATGACCGCCTTGGTGCCGTGGTGGGCCGGGCCTTCTTCGTCACTGGTGATTAGGAAGGCGACCTTGCCGCGATGGTTCGGGTAATCGGCGACGAAGCGCTCGGTGGCCACAACCATGGCCGCCAGGCTGCCTTTCATGTCGGCGGCACCACGGCCACAGAGCATGCCGTCGGCATCGATCAGGGCATCGAACGGATCGTTCTGCCAGGCCTGCACGGGGCCGGTGGGCACTACGTCGGTGTGACCGGCAAAGCACAGCACCGGGCCGTCCTGGGTGCCATGGGTGGCCCAGAAGTTGTCGACATCTTCGATACGCATCGGCTCCAGCATGAAACCGGCATCGCCCAGGCGTTGCATCATCTGTTTCTGGCAGTCGGCATCGACCGGGGTCACCGAGGGGCGACGGATCAGGTCGCAGGCCAGTTCTAGGGTAGGCGAAAGGTCGGCTGGGGCCGTCATTGAAGGAACTCCGGGGGCAAGGCAGGGCACGAATTCGAGGGGCGTTATCTTATAGCAATTCGGCAGGAGTGAGGACCGTGGATCGATGCTGTCTGTCCGGGCCTCATCGCTGGCAAGGCCAGCTCCCACAGGTTGGGTACATGTCATTACATTAGGTTGGATGTATGACATTCCTGTATGAGCCGGCCTTGCCGGCGAAAGGGCGGCAAGGCCGCCCCGAGATCAGGACGCCTGCGCTGGCTGGGCAGCATCCACAGGCTTGGGCAGCGACGACAGCATCGCCATGATCAGCGCCGCCAGGTACGGCAGCGACTGCACCAGCAGCATGGTCACCCAGAAGCGCATGTCATTGCTTGGCAACCCCTGAACCAGGTAGATACCGGCCGCAGCCCCCCACAGCAGCAACATGATGAACAGCTCTTCCCGGGCTTCGGAAAGCGCCACCAGCAAACCATGGCTGTCGGCGTTCTTCGGCGTGCGGAAGAACGGAATGCTGCTGGTGAAGAAACCGTACAGCACGGCTTTGGCGATGGTGTGTGACAGGGCAAGACCGGCCAGCGCTGCGGCAAAAGCGTCCTTCATGTTGACCCCGACCGCACGGCGGTAGAGGAAGACAATCTTGCCAACCTTGAACACGAACAGCGCCAATGGCGGAATGGCGAAGATCAGCAGCGGCGGATCGACCCGTTGCGGCACGATGATCATCGCCGCCGACCAGAGCAAGGCGCCAACGGTGAAGAAGATGTTCATGCCATCGGCAATCCACGGTAGCCAGCCCGCCAGGAAGTGATAACGCTGGCCGCGGGTGAGCTCCGAGTCTTTGCCGCGCAACAGGCTGGCGGCATGGCGCTTGATGATCTGGATGGCGCCATAGGCCCAGCGGAAGCGCTGCTTCTTGAAGTCGATGAAGGTATCGGGCATCAGACCCTTACCGTAGCTCTCGTGGGAGTACGCCGCCGAGTAGCCTCTCTCGAATACCCGCAGGCCGAGTTCGGCGTCTTCGCAGATACACCAGTCAGCCCAACCCAGCTCTTCGAGCACCGAACGCCGGGTCATGGTCATGGTGCCGTGCTGGATGATCGCGTCACGGTCGTTGCGGGTGACCATGCCGATATGGAAAAAGCCCTTGTACTCGCTGTAGCACAGCTTCTTGAAGGTGCTTTCGTTCTGGTCGCGATAGTCCTGCGGCGATTGCACCACGGCGATTTTCGGGTCGCTGAAGTGCGGGACCATGTGCTTGAGCCAGTTGCGGTCCACGCAGTAGTCCGAGTCGATCACCGCGATCACTTCGGCATCTTTGGCGGTGTGCGGGATCAGGTAGTTCAGCGCGCCACCCTTGAAACCGGCCAGCGGGGAGACGTGGAAGAACTTGAAGCGCTCGCCGAGCATCTCGCAATGCGCCTTGATCGGCTCCCAGACCGCCGGATCCTTGGTGTTGTTGTCGATGATCAACACTTCGTAGTCCGGATAATCCAGCGCAGCCAGGGCGTTGAGGGTCTGTTTGACCATCTCCGGTGGCTCGTTGTAGCACGGCACATGCACCGAGACTTTCGGCCGGTAGGCGCTGTCGGCCTGCACCGGCAGGAACTCGCGGCGGCGTTTGTGAATCCACACCGCCTCGGCCAGTTCATGGGCCTCGGTCAGCAGCACGATAAACACCCCGAGCGCGCCGAGTGCGAGCAAGAAGCCCACCGTCAGGCTGAACCAGGTGCTGTACTGCTGGCTGTAGTCGTAGCCGATCCACACCAGCACCGAACCGCAGAGGAAGGCGATAAAGGTCAGGAAGGTGCGGCCGCGCTGACGCAGGGCCGAGCCATCGATCAGCAGCAAGGTCAGCGAGAGCATCGCCAATACCACCGAACCCACCGCCAGCACGCGCCACTGCGGAATGGCCACTACCGGCCCTTCGAAGTTGAACTTTTGCTGGCGGGCGGCGTTGAACACGCCCCAGTAGGCGCCGACCGAGCCTTCGTCGCTGGCCTTCCACGGCTGGTCATAGGCTTCGATGACGAAGTAGTTGTAGCCCTGGCGGTTGAGCTTGTTGACCAGGGTGCGCAGGTAAATGGCCTGGTCGGCCGGGGTGGCGTCGGCACCGCCACGCATGCGTCCGTTGCTTGGCCAGCCGACTTCGGAGAGCAGCAACGGTTTGCGCGGGAACAGCTGTTTCAGGTCGCGGGCACGGTCGAGGACGAACTGGCCGGCATCCTTCATCGGGATGAATTCCCAGTACGGCAGGATATGCGCCGCTACCAGGTCAACGTGTTTGGCCAGCTCCGGGTGTTCTTTCCAGATGTGCCACTGTTCACTGGTGGTTACCGGTACTTTCACCGCGGCGCGCACCCGGTCCAGGTACTGGATCAGCGCTTCGGGAGTGATTTCTTCACGGAACAGCGCTTCGTTGCCGACCATGACCCGCACGACACTGCGCGAGCTGTTGGCCAGTTCGATGGCTTTCTGAATTTCCCGCTCGTTACGCTCAAGGTCCGGGCTGATCCACACCCCGAGGGTCACCCGCAGGCCGAACTCTTCGGCCAGGCGCGGAATATCCGCCTGGGTGCCTTCGACGGTATAGATACGAATACTGTCGGTCAGCTTGCTCAGTTGTTCGAGGTCCTGGCGCAGTTCGTCCTCAGTCGGGTACTGGCCCTTTTGCGGGCTTTCTCCAAGGCGGAACGGCGAGTAGGAGAAGCCGGAAATCTGCTCCGGCCAGTCAGGGGCGGAAACCGGGCGGTTGATCAGCGCCCAGAACCCGGTGAATAGTGCGGCGATGGCCATGACTATCACCAGGTTGATACCAAATTTACGCGATGACATAGATAGTTCGGGTTCCGAAGGGTGGAACGGGCGAGCGCCACAGGGCGCGGATCCTGCTCTTTGACCGCCTATGCTGTGTAGGAACAGGCTGGCGGCAAGGGTTAGATTGTCTTCAGGTGTCGAAGTTCTGAGGCCCGTGCTGTTGTCGTCCAGGACTAGGTATTGCCTGGCACATTAAAGCAGGATTACAACCGACTTTACTAATTCGTACAGGGTGACTGGTCCGAAGCAGGATGGCAGCGGGCCTCAACAGGCCTATAATGCGCGCCGGTTTTTTCGGGGTATGGCCATGAGTACAGATGATCCACGCTTTGCCGGTGTTGCCCGGTTATACGGTGACAGCGGCCTGCAGCGCCTGCGCGAGGCCCATGTGGCGATCGTCGGCATTGGTGGTGTCGGCACGTGGGCGGCTGAAGCCATGGCGCGTAGTGGTGTCGGCGAAATCTCGCTGTTCGACCTCGATGACGTCTGCGTCAGCAACACCAACCGCCAGTTGCATGCCATGGAAGGGAATATCGGGCGTGCCAAGGCTGAGGTCATGGCCGAGCGTCTGCGGGCGATCAACCCGGCGTGCAAGGTGCATGCGGTGGTGGATTTCGTCACCAAGGAAACCCTGCCCGAATACATCGGCGAGCACATCGACTGTGTGATCGACTGTATCGACAGTGTCATGGCCAAAGCTGCGCTGATCGGCTGGTGCAAGCGGCACAAGGTCACCATCATCAGCACCGGGGGAGCCGGCGGACAGATCGACCCGACGCAGATCCGTGTGGCTGACCTGAACAAAACCTTCAACGACCCCCTGGCTTCGCGGGTGCGTTCGACCTTGCGCCGTGATTACGGCTTTTCCCGCACGGTCACCCGTAACTACAGCGTGCCTTGCGTGTTCTCTACCGAACAGTTGCGCTATCCCAAAGGCGACGGCAGTGTCTGCCTGCAGAAAAGCTTTGTCGGTGAGGGCGTCAAGCTCGACTGCTCGGGTGGCTTTGGCGCGGTGATGATGGTGACGGCGACCTTCGGTATGGTCGCCGCCAGCAAGGCGGTGGAAAAGCTGGTGGCTGGCGCCCGTCGGCCATCCGAGCGCAAAGCTCAGGTGCCAGCGGCCAGCTGAGCCATGCGCTGCAGCACGGCGTTCAAGCCGTTGCTGCGTGAGGGCGAAAGCTGGCGGCCGAGGCCCAGCTGGTTGAACCAGCCGGGCAGATCAAGCTGCTGGAGCTCGCTGCTGGACAAGCCCTCGACCCGAATCAGCAGCAGCGCCAGCAAGCCGCGAATGATCCGCGCATCGCTGGCGCCTTTGAAACGCCACTGACCGTCCTGCTGTTCTGCCACCAACCAGACCTGGCTTTCACAGCCATGCACACGGTTGGCTTCGGATTTTTCTGCCTCGCTCAGGGGCGCCAGGCGCTCCCCCCATTGCATCAACAGGCGTGCCCGTTGCTCCCAGCCCGCGGCCTGTTCGAAGCTGCTGAGCGCCTCCTGGGCGTTAACCGGCAGGTTCATCGCAGCAGCTCCAGGGCTTGATCCAGCGCCTCGAAGAAGCGTTGCAGGTCGTCGGAATCGTTGTACAGGGCCAGCGAAACCCGGATCGCCCCATCCAACCCGAAGCTTTTCAGCAGCGGCATGGCACAGTGGTGCCCGGCACGAACGGCGATCCCCTGTTCAGTCAGCATGTGGGCGAGGTCGGCATTGTGCACCCCTTCGACCACGAAGCTGGCCAGGGCCAGTTGCGGTTGGCCGAGCAGGCGAATGCCTTCGCGATCATTCAGGCCGCGCAACAGGCTGCGGTGCAGGCTGGCTTCATGTTCGGCGACAGCGGTCGGATCGAGCCCTGCAAGGTAGTTGAGGCTGGCGCCCAGGCCGATGACGCTGGCGATTGGCGGGGTGCCGGCTTCGAACCCCAACGGTGCCGGGCGGAAGCTGGCGTCGTGGTAGTCGGCCACCTGCACCATCTCGCCACCAAATTGCCAGTGGCGCAGGCGAGCGAGCGCTTCGCTGCGGCCGTAGAGCACGCCCACGCCGTCCGGACCGTACAGCTTGTGGCTGGAGAACACGTAGAAGTCGCAGCCCAGTTGCTGCATGTCCTGGCGGCCATGCACTACGCCCTGGGCGCCGTCGACCACGGTCAGGGCTCCTTGGGCATTTGCATGGGCCAGCAACGGCGCCAGCGGTTGCCAGGCCCCCAGCACGTTGGACAACTGGCTGACCGCCAGCAAGCGGGTGCGCGGGCCGATCAACTGCAGGGCAATCTCAAGGTCGATCAAGCCGCGGTTGTCCAGGGGCAGGATCACCAGCTTGAGCTGGCGGCGCTGGGCCAGTTGCTGCCAGGGCAGCAGGTTGGCATGGTGCTCCAGGGCGCTGATGGCGATTTCATCACCGGCTTCGAACATGCCTTCAAGGCCATAGGCCAGCAAGTTCAAGGCCGAGGTTGCGCCATGGGTGAAGATGATCTGTTGGGTGTCAGTGGCATTCAACCAACTGGCGACTTTTTCCCGGCTGCGTTCGAAGGCCTGGGTTGCCAGCGCGCCGGGAAGGTGTTGGGCACGGTGCACATTGGCGGCGCCGTGGCCGTAATAATGGCTCAAGGCATCGAGCAGAAGTTGCGGTTTTTGCGTGGTAGCAGCGTTGTCCAGGTAGGTCTGGTGCTGCCGTTGCAGAGCGGCGATGGCTGGAAAATCAGCGCGCCACGGAGAGGGCTGGAACATGATGATCGGACCTGAATATCGGGCCTGGCGTTAGGCCAGACCCGATGGTACCACTTAGTTGTGGGCGTGCAGCGCTTCGTTCAGCTCGATCGCCGACTTGTGGGTCTTGCACTCCACCGCGCCGTTCAGCGAGTTGCGACGGAACAGCAGATCGGTCTGACCGGCCAGGTCGCGGGCCTTGACGACTTTGACCAGCTGGTTGTTCTCGTCCAGCAGGTTCACCTTGGTGCCAGCGGTGATGTACAGGCCGGCTTCGACGGTGTTGCGGTCGCCCAGCGGAATGCCGATACCGGCGTTGGCGCCGATCAGGCAGCCTTCGCCGACCTTGATGACGATGTTGCCGCCACCGGACAGGGTGCCCATGGTCGAGCAACCGCCGCCCAGGTCCGAGCCCTTGCCGACGAACACGCCAGCCGAGACACGGCCTTCGATCATGCCAGGGCCTTCGGTGCCCGCGTTAAAGTTGACGAAGCCTTCGTGCATGATGGTGGTGCCTTCGCCGATGTAGGCACCCAGGCGCACGCGGGCGCTGTCGGCGATACGCACGCCGGCAGGTACGACGTAGTCGGTCATTTTCGGGAACTTGTCCACCGAGAACACTTCCAGCAGCTCGCCCTTCAGGCGCGCTTCCAGTTGCTGCTCGGCCAGTTCGGCCAGGTCGACTGCGCCCTGGCTGGTCCAGGCCACGTTTGGCAGCAGCGGGAAGATGCCGGCCAGGCTCAGGCCGTGCGGCTTGACCAGGCGATGCGAGAGCAGGTGCAGCTTCAGGTAGGCTTCCGGCGTGGAGCTCAGGGCGGCGTCTTCGGCCAGCAGGGTGGCGACCAGTGGCTTGTTGCTTTCGGCCAGGCGGGTCAGCAGGGCGGCCTGGGCGGCGTCGACCCCCTTGAGGGCGTCAGCCAGCTGCGCGGCTTGGGCATTGCTGAAAGCGATGGCCTGGTTGCCACCTTCATAACCCAGTACCGGGGTGATTGCCGCGACCAGTTCGGCGCTCGGGTTGATCAGCGGTTGTGCGTAGAAAACTTCCAGCCAGGCGCCTTGGCGGTTCTGGGTGCCGACACCGAAGGCCAGACTGAACAGGGTAGTGGACATGCAGTTACCTCTTGCGAATTTGAATGAAAGCGTGACGCCGCGTTATTGAAGGGCGGCTGCGTACAGGTCCGGCTTGAAGCCGACCAGGGTCCGCTCGCCGAGGTCGAGCACCGGGCGCTTGATCATCGACGGTTGGGCCAGCATCAGTTCGATGGCCTTGGCCTGGTCGAGATCGGCCTTCTGGGCGTCTTCGAGCTTGCGGAAAGTGGTGCCGGCACGATTGAGCACTGTTTCCCAGCCGTGCTCGTTGCACCAGCGGGTCAGGCTCGCACGGTCGATGCCTTGGGTCTTGTAGTCGTGAAAGTCGTAACCCAGGCCTTTGTCTTCCAGCCAGGTACGGGCTTTCTTCATGGTGTCACAAGCCTTGATTCCATAAAGGTGCAATGGCGTGTCGCGGTTGGTCATGTCTTGCCCCTCCTGGGAAAAAATGGTGAAGGATTATGCCACGGTCAACCGGTTAGGGTTGGCCTCGCCACGGCACTTTGTAGCATTGTGTTACAGGTTTCGGCAGCCTCTGCGACTTTTGTGCAGCGGTGCGTGAGCAGCCTGAACGGCTACTATGTCGTTTCAATGGCAATGTCCAGCATGGGCAGAAGGTGCGCCGTTGACTGTTTGAATTGATAGGAACACGCCGAATGCAATCAGCCTACACCGTTCTCATCCTGCTGATGCTGGTGAGTGTCTCCAAACTTGTCGGCCGGGTGGTCCCGTTGCCATTGCCGCTGGTGCAGATCGCCGCCGGGGCCTTGCTGGCCTGGCCGACACTGGGTCTGCATGTGGCGCTGGATCCGGAACTGTTTCTGTTTCTGTTCCTGCCGCCGCTGCTGTTTGCCGATGGCTGGCGCATGCCCAAACGCGACCTCTGGCGCTTGCGCGGTCCGATCCTGACCCTGGCGGTGGGGCTGGTGCTGTTTACCGTGGTCGGCGCTGGTTACTTCATTCACTGGATCCTGCCGAGCATCCCGTTGCCGGTGGCGTTTGCCCTGGCTGCGGTGCTGTCGCCAACTGACGCTGTGGCGGTGTCGGCGATTACCCAGGATCGTCTGCCAACGCCTCTGATGCATATGCTTCAGGGGGAAGCGTTGATGAACGACGCGACGGGTCTGGTGACCTTCAAGTTTGCCCTGGTCGCAGCCATTACCGGTGCGTTCTCGCTGGCTGAAGCGAGTGTCACCTTCGTTCTGGTGGCGCTTGGTGGCCTGGCCATCGGTGTGGCCCTGAGCTGGCTGGTGGGGCGCCTGCGGGCGTGGATGATCGCCCGCGGCTGGGACGATCCGGCCACCCATGTGGTGTTCATGTTGCTGCTGCCATTTGCCGCCTATGTAGTGGCCGAGCGCGTGGGGGCCTCAGGGATCCTCTCGGCAGTGGCTGCGGGCATGATGCAGAGCTGGCTCGACCTGCTGCCACGCCAGACCAGTACCCGCTTGCTCAACCGCAGTGTCTGGTCGTTGCTCGAGTTCAGCTTCAATGGCCTGATCTTCCTGCTGCTGGGCCTGCAACTGCCCGACATCATCAAGGCGGTCACCAGTCACGAAGCGTCGTTGTGGCCGACCCTGCTGTGGCGTTGCCTGGACGTAGTGGCGATTTTTGCGGTGCTGGTGATGTTGCGTTTTGTCTGGGTGCAGAGCATCTGGCGCTTGATCGGGGTGATCCGTCGCTGGCGCGGCAAGGAAGACCTGGTGCTGGTGCCCAACGCCCGTTCCTGCTGGCTGCTGACCATCGGCGGGGTGCGTGGTGCGGTAACCCTGGCCGGTGTCATGTCGGTGCCATTGTTGATTAGTGCGGGTACGGCCTTCCCGGAGCGTGATCTGCTGATTTTCATTGCCGCTGGAGTGATCCTGCTGTCATTGGTATCGGCCTGCATTGCCTTGCCGCTGTTGTTGCGCGGGGTGGCGAAAAGCCCCGACGACACCTTGCGCCAGGAGGCCAAGGAAGCCTGGCGGCGCACGGCGGAAGCGGCCATTCATGCCTTGGAAGCCGAAGACCTGGCTGAGCCGGGTATGCCCCAGGATGCAGCCCAGGCGGCGTTGGCGGCGGAGCTCAAGGCGCGGCTGATGGCCGAGTACCGGCATCAGCTGGACAGTTTCAACGACAGCGCAGAAGCCCAGGCCCTGGCCGAGCAGATGGACCAGCTGGAGCGACGCTTGCGTCTGCGTGCATTACGCGCCCAGCGCCTGGAACTGTACAAGCTGCACCGTCACCATCAGGTGGGCGATGATGTGGTGCGTCAGGTGCTGGGTGAGCTGGACATGAGCGAGGCGAACCTGGGGCAGGTCAGGTAGAACATTCAGTCATGCGGGTAGGCCAGGCGCATGAACGCCTTGTCCTTCTCGCTGATCTGGCTGTTGATACCCACTTCCCAGTCGCCCTGTGTCAGCGCCTGGAGTACGGGGTAGTGCATGATCGAGTGCCTGTCATAAGGTACTTTGCGCAGGCTGCTGTTTTCGATCCTGGCTAACACATTCTCGTCGACTGTGGCCTTGTCGATACCCTTGCTGGCGTAATGTTCGTAGACCTTGGGGATATCCCAGGGAATATTGGCATCAGGGTGCTGATGTTCGTGTTCTGCACCCAAAGCATGGCCAAATTCGTGGATGACCGTGCGTTCAAAACTCTCCATATCAGGCGTTACGCCCAGCACCATGGAGGCTCCGGCACTGGTAAGGGCGTCGGTTCCGTACACTGAATAATTCAGCTCAGGCGTGCCTCCGGTGTAGATCTTGATCTCGCTGTCGTCATCGTCGTCTGCGACCAGCTCGAAGCTCAGGTTGACGTAGGGCAGCCACTTGCATGCCGCAGCAAAGATGGCCTGCTTGAGGGACTCTTCGGCATCGTTGACGAAGGTAATGCGCAAGGTGCGGCCCGGCGACCAGAACTTGTCGAAGTAGCCGATGGAGCGTTTACGGCGATTGCCCTGCCCCTTGCTTGCAGCATTAGCGGGGTTTTCACGCACAGCCGCTGCGTGGGACAGGTGAGAATCGGGATGGTGTCGGCAATGGCAGATCATGAGCTCGGTCATGGGCAAACGCTCTTGAAGGATGGAAACCGGAGTATTCGCATCGGGAGGGTCTGCCGGGCACTAGATATGTAGTGTGCTGTACCGTTTGAACCAGCGGGCGACACCTTGATGATGTGGTGTCGCCGGTAATATGGTCATGACCAGATCAAGTAAACCGATTAGTCATGCGGATAGGCCAGGCGCATGAATTCCAAGTCTTTTTCACTGAGCTGCTGGGGCAGGGCAACTTCCCAGTCACCATGGGTAAATGCCTGGGGAACGGCGTAATGCATGATTGAAGTGCGATCGTAAGCTGTTTTTCTGAGTCCGACATCGTCAATTTTGCTCAGGATTTGTTGCCTGACGTCAGCCTCGGTCCAGCCGGCTGCCATGTGGCTCTGCAAAACCACCTGCTCGTTCCAGGGGATGTCTGCATCAGGGTGTCGATGTTCATGTTCGGCGCCGAGGGCATGACCGAACTCATGCAGTACGGTGTTTTCGAAAAAATCATGGCCTAGCGGAACGTTGATACACATTGTGTCCTCGCCATATGCCAAGGCATCGGTCCCGATGTCTGACAAGCTGTGCGGCAGATGCGGCCCGGTAAGGATTCTGATTGTGGCTTTCTTGTCATCGTCTTCAGCGAGGTCTATTTCCAGATTCGCACCGGAAAGATCGAGCCATTGAGAGGCTAATTCGAAGATGCTCATCTTCAATCGTCTGTCGGGGGCTCCGAGAAACGAAACCCACAGGGTTCGTCCTGGCTTCCAGAATTTGCTGGCGACACCTAGCGAACGTTTGCGTCGATTGCCTGAGCCGCCTGGGGCATTGAGCGGATTCTCGGCGACCGCCAATTCATAGGAGCGCAGCGGGGCGACGCGGTAACGGCAGCGGGGGATCATTGGGCTGATCATGGGAAACTCCTTTAGTGATGGAGTTCGGAGTCTCCCATTTGGCTAGGATTGTCTTGTGGTACTTAAATCTATGCGAGGCGACACCGTAGGATCGGTGTCGCCGTTCGCTTATCGCTCAAGAAACACTCGAATCCGCTGAGCCGCCTCGACGCACTCGGCCAACGGAGCCACCAGTGCCATGCGCACCCGCCCGGCGCCGGGGTTGACGCCATCCACTTCACGGGACAGGTAAGAGCCCGGCACGACGGTTACATGCTGTTTTTCGAACAGGCCGCGGCAGAACTCGGCGTCATCGCCGGGGACCTTGGCCCAGAGGTAGAAACCACCGTCCGGACGCTGTACATCAAGCACTGGCGCCAGAATCTCCAGCACGGCATCGAATTTCTCACGGTACAGGTCACGGTTGGCCAGCACGTGTTCTTCGTCGTTCCAGGCGGCAATGCTCGCCAGTTGGGTCTGCACCGGCATGGCGCAGCCGTGGTAGGTGCGATAGAGCAGGAACGGCTTGATGATTTCAGCATCACCAGCGACGAAGCCCGAACGCAGGCCCGGCAGGTTGGAGCGCTTGGACAGGCTATGGAACACCACACAACGCTTGAAGTCGCTGCGGCCCAGTTCTACGCAGGCGCTGAGCAGGCCCGGTGGCGGGCTTTGTTCGTCGAAATACAGCTCGCTGTAGCACTCGTCGGCGGCAATCACGAAATCGTATTGGTCAGCCAGGGCGATGAGCTTTTTCAAGGTTTCCATCGGCACCAGCGCGCCGGTGGGATTGCCCGGGGAGCAGATGAACAGGATCTGGCAACGCTGCCAGGTCTCGGCCGAGACGGCGTCGAAGTCCGGGTTGAAGCCGTTGCTGTCCAGGCACGGCAGGTAGTGCGGGGTGGCACCGGCCAGCAGGGCTGCGCCTTCATAGATCTGGTAGAACGGGTTGGGGCTGATGACCAGACCATCGGCGCTACGGTTGACCACGGCCTGGGTGAAGGCGAACAGTGCTTCACGGGTGCCATTGACCGGCAGTACGTGTTTGTCGGCATCCAGCCAGCCACCTGGCACGCCAAAACGACGCTCGCACCAGCGGGTGATGGCCTGACGCAGGGTTGGCAGGCCAACGGTGGTCGGATACACGGCCATCTGCTGGAGGTTGTCTGCCAGGGCCTTGGCGACGAACGCCGGCGATTCATGCTTGGGCTCACCGATCGACAGGGCAATGGCGCGTTTATCGGCGGCAGGCTGGACGCTGCCGAGCAAGGCGCGAAGTTTCTCGAACGGGTAGGGCTGAAGCTGAAGCAAATCGGTGTTCATCGGCGCTGGGTCTCGTCAAACGTTAAATGGTCAGGCGGGAAACGGTTGTCGCAGCGGCCTGGTCGACGCGCAATTGCTCGACGATGGCATCCTGCAGGCGGCTGCACAGCTGTGGGTCGGACAGCGGTTGGTTGTCGGCATCGGTGATGAAGAACACGTCTTCGACCCGCTCGCCGAGGGTGGCAATCTTGGCATTCTGCAGCGACAGGTCGAACTCCAGGAAGATCTTGCCGATCCGCGCCAGCAGGCCCGGGCGGTCGGGAGCGCTGAGTTCGAGGATGGTTACCGGTCGCTGGGCGTCGTTGTGGATGGTCACCTGCGGGGCAAAGGTGAAGTGCTTGAGCTGGCGCGGCACCCGGCGTTTGATGATGGTCGGGTAATCGTCCGGGTTGCGCAGGGCGTCAGTCAGACCGTCGCGGATCTCTTTGACCCGTTGCGGGTTGTCGCCGATCGAGCCGCCGTCGTTATCGAGCACGATGTAGGTGTCGAGGGTGAACTGGCTGCTGGAGGTGATGATCCGGGCGTCATGGATGTTCAGGTTGAGCTGGTCCATGGCTGCCACGGTCACCGCGAAGAAGTCATGCTGGTCAGGCGCATAGATGAAGATCTGCGTGCCGCCTTCGAATTCGCGCTGGGTGGTTTCCTTGATCAGCACCAGCGGGCCGCCATCGGCCGGCTGCTGGAGGATCGCGTCGCTGTGCCAGGCCACGTCGGCGGCGGTATGGCGCAGGAAGTAGTCGTCACCCAGTTGCGCCCAGAGTTGCTCGACGTCGTCCGGGTCGGTGCCTTCGCGGATCAGGATGTCCAGTGCCGCGCCCTGGGTCTGGCGGATCTGCTCTTCGCGGTCCAGCGGGTTTTCCAGGCCACGGCGCAGGGCGCGCTTGGTTTCGGTGTAGAGCTGGCGTAACAGGCTGGCGCGCCAGGAGTTCCACAGGCTCGGGTTGGTGGCGTTGATGTCGGCTACGGTCAGTACGTAGAGGTAATCCAGACGGGTTTCGTCGCCCATCTGCTGGGCGAAGTCGTGGATCACCTGCGGGTCGGAAAGATCCTTGCGCTGGGCAGTGGTCGACATCACCAGATGATTCTGTACCAGCCAGACAACCAGGCGACTGTCCCAGGTCGGCAGCTGGTGACGCAGGCAGAATGCCTGGGCATCCACGGCGCCGAGCTCCGAGTGGTCGCCCTGACGACCTTTGCCAATGTCGTGGTACAGGCCGGCCAGGTAGATCAGCTCGGGTTTGGGCAGGCGGCCCATGAGCTTGCTGGCTAGCGGGAATTTCTCTGAAACTGGCGTGTACTGCAGTTTGCGCAAGTGCTTGATCAGGTTCAGGGTGTGGGCATCGACGGTGTAGATATGGAACAGGTCGTGCTGCATTTGCCCGACGATCAGGCCGAATTCCGGCAGGTAGCGCCCCAGGATGCCGTAGCGGTTCATGCGCCGCAGGTTGCGATGGATACCGATTTCACACTTGAACAGCTCGATAAACAGGCTGGTGTTGCGGATATCGTTGCGAAAATCGTCGTCGATCAGGTGCCGGTGTTCACGCAGCAGGCGAATGGTGTCGGCGCGCACACCTTTGACTTCCGGGTGCTGGGCCATCAATACGAAGATTTCCAGCATGGCGAACGGGGTGCGTTTGAAGACGTTCGTGCGTACCGCTTCGATGTAGCCGTCATGCAGCTGGAAGCGTGCATTGAGTGGCTGGGTGCTGCCGCTGTCGTCGTCGAGAATGATTTCTTCGAAGTGCTGGATGATCAGGTCGCTGAGCTCGGCGATGCTCATCACAACCCGATAGTACTGCTGCATGAATTGTTCGATGGCCCGCTTGGGGTTGTCATCGCTGAAGCCGAGCAGGGCGGCAATACTGCGCTGATGATCGAACAGCAGGCGGTCTTCGGCGCGGCCGGCGAGCATGTGCAGGGCATAGCGGACCTTCCACAGGAATTCCTGGGAGGAGGCCAGCAGGGCGTTTTCACTCTCCAGCAGGAAGCCTTCGCCCGCGAGGGCATGCAGGTTCAGGGTGCCGTACTGGCGACGGGCGATCCACAGTACCGTCTGGATGTCGCGCAGGCCGCCGGGTGAGCCTTTGACGTTGGGCTCGAGGTTGTATTCGGTGTCGTTGTACTTGTGGTGCCGGGCCTTTTGCTCGGCGCGTTTGGCCAGGAAGAATTCCTTGCTCGGCCACATGTGATCGGTGCTGGTGACCTCCAACATGCGCTGGCGCAGGCGCTCGGGGCCGGCAATGGTGCGGCTTTCCATCAGGTTGGTGACTACCGTCAGGTCGGCACGCGCCTGTTCGGCGCACTCATCGATCGAGCGCACGCTCTGGCCCACTTCCAGGCCAATGTCCCAGAGCAGGGTAAGGAAGCGTTCGATGGAGTCGCGAAACACTTCGTGGTCGGCACTGTCGAGCAGGATCAGCAGGTCGATGTCGGAGTAGGGGTGCAGCTCGCCCCGGCCATAGCCGCCGGTCGCTACCAGCGCGATATCGGCTTCATCGCTCCAGTCGAACTGGTTCCAGGCCTGTTGCAGGATGTTGTCGACGAACCAGGCGCGGTCCTCGATCAGCCGGCGGATCTCGCGGCCGTCGCGAAAACGCTTGTCGAGCACTTCGCCAGCCTGGCGAATGGCCTTCTTGAAGGCCGCGATAGGGCTGGCCTTGAGGGCCCGTTCGGCCTGGAACTGGCCGCGATCGAACAGCTCGGGATCCACCTGGGGCATCGAGTCACTTTCCTGTGTGAATCAGGCTGACATACGGGGAATGGTGTCGTCTTTACGCAATGTGAAGATCTCGTAGCCGGTCGCGGTCACCACCAGGGTGTGTTCCCACTGCGCCGAGAGCTTGCGGTCCTTGGTGATGGCGGTCCAGCCGTCGCCCAGCACTTTGGTGTCGGCGCGGCCCTGGTTGATCATCGGCTCGATGGTGAAGGTCATGCCTTCCTTGAGCTCCATGCCGGTGCCAGCACGGCCGTAGTGCAGGATCTGCGGCTCTTCGTGGAACACTTTGCCGATGCCATGGCCGCAGAACTCACGGACCACCGAGAAACCATTTTTTTCTGCGTGTTTCTGGATCACTTCACCGATGTCGCCCAGGCGGCAGCCCGGCTTGACCAGCTCGATGGCCTTGTACATGCATTCCTGGGTGACCTGGGACAGGCGCTCGGCCCACACCGGTACATTGCCGACGTGGAACATGCGGCTGGTGTCGCCGTGGTAGCCGTCCTTGATGACGGTTACGTCGATGTTCAGGGTGTCGCCATCCTTGAGCGGCTTGTCGCCCGGGATGCCGTGGCAAACCACGTGGTTGACCGAGGTACAGATCGACTTGGGAAAACCCTTGTAGTTGAGCGGTGCCGGGATCGCCTTCTGGACGTTGACGATATAGTCGTGGCACAGGCGGTCGAGCTCTTCGGTGGTGACGCCGGGCTTGACGTGCTCTTCGATCATCTCCAGGACTTCGGCGGCCAGGCGGCCGGCGATGCGCATCTTTTCGATGTCTTCGGCGGTTTTGATGGTGACGGTCATTGCAGGCTCTCTACGGCGCATGGATGCGCAAATATTCTGAGGAAAGGCCGGATTCTACCAGAGCGGCGCCCGCTAAGGCGGCTATGGCTGTGATACAGCCTTTATATAGAGGCATTCTGGCGCGATTAGCGTTGCGGTGCAAAAGCCTGTGACGGACGATGCTATTTCGGGTTCCGTTTAGCGCGCTTGTGTGATATAAAATGCGCCGCTTTGCGGGGATAGCCCCGAGAGCTTAAACCCACACACGTGTCGACACGATGACCTGGGTGCCTTCGATCTACGGATCCTGGGTTGGTCATTGGGATACGTGGAGGCCCAACCCGACTTATCAAGGAACTATCATGTCCCAAGTCAACATGCGCGATATGCTGAAGGCCGGTGTGCACTTCGGTCACCAAACCCGTTACTGGAACCCGAAAATGGGTAAGTACATTTTCGGCGCGCGCAACAAGATTCACATCATCAACCTTGAAAAAACCCTGCCAATGTTCAACGACGCACTGACTTTCGTCGAGCGTCTGGCCC
>Ga0247827_10000012_pt1 | contig 128574 bp, 120 predicted proteins | sample 12C_Control_Day2_FD_194414 | JGI IMG/M metagenome (GOLD analysis project Ga0247827, IMG submission 194414) | Soil microbial communities from agricultural site in Penn Yan, New York, United States - 12C_Control_Day2 | ecosystem: Environmental > Terrestrial > Soil > Agricultural land | place... | reverse complement strand
CGAAGCCCTTCCGGCATTACCTGGAACAGCTAACTCGTTGAATCTCAAGGAGTTTTCCGTTCCGACTGCGCCGGAAGTGGGGCGAATTATAGAGAGATCCACAGGCACGTCAAGGACTTATTTCAAACTTATGACAATAAGCCCTTAACGCGCCTTAGCTATATAGAAGGGAAGGCAACTAGACCACCTTGGCTGCCTGCAGTCGCTCGATCTCCGTTGCATCCAGGCCAAGCACTTCGCCAAGTATCTGCTGGGTATGCTCCCCCAGCAGCGGTGGCGCATTGCGGTACTCCACCGGCGTCTCGGAAAGGCGTATAGGGCTTGCCACCTGCGGCACCTTGCCAGCCAGGGGATGTGGAATTTCGATAGCCAGGCCGCGCGCCTTGACCTGCGGGTCGGCAAACATCTGCGCCAGATCGTTGATCGGCCCACATGGCACACCTGCCGTCTCCAGCTGCGCCACCCATTCAGCGGTAGTCTTGAACACCGTGGCCTGGCGGATCAGCGGAATCAGCTCGGCACGGTTGGCGACCCGCTGCTTATTAGTAGCAAAGCGCGGATCATCCGCCCACTGCGGCTGCCCGGCCACTTCGGCGAATTTGCGGAACTGTCCGTCGTTACCCACGGTAAGGATGAAATCACCGTCGGCAGTGGGGAAGTCCTGGTAAGGCACGATATTGGGATGCGCATTGCCCAGACGCCGGGGCGGTGTGCCCGTAGTCAGGTAGTTCATTGCCTGGTTGGCCAGACAGGCCACCTGGACATCGAGCAACGCCATATCGATATGCTGGCCACCGCCATCATGATCACGATGGGCGAGGGCGGCCAGAATCGCCACGGTGGAATACAGGCCGGTAAGAATGTCGGTCAGCGCCACCCCCACCTTGACCGGCCCGGCACCCTCATCACCCTCGGGACGCCCGGTCAGGCTCATCAGCCCACCCAACCCCTGGATCATGAAGTCGTAGCCCGCACGCTTGGCATAGGGCCCGGTCTGGCCGAAGCCGGTAATCGAGCAATAGATAAGGCGCGGATTGATTGCCTTCAGGCTTTCATAGTCCAGGCCGTAGGCAGCCAGGCCGCCTACCTTGAAGTTCTCGATGACCACATCGGACTTCGCCGCCAGCTCGCGCACCAGGCGTTGGCCTTCGGGTTGAGTGAAGTCGATGGTCACCGAGCGCTTGTTGCGGTTGGCCGATAGATAGTAGGCCGCCTCACTGGTGTTCTCACCATAGGCGTCCTTGAGGAAGGGCGGCCCCCAGGCACGCGTGTCATCGCCGGTTCCCGGGCGCTCGACCTTGATCACTTCGGCCCCGAGGTCGGCGAGGATCTGCCCGGACCACGGTCCGGCCAGCACTCGCGACAAATCCAGCACCCGCAGATGAGATAGCGCGCCCATGGGCTGGCTCCTTATTAGTAGAAGGCCTGGATGCCGGTTTGTGCGCGACCGAGGATCAGCGCGTGCACATCGTGAGTACCTTCATAGGTATTGACCACTTCCAGGTTGACCAGATGACGGGCTACACCGAATTCGTCGGAGATACCGTTGCCGCCGAGCATGTCCCGCGCCAGACGCGCAATATCCAGGGCTTTGCCGCAAGAGTTGCGCTTCATGATCGAAGTGATCTCTACCGCTGCAGTACCTTCATCCTTCATCCGCCCCAGGCGCAGGCAGCCTTGCAGGGCCAGGGTAATCTCGGTCTGCATGTCGGCCAGCTTCTTCTGGATCAGCTGATTGGCTGCCAGTGGGCGGCCGAACTGCTTGCGATCCAGGGTGTACTGGCGAGCGGTATGCCAGCAGGCCTCAGCGGCGCCAAGCGCACCCCAGGAGATGCCATAGCGGGCCGAGTTCAGGCAGGTGAACGGACCTTTCAGGCCTCGTACATCCGGGAAGATGTTCTCTTCCGGCACAAAAACGTTATCCATGACGATTTCGCCGGTGATCGAAGCGCGCAGGCCGACCTTGCCGTGAATGGCCGGAGCACTGAGACCCTGCCAGCCTTTCTCCAGCACGAAACCGCGGATGTCGCCGGCATCGTCCTTGGCCCAGACCACGAAGACATCGGCGATCGGGCTGTTGGTGATCCACATCTTGTTGCCGGTCAGGCGATAGCCGCCGTCGACTTTCTTCGCCCGGGTGATCATCGAGCCCGGATCGGAACCATGATCAGGCTCGGTCAGGCCGAAGCAACCGATCCATTCGCCACTGGCAAGCTTGGGCAGATACTTCTGCTTGGTTGCTTCAGAGCCGAACTCGTTGATCGGCACCATGACCAGGGAAGACTGCACACTCATCATCGAGCGGTAGCCCGAATCAATGCGCTCCACTTCACGGGCGATCAGGCCGTAGCAAACGTAGTTCAAGCCGCTGCCACCGTATTGCTCAGGGATGGTCGCGCCGAGCAGGCCGACTTCGCCCATTTCGCGGAAGATCGCAGGATCGGTCTGCTCATGACGGAAGGCTTCCAGCACGCGCGGGGCCAGCTTGTCCTGGGCGAACTGATACGCGCTGTCACGCACCATGCGCTCTTCTTCAGTGAGCTGCTGGTCGAGCAACAGTGGGTCGATCCAGTTGAAGCTTGCTTTACCGGCCATGAGCGAATCCTCGAAAAATGGGACCAGAGTTGTTGTGCATTGATCCTAGGCCTGATCAGCCGACGAGACAAACGAGGAATGCGCATAGTCTTGTGATAATTTCTCACTCCGTAACGAGCAAAAAGCCCATCCTTACGCACCATTAGTGAGATTGACGTACATGCGACGGAAGATCCCCAGCACCGCAGCCCTGGTCTGCTTCGAAGCAGCTGCCCGCCACGAGAGCTTCACCAAGGCCTCGCACGAGCTGTCCCTCACTCAGGGTGCCGTATGTCGGCAAATTGCCGGGCTGGAGGAGTTTCTCAATGTCGAACTGTTTCGCCGTTCGCGTCGCGGGGTAAAGCTCACCGAAGCCGGGCTCTCCTACAGCCGCCGGGTAGCCACGCAACTGGATGCGGTGGAACGCGATACCTTGTCGGTGATGGGCCAGCAGGGTGCCAACGTCATTGAACTCGCCGTGGTTCCGACCTTCGGCACCCAATGGCTGCTGCCCAGGCTCAAGGACTTTCAGCAACGTCATCCGGAAGTCACGGTCAACCTGACCAACCGCACCCGGCCGTTCCTGTTTGCCGACACCCCTTTCGATGCCGCCATCTATTTCGGCGATGCCGATTGGTCCGGTACGCACTCCCATCGATTGATGGGCGAGAACCCGGTACCGGTCTGCAGCCCGGGCTTGCTGGGCGGAGCAGGGCAGCTGGATGGCGAACAGATCGCCCAACTGCCCCTGCTTCAGCAAACCACGCGCCCCTACGCCTGGCGCCAATGGTTCAACAGCCTGGAGATGAACGTTGCGCGCGACATGACTGGCCCGCGCTATGAGCTATTCTCGATGTTGGCACAGGCCGCCATGCACGAGATGGGTGTGGCGCTGATTCCACCGTTCCTTATTCAGCGTGAACTGGCAGAAGGGCGCCTGGTTGTGGCCAACCGACACGGGTTGTCGAGCATCAAGGCGTATTACCTGATGATCCCGGAACGCAAGGTAGAGTCCGCCTCGCTGCGTGCGTTTCGCGATTGGCTGGTGGTTGAAGCCGAGCGCTATGCCGCAGCACACAAGGACGACAGCCATAACCTGACCCCGTAGTCAGCAAAAATTGAGCCCTACAGATGTACGTAAATGTCGCAATTTGCACAACTGTTTTGCCACCCCCTCCAGCACCTCTTAACCCTGCTGTTTATGCGGCCTTCACTGCATAAATCACGTTTTGATCAGCGCTTTCAGAGAATTCGGCGGAATTTTTTCAAAATTTACCGTAATCTCCCTGAAGCCCATAGTTTGCGGGCTCCAGGCCTGTTCTTGCGACATTCGGTCACAGGGTGACTTGTAGTTTGATTAACGTCACCCTTCAAAACTGGTTGAAGCAATTCAGGAATCACCTGCAAAATGCCGCGCCCCGCCGGAATTCGGCGGGATCGTGCTGATCGGCCGCCCCAGAAGCACCATCCGCAGTGCACTGGTTTACCTACAAAAGATCACGCAGGAGATTTGACGTGCACATTGGTGTTCCACTCGAAACGCAGACGGGCGAAACACGGGTTGCTGCAACCCCGGAAACCATCAAGAAACTGATTGGTCAGGGGCATCAGGTCACCGTCCAGAGCGGCGCCGGCATCAACGCCAGCGTTCCGGACAGTGCCTATGAAGCAGCAGGCGCCACTATTGGCAGCGCTGCCGATGCGTTTGGTGCACAGCTTGTTCTGAAAGTTGTGGCTCCCGACGATAGCGAACTGGCCCAGATCAAGAGCGGCACCGTACTGGTGGGCATGCTCAATCCGTTCAACAACGACATCATCGCCAAGATGGCTGAATGCGGCATTACCGCCTTCGCCCTCGAAGCGGCGCCGCGCACCTCCCGGGCGCAGAGCCTCGATGTACTGTCTTCGCAGGCCAACATTGCCGGTTACAAAGCGGTATTGCTGGCGGCTCATCACTATCCGCGCTTCATGCCGATGCTGATGACCGCAGCCGGGACCGTGAAAGCCGCTCGCGTGCTGGTTCTCGGTGCCGGCGTGGCCGGGCTGCAGGCCATCGCCACGGCCAAGCGCCTGGGTGCGGTGATCGAAGCCTCGGACGTGCGTCCGGCGGTGAAAGAGCAGATCGAATCGTTGGGCGCCAAGTTCATCGACGTCCCTTACGAGACCGATGAAGAACGCGAATGCGCCGAAGGTGTCGGCGGCTATGCCCGGCCAATGCCCGCCAGCTGGATGCAGCGCCAGGCCCAGGCCGTGCACGAGCGCGCCAAGCAGGCCGATATCGTCATCACCACCGCCCTGATTCCTGGGCGCAAGGCACCGACGCTGCTCAGCGCCGAGACCGTCGCGCAAATGAAACCGGGCTCGGTAGTCATTGACCTGGCCGCAGCCCAGGGCGGCAACTGCCCGCTGACCATCGCCGACCAGGTGGTGATCGAAAATGGCGTGACCATCGTCGGCCCGACCAACCTGCCAGCGCAGGTCGGGGCGGATGCTTCGGCACTGTATGCACGCAACCTGCTCGACTTCATGAAGCTGCTGTTCGACAAGGACAGTGCGCTTGTGATCAACCTCGAAGACGATATCGTCGCCGCGTGCCTGATGTGCCGCGACGGCCAGATCATCCGCAAGAACGGATAAGGAGCCAGACAATGGAAGACATGCTGATCTCTCACGGCGTCTATAACCTGATCATTTTCGTGCTGGCGATCTATGTCGGTTACCACGTGGTGTGGAACGTCACCCCGGCACTGCATACCCCTCTGATGGCGGTTACCAACGCCATTTCCGCCATCGTCATCGTCGGCGCCATGCTGGCTGCCGCGCTGACCGTAACGCCGCTGGGCAAAACCATGGGCACCCTCGCGGTGGCCCTGGCAGCGGTCAACGTATTCGGTGGTTTCCTCGTCACCCGGCGCATGCTGGAGATGTTCAAGAAGAAAGCCGCAAAGGCTGAGGGGAAGCAGTAAACATGAGCATGAACCTGGTAACACTTCTCTACCTCGTCGCCTCGATTTGCTTCATCCAGGCGCTCAAGGGCCTGTCGCACCCGACCACCTCGCGGCGCGGCAACCTGTTCGGCATGCTCGGCATGGCGCTGGCGATCGTCACCACCGTCGGCCTGATCTACAAGCTGGGTGCGGAGCTGGCCACTGATGGTATCGGCTATGTGATTGTCGGCCTGCTGGTCGGCGGCACCGCCGGTTCGATCATGGCCAAGCGCGTTGAAATGACCAAGATGCCCGAGCTGGTGGCCTTCATGCACAGCATGATCGGTCTGGCCGCGGTATTCATTGCCATCGCCGCAGTGGTCGAGCCGCAATCGCTGGGTATCGTTTCCAGCATCAGCGACCCGATCCCGACCGGTAACCGCCTGGAGCTGTTCCTCGGTGCCGCCATTGGTGCGATCACCTTCTCCGGTTCGGTGATTGCCTTCGGCAAGCTCTCTGGCAAGTACAAGTTCCGCCTGTTCCAGGGCGCACCGGTACAGTTCACCGGCCAGCACAAGCTGAACCTGATTCTGGGCCTGGCTACCATCGGCCTGGGCCTGGTCTTCACCTTTACCGGCAACTTGAGCGCCTTCGCCCTGATGCTGATCCTGGCGTTCGTCATGGGCGTGCTGATCATCATCCCGATCGGCGGCGCCGACATGCCGGTCGTAGTGTCGATGCTCAACAGCTACTCGGGCTGGGCGGCGGCCGGTATCGGCTTCTCGCTGAACAACTCGATGCTGATCATTGCCGGTTCGCTGGTGGGTTCGTCGGGTGCCATCCTCTCGTACATCATGTGCAAGGCGATGAACCGCTCGTTCTTCAACGTGATCCTCGGCGGTTTCGGCGGTGCTACAGACGCCGGCGGTCCAGCCGGTGCGCAGGAAGCCCGCCCGGTGAAATCCGGTTCGGCCGATGACGCCACTTTCCTGCTGAGCAACGCCGACACCGTGATCATCGTTCCAGGCTATGGCCTGGCAGTGGCCCGTGCCCAGCACGCGCTGAAGGAACTGACCGAGAAGCTGACCCACAACGGCGTCACCGTGAAGTATGCGATTCACCCGGTGGCAGGGCGCATGCCTGGGCACATGAACGTACTGCTGGCCGAAGCCGAAGTGCCGTACGACCAGGTGTTCGAGATGGAAGACATCAACTCCGAGTTCGGCCAGGCCGACGTGGTGCTGGTGCTCGGCGCCAACGACGTGGTCAACCCGGCAGCGAAGAACGATCCGAAATCGCCAATCGCCGGTATGCCGATCCTTGAAGCGTTCAAGGCCAAGACCATCATCGTCAACAAGCGCTCCATGGCCAGTGGCTATGCGGGGCTTGATAACGAACTGTTCTATCTGGACAAAACCATGATGGTTTTCGGCGACGCCAAGAAGGTCATCGAGGACATGGTCAAAGCCGTCGACTAAGTCGTTGTCAGGCTGTGACAATTAGCCCCAGCGCGGTACCGGCTGGGGCTTTTTAATGCCCGGCCCGCCGACAGAAGGCTCTATTTCATGGCTTCGCATTCGACCTTGGTCGCGGGACGCCGGGCTGCTAAATCACTAGACTGCGCATCTAGCTTTAGTAGCCTGAGATAACAATCCATGTACCGTGATCGTATCCGCTTGTCCTCCCTGCACAGCAAGGTAATGAGTGCGGCTGATGCCGCTGGCCTGATCGAGGACGGCATGACCGTCGGCATGAGCGGCTTCACCCGCGCCGGCGAAGCCAAGGCGGTGCCGCATGCACTGGCCGAACGTGCCAAGCAATCTCCGCTGCAAATCAGCCTGATGACCGGTGCCAGCCTGGGCAACGACCTGGACAAAGAACTGACCGAAGCCGGCGTTCTGGCCCGTCGCATGCCATTCCAGGTCGACAGCACGCTGCGCAAAGCCATCAACGATGGCAAAGTCATGTTCATCGACCAGCACCTGTCGGAAACCGTGGAACAGCTGCGCAACCAGCAACTGAAGCTGCCGGACATCGCGGTCATCGAAGCGGTTGCCATCACCGAGCAAGGCCATATCGTACCGACCACTTCGGTGGGGAACTCGGCCAGCTTCGCGATCTTCGCCAAACAGGTGATCGTCGAGATCAACATGGCCCACAACGCCAACCTGGAAGGTCTGCACGACATCTATATCCCGACCTACCGGCCAACCCGCACGCCGATCCCGCTGGTCAAAGTCGATGACCGCATCGGCAGCACCGCGATCCCGATCGACCCGGCCAAGATTGTCGGCATCGTCATCACCGAGCAACCGGACTCGCCGTCCACCGTGCTGCCGCCCGATGATGAAACCCAGGGCATCGCCAACCACCTGATCAACTTCCTCAAGCAGGAAGTGGACGCAGGGCGCATGACCAACAAGCTCGGCCCGCTGCAGGCCGGTATCGGCAGCATCGCCAACGCTGTGATGTGCGGCCTGATCGATTCGCCGTTCGAAGACCTGACCATGTACTCCGAAGTACTGCAGGACTCGACCTTCGACCTGATCGACGCCGGCAAGCTGAGCTTTGCCTCGGGCAGCTCCATCACCCTGTCGAGCCGCCGCAACGCCGACGTGTTCGGCAACCTGGAGCGCTACAAGGACAAACTGGTCCTGCGCCCGCAGGAAATTTCCAACCACCCTGAAGTGGTGCGCCGCCTGGGCATCATCGGCATCAACACCGCCCTTGAGTTCGACCTGTACGGCAACGTCAACTCCACGCACGTCTGCGGCACGCGGATGATGAACGGCATTGGTGGCTCCGGCGACTTCGCCCGCAACGCCCACCTGGCAATCTTCGTCACCAAGTCCATCGCCAAAGGCGGCGCGATCTCCAGCGTTGTGCCTATGGTCAGCCACGTGGACCATACCGAGCACGACGTCGATATCCTCGTCACCGAGCAAGGCCTGGCCGACCTGCGTGGCCTGGCTCCGCGTGAACGTGCACGGGTGATCATCGACAACTGCGTGCACCCGGACTATCGCGAAGCGCTGAATGACTACTTCACTCGCGCCTGCGAGAAGGGTGGTCATACTCCGCATATCCTGCGCGAAGCCCTGGCCTGGCACGAAAACCTGGAAGAAACCGGGCGCATGCTCGCCAGCTAAGCCACACAGTTTTCAGCCGGTGGTGCGCAATGCTCACCGGCTGAACAGTTGGCAACCTTGATCCAGCATAAACTGTTCTACTGTACCGGTGTTTTCACCTCGATTTTCCCTCGCCGCACTCGCCCCTCACGCAAAAACGCACCACTTAAGTGCAGACCAGTACAGTTGCGCCTATTCGGAGTGCAACAGTGCCCTAAAACAGTTAACTGGCCCATCACAATGTAGGTGAACTGTATCTACTGTTATGGACGACAGAGGAGGATCATTGGCATCAGTTAAATCACTACCTAATGCCGCCACAAGCGGAAGGATGACATCATGGAACGTACCCTCAGTTCCGATCTGGTTTTCGAACGCTCCAACGAACAATCCAAGGCCGCGCTGCCACTGCGCCTGCTGGCCAACCTGATGCTGTGGCAACGTCGCATCGCCAGCCGCCACCAACTGGCCCGTCTGGATTCGCGCCTGCTGGCCGACGCCGGGATCAGCGAAGCACAACGCTACGAAGAGCTGAGCAAGCCGTTCTGGCGTTAATGCAGGGCTCGCCGGCCAAGGCCGGCACCTCGAATTCCGAAAACCCGTCGCAGGTTACTGCTGACGGGTTTTTTCGTTTTGAAGCCGCGAGATAGAGCGGCTACGGGCACGACAGGTACAGTTTGCGAAGAGTTATTTTTTATAGGTACAGTTGATAAATCTTGCCGCAACCTTGTCCAATTCGCAGACGCCGATCGCGTGATACCCTTAGGACACCCAGTCTGGTAAAAAGTAGCGCAACCGGCTGAGCGTGCGTCTGACACAAAGAACCCGCTTCAACCAGGAGATCGACCATGTTCCGTACTCGCTTGTTTGGCGCCGCGCTGGTACTGGCTCTGGCTTCCACTGCCAACGCCACCAGCTTCGTCGTAACCACTGACACTATCGTTCGCGGCGTCGCGGCGTCCACCGATGCCACCTCCGACGTATCCTCATCGTTCCGTGACGACAAGATCGTGCGCGCCGCCCGTGACGACGCTGCCAGCTTCGTTGCCAGCCACGGCGAGATCCGCGGCGTGAAGCTCGAAAGTGCCTTCGCCCACATCCGTCAGCAGGCACCAAGCCTGCAGGCCAGCGACGCACAACTGGCCCAGGCCATCCTGGCGCTCTGAGTTCGTCTGTTTCCGGCTTCAGCATGTAACAACATGCAAAGAAGCCGGGTGCCCTGCGCTGGTCCTTGCCAGCGCATTGGGATAGCCTTTGCCGTCTGATTCGCCAGCCTAACGAGACCCATGCGTTATCTGTCATTACTGTTGCTTGTGTTGTGCTGGACCGGTGCTGCCCAGGCCGTGGACCTCACCACCAACAATCTTGTCGTCAGCGGTTACGTCACCAGCAAGGTGACCTCGGCGCCCTTCGATCGCAAACTGCTGCTCAATGCCCAGGATGATGCCGCCGCGTTTGTCGCCAGCGACGGCCAGATACACGGTGTCCGACTGCAGGCCGCCCTGAGCCGGTTGCGCGAGACCCACCCCGAACTTGCTGTCGCCGACTTTGAACTGGCGCAGGCAATTCTCGTCCAATGATTACCCCCGTTCTTCCGGAGATGCTCCATGCGTAACCCGCTGATTGCCGCCACCCTTGGCCTTCTGTTGCTGGCCGATGTTGCCCAGGCACAAACCCTGGTGGCCACCAGCAACATCATCGTGCGCGCGTTCGGCCGCTCGCTCGACTTCACTTCCGATACCACCACCTCGATTCGCGACTCCAAAGTCGTCCGCGAAGCCCGTGACGATGCCGCCAGTTACGTCGCCAGCAGCGGTGAAATCCGTGGTGCGCAACTGGAAGCCGCCTTCGATACCTTGCGCCAGCGTGTTCCTGAAGCACGTCAGGCCAGCGATCAAGCCCTGGCTGAAGCCATTCTCGCCCTGTGAACACCCTGCGCGCCTGGTTGCTGGGTGGCCTGCTGACGCTACTCGGCAGCCCAGCCTTGGCCGACCTGCAGTTGCAACTGCAGACAGAGGGGCTTGAGCCTGCACAGCAACGTGCCAGCCAGGCACTGCTGGATGAAGCCATGCAGGCGCTGCCACCGAGCTTCAAGGCGCGACTGGATCGGCGCGTGCGGGTCAGCTGGAGCACGAAGATGCCTGAAGATGCCTACGGCCAGGCATCGCTGGTATCAACGCTTGAACTCAATCGCCGGCTGCTGCCCGGCCTCACCGATGGCAGCGCAGCCAGCCAAAAAACCGGTCGCCCCCACGGCACAGTGCGCCAGGAGCTGCTGGCCACCGTGCTGCACGAGCTGACGCATATCTACGATCGCGCCCGCCTCTGGCAGGGCAGCGAACGGCGCCTGATCAACCAGTGCGCCCGGCATTTGAGCAGTCAGGGCAAGGTTGGCCTGCCTGAACAGTGCCGCGGGCAGACCGAGCGGCGCTTTACCCTCAGCGATGATCCGCGCCTGCTCGATCTGGCCGGCTGGCCGCAATATGTCGGCAGGCGAGGGGAGCGCGAACAACATAACCGTCAGGTAGCTCGCAGCCCCGACAGTTATGAGCTGAGCAGCCCGAAGGAGTTCATCGCGGTCAACATGGAGTATTTCCTCCTTGACCCGAGCTTTGCCTGCCGGCGGCCAGCACTGCAGAGCTATCTGAAAGAACACTTCGATTGGGCGCCGGAACATCCGGCCTGCCCGCAAGCACTGCCGTTTCTCAACGCCGGTAATGATTTTGCCAAGGCACCACTGGGCGAAATCGACCCGGAGCGCGTGTACGCCGTGGACTACCTGTTGGCCGAAGCCAACCAGAACTGGGTCAGCCGCTGGGGCCACAGCATGCTGCGTCTGGTCATCTGCGCCCCCGGACGCCCGCGCGGCCCTGACTGCCGGCTCGACCTCGACCAACACCTGGTGCTGTCGTACCGCGCCTTCGTCAATGATGTGCAGCTATCGAGCTGGGACGGCCTGACCGGGGCTTACCCTTCACGTCTGTTCGTCCTGCCCCTGGCCCAGGTCATCGACGAGTACACCAAGACCGAACTGCGCAGCCTTGCCTCGATCCCCCTCAAGTTTGAGCGCAATGAGCTGGAAAGCCTGGTGCGCCAGGCGGCCGAGATGCACTGGAGCTACGACGGCAACTACTACTTTCTGTCCAACAACTGTGCGGTGGAAACCCTCAAGCTGTTGCGCAGCGGCACCGCCAACCCGCGCCTGGCCGATCTGGACAGCATCGTGCCCAATGGCTTGCTGGAAGTGCTGCAGGGACGTGGGCTGGCCGATGTCAGCGTGCTCGATGATCCCCGCGAGGCGCTGCGCCTGGGTTACCGCTTCGATTCCTACCGTGACCGCTACCAGGCCATGTTCCTGGTGCTTAAACAGCAGTTGCCAATCCCCCAGGACAGTGTCGAAGCCTGGCTGGATCAATCTGCCAAGCAACGCCAGCAGTGGTTCTCACAGGCGGATCTGCGCACCAGTGCAGCGTTGCTCCTGCTTGAGCAGGCGAGCTTGCGCAAGCAACTGCTGCTGGCCCAGGACGAAGTTAAACAGCGCTACCTGACGGGTCGGGCAGCGAATGATGCCAGCGTGGCCAAGGCCAATGGCACGCTACAGCAGATTCTTGCCAACAGTGGTTTTCTCAGTCGGCCGGCGGAGCTGCTGGGTAGCAGCGGCTACGGCTTGCCACAGGCAGGGGAGCGCAAGCTGCTGATCAGCGAGTCCAGCCAGCGGCAAAAGCAGCTGCAAACGCTCAGTGCCGATCTGGACAAGGAAGTACGTGCGCTGCTCGGCCCGGCCAGGGCAGCTGAAATTGCCGCGGTCGAAGCCAACATCAAGCAGGTTGGCGAACATTTGCGCGCCCTGCACAAGGCCGCCGGTGGTCTGCAGCTACCCTGAGCAACTTGCCTAGAGGGTTTCTTCAGACTCACCCGGCAAATGCTCATCCAGATGCAGCCAGGGCAGGCGGCTGCTGGTCCAGATATGCCGTTGCGGCCGGGCCAGCTCAGGCTGATCCAGGGTGGTGATGGTGATGTCGATGGTTTCCGGGCTCAGGTCGGTGGTCAGCGCCACCTGTGCCCCGCATCGGCTGCAGAAGTAGCGCACGCAACTGGGTGAAGAGTCGTAGCGTTGCGGCGTACCGTTCAACCACTGGAAATCAGCGCAGGGCAGGGTCGCCCAGGTCACCAGCAGCCCGCCACTGACCCGTCGACACACCGAGCAATGACAGTGGGCGACGTCCGTCAACGGCCCTCGAACCCGGTAGCGCAAGGCGCCGCAATGGCAGCCGCCTTCGTATGTATCGCCCATCACTTGTCCCTCCAGCGCCTGTGGCCTGACGCCAACAATGCACCTCTCGTCGCCATTGGGCCAGCGAAAGCTGGCTGAAAGCTTGCCGGCTTAGGATGACCGCCACTACCGGCACAGACCGGTCAGCCAGGGCACCTGACTTCCTGTACAGCGCCCGGCCCAATTAACAACAACAATGGTGATTCTGATGTTTGCTTACAACCGCCTCCCCGCTGCACACCCTCCGCTATTCCATGCGCCGCGCCTCGCGCGCTGATCCGCCCGACTCGTTCCTTTTTCGACGCGATACGCCTGGAGTACTCCTATGCTGACCTTCCTCGGCTTTGCCATGGTCATCACCTTCATGTACCTGATCATGACCAAGCGCCTGTCGGCCTTGATCGCCCTGATCCTGGTACCGATCATTTTCGCCCTGTTCGGTGGCTTCTCCGGCGATATCGGACCGATGATGCTGCAAGGCATCACCAAGCTGGCCCCGACCGGGGTGATGCTGATGTTCGCCATCCTGTACTTCGGTCTGATGATCGATTCCGGTCTGTTCGATCCGGCCGTGCGCAAGATTCTCAAGATGGTCAAAGGTGACCCGCTGAAAGTTTCGGTGGGCACCGCTGTGCTGGCTCTGGTCGTGTCGATGGACGGCGACGGCGCCACCACCTACATGATCTGCGTGGCGGCCATGCTGCCGCTGTACAGCCGCCTGGGCATGAGCCCACGGATCATGGCCGGCCTGATCATTCTCGCTGGCGGAGTGATGAACATGACCCCTTGGGGCGGCCCGACCGCGCGTGCAGCCAGCGCCCTGCATGTCGACCCTTCGGACATCTTCGTGCCGATGATCCCGGCCATGCTGGCAGGTGTAGTAGCGATTCTTGCGATTGCCTACATGTACGGTAAGCGTGAACGTGCCCGCCTGGGCGAGTTGCACCTGCCAGGTGACGAAATCGACCACAGCGAAATCAGCGTTTCGCAGTTCCCCGATGCTCGTCGTCCGAAAATGATCTGGTTCAACGGTGCTCTGACCAGCGCGCTGATGGTTGCCCTGGTCGCCGGCCTGCTGCCGCTGCCGGTGCTGTTCATGGTTGCCTTCAGTATTGCCATGATCGTCAACTATCCTTGCCTGCAAATGCAGAAAGACCGCGTTGCCGCGCATTCCGGCAGCGTGCTGGCGGTGGTCGGGCTGATCTTCGCTGCGGGTATCTTCACCGGCATTCTGTCCGGTACCGGCATGGTCGAAGCCATGTCCAAGAGCCTGTTGGCAGTGATTCCTGAAGCCCTGGGCCCGTACCTGGCGGTGATCACTGCGATCGTGAGCATGCCGTTCACCTTCTTCATGTCCAACGACGCCTTCTACTACGGGGTGCTGCCGGTACTCTCCGAAGCCGCCAGCCACTACGGCATCTCGCCAGTGGAAATGGCCCGCGCGTCGATCGTCGGCCAACCCGTGCATCTGCTCAGCCCGCTGGTACCCTCTACCTATCTGTTGGTGGCCCTGGCTGGCATCGACTTCGGCGATCATCAGCGCTTCACCTTGAAGTGGGCAGTGCTGGTCTGCCTGTGCATAATGCTCGCCGCGCTGCTCATGGGAATTTTCCCACTGTTCAGCAGCCTATAAGACAACAGCTTCATACAACCGCAGCACGCCCCTTGCCCGGGCGTTCTGCATTTATCGCACGAAGGAATACACATGGAATGGCTGACCAGCCCAGAAATCTGGGTTGCCTTTTTTACCCTGACGGCTCTTGAGATCGTTCTCGGCATCGACAACATCATCATGATCTCGATCCTGGTCAGCCGCATGCCCAAGCACATGCAGCAACGCACCCGGATTTTCGGCCTGGCCCTGGCCATGGTCACCCGCATTCTGCTGCTGCTGTCGATCACCTGGGTGATGCGCCTGACGGCCGACCTGTTCGTGGTGTTCGACCAGGGTATCTCCGGTCGCGACCTGATCCTGTTCTTCGGTGGCCTGTTCCTGCTGTGGAAAAGCTCGCAGGAGATCTACCACGGCCTGGAAGGCGAGGATGAAACCCACGACGAGCCTGCCGGTAAAGGCGGCAAGTTCCTCTACACCATCATCCAGATTGCCATCATCGACATCGTGTTCTCCCTGGACTCGGTGATCACCGCAGTCGGCATGGTCTCCCATGTTCCGGTGATGATCGCCGCAATCGTGGTCGCCGTACTGGTGATGATGCTCTGCGCCGGTGCCATCAGTAACTTCATCGACAAGCATCCTTCGCTGAAGATGCTCGCCCTGTCGTTCCTGATCGTCGTCGGTACCGTGCTGATCGCCGAAGCCTTCGAAGTGCATGTGCCGAAGGGCTACGTCTACTTCGCCATGGCCTTCTCTCTGGCAGTCGAGGCCATCAACATCAAGATGCGCACCGCCATGGCCCGCAAGAAAAACCAGGAACAAGGCGAACCGGTGAAACTTCGCAAGGATATTCCGGGTCAGTAAACCTGGAGCATCTGTTGAAAGGGCCCTGCGGGGCCCTTTTTTCATTTGATTTCATGACGGTTTTGTTTCAAAGCTCGCGCTGGCTATGCGATGCTGGCGCCAAGCCCTTGGGCCGACTACAGCTTAAGTGAGCACTGGGAAAAACCGCCTGCGATCAGGCCAGGCTCACGGCACCATCCATTTGTCCCACTGGGGCACGATCAACAGGGGGCCTGTTCAATGCTGACCCTGCTCAATCTGCTTTCCGCCGTGGCGCTGCTGATCTGGGGCACGCACATTGTGCGTACCGGCATCTTGCGGGTGTATGGCTCCAACCTGCGGCGCGTGCTGAGTCAGAACATGTCCAGGCGTCCTCTGGCTTTCCTTGCCGGGATCCTGGTGACCGCCATGGTCCAGAGCAGCAACGCAACGGCAATGCTGGTGACCTCCTTTGTCGGTCAGGGGCTGATGTCCTTGACCCCGGCGCTGGCGATCATGCTCGGTGCCGATGTCGGTACGGCACTGATGGCGCGGGTGCTGACTTTCGACCTGTCGTGGCTGTCGCCGCTACTGATCTTCCTCGGGGTGATCTTTTTTCTCTCGCGCAAACAGACCCGGGCCGGACAGTTGGGCCGCGTCGGTATCGGCCTGGGCCTGATCATTCTCGCCCTGCAGCTGATCGTCGAAGCCGCTGCACCGATTACCCAGGCCCAGGGCGTGAAAGTGCTGTTCGCCTCGCTGACTGGCGATATCCTCCTCGACGCTCTGGTCGGTGCGTTGTTTGCGCTGATTTCCTACTCAAGCCTGGCCGCCGTACTGCTCACCGCGACCCTGGCCGGCGCCGAGCTGATCAGCCTACCGGTGGCCATCGGCCTGGTCATTGGCGCCAACATCGGTAGCGGCCTGCTGGCCTTCCTCAGCACCAGCATGCAGAACGCCGCCGGGCGCCAGGTGGCCCTGGGCAGCCTGCTGTACAAGCTGATAGGCCTGATCCTGATCATCCCGGTGCTCGATCCGCTGGTGCGCTGGATGGACAGCCTGACGTTCAGTGCCCAGGAACTGGTGATCGGTTTTCACCTGCTCTACAACACCCTGCGTTGCCTGATTATGCTGCCGACGGTCAAACCCATGGCCCGCGTCTGCAGCTGGCTGCTACCGGAGCGGGCAGAGGCCAACGGCCGGGCCCGGCCGCGTCACCTGGACCCGGCGGCGCTGAGCACCCCGAGCCTGGCCCTGGCCAACGCCGTGCGTGAGACCCTGCGCGTGGGCGACCTGATCGACAACATGCTCGACGCCATGCACGGCGTGCTGCTGGGCACCCACACAGCGATGACGCAGCAGGTGCGCAGCCTGGGCGAAGACGTCGAAGCGCTGAACAACGCAATCAAACTGTATCTGGCGCAAATGCCCCGCGAGGACCTCAGCACTCAGGACAGCAAGCGCTGGGCGGAAATCATCGAACTGGTGATCAACCTCAAGCTGGCCAGCGACCTGATCGAGCGCATGCTGCGCAAGGTGCAGCAGCAGAAGACCTCCCAGCGCCGGGAGTTCTCTGATGTCGGCCTGGAGGAGTTGACCGGCCTGCACAGCCAGTTGCTCGCCAACCTGCGCCTGGGGCTGTCGGTCTTTCTCAGCGCCGACCCGGAAAGTGCCCGCCAGTTGTTGCGGGAAAAACGCCGCTTTCGCGCTCAAGAGCGGCGCCTGGCCCATGCCCATGTCAGCCGCCTGCAACGTAAAGTGGTGCAAAGTATCGAAACCAGCGCCTTGCACCTGGAACTGATTGCCGATATGAAACGACTGAACTCCTTGTTCTGCAGCAGTGCCTATGTAGTATTGGGTGGTTCCGATACCGGCGGTTTACTGCTCGACAGTGTCCCGGACGATGCCCATTCACCTTGACCGCTACCGCACAACCCCCGCAAGGAAGCTTGCCATGCGTTGCCTGATGTTCCTGTGCCTGCTGCTGGGGGCCATGCCCGGCTTTGCCCTCGACCGCTCGCAGGTCGAAGGCTACCTGCTGCCCAATGGTTTGCAGGTGCTGCTCAAGTCGGGCTATGAGCGCAATCATGTGTCGATACGGCTGGTAGTCGGGGTTGGCTTCGATGATTTTCCCTGTCAACAGCAAGAGCTGCCGCACTTGCTCGAGCACGTGCTGTTCAGTGGCCTCGACGGCAGCGGCGAAGGCGGTCTGGAAGCGCGCATGCAGGCCTTGGGCGGTGAATGGAACGCCTACACCAGCAGTGCCGACACCACCTTTGTCATCGAAGCCCCGGCCCGCAACCAGCGCAAGGTGCTCGACCTGCTGCTGGCAGTGATCAAGGACACCGAGATCGACGAAAAGGCCCTGGCGCTGTCGAAGAAGATCGTCGAGCGCGAAGATGGCGGCCACTATTCCCACCTGCAGCGCTGGCTGGACCGCCAGGACCTCGGCCACCGCGCCAGCGACCAGCTTGCAGTGGAACTGGGGCTCAAGTGCGCCGAGCGCTCGGCGGTGGCCGACATGACCGTGGAACAGGTCAAGGATGTGCGCCAGCACTGGTACGCCGCCAACAACATGAGCCTGATCGTGGTCGGCGGCCTTGATCGTCTGCTACCAGCCTACCTGGAACGCAGCTATGGCGAACTGCAGCCGGCCGAACCTGGCAAGCGCCGCACACTGGAAGGCGTTACCCACAAGGCCGAAGCCCGTCGTGAACTGATCCGCGGCTGGCTTGGCGACAGTGCCCGTCTGCACTGGCTGTTCCTCGAACCGGTGCTGGACAACGATCACAGCCAGACCTACGACCTGCTGCAGCGCTATCTGGACTGGGCATTGTATGAACAGTTGCGGCTCAAGCACGGGCTGTCGTACGGGCCGTTCAGCCAACGGGAAAGTTTCGGCGATACCGGCGTGATGAGCCTCAATGCCGACCTCGACCGCGCCGACATCAAGGAAGCCGAGCAGGCCGTGAGCGACATGCTTGAGCAATTGCGCAAGCACGGCCTGGACCCGGCCACCTTCGAGCGGGTCAAGCAGGCGGCAATCGATCGCGAAGCCTGGACCACTCAGGGCAACGCGGCACTGGCGGACTACTACTGGGGCGCGCTGAACGATTACCTCGACGGCCGCTTTGCCGACCCGGTGCGCGCCATGCGCCGGGTCAGCCTGAGTGATGCCAATCAGGCGCTGCGGCAGCTGCTGGCCAGGCCCGGGTTTGTGCGAGTCGAGCAGCCGTTGATCAGTTATGACCAGTTGTATGGCTTGGTGGCACTGGGGTTGGCAGGGGTTCTGGCCGGCGGCTTGGTCTGGAGCCGACGCAGACACAGGAAGGCCCCGGCGAAATAGCAAGACAAGGCAGCTGGCCAGTACAAAGCGAGGTATCCTGTAGCGGTTTTAACCTCACCCTGCGAACACCTCATGCCTCATTATCTCCAGCGGCTGATCGAACTGATCAAGCGCTACCCCGGCGTCATCGCCCTCGGCGGATTCATCTCCGGGATCGCCAGCTTCATCCTGGTCGACCGCCAGGAAGGCCTGGCCAGCTGGATCGCCATCGTGATGCTGATCAGCTGGATCTGGCTGATGCTGGAAAACACCTTCACCCAGTTGTTCGCCAAGGTGTTCAAGCGCGAGATCCCGCAGCCGCTGCTGCGCTATGCCACGCAGATGATTCACCAGGAAAGCCTGTTCTTCGTCCTGCCGTTCTTTTTCGTCACCACCACCTGGAACAGCGGCCAACTGGTGTTCACCGGCCTGCTGGGCGCCGCCGGGCTGATATCGATCATCGATCCCCTGTACTACAAATGGCTGGCCCCGCGGCGCTGGCTGTTTCTCGCGCTGCATACCCTGACCCTGTTCGCGGCGTTGCTCACCGCGCTACCGATCATTTTGCACCTGACCACCTCGCAAAGCTTCAAGCTGGCCCTGGTGACCGCCATGCTGCTGTCGTTCCCAAGCCTGGCCAGCAGCTTTCCCATTCAGCACTGGCGGCGTGGGATCATGCTAGTGGTGCTGACCCTGGCCGTTGGTGCCAGCGGCTGGATGCTGCGCTCCTGGGTACCACCGGCCACGTTGTGGATGACTGACGTAGCGGTCAGCACCCAGCTGGAGAACCGCACGCCAGGCAAGAGCCTGAGTGAGGTCAAGGCCAGCGAGATCCGCGCCGGGCTCTACGCCTTTACCGCTATCAATGCACCGCGCGGGCTGAACGAGCGGATTTATCACGTCTGGCAGTTCAACGGCAAAGAAGTCGATCGCATTGCCCTGGACATCCACGGTGGCCGCAAGGAAGGCTATCGGGCCTGGACGCATAAGCAAAACTTCCCCGCCAACCCGGTGGGCCGCTGGCAGGTGAGGGTGCTGACCGAAGATGGCCAGGTCATCGGGGTGCTGCGCTTCCGGGTGGTTGACGATGGTCAAGCGCCGAAGGCCGAGTAACGCTATGCTCTGAGGCTGCGAAACTGTCGGTCGACTGCATGGAGCCTATGACTACACAAGCCAGCGCAACCCTGGACACCACGAGCAACCCGGCGTGCCTGCGGATTGTCGGTGACTGGACCCTGGCCAACTACGCCAGCCTCAAGCGCAGCAGCGAGCGCCTGGCCGGCCAGTACGACCAGCGCACCGAGGTCGATCTCGAACAGCTGGGTCAACTGGATACCGCTGGCGCTTCACTGCTGGTTGAACTGCTCGGTGCCGAGCGCTTATCGCGGCTGACCGAGACCGCCCAACTGCCTGAAGCCAGCCGGGCCCTGCTGCAGACGGTCTACTGCTCGGTGCAGGACTTCTGCATCCCGGAAAAGCAGCCCGAGAAGTCGGTACTGATCCAGCTGCTCAGCCGCATTGGCTGCGCGGTCGACACCCTTTGGCAAGACACCCTGCAGATCCTCGGTTTTGTCGGCCTGATCCTGCAAACCCTGGTACTGCGCCTGTTTCAGCCTCGGCGCTGGCGGGTCACTGCGGTCGTCGCGCACATCGAACAGACCGGTCTGGATGCCGCACCCATCGTTGCCCTGCTGACCTTCCTGGTCGGCGCGGTGGTGGCCTTCCTCGGCGCCACGGTACTCGCCGGGTTTGGCGCCAGTATCTTCACCGTCGACCTGGTTGCGTTCTCTTTCCTGCGCGAATTCGGTGTGCTGCTGACCGCCATCCTCATGGCCGGTCGTACCGCCAGTGCCTTCACCGCACAGATCGGTTCGATGAAAGCCAATGAAGAGATCGACGCCATTCGTACCCTCGGTCTGGATCCGGTAGAGCTGCTGGTGGTGCCTCGGGTGCTGGCCCTGCTGATTGCACTGCCGCTGCTAACCTTCCTCGCGATGATCTGCGGCATCATCGGTGGCGGCGTGGTCTGCGCGTTGTCGCTGGATATCTCGCCCGCCATGTTCCTGTCCTTGTTGCAAAGCGACATCGGTGTGCAGCATTTCCTTGTTGGCCTGGCCAAGGCGCCATTCTTTGCCTTCCTGATCGCCGCCATTGGCTGCCTGGAAGGCTTCAAAGTCAGCGGCAGCGCCGAGTCGGTGGGGGCCCACACCACCTCCAGCGTGGTGCAGTCGATTTTCGTGGTGATCGTCCTCGATGCGGTGGCTGCGCTGTTCTTCATGGAGATGGGCTGGTGAGCCAGACAACCCCCGAGCGCCGCGAGGCGGTGATCGAAGCGCGTGGCATCTGCAACCGCTTCGGTACCCAGAGCGTGCACGAACAACTGGACCTGGACCTGTACCGCGGCGAAATTCTCGCCGTGGTCGGTGGTTCGGGCAGTGGCAAGTCGGTACTGCTGCGCAGCATCGTCGGCCTGCGGCGACCGAACGAAGGGCAGGTCAAGGTGTTCGGCCAGGACCTCAGCGGTGTAAACGACGAGCAGCGCTCGAAGGTCGAACGACGCTTTGGCGTGCTGTTCCAGAAGGGTGCGCTGTTTTCTTCGCTGACGGTAACCGAGAACGTTGCCTTGCCGCTGATCGAACATGCCGGCCTGTCCCGCGCCGACGCCGAGCACCTGGCCGGGGTCAAACTGGCGCTGGCCGGCTTGCCGATTTCCGCCGCCGACAAATACCCCTCATCACTGTCCGGCGGCATGATCAAACGCGCCGCCCTGGCCCGCGCCCTGGCCCTGGACCCGGACATTCTGTTTCTCGATGAACCCACGGCGGGCCTCGACCCGATCGGTGCGGCCGCCTTCGACCAGTTGATTCTGACCCTGCGCGACGCCTTGGGCCTGAGCGTGTTCCTGATCACCCACGACCTCGACACCCTCTACACCATCACCGACCGGGTGGCGGTGCTGTCGCAGAAGAAAGTCCTGGTGGCAGGTCCGATTGCCCAGGTCGAAGACACCGACGACGCCTGGATTCACGAATACTTTCATGGCCCGCGTGGCCGTGCGGCGTATCAGGCCGCCACAGCGGCAAAGGAGCTCTGAGATGGAAACCCGTGCACATCATGTGCTGATCGGCCTGGTCACGGTCATTGTGGTCACCGGTGCCATGCTGTTCGGCCTGTGGCTGACCAAGTCCAGTGTCGACAGCACCTTCAAGGATTACCAGGTGATATTCAACGAGGCAGTCTCCGGCTTGTCCCGGGGCAGCTCGGTGCAATACAACGGCATCAAGGTGGGAGACGTCACCAGCCTGCGCCTGGACCCCAAGGACCCGCGCCGGGTCCTGGCCCAGGTGCGCCTGAGCGCCGATACCCCGGTCAAGGAAGACACCCGCGCGAAACTGACCCTGACCGGCATCACCGGCACCTCCTTCATCCAGCTCAGTGGCGGTACGCCGCAAAGCCCGGAGCTCAAGGGCAAAGACGGCAAACTGCCAGTGATCGTTGCCTCGCCTTCGCCGATTGCCCGGCTGCTCGATGACGGCAGCGACCTGCTGACCAACATCAACATGCTGGTGCATAACGCCAACCAGCTGTTCTCCGAGGACAACGCCAAGAGCCTGAGCAATACCCTGACTCATCTGGAACAGACCTCGGCAGCCTTCAGCGAGCAACGCGGGGATATCCGCACCGCGATCCAGCAACTGGCCCAGGTCGGTAACCAGGCCAGCTCCATGCTCGAGCAGACCAGCGAACTGATGCGCAATGCCAATGGCCTGCTCAACAACCAGGGCAAGCAAGCTTTCGGCAGTGCCGAACAGGCCATGCAGTCGCTGGCGCAGAGCACAGCCACCATCAACAGCCTGCTCAACGACAACCGCGAAGCCCTCGATGGTGGCGCCCAGGGCCTGAACCAGCTGGCCCCGGCCATCCGCGAGCTGCGCGAGACCCTCAACTCGCTGAAGGCGATTTCCCAGCGCCTGGAAGCCAACCCCAGCGGCTACCTGCTCGGCCGAGATAGCAACAAGGAGTTCACGCCATGAGTCATACCTGCCGCTACCTGGCCCTGGCTGTGGCGCTGAGCCTGGGCAGTGCCTGCTCGATCCTGCCGCAGGCCGAACCTGCTGATGTCTATCGCCTGCCTGCAGCGCAAACCAGCCAGGCCACATCTGCGAGCGCTGTAGCCAGCTGGTCGCTGCGCCTGAACAAGCCGCTGGCCAGTGATGCCCTGAACAACCCGAAAATTGCCGTGGTCCCTCAAGGCAACCTGATCAGTAACTACAAAGGCGCGCGCTGGAGCGATCCGGCCCCCTTGCTGCTGCGCAACCGCATGCTCGATGCCTTCCAGCGCGATGGCCGCGTACCCCGGCTCAGTGCCGATGACAGCAACCTGCAAGCCGATTATGAACTGGCTGGCGAGCTACAGGCGTTCCAGAGCGAGTACAGCGCCGACGGCCTGGCCGTGGTGATCCGCTATGACGCACGACTGGTGCAAGGACGCAGCCAGCGCATCCTCGCCAGCCGCCGCTTTGAAGTGCGTCAGCCGCTGAGCGACAAGCAAGTGCCGGCAGTGGTCAACGGTTTCGGCAGCGCCAGTGACCAACTGATGACGCAACTGGTGGCCTGGACACTGGCCCAGGCCAACCAGGCTCAGGCAAAGAACCAGTAGCAGACGCAAATGGCCGCGATCACCCCGGCCAGCTCGGCGAGCAGCGCGCAACCCACCGCATGGCGGGCGCGCTGGATACCGACAGCACCGAAGTACACCGCCAGCACGTAAAAGGTGGTTTCGGTGCTGCCCTGGATGGTCGCTGCCACCAGCGCCGGGAAGCTATCGACGCCATGGGTCTGCATGGTTTCGATCAGCATCGCCCGTGCCGCGCTGCCCGAGAACGGCTTGACCAGCGCGGTAGGCAATCCCTCGACGAAGCGCGTATCCATCCCCAGCCATTCCACCACATGGCGGATACCGTCCAGGCTCAGCTCCAGAGCGCCTGAGGCGCGCAGCACGCCGACGGCGCAGAGCATGGCGACCAGATACGGCAGCAGGCTCTTGGCAACGTCAAAACCCTCCTTGGCGCCCTCTACGAAGGTTTCATAGACCTTCACCCGCTTGAACGCACCAATCACCAGGAACAGGATGATCAGGCCGAACAGCGTCAGGTTGCCCAGGATCGACGACAAGCCGGCCAAAGCGGTGGCAGAGAGGGTCCCCAGAAACGCCATGAAGCCGCCCAACAGCAGGGCGCCCGGCACCAGATAAGCCAGGACCACCGGATCCCACAGACGCAAGCGTTGCATCACCGCCACCGACAGCAGGCCGACCAGGGTCGAGGCACTGGTAGCCAGCAGGATCGGCAGGAATACCAGGGTCGGGTCCGGTGCGCCTTGCTGAGCGCGGTACATGAAGATGGTCACCGGCAGCAGGGTCAGCGACGAAGCGTTAAGTACCAGGAACAGGATCTGCGCGTTGCTGGCAGTGGTTGAACTGGGGTTGAGCTCCTGCAGCGAGCGCATGGCCTTGAGGCCAATGGGTGTGGCGGCGTTATCCAGGCCCAGGCCATTGGCGGCGAAGTTCAGGGTGATCAGGCCCAGAGCCGGGTGGCCGGGCGGTACTTCCGGCATCAGGCGGGCAAAGAGCGGGCCGAGTACTTTGGCCAGCCAGTCGACGACGCCGGCCTTTTCAGCAATCTTCAGAAAGCCCAGCCACAGGGTCAGGGTGCCGAACAGCAAGACCATCACCTCGACCGACAACTTGGCCATGGCGAAGATGCTCTCGACCATCGCGGCAAAAATGCCGGCATTGCCGCCTACCAGCCATTGCGCCAGCGCGGAGATGGCCGCGACCAGGAAAAAGCCAAGCCAAAGGCCGTTGAGCATCCGTTGTTCCCCCACAAAGTTGCGACGAATGATAGCGGTAGCGGCCGAGCAATGCACCGACACTGAAAATCGCGGGGCAAGCCCGCTCCCACCGCTGCAGTACCATCCCGGTGGGAGCGGGCTTGCCCCGCGATACAAAAAAAAGCCCCGACCAGGTCGGGGCTCTTCATTTAACCAGACTGCACCTTAGTGGTTGGCAGTCTTGCCAGCAGGTGCAGCTTCTTTGCTGCGCCAGTGTGGCAGCGAGTTCCAGTAGCGCTGGCCTTTGGCATCGTCGTACATGCCTTCCCAGCGAGCGATTACCAGCACTGCCAGGGCGTTGCCGATAACGTTCAGAGCGGTACGGGCCATGTCCATGATGCGGTCGACACCGGCGATGAAGGCCAGACCTTCCAGCGGGATACCAACGCTGCCCAGGGTGGCCAGCAGCACCACGAAGGACACGCCCGGAACACCGGCAATACCCTTGGAGGTCACCATCAGCGTCAGTACCAGCAGCAGCTGCTGGCTGATCGACAGGTCGATACCGTACAGCTGGGCAATGAAGATCGCCGCAATGCTCTGGTACAGGGTCGAACCGTCAAGGTTGAACGAATAACCGGTCGGTACCACGAAGCTGCAGATGGCTTTCGGCGCGCCGTAGGCTTCCATTTTCTCGATCACGCGCGGCAGCACGGTTTCGGAGCTGGCGGTGGAGTAAGCCAGGACCAGCTCGTCCTTGAAGATACGCATCAGCTTCAGGATCGAGAAGCCAAACAGGCGTGCGATCAGGCCCAGCACCATGAAGCCGAAGAAGGCGATGGCGAAGTAAACCAGCAGGACCAGCTTGGCCAGCGGCAGCAGCGAAGCGAAACCAAAGTTGGCAACGGTCACGGCGATCAGCGCGAACACACCGATTGGCGCGTAGTTCATGATCATGTGAGTGACCTTGAACATGGCTTCGGAAACGCCCTGGAAGGTTTTCACCAGCGGATCGCGAATCTCTGCCTGCAGGCTCGACAGGCCCAGGCCGAACAGCACCGAGAAGAAGATGATCGGCAGCATTTCGCCACGCATCAGCGCTGCGAAGATGTTCGACGGAATCAGGTTGAGGATGGTCTCGATGAACGCGTGTTCATGCTGAACCTCAGCCGCAGTGGCCTGATACTTGGAAATATCGACGGTACCCAGGGTACTCATGTCGATACCGGCACCCGGATGGAACAGGTTGGCCAGGACCAGACCGACCACGATCGCGATGGTGGTGACCACCTCGAAGTAAATGATGGTCTTGAGGCCGATACTGCCGAGTTTTTTCGCATCGCCAACCCCGGCGATACCCACGATCAGCGACGAAATCACGATCGGGATGACGATCATCTTGATCAGGCGAATGAAGATATCACCAGCAGGTTGCAGGACGTTGCTGATCCACCATGCCTTTTCTGCACTGAAATGGTTCAGTAAAGCGCCGATTGCAATCCCCAGTACCAGACCGATGAGGATCTGCCAGGCGAGGCTTAGCTTTGCCTTCTTCATGTCGTTACCTTTTCTTCAAGTGGAAACGATCACCAGGCTGATAACCGCAATCCAGAGCTGTTGCCAGCGATCCGTATCGATTTTGGCTATCCGCCGGTGACACCGTAAAAGGTCACCGCAAGCGAGCGTAGGAACGCTCAGGCCAGCGAAAAAAGGCGCAACTATTCCGACGTGGGGGGACTCCGTCTAATGCCGTAAACGACTACCCTATGCCGAATCGGCATGAGGTTTATCGGCCAAAACGTACGTCACAATGGGTTGCCCGACGACCGTTCGGAATTCCGACGATGGCCAAAGCGCCACATTCCGGCAGATTTGGACGTATCCAGCTGAATGCATAAAGCCATTGTTCGACAATCCGAATGCGTGAAATCGCCTCGGTTCGAACACCTGGGCAGGCTGAAAAAATATCGATGTACGGTCGCGCAAAAATATGCGTCGACACGCCTGGTAGGAAAGTCGGAAAAGAACGGTAGGAAGCGAACGATTGCCAAAGCGAGGCGGAAGTCAGATCAAGCGTTTCCCTCCGAGAGGACCCACCCGACCTGGAACTTCCGCCACCGCTTCACCCGACCCGGCCCTCATCGGAGGCACTCCTTGTACCCCTAGGCCCCTCCGATCCTGAAACAATCAGAGCAGCCCGGCCCCTTGGTCGTGTGCCGGCCTTCCTCAGGCGGGCACAACATAGAAGCCTGGAACGGAAAAAGGTTCAGCTTCTATATATGTACGTGAATGCCCAGTCGCATTCAGTACCTGGTTTGACTCAGCCTCTACCACGGCCGAAGAAGAAAGAAGCCACGAACAGCACCAGGAAGACGATGAACAGGATCTTCGCGATTCCGGTAGCGGCGCCGGCGATACCACCGAAGCCCAGCACAGCGGCGACAATGGCGATAATCAGAAAGGTGATAGCCCAACTCAACATGGTGATTCTCCTTACTGTTGTTGAAAGAATTCCTCTGGTGACGTTCAGAACACCCAACGATCACGCGGCGCACGGGCTTCAGCCGAGACGCTGCCGACCGCCGCAGGCTGCGATTGCATCAGCGCCCTCTGGGCAGGCACGGGAGTCCTTATCACCAGGGCGGCCTGGGTAGCTACTGCGCGAGCATCCTGTACAAGCTGCCAGCTGTGATGGAGCTGGCCGGCAATGAGGGTCAGCAGCAGCGCCAGACTGAAGAACAGGCCCTGGCGCACCTGAAGTGGAGAAATCTGCGCCAGGGTGGCGATTTGGCGGATCATGCCGAGCTCCTCCTGCTGCATTGATTGTTGTCTGCAGTAGTCATTGCAGCGTGCATGCCAGCCATTCGTTGAAAAAATATTCAATAAAATCAGCTACATGCCAAGAAGCACAGATTTCGCCGGAGCGCATCCTGCACGATACCCAGCAGGGGGTCGTGCGATTTGCATGATGAGCTACCCTGCAGTGAACGGAACAAATCGGAAAAAAACATGCAACTTGCCCGATTTCTCCGGCACTAATAGAGAACATTCTTAGAAGGAGCGCAGGAAATGGAGTCAACCCAGGAACATCAAGGCCGAATCCTGTTGGTCGACGACGAATCCGCCATCCTGCGTACCTTCCGTTACTGCCTGGAAGATCAAGGCTATACCGTGGCCACGGCCAACAGTGCGGCCCAGGCCGATACCTTGCTGCAGCGCCAGGTCTTCGACCTGTGCTTTCTCGACCTGCGCCTGGGTGAAGACAATGGCCTGGATGTACTGGCGCAGATGCGTATCCAGGCGCCCTGGATGCGCATCGTCATCATCACCGCCCACTCAGCGGTCGATACCGCAGTCGACGCCATCCAGGCGGGTGCGGCCGACTACCTGGTCAAACCCTGCAGCCCTGACCAACTGCGCCTGGCTGCAGCCAAACAGCTGGAAGTGCGCCAGCTGTCGGCACGCCTGGAGGCACTGGAAGGTGAAGTCAACAAACCCAAAGACGGCCTGGACTCGCACAGCCCGGCGATGATGGTGGTGCTGGAGACTGCACGCCAGGTTGCCACCACCGATGCCAATATCCTCATTCTTGGTGAGTCCGGCACCGGCAAGGGCGAGCTGGCCAGAGCGATTCACGGCTGGAGCAAACGCGCCCGTAAAGCCTGCGTCACCATCAACTGCCCTTCACTCACCACCGAGCTGATGGAAAGCGAATTGTTCGGGCATAGCCGCGGGGCGTTTACCGGGGCCAGTGAAAGCACCCTGGGGCGGGTCAATCAGGCCGATGGCGGCACTTTGTTCCTTGATGAAATCGGCGATTTCCCACTGACGCTGCAGCCCAAGCTGCTGCGCTTCATCCAGGACAAGGAATACGAGCGGGTCGGTGACCCGGTCACCCGCCGCGCCGATGTACGTATCCTGGCTGCGACCAACCTCAATCTTGAAGACATGGTGCGCGATGGGCGCTTTCGTGAAGACCTGCTGTATCGTCTGAATGTCATCACCTTGCACCTGCCGCCGTTGCGGGAGCGCAGCGAAGACATCCTGCACCTTGCCGACCGTTTCCTGGCACGCTTCGTCAAAGAGTACTCAAGGCCCGCCCGCGGCTTCAGCGACGAAGCGCAGGCGGCGCTGCTCAACTACCGCTGGCCAGGGAACATTCGCGAACTGCGTAATGTGGTCGAGCGGGCCAGCATCATCTGCCCGCAGGAGCGGGTCGACATCGGCCACCTGGGCATGGCCGAACAGACCATCAGCAATGCCCCGCGCATCGGCGCGGCAATGAGCCTGGACGAACTGGAACGCGCCCATATCGAGGCGGTGCTGGCCACCAGTGAAACCCTGGACCAGGCAGCCAAGACCCTGGGAATCGATGCCTCGACCCTGTATCGCAAGCGTAAGCAGTACAACCTATGAAGTGGACGATGAAGCTGCGTACGCGGCTTTTTCTCAGCATTTCGGCGCTCATTACCGTGGCCTTGCTGGGCTTGCTGCTAGGCCTGGTCAGCGTCCTACAGATGGCCAGGTCGCAGCAGGCCCTGATCCGCGAAAACACCGCGACCCTCGATCTGGGCCTGAAACTGCGGCAGAACCTCGGTGAACAACTGACGCTGATGCTCAACGAGCCAGCAGATCTGCAGACGCTTGAGGGCCTGCAGTCTCAATTCCAGCGCTTGCTGGACGAAGGCCTCAACCAGCAAAGCGATGACAATGCCGGTAAAGACTTCGCCGACACCAAGCGTCATTATCAGCGCTACCTTCAGGCTTTTCGCGACACCCCTGTTCCGGCACGTGGTCTGGGCACCGAGCAACCTCTGGGTAAAGCTTTCGGCGTGCTGCGCAATGACCTCCTCGACGCTCACAAGCGCGCCCTTGAGCACATCAACCAGAGCGAGCAGCTGACCTACAATCGCGCATTGTTGATCTCCGGCCTGCTCGGCCTGGTAGGCCTGAGCGTGCTGATCCTGGGATTTGTCACCGCCCATGGCATCGCCCGGCGCTTTGGCCAGCCGATCGAAGCCCTGGCCAAAGCGGCCGACCAGATAGGTCAGGGCGATTTCGAGGTGACCTTGCCGGTCTCCCAGGCCCTGGAGATGAACCTGCTGACCCGGCGTTTTGGATTGATGGCTGAAGCGTTGCGCAAACATCAGGCAACCAACGTCGATGAACTGCTCGCCGGCCAGCAACGCCTGCAAGCGGTACTCGACAGCATTGATGACGGCCTGCTGATCATCGACCGCCAGGGCCATCTGGAACACATCAATCCAGTCGCTCAGCGGCAACTGAGCTGGAACGAAAGCCGCCTGGGCCGTGGGCTTGGTGAGGCGCTGCAGCGCCCGGAGCTGGATGAACAACTGCGTCTGGTGCTGCGTGGCGCCCCCCTGGATCGGGTACCGGAGGACCTGAGCCTGGAGGTGGATGAAGAACTTCGTTTACTGGCTTACAGCCTGACCCCGGTCTGCCACCCCGACGGGCAGATTCTCGGCGCAGTCATGGTGCTGCACGACGTCACCGAGCAACGTGCCTTCGAGCGCGTGCGCAGCGAGTTTGTCTTGCGCGCCTCGCATGAGCTGCGCACCCCGGTCACGGGCATGCACATGGCTTTCGGACTGTTGCGCGAGCGCCTGGAGTTTGCGCCACAGACGCGTGAGGCCGACCTGCTAGCAACCGTCGGTGAGGAAATGCAGCGCCTGACCCAGTTGATCAACGACCTGCTGAACTTCTCCCGCTACCAGAGCGGCCAGCAAAAGCTCGAACTGATGCCCTGCGCCGTCGACGACCTACTGACGCGTGCCTGCGAACGCTTTGCCGGCCCTGCGGGTGATAAACAGATCGAGCTGCAGCTGGAGCTGGCATCGCCGCTGCCGCACATCCAGGCGGATGCAGCGCAACTTGACCGGGTCATGGATAACCTGCTGGACAATGCTGTGCGCCACACCCCGGTGGCCGGCAGCATTCGCCTGCACGCGCGATGGCATGCCGAACGGGTCATCATCAGTGTTGAAGACAGCGGCGAAGGCATTGCTTACAGCCAGCAGGGACGGATCTTCGAACCGTTCGTCCAGGTCGGACGCAAAAAAGGCGGGGCTGGACTGGGGCTCGCGTTGTGCAAGGAAATCGTCCAGTTGCATGGCGGGCGCATGGGGGTTTATTCACGCCCCGGACAAGGCACTCAGTTCTACATGGCCCTGCCGGTCTGAAGCCTCACAGTATCAAGCCTCATCATCGATCCGCCGCGGGACGATCCGTCGCCCACGGGTAATCAGCTCAACGAACTGACGGGCACTGAGCGGATGCGCAAACAGCCATCCCTGACCGTAATTCACCCCTTCGCTGTTGAGCAGCATGGCCTGGTCTTCATACTCGATTCCCTCGGCAATCACCCGCAACTGCAGGGCATGCGCCATGCGGATGATATGCGGCGCCACACCGCTGCTGGCTGCATCGTGACCCAGGGCGTCGATAAACGCCTTGTCGATTTTCAAGCAGTCGACCGGCAGGGTCTGCAAGTACGCCAGGCTGCAGTAACCGGTACCGAAGTCATCGATCAATACCTGATGGCCCACCGCGCGCAAGGCTTGCAAGTTGTCGCGGGCGACTACCACATCAATCAGCCCGCGCTCGGTGACCTCGAATGCGATCTGGCTGGCAGAGACATGGTGCAACGCCAGCAAACGCGCCGCCACCCGACCAATCCGCGGCACCATGACATCGCAGGCAGCCAGGTTGATCGATACATAAAGTTGTCGGTTGGCCCGCAACAGCTGCCCCAGCTGCTCGAGCACGCGCTGCAGGACGAAGTCGGTTATCTGCCGGATCTGGCCGGTATTTTCCGCCAACGGGATAAACAGATCAGGGCTGGTCAGGGTGCCGTCCGGCCGGCGCCAGCGCACCAGCGCTTCGGCCCCGACACAGCGGCGGCTGTTGAGTTCGAAGATGGGCTGGTACAAGACCTGCAACTCGCCGCGACGCAACGCCCCCTGCAGTTCGGAACTCATCGAGCGACGTTGACGTACCAGTTGCAGCACCAGCCAACCCAGGGACCAGGCCAGCACCAGGCTGCCGGGAAACAACAGCCAGAGCACGCCATTCATCTTCAACGGCAAACTGGCACGCGGGGCAATCAAAACCAGCTGATAGTCTGGCGATTTGGTCGGCATGCGGTAGATCAAGCGGTCGGGCAACTCCAGCAGGGCATCTTTGGATTTCGGAGGCCAATCGGCCGAGGGCGGCCAGGCCTGAGGCGGGCCAAGTACCGGCACTGCACGCGTACCGTTATCCAGCACCACCAGCAAACTGCCTTCCGGCGGCAAGTCGACCACATCCGTCAAATGCCCACGTGAGGTCGCAACCACGAACTTGCCGCGGCCAAGCATCAACGCGGCGAGATTGTCATCCGGTTCGGTTGTGGTATTAAGCCAGTAGCTGTACGTCGGCCCCTGAATGTCCGGGGGCCGCAAAGGCTTGATGGTGCGCGTGCCAATGCGGTTGGAGCAGGCAACGTTGCCATCAACATAGGCGGCTTCATACACGAAGCGATAGCGAAAGCCTATCTGTTGCAGGACACCCAGCATCGCTGCATCACAGCCGCGAAGGGGTTGCGCCTGAAGTTCGTCGACACCTTCGCGCAACTGCCCGAAAATCTGCTCCAGACGCTCAAGGAAGCGCTCGCCCTTGGCGTTCATCTGCTCACTTTCGCTTTGCTGCATCTGGTGCATGGCTACACCGATGCTGGCGACCAGCAACAGTACTGCGCTGGCCGAAGCCGCAAGTGTGGCCAGTAACCAGGGACGGTAGAGCAAGTGGCGCAGCACGGAGAGGGCAGCTGACATTAAAAGCATCCAGTTGAATACCAAGAGGTATAGCAACTGCCGGACGAGTCAGCCTGCCCGTTTGGCGGCGCCGTTACTCAGCGGCTGTTGAGTACCTGCAACATCGCTGCCGTTTGAGCGTCCGCCACACCGTCAAATCGCTGGGGACGGAAGCGCATCTGGAATGCCGCGAGCACATGCCTGGTGCTGACGTCGTAGACGCCAGTCTGTTCGATGGCATAACCAAAACGCGCCAGTTGCTGCTGATACCAGCTGATACTCGGTGGATTGACGCTGAACCGCGCCTGCTGCTGAGCCACCGCGCGTGCATCCGGCCAGACCCCCAGCCCGGCATCGGCCAGGCGCTTCCAGGGGAACAGCGGGCCCGGATCCAGTTTGCGCGCCGGTGCGATGTCACTGTGGCCAATGATGTAACGGGGCTGGATATTGTTGCGTTTGACGATGTCCTTGAGCAACGCGATCAGCGCTTCGATCTGTGCCTCGGTGTACGGCTGCCACACCCGTCCTGTCGGGGTATCGATAAAACCGGGGTTGACGATCTCGATGCCAATGGAGCTGGAGTTGAGCCAGGTCCGGCCATCCCACTGACTGTCACCGGCATGCCAGGCACGACGGCTTTCGTCGACCAGTTGATACACGGTCGCCGGTGAGTCACCGATCAGGTAATGGCTGCTGACCTCACCATGGGTCAACAAATCGAGAGAACGCTCAAGCGGCGCGTTGGTGTAGTGCAACACGACAAACTGGATACGGCCGTCCTGGTTGACGGAGGTATGGCTGCGGTCGATGCGCAAGCCGCTGCTGCAACCTGCCAGGGTCAACAGCAGGAGCGCGGTAATGATGGCTTTCATGGGGACGGGCACATGTGATGATCTGCAATGCAATAGCATAACGTATCCATGCAGCTGCCACTTACCCCTGTTCGATCCGATTTCTGCCCAGATGTTTCGCCCGGTACAGCGCTTCATCGGCGCGTTTGAGGACTACCTCGCTGCGCTCGCCACTGCGAAACGCACTGATGCCGATCGACAAGGTAATGGTCACCCGCTCGCCCTTGAAGTGGAACGGGCAGGCCTCAATGGCCGCACGCAGCCTTTCCGCCAGCTGGTAACCGATAGGCATGGCAGTCTGCGGGATCAGCAGGACGAACTCTTCACCACCGAAGCGGGCGATGAAATCCCGGCTGCGCAGGTGTTTGCGCAACACGTTGGCAACAATTTTCAGGACCTTGTCGCCGGCCAGGTGACCGTAGCTGTCATTGATGCGCTTGAAGTGATCGAGATCGAGGATCGCCATCAGCAGGTGACCACCGCTTTCCTGCCATTCCAGCACTTCCTGATCCACCCGCTCTGACCAGGCGGCCCGGTTGGGCAAACCGGTGAGCGGATCGATCAGGGCTTTCTGGCGCTGCTCTTCCAGGTGTTCGCGGTAACCCATGGCTTCCTGCTCCATGTTCGCCACCCGTTCAGCCAGGCCTTGCAAGCGGTTGGCCATGTCCTGTTCGCGCTGGTCACGCTGCTGCTGATGCTCGTCCATGGTACCGAGCAAGCCTTCGAGGCGGTTTTCCAGGATGTGTTTGAGGCTGTCCAGATCGGCCGCGCCCTGCACACTGCTTTGCAGGCCATCGACCTGTTCACGCAGCTGGCTGTCCAGGTCACGTGCCGCGGAGGTGTTGTCGGCATGGCCTTCGCTGGCTTCATGCAAATGGCTCTGGAACGACTCCAGGCGCTCGTTGAGTTGTTGCAGATAAGCTTCAAACTCATGCTGGCCACTGTCGTTGATCGCCAGCATCAGCACGGCCAGGTCATCGAGCACCGGCAACAACTCGTACCAGTTCAGGCCATGCTCCAGACGTTCGCGCATCGATTGCGCCTGAGCCTTGTGACGTTCGGGCAGGGTCAGGTCATCGAGAAGGCCCAGCAGGGTTTCCTCGATATGCGCGGCGACCGAGCTGTAGGTCGGCTCGGTGCCGTCGGGCAGGGCGTAGTGAGGGTCCTCATCGAACGCTTGGGCGACTTCCGGCTGATCATCCTCAGGCTCGTCCGGGCCAGGCTCAGGCAATGCCGGCAGTTCGGGCTCGTTCGCTGCCGGGGGAAGCTCAAGCGGTGCTGGCACTTCGGCTTCAAGCGCCGTTGGCAAGTCGACAGCCGGGCCAGGCTCGCCTTCCGCTGCCTCGCTGGCTTCGGCTTCGGCTTCGGCTTCGGCTTCGGCTTCGGCTTCGGCTTCGGCTTCGGCTTCGGCTTCAGCTTCAGCTTCAGCTTCGACCGGCGTTGGCGCCAACGATTCGGTGACAACCTCCAGCGGTTGCAACTCGTCGATATCGACAACAGCCTCGTCCTGTGGCTCAACGTCTTGATGAGCATGCACTACCGATACCGGCGGCGGCTCGATGGCCTCTGGCGCAAACGCCACGGTGCCCGCCAGGGCCGGTTGCAGCACTGGCGCTTCAGCTTCGCGACCACCGAACAGGCGCTGCAGCAACCCAGGGCGCTGTGCCTCTTCAGGGCGCTCAAGCGCAGACAGGGCCTGGCCCTGCAAGCCGCTCAACTCACCCAACAGCAACGGCACCTCGCGGGACTGACTGGCGCGGGCCTCGACCTGTTTGGCGAACTTCTTCAGCGGCCGGCGGACGTCACTGGGCAACGGCAAGGTCTGCAACTGGGTAACCAGCGAGGTGAGGGCGGTGCTGACCTGAGCGATACGGGTCTCGCGGCGTTGCTCGGAATCGAGCACGGCTTTTTCCAGGCGCGGGATCAACCCGGCGAGGGCGGCGTCCATGTTGTCGGTGCGGATGACCTCGCGCATCTCCTTCATACACTGATCCACCGCCCGGTCGCTGCCTTCGGCGGCCAGGGTGCTGCGCACCAGACCACGGCGCAACAGGTCGAGACGGGCTTCCCAACGGCGCTCGAGCTTCTCTTGCTGTTCGATACTCTTGAGGTACTTTTCTTTCCAGCGCTGGGCTTCGTCGGTCATGCCTGGGTCCGCAGAGGGGTGATGGCAATTAGCTCAAAGCGGGCAGCGTATCCACAGCGAGGGCATCAGGCAAACGAATCTCAACCGCGACCGGAAGATGATCGGAAATAGGCTGGGCCAGTACCTCGACCCGTTCCAGGGTCAGGCTCGGGCTGAGCAGGATGTGATCAAGGCAACGCTGCGGGCGCCAACTGGGGAAGGTGGCCTGGACCTGGGGTGCGACCAGGCCCAGATCGCGCAGAGGAGAGCGTTCAAGCAGGTCGTTGGCGTGGGTGTTCATGTCGCCCATCAGAACCTGATGGCGGTAACCCCCAATCAACTCGCGGATGTAGGCCAACTGCAGGGCACGGGTCTTGGAGCCCAGCGCCAGGTGCATCATGACCACCACCAACGCGTCTTCGCCTTCACCGAAACGCACCAGGATCGCGCCACGGCCAGCCGGGCCGGGCAGGGGGTGATCTTCAAGCAGTTGCGGCTTGAGGCGGCTGAGTACGCCATTGCTGTGCTGGGCAAAACGACCGAGGTTACGGTTGAGCTGCTGGTACCAGTACGGGAAGGCGCCCAGCTGGGCCAGGTGTTCGACCTGATTGACGTAGCCGGAACGCAGGCTGCCACCATCGGCTTCCTGCAGGGCCACCAGATCGAAGTCGCCGAGCAGCTCTCCGATCTTTTGCAGATTACCGGCACGCCCGGTGTGCGGCAGCAGGTGCTGCCAGCTCTTGGTCAGGTAATGCCGGTAACGTTCGGTGCTGATGCCCACCTGGATATTGAAACTGAGCAGGCGCAGTCGGCCATCCTCTGGCAGGCCGTTAGCCTGCAGGTGATGTTCGTTGACCCGCGGATCGTGCAGGCCAACGCCTCGCTCAGCTCTCCAGCGGCGCATGATGGTCGCCGCTTACTTGGCGGCGCGCTCCTTGGCGATCAGCTGGTCAGCGACGTTCAGGACGCCTTGTGGACCTTGGGCGGTGCCGAGGTCGAAGCGGTATTTACCGTTGACGACCATGCTTGGAACGCCGGTGATTTCATACTTCTTGGCCAGCTCTTTGGCCTTCTGTACCTGGCCTTTGATGGCGAAGGAGTTGAAGGTGGCCAGGAACTTGTCCTTGTCGACGCCTTGGGTCGCCAGGAACTCGGCCATTTCTTCAGGATCAGTCAGTTTTTTGCGTTGCACCTGAATCGCCTCGAAAACAGCAGCATGAACCTTGTGTTCCACGCCCATGGCTTCGAGGGTCAGGAACATCTGGCCATGGGCGTCCCATGGGCCGCCGAACATGGCAGGAATGCGTTTGAAGTTGACGTCGGCCGGCAGCTTCTCGGCCCAAGGATTAACCACTGGCTCGAAGCTGTAGCAGTGTGGGCAGCCGTACCAGAACAGCTCGACCACTTCGATCTTGCCGGGCACCGACACCGGTACCGCGTTGCTCAGCTGGACATACTCCTTGCCCTCCACAATAGGATCGGCAGCCTGGGCAGTCATGCCGAATACACTGGCGGCGACCAGCGTGGCGCTGAGAATCAAATTACGCATGCTTCACTCCTGAGCAATCTATTTGGTCGCCTCGACGCGACCTGCCATAAGACAGGTCGAAGCGGGCCCGAGTTCGTTAGTGTAACGGCAGCGGGCACAAAAAAGGGTGGCCGAAGCCACCCTTTTCATCTTTACGCCGCAGTATTAACCCAGCGTTAAAGCGCGGATCAGTGCAGACCCTGGATGTAGCTGGACAGTGCTTCGATGTCCTTGTTGCTCAGCTTGGACGCGATGGTGCGCATGGTGGTGGCATCGCCATCGTTGGTACGGTTGCCTTCGCGGAAGTCGGTCAGTTGCTTGGCCACATACTGCGAATGCTGGCCACCCAGGTGCGGGAAGCCGGCCAGGGCCAGACCTGCGCCGTTCGGCGAATGGCAACCGGTGCAGGCCGGCAGGCCTTTCTCGATGTCACCACCGTTGAACAGGGCACGTCCGCGTTCGACCAGCTTCGGATCAGCAGCACCGACGCTGCCTTTCTGGCTGGCGAAGTAGGCGGCGATGTCGGCCATGTCCTGATCGTTGAAGGCGGCGAGCATGCCGGTCATTTCCAGCACGGTACGCTTGCCCGACTTGATGTCGTGCAATTGTTTTTCCAGGTACTTCTCACCCTGGCCTGCAAGTTTCGGGAAATTCGGCGCCAGGCTGTTGCCGTCCGGATTGTGACACGCGCCACATACAGCAGTTTTGGCCTGACCAGCAGCGGCATCCCCTTTGATAGGCTCTGCGGCATTGGCTGCACCGGTGACGCCCAAGGTCAACAGCAGACTCACGAGTAGTTTGTTCATCAGCTAATCCAACTACGGCTAAGGGTGAAAGAGTTATGTATCGGGACTCCGGCTCATCCAATGGATGATCGCCTGGTAGTCCTCGGCACTGCAGTCCATGCACAATCCACGCGGCGGCATAGCCTTGAAACCCTGTGTGACATGCTTCACCAGCGTCTCCATCCCCTGCGCCAGCCGCGGCTCCCATGCTGCCCGGTCACCCGGTTGCGGTGCCTGCGGTAGCTGTCCGGCATGGCAAGCGGCACATGCTCGCTTGTACACTGCCTGGGGATCCTGTGTAGCCTGAGCGCTGAACAACGGTATCAAGACACCTGCAGCAAGCAGCCATTTCGTCATACGAACGACCTTTCAGGGTTGGGGGTTGCACTGCGTTCTACTGCGCAAGCTTGAATCAACCGCCCCCGTGCACATCCTCCTACGCCGGGATAATGCGCACACAAAAACTGGGGCATTATATACTCCCGTTACTGAAACGGAAACGACACCGCTTGCCGAGACCCCTCGCGCAACGCCCAACCGGATAAGCCATGCAAGTCAAAAACCCCATCCTCGGTCTCTGCCAACAGGCCAAATTCGCCCTCAGCGCTGCCAAGGTCGACCAGTGCCCGGACGACCAGGGCTATGAAGTGGCCTTTGCCGGCCGCTCCAACGCCGGCAAGTCCAGCGCCCTGAATACCCTGACCCACGCCAGCCTGGCCCGCACCTCGAAAACCCCGGGGCGCACCCAGCTGCTGAATTTCTTCAGTCTGGACGATGAACGGCGTTTGGTCGACTTGCCGGGCTACGGTTATGCAAAAGTGCCGATTCCGCTCAAGCAGCACTGGCAGAAGCACCTGGAGGCCTACCTGGGCAGCCGCGAGTGCCTCAAGGGCCTGATCCTGATGATGGACGTGCGCCATCCGATGACCGACTTCGACAAGATGATGCTCGACTGGTCCCAGGCGGCCGGCATGCCGATGCACATCCTGCTGACCAAGGCCGACAAGCTGACCTTCGGCGCGGCCAAGAACACCCTGCTCAAAGTGCAGGCGGAAATCCGCAAAGGTTGGGGCGATACGGTGACCATCCAGCTGTTCTCGGCGCCCAAGCGCCAGGGCTTGGAAGAGGCCTACGGGGTGTTGGCAAACTGGATGGAACTGGCGGACAAGCCCGCAGAATAAGGGCTGCCCGGCAAACGCCGGGCAAAAAAAACCCCGGACTTCGTATGGGGAGGGGGAAGTTCGGGGTTCAAGTTCCGGACCGCTAGGGCGGGGTCCAGATATCTGCCAACACTTAACACAACATAGGAGCATCGAAGGGCTTCACCAGCCATTCAGTTACTCTGAGTCGTGGTTCACCGGTTTAGTTCCAAAGGTTTGAAAACTATTTGCGATAGGGCAGATATTTTTTACTACCAAGCCTCTGGACCGGTAAAAAGCCGCGACGATATGCCGCAGCTTTTCCCCGCATTTAACCGCATTTTTAATGCGCTTCGTCCCAGTTTGCCCCCACACCGACCTCAACCAGCAGCGGTACATCGAGTGCTGCGGCATTGCTCATGTGTGGACGAATTTGTTCACGCACCTGCTCAACCAGGTCCTCGCGCACCTCCAGCACCAGTTCGTCGTGCACCTGCAGGATCACCCGGGCGTCCAGCCCCGACTCGGTCAGCCAGTTATCCACAGCCACCATGGCGCGCTTGATGATGTCTGCCGCCGTGCCCTGCATCGGCGCGTTGATCGCTGTGCGTTCCGCGCCTTTGCGCAAGGCCGGGTTCTTCGCGTTGATTTCCGGCAGGTACAGGCGACGACCGAACAGGGTTTCGACGAAACCTTGCTCGGCAGCTTGTGCCCGGGTGCGCTCCATGTACGCCAGTACGCCGGGGTAACGGGCGAAATAGCGATCGATGTAGGCTTGGGACTGCTTGCGGTCGACACCGATCTGCTTGGCCAGGCCAAAGGCGCTCATACCGTAGATCAGGCCGAAGTTGATCGCTTTGGCACTGCGCCGCTGGTCGGTGGTGACATCGGCCAGGTCGACGCCAAACACCTCGGCAGCCGTTGCCCGGTGTACGTCCAGGTCGTTGCGGAAAGCGTGCAGCAAGCCCTCGTCTTTGGCCAGGTGCGCCATGATCCGCAGTTCGATCTGCGAATAGTCGGCCGCCAACAGCTTGTAGCCGGGCGCGGCAATGAAGGCCTGACGGATTCGCCGGCCTTCGGCGGTACGGATCGGGATGTTCTGCAGGTTCGGGTCACTGGACGACAAACGGCCGGTGGCTGCCACCGCCTGCTGGTAGGAGGTGTGGATACGCCCGGTGCGCGGGTTGATCTGCTCCGGCAAGCGGTCGGTGTAGGTGCTTTTGAGCTTGCTCAGGGAGCGATACTGCATCAGCACCTTGGGCAGCGGGAAGTCCATCTCGGCCAGCTCCGCCAGCACTGCTTCGGCCGTCGAAGCCTGGCCTTTGGCGGTCTTGTTGAGTACCGGCATGCCCAGCTTTTCGTAGAGGATCACGCCCAGTTGCTTGGGCGAGCCGAGGTTGAACTCCTCACCGGCAATGTCGAAGGCCTCACGCTCCAACTGCACCAGCTTGTCGCCCAGCTCGACACTCTGGATGCCGAGCAGGTTGGCATCGACCAGCGCACCCTGGCGCTCGATCTTCGCCAGAACCGGCACCAGCGGCATCTCGATATCGTTCAGCACTGGCAGCACGCTTGGGGTCTTGGCCAGTTTCTGTTGCAGCGCCTGGTGCAGGCGCAGGGTCACATCGGCGTCTTCCGCGGCGTAGGGGCCGGCCTGTTCAAGGCTGATCTGGTCGAAGGTCAGCTGTTTGGCGCCTTTGCCAGCAATGTCGGTGAAACCGATGGTGGTGTGGTTCAGGTACTTGAGCGCCAGGCTGTCCATGTCGTGACGGGTAGCCGTCGAGTCGAGCACATAGGACTCAAGCATGGTGTCGTAGGCCACGCCCTGCATCAGGATGCAGTTGGCGATATCACCGCCGATGGCGCAGTTGGCGAGGATGTTCATGTCGTACTTGGCGTTCTGCCCGACCTTGAGCTTTTTCGGGTCTTCGAGCAGCGGCTTGAGCGCCAGCAGCACCGTGTCGCGGTCCAGTTGCTCAGGTACGCCCATGTAACTGTGGGTCAGCGGCACATAAGCGGCCTCATGGGCCTGCACTGCGAACGACAGGCCGACCAGCTGTGCCTGCTGCGCATCCAGGCCAGTGGTCTCGGTATCGAAGGCGAACAGTGGCGCGTTGCGCAGCTTTTCCAGCCAGACGTCAAAGCGGGCCTGATCGAGGATGGTTTCATACTTCGCTTCGACAGTTTCCTCGGGCGCCTCGACAACGATTTCCTGACCGGCGCGCTTGGCGTCGCGCTGCACCTCGTCGATCCAGCTCTTGAATTCCATCTCCGTATACAGCTCAAGCAGCGCATCACGGTCCGGCTCGCCGCAGACCAGCTCATCCACCTCAACCTCCAGCGGCACATCGATCTTGATGGTCGCCAGTTCATAGGAGAGGAAGGCCGCATCACGGTGCTCCTCAAGCTTGGCAGGCAGGGTCTTGGCGCCACGGATGGCCAGGCCCGGAACCTTGTCGAGGTTCTCGTACAGCTCGCGCAGGCCGCCACCGATGCCGGTGAGCAGGCCGACGGCGGTTTTTTCACCCACGCCAGGCACACCCGGGATGTTGTCGACCTTGTCACCCATCAGGGCGAGGAAATCGATGATGTGCTCAGGACCGACGCCGAATTTCTCGTGTACGCCAGGCACATCGAGGACAGTACCGGTCATGGTGTTGACCAGCGTAATGTGGCCATCGACCAACTGCGCCATGTCCTTGTCGCCCGTGGAGATGATCACCGGACGACCGGCTGCGGCACTACTGCGGGCCAGGGTACCGATCACATCGTCGGCTTCAACGCCCTCGACGCACAGCAGTGGATATCCCAGGGCGCGGACGCTGGCGTGCAACGGCTCGACCTGCACCCGCAGATCGTCCGGCATGCTTGGGCGGTTGGCCTTGTACTCGGCGAACATTTCGTCGCGAAAGGTCCCGCCCTTGGCGTCGAATACCACCGCGAACAGACTGTCCGGGTATTGCCTGCGCAGGCTCTTGAGCATGTTCAGCACGCCTTTGACCGCACCGGTCGGCATGCCCTTGGAGGTGGTCAGCGGCGGCAGCGCGTGAAAGGCACGGTAGAGGTATGAGGAACCGTCCACCAGGACGAGGGGAGCTTGGCTCATGAGCAGAATCAACCTTTTCGACGGGCCCGGCGCTAGAATGTCCGGAACATTGACGACAAAGGGACAAGGTTATCATGCGTAGACTAAATCGCCTGTTGCTGCTCAGCCTGCTGGCAGTCACTCCGGTCGTCACCCTGGCAGCGGAAGACGCGCCATCGGCTGATCCGGAAGTAACCATTCGCACGGAAGGCGACAAAACCATCCAGGAGTACCGTCAGAATGGCTTCCTGTATGCAATCAAGGTCACCCCGAAAGTCGGTAAACCTTATTTCCTGGTACGCGCTGATGGTTCGGAGGGCAATTTCATTCGCTCCGACTATCCGGACATGCTGATCCCTTCGTGGAAAATCTTCGAGTGGTAAGGCGTACCCTTTACATCAACCCGGCACTTCCCTGCTGAAGTGCCCGTATGGGCAATTTTTGATCATGTCAGTCTTCACCCCCCTGACCCGGCCTGAGCTGGAAACCTTTCTGGCGCCTTACGGCCTGGGCCGCCTGCGGGACTTCCAGGGCATTGCCGCCGGCACCGAGAACAGCAACTTCTTTGTCAGTCTGGAACAGGGAGAGTACGTGCTGACGCTGGTCGAACGCGGGCCGATCCAGGACCTGCCGTTCTTCATCGAGTTGCTTGATGTACTGCACGACGCTGAGCTGCCGGTGCCTTACGCCTTGCGTGGCAATGACGGCGTGGCGCTGCGCGAGCTGGCCGGCAAACCGGCGCTGCTGCAACCGCGCCTGCCCGGCAAGCACATCAAGGACGTCAACAACCAGCACTGCGTGCAGATCGGCGAGCTACTCGGCCACCTGCACCTGGCCACCCGTGACAAGGTCCTGGAGCGCAAGACCGACCGCGGCCTGGACTGGATGCTGGAGACCGGTGCCGAGCTGATGCCGCGCCTGAACGCCGAGCAACGCCAGCTGCTACAGGCTTGCCTGGATGAGATCGCTGAGCACCACGCGCAGATCATGGCCCTGCCACGCGCCAACCTGCACGCCGACCTGTTCCGCGACAACGTGCTGTTCGAAGGCACCCACCTGACCGGTCTGATCGACTTCTACAACGCCTGCTCGGGGCCGATGCTGTATGACCTGGCGATCACCCTCAATGACTGGTGCTGTGACGATGCCGGGCAGATCAATGGAGCGCGTGCGCGGGCATTGCTGGGCGCTTATGCGGCGCTGCGTCCCTTCACCTCGGCAGAAGCGCAGCTGTGGCCAGTGATGTTGCGCATTGCCTGTGTGCGCTTCTGGCTGTCGCGCTTGATCGCTGCCGAGTCGTTTGCCGGGATGGACGTGCTGATTCACGATCCGGCCGATTTTGAGGTGCGCCTGGCGGCGCGCCAGCAGGTGGAAATCGCCTTGCCGTTTGCTTTGTAAGCCTCAGAAAACATCGCCGGCAAGGCCGGCTCCCACAGGGTCCGAGTTGCACAGCCATCAGCGGTACACCGCGACCTTTTGTGGGAGCCGGCCTTGCCGGCGATTGCAGACGTTAGAGTTTTTCCAGACACCCCGCCAGATCATTCCCCAGCTTCTCCAGCAACTGCTCATAGCCCTGAGCACTGGCCGGCGCTGTCCCGCCCAGCGCATCCAGCTCAGCCAGGGTCACCGGCAATCCTGCGGTCAGCGTCTCGGCCAGGCGCGGGCGCAGTGGCGGCTCACTGAACACACAGGTCTTGCCCACTTCCTGCAGGCGCTTGCGCATCGCTGCCACATGCTGAGCACCCGGTTGCACTTCAGCCGCCACGCTGAACACCCCGGTGTGCTTGAGGCCATAAGCCGACTCGAAGTAATCGAACGCCTCATGGAACACGAAAAACGGTTTGCCGCTGATACCGGCCAGGCGCTTTTTCAAACGCGCATCCAGAGCATCCAGGCGTTCGCCAAAGGCTTTCAGGTTGCTCTGGTAGCGTGCGGCATTGGCCGCATCGGCTGCGCTGAGGTCTGCAGCCATCTTCGCCGCAATCACCCGGGCATTGGCCGACGACAGCCAGAGGTGGGCATCGAGACTGCCTGGGCGATGGTCGTGATCGTGTTCGTCGCCATCTTCGTCATGCGAGTGGCTATCTTCGCCAAAGTGGCGCAAGTGCAAGCCGGGCAGGTCCTGCACCGCGACACTGGGTTTGCTGCGGCCCTTGAGCACCCGCGGCAGGAAGCCTTCCATGTCCGGGCCGATCCAGTACAGCAGCTCGACGTCACCCACCCGCCGTACGTCGGAGGGACGCAGAGCGTAGTGATGCGGGGAGGCGCCTGGCGGCAGCAGCACTTCAGGGCTGCCAACGCCGTCCTGAACTGCCGCGGCAATCTGCTGCAGGGGCTTGATGCTGGTCAGGACACGGACCTCGGCCTGTGCCTGGGCCATCACCAGAGTGGTGATAAAAGCGACAAAAAGGGCAAAAAATCGGGACACGATGACCACTCAAAGGGGCAGGAACAGGTAACATAATAACGTCTCTAATCAGAACCGTCGCCGCTCATGCCTAAAACCCCGTTGGCCAATCGCCCCCACGACCATTCCCATTGCGTCCACAGCGCCCTGGCCGAGGCGGATGTGCTGTGCGCACGCAAAGGCCTGCGCCTGACCGCCCTGCGTCGGCGAGTGCTGGAGCTGGTGTGGCAGAGCCATAAACCGCTGGGCGCCTACGACATTCTGGCGGTATTGAGCGAGCAGGACGGTCGTCGCGCAGCACCACCGACTGTCTACCGGGCCCTGGATTTCCTCCTGGAAAACAGCCTGGTGCACCGTATCGCCTCGCTCAACGCCTTCATCGGCTGCAGTCACCCCGAGCATGCCCACCAGGGGCAGTTCCTGATCTGCCGGGAGTGCCATGTGGCGATCGAGCTGGAGCAGACCAGCATCAGCAACGCCATTGTCGCCAGCGCCAAGGACGTCGGCTTCAGCGTCGAAGCGCAAACCGTCGAAGTGGTCGGTCTGTGCGGCAACTGCCGGAGCGCCTGATGAGCAATGCGCTGATTCGCCTCGAACAGGTCGGCGTGGCTTTCTCCGGTCAAGCCGTGCTCGACAGCATCGACCTGGCCGTCGAACCCGGGCAGATCGTCACCCTGATCGGCCCCAACGGTGCCGGCAAAACCACCTTGGTGCGCGCCGTGCTTGGCTTGCTCAAGCCCCACACCGGCAAGGTCTGGCGCAAGCCGCGCCTGCGCATCGGCTACATGCCGCAGAAGCTGCATGTGGATGCCACCTTGCCACTGTCGGTGCTGCGTTTTCTGCGCCTGGTGCCCGGTGTCGACCGCGCCGCAGCCCTCAGTGCCTTGCAGGAAGTCGGTGCCGAGCAGGTGATCGACAGCCCGATCCAGGGTATTTCCGGCGGTGAAATGCAGCGCGTACTACTGGCCCGGGCGCTGCTGCGCGAGCCCGAGTTGTTGGTGCTGGATGAGCCGGTGCAAGGCGTCGATGTCGCCGGCCAGGCCGAGTTGTACAGCCTGATCACGCGTTTGCGCGACCGCCATGGCTGCGGCGTGCTGATGGTCTCCCACGACCTGCACCTGGTGATGAGCACCACCGACCAGGTGGTTTGCCTGAACCGTCACGTCTGCTGCTCCGGCCATCCGGAACAGGTCAGCGGCGATCCGGCCTTCGTCGAACTGTTCGGCAGCAATGCGCCAAGCCTGGCGATCTACCATCACCATCACGACCATGCCCACGACCTGCATGGCTCGGTGGTTGCCCCGGCCCAAGGCGGCCACGTACACGGAGAACACTGCAAGCATGGCTGATTTTCTGCTTTACGCCCTGCTCGCAGGTTTGGCCCTGGCCCTGGTCGCCGGTCCCTTGGGATCCTTCGTGGTCTGGCGGCGCATGGCCTATTTCGGTGACACCCTTTCGCATGCCGCCCTGCTCGGCGTAGCCCTGGGCTTCGTGCTGGACATCAGCCCGGCGCTGGCGGTAACGGTCGGTTGCCTGCTGCTGGCGCTGCTGCTGGTCACCCTGCAGCAGCGCCAGCCACTGGCCTCCGACACCCTCTTGGGTATTCTCGCCCCGAGCACCCTGTCGCTTGGCCTGGTGGTACTGAGTTTCATGCACGATGTGCGCATCGACCTGATGGCTTACCTGTTCGGTGATCTGCTGGCGATCAGCCCCGGCGACCTGGCCTGGATCCTCGGCGGCAGTGCGGCGGTGTTGCTGTTGCTGGTGGTGCTCTGGCGCCCGTTGCTGGCGGTGACTGTGCATGAAGAACTGGCGATGGTCGAGGGCCTGCCGGTGGCGGCGCTGCGTCTGGCATTGATGCTGTTGATCGCGGTGGTGATTGCCGTGGCGATGAAGATCGTCGGGGTGCTGCTGATTACCTCGCTGCTGATCATCCCGGCCGCTGCGGCGCAGCGTCACGCCCGCTCGCCCGAGCAGATGGCCCTGGGCGCCAGCCTGCTGGGGGTTACCGCAGTGTGCGGGGGCCTGGCATTGTCGTGGTTCAAAGATACCCCGGCCGGCCCGTCGATCGTGGTCTGTGCTGCGGTGCTATTCTTGCTGAGCCTGGCCTGGCCCCGGCGCTGAGCCGCAGGGTGCAGCCAAGGCGGTTGCACTCTGCGACAGTTAAATCACGCAGGGCCCTGAAGATTTATTTTCGAGTCTACGGACTGGGTGTAGACTTGCTCGCTTTTTGCGCAAATAGAGAGTCGCAGGAATGAAGCCGTTCGCCTTCCGTTATCTGCTCCTTGCCGCGTTTTCGCTGATTCTGGCTGCGTGCTCCAGCACCCCGAGCGACAACACTGGCACTCCTGCCCAGGCCGATGCCTGGCAGCAGCTGGAGCAAAGTATCGCCAGCAGTGAGCTGGCCACCGCCGAAGATCAGCTGGCCGCCCTGCAGGCCCAGTATCCCAATGACAGCCGGGTCGAGCAGCACCAACGGCAATTGGCCGAGGCCTACCTGCAACGCAGCCAGATCGTCCTGCAAAAGGGCGACGTCAATGCCGCCGCCACCGCCCTGAGCCGTGCCCGTGCGCTGATGCCCAAGGCTCCGGCCCTGACCGGCGGCGTCAATGGCGCCATCGCCCAGGCTCGCAAGGCTGAACTGGAAAAAGCCGAAGCGGCCCTCAAGGCGGCTGAAGCTCGTCCCAAGGCCAAGCTTGTCGATCCGGCCGCGCCGAGCACCGTCGTGGCATTGAAAACCACCAATATTCGCGAAATGCGCCGGCAACTGGATGACATCGCCACTGATGTAGTGAACTACCAGTGCGACGTGGTGTTCCAGGTGCCACGCAAGGATGACGCCCCGTGGCTCAAGACCCTGCTGGGCAAGCGCGTGCATAAGCTCGACAGCGAGTTCGCCCTGCAGCAATCCCACGAAATCCATCGCAACCAGCCTGCCCAGGCGGTGCTGATTCCGCGTCGTCCTTGAGTGAACGGGTGCCCAGGCGGGCACCCGAATCCTGCAGCTAGGCTGGAATCGCCTGCGCCGCAGCCTCCCGTTCCCACACCCGATGCTTGCCTATTGCCTTGATGAAGGCTTTGTAGGTTTTCGCGTCGTTGCCCAGCAACAAGCCGCTATCGGCCTTCAAACCCAGTTTGTCGAGCAACGGCCGCGCCTCACTGGCCAGCCCCATTGGCTTGAGATGCTTGTAGGCTTCCAGTAGAAAATGCAGCGCCACGCCGCTGGTCATCAATGCCTGGACCGATGCTTTGCCGGCCGGCACCCAGACTGCATCGAAAACCACCGAAGGCAGACCTTCCATCGCCGCGTCCACCGCCAACGGCTTGCCTTGGGCAGTGTTCACCGGAGCCGAGGTGGGCCCCAGCAGTTTGATCTGTGCACTCTCAGCTTCCAATGCCTTGACCAACGCATCGACGCTCTCGCCATCAACACCATCAGCCACCAGCAGAGCCACCTTGCGCCCCCTGATGCCTTCGCCCAACAGGTTCATCTGACTCAAGGCCGGTGATTGCTTGAAACCTGACACAGGCACATCGACCGTGCCTTTTTTCGGCGCAGGTAGCCCAAGATTGGTCGCCACTCGCGCCGCCAGTTTCAGGTCGATATTGGCCAGGATCTCATTCACTTCGCGCTCGCGGATATACGCTCGCTCGACCTTGCCCAGCTCAAAGCTGTAGGCACTGATGATGTGCTCCTGTTCGGTCGGGCTCATGCTGTGGAAGAACAGCCGCGCCTGGGAAAAGTGGTCGGCAAAGGACGGGCTGCGCTGCCGCACTTTGTGCGCCTCGATCCGCTCTGGATACGACTCGAAGCCACCATCGCTGGCCGCAGGCGGCGTTTCCTTCGGCCAGCCGCCATCAATGGAATTGGGCTCGTAAGAAGCCCGCCCCTTATCCAGGGTGACCCGGTGCTGGGCATCGCGCTGACCGTTGTGGTTAGGCGCCAGTGGCCGGTTGATCGGAATCTCGTGAAAGTTCGGACCGCCGAGGCGGCTGATCTGAGTATCGGTGTAGGAAAACAGCCGGCCCTGCAGCAGCGGATCATTGGAAAAGTCGATGCCCGGAACGATATGCCCGGGGCAGAAGGCGACCTGTTCGGTTTCGGCGAAGAAATTGTCCGGGTTACGGTTGAGCACCATCTTGCCCAATGGTGTCACCGGCACCAGCTCTTCCGGGATGATCTTGGTCGGGTCGAGCAGGTCGAAGTCAAATTTATGCTCATCCTCTTCGGCGACGATCTGCACACCGAACTCCCACTCCGGATAATTGCCGGTCTCGATTGCTTCCCAGAGGTCGCGGCGATGGTAGTCGGCGTCCTTGCCGGCCAGTTTCTGTGCTTCATCCCAAAGCAGCGAACAGACACCAGCCTTGGGCTTCCAGTGGAATTTGACGAAGCTCGACTTGCCTTCAGCGTTTATCAACCTGAAGGTATGCACACCAAAGCCCTGCATGGTGCGCAGGCTTTTCGGAATGGCCCGATCCGACATCGCCCAGATCACCATGTGCGCCGACTCCGGCACCAGCGAGACAAAGTCCCAGAAGGTGTCATGAGCTGAGCCTCCGGTGGGCATTTCGTTGTGCGGTTCGGGTTTGACCGCGTGGACGAAGTCGGGAAACTTGATCGCGTCCTGGATGAAGAAAACCGGCATGTTATTGCCAACCAGGTCGAAGTTGCCTTCATCGGTGAAGAACTTGACGGCAAAGCCACGCACATCGCGCACGGTGTCCCCAGACCCGCGCGGCCCCTGCACCGTGGAAAAGCGCACGAACACCGGGGTAATCTTCTCCGGGTCCTGAAGAAATCCGGCCTTGGTCAGTGCTGCATGGGATTTGTAAGTCTGGAAGTAACCATGGGCGCCGCTGCCACGGGCATGCACGATGCGCTCGGGAATACGCTCATGGTCAAAGTGCGTGATCTTCTCACGCATGATGAAGTCTTCCAGCAGCGACGGACCACGTTCTCCAGCGCGCAGGCTGTTCTGGTTGTCGGCGACCTTGACGCCCTGGTTGGTACGCAAGGCCTGGCCGGTGGCATCAGTTCGAAAGGCTTCCAGGCTTTGCAGCTTGGCGTTGGTGTTGGCCCGGTCCGGGGTCTGGGTGCCGGCCAGTTGACTTTCCTTGGGCGGATTCTTCTTGCTGGGCATTGGAACGCTCTCCTCGAGTCAGTCTCGGTTCGACCCCACGACGGGTCCTTTCAGTAGTGACTGGCCAGGCTCAGCGAGCGTTCATTCCGATTGACCACTGATCGCGTTATTCCCGTAGCATTGGTCAATTGCGAAATAAATGCTAAGAACCTCTATACGAACAGGCTAAAATGCGCGCCCCGGCTAACCGCTGACCCAAATTCCATGCGCCCCACAAGGTTCGCTACGTGATCGAGTTTCAAAATGTGCATAAAACCTACCGCGTCGCCGGTAGGGACATCCCCGCGCTGCACCCGACCAACCTGAGTGTCGAAAACGGCCAGGTATTCGGACTGATCGGCCACTCCGGTGCCGGCAAAAGTACCCTGCTGCGCCTGATAAACCGCCTGGAAGCCCCAAGCGGCGGCAAGATCATCGTTGACGGTGAAGATGTCACCGCGTTCGACGCCAACGACCTGCGGCGTTTCCGCCAGCAAGTCGGGATGATTTTCCAGCACTTCAACCTGCTGGCGTCCAAGACCGTGGCCGACAACGTCGCGCTGCCACTGACCCTGGCCGGCGAACTGTCGCGCAAGGAAATCGACATCCGCGTCAGCGAACTGCTGGCCCGTGTCGGCCTGTCCGAGCACGCGAAAAAGTATCCGGCGCAGTTGTCCGGTGGCCAGAAGCAACGCGTCGGTATTGCCCGCGCCTTGTCCACCAAGCCGAAAATCCTGCTCTGCGACGAAGCCACCAGTGCACTCGATCCGCAGACCACGGCCTCGGTTCTGCAATTGCTGGCTGAGATCAACCGTGAACTGAAGCTGACCATTGTGCTGATCACCCACGAGATGGACGTGATCCGCCGGGTCTGCGACCGGGTTGCGGTGATGGATGCCGGGCAGATCGTCGAGCATGGTCCGGTGGCCGATGTATTCCTGCATCCGCAACACCCGACCACCAAGCGCTTCGTCCAGGAAGACGAGCAGATCGACGAAAACGAACAGCGCGACGACTTTGCCCATGTACCAGGCCGCATCGTGCGCCTGACCTTCCAGGGCGATTCCACCTACGCGCCGCTGCTGGGCACTGTGGCCCGCGAAACCGGCGTGGACTACAGCATCCTCGCTGGCCGCATCGACCGTATCAAAGACACCCCGTATGGGCAGCTGACCCTGGCCGTCACTGGCGGCGACATGGAAGCGGCCTTCGCCCGCTTCACGGCGGCTGATGTTCATATGGAGGTACTGCGTTAATGGACGCCTTGAGTTTCTTTGCCAACGTCGACTGGGCCGAAATCTGGCTGGCGACCATCGACACCATGATCATGCTGTTCGGCTCGCTGTTCTTCACCGTGCTGCTCGGCCTGCCACTGGGCGTGCTGCTGTTCCTCTGCGGTCCGCGCCAGTTGTTCGAGCAGAAGGGCGTGTATGCGCTGCTGTCGCTGGTGGTCAACGTACTGCGTTCGCTGCCGTTCATCATCCTGCTGATCGTGATGATTCCGTTCACCGTGCTGATCACCGGCACCTCGCTGGGCGTCGCCGGGGCTATCCCGCCGCTGGTGGTGGGGGCTACGCCGTTCTTCGCGCGTCTGGTGGAAACCGCCTTGCGTGAGGTTGATCGCGGCATTATCGAGGCGACCCAGTCGATGGGCGCCACTACCCGCCAGATCATCACCAATGCCTTGCTGCCTGAGGCCCGCCCGGGCATCTTTGCAGCCATCACCGTCACCGCCATTACCCTGGTGTCCTACACCGCGATGGCGGGTGTGGTTGGCGCGGGCGGCCTGGGTGACCTGGCGATCCGCTTCGGCTATCAACGCTTCCAGACCGATGTGATGGTAGTCACCGTGGTCCTGCTGCTGATACTGGTTCAAGTACTGCAGAGCGTGGGCGACAAACTGGTTGTGCATTTTTCCCGTAAGTAACCCCATGGGTCGGCGACGCCGACGCACCGGGGGCCGGACCGGCCCTCACAAGGAGTGATTTGATGAAAAAGCTGCTTGCTGTTGTCGCCGCCGTCGCGGCCTTCTCCGCCCAGGCCGATACCCTGACGGTTGCTGCTACCCCGGTGCCGCACGCCGAGATCCTCGAGTTCGTCAAACCGGCCCTGGCCAAAGAAGGTGTGGACCTGAAGGTGAAGGTGTTCACCGACTACATCCAGCCGAACGTACAGGTTGCCGAGAAGCGCCTGGACGCCAACTTCTTCCAGCACCAGCCGTACCTGGATGAGTTCAACAAGGCCAAGGGCACCAAGCTGGTCAGCGTTGCCGGTGTGCACCTGGAGCCGCTGGGCGCCTACTCGAGCAAGTACAAGAAGCTCGATGAGCTGCCATCGACCGCCACCGTAGTGATCCCCAACGACGCCACCAACGGCGGTCGTGCCTTGCTGCTGCTGGACAAGGCCGGTGTGATCAAGCTCAAGGACAACACCAACATCCTCTCGACCGTCAAAGACATCGCCGAGAACAGCAAGAACCTGAAATTCCGTGAACTGGAAGCAGCGACCATCCCGCGCGTACTGACCCAGGTCGACCTGGCGCTGATCAACACCAACTACGCGCTGGAAGCCAAGCTGAACCCTGAGTCTGATGCACTGGTCATCGAAGGCGCTGACTCGCCTTACGTGAACATTCTGGTTACCCGTGAAGACAACAAGGATGCCGAGGCGGTGAAGAAGCTGGTTGCAGCCCTGCACACCCCGGAAGTGAAGAAGTTCATCGAAGAGAAGTACAAGGGCGCGGTCAAGCCGGCGTTCTGATCTACCGCGTCGCCTCTATCGCCGGCAAGGCCGGCTCCCACAGGGTTGTTGTGGGAGCCGGCCTTGCCGGCGATGCTTTTAGTCCCGCTTAACCAACCCAGGCAGTTGAGCCACCAGCTTCTGGTTGTTGAACGGCGCACGAATAAACCCACGCTGCTTGCCATCCGGCCCCAGCAGCGCCAGGTTGCCACTGTGATCCACCGTATAGTTCGGCTTGCTGGTATCGGCCGGAATGAACGGGATGCTCACCGCATTGGCCAGCTTCTGCAGGTTGTCCAGTGAGCCGGTCACGCCGCGGAAGTCCTTGTCGAAATAGCCCAGATATTGTTTGAGCTGGGTCGGTGTGTCCCGATTCGGGTCGACACTGACCAACACCACCTGCAGCCGCTCCACGGCCTCTTTCGGCAGCTCGCTTTTTACCTGACGCAATTGCGCCAGTGTAGTCGGGCAGATGTCCGGGCAGAAGGTGTAACCGAAGAACAACAACGACCACTTGCCCTTGAGCTCATCCATCATTACTGGCTGGCCGTTCTCGTCGGTCATTTCCAGCGCAGGCACCGTGCGGCTCTGCGGCAGCAAGATGATGCCGGCATCGATCAGTTCGGTCGGGTTGCCCTCACTGCGGCCATTGAGCACCTTGTTGACAGTAAGCCCGAGGATCACGGCGACCAGGGCAACGAGGATGAAGACGGTTTTCTGGGTTCGAGTCATAGGTTCAACAGTAGGTAATGATCAACAAGCAGGGCAATGAATAACAGCAACAGGTACCAGACAGAGTACTTGAAGGTCTTGATCGCCGCGTGCGGCCGACTGCCACGGTACAACACCCAGGCCCATTGCAGGAAGCGCGCGCCCAGCACCAGGGCACAGACCAGGTAGAGCGGCCCGCTCATGTGAATGACGTAGGGCAGCAGGCTGACAGCGAGCAATACCAGGGTGTAAAGCAGGATGTGCACCTTGGTGTAGTGCTCGCCGTGGGTCACCGGCAACATCGGAATATCCGCCTTGGCGTACTCTTCCTTGCGGTGAATGGCCAGGGCCCAGAAGTGTGGCGGGGTCCAGGCGAAAATGATCAGCACCAGCAGCAGCGGCTCGGCGCTAATATGACCACTGACCGCCACCCAGCCCAGCAACGGCGGCGCCGCGCCGGCCAGGCCGCCAATCACGATGTTCTGCGGCGTGGCCCGCTTGAGAAAGCCGGTATAGATCACCGCATAACCGAGCAGCGAGGCCAGGGTCAGCCAGGCGGTGAGGGCGTTGGTAAAGACCAGCAGCAAGGCCATGCCCAGCAACGCCAGCAACAAGGCAAAGGTCAAAGCCGCGGCAGGCGCTACCCGGCCTTCGGCCAGGGGACGCTTGTGGGTGCGGGCCATCAATGCATCGATGCGCCGGTCCACCACGTGGTTGACCACTGCGGCGCCGCCGGCACAACAGGCGATACCGAGGTTGCCGAACAGCAGAACGGTCCAGGGCACACCCGCGCGAGTGGCGAGAAACATACCGACCAGGGACGTGACCAGCATCAGCACCACGACCTTGGGCTTGGTCAGCTCCAGGTAGTCGCGCCAGCCCGCCTGGAGCCTGCGTCCGCTTAAAAGCGTCGCCATGAGTTATCTCCCAGATAATGAACGACACCGCCACTGCCCAGCGGTGTCAGGCGCCAGCCCTGGCTGACCCGACGTGCCTTCGCCCTGGCCACCAGGCGAATGCGGTAATTGACCAGCACCATGCACAGCAACAGCATCGCGCCCCCGGCGTTGTGGGCCACGGCCACCGGCAATGGCAGGTGGAGCAGCACATTGCTGATGCCCAGGCCGATCTGTACCGCCAGCGCCAGAAGCACCAGGCGGGCGAGTTTGCTGAGTCCATGACGATGCAGCTTCCAGCTCAGCAGCAACAGCACACCGGTCACCAGCAATGCGCCCATGCGGTGGCTTAGATGAATCGCGGTACGCGCATCACTGTCCAGCTGTCCGCCCAGGTAATTGGGGCCGATGTGCTGGGTGAGGTGAAAGCCGTTGGCAAAATCCGCCTGTGGCCACCACTGACCATGACAGGTGGGGAGATCGACACAAGCCACTGCCGCGTAGTTGGCGCTGACCCAGCCGCCCAGGGCGATCTGGCCGATCACCACCAGCAACGCCAGTGCCGCCACCCGCCGCACACTCAGCGGTAGCTTGGGCAGCGGGGCGAACGCCCGCGACAAACGCAGACTCAACAGGAACAACAGGCTCAAGGTGGCAAAGCCGCCTAACAAATGTGCCGTGACCACCTGCGGCCACAGCTTGAGGGTCACCGTCCACATGCCGAAGGCTGCCTGGGCGAACACCACCCCGAGCAGCAGCAAGGGCAGGCGGTAAGGCTGACCGTCACGGCCATGACGACGCCAGGCCTGGAAAGCGAGCAGGGTGATCACCAAGGCCAGGGTTCCGGCGAAGTAGCGATGGACCATCTCGTTGCGGCCCTTGTGTTCCTCTACCGGCGTATCGGGAAAGTGTCGCTCGGCATGGGCCAGCTGCGCTTCGGTCTTGGGCACGCTGATGAAGCCGTAGCAACCCGGCCAGTCCGGACAACCAAGGCCGGCATGGGTGAGGCGGGTGTAGGCTCCGAGCAGGACAACCACCAGTGCCAGCACGGTGGCAAACACAGCAAGGCGAAATCCAGGTCTGGCCATGGTGATGTCCTACCCGATGTTGGACAGCTTCAGCAGATGGCGCAGGTCATTGAGCAAGTCCTTGCCCTTGACCCTGGCGTCGTAGCGCAGCACCAGGTTGCCATGAGGATCGACAATCCATAGCTGTGCATCCTGCTTGCCCTGGCTCATCTCAGCGTACTTGCTCAGGTCCAGCGGGTAGCGCTGCAGCTGTGGGTATTCGCGATCGAGCCGGGCCTGGTAGTCAGCGCCCAGCGCTTGCGCTGTGGCCAGGGCATGACTGGCGCGGCTGGCATCTCGCCCCAGGCCGATCTGGATCTGCCGCGCCAGGTACACCAGTTGCTGGCAGTCCAGCCCGCACTCTTTTGGGGTGCTGACCAGCAACTGCCAGCGCTGCTCGTCGGCACTGACGCCGAGGTCGGCCCGGCTCTGGCCGTTGCCGAGCATTTCACCGTGATAGCTGCGGCTGTCCGGGACCCAGAACTGCAACTTGTACATGGCGGTGGCCAGCAGCATCGGGCCGAGGACCACCAGCAGGATCAGGATCAGTTGCAGGCGCCCGCGAGCGCGCCCGGTTGGCGCCTTGCCTTCAGACATGTTGAGTGGACTCGTGACGGCTCCCATGCTGTTTCTCCTTGTTGTTATGCCAGCCGAAGTAGAGGTAGAGCAGGACCAACGCCAGCGCCAGGGCGAACCACTGCACGGCGTAGCCCAGGTGTTTTTCCGGGCCCATGGCGACTACCGGCCAGTCCAGCCGGTAGCTGGCCGGGCCTGGCTCCAGACGCAATTCGTAAGCGAAGCCTTCACGCGACAACTGCGGCCACAGATGGCTGGCATCTATGGCCGTCAACAGACGCGGCCAGCTGCCGCCTTGCGGGTCGGCATGCAATTGGAAGGTGGCCCCGGGGGCGACGTACACCCGGGCATCCAGGCTCAATGTCTGTGCCGGGGTGCTGAACTGCACCGGGATACGCCGGTCCGGCCACGGCAGCCAGCCGCGATTGACCAGCAGCCAGAGCCCGCTGGCCTGGTCGAGGAAGGGTTGCAGCAGTTCGACGCCGACCTGGCCATCGCGCATGCGGTTGTCCAGCAACAGGCTGTGCTCGGCATCGAACTGACCGAACAGGTGCACCCGGCGATAAGCCGGGTCCTTCAATTGAGGCAACTGTGCGGCGCCCGAGGCTTCACCGGCCTGGCGCTCGGCATAGCTGGCGAGCAACTCGCGCTTTTCCTGCGCCCGCGTCAACTGCCAGCAGCCCAGGGCAACCAGCCCAGGGAACAGCATCAGCACCACCAGGGTCGGCACCCAACCTGGGCGAAATGGCTTCACCCGGTCACCCCATGCTCGGTCGCTATACTTAAGGTCATCGATGCATCCCCCCGGAGTTTCGCCATGCTTAAAGCCGCGATTGTCCTGATGCTGCTGGCCACCATCGCCAGCCTGTTCAGTGGCCTGTTCTTTCTGGTCAAGGACGACGGACATTCCACGCGTCTGCTCAAAGCCCTGACCGTACGGGTCACATTGGCTGCGCTGACTCTGGCGCTGATCACCTGGGGCTTCTATAGCGGCCAGTTGGTGTCCCACGCGCCGTTCTGAATCCGGCTACAGCACATACACAAAGATAAATAGCCCGACCCAGACCACATCGACGAAGTGCCAGTACCAGCTGGCCGCCTCGAAACCGAAGTGTTTGTCGGGGTTGAAGTGCCCGCGCATGATCCGCATCAGCATCACGAACAGGATGATTGTGCCCATGGTCACGTGAGCGCCATGAAACCCGGTGAGCATGAAAAAGGTCGCGCCATAGATGCCTGACCCCAGCGTCAGGCCCAGCTCGGTATAAGCTTCGTGATACTCGTAGGCCTGCAATATCAGGAAGCCGATCCCCAGCAGGATGGTCAGCGCCAGCCAGAATTTCAGGGCACCACGGTGATCCTTGCGCAGCGCATGGTGGGCGATGGTAACCGTGACGCTGGAGCTGACCAGCAGGATGGTGTTGATCAGTGGCAAGTGCCAGGGATCGATGACTTCTTTGGGTGGCGGAAACAGCTTGGGATCAGGCGTGTTGAGCAGCGGCCAGGCAAACTCGAAATTCGGCCAGAGCATGTGCGCCACGCCTTTGGCGCCTTCACCGCCGAGCCAGGGCCCGGCCAGGTTGCGCACATAAAACAGCGCACCAAAGAAGGCGATGAAGAACATCACCTCGGAAAAGATGAACCAGGACATGCCCCAGCGGAACGAGCGGTCCAGTTGCGGGCTGTAAAGCCCGGCACGACTCTCCTTGATCACCGCGCCAAACCAACCGAAGAACATGTAGGCCAGGAACAGCGCGCCCAGGAAGAAGATCCATGGCCCATGGGATTCTGGGCGCCCGGCCTTGAGGTCGTTGAACCAGGTACCCAGGCCGAACACCGTGATGAACATGCCGATCGTGGCAATGATCGGCCACTTGCTTTGCGCCGGTACGTAATAGTGCTCATGCGAAGCCATTGAGTGTTCTCCTTATCGGGCGCCCTGTGTGGCCTGGCCCGCCAGGTGTGCAACCGGCGGGTGGCGAGCGGTGATATCGAACAGCGTGTAAGCCAGCGTCAGGTGTTTCACATCCTTGGGCAGGTCGCGGTCGACGATGAAGCGCACCGGCATTTCGATGCGCTCTCCCGGTTGCAGCACCTGCTGGGTGAAGCAGAAGCATTCGGTCTTGTGAAAGTACGCTGCCGCTTCCGCCGGGGTAATGCTCGGGATCGCCTGGGCGCTCATCGGCTTGTCGGTCGGATTACGGGCGATGAACACCATCTGGTTGACCGCACCGGGATTGACGTCGATCTGATCGGCAGTGGAATAGAACTCCCAGACCATGTCGCTGGCATTGGTCGACATGAACTGCACTTTTACGCTGCGGTTCATATCGCTGACCTGACTGCCTTGATATTGCCCGCCGGTCTTGCCGTTGATGCCGAACGCCTTGCACATCACGTCGTAGATCGGCACCAGGGCAAAGCCGAATGCGAACATCACCACGGTCAGCAGCGTCAGCCGCAACACCAGGCGCTTGAGCGAGGTCCCTTCACTCATGGCTCTTCCTCCGGCGTTTGCCGTTCATTTCACTTCCGGTGGGGTCTGGAAGGTGTGATAGGGCGCCGGTGACGGCACCGACCACTCCAGCCCCTCGGCACCATCCCAGGGTTTGGCCGGTGCCGGAGCACCGCCGCGAATGCACTTGATGACAATGAACAGGAAGAAGATCTGCGTGGCGCCAAAGGTAAAGGCACCGATCGAGGAGACCATGTTGAAGTCGGCGAACTGCAGGTTGTAGTCCGGAATCCTGCGCGGCATGCCGGCCAGGCCGACAAAGTGCATGGGGAAAAAGGCCATGTTCATGCCGATGAACGACAGCCAAAAATGCAGCTTGCCCAGGGTTTCGTCGTACATGTGCCCGGTCCATTTCGGCAGCCAGTAATAGGCTGAGGCGAAAATCCCGAAGATCGCCCCAGGCACCAGCACGTAATGGAAGTGGGCAACCACGAAGTAGGTATCGTGGTACTGGAAGTCCGCCGGGGCGATGGCCAGCATCAACCCGGAGAAGCCGCCGATGGTGAACAGGATGACGAAGGCGATGGCGAACAGCATCGGCGTCTCGAAGGTCAGCGAACCTTCCCACATGGTGCTGACCCAGTTGAATACCTTCACCCCGGTCGGCACCGCAATCAGCATGGTGGCGTACATGAAGAACAACTCGCCGACCACCGGGATGCCGACCACGAACATGTGGTGCGCCCAGACAATAAAGGACAGGAAGGCAATCGCGCCGGTGGCATAGACCATCGAGGTGTAGCCGAACAGCGGTTTGCGCGAGAACGCCGGGATGATCGAGCTGACCGCGCCGAACGCCGGCAGGATCATGATGTACACCTCGGGATGACCGAAGAACCAGAACACATGCTGGAACAACACCGGGTCACCGCCACCGGCAGCACTGAAGAAACTGGTGCCGAAGTGGATGTCCATCAGCATCATGGTCACCACACCGGCCAGCACCGGCATCACCGCAATCAGCAGGAAGGCGGTAATCAGCCAGGTCCAGACGAACAGCGGCATCTTCATCAGGGTCATGCCCGGGGCACGCAGGTTGAGGATGGTGGCGATGACGTTGATCGCGCCCATGATCGAACTGATACCCATCAGGTGGATGGCGAAGATGAAGAAGGTCACGCTTTCCGGGGCGTAGGTGGTCGATAACGGCGCATAGAAGGTCCAGCCGAAGTTCGGCCCGCCACCGGGCATGAACAGGGTCGAAACCAGCAGCAGGAACGCCGCTGGCAGCAGCCAGAAGCTGAAGTTGTTCATCCGCGGCAAGGCCATGTCCGGCGCGCCGATCATCAGCGGGATCATCCAGTTGGCCAGGCCGACGAAGGCCGGCATCACCGCGCCGAAGACCATCACCAGGCCGTGCATGGTGGTCATCTGGTTGAAGAACTCCGGCTGAACGATCTGCAGGCCGGGCTGGAACAGCTCGGCGCGGATCACCATGGCGAACGAGCCACCGAGCAGGAACATCATGAAACTGAACCACAGGTACATGGTGCCGATGTCTTTGTGGTTGGTGGTCAGCACCCAGCGCATCAGGCCCTTGGCCGGTCCGTGGGCGTGCTCATGACCATGACTGTGGTCGTCGATCACTGCGCTCATGTCCTGTCTCCTGCAGTCCGGTGGCTGGTGCGGGAATACCTGTCAGGCCGGCTCATTTGCTTTCTGCCTGTTTGATCGCCAGCACATCTTTTGGCGTGACCATGTCGCCTTTGTTGTTGCCCCAGGCGTTACGCTCGTAGGTCACCACGGCGGCGATATCCACTTCCGACAGCTGCTTGCCGAACGCGGCCATGGCGGTGCCGGGCTTGCCGTGGAAGACGATGCTCAGGTGATCTTCCTTGGGACCGGTGGCGATCTTCGAACCCTTGAGTGCCGGGAACATCGGCGGCAGGCCCTGGCCTTCGGCCTGGTGACAGGCCACGCAGGTGGTGTGGTAAACCTTGTCGCCGCGCTCGACCAACTCTTGCAGGGTCCAGTCCTTGCTGGTCAGCTCCTTGAGCTTGGCCACCTCGGCCTTGCGCTCGGCAAGCCAGGTGTCGTAATCGGCCTTGGACTTGACCTCGACCACCACCGGCATGAAGCCGTGGTCCTTGCCGCACAGTTCAGTGCACTGGCCCCGGTAGATGCCGGGCTTCTCGACCCGGGTCCAGGCCTCGTTGACGAAGCCGGGAATGGCATCACGCTTGACCGCAAAGGCCGGCACCCACCAGGAGTGAATGACGTCGGCGGCAGTGACCAGAAAGCGCACTTTGGCCCCCACCGGCAACACCAGTGGCTGGTCGACTTCGAGCAGGTAATGCTCGTCTTTGGGGGCTTTGTTGTGGATCTGCTCGGCGGGGGTGGCCAGGTTGCTGAAGAACTCGACGTCCTGGCCCAGGTATTTGTAATGCCACTTCCATTGGTAGCCAGTGACCTGGATATCCACATCCGACTCGCTGGCATCGTAGATATCGATCAGGGTCTTGGTCGCCGGAATGGCCATCGCCACCAGGATCAGGAACGGCACCACCGTCCACATGATCTCGACCCAGGTGTGCTCGTGGAAATGCGCAGGCTGCTGGCCGGTGGAACGACGGTGGATGATCATCGACCAGAACATCGCGCCAAAGACCACCAGGCCAATGATCACGCATATCCAGAAAATGATCATGTGCAGGTCGAACACTGCGTTGCTGACTTCAGTCGCCCCTGGCGCCATGTTCACGGTCCAGGCGGCGTTGGCCTGACCGAATACCGACCACAACAGGAGGCCCATCCAGACGTGTGGATGTCGCATCATTGCGGGTTCCCCTTATCGTTCTTGTTATCCCGGAGGCGTGGACCTACGGCTAAGGGTACGGCGGCCAAGACTGCGAACTTCGACGACCGAGCCCCTGCGAACTGCAGTCGGGCCTCATCAGCGAATCACTTTCAAACCGGAGTATAGACAGCGACCTTGACCACGCAATGCGATAAAGGAATTCAAACCGCTGCAGTTGAACGTTTGCGCGGCAGGCCGCGGTTTGTCTGGGGCGGGAGCACAATGATGGCATTTCGATATAATCACTGACTATAAGTGGTCCCGGTTTATGCCAAATACGTCTTAGCGGATTGCAGAACCGAGCTACCTTATGTCTTCCGTTTGTCACGCCTTTACCCTGGAGTTGTCATGAACATCGCCGCTTTGCGCGAGCAGATCACCCGTGCCCATCAACATGAGACCGAAACCGGCCAACTGAAAGAACAACTGATCAAACAACTGCCGCACCTGCATCCTTCGATCCAGCTACCGGAAAGCGACGCCCATGGCGCCTTGGCACGCTTCGTCAGCGCCTACATTGAACAGGTTCCGGAAATGCTCGAGGCCGCCAATGCAGTGGCCCGCGAAGCCGGTATCGAATCGCAGATCAAGCCGGTGCTGAAAATCGCTGAACAGTATTTCCTGCAACCGCCAGCCATCACCAATACCCATCTGGGCCTGGGATGCCTGCTGGACGAAGCCTACCTGGCACATCGCCTGGTGGAAGAAGTCAACGACCTGTACATCAAGCACTTCAATCAGCCGCTGATCCCGCTGGACACCACCGTGGCCAACCTGATTGCCCACCAACTGATCGGCGAAGAATTCGCCAACCAGCTGGATGAAGTGGTGCACCACTCTGTGGATGAAATGCTTAATGAAGAGAGCTTTGCCCTGGAGTCGGTCGAGCAATACCGCGACAAACTCAGCAGCCCGGACACAGGCGCCGCGTGGAAACGCTGGCCGTGCCTGTCGCGGCAACTGGGTGTGGGTCTGGAGCTGGATCAGTCGGCTTGAGGTTCAACTGCATCGCGGGGCAAGCTTCCCACTGAGATCACCTGTGGGAGCGGGCTTGCCCCGCGATAGCGTCACGCGCCCAATCCAGCCGTGGTGCGAACCCGGCCTTCGACCCGGCGCTTGAGCCGACGCTGCTCGATCAGTAGCCTCGAGCCCTTGCCGACATTGGCCCGGCCCCAATCCTCAAGCAGTTCAAGGCAGGAATGGTCGATGTAGCTGAGGTTGGCCAGCGGCACATGCAGCGTGGTACCGGCGGGAATGCCTTCAAGTACCTGAGCCAGCGCCGGCACCTTGAGAAAGGTCGCCGCGCCGCTCAAACGCAGCTCCAGGTGACCCGGCGCCTCGCGGCTGACCACACTGATCTTCAGACGCGCCGCCTTCAGCGCCAGCTTCAGCAACGTCAGGGCGAAGCCCAGCAGCACTCCGGTCAACAGATCGGTGAAGATGATTGCCAGCGCCGTCGCCGCGTAAGTGAACATCGGCATCCGCCCATAGCGGCCCAGACCGCGAAAGGCCTTGAAGTCGACCAGTTTGATGCCGGTGTACACCAGCACACCCGCCAGGCTCGCCACCGGTATCTGTTGCAGGACGCTGCTGAGTACCACGACAAAAGCCAGCAACCAGAGCCCATGCAGAATCGCCGACAGGCGCGTGCGGGCACCGGCCTGAACATTGGCCGAGCTGCGCACGATCACCCCGGTCATCGGCAGCGCGCCGAGCACACCACAGAGCATGTTGCCGACACCTTGCGCCGACAGTTCACGGTCGAAGTCCGAGCGCTGACCATTGTGCATGCGGTCCACCGCAGCAGCCGAGAGCAAGGTCTCGGCACTGGCGATGAAAGCCAGGGCAAAGGCGGCAACCAGCAGGTTCGGGTCGGCAAGGTTGAGCAGATCAGCCGGCCGCAGCCAGTCGATGGCCTGGCTCAGGTCCGCAGGCACCTGAACACGGTTGACCGGTAGCGCCAGCCACAGACTGAGCGCGGTCATCAACGCCACTCCGAGCAATGCACCGGGGACAAAACGCAACGACTGCGGGCGCAAACGCTCCCAGCTCCACATCACCGCGATGGTGCCAAATCCCAATGCCGCTGCTTTCCAGCCATTGCCCTGGCTTTCCAGCGGTAGCGCCTGGCTGACCGTTGCGGGAAAACCCAGCAGATTGGCAAGGCCTGACGGCTGCGGTGCGCTGTCGAACATCACATGCACTTGCGACAGTACGATCAGCACACCGATACCGGCCAGCATGCCGTACACCACCGCCGGTGCCGTGACCCGGAACCAGCAACCCAGGCGCAAGCGCCCGGCCAACAGCTGCAGCAAACCGGCCAGCAACAGGATCGGTCCGAGCATCGCCACACCGTGTTGGCGCACCAGCTCAAACACCAGCACCGCCAGGCCAGCCGCCGGCCCGCTGACCTGTAACGGCGAACCCGCCAGCCAACCGACCACGATACCGCCGATGATCCCGGTGATCAGGCCTTTGGCGGGCGGCATGCCCGAGGCAATGGCGATGCCCATGCACAGGGGCAGGGCGACCAGAAACACCACCACCGAGGCCAGCAATTCACGCGGCAATGCCGCTTTGATCTGTGTCTTGTTCACCGTGTAACTCCTTCTCTCAAGTTCAAGGCCATTCCTATGGCCGCTGGCACACCCCCTGACACACGAGCAGGCGCAAACCGCCAGCGAGCCGGCAAGGCAGTCAGGGAAATTCAAGGCAGCCGATGACCAGGCCGCACCAGGCAGGTGCAGCCGTCAATCAGCTTGTAACGGGGGTGTCAGGGACGCTTAGTAGCGTCCTCTCGGGGTTGCGCAGGGGATCGGCTGACCTGCAGCGAGGGGCAGGAAACTGTCGCTGGCGGCGTCGTAGGCCTCGATCTGGCTGGTTTCGATGTCATAGATCCAGCCATGGATGTAGAGCTGGCCGGCCGCCAGGCGCGAGGCTACCGAAGGATGAGTGCGCAGGTGGTGCAACTGGGCAATGACGTTTTCCTTGGTCAGTACCTGCATGCTTTCATGCTCGCTGCCGCAGGAGCAGTTGTCCTCGACCACCGTACGGGCGACTTCGGCATGACGCAGCCAGGCCTTGACCGTCGGCATCTTCTCCAGGCTCTGTGGATTGAGTACCGCGCGCATGGCACCACAATCGGAGTGACCGCAAATGATGATGTGGTGTACGCCAAGGGCCAGGACCGCATATTCGATCGCGGTGGAAACGCCACCGTTCATTTGCCCGTAGGGCGGTACGACGTTGCCCACGTTACGGGTGACGAACAGGTCGCCAGGGGAGCTCTGGGTAATCAACTCGGGCACGATGCGCGAGTCGGCACAGGTGATGAACATCGCCCGAGGCGTTTGTGCGGTGGCGAGCTTCTTGAACAGCTCCTGCTGTTCAGGGAAGACGTCGTGGTGAAACCGCAGAAAGCCGTCGACGATATGCTTCAGGGCGGCATCGGCGCTCTCGGCGGGTACTTCCGGAACGGCCTTGGATGGGTCCTTGACGGGCATGCTTCATCCTCTTTGACGTTTTAGGTTAAGTCCATTTTACCGGGTTGATGATTCAAACAGCGCATGACATTTGGATGTATGACGCGCACCAACAATCACATCAGTTGTTGGCTGAATTCCTACGCTACTCGGCGAAACTTAACTCAAACTGAATTGCGAGGCTCTAGAACGGGCGTTCCAGAGATTCAAAGAGTTGCCTGGATAATATCAAAAAAACATCAATGGCCAATACCCAGTATTGAAATCAGAGCAGTGACATCTGTCTGCCCGGCGGACAAAAGGCTGTGCAATCAAGGGAGTAGCCTTCGCGCTGGTTCAACCCGAGTCGACGAATCGTTTTGCGAAAGCGCTGCGCCAGCAACTCGGCAAATACCCCTTCGCCGCGCATGCGCGCACCGAAACGGCTGTCGTACAACTCGCCGCCACGACTCTGGCGGATCAGGCTCAGGACATGGTTGGCCCGTTGCGGGTAGTGATCCTGTAACCACTGCTCAAACAATGGCGCGACCTCCAGCGGCAGCCGCAACATCATGTAGGCAGCACTGAGGGCTCCATTGGCCTTGGCGGCCTCCAGCAGATGCTCAAGCTCACTGTCGTTGATCATCGGGATCATCGGTGAACACAACACCCCCACGGGTATTCCGGTCTCGCTGAGTACGCGAATTGCCCGCAACCGGGCCTTGGGCGCTGCGGCGCGCGGCTCGAGGGTGCGCTTGAGCTCGTCATCGAGTGTGGTGAGGCTGATCATCACGACCACCAGACGCTGCTGCGCCAACTCGGCGAGCAGGTCCAGGTCACGCAGGATCAGCGAACCCTTGGTGACGATGGTGACCGGGTGACGATAGCGCAGCAGTACTTCGAGCAGGCGTCGGGTCAGCTTCTGCTCGCGTTCGATGGGCTGGTAAGGATCGGTGTTGGAACCCAGGTTGATCGGCGCGCAGACATAACCTGGCTTGCTCAGTTGCTGCTCCAGCACCTCGGCAGCGTTGGTCTTGGCGATCAGCCTGGTTTCGAAGTCCAGCCCGGGGGAGAGGTCCCAATAGGCATGACTGGGGCGCGCATAACAGTAAATGCAGCCGTGCTCACAACCGCGATAGGGATTGATCGAGCGGTCGAAGGGCAGGTCGGGAGAGTTGTTGCGGGTAATGATGCTCTTGGCGGTTTCGCTTCGCACCTCGGTACCTTGGGTCAGCGGCACCTCCTGGTACCAGCCGTCATCCTCGGCCACCGTATGATGAGGGGCGAAGCGGTTGTCGGGGTTGTTGGTGGTGCCACGCCCCCGTAGCGGTCCTTGAGGAGTGAACATCAATAGAAACCCCGTATACTGTTTTTATGTACAGTACCCGGGGTGAATTCAAGTTTCCAGTACCGCTGAGCTGTCAGTCGGCGCTGACGATTGATTGCGCACGGTCAATGAACGCCTGGATGGATGCCGACATTGATCGCGACGCCCCCGGCGCCAGCAGCTCACCCCGCATGGCCTGCCCCAGGCGCGAGTCGAAAACACCCTGGTCCTTGAACCAGGCAAACACATCAGTGGCGTGCTCTTCAGCCCACAGGTAGCAGTAAAAGCCCGCTTCATAACCTGTAACCATGTAGTCAAAGCCGTTGGCAAAACGATCATTGCTTGCCAGCGGTAGCACCTGAGTGCGGGCATAGACATCCGCAACCACTTGCTCGATGCTGCGATCATTGCCGTAACTACGATGCAGTTCAAAATCGAGCAGCGCCTTCTTCAGACCGTCGGCCTTCTCCAGACCCCGCTGCGTTTCTCTCGCTTCCAGCCAGCGCTGCACTTCAGCCAGAGAAGCGCGCTCGCCGCCGGTTCGGTGCGCGGATACAGATTGCAGGCTCTGAGCTGACCAGCACCATTGCTCCAGGAGCTTGCCGGCGAACTCCGAAAAGTCGTGACCCAATTCATGAATACTGTTTAAACGCCTATTGGAGTTGGCCATCAGTACTTGATGGAGGCAATGATGAAACTCATGGAACAGTTTGCACAGGTCCTTGTGGCCTAGCTGTATCCCCCTTGGCTCGTAGTAACCAAACAAGGCTGCGACGGGGCGCGACAAAGTACCATCGGCATCTACATGTCGATTGCGAATGGCAAGTGACCACGGCCAGGCCGGCTTGCCTGGACGGATAAAAGCGTCGAGGTAGATATGACCCAAGACATCGCCAGCTTCGGCAACTTGCAGCACCTGTACGTTGTCATCCCAGACTTCGGCCTCAACTTTTTTTATCGATATGCCATACAACTGCTCGACCAAGCCAATCAGCCCGCTTAGGGCCGTTTCGAACGAATAGTATTCGCGCAAGGCTTGATCTGGATCGCGCCCCTCATGCTGACGCAGCTTCTGCGCATAAAACTCATAGTCCCAAGGCTGCAGATCATCGCAGCCCTGTTCCCTGGCAAACGAACGCAACTGATCGGCCTCCCGCTCAAGGCGTGGCCGTTCACGCGCTATCAGCGTGCTCAAGAACGTTTCGACTTCAGCTGTCGATTGCGCAGCCTTGGTTTGCAGGCTCAGTTCGACAAAATCGACAAAGCCCAAAAGCTGTGCCTTTTCGTGGCGTAACCGTAGCAGTGCCTGCAACACTGGACCATTGTCGTGCTGGGATTGCCCGGCGGCCTGATCGGAAGCGCGCGTCACATAAGCCAGATAAATCTCTTTGCGCAGATCGCGGCTATCGGCATATTGCAGGACGGTTTTGCACACCGGCTCTTCAAGCGTCAACAACCAGCCACTGAGCCCGCTGGCTTGCGCTTTGTGCTGCATGTCCGCCAGGTCCGCAGCAGGTATGCCTGCCAATGCTTCGACGTCGGTTATGTGCTTGCTCAAGTGCTCTGTCGCGGCGCGAAGCTTCTCCCGAAACTCCCCTTCAAGGCCGACAATAGCTGTTTCCTGAGTAGTAAATTGCTGGCGACCAGAGCGGTCAATATTCGCCCCCTCGAGACGAAAGTCGCGAAGGATGCGCTTGAGTACTGCCACCTGTTCATCGCTGAGGTCAGAAGGATCGAGTCGTTGATAAGCGCTGAACAGCTGCTGATTCTGATACTTGTCTGTGCGATAGGCCCTGCGCTCAGCATCGCACTCACCGACAGCAGAATTCCACTCATCGCTGGTAAATGCCAATGGCACCAAAGGGTAAAAAGTGTCTTCCAGGCGTTTATCGAGCGCCTCAACGGCCAGCACCAGACCGTTCCAGCTTGGGGTATCGGCCTCACGCTCGATGATTAGCGTCAACGCGCTGCGGTTCTCTTCGACAATTTGCTGTATTGCGGGCAGAAGGTCCTCTACCTGTACGCTTGCGTAGGGGAACAGGTCGAATGGCTGTAGCAGGGGGTTGGCACGGGTCATGATTCACTCCTTGAATGGATGGCAGGACCCGCAACCTACCGCCAGGGAGTGTACAGACTCGTCTATTTATCTACCGCAGATCGGCGCCCCGATGTGCTATCGGGGCACCGCGCCAGCCTTATTCAGCCGGCTTTTTCAGCTTGGGATTAGGGAAGAACTGCACCGTCTGCACCTTGGCCTCGGCCGGTTTTACCTCGACCTTGTTGACCCGGGTACCCAGCTCTTTGGGCACCGACAACCCCTGTTCATTGAGGGTGTCGGAGAACCCGCACGCCACGCACTCACGATGCGGAACGCTGTCTTCGCTCCACATCATCAGCTTGTCCGGCTCGCTGCACGCCGGGCAGACCGCCCCGGCGATGAAGCGTTTCTTGGTTATCACAGGCCCATCACTCATGCCGCCGCTTCCTCACTCAAGCCACTGTGGCGCAAGAGTGCATCGATTGAAGGCTCACGGCCACGGAAGTCGACGAACAGCAGCATTGGCTCCTGGGAACCGCCACGGGCCAGGATCGCTTCACGGAACGCGCGGCCGGTTTCAGCGTTGAGCACGCCTTCTTCCTCGAAACGCGAGAAGGCATCGGCCGAGAGCACTTCAGCCCATTTGTAGCTGTAGTAACCCGCGGCATAACCGCCGGCGAAGATATGCGCAAAGCTGTTGGGGAAGCGGTTGTACGCCGGTGGACGCATGACCGAAACCTCGTCGCGAATGCCTTCGAGCACCTCCAGTACGCTGCGGCCGTCGCCATGGCTGGCATGCAGTTCGAAGTCGAATAGCGAGAACTCCAGCTGGCGGACCATCATCAGCCCGGACTGGAAGTTCTTCGCCGCCAGCATCTTCTCCAGCAGGTCCTGAGGCAGGGCGGCGCCGGATTCGTAATGACCGGAAATCAGCGCCAGGCCTTCCGGCTCCCAGCACCAGTTTTCCATGAACTGGCTGGGCAGCTCGACCGCATCCCAGGCCACGCCGTTGATCCCGGAGACCCCGGCATGATCGATGCGGGTCAACAGGTGATGCAGGCCATGACCGAACTCGTGGAACAGGGTGGTGACTTCGTCGTGAGTCAGCAGCGCCGGCTTGCCGGGTGCTGCCGGGGTGAAGTTGCACACCAGGTTGGCCACCGGGCTCTGCAGCATGCCAGCCTCGGTGCGGCGACGATCACGGGCACCGTCCATCCAGGCACCGCCGCGCTTGTTGGCGCGGGCGTAAAGGTCGAAGAAGAAACGTCCGACGTGTTGGCCGTGTTCCTTGATCTCGAACAGGCGCACGTCTGGATGCCAGGTATCGAAACCCTTGAGCTCGGCGATCTCGATGCCGTACAGGCGCTGGACGATGGCGAACAGGCCGGAAAGCACCTTGTCGATAGGGAAGTAGGCGCGCAAAGTTTCCTGGGAAACGCTGTAGCGCTGCTCACGAAGTTTTTCACCGTAGAAACCGCTGTCCCAGCTCTGCAGGTCCGGGCAACCCTGCTCGGCGGCATAGGCCTTGAGCTGGGCCAGGTCCTGGGCGGCGAACGGTTTGCTGCGCTTGGCCAGGTCACGCAGGAAGCTCAGCACCTGATCGCTGGACTCGGCCATTTTGGTGGCCAGGCTCAACTCGGCAAAGTTGGCATAACCGAGCAGTTCAGCCAGCTCCTGACGCAGGTCGAGGATCTCGCGCATTACCGGGCCGTTGTCGAACTGACCGGCGTTCGGGCCCTGATCGGAGGCGCGGGTGCAGTAGGCAGCGTAGATTTCTTCGCGCAGGGCGCGGTCTTCGGCGTAGGTCATCACCGCGTAGTAGCTGGGGAATTCCAGGCTGATCAGCCAGCCATCGAGGCCCTTGGCCTGGGCGGCGGCAGCCATCTGCGCCTTGGCCGAATCGGTCAGCCCGGCCAGCGCCGCTTCGTCGGTAACGTGCTTGGTCCAGGCCTGGGTGGCGTCGAGCAATTGGTTGGAGAAACGGCTGCCCAGCTCGCTGAGCTTGCTCTGTACTTGCGCATAACGTTGCTGCTGATCGGCCGGCAGGTCGATACCCGACAGGCGGAAGTCACGCAGGGCGTGTTCGAGAATAGTCTTTTGCGCGACATCGAAGCCCGCCGCTTCAGGGCTGGCGATCAGCGCTTCGTAAGCCTGGAACAGCTCACGGTTCTGGCCCAGTTCGGTGGCATACGCGCTCAGTGCCGGCAGGCAGGCCTCGTAGGCTTCGCGCAACTCGGCGCTGTTGCACACCGCGTTGAGATGGCTGACCGGGCTCCAGGCAGCGCCCAGGCGGTCGTTGAGTTCGTCCATGGCCAGCACCAGGCCGGCCCAGCTTGGATTCTGGCCCTGGGTCTTGAGGATGTCGGCAATGGCAGTACGGTTGTCGGCCAGGATCTGTTCAATCGCCGGCTGCACATGCTCGGCACGGATCGCCGAGAAGGGCGGCAAGTCATAAGACTGCAGTAACGGGTTGTTCGCACTCACGGTTAAACACCTTGGCAGAAGAAACATGGGACCATCTTAATTACAATCGACGCCGACCGCAGCCCTATCAATACCAAAGAGAACCCCTATCATGGCCACCCGCAGCTTCCAGAACCATTCACCCCGCTTGGGCGAGCGCGCATTCGTCGACCGCAGCGCCGTGGTCCTGGGGGATGTCGAGATTGGCGCCGACAGCTCGGTATGGCCATTGACGGTGATCCGCGGCGATATGCACCGCATCCGCATCGGTGCGCGCACCAGCGTGCAGGATGGCAGCGTGCTGCATATCACCCATGCCGGGCCGTTCAACCCGGACGGTTTCCCGCTGCTGATCGGCGATGAAGTAACCATTGGTCACAAAGTCATGTTGCACGGCTGCACCCTGGGCAACCGGATCCTGGTCGGCATGGGCACTACCATCATGGACGGCGCGGTGGTCGAAGACGAGGTGATCATCGGTGCAGGTAGCCTGGTTCCACCTGGCAAGCGCCTGGAAAGTGGCTTTCTGTATGTCGGCAGCCCGGTGAAACAGGCCCGTGCCCTGACCGAAAAAGAACGCGCGTTCTTTCCGTACAGTGCCAGCAACTACGTGAAACTCAAAGACCAGCACCTTGCCGAAGGCTACCACCTGCCTGAGTGAACGTGCCTACAGCCCTTATCGAGACAGTCATGCACCAGCAAAACATCCTCTTCGACCTCGACGGTACCCTGACCGACCCGCGCCTGGGCATTACCCGCTCGATTCAGTACGCCCTGGCCAAACTCGGCATCGATGAGCCGGACCTGGCACGCCTGGAGCACTTCATCGGCCCGCCCTTGCTGCAGGCGTTCATGCAGTTTTATGGCTTCGACGAAGCCAAGGCCTGGGACGCGGTGAACTTCTATCGTGAGCGTTTCAAGATCACCGGATTGTACGAGAACCAGGTGTTCGACGGCGTCCAGCCATTACTTGAAGCCTTGAACGGGCAGGGCAGGACGCTGTACATCGCCACCTCCAAACCCTGGGAGTTCGCCCGCGAGATCGCCCGGCATTTCCAGTTCGATCATCACTTCAAGATGATCTACGGCAGCGAGCTCGACGGCACCCGTACCAACAAGGTCGAACTCATCGCCCATCTACTGGCTGAAGAAGCGCTGGACCCGGCCCAGACACTGATGATCGGCGACCGCAAACATGACCTGATCGGGGCCCGCAGCAATGGTCTTGAGGCGGTGGCGGTGGGTTATGGGTTTGGCAGCCATGAGGAGCTGACGGCGGAGCAGCCGACTTATCACTTTGCGACGTTGGCCGAACTGCACAAAGCCTTTCAGCGCGCCTGAAGGCCTCATCGCTGGCAAGGCCAGCTCCCACAACAATCAGGGCCGATCACTTGCCTCCGTGGGAGCTGGTCTTGCCGGCGATGCTTTTCAAGGCCTGATGCCGCTGTTCAAGCGGCAGCCTGCCCAAGGTTTCGACCCGCTCATAAAACACCTCCCAATCCCCGCCCACCTGGGTAAACAATCCCGCAAACGCCGGCACCCACTGGTCATACAAACCAAATGGCAGCAGCTTGGCGTTGTTCATCGGCGCATTGATCCAGGCGTCATAGCGCCCTTTGCCTCCCCACTGACTATCGCGCAGCGTCCGGTAATCACGGCGCAAGCGTTCGAATTCGGCCTGTTTGCCGGCGCGTTTGCCTGACTCGCTCAGCGGTGCTGCATACAGCGTCTTGAGCCGCTCCCGGCTGGCCAGCACCAACGCAACGAACTGGTCGCGCTGCTGACTGTCGTCCTGGGTCTGCGCCGGCAGGCCACGAGCAGCCCGCCACTGGCGAGCGCCTTGCTGCTCGACGAAGGTGGCAAAGGACTCATTGAACGCGGTGTCGTCCTGCACATACAGGCGCTGATGCGCCAGTTCATGGAAGATAACGCTGGCCAATCGCTCGTCGCCCCACCCAAGCATGGAGCTGAGGATCGGGTCGTCGAACCAGCCCAGGGTCGAATAGGCTTCCACCCCACCGACATAGACATCCAGCCCCTGCTGTTTCTGCAACGCCGCGGCCCCGCGGGCAGCACCCTGGCTGTAGTAACCGCGATAGGCGACGCAACCGGCAATCGGGAAGCAATGGGTCTGGGGTTCGAGCGAAAACTCCGGGGTGGCGAACACATTCCACACCACGAACGGGCGGCCAATGTCGGCATACACCCGATAGCTGCGGTTATCCGGCAGCTTCAGTTGTGCGCTGGCAAAAGCCCGTGCCTGTTCGGCCTGAAGCAGATGCTGGCGCAGTTTTGCCGGGGTGGCTGGGTCGGCTACCAGCTCGGCCACCGGTTGACGGGCCTGCAACAGCTGCAACTGTCCGCTGGCCAGTTGCCCGTAGTAACTGATGCTGGAACAACCGTTGAGCAGCCCGAACGCCAACAAGGGAACCAAGTAGCGAAAAAAATGGTCGAGTGCCCCATGACTTGAGCGCAATAAAAGAAATAGTCGAAGCATCCGCGTCCCGTCATCCGCTCAAAGGCTCATCAGCTTCAAGACTATCCTGCCCGGCTGGAGTTTTGCCATGCGTACACTGCTTGTCATCAGTGCTCTTCTGCTTCTGTCCGGCTGTGCCGGGTTGTTGTTGCCTCATCCCGACCCCAACCAGGCCTGGATCGACCTCGCCACCGGCCAGGACGATACCTTGCATGCCGTGGAAGTGGACGACCGGGCCTGGGCCGACAAACGCTATTTCGAAGTGTCGCCAGGCAGCCACGAGTTGACCGTGCGCTACCTGTTTCCGGTAACGCCGAGCAATATCGGCCCGGTCAGTGAACCGCTGTGGCGCGATTGCCAGCTGAATGTGAAATTCAAGGATTTCAGTGCCGGACAACGCTATCAGCTCGAAGCCGGCAGCATCGGCTTTCGGCCATGGGCCAAGCTGTATGACGAGCAGCGCAATCTGGTCAGTAAAGGGCTACCGGCGGGCTGCCAGCGCACCTGATAGCGCGAATGGCGCTATGCTTGTGCTTTGTAGGTTGCAAGCGGGAGTTTGCCATGCGCCAGCCAATGATGCTGATTGCCCTCAGTACCCTGGGGGCTTGCGCCAGCCCCTTGCCGCCCGTTGATAGCAAACAGGCCTGGATCGACCTCTACACCATGACACCCGGCAAGTTGCTGATGGCCGACCGCCTGGATGGCGAGCGCCTCAACGACGGACGCTTCTTCCAGGTCACGCCGGGCAGGCACGAGCTGACCGTACGCTTCGATTTCGAGGTGAAATCCAGTGGCTTCTCGGTCGATCCGGTAGAGCGCACCTGCTACCTGAAAGTGCGCTACGACCACTTCGAAGCCGGCCAGCGCTATCGTCTCGAAGCGCGGGCGCCAGCCATGCGACCCAGCGCCTATCTCTACGACGCGCAACGCAAGGTCGTCGCCGAAGAAGCCAACGACATTTTCTGCATACCCTGACGCCTAGCGATCATTCTTCTGGTAGATGATCTTCTTGGTGCCACCCTCACAGCTGCCAACGACCATGTTCTGGTCGTGAACATCCTCGTTCTTGACGATTTCCAGGGTGTAGGAGCTCACGTTATTGGCCTGGATCTTCGCTTCGATCTCAGCCTTGAGCTCTTCGCAATTCTTTGGCGCAGCCAGCGCAGAAGTCGCCAGCAGCGAAGCCAGCACAGCAATTGCAACACGGATCATGGGACAGCTCCTTGTGACGGCAGCGATTGTGCCGACACCTATTTGACCACAAGCGGGTATCCCGGTTCTGCCTCCGCCCTTGCGCCAGCAAGTTCAGTTCGATTGCATCCCAGGCATTGAATCCTCAGGAAGTGCCCATACAGAGTTAAAAAGGCCATCGCGCAATGCCGGCCAACTGACTGCCGAGGAGGCTTAACTGCCCATGAAGCGACTTGCAGACATTAAATTTTCCACCCTCGACCTGGTCCCGGTGCGTGCCGACGGCAGCCCGGCGCAGTCCCTGCGCAACTCGCTGGACCTGGCGCAACACGTGGAAAAATTCGGCTACAACCGCTTCTGGGTCGCCGAGCACCACAACATGGACGGCATCGCCAGCTCGGCCACCGCTGTGCTGCTCAGTTACCTCGCCGGTGGCACTTCGACTATTCGCGTCGGTGCCGGTGGCGTCATGCTGCCCAACCATGCACCGCTGGTGATTGCCGAGCAGTTTGGCACCCTGGAAAGCCTCTATCCCGGTCGTATTGACCTGGGCCTTGGGCGTGCGCCGGGTTCTGACCAGATGACCGCTCGTGCCCTGCGTCGTGAACGCTCCGGCAGTGCTGACGATTTTCCTGACGATGTCGAAGAGCTGGTGCGCTACCTGGGGCCTCGGACCGCGGAGCAGAAAGTCATCGCCGTGCCCGGTTACGGCACCAACGTGCCGATCTGGTTGCTCGGTTCCAGCCTGTTCAGCGCCCAGCTGGCCGGCATGCGCGGCCTGCCCTATGCCTTTGCCTCGCATTTCGCCCCGCGCTACATGCACGAAGCTATCCGTATCTACCGTAACCACTTCCAGCCTTCGGCAGTGCTCGATAAACCGTATGTGATGCTGGGAGTGCCACTGGTTGCTGCCGACACTGACGAGCAGGCCAATTACCTGGCGACCTCGGTGTATCAGCGAATTCTTGCCCTGATGCGCGGCCAGAGCCTGGTACAGCGGCCACCGGTGCAAAGCATGGACGGCCTGTGGCTGCCCCATGAACGCGAGGCGGTGGGCGATTTCCTGGGACTGGCGATGGTTGGCGGGCCGCAGAAGATCCGCGCCAAGCTAGATGTCTTGCTGGAGCAAACCCAGGCAGATGAGCTGATCTTCACCTGCGACCTGTATGAGCATGCGGACCGGATTCGGTCCTATGAGCTGCTGGCGCAGGTGATACGCGAGAGCTAATGGCCCCATCGCCAGCAAGGCTGGCTCCCACAAAGATTGCCTTGGCACTCATCTGTGGGAGCTGGCGTTGCCAGCGATGAAGTCCGATCAGCCACGCTTGTAGACGATTTCCTTGGTGCCGCCTTCGCAGGTCCCGACGACCTTGCCGCCCGCCGCTGCACCCTTGTCAACGATCTCCAACGAGTAGCCGCTGACGCCTTTGGCATCAAGCTTGGCGGCTATTTCACTCTTCAATTCTTCGCACGGTTTGCCCGCGGCAAGGGCAGTGCCCGCCAGCGCCATCAAACCCAGTGCCACTACCAACTTCTTCATCGATCGCTTTCCTTGTTCAGATCAAAGTGGAGGAGGGCGCCGGAACCCGTCCGGGCGCCTCAGGACTGTGTAACTCAATTGACCCGCACAAGCCAGTGTCATGCCTTCAGCTGTTGACGATACGGAATCCCACCTTGAGCGTTACCTGAAAGTGCGCCGCCTTGTTGTCCTTGATGTGCCCGCGGGTGTCGACCACTTCGAACCACTCAAGGTGCTTGATGCTTTTGCCCGCTTCGGCCAGGGCATTGTTGATCGCCTCTTCGATGCTGTTGGGTGACGAGCCGACGAGTTCGATTTTCTTGTAAGTGTGATGATCCGACATGAGCAGTCTCCGTTTCGAAGGTGAACTTTGAGCCTAGCAGCGCCCGCCTGAATTACCTGCAAGAGGTCATTACCCGGGAAATTCGGACGGCACTTTCTCGCCGCGGCGAAGTCGGAACCAGAACAGCTCACTCACACCTCGAAGGAGAGCCACCATGGCCAACCATTCGCTGCGTAAAGCGTCACTGCAAAGTATGGAAGCGGAGATCGAAAGCCTGCTCAAGTCGCTGGAAAGCCTCAAGGACGATGCCTCGGATGAGTCGCGCAAGACCCTCAAGACGCTCAAGGGCAACGCCGAGAACGCATTGCGTCATTCGCGCAGCCTGCTCAGCGATGCCTATGAAGAGGTGAAAACCAAGACCCGCCAGACCGGCCTGGCCACCCGCGACTACGCCCAGGAACACCCCTGGACCACCGCTGGTGTAGCCATTGGTGCCCTTGGCCTGCTCGCCGCCTACCTGATGTGCAGGCGCGATAACTAATCGCTCTGGCGCGCCAGCTCCGCGCGCAACCATCCGGCCAGTTGCTCGGCGCGCCCATCCGCGGCGCGTCGCGGCACCCACAACGCCAAGGCGGCCTGCGTCTGGCAAAAGCCCCAGGGTGCAGCCAGACGCCCGGCACGCAAGTCATCGGCCACCAACGGCTGCGGCGCGATTGCCACACCCAGGCCGGCGACAGCCGCTTCCAGCAAGTAATACAGATGCTCGAAATCCTGGCCGTAGCGCAGCGCCTCAGGGTTGATACCCTGTTGCTGCGCCCAGCTTGGCCAGGCCTGTGGACGTGAGGTGGTCTGCAACAGGGTCTCTTCCAGCAAGGCCTCAGCTGGCGCCTGCTGCAGGCGGGAGAAGCCTGTGAAGTGCGGGCTGAGCACCGGACCGATGCGCTCCTGGGCCAGCACATGCACCTGCATATCGGCTGGCCAGGGTGGCTCGGCGAACACCAGCAGGGCGTCAAGGCCGGGACGACGCGGATCGAGGTCGCCTTCACCAGCGGACAAATGCAGACGCAATTCCGGCAAGTCCGCCTTCAGACGGCCCAATCGTGGAATGAACCAGCGTGCCAGCAAACTGCCGGAGCAACCGAGCACAAACGGCGCGTCGGCACTGCTCTGGCTCAACTCGGCACACACACTGCGCAAGCGCTCGAAGGCATCGGAGCTGGCATCACGCAACCGCAAGCCGGCATCTGTGAGTTTAATGCCACGCCCGTCCTTGACGAACAGGCTGACCCCCAGATGCTCTTCAAGCACCTTCAACTGCCGGCTGACGGCGCCATGGGTAACGTGCAGTTGCTCGGCTGCCTGGCTGACGCTGTTGAGCCGGGCTGTGGCTTCGAAAGCCCTAAGGGCATTGAGGGGAGGCAGGTCCTGGCGCATAACGTGTGAGTTTTCCTGACATGTTCAAGCAATCTTATCGGTTTTCAGCCGCGCCTGTCGTGGTTACAGTAAAGCCATTCCCAGTCTTCACTACGCCCTGGAGCGACCCATGACCCAGACCAACTTCCGCGCCGGCCCCGATGCCAATGGCCTGTTTGGCGCATTCGGCGGCCGCTACGTGGCTGAAACCCTGATGCCGCTGGTGCTCGACCTTGCCCGCGAGTACGAAGCCGCCAAAGCCGATCCTGAGTTCCTTGAGCAACTGGCCTACTTCCAGCGCGACTACATCGGCCGTCCCAATCCGCTGTACTTCGCCGAACGCCTGACCGAACACTGTGGCGGTGCAAAGATCTTCTTCAAACGTGAAGAGCTCAACCACACCGGCGCGCACAAGGTGAACAACTGCATCGGCCAGGTGCTGCTGGCCAAGCGCATGGGCAAAAAGCGCCTGATCGCCGAAACCGGCGCCGGCATGCACGGCGTGGCCACCGCCACCGTGGCCGCACGCTTCGGCCTGCCTTGCGTGATCTACATGGGCGCTACCGACATCGAGCGCCAGCAGGCCAACGTGTTCCGCATGAAGCTGCTCGGTGCCGAGATCGTCCCGGTGACTTCCGGTACCGGCACGCTCAAGGACGCCATGAACGAGGCCCTGCGCGACTGGGTCACCAACGTCGAAGACACCTTCTACCTGATCGGCACCGTTGCCGGTCCACACCCGTACCCGGCGATGGTTCGCGACTTCCAGTCGATCATCGGCAAGGAAACCCGCGCCCAGCTGCAGGAGAAAGAAGGCCGTCTGCCCGACAGCCTGATCGCCTGCGTTGGCGGCGGTTCCAATGCCATGGGCCTGTTCCATGACTTCCTCGACGACACCAGCGTGCAGATCATCGGCGTCGAAGCCGGTGGCCACGGTGTCGACACCGACAAGCATGCCGCCAGCCTCACCGGTGGTGTTCCGGGCGTTCTGCATGGCAACCGCACTTACCTGCTGCAGGATGCCGACGGCCAGATCACCGATGCCCACTCGATTTCCGCCGGCCTGGACTACCCGGGCATCGGCCCTGAACACGCCTACCTGCATGAAGTGAAACGCGTCGAATACGTCAGCATCAACGACGAAGAAGCCTTGGCCGCGTTCCACACCACCTGCCGCCTGGAAGGCATCATTCCAGCCCTGGAAACCTCCCACGCGCTGGCCGAAGCGATCAAACGCGCCCCGACCCTGCCCAAGGATCACCTGATGGTGGTGTGCCTGTCCGGGCGTGGCGACAAAGACATGCAAACCGTGATGAGCCATATGGCTGCCCAGGAGAAACAGGCATGAGCCGGATCGAACAACGCTTCGCCGAACTGAAGGCCGAAGGCCGTTCTGCACTGGTCACCTTCATCACCGCCGGCGACCCTGGCTACGATGCCTCGCTGGCGATCCTCAAAGGCCTGCCGGCTGCTGGCGCCGACGTCATCGAGCTGGGCATGCCGTTCACCGATCCGATGGCCGACGGCGTGTCCATCCAGTTGGCGACCTTGCGTGCCCTGGAGGCTGGCCAGACCCTGGCGAAAACCTTGCAGATGGTTCGCGAGTTCCGCGTCGACAACCAGACCACGCCGATCGTGCTGATGGGCTACTACAACCCGATCCACCGCTTTGGCGCCGAAGCCTTTGTCGCCCAGGCCAAGGAAGTGGGGGTCGACGGTCTGATCATCGTCGACCTGCCGCCTGAGCATGACGCCGAGCTGGCTACCCCGGCCCAGGCATCCGGTATCGATTTCATCCGCCTGACCACCCCGACCACCGACGACGTGCGCCTGCCGCGCGTGCTGGAACGCAGCTCCGGCTTCGTCTATTACGTTTCGGTAGCGGGTGTCACCGGTGCGGGCTCGGCCACTACCGAGCAGGTCAGCAGCGCCATCGAGCGCCTGCGCCGGCATACCGACCTGCCGATCAGCGTCGGTTTCGGTATCCGTACTCCAGAGCAGGCGGCAGCCATCGCCAAACTGGCCGATGGCGTGGTGGTCGGTTCGGCGCTGGTTGACAAGATTGCCCAGGCCAAGTCGGCTGATCAGGCCGTAGGCGATGTGCTGGAGCTATGTTCGGCGCTGGCCCAGGGTGTGCGGGGCGCGCGCAAGGCTTGATTGCGCGGCGCCTTCATCGCCGGCAAGGCCGGCTCCCACATGGACCTGTCTGCACCGGGCTATTGTGGGAGCCGGCCTTGCCGGCGATGGCAGCACCACCCGAATCAGGAAGGCTCGAAGATCGACAGATCAAGCGGCCGCACCGCCCCCATCCAGATCGCATGGTCGCGATGATCCGCCAGATCGTCTCCAGTCAGCGGATGCAGAAACACCACAAGCCCATGGCGATACAGTGCCAGCCAGGGCAACACCACTCCGACCACCTCCGGCCCGAACGCCAGTTGGCAGCTCCAGTCCGGATGCGGCCCGACCGGCTTCTGATGCATGCGGCCCATAGTCACCCCAAACAGTTTGGCAGCCTCTTCACATAGCTGCCGCGCCTGCTCCATGGTGCTGGCGTCATAATAGACATGGGCGTGATACCCCTTGATCCTTTGCACGAAAACTCCTGAATCACAAGAACCCCCAAGGCATCCCGGGGTCAAATGATCACCCGCCTGAAAAGGGAGTGACCTGGTGAAAAATGCCGAAACCCCAGTGTTCAAACTGATCCTGGTCGGTGGTTTGAGCAGCCTGGGCAGCGCCCTGATGGCCGAATTGCTCAAGCGCCAGCATGAAGTGATCGCCGTGGTCGACGACTTGAACACCCTGGCGCCACGCCCGGGCCTGCACTTCAAGATAGGCGGGCTGAACAGCGTTGATCAAGCGGAGCAAAGCGTAGCCGGTGGCTCGGCGGTGGTCTGCCTGCTGGCGGCGCTGGCTCCCGACGATTTCGTCGCACAGCTGCGCATGAGCCAGGCACTGGTTGCCGGCATGTCTCGCACAACTATACGCCGCCTGTTGCTGGTCGGCGATTTCAGCGTGCTCGACCATAGCGAAGGTCACAGCGAGCAACAACGGGCCTGTGCCGATCAAATCGTCGACCTGTTGCAACGCAGCCCGCTGCACTGGACCTTGATCAACACCCCGCTGCAAGTCGCCGGGCTGGGCATCGAACACTTCCACCAGACCCACGGCACCCTGGAGCCGGGCCTTCGCGAACCGTTGCAACACCTGGCCAGGGTAGCTGCCGCCATGGTCGATGCCCTGGAGTTGAAACTGCACTACGGCGAGCATGTGAACTTCGTCTTCTGACGCACCTGCTCTTTACGGCTTGCACCCAGGCGCCGGACATCGCACCCTGAACAGCTTCCATTCGTGATAGAGCATGTCCATGGCCTGGCCAGATCGCCAACGTCTGCTGCCGTTTCTCAGCTGGCTGCCCCGGCAAACCCGCGCCAGTGTGCGGCGCGATCTGCTGGTTGGGCTGAGCGGGGCGATCCTCGCATTGCCGCAATCCATCGCCTACGCATTAATCGCCGGCCTGCCCGCCGAATATGGTTTGTATGCAGCGATTGTCCCGGTGCTGATTGCCTGCCTCTGGGGTTCGTCCTGGCACCTGATCTGCGGGCCGACGGCGGCGATTTCCATTGTGCTCTATGCCAGCGTCAGCCCCCTGGCTGTCAGCGGCAGTGACGACTACATCACCCTGATCCTGTTGCTTACGTTCCTCGCCGGAGTGTTTCAGTGGTTGCTGGGAATGCTGCGTTTCGGCGCACTGGTCAATTTTGTCTCTCATTCGGTGGTGCTGGGCTTTACCCTCGGCGCCGCAGTGGTCATCGCCCTGGGACAACTGCCGAGCCTGTTGGGGCTGGATCTGCCCAGCCAGGCCACCGCGTTGAAGACCCTGGAAAGCCTGCTGGCGCACGCAGGAGAAGTAGACTGGCCTTCGCTGGTGCTGGGCCTGGGTACGTTGCTGCTGGGCGTTGCGCTGAAGCTGCTGCGCCCGCGCTGGCCCGGCCTGTTGATAACCCTGACGATTGCCAGCCTGCTGGTCTGGTTGCTGCCTGGAGTATTCGCCCATGTGCAATTGGTACCCGGATTCGCCGGCCAGTTGCCGCCCCTGAGCCCATTGCCGCTGCTCGACTTCGAACTGATCCTGCGCTTGCTGCCCAGCGCCGTGGCGGTGGGTATGCTGGGGCTGGTCACCAGCCTGTCGATTGCCCGGTCGCTATCGTCGCGTTCAGAGCAGGTGATCGACGCCAACCAGGAGATCCGCGGCCAGGGCCTGTCGAACATGGTTGGCAGCTGGTTCTCCGGTTATCTGTCGTCAGGTTCCTTCACCCGCTCCGGGCTGAGCTATGACGCCGGTGCCCGCTCACCCTTGGCCGGAGTCTTCTCGGCGCTCTGGGTCGCGCTGTTCGCCGTGGCCGGCGCCAGCCTGATTGCACATATCCCGATCCCGGCGATGGCCGCCAGCATCCTGTTGATCTGCTGGGGCCTGATCGATCATCGGGCGATGCGGGCGCTGTTGCGGGTCAGCCGTTCGGAGTTTCTGGTCATGGCCCTGACCGCTGCGGCAACCTTGCTGCTGGAGCTACAGACCGCCATCTACGCCGGCGTGCTGGCGTCATTGTTCTTCTACCTCAAACGCACGTCACGACCACGAATTCAGCAATCACGTGAAGGCGACGCAGATGTGCTGCGTGTCGGCGGTTCGATTTTCTTCGGCGCCAGCCATTACCTGCAGGTGCGCCTGCAACGCTGCCAGGGCCCCGACGTGGTGATCGATGCCCGGCAGATCAACTTCATCGACTTTTCCGGCGTCGACATGCTCCACCGCGAAGCCCGCCGATTGCGTCGGGCAGGCGGCAGCCTGACGCTGCATCGGGCGCGTCCGCAAGTGATTGAGGAATTACATAAGCTGGAAGGGGCAGCATTCTGCCCGATCCGCTTCGAGGGTTAACCGCGAGCCAGCTGGCGGCGCAGTTCGTCCAGTACCGGAGCGGTATCCGGACGCACGCCGCGCCAGATGAAGAACGCTTCAGCGGCTTGCTCGGCGAGCATGCCCAAGCCGTCGAGAACCTTGGCGGCCTTGTGTTCGCTGGCCCAGCGGCAGAAGGGCGTCGGCTCTTTGCCGTACATCATGTCGTAGCACACGGTTTTACCCGGCTCGATCAAGCTGGCGGAGATCGGCGGCAATTCACCGGCAAGGCTCGCGGAGGTGGCGTTGATGATCAGGTCAACCGGCTCTTGCAGCCAGCTGAAACCACTGGCAGCCACCGGGCCCAGGTCGGCGAATTCGCGCGCCAGCTGTTCGGCTTTTTCCACAGTGCGGTTGGCAATCACCAGCGAGGCCGGATTGTGCGCCAGCAACGGTTCCAGCACGCCGCGCACAGCACCACCGGCGCCGAGCAGGAGAATGCGCTTGCCCGCCAGTTGCACACCGGCATTGACCGTCAGGTCACGAACCAGCCCGGCGCCGTCGGTATTGTCGCCCTGCAGGGTACCGTCGGCCAGCTTGCTCAAGGTATTCACCGCACCAGCGCGCTGAGCCCGTGGCGTCAGGCTATCGACCAGGCGGTAGGCTTCTTCCTTGAATGGCACAGTGACGTTGGCACCCAGCCCCTGCTTGAAGAAACCCTGGGCACACATGCTGAAATCGTCCAGCGGCGCCAGCAAGGTGCTGTACTCCAGTTGCTGGCCGGTCTGGTCGGCGAACAAGCGGTGGATCAGCGGCGATTTACTGTGGCCGATCGGGTTGCCGAATACAACGTACTGGTCCATTCACGCGGTTCCTGGGTCAAGGTCGGGCAGGGCCGGAAAAGTTATCCACAACGGCTCAGTGGCTGGCCTTGGCTTCGCCAAGCCAGTCACGGTCCTGGAGGAAATACTCGGTCAGGCGCGCTTCTGCGCTGCCTGGTGCGGCTTTCCAATCGTACCCCCAACGCACTTGCGGTGGCAGCGACATCAGGATCGATTCAGTACGCCCGCCCGATTGCAGGCCGAACAGGGTGCCACGGTCGTAGACCAGGTTGAACTCGACATAGCGGCCGCGACGGTATTCCTGGAACTCGCGCTGCTCGGCCGTGTAGGCCATGGCCTTGCGACGCTGGACGATCGGCAGGTAGGCCTCGATGTAGGCATCGCCGATGGCGCGCATGAACGCGAAGCAGGTGTCGAAATCCCACTCGTTCAGGTCATCGAAGAACAGGCCGCCAATACCGCGTGGCTCGCCGCGATGCTTGAGGTGGAAGTAACGGTCGCACCAGGCCTTGTAACGCGGGTAGACGTCGGCACCGAACGGCGCACAGGCGCGCTCGGCCACCTGGTGCCAGTGCAGGCAGTCTTCTTCGTTGCCGTAGTAAGGGGTCAGATCGAAACCGCCGCCGAACCACCAGACCGCTTCTTCGCCTTCTTTCTCGGCGATGAAGAACCGCACATTGGCGTGCGAGGTCGGTACATGCGGGTTATGCGGGTGGATAACCAGCGATACCCCCAGGGCCTCGAAACCACGCCCGGCCAGTTCCGGCCGATGGGCGCTCGCCGAAGGCGGCAGGCCGCTGCCGAAGACGTGGGAGAAGTTCACGCCGCCCTTTTCGATGACCTTGCCTTCACCGATCACCCGGGTCCGTCCACCACCACCGGCTTCACGCGTCCAGGCGTCTTCGACAAAGCGGGCACCGCCGTCTTCGGTTTCGAGGGCGGCACAAATACGGTCTTGCAAGTCGAGCAGGTAGGCTTTCACGGCCTCGGTGCGGCTAGTCATCAGATCACCTGGAAGCGGGCATGAGCAAATTCGGCGCGTAGCATACCACCGGCGGCTGGCTGGCCGCAGTTGACGGCGATCAAGCAAAGGCGTCCGATAGGGGTTTTCCCAGCCCGACAGGAGAGTGCAGATGGCCAAGCGTATCCAGTTCAGCCAGCATGGGGGCCCGGAGGTCCTGCAACTGGTCGATTTCGAACCTGCCGCACCCGGTCCGCAGCAGGTCCGCGTACGCAACCAGGCCATCGGCCTGAACTTTATCGATACTTACTTTCGCAGCGGCCTGTACGCGCCTCCGGCATTGCCGTCGGGGCTGGGCACGGAAGGTGCAGGGATAGTCGAGGCGGTCGGTGCTCAGGTCACCCGGCTCAAGGTCGGCGACCGTGTGGCCTATGCCGGGGGCCCGCTGGGTGCCTACAGCGAAGTGCATGTGCTGCCCGAAGCCAATCTGGTCAAACTGCCCGACGCCATCAGCTTCGAACAGGCCGCGGCGGTCATGCTCAAGGGCCTGACTGTGCAGTACCTGCTCAAACAGACCTACGCCGTGCAACCGGGCGACACCATACTGTTTCACGCTGCTGCCGGTGGCGTTGGCTCACTGGCCTGCCAATGGGCCAAGGCTCTGGGTGCCAAATTGATCGGTACCGTGAGTTCGGCGGAAAAAGCCGAGCGCGCCAAAGCGCTGGGGGCCTGGGCGACCATCGACTACAGCCATGAGGATGTGGCCCAACGCGTGCTGGAACTGACTGACGGCAAAAAGTGCCCGGTGGTCTACGACGGCGTTGGCCAGGACACCTGGCTGACTTCGCTGGATTGCCTGGCACCGCGCGGTCTGATGGTCAGCTTCGGCAACGCCTCGGGCGCGGTCAGCGGGGTGAATCTGGGCATCCTGGCGCAAAAGGGTTCGCTGTATGTCACCCGGCCGACCCTGGCCAGCTACGCCAACAATGCCGAAAACACCCAGGCGATGGCCGATGACCTGTTCGCAATGATCGCCAGCGGCAAGCTGACGGTGGATATCCAGCAGCGCTATCCGCTGAGTGAGGCGGCCAAGGCGCAGACCGAGTTGTCGGCGCGCAGGACGGTGGGATCTACGGTGCTGTTGCCGTGAGATTGTGTTGAGTTCATCGCCGGCAAGGCCGGCTCCCACAGGTTCAGGTTCACACCGCCCTCTGTGGGAAGCCGGCCTTGCCGGCGATGGGGTCATCAACCCGCCCGAACCACTTCCCCGGTCACCAGGTCACGGATCACACTCGGGTTACGCCGCCCACCCAGTGCACCACCCAGGACCAGATCCAGTTGCCCGCGGAAGTACTGCTCGACGCGCAAACGTGACTTCGCCGCCGGACGCCCCTGTGGGTTGGCCGAAGTCGAAACCAGTGGCCCGACCAGAGAACACAGCTCACGCACCACCGGATGGTCACTGACCCGCAGGGCTACGGTGTCATGAACCCCGGTAATCCACTCCGGCAACATGTTCTGGTGCGGCACCAGCCAGGTGTTCGGACCAGGCCAGGTGCTGCCCATACGGTCGAGCCAGATTTCAGGGAAATCCTCAAACAGGAAGTCGAACTGGCGGATATTGTCGGCGATCAGGATCAAGCCCTTGTCGACCGAGCGCGACTTGATCGCCAGCAGGCGATCCACCGCTTCCTCGTTCCAGGGATCACAGCCCAGGCCCCAGACGGCCTCGGTTGGGTAGGCAATCACCGCACCGGCCCGAATTTCACGCGCGGCTTGTTGCACACGCCAACTGCTCACCATTGAACTCACTCCGCATTAAGGCTAACCAGCAGTGTACTTAGGCAGGCCGGGCAAACCAACGTCCAGCTTCATTGCAAACCCGTCCGGCCACTTCAAGCTCGGTCAATGCCGCCAGTACCCTGGGCAGCGGCCAACCGCTGCTATTGGCTAGCGCTTCGCTGGTTTGTGGCGCCGCCAGCAGCAAATCTTCAAGCACATGCTGGCTGCCGGCAGCTTCGCCACCCTCTACCGATGGCAAACGCTGCCATCCCTGCAGAGTCTCGACAATCTGCTCGACGTTTTCCACCAACAAGGCACCATCGCGAATCAACTGGTGACAGCCTTTGGACCCCGGATGATGGATCGAACCCGGAATGGCATAGACCTCTCGCCCTTGCTCAGCCGCCAGCCGTGCGGTGATCAGCGAGCCACTGGCCAGGCTCGCCTCGACCACCAGCACTCCCAGCGACAGGCCACTGATGATCCGATTGCGCCGGGGAAAGTTACCCGCCACCGGCCCTGCATCGAGAGGAAACTCGGAAACCACGGCACTGCCTTGCTCGATCATCGCCGCAGCCAGCGCCCGATGCCGTTGTGGATAAAATTTCTGCAACCCGGTACCCAGCACCCCGATCGTCTGCCCACCGACATCCAGAGCAGCCTGATGAGCGGCACCGTCGACTCCCAGGGCCAGGCCGCTGGTAATGACAAATCCACCCCGGGCCAGGTGTCGGGAAAAGGCCCCGGCGGTGTCCAGCGCCGGACGCGATGCCCGACGACTGCCGATAATCGCCAGCTGCGGTTTCTCCAGCAACGCCGGGTTACCGGCCACGAACAGCAGGGGTGGAGCGCTATCCACTTCAGCCAGTAAAGCGGGGTAGGTGGGGTCGTCCCACATCAGTAAATGCTGATCGCGCCGCTCTAGCCAGGCTAATGCAGCCGCTGCGCCGTCGCGTACTTCATGGCTGCGCCGGGCCTCGGCGCTCACCCCGGGGAGGCCCAGCGAGCCCCAGGCACTGGCCGGGGCACTGAGCGCTGCCGATGCACTGCCGAACGCCTGCAGGAGCGCGTGAAATCGTTGCGGACCGAGCCCGGGCAAACGATGCAGGCGCAATCGCGCCTCGAGTTCGGCGGGGGAACACGCACGGTAAGCTGGATCTGGCATAACGATCATCCTTGATCGAACGAGTTGAATGCACCCTGCACAAGCTGTGGATAACTCTGTTGATAATACTTTGACAACCGGTTGAAAAATGTCCCTTGGTGGCATGCCTGGGGGCTGCCTGAAACCTTAGCTGACCTTTGCCAGGTGCCGAATGCGCCGAATCCCTTTATTATGTGTACTCATGTTTGTAATTCATCGCACAGTGCAGCTCATACGCTTATGGCCATTCTGAACATCCTCGAATTCCCGGACCCGCGTCTTCGCACCATCGCCAAACCGGTGACCGAAGTCGATGACGGCGTTCGCCAGTTGATCGATGACATGTTTGAAACCATGTACGAAGCCCCGGGCATTGGCCTGGCGGCAACCCAGATCAACGTGCACAAGCGCATCGTGGTCATGGACCTGAGCGAAGATCGCAGCGAGCCGCGGGTGTTCATCAACCCCGAGCTCGAGATGCTGACCGACGAAATGGACCAGTACCAGGAAGGCTGCCTGTCGGTACCCGGCTTCTACGAGAACGTCGACCGCCCGGTGCGGGTCAAGGTCAAGGCGCTGGATCGCGATGGCAAGCCCTACGAGCTGATTGCCGAAGGCCTGCTGGCGGTGTGCATCCAGCACGAATGCGATCACCTCAACGGCAAGTTGTTCGTCGATTACCTGTCGACGCTCAAACGTGACCGGATCAAGAAGAAGCTGGAAAAGCAGCATCGCCAGCAAGCTTGATCTCCTCTTTCCAAAGGCTTGCTCCGGCAAGCCTTTTTCTTTTTAAGCGAGAACGCCATGCGCATTGTCTTTGCAGGCACCCCTGAGTTTGCCGCCGAACACCTCAAGGCCTTGATCGACAGCCCTTATGAAGTGGTGGCCGTCTACACCCAACCGGACCGCCCGGCCGGGCGCGGGCAAAAACTGATGCCCAGCGCGGTCAAGCAACTGGCTGTGGATAACGGTATCCAGGTCCTGCAACCGCCGACCCTGCGCAATGCTGACGCTCAAGCTGAACTGGCGGCCCTCAAGCCGGACCTGATGGTGGTGGTCGCCTATGGCCTGATCCTGCCGCAAGCGGTGCTGGATATTCCGCGCCTGGGCTGCATCAACAGCCACGCCTCGCTGCTGCCACGCTGGCGCGGTGCCGCGCCGATCCAGCGCGCGGTCGAAGCCGGCGACAATGAAAGCGGTGTAACCGTAATGCGCATGGAGGCCGGTCTGGATACCGGCCCGATGCTGCTCAAGGTCAGCACCCCGATCAGCGCCACTGATACCGGCGGCACGCTGCACGACCGCCTGGCCGAAATGGGCCCGCCAGCCGTGCTTGAAGCCGTGGCCGGGCTGGCTGCTGGCACGCTGCAGGGTGAAATCCAGGACGACAGCCTGGCCACCTATGCCCACAAGCTGAACAAAGACGAAGCGCGCCTGGACTGGAGCCGTCCAGCGGTTGAGCTGGAGCGCCTGATTCGCGCCTTCAATCCCTGGCCGATCTGTCACAGCACCCTCAACGGCGAAGCTGTGAAAGTACTCGCTGCCAGCTTATCCACAGGCAGCGGTGCGCCAGGTGAAATCCTCGGCGCCAGCAAAGACGGCCTGATCGTCGCCTGCGGCGAACAGGCCCTGTGCCTGACCCGCCTGCAATTGCCGGGTGGCAAAGCGCTGAACTTCAGCGATCTGTTCAACAGTCGTCGCGAGAAATTCGCCAGCGGCACGGTGCTCGGTCAATGAATCCACGTCTGGCAGCCGCCCGCGCCCTGGCGGCAGTACTCAGCGGCAAGGCCTCACTGAACAGTTCGCTGCCCGCGCAACTGGACAAGGTCGAAGTGCGTGACCGTGGCCTGACCCAGGACCTGGCGTTTGGCACCGCACGCTGGCAGCCACGGCTCTCGGCCCTGGCCGAGCGTCTGCTGCAAAAGCCGTTCAAGAAGGCCGACGCCGATGTCGAAGCCTTGCTGCTGGTCGGCCTGTATCAACTGCTCTACACCCGCGTCCCGGCCCATGCCGCCATCGGTGAAACCGTAGGCTGTGCCGACAAGCTGAAAAAGCCCTGGGCCAAGGCTCTGCTCAATGCCGTGCTGCGCCGCGCGCAACGCGAGAGCAGTGAGATCCTTGCCGAGCTGGAGCGTGATCCGGTGGTGCGCACTGCCCACCCGCGCTGGTTGCAGAAATCACTCAAGGCCTTCTGGCCGGAGCAGTGGGAAGCCATCTGCGCCGCCAACAATGCCCATCCGCCGATGATCCTGCGGGTCAACCGCCGTCATCACAGCCGCGAAGCCTATCTGGAGCTGTTGCACGAAGCGGGACTGGAAGCCACTGCCTGCCAGTACAGCGTTGATGGCATCCTCCTCGCCCAGGCCTGCGATGTGCGCGGTCTGCCGGGGTTCGATCAGGGCTGGGTAAGCGTTCAGGACGAAGCCGCGCAGCTGGCTGCCGACCTGCTTGATCTGGCGCCCGGCCAGCGCGTCCTCGACGCCTGCTGCGCGCCCGGCGGCAAGACCTGCCACCTGCTCGAAGCCGAAGCGAAACTGCAGTCCGTGGTCGCGATCGACCTCGAAGCCAAGCGCCTGACCCGGGTCCGGGAAAACCTCGACCGTCTGGGCCTGGATGCCCAGTTGATTGCCTGTGATGCCCGCGACACCGCCAGCTGGTGGGACGGCAAGGGTTTCCAGCGCATCCTGCTCGATGCACCTTGCTCGGCCACCGGGGTGATTCGCCGTCATCCCGATATCAAGATGACCCGTCAGGCCGACGATATCCCGGCCCTCGCCGCCCTGCAGGGTGAACTGCTCGACGCTCTGTGGCCAACCCTGGAAGTCGGCGGCATCCTGCTGTATGCCACCTGTTCGACCCTGCCGACGGAAAACACCGAAGTGATCGAGGCCTTCCTCGCCCGCACGCCGGGTGCCCGCGAGCTGGACCTTGCGACCCAGGCCGGCCTGCGCCAGCCCCATGGTCGCCAGTTGCTGGCCCAGGAAGGCGGACACGACGGCTTCTACTATGCCAAGCTGATCAAAATCGCCGCCGCGCGCGGATAACAAGAGAAGGGAAGAGCGGATGAAGATCATCATCCTGGGCGCAGGGCAGGTCGGCGGTACGCTGGCCGAGCACCTGGCCAGCGAAGCCAACGACATTACCGTGGTCGATACCGATGGCGAGCGCCTGCGCGACCTCGGCGACCGCCTGGACATCCGTACCGTCCAGGGCCGCGCCTCGTTCCCTACCGTGCTGCGCCAGGCCGGCGCCGACGACGCCGACATGCTGGTGGCGGTAACCAACAGCGACGAGACCAACATGGTCGCCTGCCAGGTCGCCTACACCCTGTTCCACACCCCGACGAAAATCGCCCGGGTGCGTGAGTCGGCCTACCTGACCCGCGCCGGCCTGTTCGACAACGACGCCATCCCCGTCGACGTGCTGATCAGCCCCGAGCAGGTGGTAACCCACTACATCAAGCGCCTGATCGAGCATCCCGGTGCCCTGCAGGTCATCGACTTCGCCGAAGGCAAGGCCCAGCTGGTGGCGGTCAAGGCCTACTACGGCGGTCCGCTGGTCGGCCAGCAACTGCGCCAGATCCGTGAGCACATGCCCAACGTCGACACCCGCGTGGCAGCGATCTTCCGCCGCGACCGGCCGATCCTGCCCCAGGGTGATACAGTGATCGAGGCCGACGACGAAGTCTTCTTCATCGCGGCCAAAGCCCACATCCGCGCGGTGATGGGGGAACTGCGGCGTATCGATGAGACCAACAAGCGCGTGGTCATCGCCGGTGGCGGGCAGATTGGCGAGCGTCTGGCCGAGGCGATCGAAAGCCGCTACCAGGTGAAGATCATCGAGATGAACCCGGCGCGCTGCCGCTACCTCTCAGATACCCTGGACAGCACCGTGGTGTTGCAAGGCAGTGCCTCGGACCGCGACCTGATGCTCGAAGAAAACATCGCCGAAGCCGACATTTTCCTGGCCCTGACCAACGATGACGAGGCCAACATCATGTCCTCGCTGCTGGCCAAACGCCTGGGCGCGCGCAAGGTGATGACCATCATCAACAACCCAGCCTACGTCGACCTGGTCCAGGGTGGCGATATCGATATCGCCATCAGCCCGCAGCTGGCCACCATCGGCACCTTGCTCGCCCACGTGCGCCGCGGCGACATCGTCAGCGTGCACTCACTGCGCCGTGGTGCGGCAGAGGCGATCGAAGCCATTGCCCATGGCGACTCGAAATCCAGCAAGGTGATTGGCAAAGCCATCGAAGACATCGCCCTGCCGCCGGGTACCACCATCGGCGCGATCATTCGCGATGAAGAAGTACTGATTGCCCACGACGACACGGTGATCGAGGCCGGCGACCACGTGATCCTCTTCGTTGTGGATAAAAAGTACATCCGTGATGTCGAGAAGCTGTTCCATGTCGGATTGAGCTTCTTCTAAGGGAGAGCCGGGATGCGCGAATCACTGGAAAAGATGCTGGCCAAGGGTGTGGATAACGCCCTGCTGCGCTTCGGCCTGGGCAAGGCCTGGCTGGATGAAGGCAACGGCGCCGAAGCGGCTGTTCATCTGCAACGCTGCGTCGAGTTCGATCCGAAGTATTCGGCGGCGTGGAAGCTGTTGGGCAAGGCGCATCAGCTGCAGGGTGACAAAGCGGCGGCGCGTCTGGCCTGGGAACAAGGGCTGGAAGCGGCCAAGGCCCACGGTGACAAGCAGGCCGAGAAAGAGATGACGGTGTTTCTGAAGAAGCTCGACAAGGCTGTTTAGGACCGCTTCGCGGTCCATCGCCGGCAAGGCCGGCTCCCACAAGTGGTGGCTTAACACGATCCTGTGGGAGCTGGCCTTGCCAGCGATAGGGCCATCAATACCAGCGCGCCTCACCCGGCGGACGCTTCTTGAAGCGCTTCATGCTCCACATGTACTGGCTCGGATAAGCCCGCACATAGCGCTCGACCACCTGACTCATGGCCGCCGCCGAGGTTTCGGTGTCTTCGCTGTACATCGCCTCGGGCGCCGCTTCCAGAATCACCTTGAAGCCGGAACCGTCGGGCAGGCGCAAGGCATGCAGGAACACCCCGACTGCCTTGCCGCCAGCGAGCATGTTCGGCACGAATTTGCTGGTCAGCGCCTTGGTGGCGAAGAACGGCACGAAGATTCCCGCCGATTCGGCCGGCTCCGGGTCTGCCGGAATACCGACCTGACCGCCTCTACGCACTTCCTTGATGATGCTCAGGATGCCTTCCTTGGTGGAAGCCGCCACGCGGTTACCCAGCTGCACGCGCTGTTCGCGCAACAGGTCATCAACCGCCTTGAGCTTGGGCGGACGGTAGAAAATGATCGGTTTGCACTGGTTGCAATAGAAGTGGTTGAGCACTTCCCAGTTGCCCAGGTGACTGGTGATGCCGACCACGCCCTTGCCCGAGGCCAGGGCGGCCTGCAGCACTTCCAGGCCTTCGACTTCGCGCACCAGGTCGAGTGAACGCTGGGCTGGCCAGATCCAGGCACAGGCGCTTTCGGTAAAGGACTTGCCGATGTCCATCAGGGTCTGGCCGACCAGTTGCTCACGGGCAACCGGGTCCATCTCCGGAAAACACTTGGCCAGGTTGATGCGTACCACTTCGCGCGAGCTGTTCGGCACCTTCCACATGAGCCAGCCGATGGCCGCGCCGACCCGCTGTACCGCGCCCCAAGGGAGCTTGGCAAACAATCGCAACGCCCCGACCATCAAGGCGCCCTTGAATTTATCCACAGGCTGGTTCCTCTTTCTGCAAGCCGGCCATTGTACCCCTCAGCGCAGCAGAGCGGCGTAGCGATCACAATCGGTGGTGTGGTCCATGACCATGCCGGTGGCCTGCATGAAGGCATAGCAGATGGTCGGGCCGACAAAAGTGAAGCCGGCTTTCTGCAGGGCCTTGCTCATCGCCTTGGCTTCATCGGTCACGGCCGGGACGTCACTGCGCTGGCTGAAATGATTGATCTTCGGCACACCGCCGACAAACGACCACAGCCACTCCGCAGGGTTCTGCAAAGCCAGCCAGGCCTTGGCATTGCGCCGCGCAGCATTGAGCTTGAGGCGGTTGCGGATGATGCCGGGATCGAGCATGCGTTCCTCGATTTCTTCGTCGCTCATCTGCGCCAGGCGCTGCGGGTCGAAGCCGAACAACACCTCACGGTAACGTTCGCGCTTTTTCAGCACGGTGATCCACGACAGCCCGGCCTGGAAGCCTTCGAGCAACAACATTTCGAACAATTGCCCCGGTTCACGCTGCGGCGTGCCCCATTCCTGATCGTGGTACGCCTGGTAAAGCGGATCGTCGGTACACCAAAAGCAACGTGGCATAAGGCTCCAAGGGTAGAGGCGTGGGCGAATCGGGTTATACTCCCGCTCTTTATATTCGCAGCCCTAGAAACAGGTGAATTTCGTGAGCCAGCCTACGCCAGCCGTGCGTACCTTCCAAGACTTGATCCTCGCCCTGCAGAACTACTGGGCCGAGCAAGGTTGTGTGGTGCTTCAGCCCTACGATATGGAAGTAGGCGCCGGCACTTTCCATACCGCCACGTTCCTGCGCGCCGTCGGCCCGGAAACCTGGAACGCCGCCTACGTACAGCCGAGCCGTCGCCCGGCTGACGGTCGCTATGGCGAAAACCCCAACCGCCTTCAGCACTACTACCAGTTCCAGGTGGTGCTCAAGCCAAACCCGGCGAACTTCCAGGAGCTGTACCTGGGCTCGCTGAAGGCCATCGGCCTCGACCCGCTGGTGCACGACATCCGTTTCGTCGAAGACAACTGGGAGTCGCCGACCCTCGGTGCCTGGGGTCTGGGTTGGGAAATCTGGCTCAACGGCATGGAAGTCACCCAGTTCACCTACTTCCAGCAAGTGGGCGGGATCGAGTGCATGCCGGTTACCGGTGAAATCACCTATGGCCTGGAGCGTCTGGCCATGTACCTGCAGGGCGTCGACTCGGTCTACGACCTGGTCTGGACCGACGGTCCGTTCGGCAAGGTGACCTACGGCGACGTGTTCCACCAGAACGAAGTGGAACAGTCGACCTACAACTTCGAACACGCCAACGTCGAGAAACTGTTCGAACTGTTCGACTTCTACGAAAGCGAAGCCAATCGCCTGATCGAGCTGGAACTGCCACTGCCGACCTATGAAATGGTCCTCAAGGCATCCCACACCTTCAACCTGCTCGACGCCCGCCGCGCCATCTCGGTGACTGCACGTCAGCAGTACATCCTGCGCGTACGCACCCTGGCCCGGGCCGTGGCGCAAAGCTATCTGACGGCCCGCGCCAAGCTGGGCTTCCCGATGGCGTCCCCTGAATTGCGTGATGAAGCATTGGCCAAGCTGGAGGCTGCACAATGAGTGCTCAAGATTTCCTGGTTGAACTGGGCACCGAAGAACTGCCGCCAAAGGCCCTGAGCGCCCTGGCTGAGGCGTTTCTCGCCGGTATCGAGAAAGGCCTGCAGGCCGCTGGCCTGAACTACACCGGCAAGCAGGTCTACGCTGCACCACGCCGTCTGGCCGTGCTGATCCGTCAGCTGGACACCCAGCAGCCGGACCGCAGCATCAACGTCGACGGCCCGCCCCGTCAGGCCGCCTTCGACGCTGAAGGCAACCCGACCCAGGCTGCCCTCGGCTTCGCCAAGAAGTGCGGCGTAGAGCTGGCGGAAATCGATCAGAGCGGCGCCAAGCTGCGCTTCTCCCAGCACATCCCGGGCAAGGCCACCGCCAGCCTGCTGCCAACCATCGTCGAAGACTCGCTGAACGACCTGCCGATTCCGAAACGCATGCGTTGGGGTGCGCGCAAAGAAGAGTTCGTGCGTCCGACCCAATGGCTGGTGATGCTGCTCGGCGACGACGTCGTCGACTGCACCATCCTCGCCCAGAAGGCCGGTCGTGATTCCCGTGGTCACCGCTTCCACCACCCGGAAGACGTGCGCATCAGCGCCCCGGCGAACTACCTGGAAGACCTGCGCAAAGCCTACGTGCTGGCCGATTTCGCCGAGCGTCGCGAGCTGATCAGCAAGCGTACCGCCGAACTCGCCATGCAGCAGGAAGGCACCGCCATCGTGCCGCCGGCGCTGCTCGATGAAGTGACCGCGCTGGTCGAGTGGCCAGTGCCGCTGGTCTGCTCGTTCGAGGAGCGTTTCCTCGAAGTGCCGCAAGAAGCCCTGATCACCACCATGCAGGACAACCAGAAGTACTTCTGCCTGCTGGACGTCGACGGCAAGCTGCTGCCGCGCTTCATCACCGTCGCCAACGTTGAAAGCCGCGATCCCAAGCAGATCGTCGAAGGTAACGAGAAGGTCGTGCGCCCACGCCTGACCGACGCCGAATTCTTCTTCAAGCAAGACAAGAAGCAGCCCCTGGAAAGCTTCAACGAACGCCTCAAGAACGTGGTGTTCCAGGCTCAGCTGGGCAGCGTCTTCGACAAGGCCGAGCGCGTTGCCAAGCTGGCCGCATTCATTGCCCAGCGCATTGGTGGCGACGCCCAGCGCGCAGCCCGTGCCGGCCTGCTGTCCAAGTGCGACCTGGCCACCGAGATGGTCGGTGAATTCCCTGAGATGCAGGGTGTTGCCGGCTACTACTACGCCCTCAACGATGGCGAGCCGGAAGATGTCGCCCTGGCCCTGAACGAGCAGTACATGCCGCGCGGTGCCGGTGCCGAACTGCCGTCGACCCTGACCGGTGCGGCCGTGGCCATCGCCGACAAGCTCGACACCCTGGTCGGTATCTTCGGTATCGGCATGCTGCCAACCGGCAGCAAAGACCCCTATGCCCTGCGTCGCGCAGCGCTGGGCGTGCTGCGGATCCTGATCGAGAAGCAACTGGACCTGGACCTGAACGAAGCGGTGAACTTCGCTGTCAGCCAGTTCGGTAGCAAGGTCAAAGCCGCCGGCCTGGCTGACCAGGTGCTGGAGTTCGTCTTCGACCGTCTGCGTGCCCGTTACGAAGACGAAGGCATCGACGTTGCCACTTACCTGTCGGTACGTGCCCTCAAGCCTGGTTCGGCCCTGGACTTCGACCAGCGCGTACAGGCCGTACAGGCCTTCCGTCAGCTGCCTGAAGCCGCTGCCCTGGCCGCGGTGAACAAGCGCGTGTCGAATCTGCTGAGCAAGGCCGAAGGCGCGGTGGCGACCACGGTCGAGCCGAAGTACTTCGACAATGCCAACGAGTTCTCCCTGTACTCGGCGATCCAGCAAGCCGACCAGGCGGTGCAACCGATGGCCGCTGCGCGTCAGTACAGCGAGTCGCTGGCACGTCTGGCTGCCCTGCGTGAACCGGTCGACGCCTTCTTCGAGGCGGTGATGGTCAACGCCGACGACGCCAATGTGCGGGCCAACCGCTATGCCTTGCTCAGCCGCCTGCGCGGTCTGTTCCTGGGCGTGGCCGACATTTCGCTGCTGGGGTAAGTCTTGAAGCTGCTGATTCTCGATCGGGACGGAGTGATCAACCAGGACTCCGACGCCTACATCAAGTCGCTGGACGAGTGGATACCCATCCCCGGTTCGATCGAAGCGATCGCGCAGTTGAGCAAAGCCGGCTGGACGGTGGCGGTCGCCACCAACCAGTCCGGCATCGCTCGCGGCTACTACGATCTGGCAACCCTCGAGGCCATGCATGAGCGCCTGCGCATGCTGGTGGCCGAGCAGGGTGGCGAGGTTGGCCTGATCGTCTATTGCCCTCACGGCCCGGATGAAGGCTGCGACTGCCGCAAGCCCAAGCCGGGCATGCTGCGAACCATTGCCGCGCATTACCAGGCAGATCTGGCCGGGTTGTGGTTTGTCGGTGATAGTAAGGGTGACCTGGAAGCCGCATTGACCGTCGATGCTCAACCGATTCTGGTAAAAACCGGAAAAGGCGAGAAAACCCTGAGCAAGGGAATTCCCGAAGGCACGTTGATTTTCGATGATCTGGCAGCCATCGCCAGAGAACTTATCCACAAATAGGGCGTCTGCGAACCAGGCGCACTTTTACTAGGCGGGCAAGCCCGCAACGGTACATGCCGCTATGTCGATCCTGCAGGCGATCAGAATTTTTCTTTTTTACCTGCTGCTGGGTACCAGCTCTTTGCTGTGGTGCACCCTGAGCTTTTTTATTGCGCCGTTTCTGCCATTCAGCGCCCGTTATCGCTTCATCAATGTCTACTGGTGCCGTTTCGCGCTGGTGTTGGTGCGGGTGTTCCTGAACATCAAGGTCAAGGTCAGCGGGGCGGAAAACATCCCCAAGCAGCCCTGTGTGATCCTCTCCAATCACCAGAGCACCTGGGAGACGTTCTTCCTCTCGGCGTATTTTTCGCCGTTGAGCCAGGTACTCAAGCGTGAACTGCTGTACGTGCCGTTCTTCGGCTGGGCCATGGCCATGCTGCGGCCGATCGCGATTGACCGCGACAACCCCAAGGCTGCGCTCAAGCAAGTGGCCAGCGAAGGCGACAAGCTGCTCAAGGACGGCGTCTGGGTGCTGATCTTCCCGGAAGGCACCCGTGTGCCGTTCGGCCAGATCGGCAAATTCTCCCGCGGTGGCACCGCTCTGGCGGTGAATGCTGGTCTGCCGGTCCTGCCGATTGCCCACAACGCGGGCAAGTTCTGGCCCAAGCAGGGTTGGAACAAGCGGGCTGGCACCATTGAAGTGGTGATCGGTGCGCCGATGTACGCTGAAGGCACTGGCCCTCGCGCGATTGCCGAGCTCAACGACCGGGCAGCGGCCTGGAACGAACAGACTCAACGCGACATGGGTTCGTTGCCGGCTCAAGCCCCGAACGCCGCGCAAGGCGTTGCCTGACGATCTGTGGATAACTTGTGTACAGTATTTGGATCTTTCGCTGAAAAATTCGCTAAGTGATTAATTTACTTACTTATTTCTCTGTATGACTGTTTTCCTGAAATCGTGCATAAGTTTTTCCGCGGCATAAAAAAACCGGCGCTTACGCCGGTTTTTTTGTACCTGTGGAAATCAGACCTTATCGATGTCCACATCACGGGTTTCTTTCAGGCAGAACAGCCCGACCACCAGGCTGATACCGGTAATCAGCACCGGGTACCACAGCCCATAGAAGATGTCGCCGGTGTACACCACCAGGGCGAACGACACCGTCGGCAGGAATCCACCGAACCAGCCGTTACCGATGTGATAAGGCAGTGACATCGAGGTGTAGCGGATCCGGGTCGGGAACAGCTCGACCATCACCGCCGCCAGCGGGCCGTAGGTCATGGTCGCGATCAGGATCATCGCCACGATCAGCACCACCACCATGGTTTCGTTGACGCTGGCAGGATCCGCCTTGGCCGGGTAACCGGCCTTTTCGATCGCAGCCCGCAGCGCCACTTCATCGAAGCCGTCGATACGCTGGTCACCGACGGTCACCACCACTTCGCTACCGGCAGCGGCGGATTCAGAGCTGTAGGGCAGGCCCTGCTTGACCAGGAAGGTCTTGGCCTTGTCGCATGGACTGTCAAAACGCGCCTTGCCGACCGGGTCGAACTGGAAGGTGCAGCTTTGTGGATCGGCCATGACCACAATCGGCGATTGACGGCTGGCAGCATCAATCTGCGGGTTGGCGTAATGGCTCAGGGCTTTGAACAGCGGGAAGTAGAGCAGGGTAGCCAGCAACAGGCCGAGCATCAGGATCGGCTTGCGTCCGATGCGGTCCGACAGCCAGCCAAAGAACACGAAGAACGGCGCGCCGATCACCACGCTGATAATCAGCAGGGTATTGGCCTGGGCCGGGTCCATCTTGAGCATCTGGGTGAGGAAGAACAGCACATAGAACTGCGCGGTGTAGAAGGTCACCGCTTGTCCTGCGTTGATGCTGAACAGGGCAGTGAGCACGATCTTGAGGTTGGCCCAGGAACCGAACGACTCACGAATCGGCGCTTTACTGGTTTTGCCCTGAGCCTTCATTTTCACGAAGGCTGGCGATTCGTGCATGCTCATACGAATCCAGGTGGAAATCGCCAGCAGCACGATCGACAGCAGGAACGGCAAGCGCCAGCCCCAGACTTCGAACTGGTCACCACTGATGTAGCGGCTGCCGAGCACCACCAGCAGCGACAGCAGCAAACCCAGTGTCGCCGTCGACTGGATGAAGCCGGTATGGAAGCCGCGCTTGCCCGGTGGCGCATGCTCAGCCACATAGGTTGCCGCGCCGCCGTACTCACCGCCCAGCGCCAGGCCCTGAAGCATGCGCAAGATCACCAGAATGATCGGTGCGGCGATGCCGATACTGGCGTAAGTCGGTAGCAGGCCGACCGCAAAGGTCGACAGGCCCATCAGCACGATGGTCACCAGGAAGGTGTACTTGCGGCCGATCATATCCCCCAGACGACCGAACACCAGTGCTCCGAACGGCCGTACCAGGAAGCCCGCGGCAAACGCCATCAAGGCGAAGATAAAGGCAGTGGTGTCGTTCACCCCGGCAAAGAACTGCTTGCTGATGACCGCCGCCAGTGCCCCATAGAGAAAAAAGTCATACCACTCGAACACTGTCCCGAGGGATGACGCGAAAATGATCTTGCGCTCTTCACGGCGACTGTTGCTGACCGTCGCCGCGCCCTGCTCCTGAATGTAATCCGACATCGTTGCTGTCCTCGGCCTCAAGGCCCCAGTGATTATTCTTGTTGTTCCACTGTCGACGCCGGCAGACCGCGTCCGGTGTCGTTGTTGCTACGCACCCTGGTCAGGGCGTCGGTATTGCGTTTTCTTCATCGATCCGAGCTGTGGATAACATTCCCCGGGTAATCAGTTGCGCCGCCTTTTCGGCAATCATCAAGGTGGGTGAGCAGGTATTGCCGGAGACTATCTGCGGCATGATCGAGGCATCAGCGATACGCAGCCCCGGCACGCCGTGCACGCGCAGCTGGTCATCGACCACGTCCAGCGGGCCGTTGCCCATCCGGCAGGTACCGACCGGATGGAAAATGGTGGTACCGATCTGGCCTGCCGCTTCGTGCAGCTGTTCTTCGCTTTGCAGATCCGGCCCGGGCAGGTATTCGCGTGGGCTGAACGCCGCCAGGGCAGGGGCCTGGACGATCTTGCGGGTGATGCGAATGGCCTGGGCGGCAACGCGCAAATCTTCCGGGTCGCTCAGGTAGTTGGGATCGATCAGCGGTGAATCGTCCGGGTTGGCCGAGCGGATATCGATGCGCCCACGGCTCGCCGGGCGCAAATTGCACACCGATGCGGTAAACGCCGGAAAGCGGTGCAGCGGCTCGCCGAAGCGCTCCAGCGATAGCGGCTGCACATGGTATTGCAGGTTGGCCGTGGCCTGTTCCGGCCCGGAGCGGACAAACGCCCCCAGCTGGCTCGGCGCCATGGCCAGCGGACCACTGCGGTCATACAGATAGCGCAGGCCCATGCCCAGCTTGCCCAAGGCACTGTTGGCGACCTGATTGAGGGTACGTGCACCGCTGACCTGATAGATCAGCCGCAGTTGCAGGTGGTCCTGCAGGTTGCCGCCAACTCCCGGCAATTCGTGCCGGACAGTTATCCCCAGGCTTTCCAGCAATCCACGCGGGCCGATACCGGAGCGTTGCAGAATACCGGGAGAGCCCACCGAACCTGCACAGAGGATGATCTCGCGGCGGGCGCTGAAGTTTTGCCATTCCCCTTGCCAGCGCGCTCTTACCGCCGAGGCACGACCGGCGTCGAGGATCACCTGGTCGACCAGCACATCAGTCAGTACGGTAAGGTTAGGACGGTTGCGAACCGGGCGAAGAAAGGCCTTGGCCGAGTTCCAGCGAATCCCGGAACGCTGGTTGACCTGAAAGTATCCACAGCCCTGATTATCACCACCGTTGAAATCAGCGACGCTTTCAATTCCGCTCTGGGCGGCCGCTGCACGGAAAGCATCGAGGATCGGCCACGAATAACGTTGCTGTTCGACCCGCCACTCGCCTTCATCGCCGTGTGTATCACTGGCGCCGCCGAAATGGTTTTCGCTGGCCTTGAACAGCGGCAACACGTCTTTCCAGGCCCAGCCGGCGTTGCCTTGCTCAGCCCAGCGGTCGTAGTCACCGGCCTGGCCACGCATATAGATCATGCCGTTGATCGAGGAACAGCCGCCGAGCACCTTGCCCCGTGGATAACCCAGGGCACGCCCGTTGAGGCCAGGCTGGGCTTCGGTCTTGAAGCACCAGTCGGTACGTGGGTTACCGATGCAATACAGGTAACCCACCGGAATATGAATCCACGGATAGTTGTCTTTACCACCCGCTTCGAGCAGCAATACCCGACAGCTTGGGTCGGCAGACAAACGATTGGCCAGCAGGCATCCGGCAGGACCGGCACCGACGACCACGTAATCGTAGACAGGATCGGCTGATGGCATGGGCAACCTCGCGCCTGATTATTATTCTTGTCCTGGTCCATGTTATTGATTAATTTCGAGATGAAAACGTTAGATTTCACTCAAGTGCTGTGCGTTTTAACACAACGTCCGTGAACACCTGATTCACAAGGAAAAGCATGTTCGACTGGAATGATCTGCGGTTTTTTCTCGAGTTGCAGCGTAGCGGCCGCCTGCTGACAGCTGCCAAGCGCCTCAATACCACCCACAGCACCGTGGCCCGGCATATCGACAATATCGAGCAGAGTCTGGGCACCGCTTTGTTCGTCCAGCACGCTCAAGGCTACGAACTGACACCTTCCGGCCAGGCCCTGCTCAAGCACGCCGAAGCCATGGAAAACGTCGCCCTGCTGGCCCAGGAAGAAATCACTCAGGCCATCACCCCGCTAGGCAAGATTCGCCTGGGTGTCACCGAAGGCATCGGCATCATATTCTTCACCCCGCGCATGGGCAGCCTGTTCGAACGCTATCCGGGGCTGGAGGTGGAACTGGTTGCGGTACCGCGCTTCGTCAGCATCCTCAACCGCGAGGCGGAAATCAGCATCCACCTGGAACGACCGAATGCCGACCTGTTGATCACCCGCAAACTCACCGATTACCGCCTGGCGTTGTACGCCAGCCCCGAGTACCTGGCCCAGGCGCCAGCGCTGCATCACCGCGAAGACCTGGCCAGGCACAGCTGGATCGGCTATGTCGACGACCTGTTGTTCAGCCAGGAACTGCTGTTCCTCAACAGCTTCTGCCGCGCCCCGAATGTAGTGTTTCGCAGCACCAGCGTAATCGCCCAGCAGCAGGCTGCGCGTGCCGGCCTGGGGATTGCCGTACTACCCAACTACATGGCCCGGCATGACCCGGCGCTGGTCCGGGTACTGCCCAGTGAAACCATCCAGCGCAGCTACTGGATCTGCACCCGCCGCGAACTGCACAAGTCAGTACGCTTGCGGGTGGTCTGGGATTTCCTCCTGGCGCTGTGCGCGCAAGAGCAGGACGCCTTGCTGGCAGAGTAGGGCTCAAGCGCCCAGGGTTTTCACCGCCAACAGTACTGCCGCACAGATCCCGACAGTGGCGAACAGTTGCTGCAGCCGTGGACCGGCCAGGCGACCGGCAAACTGCCGGGCCACCAGCAGCCCCAACACGGCACCGCCGGCAAACGGCGCACCCACGCTCCAGTGCATCACCCCACCGACGCTGGCGCTGATCACGCTGCCGGTGGACACCAGGGCAATCACTGCCAGCGAGGTGGCGACGATGCTTTTCATGTCCAGGTTGGTGTAACGACTCAGTGCCGGGATGATCACAAAGCCGCCGCCGACACCAAGCAATCCCGAGAGCAGCCCGGACAACGTACCGGTAAACGCCAACGCTCGGGCACAGGGCAGGGTCCAGCGCAGGCGGCCTTGCAGCGGGTTGAGCACACAGGGCATGACCAGGCGCTTGCCCAGTGGCGGCTCACCGCGCAGCTCGCGGCGCGCCTTGAGCAGCATGCGCACACAGGCATACACCAGCACTGCCGCGAAGGCCAGGGCCAGCGGTGCGTTGGGCAGTTGGTGCGCCAGCATCAGTCCGAACGGGGCAGCAACGATACCGATCAGCGCTACAAAAGCCGCAGCCCGGTAGCGCACCACCCCCTGGCGCAACCCCAGGACGGCACCAACCGCCGCGGCCATGCCGACGGCCAGCAGTCCGACCGGCGCCGCCTCGACCATCGACAGACCAAGACCGAAGACCAGCAAGGGCACGGCCAGAATGCCGCCGCCAGCCCCGGTCAGCGCCAGCACCGCACCAATGATCGCTCCCAGTCCTGCAGCGAGAAATGGCTGTTCGATCACTGCTGAACCTCAGCAACGACTGTCTGCGGTTTGGCCAGCCACTCGCGGCCCTTGAGCATGCAGCGCCAGTACAGCGGCGGCAGGATCTGCGCCTTGAGCAGCCAGGCCAGGCGGGTCGGGCGGCGCCCATCGAGCAGCCAGCGCGGGAAGCTCGGCGCCAGCTTGCCGCCATAGGTGAACTCGGCCAGTACGATCTTGCCGCGCTCGACGGTCAGCGGACAGGAGCCGTAACCATCGTAGTGCGCCAGCTTCGGCAGCCGCCCCAAGGCCACCAGCACGTTATTGGCCACCACCGGCGCCTGCTTGCGCGCGGCTGCAGCGGTCTTGGCATTGGTCGTGTTGATCCCGTCACCCAGGGCGTGGATGTTGGCGAAGTGACGATGACGCAAGGTCGCCGGATCGACATCTATCCAGCCAGCAGCATCGGCCAAGGGACTATTGCGGATGAAATCGGCAGGCACTTGTGGCGGCACCACATGCAGCATGTCGAACGGCTGAACCCGGGTTTCGCTACTGCCATCGGGCAAGGTTCGAACAAAAGTGGCCTGCCTGGCCGGGCCATCGACTGCGACCAGACGATGGGAGTACTGCAGGTCCACCGCGTACTTGTCGATGTACTCCATCAGCGCAGGAACATAATCCGCCACCCCGAACAGCACCGCGCCAGCATTGAAGAACTGCGCCTGGATGTTACCCAGACGCCCCGTGCGCAACCAGTGATCGCACGACAGGTACAAGGCTTTCTGTGGTGCGCCTGCGCATTTGATCGGCATTGGCGGCTGGCTGAACAGCGCACGGCCTTCGCGCAGGTTCTGCACCAGCTGCCAGGTGTAGGGCGCCAGGTCATAGCGATAGTTGGAAGTCACACCATTACGGCCGAGGGTTTCGCTCAGGCCATCGATGGCCTTCCAGTCAAGCTTCAGACCAGGACACACCACCAACTGCTCGTAGCTCAGCAAGCGTCCATCATCCAGGGTCAGCGCTTGCGCCTGAGGGTCGAAGCTTTCGACGCTGGCCTTGATCCAGCGAACCCCGGAAGGGATGGTCGACGCCATGCTTCGCGCGGTACTGGGGGCATTGAAGATTCCGGCACCGACCATTGTCCAGCCGGGCTGATAGTAATGGGTGTCGGCCGGGTCAATGAGGGCGATATCCAGCGACGGGTCGCGGCACATCAAGCTTGAAGCCACGGCGATACCGGCAGCCCCCGCGCCGACAATCAGGACCTTGTGATGATCGCCTTTCGACGATGTGGTGTGAGCAGGCATGGCAAGGTGTTCCTTTAATAATAATTCTGGGTACAGCTCAGAGCACGTTGAGCGGGATCTTCAGATAGCGCACACCGTTGTCTTCAGGTTCGGGTAGCTGGCCGCTGCGCATGTTGATCTGCACCGAAGGCAGAATCAGCACCGGCATGTCGAGGGTGGCGTCGCGGGCCTCGCGCATGGCCACAAAACTGTCTTCGCTGATGCCTTCGCGAACATGGATATTGCTGGCGCGCTGTTCGGCCACCGTGGTCATGTAGCGCAGCTCGCGGCCACCCGGCAGGTAGTCGTGGCACATGAACAATCGGGTATCAGCGGGGAGGGCGAGAATACGCTGGATTGAACGGTACAAGGTGCGGGCGCTGGCACCGGGAAAATCACAACGGGCCGTGCCGTAGTCAGGCATGAACAGGGTGTCGCCAACAAAGGCGATGCTCTGGCCATCGACTTCCACCACATAGGTCATGCACGCCGGCGTATGCCCAGGGGTGTGCAGGGCACGCGCCTGCAGGTTGCCAATGGTGAATAGCTGTTCATCGTCGAACAGCACATCGAACTGGCTGCCGTCGCGGGCGAAGCCACTGTCGGCATTGAACAGCGTGCCGAAGACTTTCTGCACCTGGGTGATCTGGCTACCGATGGCAATCTGGCCACCCAGGGCCTGCTTGAGATACGCCGCAGCAGACAGATGGTCAGCGTGCACATGGGTTTCCAGAATCCATTGAACCTTGCCGCCCAGTTCATTAACCCGGGCAATCAGCTTGTCTGCCGAGGCACTGTCGGTTCGACCGGACTTGGGGTCGTAGTCCAGTACGCTGTCGATCAACGCGCAATCACCGCTGCCACGATCCATCAGTAGATAGCTGATGGTCGAAGTTACGCTGTCGAACAACGCTTCCACATACAAGTTGCCGCCGATGATCATTACCGCTCTCCAGATAATTCCGTGTGCCAGGGCATTGAGCCTTGCGCGCATGGGTCAGGCTGTCATCAAGATGCGTGCCATCGTTGCACTGACCGTTTTTTGCGCTCCAGCACCGATTTCATTGGCTGTCAGGGATTCGCCCTGACGCGGACTGCCGTTTTGGCTGTCAGGCATTGGCAGTCTCTGGCAGTTTTTGGCAGTGCCTCTCGCCTTCAGTTAAGCTGCTTGCCTGCTTCTCCTGGTGCCTTATGTCTTATTCTTCACCAATTATTCCCGATCCTGCCGTACAGGCGCTGGTGTCGTATCTCGAACACGATGCTCAACCGGCCATCGTGCTGGATACCGACTACAACATCCTCGCCGCCAATGCTGCCTATCGACGCCAGTTCGCAGTGGAAGGCCAGCCGCCGATCGGCGGTAAATGTCATCGGGTTTCCCATCACTATGCGGTGCCATGCGATCAGGCCGGTGAGCTGTGCCCGATGCGCAAGGCCTGGGACAGCCGCGCGCCTGAACGCGTGTTGCATGTTCATCACACACCACGCGGGCCTGAGCACGTTGACGTTGAGTTGCGCCCGATCCTGGATCAGCACGGTGAAGTGGTGGCCTTCGTCGAGCGTCTGACCAGCATCGCCGTGGCGTCAGCCCAGCCACAGCAACAAGGCCTGGTAGGGCGCTCAGTAGCCTTCACAGACTCGTTATCCAGTTTGCAGCGAGCAGCGCCTGCTCAGATTCCGGTGCTGCTGCAGGGTGAGTCGGGTACCGGCAAAGAACTCTTCGCCCGCGCGTTACACCTTGGCAGCCCGCGCGCCAGCGGCCCGCTAGTCGTGGTCGATTGCACCGGCCTGACCGAGTCGTTGTTCGAAAGCGAGCTGTTCGGTTACGAGAAGGGCGCTTTCACCGGTGCACTACAACGCAAGATCGGCCTTGCCGAAGCGGCCCATGGCGGCACCTTGTTTCTTGATGAGATCGGCGAAGTACCGCTGGCCATGCAGGTGAAACTGTTGCGCCTGATCGAGTCCGGCAGCTTTCGGCCAGTCGGTAGCTTGCGTACCGTCCACTCGGACTTCCGGCTGGTCTCGGCCACCCACAAGCCGTTGAAGGAAATGGTGGCGGCCGGCAGCTTTCGTGAAGACCTCTATTACCGCATCAGCGGCTTCCCCATTCGCTTACCCGCGTTGCGTGAGCGGGTTGATGATCTGCCATTGCTGATCGACAGCCTGCTGCAACGAATGGCTGGCAAGACGGCACCTCAGGTCGATGGCGAAGTATTAAAGCTGTTGGGCCTGCACAGTTTTCCCGGAAACATCCGCGAGCTGCGTAACATCCTCGAGCGGGCGCGGTTGTTTGCTGATGACGGCGTAATCCGTGCCGAGCACTTGCCGGCAGACCTGCGCAGCGGGATGGACAATCCGCAAGCGTCAGTGCGGCGGCGCAGCAAAGAAAACCTTGGGCAGCTGGCCCAGGCCCTGGAGAGCTTTGACGGCTCGCGCAGCGAGTTGGCCCGGCATCTGGGCTTAAGTGAGCGGACCCTCTACCGCCGCTTACGTGAACTTGGGCTTTGATCCCGCAGGGCATGAACCGAAGATGAACACACGGTTTCATTTGATCGTGATCATCCGGCAGGGCATTTTTTCTTCTACGCTGATACTGCTCAGCCGCAGCGGAGGGCTTTGCGTACGTCGATCGCCGAGTCGGTAAACCGTTGGGTGTAAGGGCGCCTGACGTTCCGCTCTGTCTTTTCTCCCACAGGAGCATCGTCATGTCTGCCTGCCTTCACCGGGCGATCCTGCTCACCATCGCCATGCTCGCGCTCTTCGGCTGTTCCGATGAGGATGCGCAACCCAAGGCAACGGCCACGGCGCCCGCAGCGACCGCACCTGTTGCACCAGCCGCACCAGCCGCACCAGCCGCACCAGCCGCTCCGACGACGCCAAGCGAGGCAGTGTTCAGCACCGAACAGCTTGATCAAATGCTGGCGCCGTTGGCGCTGTATCCGGACGCTTTGCTGGCTCAGGTGCTGATGGCCACCACCTATCCAGGCAATGTCGCCGACGCGGTTGCCTGGTCCAAGGCGCATCCGAACGTCAGTGGTGATGCCGCAGTCAAACAGGTCGCCGACCAACCCTGGGACCCGAGCGTGCAATCGTTGGTGGCTTTTCCACAGGTGCTGGCCACCCTTGGCCAGGACCCGGTCTGGGTACAGCGAGTCGGCGATGCCTTCCTCGCCCAGCCCGACGCGGTCATGAACTCGGTACAGCGCCTGCGGGCTAAAGCCAAGGCCTCTGGCCACCTGGAGTCCAACGAGCAACAGACCGTTATCGTGCAACCGTCAAGCGCCCCCGCAGGCGGCACGACCACGGTGGTGCAAGGTGCCGCGCCGGCACAAACCATCGTTATCCAGCCGACCAACCCGCAGGTTGTATACGTCCCAAGCTACAACCCCTCAGTGGTGTACGGCAGTTGGCCCTATCCATCCTCCCCACCGGCGTATTACCCGCCGTCACCGGGATATGCCATCGGTACGGCATTGGCCACCGGCCTGGCTTTCGGGGCTGGCGTAGCAATCGTCAATTCGCTGTGGGGGGATTGTGACTGGGATGACCATGACGTCGATATCGACGTCAATCGCTACAACAATATCAACAACGTCAACCGCAGGCTCGATGCCAACCAGAACAACTGGCGCCATAACCCTGCGTATCGCGACGGCGTTCCGTACCGCGACCAAGCCAGCCGAGCCCAGTTCGACCGGCGCCTACCCGGCAGCGCACAGCGCACTGCCTACCGCGGTGACACGCCGGCCCGCGTCGAAGACCGCGCGCGAGCCCGTGAAAGCCTCGCACAGCGTGGCATCGAAGCACCGGCAACCAGTAACCTTGAAGCCCGCCAACGTGTGCAGAGTGCCGACCGCGAGCGAGCCCAACAAAGCCTGGAACAACGTGGCATCAACCAGTCCGGCAGCGCACGCGAACGCGCCCAGGTGGCCGACCGCCAACTGAAGAATGACGGTCAGGCCCGCCAGCGTGCGCAAGCGACCGTGCAGAAACGCCAGCAACAGCAGCCAGTGCGCAACCAACAGGTACGCCAGCAAGTCCGCCAGCAACATGCTAGCGCCCAGGCACCCCGCAACAATGCGTTGGCCGGTGTGCGCAACCCTTCGCAGACACGCATCGCGAGCAATCGTGGCCAGGTCAGCCAACGGAGCGCCAGCCGACCCGCAGCGTCTGCGGGCCATCAGGTACAACGACCCGTGCGGATGCAATCCAGCGGCGGCGGCCGTCGCCGTTGAGAGGAGAGTCAGTCATGAATGCTGCAAGTCGAATTGCGCTGGTTCTGCTCCTGCTCTGGACGTCCAGCAGTTACGCTCAAAAGCATTTCCCCAACGCGGAGGCCGCCGGCGAAGCGCTGGTGCAGGCGCTTGGTAGCGAAAAGGCCGATGACCAAAAATTGGCGAACTTGCTTGGCAACGACTGGAAAAGTTACATCCCGACCAAGAACGTCGACCGTAAAGATGTCGACGCCTTTCTCGCCCTCTACAAGGAAAAACATCAGGTTCAGGCCGACAGCCCGGAGCGTGCGCATCTGGTCGTCGGCAACACGCCCTGGGTATTCCCGATTCCCATCAGACACAGCGCTGGCGGCTGGGCGTTCGACACCAAAGCCGGCGCCAAGGAAATCCGCCTGCGCCGCATCGGGCGCAACGAACTGGCGACCATTCAAGCAGCGCGTGCCTATCACGACGCGCAGATGGATTACGCCGAGGTTGATCGCAATGGCGATGGGGTCCTCGAATACGCGCAGAAATTCATCAGTAGTGACGGGCAGTTCGACGGCTTGTACTGGCCGGAGGAGGAGGGCGTCGAAGAAAGTCCGCTCGGGCCGCTGTTCGGTGATGCCGCAAAGGGTGACGACTGGCACGGCTATCACTATCGCATCCTCACGGCCCAAGGCCCTTCGGCGCCGGGCGGCGCCTATGACTACAAGATCGGCGATCGCATGACCCGCGGTTTTGCCGTGATCGCCTGGCCGACGGACTACGGAGACACTGGCGTGATGAGCTTCATGATCAGCCACGACGGCGAATTGTTCCAAAAAGATCTCGGCCGAGACAGTGCCAAGTTAGCGGCTGCGTTTACGCGTTTCGACCCCGACAGCAGTTGGACTGAAGTAAAGGACGAGGAGGACGCGCGCTGAACCAAGTGGAAATCAACGCAAAAAAAAACCCGCGTGAGCGGGCTTTTTTTTGCAGCTTTTCGGCGAACCTACACCTGATCAGAAGTCCAGGTTAGACACCGCCAGGGCGTTGCTTTCGATGAACTCACGACGTGGCTCAACTGCATCGCCCATCAGGGTGTTGAAGATCTGATCGGCAGCGATCGCGTCTTCGATGGTCACCTTGAGCATGCGGCGCACGGTTGGGTCCATGGTGGTTTCCCACAGCTGGTCCGGGTTCATCTCACCCAGACCTTTATAGCGCTGGATGGTGTGACGCTTGGTGCTTTCGGTCATCAGCCAGTCGAGCGCTTCCTTGAACTCGGTGATCGCCTTCTTGCGCTCGCCACGTTGCACATAGGCACCTTCGCCGAGCAGGGTGCTCAACTGGGCGCCCAGGGCGGTGACGGTACGGTAGTCGTTACTACCGAAGAAATCACGGTTGAAGGTGACATAGCTGGCCAGGCCATGGGAGGTGATTTCCACTTCCGGCAGCCAGACATTACGCTCTTTGTCTTCACGCAGGCTGGCCTTGTACAGCAGCCCCGACTTCTCGCTGGTACGCAGACGCTCTTCGAATTTGCCCAGCCATTCCTGCATGGCAGCGTGGTCGCCCAGCTGATCCAGGGACACGGCCGGCAGATAGACGAAGTGCTCGGTCAGTTCCTGTGGATACAGGCGCGACAGACGCTTGAGGGTCTTCATCACGGTACGGAATTCGTTGACCAGGCGCTCCAGCTCGACGCCAGAAACCGGTGGTGCCGATTCGTCCAGGTGCAGGCTGGCATCTTCCAGAGCCGACTGGGTCATGTACTCTTCCATGGCCTCGTCGTCTTTGATGTACTGCTCCTGCTTGCCTTTCTTGACCTTGTACAGTGGCGGCTGGGCGATATAGATGTAGCCACGCTCGACCAGCTCCGGCAACTGACGGAAGAAGAACGTCAGCAGCAGGGTACGGATGTGCGAACCGTCAACGTCAGCATCGGTCATGATGATGATGTTGTGATAACGCAGCTTGTCGATGTTGTACTCTTCGCGACCGATACCACAGCCCAGTGCAGTAATCAGCGTGCCGACTTCCTGAGACGAGATCATCTTGTCGAAACGTGCTTTTTCGACGTTGAGGATCTTACCCTTGAGCGGCAGGATGGCCTGGGTCTTACGGTTACGACCTTGCTTGGCCGAACCACCTGCAGAGTCACCCTCCACCAGGTACAGTTCGGAAAGGGCAGGGTCCTTCTCCTGGCAGTCCGCCAGTTTGCCTGGCAAACCAGCAATATCCAGCGCGCCTTTACGGCGAGTCATTTCCCGCGCCTTGCGCGCTGCTTCACGAGCACGCGCGGCGTCGATCATCTTGCCGACAACCGCCTTGGCTTCGTTCGGGTTCTCCAGCAGGAAGTCGGAGAAGTACTTGCCCATCTCCTGTTCCACGGCAGTTTTCACTTCCGAAGAAACTAGCTTGTCCTTGGTCTGCGAGCTGAACTTAGGATCGGGCACCTTAACCGAAATGATCGCGGTCAGACCTTCACGGGCGTCGTCGCCGGTGGTCGAAACCTTGTTCTTCTTGGCCAGACCTTCCTGCTCGATGTAGTTGTTCAGGTTACGGGTCAACGCCGAGCGGAAGCCGACCAGGTGGGTACCACCGTCGCGCTGCGGAATGTTGTTGGTGAAGCACAACAGGTTCTCGTTGAAGCTGTCGTTCCACTGCAGAGCGATTTCCACGCCCACGCCGTCTTCACGCTGAACGCTGAAATGGAACACCTGGTTGACCGGGGTCTTGTTGGTGTTCAGGTACTCAACGAAGGCACGCAGACCGCCTTCGTACTTGAAGTACTCTTCCTTGCCCGAACGCTCGTCCTTCAAGAGGATGCCGACGCCGGAGTTGAGGAACGACAGTTCACGAATCCGCTTGGCCAGGATGTCCCAGCTGAAGTGGATGTTTTTGAAGGTTTCGGACGACGGCTTGAAGTGGATATGGGTACCGGTGCTTTCACTGTCACCGACGATGGCCATCGGAGCTTGAGGAACACCGTGAACATAGGTCTGTTCCCAGATCTTGCCGCTACGGCGAACAGTCAGGATCAGCTCTTCGGACAGGGCGTTAACCACAGAAACACCTACACCGTGCAGGCCGCCGGATACTTTGTAGGAGTTGTCGTCGAACTTACCGCCAGCGTGCAGGACGGTCATGATGACCTCGGCGGCGGATACGCCTTCCTCTTTATGCACGTCGACTGGGATGCCGCGACCGTTGTCGCGAACACTGATGGATTCGTCTGGGTGAATGATTACGGTAATGTCATCACAGTGGCCGGCGAGTGCCTCGTCGATCGAGTTATCGAGCACCTCGAACACCATGTGGTGCAGGCCGCTACCATCATCGGTGTCGCCAATGTACATCCCGGGACGCTTGCGCACGGCATCTAGCCCTTTCAGCACTTTAATGCTGGAGGAGTCGTACGTTTGATTTTCGCTCATGCCTTCACTCCCGATGGTCGTGGGTCTGGGTGATACGGCCCTGTTCCACGTGGAACAAAGCAACTGGCGTTTCCGTCTGCCAGCCTTCCCTCAATAATTCGTGATCTACACAGGTGATAAATACCTGGCAGCGTAAGTCTTCCAACAAGCGGCAAAGTGCGCGACGGTGCTGCTCATCCAACTCGGATGGCAAGTCATCCACTAGATAAATACATTGGCCGCGCCGCGCCTGGCTGACCAAATGTCCCTGGGCGATACGCAACGCGCAGACCACAAGTTTCTGCTGGCCCCGAGACAAAATATCGGCGGCGTTATGAGCGCCGAGTCTCAGGCGCAAATCAGCGCGTTGTGGTCCGGCCTGGGTATGGCCCATGTGCTGATCTCGTTGCAAGGAAGAGGCGAGCACTTCACTGAGTTCTCGATCCTTGTCCCAGCCACGGTAATAACTCAGGGTCAGCCCTTCGAGCTCGACCAAATCGCTCAGGGTTCGCTCAAAGACGGGCTTCAAGGCCTTGATGTAATTTCGGCGGTATTCATCTATTTCAGCACTGGCCAGGCACAGTTCCCGGTCCCAGGCCGCTTGCGAAACAGCGTCAAGTGTACCATGCCGCAACCATGAGTTCCGCTGCCGCAAAGCCTTCTGCAGGCGTTGCCATGTGGCCATGAAGCGTGGTTCCACGTGGAACACACCCCAATCAAGGAACTGCCGGCGAATTTTCGGCGCACCTTCGAGCAAGCGAAAGCTGTCCGGGTTGATCAATTGCAGTGGCAGAATCTCTGCCAGTTGCGCAGCACTACGGGCATTCTGCCCGTCGATGCGAATGGTGAACTCACCTTGCCGATCCCGCGAAATACCCAGGTTACTCGAACCACCTTCGCTCAATTCAACCTGGCCAAAAACCGTACAGGCCAATTGCTCATACTGGATGACTGGCGTCAGACGAGTGCTGCGAAAGGAACGGGCCAGGCCGAGCAGATGAACAGCTTCCAACACGCTGGTTTTGCCGCTGCCGTTGGCGCCGTACAGGATATTGATGCGGGGGGAGGGGGAGAATGTCACCGGGTGCAGGTTACGCACCGCGGTGACAGAAACGCGACTGAGGGACATCTAGAAGTTACAGACGCATCGGCATGACAACGTAAGCGGAGTCGTCGTTGTCAGCTTCCTGCAGCAGCGCACTGCTGTTGGAGTCCGACAGGATCAGGCGAACTTGCTCAGTGGTCATGACGCCCAGTACATCCAGCAGGTAGCTGACGTTGAAGCCGATTTCCAGCGCGCTACCGTTGTAGTCGACGCTGATTTCTTCTTCCGCTTCTTCCTGCTCAGGGTTGTTGGCCTGGATCTTCAACTGACCGCTGGCCAGCTGCAGACGGATGCCACGGTACTTCTCGTTCGACAGAATCGCGGTACGGCTGAATGCTTCACGCAGCGCCTGGCGATCACCCAGCACCAGCTTGTCACCGCCCTTGGGCAGTACACGCTCGTAGTCGGGGAACTTGCCATCTACCAGCTTCGAGGTGAAGGTGAACTCACCTGTTGTAGCGCGGATGTGATGCTGGCCCAGGACGATGCTGACCATGCCATCCGGCTCGGTGAGCAAGCGCGCCAGTTCAAGGATACCTTTGCGCGGCACGATGACCTGGTGACGGTCAGCCTGGCCGATGTCGGCACTCATCGAGCACATGGCCAGACGGTGACCGTCAGTGGCCACCGCACGCAGGGTGTTGGTGGACACTTCCAGCAGCATGCCGTTGAGGTAGTAACGCACGTCCTGTTGGGCCATGGCGAAGCTGGTGCGCTCGATCAGGCGGCGCAGACGGCTTTGCTCGAGGTTACAGGTCAGCGAACCCGGGCCTTCTTCAACAGTCGGGAAGTCATTGGCTGGCAGGGTCGACAGGGTGAAACGGCTGCGTCCGGCCTTGACCACAATCTTCTGCTCGTCGAGCTTGATGTCGATCAGCGCGTCGTTCGGCAAGCTCTTGCAGATATCCATGAGCTTGCGTGCAGGTACGGTGATTTCGCCTGGCTCGGCAGGCTCTTCCAGTTGAACACGGCCAACCAGTTCCACTTCCAGGTCTGTACCGGTGAGTGAAAGCTGCTGACCCTGAACAACCAGCAGTACATTGGACAGTACCGGCAAGGTCTGGCGGCGCTCGACGACGCCTGCGACCAGTTGCAGGGGTTTCAACAGGGCTTCGCGTTGAATGGTGAAGTGCATGGTCTAGTCCCTTGCCTTAATAAGCTGCGCTGACGCCAATCACGTCGTCAGGGTCCGCAGCAGGTTCTTGTAGTCCTCGCGGATATCCGCGTCGGATTCCTTGAGTTCGTTGATCTTGCGGCACGCGTGCAACACGGTGGTGTGGTCGCGGCCGCCGAAGACGTCACCGATTTCCGGCAAGCTGTGGTTGGTCAGTTCCTTGGACAGGGCCATGGCCACCTGACGCGGGCGGGCCACCGAACGGGAACGGCGTTTGGACAGCAGATCGGAGATCTTGATCTTGTAGTACTCGGCCACAGTGCGCTGGATGTTATCCACACTCACCAGTTTGTCCTGCAGCGCGAGGAGATCCTTGAGCGATTCACGAATCAGCTCAATGGTGATGTCGCGTCCCATGAAGTGCGAATGAGCGATGACGCGCTTCAGAGCACCTTCAAGTTCACGGACGTTGGAGCGAATACGCTGGGCAATAAAGAAAGCAGCGTCATGCGGCAAGTCTACCTTGGCCTGGTCTGCCTTCTTCATCAGGATCGCGACACGGGTTTCCAGTTCCGGCGGCTCGACCGCGACGGTCAGGCCCCAGCCGAAGCGCGATTTCAGACGCTCTTCCAGCCCTTCAATCTCTTTCGGATAACGGTCACTGGTCAGGATTACCTGCTGACCGCCTTCGAGCAAGGCGTTGAAGGTGTGGAAAAACTCTTCCTGGGAACGCTCTTTACGGGCGAAGAACTGAATGTCATCGATGAGCAACGCATCCACCGAACGATAGAAGCGCTTGAACTCGTTGATGGCATTGAGCTGCAGTGCCTTGACCATGTCCGCAACGAAACGCTCGGAATGCAGGTAGACCACCTTGGCATTCGGGTTCTTCTTGAGCAGGTGGTTACCCACAGCATGCATCAAGTGCGTTTTACCCAGGCCTACGCCGCCATAAAGGAACAGCGGGTTGTAGCCATGCTTGGGATTGTCGGCGACCTGCCAGGCGGCTGCGCGAGCCAACTGGTTGGACTTACCTTCGACGAAGTTCTCGAAGGTAAAGGTACGGTTCAGGTAGCTGGTGTGCTTGAGCGCACCTTCGACCTGCACGGTACGTTGCTCGGTACGACCGCTTGGCGCCGGCGCATTAGCGGATTCGCCCATGGAATCGAAGCTGTCACGCGAAGGCGCCTGCTCGACTTCAGCCGCAGCCGGAGCAACAACCGGTGCGGCAACGGGTTCGTTGACCACGGCAGTCTGTGCAGCCTGCGCCTGGGATGCGGCAACAGCGGCAGCCAGTGGTGCGTTAGGAGCGGCACGAGGCGCCGAACTGCGTCTGCTGCCTATTAATAAGGAAAGGGCAGGCGCAATGCCGTTGCCATGCTCACCCAGCAGCTCGAGCAGACGGCTCAGGTATTTTTCATTGACCCAATCGAGAACGAAACGGTTGGGCGCGTAGACGCGCAACTCGTCGCCTTCGGCTTCGACCTGTAGCGGACGGATCCAGGTGTTGAATTGCTGGGCAGGCAGTTCATCGCGCAGAAGCTCCACGCACTGCTGCCAAAGTTCCACTGACACGGATATCCCCTGAGTTGAAAGCCGGTGAGGCAAAAACAAGCCCCCATTGTACCGAGCAGCAGCGCAGTTATCCACATGCAGGTGCGTTGAGGATGGCGATAAATCAGCAGCTTAGTGACCAAAATGGCCTTTCAGTGCTGTGAATAAGCTCTGTGGATAACCGCACCTGAGGTCTTTGCACAACTGGGGGTTGAAATCGGTGGATAACCGCCCTGTGGATAACCATCGATTTGATCCACAGCTTTTCCGAGCCTTCGACACAGCCAGAGCACCTCTTCTCGACAAGGTTTCAGTTCTCTGTACACGACGTAAATAAAGGCCTACAGAGATTTATCCACAGATATTGGCCGCCTAAGCTTTATAAGTTTTACAGAAAAGCTTTAAATAATTCCTCTCTCTTTTTTTATGTTTAAGCGTGTGATGGTTCTCCTCCGGGAGGCCCTCACCTGAAACGACTGATTTCCCGTCTATAAGGAAAAGCTGGTTGGAAATTGACCTATGGCTGCGCTTTCTCTAGAATCGCCGGTCTCTTAAAACGGGGGCCATTCCGGCCCGTTGTCGACGAACCAGGTAACACGCCATGAAACGTACTTTCCAACCAAGCACCATCAAGCGCGCTCGCACTCACGGTTTCCGTGCCCGTATGGCCACCAAGAACGGTCGTGCCGTTCTGTCGCGTCGCCGTGCCAAAGGCCGTAAGCGCCTGGCAGTTTGATTTTTCGGCACAGGTGGTGAGTCAGGACTTCAGTCGGGAAAAGCGTCTGCTTATCCCCCGACAATTCAAAGCGGTCTTCGACTCCCCAACCGGCAAGGTCCCAGGGAAAAACCTGCTGCTCCTTGCCCGCGAGAACGGTCTGGATCACCCCCGCCTGGGGCTTGTGATCGGGAAAAAGAGCGTCAAGCTCTCCGTTCAACGCAATCGCCTGAAACGCCTGATGCGCGATTCGTTTCGCCTGAACCAGCACTTGCTTGCAGGTTGGGATATCGTGATCGTCGCGCGCAAAGGGTTGGGCGAGATTGAAAACCCAGAATTGCACCAACATTTTGGCAAGCTCTGGAAGCGCCTCGCACGCAGTCGGCCCGCTCCAGTGGTGAACACCGACTCTGTGGGGGTAGACAGTAAAAATGATGCGTAAACTGGCACTCGTTCCGATCCAGTTTTACCGTTACGCCATTAGTCCTCTGATGGCAAATCACTGTCGTTTCTACCCCAGTTGCTCCTGTTACGCGTTAGAAGCCATCGAAAACCATGGTCTTTTACGTGGCGGGTGGCTAACCGTTCGTCGCCTGGGGCGTTGTCACCCGTGGAATGCCGGCGGTTTTGACCCGGTTCCGCCAGCTCCCTCTTCCCGTTCTTCTTCGATAGCCGAGTAATCATGGATATTAAACGCACGATCCTGATCGTCGCCCTGGCAATCGTGTCCTACGTCATGGTCCTTAACTGGAACCAGGACTACGGCCAAGCTGCCTTGCCGACTCAGAATACTGCTGCCAGCAACGCTGCCCCGGCCTTGCCGGACACCGCGCAGGCCGGCAACACTGGCGCCAGCGCCGATGTGCCAAGCGCCAACGCTGAATCCAGCCCTGCCGAACTGGCTCCGGTTGCCGTCAGCAAAGACCTGATTCGGGTCAAAACTGACGTCCTCGACCTGGCTATCGATCCAAACGGTGGTGACATCGCCCAGCTGATGCTGCCCAAGTATCCGCGCCGTCAGGATCATCCGGACATTCCGTTCCAGTTGTTCGACAACGGTAGCGAGCGTACTTATCTGGCCCAAAGCGGCCTGACCGGTACCAATGGTCCGGATGCACGTCCAAGCGGTCGTCCGCTGTACGCCGCCGATCAGAAAAGTTATCAACTGGCTGATGGTCAGAACCAGCTGGTCGTCGACCTGAAGTTCAGCGACAACGGCGTCAACTACATCAAGCGCTTCAGCTTCAAGCGCGGTGAGTACGACCTGACCGTTACCTACCTGATCGACAACCAGAGCGCCCAGCCTTGGACCGGTAACCTGTTTGCGCAACTGAAGCGCGACGCAAGCTCGGATCCATCTTCGAGCACTGCGACCGGTACTGCGACCTACCTGGGTGCAGCCCTGTGGACAAGTTCGGAACCCTACAAAAAGGTGTCGATGAAAGACATCGACAAGGGAAATCTGAAAGAAAATGTTACCGGCGGTTGGGTAGCCTGGCTGCAGCACTACTTCGTGACCGCCTGGATTCCAAACAAGTCTGAGAACAACATTGTCCAGACTCGCAAGGATAGCCAAGGCAACTACATCATCGGTTTCACCGGCCCGGCGCTGAACGTAGCCGCTGGCGCCAAAGGCGAAACCAGCACCATGCTGTACGCCGGTCCGAAGATCCAGGACAAGCTCAAAGAGTTGTCCCCAGGTCTGGAACTGACTGTCGACTACGGCATTCTGTGGTTCATCGCTCAGCCGATCTTCTGGTTGCTGCAACATATCCACAGCCTGCTCGGCAACTGGGGCTGGTCGATCATCGTCCTGACCATGCTGATCAAGCTGCTGTTCTTCCCGCTGTCCGCCGCCAGCTACAAGTCGATGGCGCGCATGCGTGCCGTGGCACCAAAACTGGCTGCGCTGAAAGAACAACATGGCGATGACCGGCAGAAAATGTCGCAAGCCATGATGGAGCTGTACAAGAAAGAGAAGATCAACCCGCTGGGCGGCTGCCTGCCGATTCTGGTGCAGATGCCGGTCTTCCTCTCGCTGTACTGGGTATTGCTGGAAAGCGTCGAGATGCGTCAGGCGCCGTGGATGTTCTGGATCACCGACCTGTCGATCAAGGATCCGTTCTTCATCCTGCCGATCATCATGGGCGCAACCATGTTCATCCAGCAGCAGTTGAACCCGACGCCGCCGGATCCGATGCAGGCCAAGGTGATGAAGCTGATGCCGATCATCTTCACCTTCTTCTTCCTGTGGTTCCCGGCTGGTCTGGTGCTGTACTGGGTTGTGAACAACTGCCTGTCGATCGCACAGCAGTGGTACATCACCCGCAGCATCGAAAAGGCTACCAAGAAAGCCGCTGCATAACGGGTTAGCCAGCTAACCTGTGGATAAACGCCCCCTCGTGGGGCGTTTTGCTATCTGTCGTTTTTTGTCGTGAGGCCTTCGAGCATGAACACTGTGCGTGAAACCATCGCCGCCATCGCTACCGCCCAGGGACGTGGGGGCGTGGGGATCGTGCGGCTGTCCGGGCCGCTGGCGCAGCAAGCCGGGCTGGCAATCTGTGCAAAGCCTCTGACGCCGCGGCATGCCCATTACGGCCCGTTTCGGGCTGACGATGGCCTGGTCATCGATGAAGGCATTGCGCTGTTTTTTCCCGGCCCGAACTCTTTCACTGGCGAAGATGTGCTGGAACTCCAGGGCCACGGCGGTCCGGTAGTGCTGGATATGCTCCTGCAACGCTGTGTACAACTGGGTTGCCGACTGGCCCGCCCAGGTGAATTCAGCGAACGCGCATTCCTCAATGACAAGCTTGACCTGGCCCAGGCCGAAGCGATTGCTGACCTCATCGAGGCCAGTTCTGCACAGGCGGCGCGCAATGCGTTGCGCTCGCTGCAGGGTGAATTTTCCCGTCGTGTGGATAACCTCACCGAAAAACTGATCAGCCTGCGGATCTATGTCGAAGCGGCTATCGACTTTCCCGAAGAGGAAATCGACTTCCTCGCCGATGGCCACGTGTTGAGCATGCTCGATGACGTGCGAACGAATTTATCCACAGTGCAGCGTGAGGCCGGGCAGGGGGCCTTGTTGCGTGATGGCATGACCGTAGTGATCGCCGGTCGGCCGAATGCCGGCAAGTCGAGCTTGCTGAACGTTCTGGCCGGACGTGAGGCGGCCATTGTCACCGACATTGCCGGCACTACCCGGGACATCCTGCGCGAACATATCCACATCGACGGCATGCCCCTGCACGTTGTCGATACTGCCGGACTGCGCGATACCGACGATCATGTGGAAAAGATCGGCGTGGAGCGTGCGCTCAAAGCCATCAACGAAGCCGATCGGGTGTTGTTGGTCGTCGATTCCACCGCGCCGGAAGCCAGTGATCCCTTTGCCCTGTGGCCGGAATTCCTCGATCTGCGACCGGATCCTGCGAAGGTCACGCTGATTCGTAACAAGGCAGATCTGAGTGCTGAGACGGTCGCCATGGAACAAAGCGCTGATGGCCACGTCACCATTACCCTCAGTGCCAAGGATGCCGACACGGGGCTTGAGCTGCTGCGCGAGCACCTGAAGGCCTGCATGGGTTATGAACAGACCGCCGAAAGCAGCTTCAGCGCCCGCAGGCGTCATCTGGAGGCACTGCGCCAGGCCAGTGCACACCTGGAACACGGTCGTGCCCAACTGACCCTCGCGGGTGCCGGTGAACTGCTGGCAGAGGATCTGCGCCAGGCTCAGCAAGCCTTGGGTGAAATCACCGGTGCATTCAGTTCCGACGACCTCCTGGGCCGAATCTTCTCCAGCTTCTGCATCGGCAAGTAAGCGTCTTTATCCACAGCCGGGTCTGCAACGGGCCTGGCTGCTGTACTCCTTCCTTCGATTTTCCCTTCCTTTCAGGACTGCCAATGCGCGAGTCCTGCCTTTCTCCCTGCGCGGCTATCCACAAATCTGTGAAATAAGCCCTGTGGAAAACCCCGCCTCAGCTCCGTTGATAACTGCCCTTCAAAGCTGAAGATAAATCCGCTTGTGGGTAAGTAGGCATTTCATCCACAGGCTTAAAGCGCTTATCCAGAACGCTCATGGCCGGTAGACCACAGGGTTTTGAACCTCTGTACATAAGGTAAATAAAGGCCTGTAGAACCTTATCCACAGAAAGGGTGGTGCATAAGAATAAACATAAAAACAAAGCTTTAATAAATTTCTCTCTCTTTATTTCTATTGCTCGCCACTCATCCACAGCCTGGTTAAATTTTGTGCAAAAGGTTCCTTTAGAGGGGGGTAAGTCCCTATACTTGTGCGTTATCCCTATCTATTCCCGAAACAGGCACGAGGTGCGTGGTGGATTTCCCTTCCCGTTTTGAAGTGATCGTCATCGGCGGCGGCCATGCCGGTACCGAGGCTGCGCTTGCGTCTGCACGCATGGGCGTAAAAACCCTGCTGCTGACCCATAACGTGGAAACCCTCGGTCATATGAGTTGCAACCCGGCCATCGGTGGCATCGGCAAGAGCCACCTGGTCAAGGAAATTGACGCGCTCGGCGGCGCCATGGCGCTGGCTACTGACAAGAGCGGTATCCAATTCCGTGTTTTGAACAACCGCAAAGGCCCGGCCGTACGCGCTACTCGCGCCCAGGCCGACCGCGCTATCTACAAAGCGGTAGTGCGCGAGATTCTTGAGAACCAACCCAACCTGTGGATATTTCAGCAGTCCTGCGATGACCTGATCGTCGAGCAGGACCAGGTGCGTGGTGTAGTGACGCAAATGGGTCTGCGTTTTCTCGCCGACTCCGTGGTATTGACCACCGGGACCTTCCTCGGTGGACTTATCCACATTGGTCTGCAGAACTACTCCGGCGGCCGCGCCGGTGATCCGCCGGCAATCGCCCTGGCCCATCGCATGCGTGAATTGCCGCTGCGCGTCGGCCGCTTGAAAACCGGCACCCCGCCACGTATCGACGGTCGCTCTGTGGATTTCTCGGTAATGACCGAGCAGCCTGGCGATACGCCGATTCCGGTGATGTCGTTCATGGGCGACAAGGCCATGCATCCGCGGCAAGTGAGCTGCTGGATTACCCACACCAATGCCCGTACCCACGAAATCATTGCTTCGAACCTCGACCGTTCGCCGATGTACTCCGGGGTCATCGAAGGCATCGGTCCGCGCTATTGCCCGTCGATCGAAGACAAGATCCATCGCTTTGCCGACAAGGAAAGCCACCAGGTGTTCATCGAGCCGGAAGGCCTGAACACTCACGAGCTGTACCCGAACGGGATATCCACATCCTTGCCGTTCGACGTGCAACTGGAGATCGTCCGCTCGATCCGCGGCATGGAAAATGCGCACATCGTGCGTCCGGGCTACGCCATCGAGTACGACTACTTCGACCCGCGTGATCTCAAGTACAGTCTGGAAACCAAAGTCATCGGCGGTCTGTTCTTCGCCGGGCAGATCAACGGCACCACCGGCTACGAAGAAGCCGGTGCGCAAGGTCTGCTTGCCGGAACCAACGCCGCACTGCGTGCGCAAGGCCGTGAAAGCTGGTGCCCGCGCCGCGACGAAGCGTATATCGGCGTGCTGGTCGATGACCTGATCACCCTGGGTACCCAGGAGCCGTACCGCATGTTCACGTCGCGCGCCGAATACCGGCTGATCCTGCGCGAAGACAACGCCGATCTGCGCCTGACCGAAAAAGGCCGCGAGCTGGGTCTGGTCGATGACCAGCGCTGGGCTGCTTTCAGCGCCAAGCGCGAAAGCATCGCGCTGGAAGAGCAACGGCTGAAATCCACCTGGGTTCGTCCGGACACCGCGCAAGGTCAGGCCATTGCCGAGAAATTCGGCACGCCGTTGAGCCACGAGTACAACCTGCTCAACCTGCTGACCCGTCCGGAAATCGACTACGCTGGCCTGATGGAAGTGACCGGCGGCAGCGAGATCGACCCGCAAGTGGCCGAACAGGTCGAGATCAAGACCAAATACGCCGGTTACATCGACCGGCAACAGGAAGAAATCGCCCGGCTGCGTGCCAGCGAAGATACCCGCCTGCCCGACGATATCGACTACAGCGGTATTTCCGGTCTGTCCAAGGAGATTCAGAGCAAGCTCGGTCAGACCCGGCCTGAAACCCTGGGCCAGGCGTCGCGGATCCCCGGTGTGACCCCGGCGGCGATTTCCCTGTTGCTGATTCATCTGAAAAAACGCGGCGCTGGCCGCGAGTTGGAGCAAAGCGCTTGAGTTCTCAGGTCACCCCTCAACACGCCGAAGAGTTGTCCACAGGTGCCCGCCAGCTCGGTGTCGAGCTGAGCGAGGCGCAGCATGCGCAATTGCTGGCCTACCTGGCCTTGCTGATCAAGTGGAACAAGGCCTACAACCTGACCGCCGTGCGTAATCCGGACGAAATGGTGTCCCGCCATCTGCTCGACAGCTTGAGCGTCATGCCGTTTATCCACAGCGAGCGCTGGCTCGACGTTGGCAGCGGCGGCGGCATGCCCGGTATTCCCCTGGCGATCCTGCATCCGGACAAGCAAGTCACGGTGCTCGACAGCAATGGCAAGAAGACCCGCTTCCTGACCCAGGTAAAACTTGAGCTGAAGCTGGATAACCTGACAGTTATCCACAAGCGGGTCGAAGAGTTCCAGCCAACGCAGCCGTTCAGCGGAATTGTTTCCCGGGCTTTCAGCAGCATGGAGAACTTCACCAACTGGACGCGCCACCTTGGCGACGAACAGACGCAGTGGCTGGCAATGAAAGGGCTGCATCCTGCCGATGAGCTGGTAGCATTGCCGGCAGATTTCAGAGTGGATAGCGAGCAGGCCTTGACCGTTCCGGGTTGCCAAGGCCAGCGCCATCTGCTGATACTGCGCCGCACGGCATGATTGGGAACACAAGCAAGAATGGCTAAGGTATTCGCTATCGCGAACCAGAAGGGTGGTGTGGGCAAGACCACCACCTGTATCAACCTCGCAGCATCGCTGGTCGCTACCAAGCGCCGGGTGCTGCTGATCGATCTCGATCCACAGGGCAACGCCACCATGGGTAGCGGTGTGGATAAACACGTCCTGGAACATTCGGTCTACGACCTGCTGATCGGTGAATGCGATCTGGCCCAGGCCATGCACTTCTCCGAGCACGGTGGTTATCAACTGCTGCCGGCCAACCGCGACCTGACTGCCGCGGAAGTGGTGCTGCTGGAAATGCAGATGAAGGAGAGCCGCCTGCGCACCGCGCTGGCGCCGATCCGCGAGAACTACGACTACATCCTGATCGACTGCCCGCCGTCGTTGTCGATGCTGACCCTCAACGCCCTGGTCGCCGCCGATGGCGTGATCATTCCGATGCAATGTGAATACTTTGCCCTGGAAGGTTTGAGCGACCTTGTGGATAACATCAAGCGTATCGGTGAGCGTCTGAACCCGAACCTGAAGGTTGAAGGCCTGTTGCGGACCATGTACGACCCGCGCCTGAGCCTGATCAACGATGTCTCCGCGCAGCTCAAGGAACACTTTGGCGATCAGCTCTACGACACGGTGATCCCGCGTAACATCCGCCTGGCCGAGGCGCCGAGTTTCGGCATGCCGGCCCTGGCGTATGACAAGCAATCGCGCGGCGCGCTGGCTTACCTGGCCCTGGCTGGGGAACTGGTACGCCGTCAGCGCCGTCCATCACGCACTGCACAAACAACTTAAGGAATCCGTATGGCCGTTAAGAAACGGGGTCTCGGACGTGGGTTGGATGCACTGCTCAGTGGTCCTACCGTCAGCGCGCTCGAAGAGCAGGCTGTGAAGGTCGACCAGAAAGAACTGCAACATCTGCCGCTCGACCTGATCGAGCGCGGCAAGTACCAGCCACGTCGGGACATGGACCCGCAAGCGTTGGAAGAACTGGCTCAGTCGATCAAGAGCCAGGGCGTGATGCAGCCGATCGTGGTGCGCCCGATTGCTGACAACCGCTTCGAAATCATCGCCGGCGAACGCCGTTGGCGCGCCAGCCAGCAGGCCGGCATGGAAACCATTCCGGCCATGGTCCGCGATGTGCCCGACGAAGCGGCCATCGCCATGGCCCTGATCGAGAACATCCAGCGCGAAGACCTCAACCCGGTGGAAGAGGCCATTGCCCTGCAGCGTCTGCAGGTGGAATTCCAGCTGACCCAGCAGCAGGTTGCCGATGCTGTGGGCAAGTCGCGGGTTACCGTGGCCAACCTGCTGCGCCTGATCTCGCTGCCGGAAGTGATCAAGACCATGCTCTCGCACGGTGATCTGGAAATGGGTCATGCCCGGGCATTGCTTGGTTTACCGGAAGAACAGCAGGTGGACGGGGCGCGTCACGTTGTCGCACGTGGCCTGACCGTACGGCAGACCGAAGCACTGGTGCGCCAGTGGCTCAATGGCAAGCCGGAACCGGTCGAACCGGCCAAGCCAGACCCGGACATCACCCGGCTTGAACAACGTCTGGCAGAGCGTTTGGGCTCGGCAGTACAGATACGTCACGGCAACAAGGGAAAAGGTCAGTTAGTTATCCGTTACAACTCGTTAGATGAGTTGCAAGGTGTGCTAGCTCACATCCGCTGAAACAATTGCTTTTGTAGCGCGTAGTCGGAAATCACTACCCGGCAGTTGAATAGGGGTTAAACCGCCCCTATACTCTGCGCGCATTTTGTCGGCACAAATTATGCCAAGTCATAGCTGACTGGTTGGTCGACTTTCGAGGAGCAGTTGTGATGGAAACACGCACGCCAAACCGCTTGCCTTTCCATCGCTGGGCGGTTTTTCCGGTACTGTTGGCTCAATGTGTCGTGTTTCTGCTGGCAACTTTGGCGTTGTGGCAGTGGCACGGGGCGGTCAGTGGATATTCAGCACTCTGCGGAGGACTGATTGCCTGGCTGCCAAATGTGTATTTCGCCTGGAAGGCTTTTCGTTACACGGGGGCCAGGGCAGCGCAGGCTATCGTCAAGTCGTTTTACGCTGGCGAAGCAGGCAAATTGATTTTGACGGCAGTGTTGTTTGCACTGACGTTTGCAGGAGTGAAGCCATTGGCGCCGTTAGCAGTCTTCGGTGTCTTTCTGCTGACCCAGTTGGTCAGCTGGTTCGCGCCCCTGCTGATGAATATAAGACTTTCGAGACCTTAGGGCGTTTGAGGCAACCATGGCAGCAGAAACCGCTTCGGGCTATATCCAGCACCACTTGCAGAACCTGACCTTCGGTCAACTACCAGACGGCGGATGGGGCTTTGCCCATTCCGCAGCAGAAGCCAAAGCAATGGGCTTCTGGGCTTTCCACCTGGATACCCTGGGTTGGTCGGTCGCACTGGGTCTGCTTTTCGTATTCCTGTTCCGCATGGCAGCCAAGAAGGCGACTTCCGGTCAGCCTGGCGGCCTGCAGAACTTCGTTGAAGTGCTGGTTGAGTTCGTCGACGGCAGCGTCAAGGACAGCTTCCACGGTCGTAGCCCGGTGATCGCCCCACTGGCGCTGACCATTTTCGTCTGGGTCTTCCTGATGAACGCCATCGACCTGATCCCGGTCGACTGGATTCCTCAGCTGGCCATCCTGATCTCCGGTGATCCGCACATTCCGTTCCGCGCGGTCTCGACCACCGACCCGAACGCGACCCTGGCCATGGCCTTCAGCGTGTTCGCCCTGATCATTTTCTACAGCATCAAGGTCAAGGGCATCGGCGGTTTCCTCGGCGAACTGACCCTGCACCCGTTCGGCAGCAAGAACATTTTCGTTCAGATCCTGCTGATTCCGGTCAACTTCCTGCTTGAATTCGTCACCCTGATCGCCAAGCCGATCTCGCTGGCACTGCGTCTGTTCGGCAACATGTATGCCGGCGAGCTGGTGTTCATCCTGATCGCAGTAATGTTCGGCAGCGGCCTGCTGTGGCTGAGCGGCCTGGGTGTGGTGCTGCAATGGGCGTGGGCTGTGTTCCACATCCTGATCATCACCCTGCAAGCGTTCATCTTCATGATGCTTACCATCGTCTACCTGTCGATGGCTCACGAAGATAACCATTAAGACCGCCTGGCGTGTCTGATGACCCTTCCGCCTGTACCGGGGAGGGTCGAAAAAGTCCGCAAGGGCAGCTGTACCAATCGATTTTGTTTTACCGCTTCAAACTAAAAAACCTAACCAATACGACGTAAAAGTCGGGAGGAAAGATGGAAACTGTAGTTGGTCTTACCGCTATCGCTGTTGCTCTGCTGATCGGCCTGGGTGCCCTGGGTACCGCCATTGGTTTCGGCCTGCTGGGCGGCAAGTTCCTGGAAGGCGCTGCTCGCCAGCCAGAGATGGTTCCAATGCTGCAAGTTAAAATGTTCATCGTTGCCGGTCTGCTCGACGCCGTAACCATGATCGGTGTTGGTATCGCTCTGTTCTTCACCTTCGCTAATCCCTTCGTTGGTCAAATCGCCGGCTAATCACTCGAATTCTCGAGTGGTTTGGTGTGATGGACAAAGAACGAGCGAGGTGTTGGCGTGAACATTAATGCAACCCTGATTGGTCAGTCCGTTGCGTTCTTCATTTTTGTGCTGTTCTGCATGAAGTTCGTGTGGCCTCCGGTCATCGCGGCATTGCAAGAACGTCAGAAGAAGATCGCGGATGGACTGGACGCTGCCAACCGAGCAGCTCGCGACCTGGAGTTGGCCCAAGATAAAGTGGGTCAGCAACTGCGCGAAGCGAAGGCTCAGGCAGCTGAAATCATTGAGCAAGCCAAGAAGCGCGGTGCTCAGATCGTCGAGGAAGCCCGTGATCAGGCCCGCGTCGAAGCTGACCGTGTGAAGGCTCAGGCTCAGGCCGAGATCGAACAGGAAATTAACGGCGTCAAAGACGCGCTGCGCGCCCAAGTGGGTAGCCTGGCCGTTGACGGTGCTGAAAAAATCCTTGGCGCCACAATCGATCAAAACGCGCATGCGGAGCTGGTTAACAAACTGGCCGCTGAAATTTAAGCGAGGGCGATCATGGCAGAACTGACCACGTTGGCCCGACCTTACGCTAAGGCTGCCTTTGAGCATGCCCAGGCCCATCAGCAACTGGCCAATTGGTCAGCCATGCTCGGCCTGGCTGCTGCGGTGTCGCAAGACGACACCATGCAGCGCCTGCTCAAGGCCCCGCGACTGACGAGCGCAGAAAAGGCCGCCACTTTTGTTGAAGTGTGCGGTGACAAGTTTGATGCACAGGCAAAGAGTTTCATCCAAGTTGCCGCGGAAAACGAACGTCTCCTGCTTTTGCCGGAGATTTCGGCGTTGTTCGAGCTGTACAAGGCCGAACAAGAGAAATCCGTGGACGTGGAAGTCACCAGTGCTTTTGCGTTGAACCAAGAACAGCAAGACAAACTCGCCAAGGTTCTCAGTGCACGGCTCGACCGGGAAGTGCGCCTGCAAGTGTCGGAGGATGCCAGCCTGATCGGTGGCGTCGTAATCCGCGCCGGCGACCTGGTTATCGATGGCTCAGTCCGCGGCAAAATCGCGAAACTGGCCGAAGCATTGAAATCTTGAGTTTGAAGGGGCAGCAGAGCAATGCAGCAACTCAATCCTTCCGAAATTAGTGAAATCATCAAGGGCCGCATCGAGAATCTCGATGTAGCCTCTCAAGCTCGCAACGAAGGTACTGTCGTCAGCGTTTCTGACGGCATCGTGCGGATTTACGGTCTGGCCGACGTCATGTACGGCGAAATGATCGAATTTCCAGGCGGCGTCTACGGTATGGCCCTCAACCTGGAGCAAGACTCCGTTGGTGCGGTAGTACTGGGCGCTTACGACACCCTCGCTGAAGGCATGAGCGCCAAGTGCACCGGCCGCATCCTCGAAGTTCCAGTTGGTAAGGAACTGCTGGGTCGCGTTGTCGACGCACTGGGCAACCCAATCGACGGCAAAGGCCCACTGGGCAACACCGAGACCGACGCGGTCGAGAAAGTTGCTCCGGGCGTGATCTGGCGTAAGTCGGTAGACCAGCCTGTACAGACTGGCTACAAATCTGTCGACGCCATGATCCCAGTCGGCCGTGGCCAGCGTGAGCTGATCATCGGTGACCGTCAGATCGGTAAGACCGCCATGGCGATCGACGCCATCATCAACCAGAAAGACTCCGGTATTTTCTGTGTTTATGTTGCTGTCGGCCAAAAGCGTTCCACCGTTGCCAACATCGTTCGCAAGCTGGAAGAAAACGGCGCCCTGGCCAACACCATCGTGGTGGTTGCCAGTGCTTCGGAATCCGCCGCACTGCAATTCCTGGCGCCATACGCCGGTTGCACCATGGGCGAGTTCTTCCGTGACCGCGGTGAAGACGCGCTGATCGTATACGATGACCTGTCCAAGCAGGCCGTTGCCTACCGTCAGATCTCCCTGCTGCTGCGCCGTCCACCAGGACGTGAAGCGTACCCAGGTGACGTGTTCTATCTCCACTCCCGTCTGCTGGAGCGTGCATCGCGCGTTTCCGAAGAGTACGTCGAGAAGTTCACCAACGGTGCTGTAACTGGCAAGACCGGTTCCCTGACCGCACTGCCGATCATCGAAACCCAGGCTGGCGACGTTTCCGCGTTCGTTCCGACCAACGTGATTTCCATCACCGACGGTCAGATCTTCCTGGAATCGGCCATGTTCAACTCGGG
>Ga0247827_10000011_pt1 | contig 133898 bp, 113 predicted proteins | sample 12C_Control_Day2_FD_194414 | JGI IMG/M metagenome (GOLD analysis project Ga0247827, IMG submission 194414) | Soil microbial communities from agricultural site in Penn Yan, New York, United States - 12C_Control_Day2 | ecosystem: Environmental > Terrestrial > Soil > Agricultural land | place... | reverse complement strand
GTGCAACGTTGTACAGCAGCTCTTTGTCCAGACGTTCCTTGATGTTACGGGAAGTCACGAACTTGCCTTCTTTACCGCAGAACGGCGAATCGTTGACCTGGAAGGTCATCGAAACGGTTGGCTCGTCAACGGTCAGCGGCTTCATCGCTTCGACTGCGTCCGGGGAGCACAGGGTGTCGGAGATGAACAGCTCGTCGAAACCGCTGATGCAGACGATGTCGCCAGCCTGGGCTTCTTCGACGTCAACGCGGTGCAGACCGTGGTGACCCATCAGCTTGAGGATACGGCCGTTGCGCTTCTTGCCGTCGACGTCGATAGCGACAACCGGGGTGTTCGGCTTGACGCGGCCACGGGCGATACGGCCAACGCCGATAACACCGAGGAAGCTGTTGTAGTCCAGTGCCGAGATTTGCATCTGGAACGGACCGTCACGGTCAACAGCTGGCGCTGGAACGTTGTCGATGATCGACTGGTACAGCGGGGTCATGTCTTCGGCCATTTCGGTGTGGTCCAGACCGGCAATGCCGTTCAGGGCCGAGGCGTAGACGACTTTGAAGTCCAGCTGTTCTTCGGTAGCACCGAGGTTGTCGAACAGGTCGAAGATCTGGTCCAGAACCCAGTCAGGACGCGCGCCCGGACGGTCAACCTTGTTGATAACGACGATTGGACGCAGGCCGGCTTCGAAAGCCTTCTTGGTCACGAAACGGGTTTGCGGCATAGGGCCGTCTTGGGCGTCGACCAGCAGCAGCACCGAGTCAACCATCGACATTACACGCTCAACCTCGCCACCGAAGTCGGCGTGGCCGGGGGTGTCGACGATGTTGATGTGGTAGCCGTTCCAGTTGATGGCGGTGTTTTTCGCCAGAATGGTAATACCGCGCTCTTTTTCCTGGTCGTTGGAGTCCATGACGCGCTCGTCGTTGAGCTCGTTACGCTCCAGAGTGCCGGACTGACGCAGGAGTTTGTCGACCAGGGTGGTTTTACCATGGTCAACGTGGGCGATGATGGCGATGTTACGCAGATTTTCGATCACGTGTGTATCTCGATCAGAGGATTCGGGTTGCCGCCCAGTCTAGGCGGCGAATATGAATGAATGGCGCTCAACGGGCCCGCAGGTCGGGGGGGCGATGGCGGATGCTCCCGCCATATAGCCCCGGCGTTTTATGTCGGACGATAAACGCGCACATTGGCATGTCCCTCACTGAGCAAATGATGGGCATGCAGGCGACTCATCACACCCTTGTCGCAATACAGCAGGTACTGGCGCGTAGCGTCCAGTTCCTTGAAGCGACTGTTCAGGGCGTAGAACGGCAAGGCCTTGACCTCGATGCCGTCCAGTTCCAGGGGCTGGTCTTCCTGGGCATCGGGGTGACGAATGTCGATCACCACCTGCCCGGCCAGCGCCTGGCTGACTTCTTCGATCTGGATATCCTGACTGAGTTCATCGATCACGTGGTCGATGGAGATCAGGCGAGCGCGCTCCAGGGCACGCTCGAGCACGGCCATGTCGAACTGCTTCTCTTCATGGTCGACGCGGTGACGCTTGGCGCAGGTGGTCGGGTTCACCGAGATCACGCCGCAGTATTCAGGCATGTGCTTGGCAAACTCGGCAGTGCCGATCTGGTTGGCCTGGTCGATGATGTCCTGCTTGTGGCTGGCCAGCAGCGGACGCAACACCAGTTTCTCGGTGGCTGAGTCGATCACTGCCAGGTTCGGCAGGGTCTGGCTCGACACCTGGGAGATCGCTTCGCCGGTGACCAGCGCATCGATCTCGAGACGGTCGGCAATATTGGTCGCCGCGCGCAGCATCATGCGCTTGAGGGTCACGCCCATGTAGCTGTTGTCGACCTTGCCGAGAATCTCGCCGACCACTTCTTCGAACGGCACGCTGACGAACAGCACGCGCTGGCTGCTGCCGTATTTCTTCCACAGGAAGTGGGCGACTTCCATCACCCCCAGCTCGTGGGCGCGGCCGCCGAGGTTGAAGAAGCAGAAGTGGGTCATCAGACCGCGGCGCATCATCTGGTAGGCCGCCACGGTGGAGTCGAAACCACCGGACATCAGCACCAGGGTCTGCTCCAGCGCGCCCAGCGGGTAGCCGCCGATGCCCTTGTGCTGGTTGTGGATCACGTACAGGCGCTTGTCACGCACCTCGATGCGCACCTCGACCTCGGGGTTGCGCAGGTCGATACCGGCGGCGCCGCACTGCTGACGCAGCTGGCTGCCGACATAACGGTCGACGTCCATCGAGCTGAAGTCGTGGTGACCGCCACGCTTGCAGCGTACGGCGAAGCGCTTGCCGGCCAGCAGGTGGCCGAAGTGGGCCTTGCACTTGGCGACGATATCGTCGAAGTCACCCAGCGGGTACTCGTCGACCTGCAGGAAGTGGGCAATGCCCGGCATGCAGGTCAGACGCTCGGTCATCTCGCGCAGGACTTTCTCGTCCTCGATGCGGGTGACCACCTCGAGGTTGTCCCAGACACCGTCAACCGCGAGCGCAGGATCGAGGTCCTTGAGCACGGTACGGATGTTGCGGCCCAGTTGACGGATGAAGCGTTTGCGAACCGGGCGGCTCTTGATGGTGATCTCTGGGAAGACTTTTACGATTAGTTTCATGAAATACAGCGCGCGAGGTGCCGACTAAAAAAGTGGGGCGCGGATTATAGCGGAAATTGCTCAAGGTTTAACCAATTAATCTACAGAAGGTTTTGCGCGCACCAAAATGAGGCATCATGCTTCATTTACGCCTCTTATGAGTGCAGAAAACCGCCCGTATTTCAGGCTGACGCCCCTGAAATGCTTGGCAATCGGGCAAAAATTCCAAACCGGGGCACTGGCATGCAATTTGCTCCCTTGTGATGCAGGTTGCCTTGGCCGACTATTCGCGCCCGGCATCACCCAAATTCCAGGGCTGCACAGGCTAGCTCTACCCCACCCGGAGGACACTATGTCGAAGTCGGTTCAACTCATCAAAGATCATGACGTTAAATGGATTGATCTGCGCTTCACTGACACCAAGGGCGTACAGCACCACGTGACCATGCCGGCCCGTGATGCGCTGGAGGAAGACTTCTTCGAAGTCGGCAAGATGTTCGACGGTTCCTCCATCGCTGGCTGGAAAGGCATCGAAGCCTCGGACATGATCCTGATGCCGGTCGACGAAACCGCCGTGCTGGACCCGTTCACCGAAGAGCCGACCCTGATCCTGACCTGCGACATCGTCGACCCTTCGAGCATGCAGGGTTACGACCGTGACCCGCGCGCGATCGCCAAGCGTGCCGAAGAGTACCTCAAGAGCACCGGCATCGGTGACACCGTGTTCGCCGGTCCAGAGCCTGAGTTCTTCATCTTCGACGAAGTGAAGTTCAAGTCGGACATTTCCGGCTCGATGTTCAAGATCTTCTCCGAGCAAGGCTCGTGGATGTCCGACCAGGACGTTGAAGGCGGCAACAAAGGCCACCGTCCAGGCGTCAAAGGTGGTTACTTCCCGGTTCCGCCGTTCGACCACGACCACGAAATCCGTACTGCCATGTGCAACGCACTGGAAGAAATGGGTCAGACCGTCGAAGTTCACCACCACGAAGTGGCGACTGCCGGCCAGAACGAAATCGGCGTCAAGTTCAACACCCTGGTGAAGAAAGCTGACGAAGTCATGGCCCTGAAATACGTCGTGCACAACGTTGCCGACGCTTACGGCCGCACTGCCACCTTCATGCCGAAGCCACTGTACGGCGACAACGGCTCGGGCATGCACGTGCACATGTCGATCTGGAAAGAAGGCAAGAACACCTTCGCAGGCGAAGGCTATGCCGGCCTGTCCGACACTGCCCTGTACTTCATCGGCGGTATCATCAAGCACGGCAAGGCCCTGAACGGCTTCACCAACCCGTCGACCAACTCCTACAAGCGTCTGGTGCCAGGCTTCGAAGCGCCGGTAATGCTGGCCTACTCGGCTCGCAACCGTTCCGCTTCGATCCGTATCCCTTACGTTTCCAGCCCGAAAGCCCGCCGTATCGAAGCGCGCTTCCCGGACCCGTCGGCCAACCCGTACCTGGCCTTCGCCGCGCTGCTGATGGCCGGCCTCGACGGTATCCAGAACAAGATCCACCCAGGCGATGCCGCCGACAAGAACCTGTACGACCTGCCGCCTGAAGAGGCCAAGGACATCCCGCAGGTTTGCGGCAGCCTGAAGGAAGCCCTGGAAGAGCTGGACAAGGGCCGTGCGTTCCTGACCAAGGGCGGCGTGTTCTCCGACGACTTCATCGATGCCTTCATCGAGCTGAAGAGCGAAGAAGAGATCAAGGTCCGCACCTTCGTACACCCACTGGAATACGAGCTGTACTACAGCTGCTGATTCCGTGACGGTGTAACGCCATCAAAGAGAGGCCTCCTTCGGGAGGCCTTTTCTTTTTCTGACGCATGCATAGGTCACAGCCGACAGGTTTAACGCTCACAACGCGGCACACTGGTCTTTTTCTGTTCAGGACACCTCACCATGCGCACAGCCCTGTTTGCCCTGCTGTTCACGCCCCTGCTTCTCGCCCAAGGCTGCACATCGACACCGCCACCGGCCAGCGCGCTGCAGCCATTGCTCGACAGCGTCGAACAACGCCTGGATATCGCCGAAGCCGTTGCCCTGAACAAATGGGACTCGGGCCAGCCGGTACAAGCCAGCGAGCGCGAACTGCAGGTGATCGCCGACGCCCAGACTCAAGCCGTACGCCTGGGCGTCGACAGTCAGCGCGCAGCCGTATTTTTTACCGATCAGATCGAAGCCAATAAGTTGCTCCAGTACAGCGCGCTGTCACGCTGGCATGCGGCGGGCAGCGCACCGCAAACGCCACGTATCGATCTGGCCAAGCAGTTGCGCCCACAGCTGGACCGTCTGCAACGCACCCTGCTCAGCCAGCTGGCGGCCTTCGACCGCAGCCGCCCGGTGCCTTGCCAACCTGCACTGGCCCAGGCCATCGAGCAGCGCGAGACAAGCCCGCAACGAGCGCTGGCCCTGATCCGTGCCACCGCCCATTTATGCGCCGCGCAGTAAATCCTCCTCTATGCTCTATATTGGTGCACGCAACAGCCTGTACCTAAGCAAATCAGCCCATTTTGGTTCAAGAAAACCGCCAGATCAGGGCTTTGTAGCCATATTTAGCGCAAATACAGGTCTTTATCCGGCAAATCCGCTTCTTTTCGGAGCCTTGGTTTGTTTTTTGCATTTTCTTCTCACCAGCAGACAACCAGCGCCCGCGACCCTGGCCCAGCCGGGGTCGTCATGAGCCAAAAGAGGTCACCGACGCCCCATGACCATCAGCGATGCCCTGCACCGACTGCTACTGGACAACCTGACCACTGCCACCATTCTGCTCAATGCCGAATTGCGCCTTGAGTACATGAACCCGGCAGCGGAAATGCTCCTGGCCATCAGTGGCCAGCGCAGCCATGGGCAATTCATCAGCGAGTTGTTCACCGAATCCCCTGAAGCGCTCAACTCCCTGCGCCAGGCGGTGGAACACGCGCACCCGTTCACCAAGCGCGAAGCACAGCTGACTTCGCTGACCGGGCAGACCCAGACCGTCGACTATGCGGTAACGCCGATCCTCAGCAGTGGCCGGACCTTGCTGCTGCTTGAGGTGCACCCCCGCGACCGGCTGCTGCGCATCACCAAGGAAGAGGCCCAACTGTCCAAGCAGGAAACCACCAAGTTGCTGGTGCGCGGCCTGGCCCACGAGATCAAGAACCCGCTGGGCGGGATTCGCGGCGCCGCACAGCTGCTCTCGCGGGAACTGCCCGAAGAAAGCCTCAAGGATTACACCAATGTGATCATTGAAGAGGCGGACCGCCTGCGCAACCTGGTCGATCGCATGCTCGGTTCGAACAAGCTGCCGTCGCTGGCCATGACCAACATCCACGAAGTACTCGAACGGGTCTGCAGCCTGGTCGAAGCCGAAAGCCAGGGCGGCATCACCCTGGTGCGTGACTACGACCCGAGCCTGCCGGACGTGCTGATCGACCGCGAGCAGATGATCCAGGCCGTACTCAATATCGTGCGCAACGCCATGCAGGCCATCAGCGGCCAGAACGAACTGCGCCTGGGCCGCATCAGCCTGCGCACCCGGGCCATGCGTCAGTTCACCATCGGCCACACCCGCCATCGCCTGGTGGCCAAGGTCGAGATCATCGACAACGGTCCGGGTATCCCTGGCGAGCTGCAGGAAACCATCTTCTACCCCATGGTCAGCGGCCGTCCGGACGGTACCGGGCTGGGCCTGGCCATTACCCAGAACATCATCAGCCAGCACCAGGGCCTGATCGAATGTGACAGCCATCCAGGCCACACCACCTTCTCGATCTTTCTGCCGCTGGAACAAGGAGCCACCGCCTCATGAGCCGAAGTGAAACCGTCTGGATCGTCGACGATGATCGCTCCATCCGCTGGGTCCTGGAAAAAGCCCTGCAACAGGAAGGCATGACCACCCAGAGTTTCGACAGTGCCGACGGCGTCATGAGCCGCCTGGCCCGGCAGCAGCCGGACGTGATCATCTCCGATATCCGCATGCCCGGGGCCAGCGGCCTGGACCTGCTGGCGCAGATTCGCGAACAGCACCCGCGCCTGCCGGTGATCATCATGACCGCCCACTCGGATCTGGACAGCGCGGTGGCGTCCTATCAGGGCGGCGCATTCGAATACCTGCCCAAACCGTTCGACGTCGATGAGGCGGTGTCGCTGGTCAAGCGCGCCAACCAGCACGCCCAGGAGCAACAGGGCCTGGATATCGCCCCGAGCCTGACCCGCACCCCGGAAATCATCGGCGAGGCGCCGGCGATGCAGGAGGTGTTCCGCGCTATCGGTCGCCTCAGCCACTCCAACATCACCGTGCTGATCAACGGCGAGTCGGGTACCGGTAAAGAGCTGGTGGCCCATGCCCTGCACCGCCACAGTCCACGGGCGGCCTCACCGTTCATCGCCCTGAACATGGCGGCAATTCCCAAGGACCTGATGGAGTCCGAGCTGTTCGGCCATGAAAAAGGCGCGTTTACCGGCGCCGCCAACCTGCGTCGCGGGCGTTTCGAACAGGCCGATGGCGGCACCCTGTTCCTCGACGAAATCGGCGACATGCCGGCCGATACCCAGACCCGTCTGCTGCGGGTACTGGCCGACGGCGAGTTCTACCGGGTCGGTGGGCATGTGCCGGTGAAGGTCGACGTACGCATCATCGCCGCGACCCACCAGAATCTGGAAACCCTGGTGCAGGCCGGCAAGTTCCGTGAAGACCTGTTCCATCGCCTCAACGTGATCCGCATCCATATCCCGCGCCTGGCCGACCGTCGCGAGGACATCCCGACCCTGGCCCGGCACTTCCTCGGCCGCGCCGCTCAGGAGCTGGCGGTTGAGCCCAAGCTGCTCAAACCCGAGACCGAAGAGTTCATGCGCAACCTGCCGTGGCCGGGCAACGTGCGCCAGCTGGAGAACACCTGCCGCTGGATCACGGTGATGGCTTCGGGCCGCGAAGTGCATATCGGTGACTTGCCGCCAGAACTGCTCAATCTGCCGCAGGACAGCACGCCAGTGACCAACTGGGAGCAGGCGCTGCGTCAATGGGCCGACCAGGCCCTGGCCCGCGGCCAAACCAGCCTGCTCGACAGCGCCGTGCCAAGCTTCGAACGGATCATGATTGAGATCGCCCTCAAACACACCGCTGGCCGCCGTCGCGATGCCGCGGTATTGCTCGGCTGGGGGCGCAATACCCTGACGCGCAAGATCAAGGAGTTGGGGATGAAGGTCGCCGGTGGCGAAGAAGACGGCGACGACGAGGCCTGACCTCCAGGGCCTCTTCGCCGGCAAAGCCGGCTCCCACAATGGCTATACATGTACCTTGTGGGAGCTGGCCTTGCCAGCGAGGGGCCGCACCGCCATGCACCGAAATCTGCCTCGACGCACCGCAGCAAGGCACAAATCCCCGGTAAAACCCCGTCCCAGCCCGTTAAACCCACTAATCTGCGGGCTGCAATAAAACTGGCACACACCCTGCATTAGTATCAGTACTTCCAGTTTTGGGGGCCTTGGTACAGGCAGGCCGGGGATTCCCCTCTTTTATTCGTGCAGTCTCACCTGCACACGCCAGCGCCCATCATCCTCTGCTCCGGCCCAGTTGCCGTGCAGAGGACGGGCCGCGACCAGGGTCACCAGCAACCCGCCATCACTCTTCTGCACCCGCCAACTGACCGGTTTGCCCTGCTGGCGCAACTGGCCCCGGGCCACCTTGCCTTCGGCCTCGAACAGCAAGGCCAGGGTGCCATCGACTTCTTCGCCGTGCAGCTTGGGTTCTTCGTTGAACCACAGGTCCAGGCCACCCTCGACCACCTGCACCTGCTCCAGCACCCGCGGCTCGGGCGCGGTCAACCGACCGATCATCAAACCCACCAACATGCCGAAAATCGCCAGGGAAAACAGCACGCGCGGCCATTGCTGCGAACGCGGGTCCGGTTCAGGAGTAGAATGCTCGCCATCTTTATGCTCGGAGCCGTGCATGTTTCACGTCATCCTCTTTCAACCAGAGATTCCGCCGAATACTGGCAATATTATAAGGCTGTGCGCCAACAGCGGCTGTCACTTGCACCTGATCGAGCCGATCGGCTTCGAACTGGACGACAAGCGCCTGCGCCGCGCCGGGCTGGACTACCACGAGTATGCCACCCTCAAGCGCCACGCCGACCTGCCCAGCTGCCTGGAAAGCCTCGGCCAGCCACGCCTGTTCGCCTTCACCACCAAGGCCTCGCACCCCTACCACGAGACGGCATTCCAGCCCGGCGACGCTTTCCTGTTCGGTCCGGAAAGCCGTGGCTTGCCTGCCGAGGTGCTGGACAGCCTGCCCGCCGAGCAGCGCCTGCGCCTGCCGATGCGCCCGGGATGCCGAAGCCTGAACCTGTCCAATACCGTGGCAGTGACGGTGTATGAGGCCTGGCGCCAGCAAGGTTTTGCCTGAGCCATGAAAAAAGCGCCCATCAGGGCGCTTTTTCGCTACATCGCAACAGACTTATTGCAGCGAAGGGGCTTCGCCAGCTTCCTGCATGCGCTGCATTTCCTGGGCGTACAGGGCGTCGAAGTTGACCGGCGACAGCATCAGTGCCGGGAACGAGCCACGGGTCACCAGGCTGTCCAGTGCTTCGCGCGCGTACGGGAACAGGATGTTCGGGCAGAACGCACCCAGAGTGTGGCTCATCGAAGCCGCATCGAGATTCTTGATCAGGAAGATACCGGCCTGCTGGACTTCGGCAATGAAAGCCACTTCGTCAGCGTTCTTAACGGTTACCGACAGGGTCAGTACGACTTCGTGGAAATCGCCTTCCAGACCTTTCTGCTTGGTGTTCAGGTCCAGGGCAACACTCGGCTCCCACTGCTGACGGAAGATCGCCGGGCTTTTCGGCGCTTCGAACGACAGGTCACGCACATAGATGCGCTGCAGGGAGAATTGCGGGGTGCTTTCGTCGGCTGCTGCTGCGTCGTTGTTCTGTTGATCAGTCATGACAGATCCTTCTTTCCAGGGTCTTTAATAGGGGTTCTGCTTCAGGCCTTGAGCAAGCCGTCGAGTTTACCGGCGCGCTCAAGGGCATACAGGTCGTCGCAACCGCCGACGTGGGTGCTACCGATCCAGATCTGCGGCACCGAGGTACGGCCGGCCTTCTGGCTCATTTCGGCGCGCACCTGCGGCTTGCCATCGACCTTGATCTCTTCGAAGGCCACACCTTTGCTCTGCAGCAGGCGTTTGGCCTGCGAGCAATAAGGGCAGTAATCGCTGGAATAGACGATGACGTCGCTCATTTCACTTCACCAATGGCAGGTTGTCGGCTTTCCAGCTCGACACACCGCCAGACAGCTTGGCAGCGGTGAAACCGGCTTTGAGCAGTTCGCGAGCGGTGGTGCCAGCGTGCTGGCCCATGGCGTCGACGACGATCAGGGTCTTGTTGGCCTTGTGCTTTTCCAGCTCGCCGATACGCGCGGCGAACTTGTCCTGCGGAATGTTCAGGGCACCGACGATATGGCCAGCGGCGTAATCCTTGGTCGAACGAATGTCGATCACCAGGCCTTTATCGCTGTTGACCAGTGCGGTCAGCTCGCCAGTGCTCAGGCTGCGTCCGCCTTTGCGCGCTTCGGTGATGATCAGCAGCACCAGCAGAACGACGAAGATACCAACCAGCAGATAGTGATTTGTTGCGAATTCAATCAGGTGAGCAACCATCGGAGGGTGTTCCAGGCCATTAAAAATGTTGGCCAGTATACACAGCCCCCAAGGTCGGCCAAAGCCCGCCCGACCGGCTTGTCGGCAGTAATTCTCATCTAACCCCTGCAGTCCGTCGGCCAGCCGTCATTGGCGAACAAGGTTAATTCGTCATTCATGACCAATTTGCCCTAAAATGCGTGTCTTTATCATCTGAACAACCGTGAGTGGGATTGATGACGAGCACGCCAAAACCTTTGGTCCTGATCATCCTGGATGGTTTCGGTCACAGCGAAAGCCACGAATACAACGCCATCTACTCGGCCAGCACGCCGGTTTACGATCGCCTGCGCGCCACCCAGCCGCACGGCTTGATCTCCGGGTCCGGCATGGACGTCGGTTTGCCTGACGGACAGATGGGCAACTCCGAGGTCGGTCACATGAACCTCGGTGCCGGTCGCGTGGTGTACCAGGACTTTACCCGGGTCACCAAGGCCATCAAGGACGGCGAATTCTTCGACAACGCCGTACTTTGCGGCGCGGTCGACAAGGCCGTGGCTGCCGGCAAGGCCGTGCACATCCTCGGCCTGCTGTCCGATGGCGGCGTGCACAGTCACCAGGATCACCTGATCGCCATGGCCGAACTGGCTGCTCAGCGCGGTGCCGAGAAAATCTACCTGCACGCCTTTCTCGACGGTCGCGACACGCCGCCGAAAAGCGCGCAATCGTCCATCGAGCTGCTCGACGCCACCTTCGCCAAGCTCGGCAAGGGCCGCATCGCCAGCCTGATCGGCCGCTACTTCGCCATGGACCGCGACAACCGCTGGGACCGCGTATCGGCTGCCTACAACCTGATCGTCGACAGCGCCGCCGAATACACCGCCGACAGCGCCCTGGCCGGCCTGGAAGCGGCCTATGCCCGTGGCGAAAGCGATGAGTTCGTCAAAGCCACGCGCGTTGGCGAAGCGGTCACGGTCGAAGACGGCGATGCGGTGATCTTCATGAACTTCCGTGCCGACCGCGCCCGCGAACTGTCGCGGGTGTTCGTCGAAGCCGACTTCAACGAGTTCCCACGCGCGCGCCTGCCAAAGCTGGCCGCCTATATCGGCCTGACCCAATACTCGGCCAAGATCCCGGCGCCTGCCGCGTTCGCACCGGGCAGCCTGGACAACGTGCTCGGCGAATACCTGGCGAAAAACGGCAAGACCCAGCTGCGCATCGCCGAAACCGAGAAGTACGCCCACGTCACCTTCTTCTTCTCCGGCGGCCGTGAAGAGCCGTTCGAAGGCGAAGAGCGCATCCTGATCCCGTCGCCGAAGGTCGCCACCTATGACCTGCAGCCGGAGATGAGCGCCCCGGAAGTCACCGACCGCATCGTCGAAGCCATCGAGCAGCAGCGCTACGACGTGATCGTGGTCAACTACGCCAACGGCGACATGGTCGGCCACAGCGGCGTGTTCGAAGCCGCGGTCAAGGCTGTCGAAGCCCTGGACCTGTGTGTCGGCCGTATCGTCGAGGCGCTGGACAAGGTCGGTGGAGAAGCCCTGATCACCGCCGACCACGGCAACGTCGAGCAGATGGAAGACGCTTGCACAGGTCAGGCGCACACCGCGCACACAACTGAGCCGGTACCGTTCATCTATGTTGGCAAGCGCAACCTGCAGGTCCGCGAAGGTGGCGTGCTGGCTGACGTGGCGCCGACCATGCTCAAGCTGCTGGGCCTGGAAAAGCCTGCAGAAATGACCGGTACGTCGATTCTGATCGACGCCTGAAGCCGCTAAACCGGCCGCAACGGTCGGTTTTCCGGACAAACGCCTCAATGCAGTTGCCTTGAGGCGTTTTTTTTGCAAGCCGCGGCGGGCATACTAGGCCAGTCTCTATCCCTGGTGTCGCCCACTCCATGTTTCGCGCCCTGATTGTTCTAGCCCTGTCTTGCCTGCTCAGCCCGGCGTTTGCCGACGAGCGCGCGCAAACCCAGCAGCAACTCGACGCCACGCGTCAGGACATTGCCGAGCTGAAGAAAATGCTCGGCCAGTTGCAGCAGGAAAAATCCGGTGTGCAGAAAGACCTGCGCAGCACAGAAACCGACATCGGCAAGCTGGAAAAGCAGGTGGAGGCCCTGCAACAGGAACTAAAAAAGACTCAGGGCGAGCTGGAGCGCCTTGACCACGAGAAAAAAAAACTCCAGAGCGCCCGCGTTGAACAACAACGCCTGATTGCCATCCAGGCCCGTTCGGCCTACCAGAACGGTCGCGAGGAATACCTCAAGCTGCTGCTCAACCAGCAGAACCCGGAGAAATTCGCGCGCACCCTGACCTATTACGATTACCTGAGCCAGGCGCGCCTGGAGCAGTTGCGCAGCTTCAATGAAACCTTGCGCCAGCTGGCCAACGTCGAGCAGGACATCAGCCTGCAGCAGGCCCAGTTGCTGGCCCAGCAAGGCAATCTCGATGCCCAGCGCCAGGAGCTGGAAAAAGTCCGCACCGAACGCCAGCAGGTACTGGCCAAGCTGAACAACGACGTCAAGGCCCGTGACCAGAAGCTGCAAGCTCGCGAGCAAGACCAGGCCGATCTGAGCAAGGTCCTCAAGACCATCGAGGAAACCCTCGCCCGTCAGGCCCGAGAAGCCGAAGAAGCGCGGCAAAAGGCCTTGCTGGCGGCTCAGGAGGCAGAAAAACAGCGCCAGCGCGAAGCCCTGGCAGCCAAGGATGATGCGCCGAGCAAGCCCAAGAGCATCCCCGGCCCGCTGGTTTCCAGCAGCGGCGAAACCTTCGGCGGCGCTTTTTCTTCAGCCCGGGGCAAACTTCCATGGCCAGTCAATGGTCGATTGCTGGCACGCTTTGGCGAAACCCGCGGCGGTGATTCGCGGACCAAATGGGACGGCGTGATGATCAGCGCCTCCCCAGGCAGCCAGGTGCGCGCCGTACACGGTGGCCGGGTGGTGTTTGCCGACTGGTTGCGCGGCGCTGGACTTCTGGTCATTCTCGACCATGGTAATGGTTACCTGAGCCTCTACGGCCATAACCAGAGCCTGCTCAAGAGCGCCGGAGACGTCGTCAAGGCCGGCGAGGCCATTTCCACCGTCGGCAACAGCGGCGGCCAGGACAGCTCGGGGCTGTACTTCGCCATCCGCCAGCAAGGTCGCCCAAGCGACCCCGCACAATGGTGCCGTGCCCAGGGATAGGTACCACCACCCGTATTTGACGGCGTAGCGCGATATCGGGCTACGCCGAGGCTCCAGCCGGAGCGCTACCAGGATCAGGAGTTCGTTCGACATGCTGCATTCGCCTCGCCTCACCTCGCTGGCCCTGACCATCGCCCTGGTCCTCGGCGCGCCCCTGGCCCGTGCGGCCGAGCCCGTCAAGCCGACCCCGGTGCCGGCCACGACGGTATCGGCCCCTGCCAAGGCGCCACTGCCGCTGGACGAGCTGCGCACCTTCGCCGAGGTCATGGACCGGATCAAAGCGGCCTATGTGGAACCGGTGGACGACAAAACCCTGCTGGAGAACGCTATCAAGGGCATGCTCAGCAACCTCGACCCGCATTCCGCCTACCTCGGCCCGGAAGACTTCCAGGAGCTGCAGGAAAGCACCAGCGGCGAGTTCGGCGGCCTGGGTATCGAAGTCGGCATGGAAGACGGCTTCGTCAAAGTGGTATCGCCGATCGATGACACCCCGGCCTCGCGCGCCGGGATCGAGGCCGGTGACCTGATCGTCAAGATCAACGGCCAGCCGACCCGCGGCCAGACCATGACCGAAGCAGTCGACAAGATGCGCGGCAAGATCGGCGAGAAAATCACCCTGACCCTGGTGCGCGACGGCGGCACGCCTTTCGACGTGACCCTTGCCCGTGCGGTGATTCAGGTCAAGAGCGTCAAGAGCCAGCTGCTTGAAGACGGCTACGGCTATATCCGCATCACCCAGTTCCAGGTCAAGACCGGTGAAGAGGTCGGCAAGGCCCTGGCCAAGCTGCGCAAGGACAACGGCAAGAAGCTGCGCGGCCTGGTCCTCGATCTGCGCAACAACCCCGGCGGCGTGCTGCAGTCGGCGGTGGAAGTGGCTGACCACTTCCTGACCAAAGGCCTGATCGTCTACACCAAGGGCCGTATTGCCAACTCCGAGCTGCGCTTCTCTGCCGACCCGTCCGACGCCAGCGAAGGTGTACCAATGGTGGTACTGATCAACGGCGGCAGTGCCTCGGCATCGGAAATTGTCGCCGGCGCCCTGCAGGACCATAAACGCGGCGTGCTGATGGGCACCGACAGTTTCGGCAAAGGTTCGGTACAAACCGTACTGCCGCTGAACAACGATCGCGCCCTCAAGCTCACCACCGCCTTGTACTACACCCCGAACGGCCGCTCGATCCAGGCCCAGGGCATTGTCCCGGACATCGAAGTGCGTCAGGCCAAACTGACCGCCGAGGTGGACAACGACAACTTCAAGGAAGCCGACCTGCAGGGCCACCTGGGCAACGGCAACGGCGGCGCCGACCGACCGTCGAGCAGCGCCAAACGCAAGGATCGTCCGCAGGACAATGACTTCCAGCTGAGCCAGGCCCTCAGCCTGCTCAAGGGCTTGAGCATTACTCACAGCAAGTGATCCCCTGCATGCGTTACCTGTTGTGTCTTCTGCTGTACTTGTTGAGCGGGGCCGCGTTCGCGGCGCCTGCCCAGCAGGGCAAGGCCTACATGAGCCTGATCATCGACGATCTTGGCCAGAGCAGCGCCCGCGATAGCCGCACCCTGGCGCTACCCGGCCCGGTGACCATGGCGATCATGCCCGACACCCCGCACGCCACTGAATTTGCCCGCCAGGCCCACAAGGCGGGTAAAACCGTGATCCTGCATATGCCCATGGACCCGGCCACCGGCCCCTATGCCTGGCACCCCGGCACGCCGATAGCGGAACTGGCGCAACGTCTGGATGCGGCCTTGGCCAAGGTGCCCTACGCCGCCGGGATCAACAATCACATGGGCAGCCGCATGACCTCGCAAGCCGAGCCGATGGCCTGGCTGATGGGCGAACTGCAGCGCCGCCACCTGTTCTTCGTCGACAGCCGCACCAGTGCCGCCACCGTCGCCGCCGCCAAAGCCCAGTCAGTCGACCTGGCGCATGTTTCGCGCGATGTGTTCCTCGACGATGTACGCACAGCCGAGGCGATTGCCGGGCAATTGCGGCTTGGCGTCGAGCTGGCGCGCAAACAGGGATCCGCCGTACTGATCGGTCACCCTTATCCACAAACCCTTGAAGTACTGGAACGTGAAATGCCCCGGCTCAGGAGTCAGGGCATTGAATTGATCAACCTTCGGCAGATGATTGCCGAGCGCAGCAATCAGGCCATGCCTGCCCATGGCAGCCATGGCGTGTATCGCAATCGCTAAAGCGGCTCACTCGAAAGGTATTACCCCAATGACGTCACTTAACGTCAGATTACCTCGATAGACCGCCAGCAACTCGCGCGAGCTGCCACGCGCGGCCTCCATCTGCGTTTTCCAGCCCAGCGTGCGCTGCGACCAGATCTTCAAGTGCCCTTTGACAAAATTGTCCGCCGGGGCCATGGGATCTCGATAGTGGAAGTGTGCCTCCCAAAGGCCTGTTCCCCTTTCATTGCTCCGTGATGGCAAGCGCTGAATTTCATAGATGTCCAGATAATCGTTAGGCGAAAGCACTTTTCGCCTGACGGTACGCCTAATGGAAATCTGTTTCTCATTGAACAGGAATCGAAGACTGGCAGCCGTCGGATGGCTAGTCGTCAGGTAGTAACTGGTCAACAGATCCTGCTGCGTGTCCTCCAGACGCGCGATAGCATCCTTCAGCTGCGTCTCAAGATCGCCAGCGACGCCTGTGCTTTCCAGGGCTTTTGAGGCTTCATTGAGTTTCTCGACATGCCCTTCAATCACCGATTGCATGCCAATCGGCTCATCTTTCCCGATGTATTGCCTGGCCAGTCTGATGATCGACTCAAGCTGTCCAAGCGCTGCGCGCGCATTCGACCTGGCAGCTCCAACATCTATGGAATTGGATACTGGCTGGACTTCGCTCACCGGCTCCTCGACCTGCTCCACCCAATGATCGTCTTGCCTGTTGAACGTCTTCAGCACCTTGGCGCCAGAGGAGTCTCTTTGCTGCACGACGTTAACGCCATTGACCTCAATTTCTTCACCAATAACGCTGCGCCCACTGTGTGTCTGAACTACACGATGCTTGCCGTTGCGGCGCTGGTACAAACGAGGCTTGGGTGGAGCAGGTTCGGAAAGCTCTGACTCGCGGACCGCCTGGGCCAGATTGTTCTCCGCTGAATCAATCAGGACCTCGAGGACATCCCGATACTGCTGGAGTGCATCAATTTTGATCGCAACACCACCGGTTTCGCCAAAATACGCCGCGTTCCACTGGAAGGTGCGATAGCTCTTCAATGTCCCCGTTAATACACTGATTCTGTCCGCCGCTGGCAAGTCAAGCGCCGCCAATCCACCATGGGCGCTTCCTGCGCTTTTCAATTCTTCATTCCACAGCTTCTGGTGATACTGGATGAGTATCTCTTCATCGACCCCCGCCCTGCGATCAAGACATAATTCCGCCAGGTCTTCGAGCAAGCCCATGAGTAAATCGTTGTAGGTAAGCCGACGCTGCTCGATCATTCCCTCTAACTGGACCTGCTTGCTCTGGCGTGCCTCGCTCTCGTCCAGGAAAACGATTTCATCATCCTTCAACGTGTCAGTCAGCAGCCAGTCCAGACGTTCCGATGCCCAGACAAGGTCAAATCGCAGCGTCACAGCTTTATCAACTAAAGATCGCACGAAGTCATAGTGCTCAAGCTCAGTGTCGCTGATAGGTTGCGCTACCATTTCATTGATGAGCGTTTGCACATTGAGATGGTTGATTGTGGCCGCTAAATCGTTGTAGATAACCACGCAGTGATCGATCAGTTCCTGGCGGATCACGCCTCGCTGGCGCTTTACAGATGGCATCAACTCTTGTCGGGCAAACTTTGGCTGGACCATGTTCGACAGGACTTTGTCTAACTTCAGGTCCACTTTGATCAGTTCTTTCAGATCCTCAAACACCTGATACTTGGCTGCCAGGGCATCGGCTTTGGCTAACGCGATCTTCCTGTCGAACGCTAGAGTCAAGGTGAGACCGTCCATATTTGCAGGCACTTTAGCCCTCTGGGCCTGCAGCTTTTCAATATGGCTCTCTCGATCGCCCAATGCTGTATTACTCAGGTTGAAACCTTCAGCGACGCGGTTTCGCTCGACGAGGACGGCCTCCTGCTGAGTGTTAAACCCATCAAACTCCTTCTGGTTCTCCTCCCTGACCAGGTCAACTCGCCGTCTCGGCCCGCCACCCAACAGACGCAACCCGGTATCTACACGCCATTGTCCATGCTCCCAAAACAACCAGGGGCCCAACACGCCCTTAACGCCAACCACTCGCACGCCTTGCTCGGACACATCGACCCGATAAACATCAGCAGCCAATGCTGCATAGTAATGCCCTCCAATGCTGTACAAACCGCGAGCTGCCCCGGATTCGAGCGGCTGCAGGCCGTTCAGAGAAACGTCTGAGCGCATAGTGAGTAGAGTCTTACGCTGCTCGCCCGGGAGAACATTGACCCCATGCCTTCCACGCCAGGTAAAGTCCAGCTGCATGCCCAGGCGTTCTCCGAGCGAACCGGGCAAGCCTTGTTTCTCCAGCACCGGCACCAGCTCTATTTCCCCGAACTCCCGTTTTTGGGCCAGAGGCCCTTCAAGTCCGGAAACATCGGGCAAGCGACCGATCACAGACACTTCCCCCTGAGGCAATCGGCTATGGAACAGGACCATGCCCAGATTCAGGAGCAGATCGACCACCGCGGCCGAGCGCTCGAACGCACTGCCCTGGGTAAGTGCCGACAGATCGCTTTTCAACCCGTGGATGCCCTGCACCAGCCAAGCCACGGTAGCTGCGGGTCCACGCAGCAACAAAGTGACCACGTCGAACAGCAACCAGGCACCTTCGGCAAGGATTGCCCAACGGCTCTCGGCATTTGATACTGACTGACGGTCGGCCAGTTCGACCAATAGATCGCGGTTTGCCTTGTAGAGCTTTGCATCGACGTCGATCCGCCAGAATTGCGTGGCAAGACTTGCCGGCTGTACTGATTCCGGCAGCAACGAAGTATCGAGGATCGGTCGCCCCAGATGCGGCTCGCTGAACCCGCCGTGGTCATAGACACTTCGCACTTGCGGCATCAACCAGTCGAGGATGCTGTCCTGCAGTGCTCCTTCCTGACGAATCGCGACCATCATCGCCTCAAGGCTGGCGAATTCCTTGATGGACGAAGATGCATATAAAGGCCGGTACAACAGCACCAACGCAGGCTGCGCCGAGAACAGCACATACATACCGCTGACCAGATCGGACTCGCTGGCGCCCGGTTCACGCTTGAACGCCAGAGGCATCAGGGTGGTGGCGGGCAGATCCCGGTCGACATCGCCGCGACAGTAGTCAGCGACACACTGCAAGCCCGCCTCACTCAAGGTCCCTCCCAGCTTTGCCTTGAGCGCGCTGAACAGCAGTGAGCAGCGCCACTCCCGGGCGAAACAGGTCACCCGCTGTTCACGGGTCGCTGGGTCGTCGAGTTTTTGTGCTACGTAGTTTGGATAGTGGTCACCAATGTCGACCAGCTCGACCAGGGATTTGACATAGTCGAGCGTCAGCCAGTCCATGATCAGCTGCCCTTCTCGGTGCTCGATGGCGGTCAAGGTCGCCCCCTGCAGGGAGCTGAGATTAGCGATGGCAAATTCCGTCAGGGTCATGGTCCTGGTTTCCACCACACCGCCTCCGACCCCCGCCCCCGCGCCACCCGGTATACCCCTGGCAACCGTGAGCGTCAGGTTCAAGTCATCAGGAAAGTAGTTGGCATCAACCGGATGGTCGTCGAGCAGCTGCATTCGCAAGCGCTGGCTGGCATAGCTGTGCAGGTCCAACACACCGTCTAGCGCCGCAGCGCCCTGCGATCTGGCCTGGGCCAAGGCAAGTTCGAACAATGCGCACTGGTAGGCGAAGCTGTCCCCTGGCGAAGCCCGCAATATGCCAGGTGGCGGCGAGATGCTCGCAGCACTTTGGACGGTGTAGCCTTCAATAAACCATTGCGACGGGTCGCTCAGGGCGGCAAAGACCTGCTCCATCTGTGCAACGTCTGCCAGCCGCGAGTAGCGCAAGCGCTGCACTGAATCAAGCATGACTTCCAGCAGCAATGCAGCCTGCTGAGCGTAAACGTCACCTTCCAGTTCATAGCGGTTCCAGCTCATTGAATCGAAGCGGTACTGCTCAGCCAGCTCGTCTCGCAGTGCCAAGGCAAAATCATCGAGCGAGGCAAACGACCTCACCACACTTGAAGGTGAGCACCACAACACCACCGTGCGCTCATCCCATTCACCACTCACCAGCAGGTTCGGCAGTGTTTGCGAGAGACGCTCACCGTCTACTTCGAGTTCTACCTCTACGGTGAATACACTCGGACCGTTCGCCCCCCCCTCAAGCAGCCCACGGATGCAGGCTTCCTGCTGAGCATCGAGCTTTTGCCAGGGCAGATTGCGCAGCAATGCCGACTTCAGTGTCTGCTGCAGCCAACGATCGCGACTGACACCCGAACCTGACGCTGCTTGCCAGTGTTCGACCTGGGCTTGCTGGAAATGGTATGGCAATTCGAGCAGCAGATCGTTGATGGCCTCAGTCACGCCTTTCAATGCAATGTACTCATGACCATCGCTACCCTCGAAGCGGTAGGGTTCAGGGAAGGTCAGCCCGTGCTGCTGGCCATAGGCCTCCTCCAGATCCAGCGCCTTTCCGTCCAGTACGGCCTGCAGCAGGACCTCCAGCAACGGCTCTGACGACTGGGAGTTTCCTGGCCCGGGCTGGGGAACCAACAGGCGAAACGGCGCAGCATCGATTAGTTGCGGTTGGACATTGGCGAGCCTGGGATAGTGCTCGAGTAAAAGCTGCAGGAGCTTTTGCCCGGCGACCTGGCGCAAGGTAGGACGGCTGGCGAACTGCAGCGCCACGGCGTGCTTGAAATCCAGGGTAGGGTTTTGTGTTGCTTGGCTGCTCATGAACATATGACTCCTGGCAAATTGACAGAAGCCCACGCTACCCAGCCGTCGATGTGCACCGGTGTTATATATTGCTCCGGTCCGCGTCAGTGATAAGCGGTACCGAAACGAAAAAGGGGCCCTGCTCTCACGAGCAGGACCCCTTGCGGTGAATCAGCTGTTATCAGCTGTACACACGGCCCAGCAACTGGCGATGGCTCTCGAACTGGTCGAGTACATCACGGGTGATCTGGTCAGGCGTAAAGCCCATCAGATCGTATTCCTGGCTGCCGTTGTGCAGGTACACCTCGGCACGGTAGAAGCGCTGGCGCACCTCGCTTTCACCTTCGACCGGCGCCTCGCTTGGCGCGGCCAGGTAACCGTCCAGGCTCACTTCGTAGACGAAAGGGTTGCCCTCTTCCATCATCACCCGCAGGCCCATGGTCGAGCGCGACTGACCGACGCGGGTCTCCACCTCAACGCCGAGGTTGCGCAGCTGCACGGCGGCTTCCTTCAGTGCCGGGCTGACCTGCTTGTCCATGAAGCGCTGAACCATCGCCTGGGTCGGCTGCAGGTCGAGCTGGCTCAGGCGCTCGCTGAAACCACGGCGACCGCGGGCTGCCAGCTCGGCTTGTTCCTGTTCGATCTGGCTGTCCTGCTTCATGGCCTTGTACAGGCCGAACATGAACAGCACCAGCACCACCGAGAACGGCAAGCCGGCCAGTACCACCATGGTCTGCATGGCGGCGAAGTTACCGGCGAACAGCAGACCGATGGTCACCAGGGTGATCACCACCGACCAGAACACCACCATCCAGTGCGGCGCGTCCTCGTCGACCTGGCCGCCTTTGCACGACAGGTTGGCCATCATCACCGCGCCAGAGTCGGCCGGGGTGAGGAACAGCACGAAGCCGACGAATACCGCTACACCAATGACAATCTTGGCCGCCGGGAAGAATTCCAGCAGTTGGTAGATCGACATCGACGGCTGCTCAAGCGCGGTCTTGCCCAGCTCCACGGCGCCATGGTTCATCACCAGGTCCAGCGCGGTGTTGCCGAAGATCGACAGCCAGGCCAAGGTGAAGCCCAGCGGGATCAGCAGGACCCCGGCGACCAGTTCACGCACGGTGCGGCCCTTGGAGATACGCGCGATGAACATGCCGACGAACGGGCCCCAGGAAATCCACCAGGCCCAGTAGAACACGGTCCACAGCCCCAGCCAGCGCTCGGACTTGCCCGCCTCGCTTTCGTAGACGTAGAGATCGAAAGTCTTCAGCACGATGCCGTTGAGGTAGTCGCCGATGTTCTGCACGAAACCGTTGAGCAGGTGCAGAGTGTCACCGGCCAGCAGGACGAAGATAAGCAGACCGCTGAACAGGATGATGTTCAGGTTCGACAGGCGACGGATGCCGTTCTCTACACCGGAAACTGCGGCCACAGTAGCCACTGTGGCCATGACCAGGATCACGATCAGCAGGTTGGTCTTGCTGTGGTCCATGCCGAACAGGTATTCCAGGCCCGAAGACACCTGCATCGAGCCGATACCGAGGTTGGTCACCAGACCCAGCAGGGTCACGAACATGCCGAAGATGTCCACCGCGTGACCGGCGCCACCCTTGACCCAGCGCTCGCCCATCAGCGGGTACAACGCCGAGCGCAGCGCCAGCGGCTGGTTGTGACGGTAGGCGAAGTAACCCACGGCCAGACCGACCAGGGCGTAGATCGCCCAGCCATGCAGGCCCCAGTGCAGGAAGGTCAGCTGCAGGCCCTGGCGCGCAGCCTCGGCGCTGGCTGAAGCACCTTCTGGCGGGTTGAAGTAGTGGTCCAGCGGCTCAGAAGCGCCGAAGTACAACAGCGAGATGCCGATACCCGAGGAGAACAGCATGCCGGCCCAAGCGCCGTAGCTGAAGTCGGGTTTGTCGTCCTTGCCGCCAAGCTTGAGCTTGCCGAAACTGGAGAAGGCCAGGACGACCACGAATACCAGGTAGCCGCCGATCACCAGCATGTAATACCAGCCGAAGCTGCGTGTCAGCCAGGTCTGGGCAACGTTGAGCACTTCGCCGGCTTTTTCAGGTACCGCGATAAGCAAGGCAGTCAACACGAGGATCAGCAACGCGGAGGTGATGAACACCACGCGGTTGACCCGGACCCTCTCAGTAGGGGTCTTGGTAAGGGAGGCAGAACTCATTGCACGTAGGCTCCGGGCAGTGCGAGAGAAACGAAACGACCTTTGCCTGAGCAAATGGTGCAATAGCCCCACTGCGTCAGGTGTTATAAAAGCACCTTGGAAAACCGTGATCCCGAATCGATTGCGTTGAAAAAAAACAGAACGAAAACCCCGCTCCGAGGGTTGACCGTGCAGTCCTCGACCGCTCGGCAGATCTGTTCAACGCGCCGCTTACACCCGTCAACACCTTGTATTTCGGGGGTTCCACGCCTTTTTGGGGTGCCAATTTGGGCCAACTGACGACAGGAAAAACCTGTCAATGGCACAGATTGTCGCAGAGCTTATTCTTTGTTGATTGAACGTTCAATCAAAACAAAATAGACTGGCCTTCGCCGAGGCAGCCGCTCGTCGACTGCTCGCAGGCCTGAGGAGATTTGCAAGATGCCCAAGGTCGGTATGCAACCCATCCGCCGCCAGCAGTTGATCGAAGCCACTTTGCTGGCCATCGACCAGGTCGGCATGGGTGACGCCAGCATTGCGCTGATCGCCCGTTTGGCCGGTGTGTCGAATGGCATCATCAGTCACTACTTTCAGGACAAGAACGGCCTGATCGCAGCGACCATGCGGTATTTGATGAGCGTGCTGAACGAGAACGTCGTCGCCAACCGGCAGGCGCTCAAGGACAACAGCCCGCGTGCCCACCTGCAGGTGATCATCGAAGGCAACTTCGACGCCAGCCAGGTCAACGGCCCGGCAATGAAAACCTGGTTGGCCTTTTGGGCCTCCAGCATGCACCAGCCGTCTTTGCACAGGTTGCAGCGGATCAACGATCACCGCTTGTATTCCAACCTGTGCTGCCAGTTCCGTCGCGCTCTGCCGTTGCCTGAAGCACGCAGCGCGGCCCGCGGGCTGGCAGCGTTGATCGACGGTCTGTGGCTGCGCGGTGCGTTGTCCGGAGACGCCTTCGACACCGACCAGGCGAAACAAATCGCTTACGAATACATGGATCTACAACTGGCGAAGCAGACGAGCCTGGACACATACACCCAGGCCTCTGAACCACTACGCGCCGCAATTGCCAAACCGGCAGGAGCGTCGCTCGGATAGCCAAAAACACAATGCACTTGCGAGGACACTATGGCCCGTTTCGAACTGCAAAAACTCTACATTGATGGTGGTTATGTCGACGCTTCCAGCGACGCTACCTTCGACGCCATCAACCCGGCCAACGGCGAAGTCCTCGCTCAGGTGCAACGTGCCACTCAAGCAGACGTCGAGCGCGCAGTAGAAAGCGCCGAGCGTGGCCAGAAAGTCTGGGCGGCGATGACCGCCATGCAGCGTTCGCGCATCCTGCGCCGCGCCGTCGACATCCTGCGCGAGCGCAACGATGAGCTGGCCGCCCTGGAAACCCTGGACACCGGCAAGTCCTACTCGGAAACCCGCTACGTCGACATCGTCACCGGCGCTGACGTACTGGAATACTACGCAGGCCTGGTGCCAGCCATCGAAGGCGAGCAGATCCCGCTGCGCGACAGCTCGTTCGTCTACACCCGCCGCGAGCCGCTGGGCGTGACCGTCGGTATCGGCGCCTGGAACTACCCGATCCAGATCGCCCTGTGGAAATCCGCACCCGCCCTCGCGGCCGGTAACGCGATGATCTTCAAGCCGTCGGAAGTCACCTCGCTGACCACCCTGAAACTGGCCGAAATCTACACCGAAGCCGGCCTGCCAGACGGCGTATTCAACGTTCTGACCGGCAGCGGCCGTGAAGTCGGCACCTGGCTGACCGAGCACCCACGCATCGAGAAAGTTTCCTTCACCGGCGGCACCACCACCGGCAAGAAAGTCATGGCCAGCGCCTCGAGCTCCTCGCTCAAGGAAGTCACCATGGAACTGGGCGGCAAGTCGCCACTGATCATCTGCGAAGACGCCGACCTCGATCGCGCCGCCGACATCGCCATGATGGCCAACTTCTACAGCTCGGGTCAGGTCTGCACCAACGGCACCCGCGTATTCGTCCCTGCCTCGATGAAAGCGGCCTTCGAAGCCAAGATCGCCGAGCGCGTTGCCCGTATCCGCGTTGGCAACCCTGAAGACGAAAACACCAACTTCGGCCCGCTGGTCAGCTTCGCCCACATGGAAAGCGTGCTGGGCTACATCGCCAAAGGCAAGGAAGAAGGCGCACGCGTTCTGTGCGGCGGCGAGCGTCTGACCGACGGCGAATTCGCCAAGGGCGCGTTCGTGGCACCAACCGTGTTCACCGACTGCCGTGACGACATGACCATCGTCAAGGAAGAAATCTTCGGCCCAGTGATGAGCATCCTCTCCTACGAGAGCGAAGAAGAAGTTATCCGTCGCGCCAACGATACCGAATACGGCCTGGCCGCCGGTGTCTGCACCAACGACATCAGCCGCGCGCACCGCATCATCCACCAGCTGGAAGCCGGTATCTGCTGGATCAACGCCTGGGGCGAATCGCCTGCCGAAATGCCGGTTGGCGGCTACAAGCAGTCCGGTGTCGGCCGTGAAAACGGCGTGAGCTCGCTGGCTCAGTACACTCGCATCAAGTCGGTACAGGTCGAGCTGGGCAACTACAACTCGGTGTTCTAAGCACCCCTGTAGCCGCGCCCGGTCCGCAAGGCCCGGGCGCCCCCGCTTTCCTGTCTACTGCCAAAATGAGGGAACAGAAATGTCCCATGAATTCGATTACATCATCGTCGGTGCCGGCTCTGCCGGTAACACCCTGGCGACCCGTCTGACCGAAGACGAAGGCGTCACTGTCCTGCTGCTCGAAGCCGGTGGCCCGGACTACCGCGCCGACTTCCGTACCCAGATGCCAGCTGCCCTGGCCTTCCCGCTGCAGGGTCGTCGCTACAACTGGGCCTACGAGACCGATCCCGAGCCGCACATGGACGGCCGCCGGATGGAATGCGGTCGCGGCAAGGGCCTGGGTGGCTCGTCGCTGATCAACGGCATGTGCTACATCCGTGGCAACGCCATGGACTTCGACGGCTGGGCAGAACTGCCAGGCCTGCAGGACTGGACCTACCTGGACTGCCTGCCGTACTTCCGCAAAGCGGAAACCCGCGACATCGGCGCCAACGACTACCACGGTGGCGAAGGCCCGGTCAGCGTGACCACGCCGAAAGCCGGCAACAACCCGCTGTTCCACGCCATGGTCGAAGCCGGCGTGCAGGCCGGTTACCCGCGCACCGAAGACCTCAACGGCTACCAGCAGGAAGGCTTCGGTCCGATGGACCGTACCGTGACGCCTAAAGGCCGTCGCTCCAGCACCGCCCGCGGCTACCTGGACACCGCCAAGAAGCGCTCGACCCTGACCATCGTCACCCACGCCCTGACCGATCGCGTCGTGTTCGACGGCAAGCGTGCCATTGGCGTGACCTACCTGGTCGGTGCCAGCGAAGAGCGCGTGGAAGCACGTGCGCGTAAAGAAGTCATCGTCTGCAGCGGCGCCATCGCCTCGCCGCAACTGCTGCAACGCTCCGGCGTCGGCCCGGCCGAACTGCTGAAAAGCCTCGACATTCCGGTGGTCCACGACCTGCCGGGCGTCGGCGAAAACCTCCAGGACCACCTGGAACTGTACCTGCAGTACGCCTGCACCCAGCCGGTCTCCCTGTACCCGTCGCTGCTCTGGTACAACCAGCCGGCCATCGGTGCCGAGTGGCTGTTCAACGGTACCGGTATCGGCGCCAGCAACCAGTTCGAGGCCGGTGGCTTCATCCGTACTCGCGAAGAGTTCAAATGGCCGAACATCCAGTACCACTTCCTGCCGGTTGCGATTAACTACAACGGCAGCAACGGCGTACAGGAACACGGCTTCCAGGCGCACATGGGCTCGATGCGTTCGCCTAGCCGCGGTCGTATCCAGGCCAAGTCGAAAGACCCGCGCCAGCACCCGAGCATCCTGTTCAACTACATGGCTACCGAGCAGGACTGGCAGGAATTCCGTGACGGCATCCGCCTGACCCGCGAAATCATGGCCCAGCCGGCGCTGGACCCTTACCGTGGTCGCGAGATCAGCCCGGGCGCCGACGTGCAGACCGACGAGGAACTGGACAAGTTCATCCGCGAGCACGCCGAAACCGCGTTCCACCCGTCCTGCTCGTGCAAGATGGGTACCGACGACATGGCGGTGGTCGATGGCCAGGGTCGCGTGCATGGCATGCAGGGTCTGCGTGTGGTCGATGCCTCGATCATGCCGATCATCATCACCGGCAACCTCAACGCCACCACGATCATGATCGCCGAGAAAATCTCCGACAAGATCCGTGGCCGCCAGCCGCTGCCGCGTAGCACTGCCAAGTACTACGTGGCCAACGAGGCGCCGGTCAAAGGCAAGGCGATGCGTGAAGTGAAGCAGGCCTAACACCCTGCTGCCCCTATCGCCGGCAAAGCCGACTCCCACAGAGAACAGGGTGATCTTCACCCCTGTGGGAGCCGGCCTTGCCGGCGATGAGGCCCTTGCCAGCGACACACAAGAAAAGCACCTGCCCGGTGCTTTTTTTGTGCCTGCGATTAACCCTTTACAGCCCGCCAACCCCTCAGGTTAGAATCCTTGGCACGCGACCTGCTTATCCACAGCAAACCGCCCCCTTCCTGCTTTTCCCCGGAGTACTGCCTTTGGATGCGTCCACCATCAATAGCCTGTTCTTGATCGGCGCATTGCTGGTAGGTGCAAGTATTCTGGTCAGCTCACTGTCATCACGACTGGGCATCCCGATCCTGGTCATCATCCTCGCCGTCGGCATGCTCGCCGGCGTGGATGGCGGCGGCATCATCTTCAACAACTACCCGACCGCCTATCTGGTGGGCAACCTGGCGCTGGCGGTGATCCTTCTCGACGGCGGCTTGCGCACGCGCGTGGCGAGTTTCCGCGTGGCCCTGTGGCCGGCGTTATCGCTGGCCACGGTCGGCGTGCTGATCACCACCGGACTCACCGGCATGGTCGCCGCCTGGCTGTTCAACCTGAGCCTGATCCAGGGCCTGCTGATCGGTGCCATTGTCGGCTCCACCGACGCCGCCGCGGTGTTCTCGCTGCTCGGCGGCAAGGGCCTGAACGAACGGGTAACCGCGACCCTGGAGATCGAATCGGGCAGCAACGACCCGATGGCGGTGTTCCTCACCGTAACCCTCATCGACATGATTGCCAGCGGCCAGACCGGCCTGCACTGGAGCCTGCTCACCCACCTGCTGCGCGAGTTCGGTATCGGCGGCCTGATGGGCCTCGGTGGCGGCTGGCTGATGCTGCAGCTGGTCAACCGCATCAACCTGGCGGGCGGCCTCTATCCGATCCTGGTGATTGCCGGTGGCCTGGTGGTGTTCTCCCTGACCAACGCCTTGCACGGTAGTGGCTTCCTCGCCGTGTACCTGTGCGGCCTGGTCCTTGGCAACCGGCCGATCCGCAGCCGCCACGGCATTCTGCACATGCTCGACGGCATGGCCTGGCTGGCGCAGATCGGCATGTTCCTGGTCCTCGGCCTGCTGGTCACCCCGCATGACCTGCTGCCCATCGCCCTGCCCGCCCTGGGCCTGGCGCTGTGGATGATCATCTTTGCCCGGCCGCTGTCGGTGATTGCCAGCCTGCTGCCGTTCAAGGCCTTCCACGGCCGTGAGAAAGCCTTTATCTCCTGGGTCGGCCTGCGCGGCGCGGTACCGATCATTCTCGCGGTGTTCCCGCTGATGGCCGGGCTGCCCGATGCCCAGCTGTTCTTCAACCTGGCGTTCTTTATCGTCCTGGTCTCGCTGTTGGTGCAAGGCACCAGCCTGCCGTGGATGGCCAAGCTACTCAAGGTCACGGTGCCACCCGACCCGGCGCCGATCTCGCGCTCGGCCCTGGAAGTGCACATCACCAGCGAGTGGGAACTGTTCGTCTATCGCCTCGGTGCCGAAAAATGGTGCATCGGCGCCGCCCTGCGTGAGCTGAAAATGCCCGAAGGCACGCGTATCGCCGCCCTGTTTCGTGGCCAGCAACTGCTCCATCCGTCGGGAAGTACCACCCTGGAAGTCGACGATCTGCTGTGCGTGATCGGCCACGAACACAACCTGCCGGCCCTCGGCAAGCTGTTCAGCCAGGCCCCGCAACGCGGTCTGGATTTGCGCTTCTTTGGTGACTTCGTGCTCGAAGGTGACGCAGAACTGGGGGCTGTAGCGGCGTTGTACGGTTTGCAGCTCGACGGCCAGGACCCGCATATGCCGCTCAGCCGCTTCATTGCCCAGAAGGTTGGCGGTGCGCCGGTGGTCGGTGACCAGATCGAATGGAACAACACCCTGTGGACAGTGGCGGTGATGGAGGGGAACAAGATCAGCAAAGTGGGCGTCAAATTCCCCGAAGGAACTCGACCGGGCCCCGGCTTGTTCCTTTAAACTCAAAACTTCGCCCCTGGTTGTAAGAATTTTCTGCCTATGTCTCTGCGCACCTCCATATGCGCAGCCCTGCTCGGGCTGTGTCTGTCACTCTCCTACGCCTGGGCGGCAGAACCGCCAACCCGTGCGTCCATCCAACACAGCCTGGACAAGATCGCCGAGCGCAAACTGCCGGAAGCCGAGCAAAAGGCTTTGCAGCAGGTCCTCGAACAGACCCTGACCTTCCTCGGTACCAAGGAAGACAGCGAGAAAAAGCTCGTCGCTCTCAAGCAGCAGCTCAGCGATGCGCCGCGCCAAACCAGCGAAAACCAGCGCGAGCTGCTCAAACTCAATGACAGCAAGGTGGTCGCCGTCGCCCAGCGCTATGCCGCGCTGAGCGTACCGCAGCTGGAACAGTTGCTGGCCGAGCGCACCACCGAGCAAGGCGAACTGCAAAAAGCCCTGTCTGAAGCCAACAGCCTGACCATCACCTCGCAGACCCGCCCGGAGCGGGCCCAGGCTGAAATCAGCGCCAACCAGACCCGCGCCCAGCAGATCAACACCAGCCTCAAGCTCGGCAAGGATGGCGGTAAACCGCTGACCGCCGACCTGCGCAACCAGCTCAATGCCGAACTGGCGGCGATCAATGCCGTAACCCTGCTGCGCCGCCAGGAACTGGCCGGCAACAGCCTGCTGCAAGACCTGGGCAACAGTCAGCACGACCTGCTGATCGAACGCGCCACGCGCCTGGAACAAGAAATCCAGGACATGCAGACGCTGATCAACCAGAAACGCCTGGCCCAGTCGCAACAGACCGTTACCGAGCAGTCCATCGAAGCGCAGAAGGCCGGTGGCAGCACCTTGCTGGCCACCGAGAGCGCCGCCAACCTGAAGCTCTCCGATTACCTGCTGCGCAGCACCGACCGCCTCAACGAACTGACCCAGCAGAACCTCAAGACCAAACAGCAGCTGGACAGCCTGACCCAGGCCGACCAGGCCCTGGATGAGCAGATCAGCGTCCTCAAAGGCAGCCTGTTGCTGTCGAAGATCCTCTACAAGCAGAAGCAGGCCCTGCCGCACCTGAAGGTCGACCGCAACCTCGCCGACCAGATCGCCGATATCCGCCTGTACCAGTTCGAGATCAACCAGCAGCGCGAGCAGATCACCAGCCCGAGCAGCTATGTCGACAAACTGCTGGCCAATCAGCCACAGGAAAACGTCACCCCGCAGTTGCGTAAGGCCTTGCTGGAAGTGGCGATCACCCGTAGCGACCTGCTGGAACGGCTGAATCGCGAACTGAGTGCCCTGCTCAACGAATCCATCACCCTGCAACTCAACCAGAAACAGTTGCTGAGCACCTCGCAGAGCTTGCGCACCACCCTCGACGAGCAAATGTTCTGGATCCCGAGCAACAAGCCACTGGACCTGGAATGGCTGGGTACGGTGCCTGAGCGTCTGAAAAAGCAACTGATCAGCCTGCCCTGGGGTTCCGGAATCAAGGAGCTCGGCGACGGCCTGACCCAACGGCCGCTGCTGTTCCTGCCCTTGCTTTTGTTGATCGGTACCCTGCTGTGGCGGCGCAAGTACCTGTATGGTCGCTTGAACAAGGTTCACCAGGACGTCGGCCACTTCAAGCGGGACAGCCAGTGGCACACGCCTCAGGCCATCCTGATCAATATCCTCCTGGCCATGCCCCTGAGTCTGGGCCTGGCCCTGTGCGGCCTGGCCCTGCAGATCGATGCCCGCGGGCAGAACGCCAACCTCGGCGCCGCGCTGTTTCAGATCGCCCAGGCCTGGCTGGTGTTCTACACCGCCTACCGGATCCTGGCGCCAGGCGGCGTGGCTGAACTGCATTTCCGCTGGGACAAGCCGCAAGTCGAGTTCCTGCGCCGCTGGATTCGCCGCCTGGGTGCGGTGGTGCTGGCGCTGGTCGGCGTTGTCGCGGTGGCAGAGCATCAACCCTCGGCGCTGGCCGACGACGTGCTCGGCATTGGCGTGGTGCTGACCTGCTATGCCCTGATGACTTGGTTGCTCAGCCGCCTGCTGCTCAGCAGCCCGGCGCACCGCAACACCTCGCTGTTCCGCCAGGCTGTGGGCGTGGCCTTCACCGCCCTGCCGGTCGCCTTGTTCATCGCCGTGTGCTTCGGTTACTACTACACCGCGCTGAAGCTCACCGACCGCTTGATCGACACCCTCTACCTGCTGATGTTCTGGCTGGTGATCGAGGCCGCGTTCGTTCGTGGTCTGGCCGTTGCCGCCCGGCGCCTGGCTTACCAGCGGGCGCTGAGCAAGCGTCAGGCGACCACCAAGGAAGGCCTCGATGGCGAAGTGATTGTCGAAGAACCGACCCTCGACATCGAACAGGTCAACCAGCAGTCCCTGCGCCTGATCCGCCTGGCCCTGCTCGGCGGCTTCATCGGTGCACTGTACTGGGTCTGGTCCGACCTGATCAGCGTGGTGGCCTACCTCGACAATATCACCCTGTACGAGTACACCAGCGGCACCGGCGCGGCCATGAGCATGGTGCCGATCAGCCTCAGCGACATGCTCGGTGCCCTGGTGATCATCGGCATTACCTTCGCGCTGGCGCGCAACTTGCCGGGCCTGCTCGAAGTTCTGGTGCTGTCGCGCCTGAACCTGGCCCAGGGCAGTGCTTACGCCACCACCACGCTGCTGTCCTATGTGATTGCCGGGGTCGGCTTCGTCTCCACGCTCTCGGCCCTCGGCGTCAGCTGGGACAAACTGCAGTGGCTGGTGGCTGCGCTGTCGGTGGGCCTGGGCTTCGGCATGCAGGAGATCTTCGCCAACTTCATCTCCGGCATCATGATCCTGTTCGAACGTCCGGTACGGATCGGTGACACCATCACCATCGGCAACCTGTCCGGCACGGTGAGCAAGATCCGTATCCGTGCCACCACCATTACCGACTTCGACCGCAAGGACATCATTGTCCCGAACAAGACCTTCATCACCGGGCAACTGATCAACTGGTCGCTGACCGACACCATCACCCGCGTCACCCTCAAGCTCGGTGTCGACTATGGCTCGGACCTGGACCTGGTGCGGACCCTGCTGCTCAAGGCCGCCAATGACAACCCGCGGGTGCTCAAGGAGCCGGAACCGATTGTCTACTTCCTGAACTTCGGCGAAAGCACCCTGGACCACGAACTGCGCATGCACGTGCGCGACCTCGGTGACCGCAATCCGGTGCTCGATGAGATCAACCGCTTCATCAACAAGGAATTCAAGAAGCAGCAGATCAACATCTCGTTCCGGCAGATGGAGATCTACCTGAAGAACATGCAGGGCCAGGAGTACAAAATGGTCCCGGTGGAGAGCATGGACAAGACGGTGAGCGTGACCAAGCCGCTGCTTGACGGCGACAAGCCGAACGACGCGGCGTCCGGCAAAACCGCCTGACTGGACGTAGACGGCCATACCCTTGCAGAATGATCGGATATTCTGCTGGAGATGGCCGTTGAAAGCCCTCGACGAACTGATATTCGACAACCGATTTGCCCGCCTCGGCGACGCCTTTTCTACTTCGGTGCTACCTGACCCGATTGCCGAGCCACGCCTGGTGGTGGCCAGCGAGGCCGCCATGGCCTTGCTCGACCTGGAGCCGACCGAGGCGCACTCGCCGATGTTCGCCGAACTGTTTGGCGGCCATAAGCTGTGGAGCGAGGCCGAGCCACGGGCGATGGTCTATTCCGGACACCAGTTCGGTGGTTATAACCCGCGCCTGGGCGATGGCCGCGGCCTGCTGCTGGGCGAGGTCTACAACGATGCTGGCGAGCATTGGGACCTGCACCTCAAGGGCGCTGGAGAAACGCCTTACTCGCGCATGGGCGACGGCCGTGCGGTACTGCGCTCGTCGATCCGCGAATTTCTCGCCAGCGAAGCCCTGCACGCCCTGGGCATCCCCAGCAGCCGCGCCTTGTGCGTGATCGGCTCGAGCACGCCGGTCTGGCGTGAAACCCAGGAACGTGCGGCGATGCTCCTGCGCCTGGCGCCGAGCCATGTGCGCTTCGGGCATTTCGAGTATTTCTATTACACCCGCCAGCCCGAACAGCAACGAATCCTCGCCGAGCATGTGCTGAAACTGCATTTCCCCGAATGCCAGACCGAACCCGAACCGTACCTGGCGATGTTTCGCAGCATCGTCGAGCGCAACGCCGAACTGATCGCCCTGTGGCAGGCCTATGGCTTCTGCCACGGGGTGATGAACACCGACAACATGTCGATCCTCGGCATCACCTTCGACTTCGGCCCGTTCGCCTTCCTCGACGACTTCGACGCCAACTTCATCTGCAATCATTCCGATGACCAAGGCCGTTACAGCTACAGCAACCAGGTGCCCATCGCCCACTGGAACCTCAGTGCCCTGGCGCAGGCGCTGACGCCGTTCATCAGTGTCCCGGCGCTACAGGAAACCCTGGCGCTGTTCCTGCCGCTGTACGAAGCCCATTACCTGCACCTGATGCGCCGCCGCCTGGGCCTGCTGCGCGCAGAGGAGGACGACAAGGTACTGATCGAGCGCCTGCTGCAACTGATGCAGCCCGGCGCGGTGGATTACACCCTGTTCTTCCGCAAGCTGGGCGACCAGCCCGCCGAACAGGCGCTACAGGTAGTGCGCGATGACTTTGTCGACCTGGCCGGCTTCGACCGCTGGGCCGTGGATTACCTGGCCCGCATCGCCCGTGAACCCGACAACGCCGAAGGCCGTCGCGAGCGCATGCACGCGGTCAACCCGCTGTACATCCTGCGCAACTATCTGGCCCAGCGCGCCATTGAGGCCGCTGAAGGCGGTGACTACGAAGAAGTGCGACGCCTGCATCAGGTCCTGTGCAAGCCGTTCGAGGAGCAGCCGGGAATGCAGGCCTATGCCGAACGACCGCCGGAGTGGGGCAAGCATCTGGAGATCAGTTGCTCGTCCTGACCCTATCTGTAGGAGCTAAATTCTGGAGTACCAATGACCGATCCACTGCTAATACCCTGCCCGCACTGCAACGGCCTGAACCGCATCCCCGCTGAGCGCCTCGGCGATACGCCAAAATGCGGCCGCTGCAAAAATCCGGTGCTGCTGAGCAAGCCCTTCGACCTCAAGCAAGGCGACTACGCCAGCCAGATCAAGGGCGACCTGCCGTTGCTGATCGACGTCTGGGCCGACTGGTGCGGGCCATGCAAATCCTTCGCGCCAATCTTCGAACAGGCCGCCAGCCAGTTGAGCGGCCGCTGCCGCCTGGCCAAGCTGGACAGCGAGGCCAATCAGCAACTGGCGGGGCAACTGGCAATTCGTTCGATTCCCAGCCTGATCCTGTTCAGGAATGGCCGGGAAGTGGCGCGCCAGAGCGGCGCATTTCCACTCCAGCAATTACTGGAGTGGCTGCGCAGCCAGGGGATCTAGGCGTTTTCTTCGAGCAGTGCGTGCAACTCGACAAACTGCTGGGTCAGCTTGTGCCGGGGCTCCAGGTGGATCAACGGCAGGTTGGCCTGGTGCGATTCACGCATCTTCACCGAACTGTTGAGGTACACCGGCAATACCGGCAGGCCTTCGGCCAGCAATTCGTCGAGCATCTGCTGCGGCAGGCTGGCCCGGGCCTGGAACTGGTTGACGACAATGCCTTCGACTTGCAGGTCTTCATTGTGGTCGTCCTTGAGTTCTTCGATTTCGGCCAGCAGGCCATACAGCGCCTGGCGGGAAAAACTGTCGCAATCGAAGGGAATCAACACGCGATCAGCAGCGATCAGCGCAGAAACCGCGTAAAAATTCAGGGCTGGCGGGGTATCCAGATAGATCCGGTCGTAGTCCTCTTCCAGCTCGTCGAGCAGTTTGCGCAGCTTGTTGATCTTGTGCTTGGCCTCAAGCTTGGGCTGCAGGTCGGCCAGCTCGGCGGTGGCAGTCACCACATGCAGGTTGTCGAAGGGGGTTTCGTAGATATCGACCTTGTTCTTCTTGGCAAACGGCCCGGATGACAGGGTCTGCTTGAAAAAGTCGGCAATGCCCATGGGAATGTCCTCGCCGGTCAGCCCGGTGAGGTACTGGGTCGAGTTGGCCTGGGCATCCAGGTCGATCAGCAAGGTTCGATAGCCTTCATTGGCACTTACTGCCGCCAGGTTGCAGGCAATGCTCGATTTGCCCACACCACCTTTCTGATTGAACACCACGCGCCGCATGGAAAGACCTCCGTGTATCTGGGAATGACCGAGTATGTCGGCGCAGCGCCGGTTTAGCCAGCACCATCCGGCCCCTCAAATCAATGAATCGGCTTGCCGCACAGCAATGCTGCAAAGGTGTCGGCCATCACCGACGACGATTCACGTCGCTGCACCAGCCATACCGCCGTGTCCGCGCCCTCGTCGAGCAGCTCGCGGTACACCACGCCATCGATACGCATGCGCTGGAACGAGGCCGGCAATACCGACACCCCCAACCCGGCTGACACCAAACCGATGATTGTCATCGCCTCGCCGGCCTCCTGGGCAAAGTGCGGGCTGAAGCCCGCCTGCCGGGCCAGGCTCAACAACTGCGCGTACAGGCCACTGCCGTAACTGCGCGGAAAGAACACGAACGGCTGCTCGGCCAGCGCCGCCATGTACAGCCCGTCTTCGCTGCCGTGTGCAAGCGGATGCGCAGCGTTGATCACCGCGACCAGGGGCTCACGGAACAACTCCGTGGCCACCAGGCTTTCCGGCAGAGCCAAGGGCCGTATCAGGCCGACTTCAATACTTTCATCGAGCACCGCATCGGCCACGGCCTGGCTGCTCATCTCTTTAAGGTTCAGGTGCACGGCCGGAAACCGCTGGCGAAAGGCGTAGATCGCTTTAGGGATCGTGGAGTTGAAAGGCGCCGATGAGGTGAAGCCGATCTTCATCTCGCCCAGCTCACCCAGCTGCGCACGGCGGGCGACATCGGCGGCCTTGTCGACCTGGGCCAGCACCAGTCGTGCCTCTTCGAGAAACAGACGCCCCGCCTCACTGAGTTCGACACGACGATTGGTCCGCTCGAACAGACGCGCCCCAAGCTCCTGTTCCAGGGCCTGGATTTGCTGGCTCAAGGGCGGTTGAGAAATCCCCAGGTTCTGCGCCGCCCGGCCAAAATGCAGCTCTTCGGCGACAGCAATGAAGTAACGCAGGTGGCGCAATTCCATGGCAACTCCAATAGGTCGCAAAACCTCTTAAACAGGTCGAACAATATATTGGAAATGATCATTAGCCAGCTATATGCTTTTTTCACTGCCTGACAGGCCGTAGCGCCCCCGAGGTCATCCGTGAAAACTGCTGTTGCTCCACACGTCCACGAACTGCCCCCCGCCCCGCTCGACGAGATCGTCGCAAGCCTGAACGAACACTGGATCGAAAAAGGCACCCCGGCCTTTTTGCGTACCGTACTGGCGCTGTTCTGCGGCGGCTTTGCCACCTTTGCCCTGCTCTACTGCGTGCAACCGATGATGCCGCTGCTGTCCCAGGAATTTTCCATCAGCGCTGCGCAAAGCAGCCTGATCCTCTCGGTGTCGACCGGCATGCTGGCGGTCGGCCTGCTGATCACCGGGCCCATCTCGGATCGCATCGGGCGCAAGCCGGTGATGGTGTTTGCCCTGTTCTGCGCAGCCCTGTGCACCCTCGTCAGTGCGCTGATGCCCAGTTGGCACGGCGTGCTGCTCAGCCGTGCGTTGCTGGGGCTGTCGCTGAGCGGTCTGGCGGCCGTAGCGATGACGTATTTGAGCGAAGAGATCCATCCACAGCACATTGGCCTGGCCATGGGCCTGTATATCGGTGGCAACGCCATTGGCGGCATGAGCGGTCGCCTGATCACCGGGGTACTGATCGATTTCGTCAGCTGGCACACGGCACTGCTGGTGATTGGCAGCCTGGCCCTGATCGCGGCAGTAGTGTTCTGGAAAGTGCTGCCCGAGTCGCGAAACTTTCGTCCGCGCTCACTGCACCCGCGCAGCCTGCTGGAGGGTTTTACCCTGCACTTTCGCGATGCCGGACTGCCCTGGCTGTTCCTCGAAGCCTTCCTGCTGATGGGCGCCTTCGTCACCCTGTTCAACTACATTGGCTATCGCCTGCTGGCCGAGCCTTATCACATGAGCCAGGCGTTGGTCGGCTTGCTGTCGGTGGTGTACCTGTCGGGCATCTACAGCTCGGCGCAGATCGGTGCCCTGGCCGACAAACTGGGGCGGCGCAAAGTGTTCTGGGGCACCATCCTGCTGATGTTCAGCGGCCTGTTGCTGACCTTGTTCAGCCCCTTGTTGCTGGTGATCGTCGGCATGCTGGTGTTCACCTTCGGCTTCTTCGGCGCGCACTCGGTGGCCAGCAGCTGGATTGGACGGCGCGCGACCAAAGCCAAAGGCCAGGCGTCGTCGTTGTACCTGTTCAGTTACTACGCAGGATCGAGTGTGGCCGGGACGGCCGGTGGGGTGTTCTGGCACCAGGGCGGATGGAACGGGATCGGGCTGTTCATTGGCAGCTTGCTGGTGGTGGCGTTGCTGGTGGCGTTGCACCTGAGCAAGTTGCCAGCCAAAAGTTGAAAAAGGGCCGCTATGCGGCCCCTTTCAATCAGTTGATCACTTCAACCAGATCAACATCCACTTCACGACTCATCAAGTGCTTCTCGACTTCACCGGTCAGCTTGACCTTGGTCTTGTCATTGAAGGCCACTGGCGGCATGTCTTCCTTGTCGATTTCGACAGTGATGGTGCCAGTGCTGTCCTTGAATTCGAACTTGTCATCGTTGTTCAGCTTCTTCACCACGAAGCCTTGCAGCACCACCGGGGTGTCGTCGGCAGCATCGTTGGCTGCGGAGACGGTGGTCACCGGCTGAGCACCTGGACCGGTATAACCGGCTGCCAGAGCAGCGGTGCTGAACAAAGGGGCAAGCAGCAGAGCGAGGTAGCGGGTTTTCATGGTGGTATTCCAATGTGCAGAGAAGATGCACCTACGATAAAACGCCGCGCTGAATTCAAACTTAATTTCCATTGTTGCCCTGAACCGGTTCTTTCGGAGCCAGCAGGCTGATGCGAACTTCCAGCGCCTGCTCGATTCGCTGCAGAGACAGCGATACAATTTTCCCTCCTTGCTGTTCTAACCGGTGTAGCCACTGCACTACGGCGCCCCCATCGCCACGGGCACTGAACTGAATGTGTTCAAGGTTGAAGTCCAGGCTTTGGACTGTCAGCCCAGCAGCGATCGCGCTGCTATTGAGCCATGCGACAGAGAACAGTGAAGTTTCAGGAGGAGCAGCCGCCGCTTGAGCACTGACAATGGCTTTAGCCAGCACTACTTGCTGTTCATAAGCATGTTCGGCAAATGCCAGACGTTCACGCCCGACATCCCAGACTCCACGCCACATCAGCAAGGCCAGCATTAGCACCACCCCCACCAACAACAGCCTGCGGCCTTGCACCTTGTACAGCGCCGCGAAACGAATCCTGACCCGGTTCATTTGCGCATCGTCCAGACCACATTGGCTCGAATACCCTCCTGTGACTGAGTAGCCTGCTCAACCACCAGTTCAGCACCTGCGCGAAGGCGTTCCAGATCGCTCAAGCCCCGTGCCAGCACCAACAGTTGCCATTCCTGCCCCTCCTGCCATTGAGCACGCTCAAGGTGCACATTGCCCGTCACCACCATCACCTCGCTCAAGGCTTCAAATCGTTGCATCAGCGACTCGCTGGACACCCGGTTATGCTGCAGCGCTTTCAATTGCGCCTCAAGGTCCGGACCTGGCGTGTGTCCGGGAAACAACTGCTGAAACCGTACGACACTCGATTGGCGCAGCTCTTCAGCCCGGGACTGGAGAAACTGAGCGCGCGAAAAATCGAACAGGCTGGCAAGTGTGCAAAGCAATAGCATTGCGCACATGGGCCATTGCCAGGAAAGCGCGACACGCCGACGACGGAACGAGCCCTGGAGCAGATCAACAGATGTGCTCCTGATCGAGAACAGCAGCACTTCAGTACTCTGCACCGGGCTGGTTCCGAGCGGTTCCTTTGATTCGGCTGCGTCGCAATACCACTTCATCTCCGGCAGCTCAGGCTTGAGTTGCATTGCATCGTGTGAACTGAGCGCCAGCCGTGCCGGTAGTGCCCCACCGAGCAGCCAGCGCTCGCCCACCCTCAACGCACACGGCTCTGTCTCAGGCAACAAGTCTGCATCGGCATATACCGCGGCCAGAACAATCCCGGTGCCTGTCAGCAACTCGATGATCCGCGCAAAGAGCTGTCTATCGGCAGTCAGTACGGGGTAGCGGTCATCAATGCCTCTGGCGCCCACAGCGAAATGCAGAGACTCCAGTGGAGCGTCCAGTTGCTCTTCCACTGCAAAGACAATCGCCTGGGACGACACGCGGCGCATTTGTGGCGGTGACAGGGTCCAGCCGATCATTTCCTGAGGTAGCACCACATTCACTGCAACACCTTGCAGGCATGAGCATGCGCTATCCAGATCGCAGCACGTGGCAACAGCTTGTCCCGCCTGCCAGAGCATCACCGGCCAGGCCCCTGAGCACTCACCCAGTCCAGCGGGCAAAAGATACAACCAGCGTTCGCTCATGATGCTTGATCACTCCCAAGACGAGATACGCTGCGCCGTATCACCCGAACCTGATTTTTCTCCGGACCGCGCTCCAGGTCACTGAACAGATACAGCGTTTGTCCGTTCTGCTGCACTTCGACGGTGACGTGGAACCAATGGCTGCTGACCGCCAGCCCATGCCCGCCAATGGTAAGTTGTTGGGCATTGGCTGCTTCGTTAAAGGCTTGCACCGTGGCATATCCGTTCTCGGGACGCTGGCGCAACAGCTGATCCACGACGCTTTCATCAATCCCTTCAAGCATCGACAGCAACGTTGAAGAAACCGTATTGATGTTCAGCCCGGCCGACACCGGCAGCAGCGACACCCAAGGTTGCAATCGCTGCATCAGTGCACGGTCAACGCCAGGTAGCGAGCGCAGCTGTTCAAGCTCCAGCAGGCTCATGCCCTGCAGCTCTTCCGGCCCCAGTGATTTGATGCCGAGCGCATCACGCAGGCGTTGCCAGCGCTGCAACGTAACGCGGTCTATCTGCCCCTTCCTCGTCAGCGCCCGCAGGTTGAAGCGGCTGGCCCGGTCCTCGATCTTGACCAGTACCTGCCCCTGATCAAGCTGCAACCGTTGCGAATGTGTCCAGGGCTGGTCCAGATGTGTGGAAGCTGCCGCATCTCCATGCTCCGCAGCCAACAATGCGCGAGCATAGTTTTCCCCGGTAACAGCCAGCTGCCATTGCTGTAGAAAACGCACCTGCTGCCCGATACTCGCAACCATCATTTCGTGACTGCGCAGCAACCCCGATACGATCAGCAATGCCAGAGCCATGACCAGCAGCACGGTAATCAACGCCATCCCGCTTTGCCGCTTACTGTTCATAGGACGGCTGCACAAACAGAATGACCCGCCTGAGGTCTTGCCAACGTTCCGTTGAAAGCACCACCTCCAGCGCTTGTGGTGCAGCTTTCAAGCCAGCGCTGACAGGCCACTCGGCCTGCCAGCCGAGGTCGTGGTGGAAGAGTCGCCAACTGACTTTCGTCACGTCGGCCAGCAGGCGCTGGGAATGTGTATGGCCTTGTTCAAGTTCACGGCTGTCGCGCCACAGGCCAGCCTGCTCCAGGCGATAGTTCACCAGCCGCAGGCCACTGCGAGGCAGGTCCGAAGGGTTGCGCTCCCCAGCGCGCAGCCATTGCATGCGCGTGCCCCGCAAACTCACGCCATAGCCGTTTGCCGCATCATTGGCGGCAAATACACCATGGCGTACATCGCGCTCAAGAATGGCAAATGCACGCTGCAGATTACGCAGCTCTTGCGCATGCTCGCTTGCAGCACCTTCCGTGCGTACCAGCACGTCGAACAAACGCCAGCAAGCCACGGCCAACAATGCAAACAAGGCCAGCGCCAGTAACAATTCCAACAAGGTGAAACCACGTTGCCCACTAGTGTTCATGAGTATCGGCCTGAAACCCCAGATGATTGCTGGCCAGCACCTGCTCCGAGTCACTCAGTACGACACTTACTTCCACCCAGGTCAGCCCTGCATCTCCGGTATCGCGCCAGGTCTCATGTAAAGTCCACTCCCGTTCGCCCATACGCCGAGTTACTGACTGAGAGGCACTTTTCCGTGGATTCAGGGACAACTCGGTGAGGTGGTTGTCCACCAGCCATGCCGCCAGTAATCGCTCATGCAGGCCCGTCTGCTGGAAAACCACATACCCAGAGGCAGACACCACTGTCGTCGACAGCAAGGCGAACACCGCCAATGCAATCAGCACCTCCAGCAGGGTAAAACCTTCTTGCTTAGCCATCGCTGTGCAGGTCATCCAATCCGTCGCTGACAACACTTGCCAAGCGCTGTCCCTTGCGCTCGAACTGCAAGGTAAAGGCAGCCACCTCGTCGCTACTGGAAATAAGCACCTGAGGTTCAACGCAATGTTCTGGCAAACGTAACCGGCGTCCGTCCATCTGCAGCTGCAAATCGAGGTCAGTGAACAGCCCTTGACCGTGGGGCTGCCAGGTGACGCCTTGCCATCGCATCAAACGGATACGCCCCTGCAGGATACAAAGGCCATACTCTCGCCCTTCCAGCACTGCCGATTGACGGCCGAGGAACATGAGATCGACAACACCGCGTGCCTGCTGGCGCGCCTCGCGGGACTCATCCTGCAACGTGTTTAGCCCGACCATGCCCAACACACTGCCGATCACTACCAGCACGAGTAATAGCTCCAGCAATGTAAAGCCCTGCTCAGCACGCCTGATCATTCAAGGCTCCCAGTTACCGATTTCGGCTGCCAACCCGTCTCCACCCGGCTGACCATCCGCGCCAAGAGAGTACAAGTCAAAACCATAGGCCGATCTCAGTCCCGGGTTCAGGTACTGATAAGGTGTGCCCCAAGGATCCTGCGGCAATACCTTCAAATAACCCTGTGCGCTCCAATGACGCGGACTAGGTATCCCCTGCGGACGCTGTACCAGCGCTTGCAGACCTTGGGTGGTACTCGGGTAGTGACCATTGTCGAGACGGTAGACTTCCAGTGCAGTGGCAATGGACTTGATATCCGTACGTGCAGCGGTTGCCTTTGCCTGGTCTGGTCGCCCCATGATGTTGGGGAGTACCAGCGCCCCGAGAATGCCGAGGATGACCACAACGATCATGATTTCAATCAGGGTGAAACCGCGTTGCTGGCGGTGTCGCAAGGTAGGACGAAGAGACATGGTCAGCTCACCAATTGGTTGAGATTGAGAATGGGCATGAGGATTGCCAGTACGATGAAGAGGACCATGCCGCCCATCACCACCAGCATCAGCGGCTCGAACAGGCTGAGTGCCAGAGCGATGCGCCCGGCAAGCAACCTGTCCTGAAGGTTGGCCGCGCGCTCAAGCATGTGGTCGAGCTCACCCGCGCGCTCGGCGCTGGCAATCATCTGCACCATCAGTGGGGGCAGGCTCGCACTTTGCTCCAGACTTCGGGCCAGGCTGACGCCTTCGCCCAGGGACTTCGCTGCCTCCTGCAAACGCTGACGCACCAGTAGATTGCCGACCACTGCCGCCGAAATCTCCAGCGCCTCAACGAGGGGGACACCACTACGGGTCAGAATTGCCAGCGTCCTGACGGCACGGGCTGCTTCGCTGCCGCGCAGTAACGGCCCAAGCAATGGAAGGCGTAACAGCATGGCGTGCCAATACCGGCGCCGCCTGGGCTCATGCAACAACTGACCGGCGGCCAGTATTGCGCAGGCAACCACCATGGCAATCCAGATTCCGTACTGGCGCACAGCATCGCTGATCGCCATCAAGGCTACGGTTACACCGGGCAGTTGCTGATGGTTATGCACAAACACCTGAACCACATCCGGAACAACATAGCCAAGCAGGAAGGCGACGATGACCAGGGAAACGACCATAAGCACCAGCGGATAGACCATCGCCAGACGAATGCGCTGACGCGCCAGCTGCTGGGCCTCGGTATGCTCGGCCAAGTGATCGAAGGCCTGTTCCAGATAGCCGGAGCGCTCGGCAGCCGCTACCGTGGCGCAATACACTGCAGGGAAGGCCTGGGGGTGTGCGGACAGTGCTGTAGCCAGGGGGTTGCCTTCGGTAACACGACCGGCAATGTCCAGCACCAACTGTCGGACCCGGCGCTTCTCGTTCTGCGACGCCACAGCCTGCAGCGCTTCGGTCAGCGGCATTTGTGCCTGCAACAGCGTGGCCATCTGCCGAGTGATCAATACCCGCTCCGCCTGAGTCAATGGAGAACCTCGGAGTCGCGCCAACAAGCTCGACGCCAAGGCCGGACGCATAGCCAACACCTGCAAGCCCTGTACCCTGAGCAACTGCCGGGCATGTCTTGCATCGCGAGCAACCACTGTGCCTCGCCTACGCTTTGCACCGGCATCCAGTGCGCAGTAACTGAAGGATTTCATAACGGGTCCTGTACGGTGACCCGTAGCAATTCTTCAACACTCGTGCGCCCCTGGCGGACCAACTCCAGACCGTTCTCAAAAAGACTGGCTGACTGCTCGCGCACCTGTGCAGATAGCTGTGCTTCAGAAGCACCCGCATGAATGGCGTCGGCCAGCGTTGGCGTAATCAGGACCATTTCGTATATTCCCAAGCGCCCGCTATAGCCGCTCAGGCAATGCTCACAGCCTTGCGCATTGAATACACGTTGCAATCTTGCATCGTTCAAGCGCGTGGCTATCTGCGCCGTGACAGGCATCTCCAGACGACAGTGAGGACACAGTGCCCGAACCAGTCGCTGAGCCAGCACCCCTGTCAGCGATGAAGCCAGCAGGCAGCTATCCACGCCAATATCGAGCAGGCGAGTGATGGCCCCGACCGCACTGCTGGTATGCAGCGTCGACACCACCAGATGCCCCGTAAGCGACGCCTGCACAGCCACCTGGGCCGTTTCCCGGTCACGTATTTCTCCGACCATGACCACATCGGGGTCCTGACGCAACATGGCGCGCAGGCCTCGCGCAAAGGTCATTTCGACCTTGGGGTTGACCTGAGTCTGGCCAATGCCCGGCAAGTGAAACTCGATTGGGTCCTCAACGGTCAGGATGTTGCGGGAACTGTCGTTGAGAACTGAGAGGGCAGTGTACAAAGTGGTCGTCTTGCCCGACCCGGTGGGCCCCGTCACCAGGAAAATTCCGTGCGGTCTTTGCAACACCTGCTGGAAATGCGCCTTCACCTGTCCCTGCATGCCCAAAGTATCAAGGTCCAGGCGCACGGCCTGGCGATCCAGCAAGCGCATGACCACACGCTCACCGTGAGCCGAAGGCAAGGTTGATACCCGGACATCAACCTCATGGCCGGCCAGACGCAAACTCAGTCGTCCATCCTGTGGTACGCGTTTCTCAGCGATGTCCAGCCGTGCCATGACCTTGATTCGAGAAACCAGCAACGCGGAAAGTTCGCGCCGGGGGCGTAACACTTCGCGCAACATGCCATCGATCCGCAAGCGCACGCGCACGTCATGTTCAAAGGTTTCCAGATGGATATCAGACGCTTTTGCGCGCACGGCCTCACTGAGTAATGCATTGAGCAAGCGGATGATTGGCGCATCGTCCTGTTGCTCCAGCAGATCGCAGGATTGCGGTAAATCCTGAGCCAGCCGGGAGAGATCCAGCTGTTCGTCCAGGCCTTGCACTACCGATTGTGCTTCATCCTGGTCCGAGCTGTAGCAGGTGGCCAACCGATCGGCAAATACACCAGCATCGACCCGGCGCAGTGGCCAGTCGGCCCCCACTATTCGTCGAGCCTCTCCCAGCGCGCTCAATGGAACATCTTTGCGAATCAGCAGACAAGGCTCTGGAGCATGTAGATCGAGCAGGATCCCGTTGCGCCGGGCAAAGCCGAATGACAATCGCCCGTTCACCGGCCACCCTCCGGCTTAGCCTCGAACAAACTCCGCGGATCCTGATCCAGCCAGTCAGTATTGTCCTGGCGAAGCCGATCGTACTGGCGCTGATTGCTCTGCGTCCGATCGGCAGTAGTACGGATAATGGTCGGTCGCAGGAATACCATCAGATTGGTCTTGATTTGCGTATCGCGACTCCAGCGAAACAGCCCGCCAATCCAGGGCAGACGCCCCAGACCAGGCACTTCGCTGCGCTCACGACGAATGCCGTCCTTGATCAGGCCGCCAACCACAATGATCTGTCCATCCTCGGCGAGGATCGTGCTCTTGAGCACGCGCTTGTTGGTGACGATATCGGCCCCCGACAAACCAGGGACAACCTCTGAACTCTCCTGCTCGACCTCCAGGCGCAGGTTACGTCCCTCATTGATATGCGGACGGATTTTCAGGCTGATGCCGACATCCTTGCGCTCGACAGTGGTAAATGGATTGTCAGCACCACTGCCGGATGTGGTGTAGGAGCCTGTCTGGAAAGGGACGTTCTGCCCCACCAGTATTTCTGCGTCCTGATTATCCAGGGTCAGCAGGCTCGGGGTAGAAAGCAAGTTGTTCCGCGTATCGCTGGCCAAGGCTGAAATTAACGCGGCAAAACGGTCTGTACCTACTGCCAGCCCTGCGCCAACCACCACCCCGGATTCGGCCCCGGACAGCAGATCGGGAAGTGAGACCCCTGCACCAGGAAAGTTGACCGCTCCGGTGAGCGAGCCGGTATTGACACCCCACTGCAATCCCAGCGATTGACTAATGTCGCCAGAAACCTCAACGATTGCCGCCTGAATCAACACCTGGGCGCGAGGCTGGTCCAACTCCCGGACTATCTGTTCCAAGGTACGCAGGCGCTCGCTATCTGCCACCAGCACCAAAGCATTCTGGCTTTCATCCGCCTCGATCCTTGCCGCCGGGGCCAACTCGGACTTGCCTGTGCTGTCCGCCTTGGCAGGCTCCGTGAGGCCCTTGCCAATCTCGCCCATCACCTTGGCCAATTGTCCCGCATCGCCATAGTCGAGGCGAATGACCCGCCAATTTTGAGCACCTGCTGGTGAGGGTGTATCGAAGGCTTGTACCAGACGTACAAGCTTCTGACGCACCTTGGATGACCCAAGCACCAACACGCGATTTCCACTTGGGTCGGCAAGCACCTTGTGAGTAGCACGGTTCGAATCTGTAGCAGCGCTTACCAGTGTGACCACGTTGTTGGCGGTCGCATGCTTGAGCTGTACCAGGCTGAACTCATGCTGCTGGCCCGCATCCAGCTGTTCAACCAGATCCCCGAGGCGCTCCAGATTCGCTGCCGAGTCGGTGATCACCAGCGCATTGGCCGAAGCCGAAGGTCCCACATAGCCTGCACTGGATACCAGGGGGCGCAAAAGCCCGGCGATATCTGCCGCAACGCTGCTGCTTAATTCGAACACCCGAGTGGTCATTGCATCGGGAAGACCCGAGGCCTGTTGATTGGCCCAGGTTTTCGCTTCGCCGCCCGGTACAATCAGCAAGCGCTCACCGTCGTTAATGGCCGAGAAGCCCTGCGCATTGAGCACCGAGTAGAAAAGCCGACGTACTTCTTCGCCCTCCAGGGGTTCGTTGGAATGTACAGTTACTCGGCCTTGCACCCGCGGATCAAGGACAATGGTCTGGCGCAAGATGGAGCCCACCTCACGAACAACATCGCGAATGTCGGCGTCGTTCATTGCCAGTTGCCAGGTAGGCTCTTCAGCTTTTGACTGCAGAGCAAACAAGCCAGACATCAGCAACAGGCATGCAATCGACAGCCAGGACCGGTTCATGGCTGCACCTGCGGATCCGGAAGAAAATACCGCGACGCGGGTACACCAGATGCTTGCGTCAAGGCCGCCACAGTCGCGAGAAAATGGCGATCCGCAGGCACTAATGGCAGCCTCTCCTCCCGTCCAGCACGCCAGAGTACGATCTGTTGCGCCCCGATTTGCCGCAGTACGCTTCCCCCTGGCACGCTGTCACCAATGCGGTATACCTCATCGCGTCCCTGGGCGCCGATAAGCGCGCGCGAATCACCCTGAGGCGCAATAAATATCGCTTTGAGCAACAATTGCTCCGTGCTTTGTGGCACCTGCCCTGAAGACAACAAGCCAAAGGCCAGCTCAGTGGTGCGAACCTTTAGTGGTGCTGACAGCTGATGACTCGGCGGCTGCGGAACTGTCACTTCAGGTGCCTGCCACTCTCTGCGAAACATAGCGTCCTTCCAGACCATCCACCCACCGGCAACCAGCACCAACAGCAATGACAGGCCGTTTAGCGGGGTCATGATGAAAACCACATGCGTTTAAGTACGGGACGTCCGGCACACACGTGGCGAATGACAGCTGCCACATGAATTGCGATCAGCAGCGCCAAGATGGCACAGGCGATGCCGTGAACCACATTGAATATCCGCTGCAGGGACTGATCGTGAAGCGGCTGCGTGAAGCTGAACCAGGAAAAAACCTCAACCGGCCTGTCCATCATCAAAACACCTGTCACCAGAACAAGTGCAGTTACGCCGTACAAAGAATTATGTACAACCTTTACAGCTCGCTCATGATTAGGAGTTGCAACACAACTCACACTCACCGGCCAGCGCACGCGAAAATAGCAACGCAATATAAACAGCGGAATAAAAAGCGTTGTAACTGCAACATTAAAAGCAGCAACATTTGCAGCAACATCGCTACCCACTTCAAGCAGCGCCAAGTAAAACCCACTCAGTGTTGCCCAGATAATAACCACCGCAGACAGCCAGTGAAGCAGAATCTGCCACACGCTGTAATATGACTTATTCAAAACAGTCACCATTGATACAGCAAGCAATAGCCCGTCATCTATAATAACGGGCATACACTTGTGCTCAGAAGTTATAGGGCATCCCAGGCATCTTGCCAGTGTGAACCGACACCAGGCTCGTAGTTATTACTACTCGCTGAGTAGATCTTGCACCAACCTTCGGCCGGGAACGGTTTGCACTTGTAGACAACGCCATTCTTAGGTTGCAGAACTCGAACACCCTCTCGATACAGTTCGATACCTTGAGGGAAAACATAGTCATGACCGCCCTGTCCCTCTACAAGCCGCACCGAGCGTTCCTCCTGAAGCACTACACGGCCATTTTCGGAGATACCAACCAATTTGAGCAGGTGTTCACCTCCAGTGCTTTGCACTGCCAAGGTGAATGGCACAGTGCCTTGGTCGACTAGGTGACTGACAGAACCAACTTGCTTATGACTGCTGTCGAACAAACTGGCGGTGACCGTCAGCTTCTTGTTGCTCATCACCGAGAAGTCCAAGGTCGCCATGTTCTCATTCAACGGATATTCGGCGGCGAGACCATGGATATGCAGGTAGGCTTCATCGCCCGGATTAAATTCGTAAGCCAGCTCGAAACTGCTGATGCCCGCTGACGGCTTGGCATACAAGGTGTTGCTACCATGTGCCGGGAGAATATTACCCTCACCGTCACGCTGGCCCGCCTTGACCTGACTCTGGATCTGATTGATATGCTGCGCCAGTTTGTACGACCAGTTCTCTGGCTGGCCTTCTTGCGCCGTGCTGACCTGGATAGTGGTGCTAAAGCCTTCGTGCTCCACGCCTCTGACAAACGCACGTGCCTTGACCCGATCACCGACTTCGAGCGTACGCTGTGGCTGGATCTGCCCGACCTCCGCCCACTCTGGCCCCGGCTCGCCCGGACCGCTGGCACCGATGTCCACGTCCATCACTTTATAGAAAGCGTTAACCGTGTTATCGATGGTCCAGATGCCATAGATTACGTGGTAACCCTGCCGGTCCGGTGGTAATTGACACCGATGTTTCTCTTTACCTGGCCCGGTGCCACCTTCCGGCAAGTCGAATGGTGGCGTTCCATTCCATTGCACCGAGCAAAACGGAGCGGCGTCAAAGGATGCTCGCGACAACGGCAGATTGGGGTTCCAGTCGTTGCGGGTAATGTAGTACTCCCAACCCGTTGTGTTATGGCCTGCGGCGTAATGCCAGCTGAATTCGACCGAACCGGACACAGGTGTCTTGTGCCAACGCGTTGACGTTTGAACATCAAGTTGAGCAAACGCCTGGTTTTCACCACTCGCAAGTTTACCGTCTGCCGGGCCTCGTGTCGGAAATCCTTTTATGGTTTCACCGACACTTTGCGGCTCATACTGGGCGGCGCCACAATTTATGTTCAGCCCCCGATTACATGCATAGGCCCGCGAAGGCGGATCAACAACATAACCATGCGCCGACACCCCCGAAGAAAATATCGCTGCACATATCGAACCACTCATAACTGACAACAAGGATAACGAAATCCGTTTCATAATCTGTTCCTCAGCCGACTACTTAATCAAGACTTAATAGTCGCTGAGGAGAATAATATTTGATGTCAGAAAAATAACTTAGCTGCGTTTGAAAAAGCGCTATACACGACTGGAAAGCTTCGAGCATAAAAAACCCGGCGTTAGCCGGGTTTCTATTAGCATGGTTGTCTATTTGTGGTACTGCGCCGACAACTCGTGCACGGCGTTGATGAACGCCCCCGCATGCTCCGGATCGACTTCCGGGGTAATGCCGTGGCCGAGGTTGAACACATGGCCGCTGCCATGGCCATAGCTGGCGAGGATGCGCCCGACTTCGGCGCGGATGGCTTCTGGCTTGGCATAAAGCACGGTCGGGTCCATGTTGCCCTGCAGGGCGACCTTGCTGCCGACACGCTGGCGGGCTTCGCCGATGTCGCAGGTCCAGTCCAGGCCCAGCGCGTCGGCGCCGGCGTCGGCGATGCTTTCCAGCCACAGGCCACCATTCTTGGTGAACAGGATGACCGGTACCTTGCGCCCTTCATGCTCGCGAATCAGGCCGCTGACGATCTTGCGCATGTAGGCCAGGGAGAACTCCTGATAGGCCGCCGCCGACAGGTTACCACCCCAGGTATCGAAGATCTGCACGGCTTGCGCACCGGCGAGGATCTGACCGTTGAGGTAGCTGATCACCGACTGCGCCAGCTTGTCGAGCAGCAGGTGCATGGCTTGCGGGTTGTCGTAGAGCATGGCCTTGGTCTTGCGGAAGTCTTTCGACGAGCCGCCTTCGACCATGTAAGTGGCCAGGGTCCACGGGCTGCCGGAGAAGCCGATCAGCGGCACACGGCCGTTGAGCTCGCGGCGGATGGTGCTGACCGCGTCCATCACGTAGCCGAGGTCTTTCTGCGGATCAGGGATCGGCAGCGCTTCGATGTCGGCCAGGGTGCTGATGACCTTCTTGAAACGCGGGCCTTCGCCGGTTTCGAAGTACAGGCCCTGGCCCATGGCGTCGGGGATGGTGAGGATATCGGAGAACAGGATCGCGGCGTCCAGCGGGTAGCGGTCCAGCGGCTGCAGGGTGACCTCGCAGGCGAACTGCGGGTTCATGCACAGGCTCATGAAGTCACCGGCCTTGGCGCGGCTGGCGCGGTACTCCGGCAGGTAGCGGCCGGCCTGGCGCATCATCCACACTGGGGTGACGTCTACGGGTTGCTTGAGCAGGGCGCGCAGAAAACGATCGTTCTTCAAGGCAGTCATGTCGGCATCCGGAAAAAAAGTGCGGGCATTTTCTCAGACACCAACGGAAAAGGCACGGTAAGTACCGTGCCTTTTGTCTATCGACTTGTGACAGATCAATAGATTTAGCTAAAAGCATCGCCGGCAAGGCCGGCTCCCACAAGGTCACAGGTGTGTACAAGACCTGCGGGAGCTGGCCTTGCCAGCGATGAGGCCCGATCAGACCTCCAGGTAATCGAGAATCCCCTCGGCGGCATTACGCCCCTCAAAGATCGCCGTCACCACCAGGTCAGAACCGCGAACCATGTCGCCACCGGCAAATATCTTCGGGTTGCTGGTCTGGTGCTTGAAGGTGTTCTTCTCCGGTGCCACAACGCGACCCTGGCTGTCGGTCTGGATGCTGAACTGCTCGAACCATGGCGCCGGGCTCGGACGGAAACCGAAGGCGATGACCACTGCGTCAGCCGGGATGATCTCTTCGGAGCCCGGAATCGGCTCGGGGCTGCGACGGCCACGGGCATCCGGCTCGCCGAGACGGGTCTCGACCACCTTCACGCCTTCCACCTTGTCTTCACCGACAATCGCGATCGGCTGGCGGTTGTAGAGGAACTTCACGCCTTCTTCCTTGGCGTTCTTCACCTCTTTGCGCGAGCCCGGCATGTTCGCTTCGTCACGACGGTAGGCACAGGTTACCGCCTTCGCGCCCTGGCGGATCGAGGTGCGGTTGCAGTCCATCGCCGTGTCGCCACCACCGAGTACCACGACCTTCTTGCCCTTCATGTCGACGAAATCTTCCGGCGACTTCTCAAAGCCCAGGTTGCGGTTGACGTTGGCCACGAGGAAATCCAGGGCATCGTGCACGCCAGGCAGGTCTTCACCCGGGAAGCCGCCTTTCATGTAGGTGTAGGTGCCCATGCCCATGAACACTGCATCGAACTCTTCGAGCAGTTGTTCCATGCTGATGTCCTTGCCCACCTCGGTGTTGAGGCGGAACTCGATACCCATGCCGGTGAAGACTTCGCGACGATTGCTCAGCACAGTCTTTTCCAGCTTGAACTCGGGAATACCGAAGGTCAGCAAGCCACCGATTTCCGGGTTGCGATCGAACACCACCGGGGTCACCCCGCCGCGCACCAGCACGTCGGCGCAGCCCAGGCCGGCCGGACCGGCGCCGATGATGGCGACACGCTTGCCGGTCGGCTTGACCTTGGACATGTCCGGGCGCCAGCCCATGGCGAAGGCGGTGTCGGTGATGTACTTCTCCACCGAACCGATGGTCACCGCGCCGAAGCCGTCGTTAAGGGTGCAGGCACCCTCGCACAGACGATCCTGCGGGCACACCCGGCCGCAGACTTCCGGCAGGGTGTTGGTCTGGTGCGACAGCTCGGCGGCAGCGAGGATGTTGCCTTCGGAGACCAGCTTCAACCAGTTGGGGATGAAGTTGTGTACCGGGCACTTCCACTCGCAGTACGGGTTGCCACAGCCCAGGCAGCGGTGGGCCTGCTCGGCCGACTGCTGGGGTTTGAAGGGCTCGTAGATTTCCACGAACTCTTTCTTGCGTTGACGCAACAGTTTCTTCTTCGGATCCTTGCGCCCGACCTCGATGAACTGGAAGTCATTACTCAGACGTTCAGCCATGTTCTAAACCTCATCAAACTCTTCAGGCGCATATCACTGCGGGTTGGCACGGGTGCTGGACAGCAGGTTCTTCAGGTTCGCCGCCTTCGGCTTGACCAGCCAGAAGCGCCGCACGTAGTCGTCCAGGTTTTCCCAGAGCTCACGCCCCCATTCGCTGCCGGTTTCTTCGACGTATTCAGCCAGGACACGCTGCAGGTGGCTGCGATAAGCCTCCATCGCTTCGCCGCTGATGCGCTGGATTTCCACCAGTTCATGGTTGAGCTTGTCGACGAAGCTGTTGTCCATGTCCAGCACGTAGGCGAAACCGCCGGTCATGCCAGAACCGAAGTTGTAGCCGGTCTTGCCCAGTACGCAGACAAAACCACCGGTCATGTATTCACAGCAGTGATCGCCTGTGCCCTCGACAATCGCGTGGGCACCGGAGTTACGCACGGCAAAACGCTCGCCCGCAGTGCCGGCGGCGAACAGCTTGCCGCCGGTGGCGCCGTACAGGCAGGTGTTGCCGACAATGGCACTGTGCTGGGTGGCGAACGGGCTGCCCGCAGGCGGCACGATCACCAGTTTGCCACCGGTCATGCCTTTACCGACGTAGTCGTTGGCATCACCTTCGAGGTACATGTTCAGGCCACCGGCGTTCCACACCCCGAAGCTCTGCCCGGCAGTGCCCTTGAAGCGGAAGGTGATCGGTGCCTTGGCCATGCCCTGGTTGCCGTGCAGACGCGCGATCTCGCCGGAAATCCGTGCACCGATGGAACGGTCGCAGTTGCAGATATCCAGCTCGAACTCGGCACCGGACAGGTCGCGAATGGCCGGCAGGGCCATGTCGACCATCTTCTCGGCCAGCACGCCCTTGTCGAACGGCGGGTTGCGGTCGACTTCGCAGAACTGCGGCTTGTCGGTCGGCACGTGCGGACTGCCCAGCAGCGGGCTGAGGTCGAGGTGCTTCTGCTTCTCGGTTTCGCCGGGGAGCATTTCCAGCAGGTCGGTACGCCCGATCAGCTCGCCGAGGCTGCGCACGCCGAGCTTGGCCAGCCACTCACGGGTTTCTTCGGCGACGTAGGTGAAGAAGTTCACCACCATGTCGACGGTGCCGATGTAGTGGTCCTTGCGCAGCTTGTCGTTCTGCGTTGCTACGCCGGTGGCGCAGTTGTTCAGGTGACAGATACGCAGGTATTTGCAGCCCAGGGCGATCATTGGCGCGGTACCGAAGCCAAAGCTTTCGGCGCCGAGGATGGCGGCCTTGATCACGTCGAGGCCGGTTTTCAGGCCGCCGTCGGTCTGTACCCGGACCTTGCCGCGCAGGTCGTTGCCGCGCAGGGTCTGGTGGGTTTCAGCCAGGCCCAGTTCCCACGGGGCACCGGCGTACTTGATAGAAGTCAGCGGCGAAGCACCGGTACCGCCGTCGTAACCGGAGATGGTGATCAGGTCGGCATAGGCCTTGGCCACACCGGCGGCGATGGTGCCGACGCCCGCTTCCGCCACCAGCTTGACCGAGACCAGCGCCTGCGGGTTGACCTGCTTGAGGTCGAAAATCAGCTGCGACAAGTCTTCGATCGAGTAGATGTCGTGGTGCGGCGGTGGCGAGATCAGGGTTACGCCAGGCACGGCATAACGCAGCTTGGCGATCAGGCCGTTGACCTTGCCGCCAGGCAGTTGCCCGCCTTCACCGGGCTTGGCGCCCTGGGCCACCTTGATCTGCAGCACTTCGGCGTTGACCAGGTACTCGGGGGTTACACCGAAACGACCGGTGGCCACCTGCTTGATCTTCGAGCTCTTGATGGTGCCGTAGCGTGCCGGGTCTTCGCCGCCCTCACCGGAGTTGGAACGCGCGCCCAGGCGGTTCATCGCTTCGGCCAGGGCTTCATGTGCCTCCGGCGACAGCGCGCCGAGGGAGATACCGGCAGAGTCGAAGCGCTTGAGGATGGCATCCAGTGGCTCGACTTCCTCCAGCGCCAACGGCTGCTCGGCGACCTTGACCTTGAGCAGGTCGCGGATCATCGATACCGGACGCTGGTCGACCAGCGTGGTGTATTCCTTGAACTTGGCGTAGTCGCCCTGCTGCACAGCGGCCTGCAGGGTGTTGACCACATCCGGGTTGTAAGCGTGGTACTCGCCACCGTGGACGAACTTCAGCAAGCCGCCCTGCTGGATCGGCTTACGCGCACTCCAGGCCTCGGCGGCGAGCAGTTTCTGCTCGTTCTCGATGTCGACGAAACGTGCGCCTTTGAGGCGGCTGGCAACGCCACGGAAGCTCAGCTCGACGACTTCCTCGGACAGGCCGACCGCCTCGAACAACTGCGCACCACGGTAGGAACCGATGGTCGAGATGCCCATCTTCGAGAGGATCTTCAGCAGGCCCTTGGAGATGCCCTTGCGGTAGTACTTGAAGACTTCGTCCAGGTCACCGAGCACTTCACCGGTGCGGATCAGGTCAGCCAGCACTTCGTAAGCCAGGTACGGATATACCGCCGAGGCACCGAAACCGATCAGCACCGCAAAGTGATGCGGGTCGCGGGCAGTAGCGGTTTCGACCAGGATGTTGCTGTCGCAACGCAGGCCCAGTTCGGTCAGGCGGTGATGCACGGCGCCCACCGCCAGCGAGGCATGCACCGGCAGTTTGCCCGGGGCGATATGGCGGTCGCTCAGCACCAGCTGGGTCTTGCCGCTGCGCACGGCTTCTTCGGCCTGGTCGGCGATGTTGCGCACCGCAGCTTCCAGACCAACGCCTTCCTCGTAGTTGAGATCGATCAGCTGACGCTCGAAACCCGGACGGTCGAGGTTCATCAGCGAACGCCACTTGGCGGGCGAAATCACCGGCGAGCTGAGGATCACCCGCGAGGCGTGCTCGGGGGATTCCTGGAAGATGTTTCGTTCGGCACCCAGGCAGATCTCCAGCGACATGACGATCGCTTCGCGCAGCGGGTCGATCGGCGGGTTGGTGACCTGGGCGAACTGCTGGCGGAAATAGTCATAGGTCGAGCGCACGCGCTGGGAGAGGATCGCCATCGGCGTATCGTCGCCCATCGAACCGACTGCTTCCTGGCCTTGCTCGCCGAGCGGACGCAGGACCTGGTCACGCTCTTCGAAGGTGACCTGGAACATCTTCATGTACTGCTTGAGCTGGTCAGCGTCGTAGCTGGCCACGCCTTGGTCATCGCTGAGGTCGGCCTGGATGCGCAGGGCATTCTGGCGTAGCCAGCGCTTGTACGGGTGGCGCGACTTCAGACGGTTGTCGATGGCGTCGGTGTCGAGGATCTGGCCGGTCTCGGTGTCCACGGCAAAGATCTGGCCTGGACCCACACGGCCTTTGGCGATCACGTCTTCAGGCTTGTAGTCCCACACGCCGATTTCCGACGCCAGGGTGATGTAGCCGTTCTTGGTGGTAACCCAGCGCGCCGGGCGCAGGCCATTGCGGTCGAGCAGGCAGACCGCGTGGCGACCTTCGGTCAGTACCACGCCGGCCGGGCCATCCCACGCCTCCATGTGCATGGAGTTGTATTCGTAGAAGGCACGCAGGTCGGCGTCCATGGTCTCGACGTTCTGCCACGCTGGCGGAATGATCATCCGCACGCCACGGAACAGGTCGATGCCGCCGGTGACCATCAGCTCGAGCATGTTGTCCATGCTCGAGGAGTCGGAGCCGACACGGTTGACCAGCGGGCCGAGCTCTTCCAGATCCGGGATCAGGTCATTGGCAAACTTGGTGCGACGGGCCTGGGCCCAGTTGCGGTTACCGGTAATGGTGTTGATCTCGCCGTTGTGGGCGAGGAAGCGGAACGGCTGCGCCAGCGGCCATTTCGGCAGGGTGTTGGTGGAGAAGCGCTGGTGGAACACGCAAATGGCGGTCTGCAGGCGCTCGTCATCCAGGTCCGGATAGAAGGCGGCGAGGTCCGCCGGCATCATCAGGCCTTTATAGATAATGGTCTTGTGCGAAAAACTGCAGATGTAGTGATCGGTATCGGCGGCGTTGGCCACGGACGAGCGACGACGGGCACTGAACAGCTTGATGGCGAATTCCTGATCGCTCAGGCCTTCACCGCCGACGAACACTTGCTCGATCTGCGGCAGGCGCTCCAGGGCCAGGCGGCCGAGGACGCTGGTGTCGATCGGCACCTTGCGCCAGCCGACCAGCTGCAGGCCAGCGGCGAGGATCTCGCGGTTCATGTTTTCGCGGGCGGCTTCTGCCTTGGCGGTGTCCTGATTGAAGAACACCATGCCCACCGCGTACTGCTTGGGCAGCTCGGCGCCGAACTGTTCCAGGGCCACTGCGCGCAGGAACTGATCGGGCTTTTGCATCAACAGACCGCAACCGTCACCGGTCTTGCCGTCAGCGTTGATGCCACCGCGGTGGGTCATGCAGGTCAATGCCTGCATGGCTGTTTGCAGAAGGTGGTGGCTGGGTTCGCCCGTCATATGGGCGATCAGGCCGAAACCACAGTTATCCTTGAATTCTTCGGGATGGTACAGACCTGTTTTCATAGACACTTTCTCACCAGGTTCGCCTCTCACCAAGGCAAATCTCTTTTTAGTACAACCACTTACCATCCACGCCGAACGAATGCCAGCTTTGCGGGGGCAATAGGGGAGCCATTGTTGCACAGCGACAGGGAAGCCCACAAATTTACGACGAATAGTCGTAAATCCATGTCGCATTTTTGAATGTTTTTAAGCGTGCGCCGTGGTAACAGCATGGCTTGAGTCTGAAGCGTTTCAGCCTGGACTGCAAGATGGGCTTGTGGCCGGCAGTCTGGGACAGAAAAGCCTGCCGCGTTTTACGCAGCAGGCTTGACCGTAATTCAGGAGTCGCTCAGCAGGTGGCGGGGGTAGTGCCACCAGGCTATATCAGCGGGTCGCGGCCAGTTCTTGTTGGACGCTGGCGACGGTACGTGGCCAAGGTTTACCAGCCTGGACCTTGGCTGGCAAGGCTTTGATTGCAGCCAGGGCGGCATCACGGCTGGCGAAGTTGCCGTAAGTGATCACGTACAGCGGCTTGCCCTGCAGGTTTTTCTTGAAGTAGCGATAGTCGCCACCCTGGGCTTTGACGTAGGCCTGAGCGGATGCCTCGGAGCTGGTGCCGAGGATTTGCACGACATAGTTGCCCGGTTTCTGCCCAGCGTACCAGCTGCCACCTGCGGCCGGCTTGGCTGCAGGCTTCTCGACAGGTTTGGCTGCAGGCTTGGCCGTCGCAACCTGGGTAGGCGCAGGCTTGGCCACAGGTGCAACCGGCTTGCTGGCGACCGGTGCAACCGGTTGCGGCGCCGGGGCGACAGCCTGGGCCTGGGCCACTGGCTGCGCCGGAGCAGGTGCAGGGCCGGCAGCAACGCCAGCTGGCGGGGCAATGGTGGTGACGGTTGGCGGCTGCAGCGCGGTATCACCGGCCGGGCCTCCCTCTTCGCCATCACCCATGCCGGTGGACTCGGCCAACGGGCCGCGCATCACCGGCTGCGACTGACCTACCAGCGGCAGTGGCATTGGCTGCGAATTTCCAGCGAACTCAATCGCCGGGCCGCCATTGTTCGACTGTGCATTACCTGGCTGGCCCTGGCCCAGTGGCAATTGCGCTTGCTCTGCAGGCGCGGTTGGCGCCTGATCGCCCTTCTTCGGCATCAGCACCGCCGCGGCAACGGCGACCACAACGACAGCAGACAGTGCCAGCACGTGTTTCTTAGGCATATTGAACCCCATTGATGGTCGCTTGGCCGTGGTCCGGCTGGCGATCATGGCTTCGATCAAGGTATCGCGGGCGACCTGGTTGATTGCCCCAGGCCAGCCATCCGAGTTTTGGTGAATATCGACAATCTGTTCACTGGTGAACACCTCGATCCCTCGCCCGGCACCTTCCAGGCGCTGCTCGAGGTATTCCCGGGTCTCTTCTTCGCTGTACGGCGCAAGCTCGATGACATGGAAACGCTCCAGATCAGCACTGAGCTCTTCCAGCCCGGCGATCAGTGACGGCTCGCCGAACAGAAATACATGCGGACGCCCTTCCGGAGTGCCCGCCGCCAGCTCCAGCAAGGCTTGGAGTGCCGACTCGTCGAGTTGTTCCGCATCGTCCACCAACAAGTAGACTTCCTGGCCGGTCAACGCCAGTTGCACCACCTGGGCAAGCAGCTCGGGGACCTCAGGCTGGGCAACACCCAGCGCCTGGGCGACCTGGCCGAGAACGCTGGCGGCATCGCTGGCGCCACGCGCGGAAACCACCACGCTTTGCACCGATTGTTTGTTGGTGCTGGCAACCAGCGCCTGGCGCAGCAGGGTCTTGCCGCTGCCCTGAGGGCCGGTTACCACCAGCAGCAGCTGACTGTAGCGGGCCAGATGGTGCAGTTGGCCAAGCACCGGCTTGCGCTGGGCCGGGAAGAATTTGAAACCCGGCACCCGTGCAGCGAAGGGGTCGTGGTTCAACTGGTAATGGCCGAGAAAGGCCTCGTCGGCATGCAAACTAGTCATCGGACGCTCATCAACCTCAAAGCTGGGCCACGATCGCGCGGTAATCCGCGGCCAGCGTGGCCTGAAGAATCTCTTTCGGATAGTCGTCGGTGACCACCGCTTCGCCCATGCGGCTCAGCAGGACCAGACGCAGACGACCGTCGAGTACCTTTTTATCTACTGCCATGTGTTCCATGAACTGCGCCGGGGTCATTTCCTCCGGCGGCACCACCGGCAAACCTGCCTGCTGGAACAGACGGATGCCACGATCACGTTCCTGCTGGCTGATCCAGCCCAGACGCATGGACATTTCCAGGGCCATCACGGTACCCGCTGCCACGGCCTCGCCATGCAACCAGACACCATAGCCCATGTGGGTTTCGATGGCGTGGCCGAAGGTATGGCCGAGGTTGAGGGTGGCGCGCACGCCTGACTCGCGTTCATCAGCACCGACAACGGCGGCCTTGGCCGCACAGGAGCGCGCGATCGCCTCGGTCAGGGCAACCTGATCCAGGCCGCGCAAGGCTTCCATGTTCGCTTCGAGCCAGCCCAGGAACGGTTCGTCACAAATCAGGCCGTACTTGATCACTTCGGCAAGACCGGCCGACAACTCGCGCGGCGGCAGGGTGTTGAGGCTACGGGTATCGATCAGCACCGCATTGGGCTGATAGAAGGCGCCGACCATGTTCTTGCCCAGCGGGTGGTTGATGCCGGTCTTGCCGCCTACCGAAGAGTCGACCTGGGACAGCAAGGTCGTCGGCACCTGGATGAAATCCACGCCACGCTGGTAGCAAGCAGCGGCAAACCCGGCCATGTCGCCGATCACCCCGCCGCCCAGGGCGACCACCGTGGTGCGACGGTCGTGGCGGGCAGTGAGCAAGGCATCGAAAATCAGCTGCAGGGTTTCCCAGTTCTTGAACGCCTCGCCATCAGGCAACACCACCGGCAGTACCGAATAGGCACCCAGGGTCTTGCTCAGACGCTCGAGATAAAGGGGCGCGACAGTCTCATTGGAGATAATGGCGACCTGCCGGCCGGCAATATGCGGCGCCAGCAGTTCAGGTTGATCCAGCAGGCCTTCGCCAATGTAGATCGGGTAGCTACGTTCGCCCAATTCGACCTTTAGTGTCTGCATGTGTCCCCACAATGAACGAGGCGCGGCATCGATGGCTCGACCCGCGCGATAACGGTGTGCCCTGTCATGGCATGACTGGCCGCCGAGGATAGTCCTGGCTTAACGGGGCGGCAACTTCTGCAAGCGCTCGAGAATATCCTGCACAACCATTCGCGGCGGCCGTTCGTCGGTTTCCACTACCAGGTCTGCGATCTCGCGGTAGAGCGGATCACGGATCTCCAGCAGGGCTCGCAAGGTCGCCTCTGGATTGGCGGTGCGCAGCAATGGCCGATTGCGGTCACGCGAGGTGCGCCCGACCTGCTGCTCGACCGAGGCGTGCAGGTACACCACCCGCCCTCCGGCATGCAGGGCCTGACGATTGGCATCGCGCATCACCGCGCCTCCGCCGGTGGCCAGAACCACGCCATCGAACGCGCAGAGCTCGGCAATCATCGCCTGCTCGCGGTCACGAAAGCCCGGTTCGCCTTCCTTGTCGAAGATCCACGGGATATTGGCGCCGGTACGCAGTTCAATTTCCTTGTCGGAATCCTTGAACGGCAGGCGCAGCTCTTTGGCTAACAGGCGACCGATGGTGCTTTTACCAGCACCCATGGGCCCCACAAGTATCAAATTTCGCACAGAATCAACGACTCACAGCAATCGCCTGGTCACTCATGATACGCGGAGTCAGGAAGACCAGCAGCTCGGATTTTTTCTCTTGTAGAACATCGCGACGAAACAGCCGCCCAACATACGGCACATCGCCGAAAAATGGCACCTTGTCGACAACTTTACTTTGCACCGTCGAGTACACGCCACCGATCACGATGGTCTCGCCGTCCTTCACGCGGACCTTGGCATTGACCTCGTTCTTGCGAATCGGCGGCACCTGGGCCAGGGCATTGAGGTAGTCCGGCTCATCCTTGGTCACCTTCACGGCCATGATCACCCGGTTGTCCGGCGTGATCTGCGGCGTCACCTCCAACGACAGCGACGCCTCGCGGAAGGTCACGGAGGTAGCGCCGCTGCCACTGGTTTCCTGATACGGCACTTCGGTGCCCTTGAGGATTCGCGCGGTTTCCTTGTCGGCGGTGACCACTTTGGGCTGGGAGATGATTTCACCATTACCGGACTTCTCCATGGCACTGAGTTCCAGGTCGAGCAGGACATTGTCGCGCACCAGTCCCAGGCCGATGGCCGAGCCAGCCCGCTCCGCCCCCAGGTCGACAAAGGTGTCGGCGCCACCCAGGACCAGACCACTGCCCAGATCCAGCTCCCCGCCCCAGCGCACGCCCAGGCTCCTTTCGTAGTCGACATTCGCTTCAACGATCCGCGCTTCGATCATCACCTGGCGCACCGGTACATCCAGGCGAGCGATCAACTGGCGTAATTCCTCCAGCCGCTCCGGGGTCTGACGCGCGATCAGGGTATTGGTTCGCTCATCGACACCCAGCGCCCCCGCAGCGGCGTCGAATGGATCATTCTCCGTCAGCGACTGGAACACTGCCGCGATGTCTGCCGCCTTGGCATAGTGAATCGGCAGCAGCTCCCGGCGCGTCGGCACCAGGCCGGCCACCTGCTGACGACCTTCCAGCAACTGCCGCTCCTGACCGCCAAGCTCGCCAATGGGCGCCACCAGCAGGACATTGCCTTCGGTACGCCGTTCCAGCCCCTTGCTGCGCAGCACCAGGTCCAGCGCCTGCTCCCAGGGCACATCCTGCAGGCGCAGGGTGACCCGGCCCTGCACCGCATCGCTGGCAACCAGGCTGACCCCGGAAAAATCAGCCAGCACCTGCAACACCGAACGTACCTCGATGTCCTGGAAGTTCAACGATAAAAGCTCACCCGGCGGCGCGCTACTGGCCGACACCGCGCAAGCAGCCTGCAGGGTAAACAACCCGGCGAACAGCGCCATACTCCATCCTGCCTTCATCTGCGACCTCCCTGGTCCACTGCTTTATCCCGCGCCTGCAGGCTGCTTCAGGCGCAGCGTTCGACGCCGCTCGACCCAGCCCTTGCCCACCACAAACACCTGCTCGGCCACTTCGATCTGCCGCTCCTCAATGCCCACAACCTGCCCCTGATCACGCCCAAGGCGATCACCCAGCTGAAGGCGATGAACGACGCCAGCGACCTGCAGCAAGGCAAAGCGCGCCGAACCACGGGCAAGGCTGCCAATCATCTCGAACTGGTCGAGCGGCAAAGTTTCCAGGTACTGGCGGTGCTGCATCAGGGAGGAAGGCTCGAACGGATTTCGCGCAATATCCGGCGCCGGAGGTACAGGCTCTGATGCCTCCCCGGAAAGGCCAGAGACCGCTCCCGCCTGCTGGCTACGGTAGGCACTGAGCTGCACCTTTAAACGCAGGCCAGTCTGCGTCGGCAGCAAAGAGAAATCCTGCAAAGTAATGAGTCGAGGCAAGTACGCAAGGCCATGGACAAAGGCCAGCAAGGCCGGGTAAGTGCCCTGCAACTGAAGCTGCATGGGCTGTTCGATGTGTTGGTCTTGGTGGATTTCCGGCAACAGCTCCACCTGTTCGACGAACACTCCACTCGATTGCCCCTGATAGGCAATGCTTTCCAGCAAGTCGGCCAGTTCACCACCTGCGGCCAACCTCCAGCGCGCCTCATCAAGGCTCCGGTATGCCACAGCCAGTTGTACCTCATGGGCGGCAAGCGCCTGCGCACCTGCGGCCTTCTCTGCCTGCTCGATCCGTAAGAACTGCGACTGTTCGGCGCCCTGCTCTATTTCGATGAAAAGCGCCCGCAGATGAACGATATAAGCAAGCCCCAGCAGCAGCGCCAGACACCCCGCCAGCAATAGCGCCTGCCTGATCGGCGAGCCCGCCGCCCACTGCTGCCATCGAGCGATGGCCAGGAAGCTCAAGACTCGCCCCTCAAGGTCACGCTCAGCTCGAACGTCTCCCCCTTATCCACTGCTTTCATTTGCTGCAACTCGGCCTTTCCGAGCGCACAAGAAAGGTTGCGCAGCAGTTGCGCGACCAATGAACCGGAGTGCGCCAACCCATGGACATGCAGGCGCGCGCCTTGCCGCGTCAGCGCCGTGAGCTGCACCCCAGGGGGCACAGCGCGCTCAAGCTGCTCAAGAAGATCCACCAGGAGTACGCGCTTGCCCTGCAGAGACTCCAGCGCATGCAGCCTGTCCTGGATCTGCTCCTGCTCAATTTTGTGCTGCGCTGCCTGTGCCAGCTGGCTATCGAGGCCGTCGATAATCAGCCGGATCGCGGCGTGTTCGATGACGTGGCGCTGCTGCACCTGGCGCCCCAGATAATCCGTCAGCAGGGTAACAAGTAGCGCTGTCAGCCCTACGCCGAACAGCGCCAATTGCATGCGCCGGATACCGGCCTGAAGCTGTTGCTCCCGCCAGGGCAGCAGATTCAAGCCAGGCATCGATTGTCCTCGCGCATTGCCAACCCGCAAGCGACTGCAAGACACGAGGCTTGCGCGGTCAAAACGCAGGACTGCAGACCCGGCGCCAGCAGCAGATGCTTGAATGGGTCGGCATGCCGCACCTTAACGCCGAGGTGCTGCTGCAATTGCCGGGGCAAGTCCGGATCCACCGCAGCGGCCCCCGCCAGCAGCAACTGATCTGGCAATGCCCTCCCCGGACTGGACAACAGGTAGTTATCCACCGCCGTTGCCAAGCACTGCACAACGTCCCCCGGGGCAGGCATACGAACTTCGCGACGCATCGACACAGGCCCTTCACCCCACTCGTGAATGACCAGAACATCGGCTTCGGCCTGCAGTAACAAGCCGTCTACCTGTAACGCACGCTGCAAGGCGTGACTGTCGGGCTCAACCACACAGGCCCGCACACCCGCGGTTTCAAGACTGGCCTGGAGAACATCCAGCAACGCCAGATGACAAGCGGCAACGACAACCCGCTGGTGCTGCGACGCGTCAGGATCAGGACCCATGACCTGAAAGTCGACTGCCGCATCCTCAAGCGCAAAAGGAACGAACTGACCGGCATCGGCTGGCAGACGCTCGATAATCGCTTCGTCGTCCAGATCAGCCGGCATCGACAGCAGCTTTTCGATCACCAGCCCGGCTGGCAGCGCAATGGCCGCTCTGCGCACCGATCCAGCGCTACGCCGAACAACCTGAAGCAGGGCTGCCCCGACCTGCTCGGGATCTGCAATCCAGCCATTGTGCATGGCCGTCACCGGCAAGGGCTCGAGCGCCCAGGCCTGCACGCTGTAGCGGCCACGGTGGCGGCGCAGGCGCACCAGCCTGATGAACGGAGGGGTAATTTCTATCCCCAGAAGTGAACCGGCATCCTTGCCAAGGCGTCCAAGCATCGGTTTTCCTTTGATCGCTGCAGGTCAACAGGGGCTATGCCCCGTCAAACCTGGCTGATTCCCCGACGGGCGCGGCAATAACGCGCCCGTGCGAAAAATGCTTATAATGCCCAGCGTTTTTCCTTGTCCGCTGGCCCTGCGCGCAACCCACTCTTTTACCTGGACGCCCAAAAGCCTTGATACGCCTGCTGAAGTTCTTCTGGTGGTCTTTCGTCGCAGTCATTTGCGCAATCGTGCTCGGTCTGAGCGGCGCGTTTCTGTATCTTAGCCCCAGCTTGCCCTCGGTAGAGGCCCTCAGAAGCATCCAGTTGCAGATCCCTTTGCGGGTCTACAGCAGCGACGGAAAACTGATCGCCGAGTTTGGCGAGATGCGCCGTTCTCCCATCCGTTTCGCCGACATTCCGCCCCATTTCATCCAGGCTTTGCTCTCGGCCGAAGACGACAATTTCGCCAATCACTATGGGGTCGACCCCAGTAGTTTGATGCGTGCTGCAACACAATTGCTCAAGTCCGGGCACATCCAGACCGGCGGCAGCACCATCACCATGCAGGTGGCGAAGAACTTCTTCCTCAGCAGTGAGCGCAGCTTCTCGCGCAAAACCAACGAAATCCTCCTGGCCTTGCAGATCGAACGCGAGCTGACCAAGGACGAGATCCTCGAGCTGTACGTCAACAAGATCTACCTGGGCAACCGCGCCTACGGCATCGAAGCTGCGGCCCAGGTGTATTACGGCAAGTCGATCCGCGACATCAGTCTGGCGCAGATGGCCATGATCGCCGGCCTGCCCAAGGCGCCGTCGCGCTTCAACCCGCTGGCCAACCCGGTGCGCGCCAAAGAGCGCCGCGACTGGATCCTCGGGCGCATGTACAAGCTGGGCAAAATTGATGAGGCGAGCTACCAGGCCGCCCTGGCCGAGCCGATCAACGCCAGCTACCACGTGCCGACGCCAGAAGTCCGCGCCCCTTACATCGCCGAGATGGCCCGCGCCGAAATGGTTGGCCGGTACGGCAGCGACGCCTACACCGAAGGTTTCCGGGTCACCACCACGGTACCGAGCGACCTGCAGGAAATCGCCAACAAGGCTGTCCTCGATGGCCTCAGCGCCTACGATGAGCGCCATGGCTATCGCGGCCCTGAAGCCCGCTTCCCGGGCAAGACCCGCGCCGCCTGGCTGCAGGAACTCGGCAAACAGCGCCCGCTGGGCGGCCTGGAGCCAGTGATTGTCACTCAGGTCGACAAGACCGGCCTGCAGGTGCTGACCCGTGCCGACAACCTGGAGCATGTGGCCTGGGACACCATGAAATGGGCCCGCCCGTTCCTCAATACCAACAGCCAGGGACGTGCGCCGCAACAGCCTTCTGACGTTGCCCAGGTCGGCGACCTGATCCGCGTCCAGCGTCTGGACAACGGCAACCTGAAGTTCAGCCAGGTGCCGGGCGCGCAAAGTGCGCTGGTCTCGCTCGATCCCAACAGCGGCGCCATCCGCGCCCTGGTTGGCGGTTTCTCCTTCGAACAGAGCAACTACAACCGCGCCATGCAGGCCAAGCGTCAGCCGGGCTCGAGCTTCAAGCCTTTCGTCTACAGCGCAGCGCTGGACAACGGCTACACCGCCGCCAGCCTGGTCAACGACGCGCCGATCGTGTTCGTCGACGAATACCTGGACAAGGTCTGGCGTCCGAAGAACGACACCAACACCTTCCTCGGCCCGATCCGTATGCGTGAAGCGCTGTACAAGTCGCGCAACCTGGTGTCGATCCGCTTGCTGCAGGCCATGGGTGTCGGTCCGACCATCGACTACATCAGCAAGTTCGGCTTCAACAAGCAGGACCTGCCGCCCAACCTGTCCCTGGCCTTGGGCACCGCCACCCTGACCCCGATGGAAATCGCCACCGGCTGGAGCACCTTTGCCAACGGCGGTTACAAGATCACGCCATACCTGATCGAACGCATCGAAAGCCGTAACGGTGAAACCCTGTTTACCGCCAACCCGCCACGGGTGCCGCAAGCGGAACAGGTCGAATCCGGTATCGCCGCGCCAGAAGCGCCGATCAGCACCCAGTTCCCCGGCGAAGCGGCTGCCACGCCTGCCAGCAACCAGCCTGCCTTCCCGCAGGCGCCAGCAGTGGCCGAACGCATCATCGACGGTCGCACCACCTACATCCTCACCAGCATGCTCCAGGACGTGATCAAGCGCGGTACCGGGCGACGCGCCCTGGCTCTGGGCCGCACTGACCTTGCGGGCAAGACCGGCACCACCAACGAATCCAAGGACGCCTGGTTCTCCGGCTACAACGCCGATCTGGTGACCACCGTCTGGAGCGGTTTCGACCAGCCTGAAACCCTGGGCCGCCGTGAGTACGGTGGCACCGTGGCGTTGCCGATCTGGATGAACTTCATGGGCCCGGCGCTCAAAGACAAACCTAACCACGCTCCGGCCGAGCCGGAAGGCATCCTCAGCCTGCGGGTTGATCCGGTCAGTGGCCGGGCAGCAACGCCGAGCACGCCGAACGCCTACTTCGAGCTGTTCAAAGCCGAGGACACACCGCCATCGGTCAACGAGCTGAATGGCTCGGCGCCGGGCAGCCCGCTGCCAGCGGATGAAGCGGCGCCGATCGATCTGTTCTGACTCTTCGGGGCCGCTTTGCGGCCCATCGCCAGCAACGCTGGCTCCCACATTAGAGCAGTGTGACCCGGCCCATGTGGGAGCTGGCATTGCCAGCGATGAAGGCACAACAGATCCACAAGTAAACATCCACAAAAAAGCCCCGACTCTCACGAGCCGGGGCTTTTTTATTACAACGCTACAACGGCTTAGCCGTTGAACACGTCATCCACGCTTTTCAGCGGGTAGTTCTTCGGATACGGCAGGGTCGCCACGCCGGTTTCGATCGCAGCCTTGGCCACGGCGTCGGAAACGACGGTGATCAGACGGGCATCCATTGGCTTCGGAATGATGTACTCACGACCGAATTCCAGCGCGTCGACGCCGTAGGCTGCGCAGACTTCCTTCGGCACTGGCAGCTTGGCCAGATCCTTCAGGGCGTTGGCGGCAGCGATCTTCATCTCTTCGTTGATGCGCTTGGCGCGAACGTCCAGAGCACCACGGAAGATGAACGGGAAGCCCAGCACGTTGTTGACCTGGTTCGGGTAGTCGGAACGACCGGTGGCCATGATCACATCGCTACGGGTGGCGTGCGCCAGCTCTGGAGCGATTTCCGGATCCGGGTTGGAGCAGGCGAAGACGATCGGGTTTGGCGCCATCGACTTCAGGCCTTCAGCGCTCAGCAGGTTCGGGCCGGACAGACCAACGAACACGTCAGCGCCGTCCAGGGCATCAGCCAGGGTGCGCTTGTCGGTCGCATGGGCGAACACCGCCTTGTACTGGTTCAGGTCGTCACGGCCAGCGTGGATCACGCCAGTACGGTCAACCATGAAGATGTTCTCGATCTGCGCACCCATGCTCACCAGCAACTTCATGCAGGAGATGGCGGCAGCGCCAGCGCCCAGGCAGACGATCTTGGCATCAGCCAGGGTTTTGCCAGCGATTTCCAGGGCGTTGATCATGCCGGCGGCGGTAACGATCGCGGTGCCGTGCTGGTCATCGTGGAATACCGGGATGTCGCACTGTTCGATCAGGGTGCGCTCGATCTCGAAGCACTCGGGCGCCTTGATGTCTTCCAGGTTGATGCCACCGAAGGTGATGGAGATGCGGCGGACGGTGTCGATGAAAGCTTGCGGGCTCTCCGACTCGACTTCGATGTCGAAAACGTCGATACCGGCGAAACGCTTGAACAGAACACCCTTGCCTTCCATGACCGGCTTGGAAGCCAGTGGGCCGAGGTTACCCAGGCCAAGGATGGCGGTGCCGTCGGAAATGACTGCTACCAGATTGCCCTTGCCGGTGTACTTGTAGGCCAGCTCCGGATCGCGACCAATTTCACGTACCGGCTCGGCCACGCCAGGGCTGTAGGCCAGCGCCAGGTCGCGAGCAGTCGCGGTAGGTTTGGTGAGCTCGACGCTCAGTTTCCCCGGACGAGGCTGAGCATGATATTCGAGAGCGGCGGTTTTCAAATCTGACATGGTGGGCATTCCGCTATTTACTGTTCTGACGGACCGCCGAGGATACGCAAAGAGCAAAGGGCCGACAAGACTGGTCGGTCACTTGTGTCAAGGCCTTTAACCTACGACTTTCCGCCAAGAGCCGCAGCCCGCAAGGGTTTCAATGTGTACAATCGAAGAAAAAAATGTCCACAATTTTTTATCTTTCGACCCGTTCCAGCATCGAAGGATCAGTCAAAGGCAGCAACCAACGCTTCTGCCCGGCTTTCAGGCCGCCTTTGCGGGAACGATCCAGCACCCAACCGCGCGCTTCGACGCTCCGGCCTTTGAGCCCATCAACGAAGGCTGGAGGAAAACTGCGCTGCAGGCGCGCCGGGACCTGAAGCACCAGCGCATCGTCGATTTCGATCCAGATGCCGCCGCGATTCCGCTCGATACCCGTAACTTGACCGCCGATCAAGGCAAAACCGGATTGCCGTATCTGGGCCGCTGGGATCACCGGGGATTGCCGCCAAACACCGGCCTTCAGCTGACGGGCGGCACGCTCTGCCTGCTGCTGACAGTCGCTCAGCGACACGTTCGGCGCCACGGCAACCCGATAGCCAAAGCCTTCGCTGAGCAGTTGTGCTTCAAAATTGTCGCCAGAGCGGCCATAGATGTGCGCCAGGGTGCGCCCGTACTTGTCTTTGGACTCGACGCCTGGCACCAGCCCGACCTCACCCCCGCTGGCCTTGACCATGGCCTGCAAACGCTGGCGAGCAGCCTCGGCGAAGGGTTCGCTGGTTCGGCCCTTGCGGCCGATTTCCGGGGCATTGATGCCAATCAAGCGAACGCTGCGGCCATCATTCAGACGCAAGGTATCGCCATCGACCACCTGGCGCACGGTGACCTGCTGGGGATCGACCGGCAGCGGGCAAAAGGCCAGTGCCGGCAACTGCCAGATTGCGCCCACAAAAAAGGCGCCCACAAGGGACGCCTTTTTCAGCAGCATTGCCAAACCCATCGGGCCGGCTACGCGCAATCTTACTTCTTGCCGAACGCTGCGAAGCGATCTTCGAAGCGCTTGACGCGGCCGCCGGTATCCAGAGTCTTCTGCTTACCGGTGTAGAACGGGTGGCACTCGTTGCATACGTCGGTACCCAGTGGAGCGCACAGGGTCGAACGAGTTTCGAACTTGTTACCGCAGCTGCAGGTGACTGCGACTACTTCATAATTCGGGTGAATTTCTGGCTTCATGGTCACTTCCTCGACTGCGTGCCGCCACCCAACACCATTGTTGAATACCGCACGTAATTAGGCGGCGAATAATACCAGAGCATGCTGTCAACGCAAGTTGTCGCTTGCACCGACCGTCGTCTGCTAGGCTCGCCGGGTCTTGGTAACCCCCTTCAGAGAATTCATCGCGTGTCCGACGTCATTCTGCGCCTCGCCCTGCCCTCGCCCCTGCGGCGACTGTTCGACTACAGGGCGCCAGCGAGCATGGCACGCCAGGCGCTGACCCCGGGGATGCGTATCCGCGTGCCCTTCGGGCGGCGGGAAATGATCGGCATCCTGATCGAAATCAGCGACAAGAGTGAGGTTCCGGCTGACAAACTCAAGCCGGCAATTGCCTTGCTCGACCCGGTTTCGCCGCTGCCCCCGGCGCTGTTCAAGCTGTGCCTGTGGACTGCTCAGTACTACCAGCACAGCCTTGGCGACACCCTGAGCTGGGCCCTGCCGGTGCTGTTGCGCCAGGGCGAACCGGCCGAGGCCCGCCAGGAGCGCTTCTGGCAGATTGCCCCGGGGGCGCGCCTGGATGATCCGCGTATCGCCCGCGCACCACGCCAGCGTGAAGCTCTGACGACCCTGGCACAGCACCCCCACGGCGTTGCCCACGCCCTGCTGAGCAAGCTGATGCTGAGCAAGGACAGCCTCGACCTGTTGCTGGCCAAAGACCTGGTGCAGGTCGAAGTGCGCCGCCATCTACCTCAGGAACGCCATGAGCACTGGCTGGCGCAACCCGAGCTGCCACTCAACGACGAACAACGCGCAGCCTTCAATGCCGTGCGTTCTGGCTTTGACAGCTTTCATGCGTTCCTGCTTGCCGGCGTCACCGGCAGCGGCAAGACCGAGGTGTACCTGCAGCTGATCCGCGAAACCCTTGAGGCCGGCAAACAGGCGCTGATCCTGATTCCGGAAATCAACCTCGGGCCGCAGACCCTGGCGCGCTTCGAACAGCGCTTCAATGCCCGCATCGCCCTGTTGCACTCGGCGGTCAACGACCGCGAACGCCTGGACGCCTGGCTGGCGGCCCGCGACGGCGAGGCCGATATCATCATCGGCACCCGCTCGGCACTGTTCACGCCGATGAAACACCCCGGCCTGATCATCATCGACGAGGAGCACGACGGCTCTTATAAACAGCAAGAAGGCTTGCGCTACCACGCCCGCGATCTGGCCCTGGTGCGGGCACGCCAGGAAAACATCCCGATTCTGCTCGGCTCGGCGACGCCGTCACTGGAAAGCCTGCACAACGCCCACAGCGGCCGCTACGGCCTGCTGCGCCTCAATCAGCGCGCCGGTGGCGCCCAGCAGCCACGTTTTCTGCGCCTGGACGTCAAGAGCCGGCCGCTGGACAGCGGTATCAGCGGGCCGATGCAGCAGGCCATCGGCCAGACCCTGGCCGCCGGCCAGCAGGTGCTGGTGTTCCTCAATCGCCGCGGCTTTGCCCCGACCCTGCTGTGCCACGATTGCGGCTGGATGTCCGAGTGCCCGCGCTGCGACGCGCGCATGACCGTCCACCAACGCTCCAACGAGCTGCGCTGCCACCACTGCGGTTACGACGAACGCGTACCGCGCCAGTGTCCGCAGTGCAACAAAGTCGACCTGCGCCCGGTGGGCGCCGGCACCGAGCGGGCCGAAGAACGCCTGAGCATTCTGTTCCCCGACTTTCCGGTACTGCGCGTGGACCGTGACAGCACCTCGCGCAAAGACGCCATGAACCAATTGTTCAACACCATCCAGCGCGGCCAGCCGTGCATCCTGGTCGGCACCCAGATGCTCGCCAAGGGGCACCACTTCCCGCGGGTGACCCTGGTGGCGATCCTCGATGCCGATGGCGGTTTGTTCTCCGGCGACTTCCGCGCCAGCGAGCGCATGGCCCAACTGATCGTCCAGGTCGCCGGTCGCGCGGGACGCGCCGAGGAGCCCGGCAAGGTGATTATCCAGACCCACCTGGCCGACCACCCGCTGCTGGTGCAATTGACCGAACAGGGTTACTTCGCCTTTGCCGAGCAGGCCCTGAGCGAGCGCCGCGCGGCGGGCCTGCCACCGTTTGCCCACCTCGCCCTGCTGCGCGCCGAAGCGCACAAACCGGGGCAGGCCGAGAGCTTCCTCGACGAAGCCTGCAGCGCCGCCGAACAGCTGCTGGCGGAACTCAACCTGCAGGGCATCGAGCTGTTGGGCCCGGTACCGGCACCGATGGAACGACGTGCGGGGCGTTTTCGTGCACAACTATTGCTCCAGGCCAATGCGCGGGCGCCTTTGCATCGACTGATCAGTGCCTGGTTGCTACTGTTGGAACAAATGCCGTCCGGGCGCCAGGTACGCTGGTCTTTGGATGTAGATCCGGTGGATCTGTACTGACGAACGTGTGGGAGCTGGCCTTGCCAGCGATACGGCACCTTGCCCCCGCTGACAAGGCGCCGATGCAATCGCCGGCAATGCCGGCTCCCACAGACTTGCGACACCAAAGGTTGGCAACCTCGCCCCGGCAACGGATAATGTCCAGTTTTTCCACCTGCGCATCGAAGCGCCGCCGCGCTTGCGGTCGAAAGAGAAGCCCATGAAAGACACCATTCGCCAGCTTATCCAGCAAGCCCTCACCCAACTCGTCACCGACGGTGTGTTGCCTGAAGGGCTGACGCCGGCGATCCAGGTGGAAAACGCCCGGGACAAAACCCACGGCGACTTCGCCAGCAACATCGCGATGATGCTGGCCAAGCCGGCCGGCATGAAGCCGCGTGACCTGGCGGAAAAAATCATCGCCGCGCTGCCTGCCGACGAGCAGGTCAGCAAGGTCGAGATCGCCGGTCCCGGCTTCCTCAACTTCTTCCAGAACACCCAGGCCCTGGCCGCACGCCTGGATGCCGCGCTGGCCGACGCCAAGCTCGGCGTCAGCAAGGCCGGCCCGCAGCAGAAGGTGGTGGTCGACCTGTCGGCCCCTAACCTGGCCAAAGAGATGCATGTCGGCCACCTGCGCTCGACCATCATCGGCGACGCCGTGTCGCGCGTCCTGGAGTTCCTCGGCGACACCGTGATTCGTCAGAACCACGTCGGCGACTGGGGCACCCAGTTCGGCATGCTGATGGCCTACCTGCAGGAAAACCCGATCACCAGCGACGAGCTGTCGGACCTGGAAAACTTCTACCGCGCGGCGAAAAAACGCTTCGACGAGTCGGAAGAGTTCGCCGACCGCGCCCGCGGCCTGGTGGTCAAGCTGCAAGCTGGTGACGAGGAATGCCTGAAGCTGTGGACCCGCTTCAAGGACATCTCGCTGTCGCACTGCCAGAAGACCTACGAACTGCTCAACGTCAAACTGACCATGGCCGACGTCATGGGCGAAAGCGCCTATAACGATGACCTGGCCAATGTCGTCAGCGACCTCAAGGCCAAGGGTCTGCTGGTTGAGAGCAAGGGCGCCCAGTGCGTGTTCCTCGAAGAGTTCAAGACCGCTGAAGGCGAGCCTTTGCCAGTGATCGTACAAAAAGCCGACGGCGGCTATCTGTATGCCACCACCGACCTGGCTGCCATCCGCTACCGCAGCAACGTCCTCAACGCTGATCGCGCCCTGTACTTCGTCGACCAGCGCCAGGCCCTGCACTTCAACCAGGTGTTCGAAGTGGCCCGCCTGGCCGGCTTCGTCGGTCATCCGATGCAAATGGAACACATGGGCTTCGGCACCATGAACGGCGCCGATGGCCGTCCGTTCAAGACCCGCGACGGCGGCACGGTGAAGCTGATCGACCTGCTCACCGAAGCCAAAGAGCGTGCTTACACCCTGGTCAAAGAGAAGAACCCGGAGCTGCCGGAAGACGAACTGCGCGCGATCGGCCAGGTGGTCGGCATCGACGCGGTTAAATACGCCGACCTGTCCAAGCACCGTACCAGCGACTACAGCTTCAACTTCGAACTGATGCTCAACTTCGAAGGCAACACCGCGCCGTACCTGCTGTACGCCTACACCCGCGTTGCTGGCGTGTTCCGCAAGCTGGGCAAGAGCTTCGATGAAGTGGACGGCCAGATCGTCCTGCAGGCGGCCCAGGAACAAGACCTGGCCGCGCGCCTGGCACAGTTCGGCGAAATCCTGAACAACGTCGCCGAAAAAGGCACTCCACACGTGCTCTGCGCCTACCTGTACGACGTCGCCGGCCTGTTCTCCAGCTTCTACGAGAACTGCCCGATCCTGGGTGCTGAAACCCCTGAACAACAGCAGAGCCGCCTGCGCCTGGCAGCCCTGACTGGCCGTACCCTCAAGCAAGGTCTGGAACTGCTCGGCCTGGAAACCCTGGAGCGTATGTAAGTTGGCTGCCAAGAAAAAACCCGCCCCCAAGCGCGGCGCCAGTCGCAACCAGGCCCCGGCAAAGCAACCGATTCCGGGCTGGTTGTGGCTGGCGATCGGCCTGACCGTCGGCGCCTTCGTCGTTTTTCTGATGAAGCTCGAGCCGGGCAACGAAGAGGTCAAGCGCAGCAAGCCTGAACAGCAGAAAGCCGAGAAGGCCGCCGAAGCCAACAAGACCGCGCCAAGCCCGCAACAGCCGGTCAAGCCAAAGTATGACTTCTATACCCTGCTGCCCGAGTCGGAAGTGATCGTGCCGCCTGAGGCGGTACCGGAGAAGACCCCGCCGGTGCCGGCGCAACCGCCGGTTACCCCAGCGGAAGCGGCGAAGATCGATACCGCACGGGCTCAGGCGGCGCTGATGGGGCAGACGCCACCACCGGCACCACCGGTGATCAAGCCGGCGGCAACCACCCAGTTCTTCCTGCAGGCCGGCTCGTTCCGCAAGCAGGCCGATGCCGACAAGGTCCGTGCGCAGATCATCCTCCTCGGCCAGGCGGTCAAGGTGGAGTCCGGCACCGTCAAAGAAGAAACCTGGTACCGGGTCCTGGTCGGCCCGTTCAGCAATCGTGAACAACTGACCGTAGCCCAGAAACAACTGGCCGGCAGCGGCTTCAGCAACCTGTTGCTGCAGCAGCGCCAGACCCGCCAGTAATCCCGCCGGCGGCCATGTCGCGCACGACAAGGCCGCCAGTTTCAACGCCGCTGGGCGTTGGCCAGCGATACCTGGGTGTTCAACGTCCAGAAGTCATACAAGACCCCCACCAGGAACAAACCACCCGTGCACAGGTAGATGATCCCGGTGATCCATTTGCCCTGGTACATGCGGTGTACGCCGAAAATGCCGAGGAAGGTCAGCAGGATCCAGCTCAGGCTGTAGTCCAGAGGACCGGCGTGAAAGCGCAGATCAGCCTCGCGATCCATGGCCGGAATCAGGAACAGGTCGATCAGCCAGCCGATACCCAGCAGGCCCAGGGTAAAAAACCAGATCGTGCCGGTAACCGGCTTGCCGTAATAGAAGCGGTGCGCCCCGGTGAAGCCGAAAATCCACAACAGGTAACCGATCACCTTGCTGTGCGTGTCGTGTAGCTGTCCATCCTGTTGATAACTGTTCATTCATAGCCTCTGAGGGTTATCGGTAAATTTTCTAAGAAAAAATGTGACTTTTTTGTGTTAGGGCGACGTACGGAGGGAACCAATCGACCAGTGGATCAAAAAGTGATCAAAAAGCTGTTATAAAGTTGCGCGCTAACCAACAAGAGCCCTGCCCATGCGTCATCTTTTCAAGACATGGCTGACCCTTTGCCTATTATTGCCACTGGCCGCCCACGCCACCAACCGTGAGCAACGTTTACCCAACGGCTTCTCCACCCAGTCCACTTATTCTGCGGCTGCGCGTTCGAACAAGAACGTCAGCAGCAAGGCCCAGTTGCGCACCCGCTCCAGCAAGCCAAGCCTGCCGGTCGCGTCGATGTCGCCGCAGCAAAGCAGCGACGTGCTCAGCCGTGCCGTCAATGTGCTGGGCACCCCGTACCGCTGGGGCGGCAGCAGCCCGAGCAAGGGCTTCGACTGCAGCGGCCTGGTCAAGTACGCCTTCAACGACATCGAAGAAATCGACCTGCCTCGCACCTCCAATGCCATGGCCCAGGGGCACGGCGTGAAAGTCGATCGCAATGACCTCAAGCCCGGCGACCTGATCTTCTTCAACATCAAGAGCCGGCGGGTCAACCATGTTGCCATTTACCTGGGCAACGACCGCTTCATCCACGCCCCGCGTACCGGCAAGCGCGTCAGCATCGACACGCTGAACAAGCCCTACTGGCGCAGCCGCTATGTGGTTGCCAAGCGTGTCCTGCCGAAAAGCCAGCAATTGGCCCTGGCCAAGCGTTAACGCCATTCATGCGTCCGCACGCGGGCGCTTTCAAGGTTGATCACGCCACGCGTCACCAGGCCCTGCAGGCAACTGTCCAGGGTCTGCATACCTGACGCCCCGCCCGTTTGAATCGTCGAATACAGCTGCGCCACCTTGCCCTCGCGCACCAGGTTGCGCACCGCTGGCGTGGCCAGCAGGATCTCGTGCGCCGCCACGCGCCCACCGTCGACTTTCTCCACCAGCACCTGTGACACCACCGCCTGCAGGGCTTCGGCAAGCATGGCACGAACCAGCTGTTTTTCCTCGGCGGTAAAGACATCCACCAGCCGGTCGATGGTTTTTGCCGCTGACCCGGCGTGTACCGTTGCCAGCACCAGATGCCCGGTTTCCGCTGCGGTAAGCGCCAGCCGGATCGTCTGCGCGTCGCGCAGCTCGCCGAGCATGATCACATCCGGATCCTGACGCAGCCCGGCGCGCAAGGCCTGGGCAAAGCCATGGCTATGCCGGCCGATTTCACGCTGGCTGATCAGGCTGCGTTGTGGCGTATGGATAAACTCGATGGGGTCTTCAAGGGTGAGGATATGCAGTTGCCGCTCCCGGTTCAGGTGATCAAGCAAAGCGGCCAAGGTGGTGGACTTGCCGGAACCGGTAGGGCCGGTGACCAGCACCAGCCCCGCAGGTAACTCGGCAATCTGCCGGAACACGCTGCCCAGGCCCAGCTCGGCAAGGCTGCACACCCGACTCGGAATCACCCGCAGTACTGCCGCCGGTCCTCGACACTGGGTAAACGCATTGACCCGAAACCGCGCCAGCTCAGGCAAGGCGACGGAGAAATCGGTTTCCAGAAGCGTTTCGAAATCCTTTTTCTGCGCCTCCGTCATCAGTTGCCCTAGCAACTCAAGCACCTGTTCAGCGCTCAGGATCGGCTGATCCAGACGGCAAAGCCGTCCATCCAGGCGTATGGCTGGCGCCTCTGCCGCCGCCAGGTGCAGGTCCGAGGCCCCGGCCCTTGTTGCCAGGGCCAGTAGTTCAGTCACATCCATGAGACTCCCCAAAGGCTGCCAAGCAGGTAGAATGCCGCAGACCCAAAGAGCCGCCGGCATCGATCAATGTCCACCATAGCAGACAACCTTTCCACGCTCGCCGCCCGCATCAGCGCTGCCGCCGAGGCCGCTGGACGCGCGCCGTCCGACATCCGCCTGCTGGCGGTGAGCAAGACCAAACCCGCCGCCGCCGTGCGTGAAGCCTTTGCCGCCGGGGTTCGCGATGTCGGTGAAAACTACCTGCAGGAAGCCTTGAACAAACAGGGCGAATTGACCGACCTGCCCTTGACCTGGCACTTCATCGGCCCCATTCAGTCGAACAAGACTCGCGCGATTGCCGAGCATTTTGACTGGGTACATTCCGTGGACCGCCTGAAAATCGCCCAACGCCTGTCTGAGCAACGCCCCGAGAGCCTTGAGCCGCTGAACATCTGCCTGCAGGTGAATGTCAGTGGCGAGGCCAGCAAATCCGGCTGCACGCCTGAAGAATTACCGGCGCTGGCCAGCGCCATCGCTGCACTGCCGCGACTGCGGCTGCGCGGACTGATGGCGATTCCCGAGCCGACCGACGATCGCGCCGCTCAGGAAGCCGCTTTTGCCCGGGTTCGCCAACTGCAAGACAGTCTCGGCCTGAGCCTGGACACCCTTTCCATGGGCATGAGCCACGACCTGGAAGCGGCCATTGCCCAGGGCGCGACCTGGGTGCGTATCGGCACCGCGCTGTTCGGCGCCCGCGACTATGGCCAGCCCTAGACCTATGCCTTCTTCAACTTTTTCCTAAAGGACCTGACATGAGCAAGACTCGTATTGCCTTTATCGGCGCCGGCAACATGGCCGCCAGCCTGATCGGCGGCCTGCGCGCCCAGGGCCTGGATGCCTCGCAGATCCGCGCCAGTGATCCGGGTGCCGAGCAGCGGGCCAAAGTCCACGCCGAGCACGGCATTGAACTGTTCGCCGACAACGCCGACGCCGTCGAGGGCGCCGACGTTGTCGTCCTGGCGGTCAAGCCCCAGGCCATGAAAGCCGTTTGCCAAGCGCTCAAACCCAGCCTCAAGCCCGAGCAACTGGTGGTTTCGATTGCCGCCGGAATCACGTGCGCCAGCATGAACAACTGGCTCGGTGCACAACCGATCGTACGCTGCATGCCCAACACCCCGGCGCTGCTGCGCCAGGGCGTGAGCGGCCTATACGCTACTGCCGAAGTCTCCGCAGCGCAGCGCCAGCAGGCTGAGCAACTGCTGTCGGCGGTGGGCATTGCCCTGTGGCTGGACAGCGAACAACAGCTCGACGCAGTCACCGCCGTCTCCGGCAGCGGCCCGGCGTACTTCTTCCTGCTGATCGAAGCCATGACCGCCGCTGGCGAAAAACTTGGCCTGCCACGCGAAACCGCCGCCAAACTGACCCTGCAAACCGCCCTGGGCGCTGCGCACATGGCCGTCAGCAGCGATGTCGACGCCGCCGAACTGCGCCGCCGCGTTACCTCCCCTGCCGGCACCACTGAAGCGGCGATCAAGTCGTTCCAGGCCGATGGATTCGAAGCGCTGGTGGAAAAAGCGCTGAGCGCCGCCGCGCATCGCTCGGCCGAAATGGCCGAACAACTGGGCAACTAAGGAGCCGAACATGATCGGATTGAACACCGCTGCCATCTATATCCTGCAAACCCTGGGCAGCCTTTACCTGCTGATCATCATGCTGCGTTTCATCCTGCAGCTGGTTCGCGCCGACTTCTACAACCCGCTCAGCCAGTTCGCCGTGCGCGCCACCCAGCCGCTGCTCAAGCCAATGCGCCGGGTCATCCCGAGCCTGTTCGGCCTGGATATGTCGTCGCTGCTGCTGGCGATCATCGTCCAGCTGCTGATCATGGGCCTGACCCTGCTGCTGGCCTACGGCACCACCGGCAATCCGCTGCAATTGCTGGTCTGGTCGATGATTGGCGTTACCGCGCTGTTCCTGAAGATATTCTTCTTCGCCCTGATCATCAGCGTGATCCTCTCCTGGGTCGCTCCGGGCAGCCACAACCCTGGCGCCGAGCTGATCAACCAGATCTGCGACCCGTTCCTGGCGCCGTTCCGCCGCCTGCTGCCGAACCTGGGCGGCCTGGATATCTCGCCGATCCTGGCATTCATGGCCTTGAAGCTGATCGACATGCTGGTGATCAACAACCTGGCGGCCATGACCGGGATGCCGGAGATGCTGCGCCTGCTGGTCTGATCCGAAACCTCGCTGAACCCATCGCCGGCAAGGCCGGCTCCCACAGGCTAAGCACTGTAGGAGCCGGCCTTGCCGGCGATGCTGTTAAAGGGCTTGGTACATTGCTTGCTGCATATCCCGGTGGTCTTTAGACTTACGCCTCATTTAAGCGTGAGCAGGGTCGATGTCCACTGTCTTTCCCGAAGATTCGGTCGGTCTGGTAACACCGCAACTGGCACAGTTCAGCGAGCCTCTGGCGCTGGCCTGCGGTCGCTCGCTGGCCACCTATGAACTGATCTACGAAACCTACGGCACCCTCAACAGCGCGGCCAGCAACGCGGTGCTGATCTGCCATGCGTTGTCCGGCCATCACCATGCTGCGGGCTATCACAGCCCCGACGACCGCAAGCCGGGCTGGTGGGACAGCTGCATCGGCCCGGGCAAGCCGATCGACACCAATCGCTTCTTCGTGGTCAGCCTGAACAACCTCGGCGGCTGCAACGGCAGCACCGGCCCCAGCAGTATCAATCCGCTGACCGGCAAGCCTTATGGCGCCGACTTCCCGGTGCTCACCGTGCAAGACTGGGTACACAGCCAGGCCCGCCTGGCCGACCGCCTCGGCATCCAGCAGTGGGCCGCCGTCGTCGGTGGCAGCCTCGGCGGCATGCAGGCGCTGCAGTGGACCATCACTTACCCTGATCGCGTGCGTCACTGCCTGGACATTGCCTCGGCCCCCAAGCTCTCGGCACAGAACATCGCTTTCAACGAAGTAGCCCGCCAAGCGATCCTCACCGACCCCGAGTTCCACGGCGGCTCGTTCCAGGACCAGGGCGTGATCCCCAAGCGTGGCCTGATGCTGGCGCGCATGGTCGGGCACATCACCTACCTGTCCGATGACTCCATGGGCGAGAAATTCGGCCGCGAGCTGAAAAGCGACAAGCTCAACTACGACTTCCACAGCGTCGAGTTCCAGGTCGAAAGCTACCTGCGCTATCAGGGCGAGGAGTTCTCCGGGCGCTTCGATGCCAACACCTACCTGCTGATGACCAAGGCCCTGGACTACTTCGACCCGGCCGCGGCCCACGGCGGCGACCTGGCGGCGACCCTGGCCAATGTCACCGCGGACTACTGCGTGATGTCCTTCACCACCGACTGGCGCTTCTCGCCAGCGCGCTCGCGGGAGATCGTCGACGCCCTGATCGCCGCGCGCAAGAACGTCTGCTACCTGGATATCGACTCGCCCTATGGCCACGATGCCTTCCTGATCCCGACCCCGCGTTACATCACGGGATTCACGAACTACATGAACCGCATCGTCTGCTGAGGAAGCTATGAGAGCCGACCTGGAAATCATCCAAGACTGGATCCCCGCCGGCAGCCGGGTACTCGACCTCGGTTGCGGTACCGGTGAACTGCTGGCGTCGCTGCGCGACCACAAGCAGGTTGCCGGCTACGGCCTGGAAATCGACCCCGACAACATCGCCCAGTGCGTAGCCAAGGGCGTCAACGTCATTGAGCAGGACCTCGACAAAGGCCTGGGCAATTTCGCCAGCAACAGCTTCGACGTGGTGGTCATGACCCAGGCCCTGCAGGCCGTGGAGTACCCGGACCGGATCCTTGACGAAATGCTGCGTGTGGGCCGCCAGTGCATCATCACCTTCCCCAACTTCGGCCACTGGCGTTGCCGCTGGTACCTGGCGACCAAAGGTCGCATGCCGGTCTCGGACTTCATGCCGTATACCTGGTACAACACGCCGAACATCCACTTCTGTACCTTTGAAGACTTCGAGGCGCTGTGCAGCGAACGTCGCGCCCAGGTCCTCGACCGTCTGGCGGTCGACCATTTGCACCGCCACGGGTGGGCGAGCAAGCTATGGCCTAATCTTCTAGGGGAGATCGGCATTTACCGTGTCAGCAGCCCCGGCCTTGCCGAACACAAGGTCGCGGTATAACCCGCACACTGGAGGAGAACGATCATGGGTCGCTTGTTGAGCTTTTTACTGACTGCCTGCCTGAGCGTAACCGCAGTCGCCGCCGATGCCATCAAAGGCGAGCGCCAGGAAGTGTTCGGTGATACCACCGTACACTACAGCACCTTCATCTCGACCTTCCTGCAACCGGATATTGCCAAGGCCGCAGAGCTGGTTCGCAGCAAGAACCAGGGCGTGATCAACGTGTCGGTGATCAAGGCCGGGCAGCCGGTGGTCACCCAGGTCAGCGGCACCGTCAAAGACCTTACCAGCGCCTCGGTCCCGTTGAAGTTCAAGCAGATCACCGAGCAAGGCGCGATCTATTACATTGCCCAGTTCCCTGTGGAACAACAGGAAACCCGGACCTTCACCATCGACGTTGGCATTGGTGGCAAGACCGAAACCATCAGTTTCAACCAAGAGCTTTTCCCAGGCGAATGATGACTTTTCAGCAAATCGTATTGGCCAGCCACAACGCCGGCAAACTCAAAGAACTGCAAGCCATGCTCGGTGATACCGTGCAATTGCGCTCGATTGGCGAATTCAGCAGCGTCGAGCCGGAAGAAACCGGCCTGTCGTTCGTCGAGAACGCCATCCTCAAGGCGCGCAATGCCGCACGCATTTCCGGCATGCCGGCGCTGGCCGACGACTCGGGGCTGGCCGTGGACTTCCTCGGTGGCGCACCCGGCATCTACTCGGCGCGCTACGCCGACGGCAAGGGCGACGCGGCCAACAACGCCAAGTTGCTCGATGTACTCAAGGACGTCCCGCAGGAGCAACGTGGAGCCCAGTTCGTCTGCGTCCTGGCGCTGGTCCGGCATGCCGACGATCCGCTGCCGATCCTCTGCGAAGGCCTCTGGCATGGCCGCATTCTGAGCGAAGCCAGCGGCGAGCATGGCTTTGGCTACGACCCGCTGTTCTGGGTGCCGGAGCGTAACTGCTCGAGCGCCGAGCTGAGCCCCGCCGACAAGAACCAGATCAGCCACCGTGCCCGTGCCATGAGCCTGTTGCGTCAACGTCTGGGCCTGGCATGACCGATCATTCGCCGGCACAGCCACTGCACCTGGGCGAGGCTGGCTTTACTTCCCAAGCACCGCGGGCGGCCCTGCCACAGCTGCCGCCCCTGGCGCTGTACATCCATATTCCCTGGTGCGTGCGCAAATGCCCGTACTGCGACTTCAACTCCCACGCGGCTACGCCTGAGCTGCCGGAAGAGGCGTACGTCGATGCCCTGCTGGCCGACCTCGACCAGGAACTGGGCGCAGTCTATGGCCGGCCGATCAGCTCGATCTTCTTTGGTGGCGGCACCCCCAGCCTGTTCAGCGCCCGCGCTTTGGGCCGGCTGCTGCAGGGTGTGGAGCAACGCATTCCGTTTGCCAGCGATATCGAAATCACCCTGGAAGCCAATCCCGGGACGTTCGAGCAGGAGAAGTTCAAGGCTTACCGGCAACTGGGCATCAATCGCCTGTCGATCGGCATCCAGAGCTTCCAGCAGGCCAAGCTTGAGGCCCTGGGGCGCATTCACAACGGCGACGAAGCGATTCGCGCCGCCGACATGGCGCGCAATGCCGGGTTCGACAACTTCAACCTCGACCTGATGCACGGCCTGCCCGACCAGTCGCTGGACGACGCCCTGGCTGACCTGCGCCAGGCCATCGCGCTGAACCCTACGCACCTGTCCTGGTACCAGCTGACCCTGGAACCGAACACAGTGTTCTGGAACCAGCCACCGCTGCTGCCCGAAGACGACATCCTCTGGGACATCCAGGAGGCCGGCCAGGCGCTGCTGGCCAGCCACGGCTACACCCAGTATGAAGTCTCGGCCTACGCCCAGCCGGGTCGCGCGGCGCGTCACAACCTCAATTACTGGAGCTTTGGCGACTTCATCGGCATCGGTGCCGGGGCCCACGGCAAGCTCAGCCACCCTGACGGGCGCATCCTGCGCACCTGGAAGACCCGTCTGCCCAAGGACTACCTGAACCCGGCGAAAGCCTTCAAGGCAGGCGAAAAGCTGTTGCCGGTGGACGAACTGCCGTTCGAGTTCCTGATGAACGCCCTGCGCCTGACCCAGGGCGTCGACGCCGAGCTGTTCAGCCAGTGCACCGGACTGCCGCTGGAACAACTGACTGCAGCCCGCCGCGAGGCCGAACAAAAGGGCCTTTTGCAGGTCGAATCGACGCGACTGGTCGCTACCCCGCGAGGCCAGTTGTTCCTCAACGACCTGCTGCAGTATTTCTTGACCTAAGGATTACGAATGGACTTGGTACTCGACCTGCTCTCGACTGTTTCCCGCTGGAGTCGCAGTAATTTGTCGGAGATCTCACTGGCGCTTGTGGGCTGTTTGCTGGTGCTGTTCGGCACCGACATCAAAGGCTGGGTGGAACAACGCCTCGGCGGCCTGGCAGGCGCCTTGCGCGTACCGTTCATGGCCTTGCTGGTGATGATCGGCAGCGGTGCGGCGCTGATCTATGCCACGCCGTGGGTGGTGAAGGGCCTGGCGCAGTTCAACAACTATGCGTTGGCGCCGGTGTTGCTGATTGTGCTGGTGTTGATTGGCGTAGTCGCGGACCGCCGCTAAAAGCATCGCCGGCAACGCCGGCTCCCACCGGTTAATCACAAACCCTGTGGGAGCCGGCCTTGCCGGCGATCGAGCGCAACGCGCTCGCAGCTTTACGCCAGTTTTTCGAACTTCAGATCCCACACCCCATGCCCAAGTCGCTCGCCACGGCGTTCGAACTTGGTGATCGGGCGTTCGGCCGGACGCTCTACGCACTTGCCATCAGCCGCCAGGTTGCGATAACCCGGGGCGACATTCATCACTTCCAGCATGTATTCGGCATAGGGCTCCCAGTCGGTAGCCATATGGAATACACCGCCGACCTTGAGCTTGCTGCGCACCAGCTCAGCGAACTCGGGCTGAACGATACGACGCTTGTGGTGACGGCTCTTGTGCCACGGATCGGGGAAGAACAGCATCAGGCGATCGAGGCTGTTGTCAGCCACGCACTTGTTCAGCACTTCGATCGCGTCGCAGTCGTACACCCGCAGGTTCTTCAGGCCCTGGGTCAGCACGCCGTTGAGCAGCGCACCAACACCCGGACGGTGCACTTCAACACCGATGAAGTCCTGATCCGGCGCGGCAGCGGCCATTTCCAGCAGGGAATGGCCCATGCCGAAACCGATCTCCAGGGTGCGCGGCGCCGAACGGCCGAACACCTGGTCATAATCCACCGGGCTATCGGCCAGTGGCAGGATGAACAGCGGCCCACCCTGCTCCAGACCACGTTGCTGGCCTTCGGTCATGCGCCCGGCACGCATCACGAAACTCTTGATGCGGCGGTGTTGGCGCTCTTCGCCTTCGGCGGAGATCGGCGTTTCTTGCGATTCAGTCATCAGGGGCTCTTACTTGATCAGACCATCCAGCGGCGACGAGGCGCTGGCATAGAGTTTTTTCGGCATACGCCCGGCGAGGTACGCCAGACGACCGGCGACAATGGCGTGTTTCATGGCTTCGGCCATCATGATCGGCTGCTGGGCATTGGCGATTGCCGAGTTCATCAGCACCGCCTCACAGCCCATTTCCATGGCGATGGTGGCGTCGGACGCGGTACCGACACCGGCGTCGACCAGCACAGGCACTTTCGATTCTTCGAGGATGATCTGCAGGTTGTACGGGTTGCAGATGCCCAGGCCGGTGCCGATCAGGCCTGCCAGCGGCATCACCGCGATGCAGCCGGCTTCGGCCAGCTGGCGGGCGATGATCGGGTCGTCGCTGGTGTAGACCATCACGTCGAAACCGTCCTTGACCAGCACTTCGGCGGCCTTGAGGGTTTCGATCACGTTGGGGAACAGGGTTTTCTGGTCGGCCAGGACTTCCAGCTTGACCAGGTTGTGGCCATCGAGGAGTTCACGGGCCAAGCGGCAGGTACGCACGGCTTCGACCGCGTCGTAGCAGCCTGCGGTGTTCGGCAGGATGGTGTAGCGATCCGGCGGCAGCACATCGAGCAGGTTCGGTTCGCCCGGGTTCTGGCCAATGTTGGTACGGCGCACGGCTACGGTGACGATCTCGGCACCCGAGGCTTCGATGGCCAGGCGGGTTTCTTCAAGGTCACGGTATTTACCGGTGCCGACCAGCAGGCGCGACTGGAAGGTACGGCCGGCCAGGGTAAAGGGCTTGTCGCTGCGAAGGTTGCTCATCGGAAATCCTCTGAATGGTTGAGGGACTTGCAAGGTGTTCCTGGGGCCCTAGCCGCCGCCGATGGCATGCACGACTTCGACCTGATCGCCTTCACACAGCGCTGTGGCTGCGTGCTGGCTACGTGGCACGATATCCAGGTTGAGCTCTACCGCGACACGGCGCCCGACAAGGTCCAGGCGGGTCAGCAGGGCCTCGACGCTTTCGCCATCGGGCAACTCGAAGGGTTCACCGTTCAATTGAATGCGCATGCGCACGGCCACCATTATTTTTAGGGGCCAGCATTCTAGCCCTGATCAGGTGCTGCGACCAAGGCCAAGCATCGCCATTCGTCTCGATTCGGACCGCCGAGTCAACCCAGGCGCCAGGCGGCGAGCCCCAGACACAGCCAGCCGCCAAGGAAGGCCAGGCCACCGATTGGGGTGATCATGCCCAGTTTGCCGATGCCGCTGAGGGTCAACAGGTAAAGGCTGCCGGAGAACAGCACAATGCCCAGGGCGAACAAGCCACCGGCCCAACCGACCAGGCGACCGGGCAATTGCGTTGCCAGCACGGCAACGCCGAGCAAGGCCAGGGCATGCACCAGCTGGTAGGTGACCCCGGTGTGGAAGATCGCCAGGTACTCGCTGCTGAGACGTCCCTTCAAGCCATGCGCGGCGAAGGCGCCAAGGGCAACGCCGGTGAACCCGAAAAAGGCAGCGAGCAAGAGAAAACTACGCAACATGAGGCGACTCCTAGTCATCACAGGGTCTGTATAATGGCCCGCTCATTCGGTTCGGCCAAGCCATCTCTATGTTGTCGTCCATTATCCGCCGTCTTGTCCGCGCCCTGCTCTGGTTCGCCGCCGGCAGCGCTATGCTGGTGCTGGTACTGCGCTGGGTACCGCCGCCGGGTACGGCGCTGATGGTCGAGCGCAAGGTCGAGTCCTGGTTCAACGGCCAGCCGATTGACCTGCAGCGTGACTGGGAGCCCTGGGAGCGCATTTCCGATGAGCTCAAGGTGGCGGTGATCGCCGGTGAAGACCAGAAATTCGCCAATCACTGGGGCTTCGACTTCATCGCCATCCAGGCCGCCCTGGCCCATAACGAACGCGGTGGCAGCATTCGCGGTGCCAGCACCCTGAGCCAGCAGGTGGCCAAGAACCAGTTTCTCTGGTCGGGGCGCAGCTGGCTGCGCAAAGGCCTGGAGGCCTGGTTCACCGCCCTGATCGAGCTGCTGTGGTCCAAAGAGCGGATACTTGAGGTGTACCTCAACAGTGCCGAATGGGGCGAAGGCGTGTTCGGTGCGCAAGCCGCCGCGCAACATCATTTCGGTGTCGATGCCAGTCGCCTGAGCCGTCAGCAGGCCAGCCTGTTGGCCGCCGTGCTGCCCAGCCCGCTGAACTGGAGCGCCAGCCGCCCCAGCAGTTACGTGGCACGGCGTGCCGGCTGGATCCGTCAGCAGATGCGCCAGTTGGGTGGCAGTGGCTACCTGGCGCAGCTGGACAGCCCGCGCAAGGCGCCCTGGAACCAATAAAAAACCCGGCAAAGCGCATACTTTGCCGGGTTTTTATTGTTTGCCGATTACGCGGTAAACGCCTTAGAACGCGCCCATGTAGTCACGTTTGCCCACTTCCACACCGTTGTGACGCAGGATTGCGTAAGTGGTGGTGACGTGAAAGAAGAACTGCGGCAGGCCGTAAGTCAGCAGATAGGCCTGGCCACTGAAGCGCTTCTCTTTCGGCGTGCCCGGACGGGTCACGATCTCGATGCCTTCCTTGCCATCGATCTGCGCCGGCGCAACGCCGTCGAGGAAAGCCAGAACCTTGCTGATCAGCGCTTGCAGTTCAGCGAAGGTGGTTTCGTTGTCATCGTATTTCGGCAGTTCGACCTCAGCCAGGCGTGCCGATACACCCTTGGCGAAATCAACAGCGATCTGTACCTGGCGAACCAGTGGGAACATATCCGGGTACAGGCGAGCCTGCAGGAGGACGCTCGGATCAATGTTTTTCGCCGTGGCGTGAGCTTCGGCCTTGTTCAGAACATCACTCAAGGCGTTGAGCATTTGCTTGAAAACAGGAACAGAAGCGGCATACAAGGAAATGGTCATAGCAATCTCGACATGGGTGGCGGAAAAAGTGACGGGGCCAGCGTGGCGCGATTATAGACTTGCGCTGCTGCCTGAAAGACCTGGCACCATAAAAAAGCCCCGACATGTCGGGGCTTTTTGTTTATTGCCTTAGCGCGGCTCAGATTGCGATCAAGGCTTTCACCTTGTTCATCGCATTCTTCTCCAACTGACGAATCCGCTCGGCGGATACGCTGTATTTCTCGGCCAGGTCGTGAAGCGTGGCCTTTTCCTCGGCCAGCCAGCGCTGATAGAGGATGTCGCGGCTACGGTCGTCCAGACCCTGCAAGGCTTCGTGCAGGTTGCTGGTGGAGTTGTCGCTCCAGTCGGCATCTTCAAGCTGAAGCGCCGGGTCGTAGCGATGGTCTTCCAGGTAGTTGGCCGGCGACTGGAAGGCACTGTCGTCGTCGGCTTCGGAGGCTGGATCGAAGGCCATGTCCTGACCGGTCAGGCGGCTCTCCATCTCGCGCACTTCACGTGGCTCGACACCCAGGCTTTCGGCTACACGATGCACTTCATCGTTGTTCAGCCAGGCCAGACGTTTTTTCTGGCTGCGCAAGTTGAAGAACAGCTTGCGCTGGGCCTTGGTGGTCGCGACTTTGACGATGCGCCAGTTGCGCAGGATGAACTCGTGAATCTCGGCCTTGATCCAGTGCACGGCAAAGGACACCAGGCGCACACCCATTTCCGGGTTGAAACGCTTGACCGCTTTCATCAGGCCAACATTGCCTTCCTGAATCAGGTCAGCCTGGGCCAGCCCGTAGCCGGAATAGCTGCGAGCGATATGTACGACAAACCGCAGGTGGGCGAGCACCATTTGCCGAGCCGCCTCAAGATTCTGCTCATAGTAGAGACTCTCGGCCAGTTCACGCTCCTGCTCCGGCGTCAGCAATGGAATGCTGTTGACCGTGTGCACATAGGCTTCCAGATTTGCGCCGGGAACCAGGGCATAGGCAGGTTGCAACGAAGTGGTCATACGAAAAAACCTCCGACTCACTAAACTCGTGCCCGCAGGCACTGCCAACATTGACCGGGAACCGCGAAACAAGTTCCCTAAAAATAAAAAGAGTCAATAGCAGCAAAAAGACACTATCGCGGTGCAAGCTCGCTCAGGTGGCGGGCGACCGCAATCCAAGCACCGATATACCCTAACAGTACCGCACCAAGCAAGAGCGACAGACCATCGGCAGACGGAACCCCGGCCAGGGCGAAATCACTGCCATATAGCCCGGAAAGCCCGATTACCGCGTCATTCAGCCAGTTCAGGCCGAATGCCAGCACGCCCCAGGCCAACACCCCGGCACCCAGGCCGTACAAGGCGCCCATGTACAGGAAAGGCCGGCGTACATAGCTGTCGGTGCCGCCTACCAGCTTGATCACTTCGATTTCGGTACGGCGGTTCTCGATGTGCAGGCGAATTGTGTTACCAATTACCAAAAGCAGCGCCGAAACCAGCAAAACCGTCAGACCGAAGACAAAACGGTCACCCAGCTTGAGGATCGCGGCCAGGCGCTCGACCCAGACCAGGTCCAGCTGCGCCGCATCCACCTTGGGCAGTTCAGCAAGGCGCTGGCGCAAGGCTTCGAGGGCTGGTTTGTCGACTTCCGCCGGGGTCACCACGACCACGCCGGGTAGCGGGTTTTCCGGCAGTTCGCGCAGCGCATCACCGAGCCCGGACTGCTGCTGGAACTCTTCCAGCGCCTTCTCGCGGCTGACGTACTCCGCCTCGGCCACACCCGGCAAGCCCTTGATCTGCTCACGCAGGGCTTCGCCGTCACGGCTGCTGGCGTCGAGCTTGAGGTACAGGGAAATCTGCGCCGCGCGCTGCCACGAACCACCCAGACGCTCGACGTTGCTGAGCAGCAACGACAGGCCCATGGGCAGGCTCAGGGCCACGGCCATCACCAGACAGGTGAAAAAGCTGCCGATCGGCTGCTTGGCCAGGCGCCGCAAGCTGTCGAGCAGGCTGGAGCGGTGGCTTTCCAGCCAGGCATGCAACAGGGTGCGGAAATCCGGACCATCGTCGTCATGGCTGTTGCGTTTGTTCTTTTCCGGTGCCGGATCGGCGGCTTTCGGCGCGACCCGTTCGGAAACCTTTGGACTGCGTGTCGCACTCATTGCCCGGCCTCCCCGTCGCCGATCAAGCGGCCGCGCTGCAGGGTCAGCATGCGATGGCGCATACGCGCGATCAGTGCCAGGTCGTGACTGGCGATCAGCACACTGGTGCCCAGGCGGTTGATATCTTCGAATACACCCATGATCTCCGCAGCCAGGCGCGGGTCGAGGTTACCGGTGGGCTCATCCGCCAGCAGCAAGGCCGGACGGTGCACGATGGCGCGGGCAATACCGACCCGTTGTTGCTGGCCGGTGGACAGGTCGCCGGGAAACAGCTCGGCCTTGTCCGACAGGGCTACACGCTCGAGTGCCGAGTCGACGCGCTTGGCCACCTCGGCCTTGGACAGGCCAAGGATCTGCAGCGGCAAGGCAACGTTGTTGAAGACGGTACGGTCGAACAGCAGTTGATGATTCTGGAACACCACGCCGATCTGTCGGCGCAGGAACGGAATCTGCGCATTGCTGATCTGCCCCAGGTCCTGCCCGGCCAGCAGCAGCTTGCCGCTGGTCGGTCGTTCCATGGCCAGCAGCAGGCGCAGCAAGGTGCTTTTGCCGGCGCCGGAATGGCCGGTGACGAACAGGAATTCGCCCCGACGCACCCGAAAACTCAACTCATGCAGGCCTACGTGGCCATTGGGGTAGCGCTTGGCGACCTGTTCGAATCGAATCATGGATGCTCCCGCTCGGCAAACAGTGCTGTCACGAAGGGTTCGGCTTCGAAAGTGCGCAGATCGTCGATGCCTTCGCCTACGCCAATATAGCGGATCGGCAGGCCGAACTGCTTGGCCAGGGCGAAGATCACCCCACCCTTGGCGGTGCCGTCGAGCTTGGTCAGGGCCAGGCCAGTGAGTTCAACGCTCTGGTTGAAGTGCTTGGCCTGGTTGATCGCGTTCTGTCCGGTGCCGGCATCCAGCACCAGCAGGACCTCATGCGGCGCGTCGGCATCGAGCTTGCCGATCACCCGACGGACCTTTTTCAACTCTTCCATCAGGTTGTCTTTGGTGTGCAGGCGACCGGCGGTATCGGCGATCAGCACATCGACGCCGCGCGCCTTGGCGGCCTGGACGGCGTCGAAAATCACCGAAGCGGAGTCGGCGCCGGTGTGCTGGGCAATGACCGGAATCTGGTTGCGCTCGCCCCAGACCTGCAACTGCTCGACGGCTGCGGCACGGAAAGTGTCGCCGGCAGCCAGCATGACTTTCTTGCCTTCCAGCTGCAGTTTTTTCGCCAGTTTGCCGATGGTCGTGGTTTTACCGGCGCCGTTGACGCCAACCACCAGGATCACGAAAGGCTTGGTTTGAGACTGGATGCGCAGTGGCTGTTCGACCGGTTTGAGCAGGTCGGCCAGCTCGCCTTGCAGGGATTTGTACAGGGCATCGCTGTCAGCCAGCTGCTTGCGCGCGACCTTCTGGGTCAGGCTCTGGATGATCACCGAGGTGGCTTCAACGCCAACGTCGGCGGTCAGCAGGCGGGTCTCGATCTCGTCGAGCAAGTCGTCGTCGATGGCTTTCTTGCCCAGGAACAGGCTGGCCATGCCCTCGCCGATGCTGGCGCTGGTCTTCGACAAGCCCTGCTTGAGGCGGGCAAAGAAGCCAGCCTTGTTCTCTTCGCTACGGGCCGGAGCAGGCGCCTCGACAGGCGTGGGTTCGACAACAGGGGCTACAGGCGCAACGGTGGCCACCGGAGCCTCCGGAGCCACTGGAGCCACTGGAGCCACTGGAGCCACTGGAGCAGGCTCGGGCTCAACGACTGGCGCTGCAACCGGTTCAGGTTGGACAACGACCGGCGCGGGCTCTACCACAGGTGCCGCGACAGGTGCCGGACGCTCCGGGATCGGTGGCGGGGCGTGCGGTTCAAGGTCTGCCACCAGGGCAACCGGCTCTTCAGGCACCGGCAGGACCAAACCGACGGACGGCGCGGGTGGCGCCTCGACTGCAACCACCGCTGGTGCGACGACAGCAGGCTCCGGCGCAACGGCAGGTGCGGGTACAGACGTGTGGGCACCGTCGATTGGCGCCGGGGCGACCGGCGCTTCGCTGGTCAGCGCTGCAGGCTGCTCAGGCTCAACCGGTGCAGGGGCTTGTGGCTGTTCGGCAACTGGTGGCTGGGGCTTTTTGCGCAGCCAGCCGAACAGGCCTTTCTTTTCACCAGCCGCGGCCGGCGTCTTTTTGTCGTCGTTGGAACCAAACATGGAAGACGGCTATCTCAGGGTAGCGATGCGCCACTGCGGCGCCTCGAAAATTCTTTTAACGCAGAACAGACTACTTTTATTCCGGCTCGTTCATGCGCAGCATTTTGTCATCAAGCCTGCGGGTCAGATCCGCAACAGGCATGGTCGTCAGGCAACCGGATCAGTATCCTAGCACCTCCTAGCCCGCTGACGCTAAGACCACGCGGGCAGTCCTACAGGTTAAACAACGTATGAATGCTCTAGCCCGCCGCGCCGCTGGCCTGTTGCTCAGCACAGTTTGTCTGCCGTTCGCCGCCTTTGCCGCCGATCCGCAGCCCACCCACGAGTTCATTCTCGACAACGGCCTGAAAGTGGTCGTGCGCGAAGACCACCGCGCGCCAGTGGTGGTCTCGCAGATCTGGTACAAGGTCGGCTCCACGTATGAGTCCCCGGGCCAGACCGGTCTGTCCCACGCGCTGGAACACATGATGTTCAAGGGCAGCGAGAAACTCGGCCCCGGCGAAGCTTCGCGCATCCTGCGCGACCTGGGGGCCGAAGAGAACGCCTTCACCAGCGACGACTACACCGCTTACTACCAGGTTCTGGCCCGCGACCGCCTGCCGGTGGCCCTGGAGCTGGAGGCCGACCGTATGAACAGCCTGCGCCTGCCAGCCGACGAGTTCAGCCGCGAAATCGAGGTAATCAAGGAAGAGCGCCGCCTGCGCACCGACGATCAACCCAATGCCAAGGCCTTCGAGCTGTTCAGCGCCATGGCCTTCCCGGCCAGCAGCTACCGTACCCCGACCATCGGCTGGATGGCTGACCTCGATCGCATGAAGGTCGAGGAACTGCGCCACTGGTACGAGTCCTGGTACACGCCGAACAACGCCACTCTGGTGGTGGTCGGTGACGTCACGGTCGACGAGGTCAAAGGCCTGGCCCAGCGTTTCTTCGGTGCCATCCCCAAACGCGCGATTCCACCGGCCAAGCTGCCACTGGAGCTGGCCGAGCCCGGCCTGCGCGAAACCACCCTGCATGTACGCACCCAGCTGCCAAGCCTGATCTACGGCTTCAACGTGCCGGGTCTGGCCACCGCCAAGGACCCGCGTACCGTACACGCCCTGCGCCTGATCTCGGCACTGTTGGACGGCGGCTACAGCGCCCGCCTGCCGAGCCGGCTTGAGCGCGGCCAGGAGCTGGTCTCCGGCGCCTCGTCCAACTACAACCCGTTCACCCGCGGCGACAGCATGTTCCTGATCTCGGCCACGCCGAACCAGCAGAAGAACAAAACCCTGGCCGATGTTGAAAGCGGTATCTGGAAGCTGCTCGACGAACTCAAGACCACTCCGCCTTCGGCTGAAGAGCTTGAGCGCGTGCGCGCCCAGGTCATCGCCGGGCTGGTCTACGATCGCGACTCGATCAGCAGCCAGGCCACTGCCATCGGCATGCTCGAGACCGTCGGTCTGTCGTGGAAGCTGATCGACAGCGAGCTCGACGAACTGAAAAGCGTGACCCCGGCCGACATCCAGAACGCTGCGCGCACCTATTTCACCCGCGAACGCCTGAGCGTTGCCCATGTACTGCCCGAGGAGAACGCTCATGAGTGAACGCAGCGCACCCCGCTACACCCTGATCGGTCTCGGCATCCTGTCGCTGGTTGGCGTGCTGGCGTTTGTCCTGGCCAAGCCGGCCCAATCGGACAACACCGCACAACCGGCCACTAGCACCGCAGCCAAACCGGCCAACACCCTGCAGACGCTGGCGGAGCTGGACGGCAAGGCGCCGAGCCGCCGGCAACTGAACATCCAGACCTGGAACACCACTGAAGGCGCCAAGGTGCTGTTCGTCGAAGCGCGCGAACTGCCGATGTTCGACCTGCGCCTGACCTTCGCCGCCGGTAGCAGCCAGGACGGTGACGCCCCGGGCCTGGCGACCCTGACCAACGCCATGCTCAACGAAGGCGTGGCCGGCAAGGACGTTACCGCAATTGCCGAAGGCTTCGAAGGCCTCGGTGCCGACTTTGGCAACGGTGCCTACCGCGACATGGCCGTGGCCACCCTGCGCAGCCTGAGTGCAGCGGACAAGCGTGAGCCGGCACTGAAGCTGTTCGCCGAGGTAGTCGGCAAGCCGACCTTCCCGCAGGATGCCCTGACACGCATCAAGAACCAGATGCAGGCCGGTTTCGAGTACCAGAAGCAGAACCCGGGCAAGCTGGCCAGCATCGCGCTGTTCGAGAAGCTGTATGGCAACCACCCGTATGCCCATCCAAGTGATGGCGATGCCAAGAGCATTCCACCGATCACCCTCGAGCAATTGCGGGCCTTCCACGCCAAGGCCTATGCCGCGGGCAATACCGTCATCGCCCTGGTCGGCGACCTGAGCCGCGGCGACGCCGAAGCCATTGCTGCCCAGGTCTCGGCCGCCCTGCCCAAAGGCCCGGCGCTGGCCAAGCTGCCTCAGCCTGCCGAGCCCAAGCCTGGCACCACGCACATCGACTTCCCGTCCAAGCAGACTCACCTGATGCTGGCCCAGCTGGGCATCGACCGCAACGACCCGGACTACGCAGCACTGTCGCTGGGCAACCAGATCCTCGGTGGCGGCACCTTCGGTACCCGCCTGATGAGCGAAGTCCGCGAAAAGCGCGGCCTGACCTACGGCGTCTACTCGGTGTTCAGCCCGATGCAGGTGCGCGGGCCGTTCATGATCAACCTGCAGACCCGTGCCGAACTCAGCGAGGGCACCCTGAAACTGGTTCAGGACATCCTCGCCGACTACCTCAAGACCGGCCCGAGCCAGCAGGAACTGGATGATGCCAAGCGCGAGCTGGCCGGTAGCTTCCCACTGTCCAATGCCAGCAACGCCAGCATCGTCGGCCAGTTGGGCGCCATCGGCTTCTACGGCCTGCCGCTGACCTGGCTGGAAGATTACATGCAACAATCCCAGGCGCTGACCACCGAACAGGTCAAGACCGCCCTGAACAAGCACCTCGCCGCCGACAAGATGGTCATCGTCACTGCAGGCCCGAGCGTGCCGCAGAAACCTCTGCCGCCACCCACTGACAAACCCGCCGAGCAGCCGCTTGGTGTACCGGAGCATTAATGGCCAGTCCATCCGCCAAATCGGCCAAGCCACACAACGGCCAGGGCCAGCTGCGCATCATTGCCGGCGAATGGCGCAGCCGTCGCCTGAGCTTCCCTGACGCCCCCGGCCTGCGCCCGACGCCAGACCGGGTGCGCGAAACCCTGTTCAACTGGCTGGCGCCGCATATCGAAGGGGCCAAGGTACTCGATGCCTATACCGGAAGTGGCGCCTTGTACCTGGAAGCACTCTCGCGCGGTGCTGCTGAGGCCGTGGCGCTGGACAGCAACCCGGCGGCCATCGCCAGCCTGCGGCAGAACCTGGAAACCCTGCGCTGCCCTCGCGGCCAGGTCATCCAGAGCGATGCCCAGCGCTACCTGCAGGGTGAACCGAAGCAGACCTTCGACCTGGTGTTCCTTGATCCGCCGTTCCACCAGAACTTGCTGGCAACCACCTGCGCCCTGCTTGAAGAGCGCCAGTGGCTGGCCGAAAACGCCTGGATCTACACCGAGAGCGAAACCCCGCCTTCGACCTTGCAGTTGCCCGGCAACTGGCGCCTGCACCGCGAGAAGAAGGCTGGCCAGGTGTACTACGCCCTCTGGCAGCGCAGCTGAGTTGCAACGACGACCCTGCTACGGCGGGGTCGTCACACTGTGCAATAGATATCTATCCCCTTTCGCTCGCCTTTTTGCCTGATCGTGCTTCTGGTCACCAACCACAAGGAGCACTGTCATGGATCGACGTATTTCCTTCACCAGCGGCCTGCTCGGCCTGTTGCTGGTATCTGGCCAGGCCCTGGCCGATCCCCCTGAACGCCATGAATTCACCCTGGAAAACGGCCTGCATGTGGTCGTCAGCGAGGACCGCCGGGCACCGGTAGTCACCACCCACCTGTTGATCAAGGTGGGCTCAAGCCATGAGTACCCTGGGCAATCCGGGTCGTCCCATGCCCTCGAACACCTGCTTTACCGGGGTAGCGCCAAGACCGCACCCGGGGAGTTTTCGAAAGTCATCGAACGTCTGGGCGGCACTGACAATGCCTATACCAATCGCGATTTCACCGTTCATCACCAGACCCTGCCCAGTGAACGGCTGGCGGTAGCCCTGGAGCTAAGTGCCGACCTGCTGAAGGGCGCCGACCTCAGTGATAGCGAATTCGTTCGTGAAATCGAGGCCGTCAGGTCCGAGCGCCGCGAAAGGGTCGATGAAAATCCGACGGCCAGGCTCGACGAGCAACTGCAAGCCATCGCCTATCCACAAAGCAGCTATCGCACCCCGGTGATTGGCTGGATGAGCGACCTTGAGCGCATGCACAACAATGAGCTGCAAGCCTGGTATCGCACTTGGTACGCGCCCAACAATGCCACATTGATCATTGTCGGCGACGTTCAGCTCGATGCGGTGAGACGTGAGGTTGAGCAGTACTTCGCCGGTTTCACCCGGCAAATCCTCCCGCACACCAAACTCCCCCTGCAATCGGCTGCGACAGGACCACGACAGGTGACGGTTTACGATGCGTTCAGCAGGCCAAGGCTGGTCATGGCATTCAATGTACCGACCTACGCCACAGCGGAGTCGGCGACCGACGTACATGCCTTGCGTCTGCTCGACGCACTGCTGGGCAAAGGCTTGAGTGCCCGGCTCAATAGCCGGCTGGAGCGCCAGCAAGCGCTGCTGTTCAGCCCCAAGGTCAGCTATGGGGCACTGGCCAGGGGCGATACGTTGTTCGAAATTTCGGCATCGATCAATACTGCCCAACCCAAACCGCTGGCCGACCTGCAAGCGGCTATCTGGGCACAACTGCAAGCGATCAAAAGCACGCCGCCAAGCGCTGCCGAGCTAGCGCGTGCGCGTGCCCTGCTGCTGGCCGAAAACACCTTTTTCCAGGACTCCCTAAGCGGCCAGGCCAGTGATATCGCCGCCATGCTGGGCAGTGGCTTGCCAGCGTCTCAACTGGACAACGACCAGAGCAACCTTGAGGGCGTAACGCCCGAACAAGTACAGCAGGCCGCCAGCGACTACTTCACCGCTGAACGCCTGGCGGTTGCCTACCTGCAGGCCAAGGAGGCCGACGATGAATAAGCTCAGCCGAACCTTTGCCCCGCTCTTGCTGCTACTGGCATGCGCTGCGCCCCAGGCCCAGGCGCAACCACAGCCGCTTGAGCTTCAGTCACTGAAAGTCGCCGCGCCCGCTCCCGCCCGGCTGCAGTTAGCGATCGAGTCATGGCAGACACCACAAGGCAGCAAGGTCCTGTTTGTACAACGCAGGCAATTGCCGATGTTTGATCTTCAGGTTGATTTTGCCGCTGGCAGTGCCAGGGATGATGGCGCCGCCGGTCTGGCACAGCTCACTGTGGGCATGCTCGATGAAGGCACCCAGCAGCGCGATGCCATGCAGATCGCCGAAGGCTTCGACGAAATCGGGGCGCAGTTCAGCAAAGCGGTAGTGCATGACAGCGCTACGGTGAAACTACGCAGCCTGAGTGATGAACAGCAACGGACCAAAGCGGTGGGGTTGCTGAGTGAAGTACTGGGTCAACCACAGTTTGCCGAAGACAAACTGCAGCAGATCAAGGACCAGCTCAACGGCCTGGTGGCGCAGCGGCAAAACTACGCAACCTACAAGGCCAGCGACCGGCTCTACGAGCATGTGTTCGCCAATCATCCCTACGCCACCAACAGCTATGGCGCAGAGCAGACCATCAATGCCCTCACCGTCACTGATCTTCGCGCCTTTCACCAACGAGCCTTCAGCGCAGGCAATGCGGTGATTACCCTAGTCGGGGATCTGTCGCTGGAGCAGGCCCGGGCCATTGCCGCGCAGGTGTCAGCGGCGTTGCCCGCAGGCCCGGCACTCCCGCCGCTACCGGTAGCCGCCAGCTTCGAACCCGAGATCTACCATCTGGAACACCCCGGCAGCCAGGCGCTGCTGTTGTTCGCCATCCCCGGCATCAGTGTTCAACATCCCGATGCGCCTGCCTTGACCCTGGCCAACCTGATACTGGGCGGCCCCGGCGGCACCTCGCGGCTGTTCGATGAACTGCGCACTCGCCGCGGTTTGACCTATGGCGCCGGATCAAAGCTCAGGCAGCATCCTGTCAACGGCCTCTGGACGTTCACCACCCAGGTCCAGGGCAAATACCGCGACGCCGCAATGACATTGCTGGAGCAACTGCTTGAGGACTATGCCGAACAAGGACCAAGCCAGAAGGAATTCGATGACGCGAAACAGAAGTTGCGCGGCAGCTACCTGCTGGAATCGGTGAGCAACCGGCAGATCAGTGGCATTCTGAGCACCATCGGCTTCAACCAGTTACCGCTGGACAACCGCCAGACCTTTCTCGATCAAGTGCAGGCATTGACCCTGGATCAGCTGAAGGTCGTGTTGAAAAATCACCTGAAGCTCGACAAGCTGGTGCAGATCAGTGTCGGCCCGTCGGTCGAACAGCACGACTTGCCCGTATTCGCTCCCGCTAACGGATGATCGACCCGGGCAAGTGTCGGTAACCGGATTTACACTTGCCTGAAAGCAATCTGCGAGCACACCACGATGTATCCCATCACCCCCAGCCCCTTTAAACCCGCCCTGGGGCTGGGCAATCCGCATCTGCAGACGCTTTGGGGGCCGCTCTGGCGCAAGTCGGCAGCCCTGCACCGCCAACGCGAGCGCCTGTGGCTGGCCGATGGCGATTTCCTCGACCTCGACTGGCACGGTCCGCACCAGGCCAATACCCCACTGGTGCTGGTGCTGCACGGGCTGACAGGTTCGTCCAGCTCGCCCTACGTCATTGGTATGCAACAGGCCTTGGCTGACCGCGGCTGGGCCAGCGCCGCACTGAACTGGCGCGGTTGCTCGGGCGAACCGAACCTGCTGCCGCGCAGCTACCACTCCGGCGCCAGCGAGGACCTCGCCGAAGCCATCGACCACCTGCGTGCGCAACGCCCACAAGCGCCGCTGTATGCCGTCGGCTACTCGCTGGGCGGCAATGTGCTGCTCAAGCACCTTGGCGAAGCGGGCTCGGCAAGTCAGTTGCAGGCTGCGGTGGCGGTATCGGTGCCGTTTCGTCTGGACCAGTGCGCCGATCGTATCGGCCTGGGGTTTTCCCGGGTCTATCAGGCGCATTTCATGCGCGCCATGCTCGCCTATGTGAAAGACAAACAGCGCCACTTCCAGCATCACGGCCACCATGAAGGCCTCGCCGCACTGGAGCGTCTTGGGCCCCTGGAGAACCTGCGCACGTTCTGGGACTTTGATGGTCGAGTGACCGCACCGCTCAATGGTTTTGCCGATGCCAAGGACTATTACCGCCGGGCATCGAGCCGGTATTTTCTCGGGGAAAACCGCACACCGACGCTGATCATCCATTCCAGCGATGACCCGTTCGTGTTCAGCCATAGCCTGCCTGAAGCCAACGAACTACCGAGCCAGACCACCTTCGAGCTGCATTCTCGCGGTGGCCATGTCGGTTTTGTCGACGGCAGCGTGCGGGAGCCGGGGTATTACCTGGAACGGCGGATCCCGCAGTGGCTGGGAGCAATCTGAGACTTTCTCAGTCGCCCTTGGCAACCTGGCGCTGTGGATCGGTAATCCACTCGCTCCACGACCCCGCATACAGCTTGCCCAGCGGATATCCCGCCAGCGACAAGGCAAACAGGTTATGGCACGCCGTCACTCCAGAGCCGCAATACGCCACGAGTTGCTCTGGCGACCGCTTGCCCAGCTTCTCGGCAAAGCGCTTCTTCAGTTGAGCCGCCGGCAGAAACCGTCCGTCAGCCCCCAGATTGTCGGTGAACGCTGCACATTGCGCCCCCGGAATATGCCCGGCCACCGGGTCGATGGGCTCTACCTCACCACGAAAACGTGGCAGGCCGCGGGCATCGATCAGGGTCAGGTCGGGCTGCCCCAGACGCTTACCCAGCTGTGTGGCGTCAAGCACCAATGCTTCGTCGGGCTCGCCCTTGAAGGTACCTATACGTTTTTCCGGGGCGTCGAGACTCAACGGTAATTTTGCCGCGTGCCAGGCCTTCAGGCCGCCATCGAGGATCGACACACCGCTGCGCTTGCCCAGCCAGGCCAGCAGCCACCAGGCGCGGGCAGCGAATGCGCCAGGGCCATCGTCATAGAGCACGATCTCGCTGTCGTTGTTGATCCCCCAGGCACGCAGACGCTCGATCAGGTGCTGCGGATCCGGCAAGGGGTGACGCCCGGTCACGCCCTTGATGACCGGGCCGCTCAGGTCGCGTTCAAGGTCGGCGAAATGCGCACCGGCAATATGCCCCTCGGCATAGCTGCGCTGGCCATAATCGATATCTTCCAGGGCAAAGCGACAATCCAGTATCACCAGCGCCGGCGCCTCCAGGCGTTCGGCCAATTGCTGGGCAGTGATCAGTTGCGCGAGAGGCATGACAGTCTCCTGAACGATTGAACGGGTAGGGCCTGGGCGCTTATTGCTCCAGTGCCTGGTTGAGCGAAACGTAGAATTCCTGGCACAGGGCATCCACCGCCGGGCGCGCCTGGGCAGTAACAAAGCCGAGCTCAAGGACCAGCACCTGATAGATGCCGCGTTTGAAGGCATCTTCACTCAAGTGCGCCGAATTCTCCCGGGTGGTGCACAGAAAGCGTACCCAGGAGGTCAGCACGATCCAGGCGTTGAGGGTCAGCGACTCGATCTGCACGGTATCCATCTGCACGATTCCGGCTTCGACGAATCCGCGGTAAATGGACTGGCCCTGGAGCAGGCAGCGCTGGGAAAAACGCCGGTAGCGCGCCGCCAGCTCCTTATCACTGTCGAGCAGGTGTTCAAGGTCGCGATGCAAAAAGCGGTAGTCCCACATCGCTGCCAGCAGCTCCTTGAGATAGAAGCGTTTGTCTTCGACAGTCGAGGGGCGCCCTTGCGGCGGACGCAGAAAGCTTTCGACCTGCTCTTCATACTGGGTGAAGAGCACAGCGATGATTTCCTGCTTGTTGGCGAAGTGGTAGTACAGGTTGCCCGGGGAAATCTCCATGTGGGCGGCGATGTGGTTGGTGCTGACACTGCGCTCACCCTGCTGGTTGAACAGCTCCAGGCTGTTCTGCACGATGCGTTCGCGGGTCTTGATACGCGGGGCCATGATCAGCTCCAGAGGCCGAGCTTTGAGTGAATAGGTCCATCTTACGGTTTATCCGAATGTGGATGTACCTGCCTGTCGTTAAAAAAGGATCGCAAAACGCTCCGGTTAGAGTATAAGCTCTAGAAAAACAATGCCGTGGAGTTTCGCATGACTGCCGATGCTGCTCGTGTTTTGCCTGCGACTGCCGTTGAAGACCTTGCCACCCAGTTCAACGCCCAGCGCCAGGCGTTTGCTGGCAACCCGATGCCGCCACTGGCGCAACGCCGGCAATGGCTGAAAAGCCTGCGCCAGCTGCTGCTCGCCCATCAGGACGCACTGATCGCAGCCATCAGCGAAGACTTCAGCGGCCGCAGTGCCGACGAAACCCGCCTGGCCGAGCTGATGCCCAGCGTCCAGGGCCTGCATCATGCCGAGGCCCATCTAAAGCAGTGGATGAAGGCCTCACCGCGCAAGGTCGGCCTGGCCTTTCAGCCGGCCAGCGCCAAGGTGCTGTACCAGCCGCTGGGCGTGGTCGGGATCATCGTGCCGTGGAACTACCCGCTGTTTCTGGCCATCGGCCCTTTGACCTGCGCCCTGGCCGCTGGCAACCGGGTCATGCTCAAGCTCAGCGAAGCCACGCCGGCCACCGGCCTGCTGCTCAAGCAATTGCTGCAAACGGTATTCCCCGAAGACCTGGTCAGTGTGGCGCTGGGCGAAGCGGATGTCGGCGAAGCCTTCTCGCGCCTGCCCTTCGATCACCTGCTATTCACCGGTGCCACCAGTGTCGGCCGTCATGTGATGCTGGCGGCAGCGCAGAACCTGACCCCGGTAACCCTGGAGCTGGGCGGTAAATCGCCAGCCATTGTCTCGACCAGTGTGCCCCTGGCCGACGCCGCCGAGCGGATTGCCTTCGGCAAAACCCTGAATGCCGGACAGACCTGCGTAGCACCGGACTACGTGTTGGTGCCGCGCGAACGCCTGGACGACTTCGCCACGGCCTACCGTAACGTGGTTCATCGCTTTTACCCGCGCGTGGCTGACAACCCGGACTACAGCGCGATCATCAACCCGCGTCACCTGGCACGCCTGGAAAGTTACCTGAGCGATGCCCGCGACAAGGGCGCAAAGATCGTTGACCTGTACCCGCAAGAAGCACGACAAGGCCGGCGTTTGCCGCCTCATTTGCTGCTGCAGGTCAATGACCAGATGCGCGTGATGCAGGACGAGATCTTCGGCCCGCTGCTGCCGCTGGTGCCCTACGACAGCCTCGATCAGGCACTTTCATACATCAATCAGCGCCCCCGCCCCCTGGCGCTCTACTACTTTGGCTACGACCGGGCCGAGCAGCAGAGGGTTCTGGAACAAACCCACTCCGGTGGCGTCTGCCTCAACGACACCTTGTTGCACGTGGCCCAGGACGATCTGCCGTTTGGTGGTGTCGGCCCCTCGGGCATGGGCCACTACCACGGCCACGAGGGCTTCCTGACCTTCAGCAAGGCCAAGGCAGTATTCGCCAAGCAGCGCTTCAACGCCGCCCGCTTGATCTACCCGCCCTACGGCAAGTCCTTGATCAAGCTGGTGTACAAACTCTTCATCCGCTAACACCACGACCAGGCACAACAACAATGACCTCAAGCCTGCCCGCAACACCCGCCTTGAGCCGCCGCGGGTTACTCAAGTTCAGCCTCGGCGCCAGCGCCTTCCTGGCCACCGCCGGGTTGGGCGCCAGCCTTACAGGGTGCTCGGCACAAACCCCGGCCAGCGGCTTCATCAGCCTGCGCCAGAGCGATCTGCCGATTCTGCGGACACTGATTCCGGTAATCCTTGCCGGTACGCCAGCCGCCGAACACCTGGAAGCCGTACTGCAGCGCCTGGACAACAAGCTCGCCAGCCTGTCCCCGGCGATGCTCAAGCTGACCCTGCAACTGTTCGACGTACTCGCCCTGCCGGTGACCCGCGGGCCGCTGACCGGCATCTGGGGCAGCTGGGAGAACGCAAGCATCGAACAAATCCAGGCCTTTTTGCAGCGCTGGGAGAACAGCTCGCTGAATCTGTTGCGCATGGGCCATGCGTCGCTGCTGCAACTGCTGCAGATGGCCTGGTACGAGATGCCTGAGTCCTGGGCCCGTTGCGGCTACCCAGGCCCGCCCAAGATCTGAATCACCCGATAACGACAAGAGGCTGAAGATGCCCGTACCCGACCTGTTTCGCGAAGGCCTTGGCCGCGGCTGGAAAGCCCGTGACGCCTCGCGCCTGGACCACGACCTGAGCCTGGAAACCGATATCGTCATCATCGGCAGCGGCGCCGGCGGTGCCACCAGTGCCGAACTGCTCAGCGCTGCCGGTTTCAAGGTGCTGCTGATCGAAGAAGGCCCGCTCAAGACCAGCAGCGACTTCCATCTGCTTGAAGACCAGGCCTACGCCAACCTCTATCAAGAAGGCATCGGCCGCATGAGCAAGGATGGCGCCATCACCATCCTTCAAGGCCGCGCGGTGGGCGGCACCACCTTGATCAACTGGACTTCAAGCTTTCGCACCCCCGAGCCGACCCTGCAGCACTGGGCCCGCGAACACGGGGTCAAAGGTCTGAGCAGCGCCGAACTGGCCCCCTGGTTCGAACGCATGGAACAGCGCCTGGGCATCGCCCCCTGGGTCATGCCGCCGAATGCCAACAACGAGGTGCTCAAGCGCGGCTGCGCAGCCCTCGATTACAGCTGGAAGGTCATTCCACGCAACGTGCGCGGCTGCTGGAACCTGGGTTACTGCGGCATGGGCTGCCCGGTCAATGCCAAGCAATCGATGCTGGTCACCAGCATTCCCGCGACCCTGGAAAAAGGCGGCGAATTGCTCTACCTGGCCCGCGCCGAGCGCTTGCTCCACGATGGCGAGCGCATCAGCGGCCTGCAATGCCTGGCGATGGATGACCGCTGTGTGAACCCGACCGGGCGCAAGATTCAGGTCAAGGCGCGCCACTACATCCTCGCCGGTGGCGGGATCAACAGCCCGGCCCTGCTGCTGCGCTCGGACGCTCCGGACCCGCATGAGCGCCTGGGCAAGCGTACGTTTCTGCATCTGGTGAACTTCAGTGCCGGGCTGTTCAAGGACAAGGTCAATCCGTTCTACGGCGCACCGCAGTCGATCTACTCCGACCACTTTCAGTGGCGCGACGGCGTCAGCGGGCCGATCGGTTACAAACTCGAAGTGCCGCCGCTGCACCCGGCGCTGGCCAGCACCCTGCTGGGCAGCTTCGGCAGTGAAAATGCCATGCGCATGGAGCAACTGCCCAATACCCACGTGATGCTTGCACTGCTGCGTGACGGCTTCCACCCGGACAGTATTGGCGGTGAAGTCCAGCTGCGCGGCGACGGCTCGCCGGTGCTCGATTATCAGGTTTCGCCCTACGCCTGGGACGGCGTGCGCCGCGCCTTTCACAGCATGGCCGAGATCCAGTTCGCCGCAGGTGCCGAGGCGGTGTTGCCGCTGCACAGCGATGGTCGCTACGTGAAAACCCTGGGCGAGGCCCGGCAGATGATCGACGGCCTGAGTCTTGAGCTGTTTCGCACGCGCCTTGGCAGCGCCCACGTCATGGGCGGTTGCGCCATGGGCGAAGACCCGCGCCAGGCTGTCTGCGACAGTCTCGGACGGCATCATCAGCTGGCCAACCTGTCGATCCACGACGGCTCATTGTTCCCCACCAGCATCGGCGCCAACCCGCAGCTATCGGTGTACGGCCTCAGCGCGCGACTCACCGATGGCCTGATCGAACGCCTGGGTACCGGGAGATGACAACAAACGGGCAGCCTGTCTATAGTGCCTTCAGCGTGCGCAGGCGACTTGGCCGACTGCCACTGCTGCGATACCATCCGACTCCCCAACGCACTCCTGCCAGGACGACGCGATGAACCGAGTGTTGTACCCAGGTACTTTCGACCCTATTACCAAGGGCCATGGCGATCTGGTCGAGCGAGCCTCGCGGCTGTTCGATCAGGTGATCATTGCAGTCGCCGCCAGCCCCAAGAAAAACCCGCTGTTCCCGCTGGAACAACGGGTGGAACTGGCTCGTGAGGTCACCAAGCACCTGCCCAATGTCGAAGTCATCGGCTTCTCCTCCTTGCTCGCGCACTTTGCCAAGGAACAGCAGGCCAATGTGTTCCTGCGCGGCCTGCGTGCCGTCTCGGACTTCGAGTACGAGTTCCAGCTGGCGAACATGAACCGCCAGCTGGCACCGGACGTCGAAAGCCTGTTCCTTACCCCTTCCGAGCGTTATTCGTTCATTTCCTCGACCCTGGTCCGGGAAATTGCGGCACTGGGTGGCGACATCAGCAAATTCGTCCATCCGATCGTGGCCGACGCCTTGACCGAACGCTTCAAGAAGTGACATCGGCGATTTGACCACGGCGCCCGCGTGCACTACGGGCGCTAATGCGGCACAATTGTGTCCATTGGTTTTCAAATGCCCGGGTTCTGAGCCCGGGCCGGAGTCCCCATGTCCCTGATCATCACCGACGATTGCATCAACTGCGACGTCTGCGAACCCGAGTGCCCGAACGCCGCTATTTCCCAGGGCGAAGAGATCTACGTGATCGACCCGAACCTGTGCACCCAGTGCGTCGGCCACTATGACGAGCCACAGTGCCAACAGGTCTGCCCGGTTGACTGCATCCCGCTGGATGAAGCCCATCCGGAGACCGAAGAGCAGTTGATGGAAAAATACCGCCGAATCACCGGCAAGGCCTGATGCCGTTCGTCGCCCGCTTCGCTCCTCTGCTGCTTGGCGCCGCCCTGACGCTGGGGACGGTCAGTGCCCTGGCACAAGGCCCGGGGCGCGCGGCGATTGCCAGCCCCCACGCCGAAGCCACTGCCGCTGCACGGGAAATCCTCGACCAGGGCGGTAACGCCTTCGATGCGGCAATTGCCGTCAGCGCAGCGCTAGCGGTCGTCGAGCCTTATGGTTCAGGGCTCGGTGGCGGTGGATTCTTCCTCCTGCGCGAAGGCGACACACCGGCACGCTACGCGTTTATCGACGCCCGCGAGCGCGCGCCAGGCAACGCCAGCGAGGCCATGTACCTGAAGGACGGCAAGGTTCAGCCTGGCCTGTCCATCAACGGCCCGTTGGCAGCCGCGATTCCCGGCTTGCCGGCGGCGTTGGCAGACCTTGCTGCGCACTACGGCAAGCTACCGCTGAAAAACACCCTGGCCCCGGCCATTCGCCTGGCCAACCAGGGTTTTGCCGTCGACCGCATTTACCGCGATCGGGCCAGGATGCGCTTGAGCGCCCTGCGCGACGATCCGGAAAGCGCCCGGCTGTTCCTCAAGAACGGTGAAGTACCGGCCCTTGGTGCACAGATTCGCCAACCAGAACTGGCCGTCACCCTTGAGCGCCTGGCCAATCAGGGCCGCGAGGGTTTCTACCGCGGCCCGACCGCCCAGGCCATGGTCCTGGGCGTTCAGGCCGCAGGCGGGATCTGGAGCCTGGATGACCTGGCCAACTACCGCACCGCCAGGCGCGAACCGTTGCGCTACCAGCTCGCCGACCAGCGCGAACTGATCAGCGCCCCGCCGCCGTCAGCCGGCGGTGTAGCCCTGGCCCAGAGCCTGGCGATGCTGCAGCGCCTGCCCTGGCAGAGTGCCGAGCCGGTGCAACGTAGCCATTACGTGCTGGAAGTACTGCGCCGTGCCTACCGCGACCGCGGCCTGCTCGGCGATCCGGATTACGTCGCCAACCCGCTGCCGCAACTGCTGGCGCGCAATTACCTGACCAGCCTTGCCGACAGCATCGACGTGCACCAGGCCACGCCCAGCAGCAGCCTGCCGCCCGCCCCGGCCTGGCGCGAAGGCGACCACACCACCCACTTCGCGGTGATCGACGCCGAAGGCAACGCCGTAGCCGCGACGCTGTCGGTCAACCTGCCCTTCGGCGCAGCCTTCAGCGCGCCCGGTACCGGCGTGGTGTTGAACAACGAGATGGACGACTTCGCCGCCGACCCGCGCGGCAGCAATAGCTACGGCCTGGCCGGCAGCCAGGCCAATGCCGTGGCAGCCGGCAAGCGGCCGCTGTCGAGCATGAGCCCGAGTTTTATCGAGAGCCCGACGCAGTTCGCCGCCTTCGGCACACCGGGCGGCAGCCGGATTCCGAGCATGGTGCTGTTGTCGATGCTGGGGTTTCTCGAAGGCAAGCCGGTCACCAACTGGCCCGCAGTGCCGCGCTATCACCACCAGTACCTGCCGGATGTGGTCGAGCACGAACCGGGCGCGTTCAGCGCCGAACAGCAACGTGAGCTAAATGCACGCGGCTACCAGCTCAAGGATCTGGGTCGCACTTACGGTAACCAGCAAGTGTTGTACTGGGATAAATCCAGGCAGACCCTGGAAGCCGCCAGCGACCCGCGCGGCGTGGGTGCCGCTGAAGTGCTCAGCCCACGCTGAGCACCCTCACTTCTGACAGCGCGGGCAGAACACGCTGGCGCGCTGGCCGAGCTTGACCTCGCGCAGGATGCTGCCGCAGACCTTGCAGGGCTCTTCCCGGCGTCCGTAGACAAAAAGCTCCTGCTGGAAATAGCCCGGCTGGCCATCACCGCCGACAAAGTCGCGCAAAGTGGTGCCGCCGCGCTCGATCGCACAGGCGAGGATGCGTTTGATCTCGATCGCCAGCTTCAGGTAACGCGCCCGCGAGATGCTCCCGGCTTCGCGGCGCGGATCGATACCCGCAGCGAACAGGGCCTCGGTCGCATAAATGTTGCCGACTCCGACCACCACCGCGTTATCCATGATGAACGGCTTGACCGCCATGGCCTTGCCACGCGACAGCTGGAACAGACGCTCGCCGTCGAACAGGTCGGTCAACGGCTCAGGGCCAAGCTTGATCAACAGCTCATGGTTAAGCGGGTCGAGGCTCCAGAGCATCGCGCCAAAGCGGCGCGGATCGGTATAGCGCAAGGCCAGGCCCGACTCCAGTTCGATATCCACATGCTCATGCTTGGCAGCCGGCAAGCCGATCTCGACCAGACGCAGGTTGCCGGACATGCCCAGGTGACTGATCAGCGTCCCGACCTCGGCATTGAGCAGCAGGTATTTGGCGCGACGCTCGACCTTGACGAAACGCTGCCCGGACAGGCGGATATCGAGGTCCTCGGGGATCGGCCAGCGCAGACGCCGGTCGCGCACGATCACCCGATTGACGCGCTGGCCTTCCAGGTAAGGCGCGATACCGCGCCGGGTGGTCTCGACTTCTGGTAGTTCCGGCATGGATCAGTGACTGCCCAATTCGCGAATGGTCTGCTTGAGGTTCTCAAAGTCGTACTCGGAAAGCCCCACATAGTCGAGCACCAGGTGCCCAACGGCATTCCACTCATGGTCGACACTCTGGTTGCCCAGCACCCGGTACGACGAGCAGATGTGCTCGGCCATCTTGAGGATCGCCAGCAGGTTCTTCAGTTGGCTGTTACGCGCCGAATCATCGCTGAACACCGCCAGGGCGTTGTGGTGGTTGGCGATGGCATTGCTCAGGTGCTCGGGCAGGCGCCAGGACTTGGCGGTGTAGTAACCGACCACCGCGTGGTTGGTATTGAACGCCTGGTTCTCGGTGTCGACCACCCGCTTGTCGGCACCCGCATTGGCGTAGGCGTCTTCGAGCACGCCCATGTACTCGGGGAAGCGCTTGAGCATCAGCGGCACGCCGCAGTCGTGGAACAGGCCCAGGGCATAGGCCTCGTCAACCGCCTGCGAGCCGATGCGCTTGGCCAGGGTCAGGCAGGTCATGGCCACGTCCTGGGCGGTGTCCCAGAAACGGTTGAGGGTGACGATGGTGTCGTCGCTCATCTCGCCCTTGATCGACTGGGCGTTGATCAGGTTGATGATCGAACGACTGCCGAGCAGGTTCACCGCGCGCTGGATCGAGGCAATCTTGTTGGTCAGGCCGTAATACGGCGAGTTGACCAGCTTGAGCAAGGCGCCGGACAGGCCCGGGTCCTGGGCGATCAGTTTGGCGATCACTTCAAGGTCGGGATCAGGCATGTATTGCTCGAACTGAAGATCGACCATGATCTGCGGCTGTGGCGGCACGCTGATGCCTTGCAAGGCGTGCTGGATCTGTTCGGCGGAGAGTTCCTGGGACATAAGTACACACTCGGGGCTGAGCGGCGATTCTAACCCGATCGTACCGGCCAGGGGTGAAGCGAAAGGCCACTGCTCTGTTGCAATTTGTCGCTATTCACATCAGCGCCGCAGGCATCAGGTTATACTCCCGCTCTTTTTTCCCGGAGCGACGTCATGTCCCTGCCCAGCCTTCGTCTCAAAGCCAATGCCGACCGCCGCCTGCGCGCCGGCCACCTGTGGGTTTACAGCAACGAAATCGACGTCGCCGCGACCCCGCTGCATGGCTTCAAGGCCGGTGACCAGGCGATTCTGGAAACCGCCGGTGGCAAGGCCCTGGGCGTCGTTGCCATGAGCCCGAACAACCTGATCTGCGCCCGCCTGCTGTCGCGTGATGCCAAGCTTGCGCTGGACAAGTCGCTGCTGGTGCACCGCATCAATGTTGCCCTGTCGCTGCGTGAGCGCCTGTTCGACAAGCCGTTCTACCGTCTGGTGTACGGCGATTCCGACCTGCTGCCGGGCCTGGTAGTCGATCGCTTCGGCGACATTCTGGTCGTTCAGCTGGCCTCGGCCACCATGGAACAGCACAAGGACGACGTCATCGCCGCCCTGGTCCAGGTCCTCAAGCCAAGCGGCATCCTGTTCAAGAACGACTCGGCCGCCCGCGACGCCGAAGGCCTGAACCGTTACGTCGAAACCGTATTCGGCCTGGTACCGGAGTGGGTTGCCCTGGAAGAAAACGGGGTGAAATTCGAGGCTCCGGTGATGGAAGGCCAGAAGACCGGCTGGTTCTACGACCACCGCATGAACCGCGCGCGCCTGGCGCCGTACGTCCAGGGCAAGCGTGTGCTCGACCTGTTCAGTTACATCGGTGGCTGGGGTGTGCAGGCCGGTGTTTTCGGCGCCAGCGAAGTATTCTGCGTCGACGCCTCGGGCTTTGCCCTTGATGGCGTAGAGCGCAACGCCGCGCTCAACGGCATTGCCGAGAAGCTCACCTGCATTGAAGGCGATGTGTTCGAAGCACTGAAGGAACTCAAGGCCTCCGAAGAGCGTTTCGACGTGATCGTTGCCGACCCGCCCGCCTTCATCAAGCGCAAGAAAGATCTGAAAAACGGTGAAGGCGCCTACCGTCGCCTGAACGAACAGGCCATGCGCCTGCTGACCAAGGACGGCATTCTGGTCAGCGCTTCGTGCTCGATGCACCTGCCCGAGGACGACCTGCAGAACATCCTGCTGACCAGCGCCCGCCATCTGGACCGCAACATCCAGCTGCTCGAACGCGGCGGCCAGGGCCCGGATCATCCGGTCCACCCGGCGATCCCGGAAACTCGTTACATCAAGAGCATTACCTGCCGGTTGCTGCCTAACAGCTAAGTAGCAGAGTGAATGAATCCCGGCCAATGGCCGGGATTCTCGCTTTCAGATATCCAGCACCTGCGAAGCAATGCCGAAGTACACCAGCACCCCGGCAGCATCGGCAATCGACGTCACCAAGGGCCCGCTGGCGGTGGCCGGGTCGAGCTTCATGCGGCTGAGCAGGAACGGCAGGCTCATGCCGATCAAGCTGCCCAAGAGGACAATCACCAGCATGCTGCTGGCGACGATCAGGGCAATATCCGGGCCGCCACGCAACACCCCCAGCGACGCCACCGCAACAGCCATGGTGCCCCCCAGAGCCAGGGCCACTCCGCACTCACGCCCAAGCAAGCTCAACCAGTCACGCATGACCACTTCACCCGTGGCCAGGGCGCGGACCATCAGCGTTGCCGACTGGGCACCGGCATTTCCGCCGCTATCGACCAGCAGCGGCAGGAAGAACACCAGGGCGATATGCGCAGCGATGGTGTCTTCGAACGCGGCAATGCCCGCTCCGGAAAACAGGTTGCCAAACACCAGCAGCACCAGCCAGAGCACGCGCTTGCGATAGAGCAAACCCACCGTAGCCGTCTTCAGGTTGCCCAGGTGGGTACCGATCAGCGCGCCTTTATGGAAGTCCTCGGTGGCCTCCTCAACCACCACATCCATGGCATCGTCACAGGTAACGATGCCCACCAGACGCCCGCCGCGGTCCAGCACCGGCAAGGCCAGCAGATCGTGCTCGCTGATCAGTCTGGCCACTTCCTCCTGGGAGGTGGCAGTGCTGACACTGAGCACCGGGCGCACCATCAGTTGCTCTACCGGCAATTCGGGTGTGGCAAGAATCAGCTCGCGCAGGGACAGCGTGCCGAGCAGGTTGCCCTGCTCGTCGAGCACGTAGGACTGGTAGATGGTTTCGGCATCAGCGGCTTCGCGGCGCAGCATGTCGATGGCCTGGCTCGCGCTCAGGCCGCTGCAGATGCAGGAGTAATGGCTGCTCATCAACGCCCCTGCGGTACCGGCAGGGTAGCGACCGGTTTGCAGCAAGTCGTCGCGGCGAGCCTGGGCTTGTTCGCGCGGCAAGGCCAAGCCGCCCAGGTTTGCTTCGTGGATAGTGGTCATATCGATCTCCAGGCAGCGACGCAGCTGCCTGGAGTCCGACCGGAAAGGCTGTCGGTCAGCTAACGGGCAGCCCTGACGCCACTGCGTTCAGTGCCAGAATGTAGGTTCGCGATGAACTGAAACTGGGAAGGTCCATTAAGGGTGTCGTCTCGTAAGCCGCACATGCGGCGCGGGGATAATAGCCAGTCCGGCAGGCGGGAACAGCCGCTTTTCCGGGCTTTTGCGGCATTTCAGAATGGTCCTACAGGCGTACTTAGAAGCGGTCTGACAGACCATTCGCAGAGCAACAGCGCCGCCGATCGCCACCAACCATCTACAACGCCATTCCTTCGCGGCGCCAGCGGTGTAGAATCGGGCTATTCATCGCCAGTCATCCCCGGCGGGTTTATGAGCTCTGGCCGAGCGCACGGCGATCCCGCGGCGATCTCGGCTTCATCCGTACCAGCGGCCACCTGCCTTCGGTGCAAAGGACAAGAGAAGCTCACTCCCCTTTTTGTTACCTGATTAGCCGCCAGGAGTGCTTCATGCCTGATTACCGCTCGAAAACGTCCACCCACGGCCGCAATATGGCCGGCGCACGCGCTTTGTGGCGCGCCACCGGGATGAAAGACGAAGATTTCAAAAAGCCGATCATCGCCATCGCCAACTCGTTCACCCAGTTCGTCCCGGGGCATGTGCACCTGAAGGACCTGGGCCAGCTGGTCGCCCGCGAGATTGAACGCGCCGGTGGCGTGGCCAAGGAATTCAACACCATCGCGGTCGACGATGGCATCGCCATGGGCCACGACGGCATGCTCTATTCGCTGCCGAGCCGCGAGATCATCGCCGACTCGGTGGAGTACATGGTCAACGCGCACTGCGCCGACGCCATCGTGTGCATCTCCAACTGCGACAAGATCACCCCCGGCATGCTCATGGCTGCCCTGCGCCTGAACATCCCGGTGATCTTCGTTTCCGGCGGGCCGATGGAAGCCGGCAAGACCAAGCTGGCCAGCCATGGCCTGGACCTGGTCGATGCCATGGTCATCGCCGCCGACTCAAGCGCTTCCGATGAAAAGGTCGCCGAATACGAGCGCAGCGCCTGCCCGACCTGCGGTTCGTGCTCCGGCATGTTCACCGCCAACTCGATGAACTGCCTGACCGAAGCCCTGGGCCTGGCCCTGCCGGGCAACGGTTCTACCCTGGCCACCCACAGCGACCGCGAACAGCTGTTCCTGCAGGCCGGACGCACCATCGTCGAGCTGTGCAAGCGTTACTACGGCGACAACGACCAGAGCGTCCTGCCGCGCAACATCGCCAACTTCAAGGCGTTCGAAAACGCCATGATGCTCGACATCGCCATGGGCGGTTCGACCAACACCATCCTCCACCTGCTGGCCGCCGCCCAGGAAGCCGAGATCGATTTCGACCTGCGCGATATCGATCGCCTGTCGCGCAAAGTGCCACAGCTGTGCAAGGTTGCGCCGAACATCCAGAAGTACCACATGGAAGACGTCCACCGCGCTGGCGGCATCTTCAGCATCCTCGGTTCGCTGGCCCGTGGCGGCCTGCTGCACACCGACCTGCCGACCGTGCACAGCCCGAGCATGGAAGAAGCCATCGCCAAGTGGGACATCACCCAGACCGACGACGCAGCGGTGCACCACTTCTTCAAGGCCGGCCCTGCCGGTATTCCGACCCAGACCGCGTTCAGCCAGTCGACCCGTTGGGAAACCCTGGACGACGACCGTGAAAACGGCTGCATCCGCAGTGTCGAGCACGCCTACTCGCAAGAAGGCGGCCTGGCCGTGCTCTACGGCAACATCGCCCTGGACGGTTGCGTGGTGAAGACCGCAGGTGTCGACGAATCGATCCACGTGTTCGAAGGCAACGCGAAAATCTTCGAAAGCCAGGACAGCGCCGTACGCGGCATCCTTGCCGACGAAGTGAAGGAAGGCGATATCGTCATCATTCGCTACGAAGGTCCGAAAGGCGGCCCGGGCATGCAGGAAATGCTCTACCCGACCTCCTACCTGAAGTCCAAAGGCCTGGGCAAAGCCTGCGCCCTGCTCACCGACGGCCGCTTCTCCGGCGGTACCTCGGGCCTGTCCATCGGCCACGCTTCTCCGGAAGCAGCTGCCGGCGGTGCCATCGGCCTGGTGCAGGATGGCGACAAGGTGCTGATCGACATCCCTAACCGCTCGATCAACCTGCTGGTCAGCGATGAAGAGTTGGCGGCACGTCGTGTCGAACAGGACAAGAAAGGCTGGAAGCCGGTGGAAGTACGCCCACGTAAAGTGACCACCGCCCTGAAAGCCTACGCCCTGCTGGCCACCAGCGCCGACAAGGGTGCGGTACGCAACAAGGCGTTGCTCGACGGCCTGTAAGTCGACGCAGCTAACAAAAACCGGCGCCCTGTGCGCCGGTTTTTTTTGACCTGAAGGGTATCGCGGGGCAAGCCCCCGTCAATACTTGGCGCGCAAGGTCAACGTCAGGTTACGCGGCTCGCCATAGAAGTTCGAACCCCAGGAGCTGTCCACCCGCTCATAGTAAGTGCGGTCAAACAGGTTGTTGGCCGTCAGCTTCGCCGACAGGTGCTCGTTGAACTTGTAGCCAACCTGGGCCGTGGTAATCGCATAGCCGCCCTGAACAAAGTCCACATCACGCTTGTAGTAGGTGGCACTTACCGCACGCACCCCACCGCCAACGTTGAAGTCCTTCAGTGGCCCATCGGTAAACTCGTAGTTGGTCCACAGGTTGAAGTTGTGCTTCGGGGTGATGGTGGTGCCCTGGTTGGTGTCTGCGCCGCTCAGCGACTTGAGCATGGTGAACGCGTAACCGGTGCTGATGCTCCAGTTGTCGGTCAGGTTGCCGCTCAGTTCGGTTTCCCAGCCCTGGCTGCGGATCTTGCCCTGTGGCTCGTAGTACTGATTGTTGGCTACCAGTTCCGCACGGTTTTCGTCGTAGATGCGGAACACCGCGACGCTGCCATTCAGGCGACCGTCGTAGAACTCACGCTTGAGGCCCAGTTCGTACTGTTTGCCCTTGCGCGGGGCGATGGTCTGGTTATCGGCATCGACCTCGGTCTGTGGTTTGAACACGCTGGTGTAGCTGGCGTACGCGGACAGTTCAGGCGTCAGCTTGGCCACCAACGCACCGTAGGGAATGACTTTGCGGTCGATGTTGGTTTCGGTGTTGCTGAAGTTGTTGAAGAAGGCGTTGGCATTGTGCGCCTCGCTTTCGAACCAGGTCACCCGGCTGCCGAGGATGACGTCCAGCCAGTCGGTAGCGCTGATTTTGCTGCGGGCATAAAGGCCGTACTGGTGGGATTTCGACCAGTTGCCGTTATCCATTTCGTACTTACGCTTGGGTATGTTGATGCTGCCCGGATCGAACACATTGGTGTCAAAGTACTCGCCACCACCGTAGGTGAAGTCCTTGTCCAGGTGCTGGTACTCGACCCCTGCAGTAAATTCGTGGGTGCGGCCAAAAGCCTCCACCGGCAGGGTGACAAAGCTGTCCAGGCCCAGGGTCTTGATGTGGGTGTAGTAGGAGTAGGCCACGGCCGCGCTGGCGCCGGTCGCCGGGTCTACCGCGCCATCGCTCCAGGTGAAGTTGCGGGTCGGGGTTTCAGCATCGCGGTAGGTCAACGAGGTCTTGAACTGACCGCCATTCTCCAGGGCGTGATCGACCTCGAAGAAACTTTCCCAGACGTGCTCGTCCAGCTCGTTCCACTTGGCATCGACGAAGGTCGAGCGGCTGACATCCAGCAACTTGCCATTGGCATACGCCGGCAGGCCAAAGGCCGGGGTGGAATGGTTGTTCTGGTAGGCGCCGCCCAGGGACAGCGTGGTGTCCGGGGTCACGTCGTATTCCAGACGGCCGTAAACCATCGGCCGTTCGTTCTGGGCGTAGTCGACAAAGGACTTGTTGTCTTCATAGGCGGTGACAAAGCGTCCGCGCAGGCTACCGTCGCTGTTCAACGGACCGGTGATGTCCACGGTCGAGTGATAGTGGTCGTAGGAGCCGGCAGACAGCTCGCCACTGAGGGCAAACTGACCCAAGGCGCGCTTGCGCACCAGGTTGATGGTGCCACCCGGCTCGCCCGAGCTCTGGTACAGGCCGGAAGGTCCGCGCAACACCTCGACCCGGTCGAACATCGCCAGGTCGAAGCTGGTCATCAGGTCGCCCTGGCCAGTCATCTGCGAAACCCCGTCAACCTGTACCTGGTCGACAAGGAATCCGCGCATGTAGACATCGTTCAGGCTTGAGCCAGCGTTGTAACTTTTGATGGTCGCACCGGTGACCTGGCGCATGGCGTCCTGCAGGCTGTTCATGTTCTGGTCGTCCATTCGCTGGCGCGTGACGACCGACACCGATTGCGGGATGTCCTTGAGTTTCTGCTCGCCTTTGCCAATGGTCAGGGCACCTGTGGTGTAGGACTGGCTGCCCTCGGTGGTGGCGCCCAGCACCTTGCCACCGACCATGGTCGCGCCCAGCTGCAGGGCAGCTTCATCCGCCTGGCGCCGTTCCAGTGTGACGCTGTCACTGTCGATATAGGTTGCGCTCAGGCCGGTGCCGGCCAGCAGGCGGGCCAGCGCCTGACTCTGTGGATAACTGCCGCTGAGGCCCGGGGAACGCAAACCTTGGGTCACCTCGGCGCCAACCAGCACCTGCACCCGGGTCACCGCACTGAAGGCCGCCAACGCACCGTCCAGCGATTGCGCCGGAATCTGGAACTGATAAGCCTGGGCCTGCACGGCGGGTGCGGCAAGGATCGGCATGGCCAGCGTGCCGCAGCCCAGGGCAATGGCCAGGCTCAGCATAGTCGGCAGGCGCCGGGTGGCGGTGGTGTTATCCATCAGTGAAGCTCCCCCAAATCGTCGAAGTCGTTTAATCGCGCCACACTGTCTGAGAGTGCTTATTATTTGCGCTTACGAGATCAAGGACGTCAGGCTTCGGGGAAACCCTGAAACTTTTTTGAATATTTTTTCTAGCCTTCGCGCAGCACGCGCAGGTAGGGCGTGTACTGCTCAGCACGCAGGCCCAAGGTGTGCGTCAACGCTTTGAGTACAGCGTCGGGCTTGTCGATTTCAAACACCCCGGAGACCTTGCGCTGGCGCAGGGTATCACCGAGCACCAGGGTCTGCCCCGGCCAGTAACGGTTCAACGCTTCGACCACCTCGGCCAGAGGCTGTTGGCGGAACACCAGCTGACGCTGGCGCCAGGCGAACTCGGCGGCAACATCAAAGCCGTGCTCGCTACCCAGCTGCAAACCGCTGTACTCGACGCCGCGCCCTGGATCGAGCAGCACCGATTGCCCCTCGTCGACACTGACCTGAACCCTACCCTGGGCAACCCGCACAAGGGTCTGGTTACCCTGCTGCGCGACGCTGAAGCGCGTGCCGACGACCTTCACCCAGCCGTCACCGGAGCGAATCAGAAAGGGCCGCAACGGATCATGACTGACCTCGAACCAGGCCTCTCCACGCAGCAGGCGCACCCGCCGCTCCCCGTCACCCAACTCGACCTGCACTGCGGTGTCGGTATTGAGTTGCAGCTGTGAACCATCGGCCAGGGCCAGCGTGCGCGACTCGCCCGTAACCGTCGCGTAGTCAGCACGCCAGCGGTCCGGCCAGGGGCTGGCGATCAGCAGACCGATCATCAACAGAACCGCAGCAGCACTGGCCCAGACCCGTGCCCGCGGCTTGTGCCAACGGGCACGCTGAGCCTGGCGAAGCTGTCGGGCAGGCTCGCGCAAGGCACCGAGCAACTCGAGCACTTCATTCCAGGCGCGAACCTGGCTCGGCCCCTGCGCCAGCCAGGCCGCAAAGGCTTCCCGCTCAGTCGGGGTGAGGTCCTCGGCCTGCAGGCGGTAGTACCAGCCACTGGCTTCGGCGAACAGGTCGTCGTCAGCATCGGTGACATTCGGGTCGATCATCGGGGCATCCGTAGCTGCAAAGGGCCGGTTCACAAATGCGGCCCCTGCGTGTCACTGAGCAACCGTGCCTTGATGAAGGCCCGGCAATCGATCAGCGCACGACGCAATTGGTATTCGACACTACGCGGGGAGACGTGCAACCGCTCGCCAATCTCCCGGTAGGAACATTCGTCGACATGGTAAAGCAGGAAGATGTGCCGAGTCGCCTCGGGCAAGGCCTGAATGGCGTCATGCATCAGCGCTTGCTCCTGCATGGCCGCCAGTTGCTCTTCGGCCCCCGGCGAGTCGCAGGGCAATTCATCGCTGGGCTCGCCCACTTCCCGATGCTCGCGGCGGATCATCTGGCGCTGATGATCGCGTATCAGGTTGCTGGCGATCGTGAACAGAAAGGCTGGCAGATTATCGATTTTCTTGTCGGCAGGCAGCCGCGCCAGGCGCAAGAACGACTCCTGGGTCAGATCGGCTGCGACCTGAGTATTGCCGGTGCGCCGAGCAACAAAGGCCTCCAGGGCTTTTTTGTGCTCGGCGAACAACCGGGCAATCTGCGAATTCCACGAAGACACGGCACTTCCTGGCAGTGAATCTCAAGGTGAGCGCACGCTAGCAGAAGATGAGACATATTCGCAATTGATATCTATTTTTATACACGTTCGCTACCCTGCGGCTCCCTGATCTTGTACCAGGCCACATACAAGGCCGGCAGGAACAGCAAGGTCAGCAGGGTGGCGATGATGATCCCGCCGATCATCGCGTAGGCCATTGGCCCCCAGAACACCTCGCGGGCGATAGGGATCATGCCCAGGCTGGCCGCTGCCGCCGTTAATAGAATCGGCCGTCGGCGGTGGTTGGTCGCTTCCAGCACCGCTGCCCACGGCGACAATCCCTGCCCCTCGTACTCATCGATCTGGGTCACCAGAATCACCGAGTTGCGGATGATGATACCGATCAGCGCGAGAATCCCGAGAATGGCCACGAAGCCCATCGGTGTACCCGTTGGCACCAGCGCCAGGACCACACCGATCAAGCCCAGCGGCGCCACGCTGGCCACCAGGAACAGCTTCTGCACGCTGTGCAGCTGGATCATCAGGAACGTGCCCATGAGGAACAGCATCAGCGGCAACACTTTGGCAATCGGCCCCTGGGCCTTGCCACTTGCCTCCACCGTACCGCCGGTTTCGACCGTGTAGCCCACCGGCAGTTTGCTGACGAAATCGTCGATCTGCGGCTTGAGGTCACGCACCAGGTCGGTCGGCTGGATATCGCCACGCACCGCAGCCTTGATGGTGATGGTCGGTTTGCGGTCGCGACGCCAGACCAGCGGCTGCTCCAGCTCATAGCGCACGGTGGCGAAGGCCAGCAACGGAATCGAGGTGCCGTTGGGGGTGACGATCTGCAGGTTCTGCAAGGTCTGCGGCGAACTGCGCTCACTGTCTACAGCGCGGGCGACGACATTGATCAGGTAGATGTTGTCGTTGACCTGGGTGATCTGCGTGCCGCTGACAATGCTGTTCATGACATTGGCCACGTCCTCGGATGACAGGCCAAGCTGGCGCGCCTTGTCTTGCGCAATCTCGACCCGTAACACTTTGCCCGGTTCGTTCCAGTCGTAAATCAAGCTGCCAATGTGCTCATTGCTGTCGAGCAAGGCCGCCAGGGCAATCGCATGTTTGCGTACCTGGTCGATATCCGACCCCATCACCCGGTACTGGATCGGCAACCCCACCGGTGGCCCCATTTCCAGCGACTGGACGTTGCTGCCAATACCGACAAAGTCCTCGCGCAAGCGCTGCTTCAAGCGTTTGATCAGCCCCTCGCGTTCTTCGAACCCTTTACTGACGATCACCAGCTGGGCGTAGTACGGGTTCTGCAGTTGCTGATCCAGCGGCAGGTAGAAGCGAATCGCACCCTGGCCGATGTAGGTACTCCAGCGCTCGATGTCCGGATCGCCCTTGAGCGTTGCCTCAAGCCGGTCCACCGCCTTGCGGGTTTCCTCGATCGAGGCGTTCTGCGGCAGGTTGAGGTCAACGAGAATCTCCGGGCGGTCCGAAGAGGGGAAGAACTGGTTCTGCACGAAACGCATGCAGAACAACGCCAGCACGAACAGCAAAATGGTGCCGATGATAGTCAGCCAGCGATGGCGCATGCACCACAGCAGGCTGTGTTCGAACGCCTTGCCGACACGGCCGGGCTCTTCATTATGCGGTTTGACCTTGGCACTGAGGATGTGCACGCCCAACACCGGCGCAAATACCACGGCTACCACCCAGGACACCAGCAAGGCCGCAGCAATCACCGCAAACAGCGTGTAGGTGTATTCCCCCGCCGAACTGGCGTTGAGGCCTATCGGCATGAAGCCGGCCACGGTCACCAAGGTACCGGTGAGCATCGGGAACGCCGTCGAGGTGTAGGCAAAGGTTGCAGCCTGCTCCTTGGTTTCGCCCATTTCCAGGCGCGTCACCATCACCTCGACAGTGATCATGGCATCGTCCACCAACAGCCCCAGAGCAATGATCAACGCCCCCAGGGAGATCCGCTGCATGGTGATGCCGCTGTACTCCATGAAGATGAACACCATGGCCAGTACCAGCGGAATCGAACAGGCCACCACCAGGCCGGCGCGAATCCCCAAGCTGACGAAACTCACCACCAGCACGATGATCACCGCCTCGAACAAAGCGCTGGTGAAGCCACCGACGGCTTCTTCCACCACCACGGCCTGATCGGAGACGGTATGCACACCGACGCCGACCGGCAGCTCGCTGATCACCCGATCCATCATTTTGTGCAGATCGGCGCCAAACACCTGGATGTTGCCACCGGCCTTCATGCCAATGCCCAGGCCGATGGCCGGCTGTCCGTTGTAACGGAACAGTGGCGCGGGCGGGTCGACGTAGCCACGCTCGATGTCGGCAATATCCGCCAGGCGGAAGAAGCGGTCATTGATGCGCAGGTTGACCGTCTCGAGGTCTTTCTCCGAAGCGAACTGGCCCGTGGTGCGCACCGACACACGCTCGGGACCCGCCTCGATCACCCCGGCCGGGGTGACCGCGTTCTGGCTCTGCAAGGCTTGCAGCACTTGGCGTTGATCAATGCCGAACGACGCCAGCTTGCGGGTGGAGAAGTTCAGGTACAGCACCTCGTCCTGGGTGCCGATCATCTCGACCTTGCCCAGGCCGGGCACTTCGCGGATCTCGGCACGCACCTGTTCGACGTAGTCGCGCAGCTGGCGCATCGTCAGGCCGTCGGCGGTGAACGCATAAATCGAACCGTAGACGTCGCCGAACTCGTCGTTGAAACCCGGCCCCTGGATTCCCTGGGGAAACTGGCCACGAATATCCTGGATCTTCTTGCGTACCTGATACCAGATCTCGGGAATGTCCTTGGCTGGTGTGGTATCCAGCAGGTTGACATAAACCGTCGACTCACCCGGTCGGGTGTAGCTCTTCACATAGTCGAGCGAATCCAGCTCTTCGAGCTTTTTCTCGATGCGGTCGGTGACCTGATTGAGGGTCTCATCCTGAGTTGCGCCCGGCCAACGGGTCTGAATGACCATGGTCTTGATGGTGAACGAAGGGTCTTCCTCACGCCCCAGGTTCATGTAGGAGAACACGCCCATCAGCAAGCTGACGAACATCAGGTACCAGACAAAGGATTGGTGCTTCAGCGCCCACTCCGACAGGTTGAAGCTTCCTTTCATCGTGGGTCTTCCTCATTGACGATGACCTTCTGGCCCGGTTTCAGGCTGTTCACACCTGCTGTTACTACGCGTTCCCCGGCTTGCACGCCCGAGCTCAACACCACACTGCCGGGGGTGCGTTCAAGCAGCTTCACCTCACGGATGGCAACCGTGTTCTGTTGTGGATCAACCACCCACACCCGTGGCGGGCCATCCCCTTCGAGCAGCGCGGATGCCGGTAACTCGCTACGCGGCGACACCGTCGAGGTCAGCGTGACACTGATTGCCGTCCCCAGATGAAACGACTCGGGTGTAGCGGTCAAGGTCAGGTGTGCACGGCGGGTTCGCGTGGCTGCGTCGGCCTGGGGATCGAGTTCGCGTAAGGTCGCAGTGGTATTGATGCTCGGGTTGAGTTGCGAAGCCACCTCGAACTTCAAGCCGGCAGACAACTGTTCGGCCAGATAGGTCGGCAAGTCGATGACCGCCTCCTTGATATCCGGGCGCGCCAGGGTGACCACTGGCTGACCGGCACTGACGGTCTGCCCAGCTTCAGCCTGCCAGTTGGTGACCACTGCGGCATGATCGGTCTTGAGCTCACTGTAGCCCAGCTGGTCGCGCGCCTGGGCAACGGCGGCCCGGGCCTGCTCCAGAGAAGCACCGGTGGTCTTCAGATTGGTCTGGGCAGCGTCCAACTGCGCCTGGGCGCCGACGCCGCGATCGAACAACTGCTGCTGGCGACGCGCATCGGCCTGGGCGTTGATCCACTGTGCCTGGACCTTGGCCAGATCGCCCTCGGCAGCACGCAGCTGGTTGCGCTGATCAGCCGGATCCAGGCTGGCCAATGTATCGCCCGGTTTCACTTCGCTGCCGACATCCACCCAGCGCCGGGCGATACGACCGGCCACGCGAAAGCCCAGGGTGCTCTCGTAGCGCGCCTCAATAGTGCCGGCAAACCGCCCGAGACTGGCTTGTGCCTGCGGCTGCACAATCACCGACAGTACCGGGCGGATCGGATCGGACTCTGCGGCCTGCTTTTCACAACCGGCCAGCAACAGCACGCTGCACAGGCCCAGTACGACTGCTTTCATTGCGCCACCCCGCTGTCCTTGAGCGGTGCGATTTCCACCTGCATACCGGGGGTGAGCAACTGCCCGCCGGCCACCACCACGGTTTCCCCGCCTTTGAGACCTTCTGCAATGACCACTTTACCGGTGAGATAGCGACTGACCTTTACCTGCTGCAGGCTGACCTTGTTGCCTTCGCCCACCAGCCACACAGCCGGGTCATGCAGGGCCTTGGTCAACGCCGACCAAGGCAATTCGATACTGGGTTTGCCGCGGGCCTGGCCTGTGGCTGTGACGGCCGAACCCAGCTCCATACCCGGCGGGACATCACGCAACGCGACTTTGACTTGTACCGTGCCACTTTGCGCCGAAACGGTCGGGCTGATTTCCCGCACATGGCCCAAGGCCTTGACCTTGGGATTGTCCACCAGGCTGACGGGGATGGTTTCGCTACTGGGCGGCGCGACCAGCAGCGACTCATAGACATTGAACACCGCATCGCGCTCGCCATCGTGGGCCAGGGTGAAGATTGGCGCGGTAGCCTGCACCACCTGCCCGACTTCAGCCTGACGTTCGGTGATCACCCCGGCCGCATCGGCGATCAGTGCGGTGTAGCTCAGTTGATCACGGGCATTGGCCAGTTGCGCCTGGGCGGCCTTCAAGGCGCTCTGGCTACTGCGCAGCGCCGCCTGGGCGGAGTCGTACTCGCTCTGGCTGGTATAGCCCTTGGGCAACAGTTTTTGCTGACGGACAAAGGCGGCGGCGCTTTGGGTCACCCGCGCCTGTTCGGCGAACACTTCGGCCTTGGCTGAATCGACAGTGGCCTGCAAGTCTTTAGGATCAAGTCGGGCCAGAACCTGGTTGGCTTTCACATGGTCGCCAACATCAACGCTGCGGGAAATGATCTTGCCGCCCACGCGAAACGACTGATCCGCCTGCACCCGTGCCTGAATATCACCGGTGAGGGTCACGGATGCAGCAAAATCGCTGGGCTGGACCTGTTGCACACCCACCCTGCGAAGCTCGGGTTCAGCGGTGTTTTTCTCGTCACAGCCTGCGAGTACGAATACCGAACCCAGGCTGACGACCAATACAATACGCAACACCGTCATGCAGGCTCCTAGCATGTGTCAGATCGATACAGAGATGCGAGTGTTAGCGTAGATCAGGGAATGGGCCGCTGCTGTAACTAATGCAATTCCTTTGAGCTCGATCAGTCGGCGATACTGCCGCCACCATTACCTGCGCAAGGACGCCGAGATGCTGACCACATTGGCCGTTGCCAACTACCGCTCGATCAATCACCTGGTGCTGCCGCTGGCGCGGCTGAACCTCATCACCGGCCCCAACGGCAGCGGCAAGTCCAACCTGTACAAAGCCTTGCGCTTGCTCGCTGAAACCGCCAAGGGCGGCGTCGTCAATGCGCTGGCCGGCGAAGGCGGACTGGAATCGACCTTCTGGGCAGGCCCCGAGCGTATCAGCCGACGCATGAGCCGCGGCGAAGTGGCCGTCGAGGGTGGTCCGCGCCAGGAAGCCAAGCGTCTGCGCCTGGGCTTTGCCAGCGAGGATTTCGGTTATGCCATCGGCCTTGGCTTGCCTGCATCCAGCGGCCACTTCATGCTCCCGGGGCAAAGCTCGCCGATCCCCTCGCGCTTCACCCTCGACCCGCAGATCAAGCGCGAAAGCATCTGGGCAGGTCCGCTCTATCGTCCGGCCAGCTTGCTGGTAGATCGCCAGGGCGCAATGGTGCGCGCCCGCGAGGGGCGTCAATGGGACGTGCTGGCCCAGCACACGCCGGATTTCGACAGCCTCTACGATCAGGTCGGCAACCTGCGTTCTTCGCCAGAGGTGCTGCACCTGCGCGAGCGCATCCGTGGCTGGCGCTTCTACGATCACTTTCGCACCGATCGCGATGCCCCGGCCCGACGACCACAACTGGGTACCCGCACACCGGTCCTGCACCATGACGGCCGTGACCTGGCCGCTGCCCTGCAAACCATTATCGAGATCGGCGATGCCCAGGCGCTGTGGGATACGATCAGCGATGCCTTTCCCGGCTCACACCTGACCATCGACGCGGTACCTGGCGGCCAGTTCAGTTTGCAGTTCCATCAGGAGGGCCTGCTGCGACCACTATCTGCGGCCGAGCTATCAGATGGAACCTTGCGCTACTTGCTGCTGGTGGCAGCATTGTTGAGCCCCAGAGCGCCGACCATGATGGTGCTCAATGAGCCGGAAACCAGCCTGCACCCGGACCTGCTACCGGCGCTGGCACGCTTGATCATTCGCGCCACCGGGCATTGTCAGGTGTGGGTGGTGTCGCACGCACGGCGATTGGTGGCCGCGCTGGAACAGGATGCGACCTGCAACTCGATTGTGCTGGAGAAGGAACTGGGGCAGACCCGGGTGGCGGGTCAGGGGATGCTGGATGAGCCGGTCTGGTATTGGCCGGATTGAACCTCATCGCGGGGCAAGCCCGCTCCCACAGATTCACTTTGTGAGAGCGGACTTGCCCCGCGATGTGTTTCAGGTCAGGCCGAAACCGGCGTCGCGGCGCGACCCACGTCCGGCTGCTTCCAGGAGTCGGCAGCGCTTTCTTCGATGGCCTGCTGGATCGCCCGGCGGCGACGTTCTTCGGCCTGACGGCTGAAGTACCAGACCATGAAAGTCACCAGCGATACCGACAGCAGGATCAGGCTGGCCACGGCGTTGATTTCCGGCTTCACGCCCAGACGCACAGCCGAGAACACTTCCATCGGCAAGGTGGTCGAGCCCGGACCGGACACGAAGCTGGCCAGTACCAGGTCGTCCAGCGACAGCGCGAAGGACATCATCCCGCCCGCCGCCAGCGAGGGCGCGATCATCGGGATGGTGATCAGGAAGAACACCTTCCACGGCTTGGCACCCAGGTCCATCGCCGCTTCCTCGATCGACAGGTCCAGCTCGCGCAGACGTGCCGACACCACCACCGCCACATAGGCGGCACAGAAGGTGGTATGCGCGATCCAGATGGTCACGATACCGCGTTCCTGCGGCCAGCCGATCATCTGCGCCATGGCCACGAACAGCAGCAACAGCGACAGACCGGTAATCACCTCAGGCATTACCAGCGGCGCGGTGACCAGGCCACCGAACAGGGTACGGCCCTTGAAGCGCGTCACCCGGGTCAGCACGAAGGCCGCCAGGGTACCCAGCGCCACCGCGGCAATCGCGGTGTAGCAGGCGATCTCCAGCGAGCGCATCACCGAGCCCATCAACTGGCTGTTGTCGAGCAGGCCGACGTACCACTTGACCGACCAGCCGCCCCAGACCGTCACCAGTTTCGAGGCGTTGAACGAGTAGATCACCAGGATCAGCATGGGCAGGTAGATGAACAGCAAGCCCAGAATCAACATCAGCTTGGAGAAACTGAAACGCTTCATGCCCTGCCCTCCATCTCTTTGGCCTGACTACGGTTGAAGAGCAGAATCGGCACGATCAGGATCGCCAGCATCACCACCGCCAGGGCAGAAGCCACCGGCCAGTCACGGTTGTTGAAGAACTCTTGCCAGAGCACTTTACCGATCATCAAGGTTTCCGGACCGCCGAGCAGTTCCGGGATAACGAACTCACCGACCACCGGAATGAACACCAGCATGCAGCCGGCGATGATGCCGTTCTTCGACAACGGCACGGTGATCTTCCAGAAGCTGTTGAAGGTGCTCGACCCCAGGTCCGACGCGGCCTCAAGCAGGCTCTGGTCGTGTTTGACCAGGTTGGCGTAGAGCGGCAGGATCATGAACGGCAGGTACGAATAGACCACACCGATGTAGACCGCCAGGTTGGTATTGAGGATCTGCAGCGGTTGATCGATCAGGCCCAGCCACATCAGGAAACTGTTGAGCAGGCCGTTGTTGCTGAGAATGCCCATCCAGGCATACACGCGGATCAGGATCGCGGTCCAGGTCGGCATCATGATCAGCAGCAACAGGACCGTCTGGGTCTCCTTGCGTGCGTTGGCGATGGCATAGGCCATCGGATAGCCGATCAGCAGGCACAGCAGTGTGCTGAAGAAGGCCATCTTCAACGAGCCCAGGTACGCCGAGATGTACAGCTCATCCTCGGTCAACAGGCCGTAGTTGGCCATGTTGAGCACCAACTGCACTTTGTCTTCGACGTAGCTGTAGATTTCGGTGTACGGCGGGATCGCCACGTCCGCTTCAGCGAAGCTGATCTTCAGGACGATGAAGAACGGCAGCATGAAGAACAGGAACAGCCAGATGAACGGCACGCCGATCACCACATGGCGCCCTTCAGGCTTTATTCGGTTGAAGGCTCGCTTGAGCTTGCGCATGTTCATGACCGCAGTACCACGCCGCTGTCGTCTTCCCACCAGACGTAAACCTGGTCGTCCCAGGTCGGCCGGGTGCCCTGGCGTTCAGCGTTGGCTACGAACGACTGGACGATCTTGCCGCCAGGCAGCTCGACGTAGAACACTGAGTGGCCACCGAGGTAGGCGATGTCGTGGACCTTGCCGCGCGACCAGTTGTGTTCACAGGTCGGCTGTTGGGTGGTGACCAGCAGTTTTTCCGGACGCAGTGCATAGGTGATGCGCTTGTCTTCCACCGAGGTGGTAACACCGTGGCCGACGTAGATCTTGCGCTCGAGTTCCGAGCTGGCAATGACCGCGTGGCCTTCGGCATCTTCAACCACTTCACCCTCGAACAGGTTGACGTTGCCAATGAACTCGCAGACCAGGCGGCTGGTCGGGGTCTCGTAAATGTCGATCGGGCTGCCGATCTGGGCGATCCAGCCCAGGTGCATGATGGCGATGCGCTGGGCCATGGTCATGGCCTCTTCCTGGTCGTGGGTCACCATGACGCAGGTCACGCCGACCCGCTCGATGATCTCGACCAGCTCAAGCTGCATCTGCGAACGCAGTTTCTTGTCCAGCGCGCCCATCGGCTCATCGAGCAGCAGCAGTTTCGGGCGCTTGGCCAGGGAGCGGGCCAGCGCTACACGCTGACGCTGACCACCGGAGAGCTGGTGCGGCTTGCGCTTGGCGTACTGGGTCATGTGCACCAGCTTGAGCATCTCGCCGACACGGGCGTCGATCTCGGCCTTGGGCATGCGGTCCTGCTGCAGGCCGAAGGCGATGTTCTGCGCCACGGTCATGTGCGGGAACAGCGCATAGGACTGGAACATCATGTTGATCGGCCGCTCGTAGGGCGGCATGTCGGTGATGTCTACACCATCGAGGAAGATGCGCCCCTCGGTCGGCCGCTCGAAACCGGCCAGCATGCGCAGCAAGGTGGACTTGCCCGAACCTGAGCCACCGAGCAGGGCGAAGATTTCACCCTTCTTGATCTCCAGGGACACATCGTCCACGGCGATGGTTTCGTCGAACTTTTTCGTGACCCGGTCGATTTTGACCAGCACCTGTTTAGGTTGCTGGTCGCCCTCGAGGGCTTTCTTATAGGCACCGGAGGCAACAGCCATTTGTGAAACTCCCAACAAGATTTTTTGCGTCCGCCCCTGCCGTGGCGGACTCTGGATTTTTACTTGCCCGACTTGATCTTGGTCCAGCTACGGGTCATCAAACGTTGCACCTTGGGAGGTAGCTCCGAGTTGACGTACAACTTGTCCAGCACTTCTTGCGGTGGATAAACCGCTGCGTCGGTTCGCACGCTCTGATCCATCAGATCGCCAGCCTTGGGGTTCGGGTTGGCATAACCGACGTAATCGCTGACCTGGGCAATCACCTCAGGCTGCAGCAAATAGTTGATGAAAGCATGGGCCTCTTTGACATTGGTCGAATCCTTGGGGATTGCCAGCATGTCGAACCAGAGGTTGCCGCCTTCCTTTGGAATCACATAAGCCACGTCCACACCCTTGCCGGCTTCTTCGGCACGGGTCTTGGCCTGGAACACATCACCGGAGAATCCTGCTGCTACGCAGATATCACCATTGGCCAGATCCGAGATGTACTTGGACGAGTGGAAATAAGTCACATAAGGACGCACCGCCAGCAGCTTCTTCTCGGCGTCGGCGTAGTCCTTGGGGTTGGTGCTGTTGGGGTCGCGCCCCATGTAGTTCAGCACTGCCGGGAGCATCTCGTCGGCCGAGTCGAGAAAGGCGACGCCGCACTTGGAGAGTTTCTTGATGTTTTCCGGTTCGAACAGCATGGCCCAGGAATCGATCTTGTCGGTGCCCAGCGCCGCCTTGACCTTCTCGACGTTATAGCCGATGCCATTGGTGCCCCACAGGTAGGGGACGGCGTACTGGTTACCCGGATCGTTCTTCTCCAGGCGCTTCATCAGCGCCGGGTCGAGGTTCGAATAGTTCGGCAGCAGCGACTTGTCGAGCTTCTGGAAGGCGCCCGCCTTGATCTGCTTGCCGAGGAAATGGTTGGACGGCACCACTACGTCATAACCGGTACGACCGGCCAGCAGTTTGCCTTCCAGGGTTTCATTGGAGTCAAAGACATCCTGCACCGGTTTGATCCCGGTGGCTTTTTCAAAATCCGCGAGTGTCGTCTGGCCGATGTAGTCCGACCAGTTGTAAATGTGCACCGTGGGCGCCGCTTGGACGCTGATCGCCAGCGTCAGACCCGCTCCAGCCAACATGGCCTTGCGAAATACAGAAATAGACAAGTGGGAGGTCCTCTACAAAAGTGCCCGAGTCGTACGGCAGAAATCCCTGCCGGACAAGCAAACCGGCGCGCAACTTACCTTCGATACACGCATGTCGCAAAAACAATTTGCCACTTTTTGCGATCCTGGGCGTGATTTGCACCACGCCCAGGGTCAATCAGGCTTATTTGCCCGATTTGATCTTGGTCCAGCTACGAGTGATCTCGCGTTGAGCTTTCGCACCTGGGTCGGCAATTGCGTACAGCTGCTTCTTCACATCAGCCGGTGGATAGATGCTCGGATCGCCCGAGATGTCCTTGTCCACCAGCGCGGTGGCCGCCTTGTTGCCGTTCGGGAAACGTACGGCGTTGGTGATACCGGCCATGACTTCCGGCTGCATCAGGAAGTCCATGAACTTGTAGGCGGCGTCGACATTGACGGCATCTTTAGGGATGGCAACCATGTCGTAGAAGGTACCGGCGCCTTCTTTCGGAATCACGTAGTCCAGCTTGACCTTGTCACCAGCCTCGTGAGCACGGGCCTTGGACTGCTCCAGGTCACCCGAGTAACCCACGGCGACGCAAATGTTGCCGTTGGCCAGGTCCGAGATGTACTTGGAGGAGTGGAAGTAGCCGATCGACGGACGGATCTTCATGAACAGATCTTCGGCTGCTTTCAGGTCAGCTTTGTCTGTGCTGTTGGTCGGCTTGCCCAGGTAATGCAGGGCTGCCGGGATCATCTCGGTCGGGGCATCGAGGAAGCTTACGCCGCAGCTCTTGAGCTTTTCGATGTTCTCGGGCTTGAACACCACGTCCCAGGAATCGATCTTGTCGACGCCCAGCGCCGCCTTGACCTTCTCCGGGTTGTAACCGATACCGATGGAGCCCCACATGTAGGGGAACGCAAACTTGTTACCCGGGTCGCTGGCATCGCCAACGGCCTTGAGCAGGTCTTCGTCGAGGTTCTTCCAGTTCGCAAGCTTGGAACGATCCAGCTCCTGGTAGACGCCCGCCTTGATCTGTTTGGCCAGGAAGTTGTTCGACGGTACGACGATGTCGTAACCGGACTTGCCCGCCAGCAACTTGGCTTCGAGGGTTTCGTTGCTGTCGAAGACGTCGTAGACGACCTTGATGCCGGTCTGCTTCTCGAAGTTGGCGACGGTATCCGGTGCGATGTAATCGGACCAGTTATAGACGTGCAGCACTTTGTCATCCGCCTGAACAGCACTGGCCATGGCGCCCATCAGGGACATAGCCAACAACGTCTTGCCCAATTTCTTCATGCGTAATGCTCCAGAATTTTTTATTTAGCCATCTGTCCAGTGGCCGGCTCTTTACGGCGCAAGCTTCGGGCGACTGAAACAGTCGCTAGTCTGGCAAGTTCCAAGGCGCACTTTCAAGGAAAGCGCGCCTTGAAAAACGATGATGCCATTACGCTAGCCTAGCACTTGGCTATTTCAGCGCCTCAAGTGTCAAGTCCAGGCATTTGCGCGCCTTTTCCACCAGCTCGTCGATCTCTTCACGGCTGATCACCAGCGGTGGGGCAATGATCATGGTGTCGCCCACGGCACGCATGATCAGGCCATTGTCGAAGCAGTGCTGGCGGCAGATCATGCCGGCGCCCTGGCCTTCGTAACGGGCGCGGGTTGCCTTGTCCTTGACCAGCTCGATGGCACCGAGCATGCCCAGGCCACGCACTTCACCCACCAACGGGTGATCGTTGAGCTCACGCAGACGTTTCTGCAAATACGGTGCCGTTTCCTCTTTAACCCGCTCGATAATTTTCTCGTCGCGCAGGATTCGCAGGTTTTCCAGGCCCACAGCGGCGGCCACCGGGTGACCGGAGTAGGTGAAGCCGTGGTTGAAGTCACCGCCTTCGCTGACCACCTTGGCCACTTCGTCACGCACGATCACACCGCCCATGGGGATGTAACCGGAGGTCAGGCCCTTGGCGATGGTCATCAGGTCGGGCTTGAGGCCGTAGTAATCGGAGCCGAACCACTCACCGGTACGCCCGAAGCCGCAGATCACCTCGTCGGCAATGAACAGAATCTCGTACTTGGCGAGGATCTCCTTGATCTTCGGCCAGTAGGTGTCTGGCGGAATGATCACGCCGCCAGCGCCCTGGATCGGCTCGGCGATAAAGGCGGCGACATTGTCTTCGCCGACTTCGAGGATTTTCTTTTCCAGCTGTTCAGCGGCCCAGATGCCGAACTCGTCCGGAGTCATGTCACCGCCTTCGCCGAACCAGTACGGCTGCGGAATGTGCACGATGCCCGGCAGCGTGCCGCTCTGCGCATGCATGCCGCTCATGCCACCCAGCGCGGCGCCGGCCACGGTGGAACCGTGATAGCCGTTGATGCGGCCGATGATCACCTGCTTCTGCGGCTTGCCCTTGACCGCCCAGTAGTGGCGGACCATACGCAGGTTGGTGTCGTTGCCTTCGGAGCCAGAACCGGTGAAGAACACATGGGTCATGCCTTCTGGCGCGACGTCAGTCACCGCCTTGGCCAGTTCCAGTGCCGGTGGGTGCGCAGTCTGGAAGAACAGGTTGTAGTACGGCAGTTCACGCATCTGCGCGGCAGCCTTTTCCACCAGCTCTTCACGACCGTAGCCGACCGCCACACACCACAGACCAGCCATACCGTCGAGGATCTTGTTGCCCTCGCTGTCCCACAAGTGCACGCCTTCAGCTTTGGTGATGATCCGCGGGCCCTTCTCTTTCAGCTGTTTATAGTCACTGAAAGGCGCCAGGTGATGCTCACTGCTAAGGGTTTGCCACTCACGGGTTTGCGGGTTGTTGACGCTCATGTGCTTCTCCGTTTTCTGACGGCCGCGGTCCTGCGGCTCCGGGTTGATCAGACCGCAAACAGCAGGAACTCACGTTCCCAGGAGCTGATTACGCGTTTGAAGTTTTCATGTTCGGCGCGCTTGGTGGCGACGTAACCGGCAATGAATTTCTTGCCCAGGTACGGTTCCAGCGCCTGGCAGTTCTCCATGCGCTCCAGAGCGTCCTCGATGGTCAGCGGCAGGCGCAGGTTGCGCCGCTCGTAACCACGGCCCTGTACCGGCGCGCTTGGCTTGAGGCCTTCGACCATGCCGATATAGCCACACAGCAGACTGGCGGCGATCGCCAGGTACGGGTTGGCGTCGGCGCCTGGCAGACGGTTCTCGACCCGGCGGTTCTGCGGTCCGGCATCCGGTACACGCAGGCCGACGGTACGGTTCTCTTCGCCCCATTCGACGTTCACCGGCGCCGAGGTATCGGGCAGGAAGCGGCGGAACGAGTTGACGTTAGGAGCAAACAGCGGCAGCACCACCGGGATGAACTTCTGCAGACCGCCGACATGGTTGAGGAACAGCTCGCTCATTTGTCCATCGGCATCAGAGAAGATGTTCTTGCCGGTGTGCACGTCGATGATGCTCTGGTGCAGGTGCATGGCGCTGCCCGGTTCACCGGTCATCGGCTTGGCCATGAAGGTGGCGGCGACGTTGTGCTTGAGCGCCGCTTCACGCATGGTCCGCTTGAACACCAGGATCTGGTCGGCCAGGGCCAGGGCGTTACCGTGACGGAAGTTGATTTCCATCTGCGCGGTGCCGTCTTCGTGGATCAGCGTGTCCAGGTCCAGGTTCTGCAGCTCGCACCAGTCGTAGACGTCCTCGAACAGCGGATCGAATTCGTTGGCAGCTTCAATGGAGAACGACTGACGGCCGGTTTCCGGACGGCCGGAGCGGCCGATCGGCGGCTGCAGCGGGAAGTCCGGGTCTTCGCAGCGTTTGGTCAGGTAGAACTCCATCTCTGGCGCCACGATCGGCTGCCAGCCCTTGTCGGCATAGAGTTTCAGTACCTTCTTGAGTACGTTGCGCGGCGACAGCTCAACCGGGTTGCCCTGCTTGTCATAAGTATCGTGGATCACCTGAGCCGTCGGTTCGATGGCCCAAGGCACGAGAAACACCGCGTTCTCGTCGGGTCGGCAGATCATGTCGATGTCGGCCGGGTCCAGCAGTTCGTAATAGATGTCGTCATCGACGTAGTCGCCGGTAACGGTCTGCAGCAGGACACTCTCGGGCAGGCGCATGCCTTTTTCGGCAATGAACTTGTTGGTTGGAGAAATCTTGCCACGGGTGATACCGGTGAGGTCGCTGATCAAGCACTCGACTTCGGTAATCTTGTGTTCTTTCAACCAATCGGTGAGCTGGTCGAGGTTGCTACTCATAAATACCTCAGGAGGTAAATGTCTGGACAGTCGTCAGGACACCCGGAGTGGGCCGTCCCAGACATTCTGGATGCCGCGCCCGGGTAAAGCAAAAGCCGCGCAGGGGCACACCGCGACGAGGGCCGCTATAGTGAAGGCAGAGGATATTCGAAGAGGCATCGACAACAGGCAGGCCGCCCGTGCCGTCAATTATTTCAGCCGGGGTACTGCGTGCTGACGCGTAGCGATAGCCGCTCGCGTAAAATGCGTGCAAACCGATCTGCGCGCGGCAGAGGGTGATGCCGGTTGTCGGCAGGCGTGACATGTAACCCCCGGTATTATTGATGTTATGGGTTGCCACCGAGCTTAGCCTTGTTCATTTTTTTACACAACACCCCCGTAAAAAATAGAACACGGCCCGCTCAAGATCGCTCATATCGTACGAAAGCAGCGATTGTCCGCGCCCTCTATTGCAGCAAAAATGCCGCTCGAGGGCCGTTTTAGGGCATCATGGGCTTGGCTTGACTTCAGTAGGGCTTTCCGATTGACTGGAGCTGCAAGCCCCCATTGATTGATATTTTTAACAACAAAGGTGTTGCATCATGTCGGTACCCCCGCGTGCCGTTCAGCTTAACGAAGCGAACGCGTTCCTTAAGGAACATCCTGAGGTTCTCTACGTTGACCTTCTGATTGCAGATATGAATGGTGTGGTGCGCGGCAAGCGCATTGAGCGCACCAGCCTCCACAAGGTTTACGAGAAAGGCATCAACCTGCCAGCCTCCCTCTTCGCCCTGGACATCAACGGTTCCACCGTCGAAAGCACCGGGCTTGGCCTGGACATCGGCGATGCTGACCGCATCTGCTACCCGATCCCCGACACGCTCTGTAATGAGCCGTGGCAAAAGCGCCCCACTGCCCAACTGCTGATGACCATGCACGAGATCGAAGGCGAGCCGTTCTTCGCCGACCCTCGTGAAGTGCTGCGTCAGGTAGTGAGCAAGTTCGACGAACTGGGCCTTACCATCTGTGCTGCATTCGAGCTGGAGTTCTACCTGATCGACCAGGAGAACGTGAACGGCCGCCCACAGCCGCCGCGCTCGCCAATTTCGGGCAAACGCCCGCAGTCGACCCAGGTGTACCTGATCGACGACCTCGACGAATATGCCGACTGCCTGCAGGACATCCTCGAAGGCGCGAAAGAGCAAGGCATCCCGGCCGACGCCATCGTCAAGGAAAGCGCCCCGGCGCAGTTCGAAGTCAACCTGCACCACGTCCCAGACCCGCTCAAGGCCTGTGACTACGCGGTACTGCTCAAGCGGTTGATCAAGAACATCGCCTACGACCATGAAATGGACACCACCTTCATGGCCAAGCCCTATCCGGGCCAGGCAGGCAACGGCCTGCATGTACACATTTCCGTGCTGGACAAAGATGGCCACAACATCTTCACCAGCGAGGATCCCGAGCAGAACGCCGCGCTACGTCACGCTGTCGGCGGTGTGCTCGAGACCCTGCCCGCGTCCATGGCGTTCCTTTGCCCGAACGTCAACTCGTACCGCCGCTT